>Ga0307376_10000030_pt1 | contig 250117 bp, 235 predicted proteins | sample TR2MG_FD_202536 | JGI IMG/M metagenome (GOLD analysis project Ga0307376, IMG submission 202536) | Soil microbial communities from Risofladan, Vaasa, Finland - TR-2 | ecosystem: Environmental > Terrestrial > Soil > Coastal area > Acid sulfate soil | place: Finland: Risofladan, Vaasa...
ACAGGCGACACATCGAACGGAACGAAGCTCGCTGGGGCAACCCAGTTGTCAGGAACCGCCGTATACGGAACCGTACGTACGGTGGTGTGAGAGGACGGGGGGCGTGAGCCCCCCTCCTACTCGAATCACTCATTCCGGTGCAAAGCGAAAAGCTTACTGGCACTTGCATTCTCCAGATAAACGAATAATCATTCATTATTGAATTGTAGCGGCTTAGGAGGACTGGATGGGCTCCTTCAACTTTATTTCTTTGTGGGTCTTTCAGGATCTCCTGATCTATGCAATCGGCTTCGCCACCCTGGTCTTCATCCTTCGCCATGAAGAAAGACCCCAGTCCATTATCGCGGAGCTTATCGCCTTCTGTTTTTTCAATGCCGCCGTTTTCGAGAATTTCGCGACCTTGATGGGTTGGTATGGTTACGGCCGTTCCCTCATTATGGTCTTCAACGTTTCGCTTTCGGTTCCCCTCGTCGAATGGTTGGTGATCTATACGACGCTGCGGCTATTGGCAGGGAGGAAGATGCCGACCTGGTCCAAGCCCTTGGTGGTCGGGTTCTCGGGAATGCTCTTCGATTTCACCCTCGATCCTCTCGCCATCAGGCAGGTATTCCAGACGGCAGAGGGGCGGATCGGCAGATGGTCCTGGTACCCTGGGACGGCCGATGTTCAACTCGGAGGCGAGCCGGTCTATAACTTCACCGGCTGGATCCTCCTTTGCGGCTACTTCACCGCGACCATCCTCGCCGGCCGCTATTGGCACAGGCTGTCGGGCTGGAATGGAGCCATAGGGCTCGCCTATCCCTTCGCGGCAGCCATCGCGGCCCTTGCGATCCTCGTTTCGCCGATCTCGAATTTTCTTTTATGGCTCGGCCCCTTCATGGCCAAGGGCAGCGCCGGTGAATGGATCATGCTGGTCGTTCTTGGGGCTCTCGGCCTCTTCGTGCTTCTGGCTTTCGGAAGAGGCCGCCGTAGCGAATCGGTTCCCCCAGTCTTCGAATTTCCGGCCCTCCTCGTGCTCGCCGGCCTTCCGCTTTTCAACCTCCTTCTCTGCGTGCTGGAAGGCTATACCGAAGCCCTTCCCTTGGTTGCACCGGCTGCGATCGCCGAGGCCGGTCTCGTGGCGGCCTGGTTCTTTCAGGAGAAGGCCGCAGTCGCGAAAGGCAAATTGGCACCCTGAGGGAATCAGGGCATAGGCAAGGCCGCCCCTTTGTGTATCATGCCATTATTCCGACGAAGATCGGGAATGATGGAAGGCGGGGGAACGATGGGTGATGCGGCTGCCAAGACCGTGAAGGTCCTCATGATCGGCGACGTGATCGGGGAGTCGGGACTGAAGGCGCTTTTCGCCGGACTTGGAGAGCTGCGGAGAAGGCTCGGCGTCGACCTCGTCGTCGCCAACGGCGAGAACGCCGCGGCCGGCGTGGGCATTACGGCGGCTGAGGTCAAACGCCTCAGGGACGCCGGTGTCGATGTCATCACGAGCGGCAACCATGTCTGGGAAAAGCAGGGCGCCACCGAACTTCTCAACGGTGAAGAGCGACTCTTGCGGCCCGCGAACTACCCGCCCGAAGCCCCTGGGCATGGTCTCTGTCTGGTCGAAAAGGATGGATATCGATTCGCCGTCCTCAATCTCCAGGGCAGGGAGGGCATGAGCCCCATCGACTGTCCCTTTCGTGGCGCCGCGGCCATTCTCGACATGGTCGAATCCGAGCAGGCAGGCTCCTTCGTCGTCGTCGATTTCCATGCCGAGTCGAACGAGGAGAAGGAGGCGCTGGCATTCCACCTCGACGGGCGAGTGTCCGCCTTCGCGGGCACCCATACCCATGTACAGACCGCCGACCAAAGGATTCTGCCGCAGGGGACGGGCTATCTCGGCGACCTCGGCATGACAGGCCCCGCCGACTCCGTCATCGGCGTGAAAATCGACATTTGCGTGAGACGCAGTCTCACGCAGATACCCATAAAGATGGAGACAGCCGAAGGCCAAGCCACAATACGAGGCGCCTTGTTCACCATCGACGCCGAAACTCGCCATTGCCTTTCCGTCGAACCGCTGGTGGCGTGACGATCTGTCGAGCCTAAAGCGAGGCGGCGTCTGTTCTCGCCGGCTCGGCCAAGCCCACAATTGTGAGATAGTGGCTGCTTCGAGGATCGAAGTCAGTCCCTTCCCAAGAGGCGAGCCTTTTCTCGATGGAAAAGCCTGCCCTCAGGAGTTCCGACTCGAGTCGTTTCGGCGAAAGAGGCAAAAGGGCGGTTCGATCCTTGTAGCTCTGACCTTCGTCGAAGGAAAGCCGGGTATCGAAGGCGATCCTCCCGTCGGGGAGCCCCGAATAGGAGCGCTCGAAGCGAAAGCCGACTTCGACGAGGGTTGGAAATACGAAGCCCGGCCCTGCCAGGTCGAAATTCACGAGTTGGAGGATGATCCGGCCGCCGATTCGCAGAAGGCTTCGAGCGGCAACGAGAAAGGCCCCGAGTTCCTCGAAATTGGCGAGGTGGGGGAGGGTATTGCCGAGACAAAGGATGAGATCCGCCGAGGTCGGGGTGAAGAGCCTTCCAAGGTCGCGCATGTCGGCCTGATAGAACTCAACCCATGCCCCCTGGTGTATGGTTCTCTTCCTGCTGAGCGCCAAGAGATCGGGCGAAAGCTCGACTCCCGCGACCTCCCAACCGAGCTCCGCGAGAGCGATCGCCAGGCTTCCCGTGGCTGAACCTAGGTCGATCGCGCGTCCCTTTTGCCCTCGCCGACCGTCGAGCCCTTCGATATAGGCCAGGCTGGCCGGATTTAAGGGAAATATCCTGTCATAAACCGTGGCGAGATGGGCGTAGAGATCCATGGCATACCTCTTTTGACACTGTAGCCCTGCCGGCGCCAGATTTCTGTCACCCTTGTTCCCTTAATTTCGCAAGTTTTATCAACACGAATCGGACCGCTCCGCTTGACAGCTTTTTCCCCTTTCGGCTATACAATTTCTCGTTCCGCGCGGCGATGGTGGAATTGGTAGACACGCTAGCTTGAGGTGCTAGTGCCGAGAGGCATGGAGGTTCAAGTCCTCTTCGCCGCAACAAAAGAAAAGGACCGGCGTTTGGCCGGTCCTTTTCTTTTGTCGCTATGAGGCGAATAGGACTTGAACCGCTGGGCTGAGCCGAAGGCGAAGCCCTGGCAACAGAGACCTCTTCGCCGCACACCGAGAGAGACCGTCTCCGGCCATTTTTGTACCAAAGGTAACTGACAATCCGCCTTGGCGGGGAAGAATGGGACACTGGAGGTCCTATGCCCCTCGCAGCTTTTATTGTCACGTTATTGTCCGCCCTCCTTCTCGCGGCGCATTTTCTGAGATCATTCATCGTCCTCGGAATGCTCTGTTCCCTGTCTCTTCCCTTCGCCTTCTTGGTGAGAAAACCCTGGGCCAGGCGCCTTCTCGAGCTTGGAGCCCTGGTATCGGCGACGATTTGGATACTAACCGCGATCGAAATAAGGGCGGAGCGCCTTGCCGATGCTCAGCCTTGGGTGCGCATGTTCGCGATTCTTGCGGCGGTGGCGCTCTTCTCCCTATCTTCCATTCCCTTGCTCGAGGGCTCCCGAGCCCGGCTCTGGTTCGCGGGAATTCGCAACAAAAAGGATTCTTCACTAGAATGAATGCCAAGGCAGGCAGTAATGAACGAGTCCTCCCTTGCGCTTCTCGATGAATATCTCGCCGATTCTCTCGTCAAGCTCCTCGCCGCTCACGGCTTCGAGGCGCGGCTCGATCCGGATACGGGTGCGACAGAGCCCTCGAATGATTCCGCGACTGTAGGGCTCCCCACCATATCGACGCGGGCCTGGGCCCACAGGGACGGCGATTTCGGGGCCGCCATCGGGTTTACCGGCGACAGGCTCAAGGGAGCTCTCGTGCTGAGTCTGGGGCGGCGCAGTCTCGTCGCGAGCATGCCGGAAGGAAGTCGCGAAAGCGCCGAAATCCTTGCGGATTGGGCAGGCGAACTGGCCAACCAATTGCTGGGGAGGCTCAAGAATGGGCTTTGGGCCTCGGGCCTCGAAATCGCCGTGGGGACTCCGGTAACCTTCGTAGGCGTCAATCTCGAGCACTTCAGTTCCGACCCGATGGTGCTTCGTCGCTCAGCCTGTCTTGTCCAAACCGGGAGGGTCGTCGTCGAGCTCGAGCTGGACTGCGCCGCCGACATCGAACTCGGTGAGCCGCGAGCGAGGGGCGATGGGCTCAGCGACGGGGAATTCAGCCTATTCTGATAGGAAATTGCTGCTCTTGCTGCGCCGCAGAGGTTGCCGAGGCGCATTGACACGACCGGTCGCATCTTGCGACACTTTCTTCCTCTATGCAAGTTTCCGTAAAAATCGCCTCGAAGGTCCTCGATCTCGACGAGGATCGTGTTTATCGCATGATACGGCAGGGAGAGCTGCCGGCGATCAGAGTCGGGGAAGATTGGCGGGTTGATAGGACGGAGCTCCTCGAATGGGCCACCGCTCGCGGAATGAAGGTCTCGCCTGAGCTCTTTCCCGATTCGGGATCAGGCGGCCAGCCAAGTTTCTTCGAGGCACTTTTGGGCGGCGGCATCCTACGAGGCATCAGGGGGGAAGATTCCTCCTCCGTCCTTCGCGAGGTCGTGTCCAAGCTCGCCCTTCCGGAGGATGTCGATCGCGATTACCTCTACGAGGTGATGATCGCCCGCGAGGACCTCGGTTCGACGGGCATAGGCGAGGGGATCGCCATTCCCCACGTCCGCGATCCCCTTGTCCTCACGGTTCCCCGGCCTACGGCTACGCTTTGTTTCTTGGAAAAGGCCGTCGATTTCAAGGCGATCGACGGCCTGCCGGTCGATGTGCTCTTCGCCATCGTCTGCCCGACGGTGAGGGATCATCTCCATCTCCTTTCGCGCCTCGGCTACATGCTTCGCGATCCAGGATTTCGCTCCCTCCTCAAGGCTCGGGCGTCCGACGAGACAATTTTCGCCGCTCTGGCGTCCATCGAATCGAAGATCGGCGGCGCGGGAAGCGGCCCATGATGACATCCATCCAGGCGCGGGAAGCGGCTTCCCATGCCTGATCCAGCCTTAATCCTCGCGATCATCGGCGCTGGCCTGGCGGCGGCGAGTTCTGTTCCTGCCCTCTTTCTCCGCCGCGGCTCGCGTGCGGGACAGAATATCGCGCTTGTCGCAATGTTCGCGGCAGCCGGACTCGGAATCGGCGGGGCGATCATGGCGCTCGCGTCGGCGGCATCCGGCATGGCGATCGGCGGGGTAGGGGCGGGCGATGGGTCCTTCGGCGCGGTCTCTCTTCCTTGGAAGGTCTTCGGCGCCGCGACCCTTAGAATCGATCCGCTTTCGGCTTTTTTCTTAATTCCTCTTTTTCTCGTCGGCGCACTCGGAGCCCTCTACGGGAGCTCCTATCGCGACGTCTCGCGGAACAGACGGTCGAGCCGGAGGCAGCTCGCGTTCTGGGGGCTCCTCGTGGCGGGCATGGCCATCCTCCTCCTCGCGGCCGACGCGCCGGTCTTCATACTTGGTTGGGAATGCATGGCCCTCTCCGCCTTCTTTCTCATGACGCTCGACGACGAGCGGGAAGAAGCGAGGCGCGCCGGATTCGTCTATCTCGCGGCCACCCATGCGGGTACCCTCATCCTTTTCGCCTTCTTCGCGCTATGGCGGCATTTTACGGGTTCCTTCGCCTTCGTAGCCCCCGCCTCCGGCATGCTCCCTCCCGAATCGCGCAATCTTCTCTTTCTCCTCGCCCTCGTCGTCTTCAGCCTCAAGGCGGGGGTGATGCCCCTCCATTTCTGGCTGCCCGGGGCCCACGCGAACGCCCCGAGCCACGTGTCGGCCATTCTTTCGGGGGTCGTGCTCAAGATGGGCGTTTACGGAATTATGCGTTTCGCCTTTCTTCTCGGCCCGCCGCCGCCGCTCTGGGGTCAGACCCTCCTCCTGCTCGGGGCCGCGAGTTCGATCCTCGGAGTGGCCTTCGCCATCGCCCAGCATGACATCAAGCGGCTCCTCGCCTACCATAGCGTCGAAAATATCGGCATAATACTTATGGGATTCGGACTTGCCCTCACGGGCATGTCGCGCGGGAGAGGGCTAGTCGCGGCTCTCGGCATGGGAGCAGCCCTCCTGCATGTCTGGAACCACGCCATCTTCAAGACCCTCCTCTTTTTCGGAGCCGGGTCGGTCGTGGAGCGTACGGGCACGAGGCAGCTGGATCGCCTTGGCGGTCTCGCGCGGGTCATGCCATGGACCGCTGCCTTCTTTCTCGTGGGGGCCGTCGCTATTTCGGGAATCCCTCCCTTCAACGGCTTCATGAGCGAGTTCATCCTCTACTTCGGAGCCTTCGCGGGCGCGCGTCCCGGCGGCCTCTCCGAGGCCTCGGCCCTTCTCGTCGTGCCCGCTCTCGCGGCCACGGGCGCCCTCGCCCTCGCCTGCTTCGTCAAGGTCTACGGCGTCGCCTTTCTCGGCCAGCCGCGCTCGGTTGTGCGACCTAAGCTCCGCGAGTCGCCCCCCTCGATGATCGTGCCGATGGCGGTCCTGGCGGCCCTGTGCCTCCTCATCGGCGTCGAGCCCCGCGTCTTCGCCTCGGCCCTCGATGCGGTGATCGCAAGTCTTCCCTTGGGCGCGGACGTCGGCAATTCGGGCATCCTCACCCTCGCGCCGCTGGCCGCGATCGGTCGAGCCGGAATGGTCCTCGCCCTCGTCGTCGCGGTCTTCGCCTTAATCTCGATGGCCGTTTCCGCGAAACGGAGGGCGAAGACGAAGGTCGGCACCTGGGACTGCGGCTACGCGGCGCCGGATGCGAGGATGCAGTACGGAGCCTCATCCTTCGGCCGACCCATCGGCAGTCTCTTCGGTTGGATCCTCAGGCCCACGGTCCACGGGCCCAAGGTCGACGGAGCCTTCCCCGCCGAGTCGCATCTGGAAAGCCATGTCGACGAAGTCTCGCTGGACAGGCTCGTGCTGCCCCTCGTCAGGGTCTTCGAAAGGCGCGCGCTCTGGATCCGGCGTTTCCAGCAGGGCCTCACCCAGCGCTATCTGCTTTACATCCTCGTTACGGTGCTCATACTCCTCGGCACCTTGATTCCCTTCGGAGATTTCATAGCCTCCCTGCTTTCGGGTTGAAGGCAGGCGCGTCGGAGCGGTTCGCATGTCGAGCATAGGTCTAGTTCTGGTCGCCATCCTCGTTTCGGCCGTCTCGGGCCTGCCGATAGCCTTGTCGGGCGGCGCGTCGCGCCGTGGCCAGGCCTGGTCCGCCATACTCCTCGTGGCGGCGGGCCTCATCGGTCTCGCCGGGGTCCTGCCGGTCTTCGTCTCGCCCGAGGGCCCGCCCCTCGCCCTGGCCTGGGGCCTTCCCGCCGGGACCTTTTCGGTCGGGCTCGACGCGTTGAGCGGCATATTCCTTGTTCCCATATTCATAGTACCCGCTTTAGGGGCGATCTACGGCCTGGGCTACTGGGACGCGAAGGAGCGCCCCGCCGACGGCCGGAGGCTGGGGCTCTCCTACGGCATTCTCGTCGCGGGGATGGCCTTGGTGGCGATAGCCCGCGACGCCGTCCTCTTCCTCGTCGCATGGGAACTGATGGCCCTCGCTTCCTGGTTCGCCGCTACAGCCGAATCGGAAAAGCCCGAGGTCAGGCGGGCCGGCTGGGTCTACCTCGTCGCGACACATATCGGAACGCTCGCGTTGTTCGCGATGTTCTCCCTGTGGAATGCAGCCAACGGCTCCTTCTCCCTCGACAGGAATCTCGCCATTCCGCCCGACTCGGCGGGCTTCATTTTCGTCCTGGCCCTCCTCGGCTTCGGTCTCAAGGCCGGCCTGGTCCCCCTCCACGTCTGGCTGCCGGGGGCCCACGCGAACGCGCCGAGCCACGTGTCGGCCGTCATGTCGGGCGTGATGATCAAGCTCGGAATTTACGGCATCCTCAGGATGACGAGCCTCATGCCGGCGCCCGAGCAATGGTGGGGTTGGACCCTCTTCGCGATCGGCGGGGTCTCGGCCATCGCAGGCATAGGCTGGGCGACGGGACAGGGCGACATCAAGCGGGTGCTCGCCTATTCCAGCGTGGAAAATATCGGAATAATTGCGATCGGAGCCGGCCTCGCCCTCGTCGGCAGGAGCACGGGGCGTCCGGCCCTCGTCCTTCTGGGAATGGGAGGAGCCCTCTTCCACGTGTGGAACCATTCGCTCTTCAAGTCGCTGCTCTTCCTCGATGCCGGCCTCGTAATCCACGAGACGGGCACGCGACGACTCGAAAGGATGGGGGGATTGGCGAAGCGGCTCCCCCTCGCGGCGGCGCTTTTCGGCCTCGGAGCAGCGGCTCTCTCCGCCCTTCCGCCGCTCAACGGTTTTGCGGGGGAATGGCTCATTTATCTCGGGTTCTTCCGAGGCGTGACCGTGGGGGCGGCGAACGACGTGCCGGCGGTCGCGATCGGTGCGGCCATTTTGGCGACGGTGGGCGCCCTGGCCGTGGCCGCCTTCGTCCGACTCTTCGGTACGGTCTTCCTTGGACAGCCTCGTTCAGACGCGCACGGAGAAGGCCATGTCAGCCCGAAAGCATCTAGGAACCTGATGCTTTTTCCGATGATTTTGCTCGGGTTCGCCTGTCTGGTCATCGGACTTTCGCCCGGACTCCTCCTTCCGGCCCTCGGCAGGGCGGCGGGCGACTGGGGTAACCTGGGCGAAGGGGCCTCCAAGCTAACCGCCCTCGCCGATTTTTCGTGGAGCCTCCCTCTCGGACTCACCCTAATTGGTAGCATCGCGTTGCTCTTGCTCTTCTTTTCCCTCGCCGCGCGACGCGCGAAGACGGCCGAACGAGGCACCTGGGATTGCGGTTACGCCGAGCCGAGCTCGCGAATGCAGTACGGGGCCTCGTCCTTCGGCGAATTCCTCGGGCGCAATCTCCTTTTTGTGCGCGCGACACTGAAAAAAGGGCGACGACCGGCAGGCGCCTTTCCCGACGCGGGCTTCTTCTCGACGAAGTCGCCCGATCCCGTCCTCGATCTTGCGATCAGACCCCTGGCCGCCATGGCGAGCCGCGGCCTCGGCCGAATAAGGGTCCTCCATCAGGGCCAGACCCAGATTTATCTCGTATATGTCCTACTAGCCACGATCATCCTTCTCGTCGCCGGAGTCATCCCGTCATGATAGACACGATCGTTCGCTTTTCGCTCTTCCTCCTTTTCCCACCGATCATGCTCGGCATCGTGAACCGCGTGAAATCCATCTTCGCCGGGCGTAAGGGTCCTCCCATCCTCCAGACCTGGAGGGACATCGCGAAGCTCGCGCGGAAGGGCCTCGTCGTCTCCTCGACGACGACCTGGGTCTTCCTTGCTGGACCCGCCGTGGCCTTGGCCACGATGTTGATCGCGGGCAGCCTCGTTCCCTACGGTCCCTTCCGATCTCCCTTCGGCTTCACGGGCGACGTCATCCTCTTCGCCTATCTATTCGGCCTTTCGCGTTTCTTCACCACCTCGGCGGCCCTCGACACCGGCTCGGCCTTCGAGGGCATGGGCGCCTCGCGGGAGGTCACCTTCGCCTTCCTCACCGAGCCCGCGCTCTTCCTCGCCCTCCTCTCCCTCGCGAGGCTCTCCGGCTCCCTGGACCTCAACGGGATACTCCTCGGCCCCGCGGGCGGCTTCAGTCCCGCCACGGCGGCGCCCCTCGTACTCGTCGCCCTGGCCCTCGGCATCGTCGTCCTCGCCGAATGTTCGCGCATTCCTGTCGACGATCCCAACACCCATCTCGAGCTCACGATGATCCACGAGGTCATGGTCCTCGACCACTCGGGACCTCTCTTCGGAGCGATCACCTGGGCCGCCTCCCTCAAATTCTTCATACTTTCGACGATCCTCCTCCATGTCGTGATACCCATGAGTTCGGGCAACGCGATCGTAGACTGGCTGATCTTCCTAGCCGGCCTCGTCGCGGTCTCGATTGGCGTGGGGGTGATCGAATCGATCATGGCCAGGTTCCGGATGCGGCGGGTGCCCTGGTTCCTGACCGGGGCCCTCCTCTGCTCCGGGTCGGCCTTCGTGCTTCTCGTGAGGTGATGACATGCGCGATCTGCTCAACGCGATATTGGTAATTGTCATGATCCTGAATCTTTTCGCCCTCGGTACGAGCCGGATCAACTCCGTCATTCGGATCGTCGCCGTGCAGGGGGCCCTGCTCGGACCCGTGCCCCTCCTCCTCCACGGCGCGGAAGGGATCAGGGGAGCCTCCATACTCGCTGCCCTGGCGGCCGTGATCCTCAAGGGGCTCGTCATACCGACCATCATGCGACGATCGCTTCGCGCGGCCGACATAAAGCGCGAAGTGGAACCCTTCGTAGGCTTTCTCCCCTCGGTGCTCCTCGGCGCCGCCGGAACGGCCGTCGCCCTTGTCTTCTCGACCCGGATGGGCTCGGGCGGGGGAGCCGCCGCGAACCTCATCATTCCCGCCGCCGTCGCCACCGTCCTCGTGGGCTTCATCATCCTGACGACTCGCTGGAAGGCCCTTTCCCAGGTCATCGGCTACCTCGTGCTCGAGAACGGCATCTTCATCTTCGGCATGCTCCTCGTCGAGGCCATTCCCTTCGTCGTCGAGATGGGGGTCCTCCTCGACCTCTTCGTCGGCGTCTTCGTGATTTCAATAATAACCAACCACATCAACGAGGCCTTCTCGTCGATGGACACGCGCGAGCTCGCCTCGCTCAAGGAGTGAGGCTATGGCATTTGCGATGATCTTCCTTCCCCTCCTCCTCGCCGGCGTCGCGGCCCTCATCCCCTCGAATCGCGCGAGGCCCTGGATCCTCCCGGTCGCCGGGGTAGCCCACCTCGCGATGTTCGTCGCCGTCGTTGCGGTACCCGGGCTCGCCGACTGGAGCCCGCTGCCGGGAGCCGGCGCCCTCCTCGGGCTCGATCCCGCGGGCACGGTGATCCTCGGCCTCGTGAGCGGACTCTTCGCCCTAGCTTCCTTTTATTCGGTCGGCTATCTCGGGCACAGGCAGGATCGACCCAATAGGGTCTTTGTCGCGGGCCTCCTCGGCTTTCTCGGCTTTGCGAGCGTCGTGCCCTGGTCCAGGCACCTGGGTCTCGCCTGGGTCGCCATCGAGGCGACCACCTTGTCGATGGCCCCCCTGATTTACTTCAACCATTCGAAGCGGAGCATCGAAGCGACCTGGAAATACCTCCTCGTGGGATCGGTGGGCATCGCCCTGGCCCTACTCGGCACCTTCTTTTTGGCCTATTCATCGCTGACCGCCGGGCTCGCCGCGAGCATGGACGTCGATACGTTGTCAGCCAACGCGGCCCTCCTTTCTAAGCCCTGGTTGCGCGCAGCCTTCATCCTCGCCCTCGTGGGTTACGGCACGAAGATGGGCCTCGCCCCGATGCACACCTGGAAGCCCGACGCCTACGGCGAGGCGCCCGGCGTGGTCGGGGCGATCTTCGCCGGCGGCGTGACGAGCATCGCCTTCCTGGCATTCCTTCGCTTCTACGTCATCGTGGGAAGAGCGGGGGAAGGGCTCTTCGCCTCGCGTCTCCTCCTCCCCATGGGGCTCCTGTCGATGGCCGTCGCCGGCGTCTTCATGATCGGACAACGCGACTTCAAGCGCATGCTCGCCTATTCCAGCGTCGAACACATGGGAATACTGATGATCGGCCTCGGGGTCGGGGCTCCGGCCCTCTTCGGCACCATGCTCCACGTCGTCACGAATGGCGCCACGAAGGGCGTGCTATTCCTGTCGGCAGGCAATATCCATCGAGCCTACGCGAGCAAGTCGACCGACAGGGTTCGGGGTGCACTGCGGAGATTGCCCATTTCGGCTTCCTTTTTCTTAGCGGCATTTTTCGCGATCACCGGCTCCCCGCCCTTCGGGCCATTCGTGAGCGAATTCACGATCATTTCGGCGGCCTTCGGCGCCGGCCATTACCTCGGGGCTGCCCTCTTTCTCCTCTTCCTTCTCATCGTCTTCGTGGGGATGGGACGAACGGTCCTCACCGTGCTCCAAGGCCGGGTGCCCGCCCAGGATACCGCCCCGGGCGACGCGGCCTATCGCGACGATTTCCTCACAATTGCGCCTGTCGCGATTCTGATGGCCGTCGTGCTCCTTCTCGGACTCTGGATACCGGCGCCTTTCGGCGACCTCCTCAACGGCGCGGCCCGCTGGATCGGAGGCCAATCATGAGCAGCCTTCCCGCGGCCTTCGCGAAGATCAAGGCCGAAAAGCCGGTGCCCCTCGACGAGCTACCCCTCCTCGACGGCCCAGCCCTCGCCGCGGCGATGCGCGACGCCATACGCGAGGGTTCGCGGGTCGTCTCGTACTTCGGGACTCCCAAAGGGGAAGGACGGACCGAACTCGTCGCCATCATGGCGGGGGACACGACCAACGCACTCGGCGCGGCTCGCGCCCTTGTGAAGGAGGGTTTCCCTTCGATCGCGCGCGACTGTCCCCAGACCCAGCTTTTCGAGCGCGAGATCGCCGAGCAATGCGGCCTCGTGCCCGAGGGCCATCCCTGGCTCAAGCCCGTCCGCTACAGACGGAGCTGGACAGGACGCGACGCATGGGGGCGCGATCCCGCGGCGCCCATCCTTCCCGGGGTAGGCGATTTCTATCGCGTCGAAGGCGAGGAGGTCCATGAGGTGGCCGTCGGACCCGTCCACGCCGGCATCATCGAACCGGGCCATTTCCGCTTCCAGTGCCACGGCGAGGAGGTATTCCACCTCGAGATCGCCCTCGGTTACCAGCATCGCGGCGTGGAAGAGTCATTGCTCAAGGGGCCTGACCTCCGCACGTTCCGACTAATTGAAACGATCGCGGGCGACACGACGATCGGCCATGCCACTGCCTACAGCCATGCCGTCGAGGGACTCGCGGGAACCAGGCGATCCCCTCGTGTCGACGCCATTCGCGCCATCGCGCTGGAGCTCGAGCGGCTCGCGAACCACACGGGCGACCTCGGCGCCATCGCAGGCGATACGGGCTATCTTCCGACCTCGAGTTTCTGCGGCCGCATCCGCGGCGATTTCCTCAACATGACGGCCGTCCTCGCGGGCAATCGCTTCGGCCGGGGCCTCCTCCGGCCCGGCGGGGTGGCCTTCGACATCGCCGATGCCGAAAGGGATGAACTCCTCAAGCGGCTCGCGGCGGCCGAATCGGACGTGACGAACGCCGTCGGTCTCATGTGGGATTCGGCCTCGGTCATGGCGAGGCTCGAGGATACGGGCAGGCTCACGAAGGAGGAGGCGATCGAGCTTGGCCTCGTCGGACCCGCGGCCCGAGGGTCGGGTCTTGCCCGCGACGTCAGGCGAGACCATCCCTCGGGGATCTACCGCTTCGCCCAGATACCCGTCGCGACGGCCGATTCCGGCGACGTGTACGCACGGGCGAACGTCCGCTGGCTCGAGGTCGGGCGCTCTATCGCCTTCGTCAGGGACAGGCTCGGGGCCCTTCCCTCCGGAGCAATCGATTCCGGGTCGGGCCCCCTCGCGCCGAACAGCCTGGTCGTCGCCCTCGTCGAGGGCTGGCGGGGCGAAATCTGCCACGCGGCGATCACCGACGGAGAGGGCAGGTTCGCGCGCTACAAGGTCGTCGACCCCTCTTTTCACAATTGGCCGGGTCTCGCGAGGGCCCTGCGAGGACAGGAAATTTCGGATTTCCCGCTCTGCAACAAGAGTTTCAATCTTTCCTATTGCGGACACGATCTATGAGGCGCGACCCGATACCCTTGGATACCGGAGCGCCGCTCGCGACGGAGGAATCATCATGCTGAAGGCGATGCTTGCCCGCGCGAAGCAGGGCTATAGGACCATGCGCTACCCGGCCGGAGATCCGCCGCCCCTTCCCGCGCGCTTCCAGGGCCTGCCGATCATCGACGCCGCCCGATGCGCCGAGGGGGACCGGGCCTGCGAGGATTGCGCCGCGGTCTGCCCAACGAAAGCAATAATTGTGACGAACACGGCCGGTTCTGCCCCTTCGATCGACCTCGGCGCCTGTCTTTTCTGCGGCGATTGCGTTCGAGCCTGTCCCCGAGGCGCGATTACCTTCGGCAAGGACTACCGTCTTTCCACAAGCCGCCGGGAAGACCTCGTGGTGGAATCGTTCGGGCCAGGTGCCGATGCGAAAACCTACGCGCGGGCTGTCGCCATGGGGCGGGAGCTCCGTCGCCTCCTCGGCCGCTCGCTCAAGCTACGCGAGGTGAGCGCCGGCGGCTGCAATGCCTGCGAGGCGGATGTCAACGTGCTCGGCACGGTAGGCTGGGACCTCGGACGCTTCGGCATCCAGTTCGTCGCCTCGCCCCGCCACGCCGACGGCATTCTCGTCACGGGGCCAGTCACACGAAACATGGAACTTGCCCTCAAGAAGACCTGGGACGCGATTCCGGGACCCAAGGTCGCCATCGCCGTGGGAAGTTGCGCGATCTCAGGCGGCCCCTTTGCCGGGAGCCCCGAGGTGCTGGGCGGTCTCGGATCGACGGGAATCCCTGTCGATCTCTGGGTGCCCGGCTGCCCTCCCCATCCCCTCACCATACTCGATGGACTTCTCCGGCTGATAGGGAAGATCAAGAGCTAAGAGCGGCAGATCGCTTCCAGCGCGCCAAAGCTGACTAAAGGCATCGCGTGAGGCCTCACTTTTTTCTCTTGCGCGATGCCCGAGATGGCTATATGATCCTCACATCATGCACGCGCGTGCATGATGTCGCTACCGATGCTGGCGTTCGAGATACCATTTAATAGCAATGCACGCGGGTGCATTAAAGGAGGGGCCATGATCGAGACATCCAAGGAATCAACTAGCGCCGGGCCACTCAGATACGGCATGGTCGGCGGAGGGGCAGGTGCCTTCATCGGCGATGTCCACAGAAAGGCCATCGGCCTGGACGGGCTCGCGAAGATCGCCGCCGGCTGCTTTTCGAGGGATGTGGCCAATACCAGGGCGACCGGGCTCTCGCTCGGAATCGTCGACGAGCGATGCTACCCCGACTACGAGTCCATGGCCGCCTCCGAGTCAAAGCGCGCCGACGGCATCGATTTCGTCGTCATCGTGACACCCAACGCGATGCATTACCCGGTAGCCAAGGCCTTTCTGGAGCGCGGGATCAATGTCGTCTGCGACAAGCCCCTCACCTTCGAGGTCGCCGAGGCAGAGGAATTATCCTCCCTCGCCAAGCGGAAGGGGCTCCTTTTCTGCGTCACCTATACTTACACCGGCTACCCCGCGGTCAAGCAGGCCCGCGAGATGATACGAAAGGGCGAGTTGGGCGACATCAGGTTCGTGAACGCGGAATACCCGCAGGAATGGTTGGCTACGCCGGCCGAGCGCGAGGGCAGCAAGCAGGCCGCGTGGCGATCCGACCCGAAACAGTCGGGCAAGTCCAATTGCGTCGGCGACATCGGCAGCCACGTCGAGAACATGGTCTCCTACATGACAGGCCTCGAGATCGCCTCGCTGTGCGCCCGCCTCGACAGCTTCGTCCAAGGGCGGGTTCTCGACGACAACGCGAGCATCATGCTGAATTACAAGAGCGGGGCGAAAGGCCTCTACTGGTCGAGTCAGATCGCCATCGGGTACGACAATGCCCTCCGCGTGCGGGTTTTCGGTTCGACAGGGTCGCTCCAGTGGTCACAGGAAAATCCCAATTACCTCCTTGTCTCACGGCTCGGCAAGCCGACCGAGACCCTTTCGAGGGGGCGCGATCCCTTTTATTCCCACGCCCAAGCCTACTCGCGCATACCTTCCGGCCATCCGGAGGGCTATTTCGAGGCCTTCGCCAACATCTACAAGACCTTCGTCTCGGCCCTCGCGAAAAAGAAGGCCGGCGGGACGCTCTCGGAGACCGACCTCGATTTTCCCGGCGTCGAGGCGGGAATTTCCGGCGTTCGATTCATCGGCAAGGCCGTCGAAAGCTCGCGAAAGGGCGGCGTGTGGCTCGATTTCTAACTACGGCGGCCCGTCGGGAGGCGGGTTAATCAACTATTTAGGAAGGAGTTTGACATGGCGCGTCCAGTTACCTTGTTCACGGGCCAGTGGGCCGATCTTCCCTTCGACGCGCTCTGCGCGAAGGCGAAGTCCTTCGGCTACGACGGCCTGGAGATCGCCTGCTGGGGCGACCATATGGACGTCAAGCGGGCGGCGACCGAAGCGGCCTACGTGGAGGAACGCAAGTCCATTCTCGCGAGGCACGGGCTCAAGGCCTGGGCCCTCGGCGCCCATCTGTCGGGCCAATGCGTCGGCGACCTCTGGGATCCAAGGCTCGACGGCTTCGCGGCGCCCGAGGTCAGGGGCAAGCCCGACAAGATCAGGGAATGGGCGATCCAGGAAATGAAGTACACGGCCCGAGCCGCTAAAAACATGGGGTGCCGCGTGGTAACGGGCTTCATGGGTTCGCCGATATGGAAGTATTGGTACAGTTTTCCCCAGACCACGCAGGCCATGGTCGACGATGCCTTCAAGGAAATCGTCAGGCTCTGGACGCCGATTTTCGACGAATTCGACGCCTGCGGGGTGAGATTCGCCCTCGAGGTGCACCCGACCGAAATCGCCTTCGACTTCTATACCGCCGAGCGACTCCTCAAGGAGTTTCGCGACCGGCCGACCCTCGGCTTCAACTTCGACCCCAGCCATCTAATCTGGCAGGGAATGAAGCCGCATCTCTTCGTCCGCGATTTCGCGAGCAAGGTCTATCACGTCCACATGAAGGACGCCGCCGTCACCCTCGACGGGCGCTCAGGCATTCTCGGCTCGCACATCGAATTCGGGGACAATCGCCGCGGTTGGAATTTCCGCAGCCTCGGCCACGGCGATGTCGATTTCGAGAGCATCATCCGCGAACTCAACGCGGCGGGCTATCAGGGGCCGCTCTCCGTCGAGTGGGAAGATTCGGGGATGGAGCGCGAATTCGGAGCGCGTGAGGCCCTTGCCTTCGTCCGTCGCGTCGATTTCGCCCCTTCGAACGTCGCCTTCGACGCGGCGCTGCAAAACTGACGATAGCGGCTCCTCGGCTTCGTCGATTCCAAGGGAGGTTCCCATGGCGATCAAGGTTGGTTGTTTCGCGCTGGTCGACGCATTTTCGGTGCTTGAGCATCAGCTAGAACGGCTGCAGGGACTGGGCGTGAAGTACGCCGATGTCACCGACAACGCCGATGGTGCCTGCCTCGGTGCCGAGTTCGGCTTTACGGGCCTCGCGAGCCTCGACGCGAATCCCCACGATATCAAAAGAATGTTCGCCGAGCACGGGCTGACGATCATGACGTATTGCGCCCACGCCTCGCTCCTCGATCCCGAGGCGCCTTGGCGCTATGGCACGGCCCAGATCTTGAAGGCCGTCAGGGCCGCCTCGATGATGGGCGTCAAGCACGTCATCACCACGGAGGGCCACGCACATACGGATTTCGGCAGGCGGCTCGGCGAGGACGAGGCGATCTTCACCATAAGGCAAAAATTGTTCGAGCCCCTCAGGATGGCCGCGGACTGCGGGATCAAGATTCTCCTTGAGACGCATGGTAAGTATACCGACGACCTCAAGCAACTTGAGCGGATAATCGACGCCTGCGATTCCAAGGCCCTCGGCCTCAATCTCGATACGGGCAATCTTTGGCTGGGCGGCGGCGATCCCGTCGCCTACGTCAAAAAATTCGCCTCCCTGATCGATCATGTGCATTGGAAAGATTGGCCCAAAGAAATGGAAGCCAGGCGCGGCAAGGAATTCGGCGCCGGCATGTCGGGCATTCCCCTCGGGACCGGGGTCGTCAATGTCAAGGCGGCATTCAAGGCTCTCATGGAAATTGGCTACGATGGCTATTCAACCCTGGAGATCGCCGGAGATGAGGCGATCAAGCAGAGTTACGCCTACCTGAGATCCTTGGGGGCGGAATAGGCCGTGGGAATCGGTTTAGGGGGAAGGCCCGGCGAGGACGGACGCGTCACGGGCTTGTTGCGGGAGGATCGTGCTAGCCGGCGAGACCCATCCTGCGGGAATCATAGGTAACAGAGGAGTGATTTCGATGGGCGAGATCCTGCAGCTCAGCAATGTTTCCAAGGCCTTCGCGGGCGTTCAGGCATTGCAGGGCATCTCCTTCGATTTGCGGGAAGGGGAAGTCCACTGTCTGTGCGGCGAAAATGGCGCCGGAAAGTCCACCCTCATCAAGATCCTCTCGGGTGCCCATCAGCCCGACCCGGGCGGGGAGATATTCTTCGAGGGCAGGCGAATCGAGCTCACGCCCCATCTCGCCCTGGCCATCGGGATTCAGACTATCTACCAGGAACACATCGTCTTCGATTGCCTCAGCATCATGGAAAACATCTTCATGGGCCTCGAGGTGAAAAAGGGAGCATTCCTCGACACGCGGGAAATGCGGAGGCAGACGCTCGAGGTGCTCGATTATCTCAAGAGCGACCTGCGGCCCGAAATGATGATGGGCAGCTTGAGCAGCGGCCAGCAGAAGACCGTCGAGATCGCCAAGGGCCTGGTGTTCAAGCGAAAGGTGATCATCCTGGACGAGCCGACCGCGTCATTCTCGGTTTCGGAAATCGATAACCTTCTTGATATCATCAACACGGTTAAAAAAAGCGGTATTGGTATCATCTATATCTCTCATCACCTGGACGAGATTTTCAAGATCGGCGACCGGGTGACGGTGCTGCGCGACGGGCGAAGAGTAAATCAGTACGCCGTCGAGGGTCTCTCGAAATCGCGTTTGATCCAGGACATGGTGGGTCGCGATCCCTCCAGTTTTTACCAGCGCGAGAGCGTGCCCCTCGGCGAGGTCATCCTCGAGGCGCGGAAGCTCAGCGGCAACGGGGTAAAGGACATCTCCTTCACGCTGAGGCGCGGCGAGGTCTTAGGGTTCTCCGGCATGACCGGCTCGGGACGATCGGAAGTGATGGAGCTGATATTCGGGAGCGCCCGCCTCGATTCGGGCGAGATATTGATCAAGGGGAAACGGGTGCAGCATCAGACGCCGCGCGAGGCGATCCGCAACAGGATGTGCTTCATAACGGAGGATCGCCAGAACACCGGCCTCTTTCTCGAACAGACGATCGCCGAAAACGTGGTGGTCGCCAACATGGTCAATACGCGGAATTTCTTCGCGAACCCGGCTGATGATCTCAAGATCGCCGATGGTTTTATCAAAAGACTCGCCATCCGGGCGAGAAACGCCAAGGCAAGGACGGTGAGCCTCTCTGGCGGCAACCAGCAGAAGGTCGTTCTCGCCAAGTGGTTCAATACAAGCGGCGACATTTTTATCTTCGACGAACCGACGCGCGGCATCGATGTCAATTCCAAACAAGAGATCTACCACCATATGGTGGGCCTGCTCAAGGAAGGCAAGGCCATCATCATGGTGTCGTCCGACATGCCGGAGGTCATCTCGATGAGCGATCGTGTCATCGTCATGAAGAATGGCGAAATTGTTGCGGAATTGGAAAAGGCTCGGATTTCGGAAGAGGAAATACTCACCTACTCGATAGGAGACAAGGCGATATGAGCGATCAGGCATCGACGAAGAGGCCAAGGGAGCCGAGGCTTTCCCCTTTCAAGCGATACGAGAACTTCACGGTTCTCACGATCTTCGCGTCCTTTGTCATTATCATCGTGCTCCTCCAGCTGGTCATGACCGGCGGCAGCAAATTCCCAACATTTATCAGCCCGGTCAACATACTCAACGTCATGCAACAGGTCGGGGTTCCCGGCATCGTCGCGGTCGGCATGACGATGGTGATGATCTCGGGCGGCATCGATCTGTCAGTGGGCATGCTCGCGTCTCTGGTATCGATTATCACGGCTCTCGGCATCTCGAAGTGGCAACTGGGGGTATTTCCATCGATCCTGTTGGGTATCGGGTCGGCCGTATTCCTCGAGACTCTGATGGGATTCATCATCTCTCGCGTCAAGGTCGAGCCCTTCATCATCACATTGGGGGGCATGATCACCTTTCAGGGCATCGCCCTCCTCCTCTGCAATTCGCGCGAGGTGATAATGAATGGCGAGCTCAATTTCATAAAGATGAATCTCATCGACGGGGCCAAGGATCCGGTAACCAAGCTGAACCTCGTAATCCCACCGTACGTGGTCATTTTTCTCATCATCGCCTTACTGGCGGGCATCCTTCTCAAGCGCACAAAGTACGGCAGGAGGATTTACGCGGTGGGCAACAATCCCAACGCGGCCTTCCTGGCGGGCATCAACGTCAAGCGAATGCGCCTCTCGGTGTACGCATTGATGGGGCTCCTCGTCGGCATCGGGGCCGTCATGCTCCTCGCGCGGATCAACGTCGGCATCATAACCTTGGGTCAAGGGCTGGAGATAGACACAATAGCGATGGTTGTCATCGGGGGAACGGCCCTCAAGGGGGGGAAGGGCAACATCCTGGGTACCCTCATCGGCGTGTTTTTCCTGGGTTCGATCGGCAACGCCATGAACCTGCTTCGCCTTCCGTCCGAGGTTCAGTTCGTCGCAAAGGGACTAGTTATCATCATCGCCGTTTCGGCCGGCTACGTTTCCACCATGTTCTCGGAGTTCCTCGCGCGAAGGAAGGGGCCCGTGTTCGTGGCGGATGACTCGGCTAAAGGAGGGTGAGAAAGGAGGGTAGTGTTGGTCTATGGTTCGTTCACGAACAATTCTTACTTTTTAGGAGGAGAAGGGAAATGAAGCGAATCGCATTGTTCATGGTGGTCCTCTCGTTATTCGGCGTGATGACCCTGTCGGCGCAGAAGAAGGTCATCGGCTACTACATGGATGCCTCCGATGATTATTACAAGGCGGGCTTTCAGGTCTTCAAGGTTCTCGCAGGCAGGTCAGGGTGGGAAGTGCGCGACGTCGTCGGTCAGGGAACTGCTCCCGAGCAGCTCGATGCCGTCCAGAACTTCATAACTCAGGGTGTTGACGCCATCGTATGCGTCCAGAACTCTCCGCAGACAACCTCGGAATGCCTCAAGCTAGCCAAGGCGGCCAATATCCCCTTCTATAATCTCACCCACAACCCGCCGAACGAGCCCGGTCTCTCGGGCTTTTCCGGCTTCGATTGGGTCTATGACGGCGAGCTAGCGGCGCAAAATGCGATAAAGCACGGCGTCAAGAAGCTCATCATGATCGAAGGCAAACTCGGCCAGGGCACCGCAGCCGGCCAGACCCAGGGCTTCCTGCAGGGCTACAAGAAGGCCGGCAAGGACATCGGCAACCTCCTTTCCAGCGTCGGCGTCAAGGGCGCGGGCGGCAAGGACCTCCAGGTCGTGTTCTGGGGCTCGGGCGGCTGGTTCGCCGATCCCGCAAAGAAGGTCATGCAGGACGCTATCACCTCCCTCGGGGCGAACGGCTTCGACGGAGCCTACGTTCAGAACGACGAGATGATGACCGGGGCCCTCCAGGCGATGCAGGAAGCCGGGCTCGACACGAGCAAGTACTGGCTCGGCGCGAGCAACGGAAAAGAGAAGTCCTGGATATGGGTAGCCAAGGGCCAGACCACATTCGACGTCAACCAGTGCCCGACCCTCGAGGCCGACATCGCCTACCAGATGATTACGGCGAAATTCGCCGGCAAAGCCACCAAGAAGGCGGTGTACGTCAACTTCCTCCCCTTCGACAAGCAAACGCTCAACATGTCGAAGATGATTCCATGGATCACGAGCGACTACATCGAGGCGCGCGACAAGAAAGCGTTCATCTATGACATAAACAACCCGGTCTTCAGGGAAAACCCGGATTATAAATAATTGATACTAGTGGCGATCGGGGCGACCCGGTCGCCACTTCCCCATCGCGAAGCGATTGAAAGGAGGCGATGATGGCAAGGAAGAAGATCTCGGTCGGCGCGTGGGCCTATATTTGGGGCGGCTATGCCGACAAGCCGATAGCCCTCGTCGACGTGGCGAGGCGGCTCAAGGATCTTAAGTTCGACGGCGTCGAATTCGCCGCCTTTCCCCCGCATCTCGAACCCAACACCCCCGAAAAGTGGAAGGAAATCAAGAAGCTTTTCGCCGACGCGGGCATGGGCTTCTCCGGCGTCGCGGCCCCCTTTCCCTCGCCGGCAACCGCGGCGAGACAAGCCTACCTCGACGTCGTCAAGGGTCACGTCGAGATGTGCAAGGTCATGGGCATACCGAAGCTCAGGGTCGATGCCGTCGATCCCCCGACCGCGATTCCAGGGGGCATGGCCTACGACGCCTGTTTTTCCACGGTGGCGGAGCGTTGGCACGAGTCGGCGGAGATTTGCGCCAAGGCCGGGATCAAGCTGGTCTGGGAATTCGAGCCCGGGTTCATTTTCAACAAGCCGAGCGAGGTCGTCGAGATGGCCTACAAGGTCGATCATCCGAACTTCTCGGTGATGTTCGATTCCTGCCATGCCTTCATGTGCTCGGTCATGGGAGCTCGGCAATTCGGGAAGCGCGAAACCCTTCCCGGCGGCGTCGAGCAGTTCGCCCACATGCTGACCGGAAAAATCGGCGCCGTTCACTTCATCGACTCGGACGGTACCCTGCACGACAACGAAACCAGCACGCACGCCCCCTTCGGGAAGGGCGTTTTGGATTTCGACTCGATCACCAAGGCTATCCTCGCCGCGGGCTATGACGACGAGTGGTGGCCAATCGACCTCTGCTTCTGGTCGAACGCCCTCGAGGCGACCGGGCCGGCGAAGGCCTTCATGGACGTCCTCGTGGCAAAATACGGGCAGGGCTGAGCGCGTGGCGATTACATTTGGAATCAATACCTTTCTTTGGGCCTCTCCCTTCAGGACGAGGGACTTGGCCTATTTCGACAAGGCCAAGGCCATGGGTTTCGATATCGTCGAGATACCCATCGAAAGCGAGGGAGACCTCGACTACGCGAAGGCCGCCGAGGCCTATGATCGCACCGGGCTCCAAAGCTCGATCTGCGCGGTCATGGGCGCCGGCAGGGATCCCTCCCATCCGGACGCCGCCATACAAAAGGGGGCGATCGCCTACATGAAGCATTGCATCGACGCGGCCGTGACGATGAAATCGCGTTCCGTGGTCGGTCCCCTCTACGCGGCCGTGGGGCGGCAGTGGACGGCGACCCCGGCCCAGCGCGAGCGCGATCTCGCGCGTTGCGCGAAGAACCTAAAAGTGATCGCGAAGTACGCCGAAGACAAGGGCGTCATTCTGGCCCTGGAGCCGCTCAATCGTTTCGAGACGAGCTTTATCAACCTGACCGAACAGGCGCTGGAACTCGTCAAGATGATAGACAAGCCGAGCGTCAAACTCATGATGGACACCTTCCACGCGAACATCGAGGAGAAAAGCCTCGGCAAGGCCATCGAACTCGCGGGAAAGCTGATGGTCCACATGCACGCGAACGAGAATGATCGCGGCACTCCGGGCAGCGGTCATGTCAATTGGACCGAAATCGCGGCGGCCCTCAAGAAGGTGAGGTATTCCGGCCCCCTCGTGATCGAATCCTTCTCCACCTCGGTAAAGGAGATCGCGAGGGCCGCCGCCGTGTGGAGGCCCCTCGCCCCCAGCAGCGACGAACTCGCGACGAAGGGCCTCGCGTTCCTGAAGAAACTGATGTCTTGAAGTCGGCGCCGACCGCTCGCGCGGCCGGCGCGGGCTCAATAGAAGGAGATTATATGGCCAGCGGAAAAAAGGTGAGGGTCGGTGTCGTCGGCCTGGGCTTCGGCGCCGAGTTCGTTCCTCTCTATCAGAAACATCCCGACGCCGAGTGCGTCGCCCTTTGCCAGCGTGACGAGGCGAAGCTGAAGCAGGTAGCGGACATGTTCAAAGTGGGCAAGCGCTACACGCGCTACGAGGACATGCTGAGAGACAAAGACATCGACGCCATCCACGTGGTGACGCCGATAGCGGCTCACGCGCCGATGACTCTCGCGGCCCTGGATGCCGGCAAACACGCAGCGAGCACCGTGCCCATGGCGACCACCGTGGCCGATTGCCTGAAGATAGCCGATGCTCGCAAGAAGTCGGGCAAGGTGTACATGATGATGGAAACGGCCGTGTACACCCGGGAGTTTCTCTTCGTCAAGGCGAAGGTCGACTCGGGCGAGCTCGGAAAGATCCAGTTCCTCCGTGGCTCTCACCAGCAGAACATGAGCCTGCCCGGCTGGCCGGACTATTGGTACGGATTTCCGCCCATGCACTACGCGACCCACGCCATCAGTCCTTTGCTCGCCCTAGCCGGCGCGGATGTCGAGTCGGTGGTCTGCCTTGGTTCCGGCACAATACGTGACGAGTACAAATCGCGCTACGGCTCGCCCTTCGCCATAGAGACGGCCCTGCTCAAACTCAGGGATTCCGACCTCGCCTGCGAGGTGACCCGATCGCTTTTCGACACGATTCGGCAGTATCGCGAGAGCTTCGACGTCTACGGGACGAAGTCCTCCTTCGAGTGGGAGCAGCTCGCTGGCGAGAAAGCCGTGGTCTATACAGGCTTCGAGGATGCCGAGCGCGTCGAGGTCCCGGACTTCGGGAGCCGCCTGCCAAAGGAAATCGCCCCCTTCACCATTCATGGCGTTTACGACCAAGAGCACGAGCACACCTCATTCATTCAGGGAGCGGGCCACGGAGGGTCCCATCCCCATCTCGCCCACGAGTTCATAAGGGCCATACTCGAGGATCGCGAATCCTTCGCCGACGCGAGAAGGGCCGCGAATTGGACTATGGCTGGTGTCTGCGCCCATGAGTCGGCGATGAAGGGCGGGGAACGCATCCAGGTGCCATCTATCAGCTGATCCTCCGGAAAGTGGGGCATGGGCCAGGGCGCGAGTCCTGGTTGCAGCTCGCAGCCGCTTTTCAGTTCGAGACGAATTCCAATCGATAGAGCTAAGGGTGCCACATGAACGATATCAAGTCGATCGTCGAACGCGCGCGTGCGCTCGGTCTCGCGCTGCCTGCCTTCAATATCCCTTACCTCCCGATGATGCGAAGCGTGATCAGGGCCCTGCGCGACACCGGGACCTTCGCTCTTATCCAAGTGGCCAGGCTCGAGTGGGAGAAATTCGAATCGAGGAGCCTCGAAGCAGTCAGGGAGGAGTACGAGAGGCTCAAGGACGATCGCTTAATGCGCCTCCATCTCGATCACGTTCCCGTTGTCGACGAGGACGGCCTCGAGGTGGATTACTTGCCGATACTACGCAGAGCCCTCGATGCCGGTTTCGATTCCGTGATGGTCGACGGTTCGCGCCTGCCCTTCGATGCCAACGTGGCCGCGACCAGGGCCGTCATCGACCTTGCCCACGCGCGGGGCACACCCGTCGAGGCGGAACTTGGTGCCGTCCTTGGCCACGAGGCTGGCCCTCTCCCGCCCTACGAGGAACTCTTCGCCAGCGGTCGCGGCTTTACCGAACCCGAGGACGCCGAGCGCTTCGTGGCCCTGACGGGAGTCGACTGGCTTTCGGTTTCCATCGGCAATATTCACGGAGCCATAGCTGGGGCTGCCAAGAGCCAGAAGAAGCCGGAAGCCCGGCTCGATCTCGCGCGGCTTTCGAAGATCGCGCAAGTCACGGGCGTGCCGATCGTCCTCCATGGAGGCACGGGTATTAAGCCCGAGAATCTCCGCGAAGGCATGAAGCGTGGCATTTGCAAGATTAATATCGGCACGGCCATTAGGGCTCCCTATGAGGCGACGATGGGTCGGGGAGCCGCGGCGGCCGACGAAGCCGTTTACGCGGCGACCCTCGCCGAGATCGCCTCCCTCGGCCTCGAGGATTCCGCGCAGCGGCTTTTCGAGGGAAGGCGGGAATGAAGGCCTCCAGGCTCAGCTTCGCCGTCTATTTCAGGAACAGGGGATTCTTCCCCGCCTCCCATCAGAGGGCGGCCCGGGAGAAGATGCGCCGGGTCATCGAAGCCTCAGGCTACGGCCGCCCGATGATGGACGCTTCGCGGACAGGGTATGGGGCCGATGAATGCATCCTTTTCAATTGCGGTCCGGCTCCTCGATCCCTGACGGCCGCCAAGGGGAGCATCTCTGAACGCCTGATCCTCGCGAACGCGATCGGCCCCGGATTTGCGGCCGACAATGTCGCGGCCTCGGTAGAGGAGGCTTTTGAGAAAAATCTCGGCTATGAGACCCTCAAGGTATAAGGCCTCGGCGTGAGCATACTCGGCCTCGACATCGGAACCACGAACTGCAAGGGAACGGTGTTCTCATTCGATCGCGAACCGGGAGGCGGCGCGATTATCGCGAGGGCCGAGCGCGAATACCCCCTCATCCATCCGCACCCGGATTGGGCCGAGCTGGACTCGCGCGTCGTCATCGCCGCCGCGAGGGATGTGATGCGCGAGCTCGCGGGCAAGACTAGGGCCGATCCCGTCGCAGCGATCTCGGTTTGCTCAATGGGCGAGGCCATGACCCCCGTTTCCCGAGACGGTCGCATTCTCGGCAACGCCATCATCCACCTCGATTCACGGGGACGGGAGCAGATCGAGGCCTTCTACGCCCGAATCGACAAGGAAGACCTGTTCGATATAAACCCCAATATTCATGGTACCAATTATTCTCTTCCAAAGCTCCTCTGGCGCAAGGACAACGAACCGGGGCTCTACGCCTCAGCCTGGAAATTCCTACTATTCGACGAACTTCTACTATTTATGATGGGTCTGGAACCCTTCACTTCCTACTCCCTGGCCAACCGGACCCTGCTCTTCGACATCCGCGAGGAAGGATGGTCGGATCGCCTCCTCGCCTTGGCCGGGATGGAGGCCGGCATTCTTGGCACTCCCGTGGCCTCGGGAACCGTTGCAGGCCAGTTGGGTGCAAGGGCCGCGGAGGAGTTCGGGCTCGAGAGGGGCGTGATCTGCGTGGTAGGAGCCCACGACCAGTGCTGCAATGCATTGGGGGCGGGCGTGATCTCCGCGGGCAAGGCGGTGTGCGGCATTGGCACCGTGGAATGTATCACTCCCGTCTATAACAGGATACCTAATAGTTCATTCATGCTCGCCAACGGCCTCAACGTCGAGCATCATGCCTTGAACGGCCTCTACGTCTCGTTCATTTACAACCAGGCGGGAAGCCTCGTCAGATGGTTCCGCGACACCTTCGCCCGCGGCGAGAGTGTCGGGGTCGGGGAGGACCTCTACGATAGGCTCGCCGCGGAGATGCCGGAGGAACCCACGAGACTCCTCCTTCTCCCTCACTTTGATCCCGTCGGCACGCCGCATTTTATCGACGATAGCTCGGGCCTCATTCTCGGCCTCAAGACCTCGACCACGAGGGGAGAAATCCTCAAGGCCATAATGGAATGCGAGACCCTCTATTTTGTCGAAAGTCTTCGGGCCATCTCCTCTTTGGGCATCGACACTTCGCGCTTCGTCGCGACAGGGGGCGGAGCGAGGTCTTCGGCATGGCTGCAGATCAAGGCCGACATCATCGGCGTGCCCTTCGAGCGTTCGCCGATCGGCGAGTCGGGCACATTAGGAGCGGCCATGATAGGGGCCGTCGCCATAGGGGCGATCCCCTCCTACGAGGAGGCGGTATCCCGCTTTGTAAGGCATGGCGAGTTGTTCGAGCCGAATCCGAGGCGCCATGAAGCCTATCGCGAGAAATACGAGTTGTTCGCCCAGCTCCAACCGAGGTTTCAAGACCTTCTTAAGAAGGTCGCGCGAAGCTGAGACCGAGCAGGCGTAGTCACGGATCGAAGGAGGAAGGGATGGCGAAAATTGCGATGATCGGGGCGGGCAGCCTCGTATTCAGCAAGACCCTGATGAACGATTTCCTGGGCACGCCCGCGCTATCGGGGAGCGAATACCGCCTGATGGCCCTGACGCACAGGCGCCTCGATCGGATGAAGGACTTCGTGACGCGGATGATCGCCGACAACAAGGTCGACGCGAGCGTCATGGCGACCACCGATCGCCGCGAGGCCCTCAGGGGGGCCGACTACGTCGTCGTGATGATACAGGTTGGTGGCGTCGAGGGCTTCAAGTACGACTACGAGATCCCGATGCGGCGCGGCGTCGACAACTGCATCGGCGACACCATGGGGCCGGGCGGGATCTTCCGCGCCCAGCGCCACATTCCTGCTCTCCTCGAAATCGCCCGGGAAATGCGCGAACTCTGCCCCGGCGCCATTCTTTTCAATTACGCCAATCCCATGGCCATGTGCTGCTGGGCCCTCGGCACGGTCGAGGGGCTTCAGTTCATCGGGCTTTGCCATGGCGTGCAGACCACCATGGACCTCGTCGCGTCCTATACCGGCCGCCCCAAGGGGGAAATCGATTTCGTCGCGGCCGGCATCAATCACATGGCCTGGTTTCTCAAGCTCGAGCACAGGGGCGAAGATCTCTATCCCCTCCTCAAGGAAAATTTCGAGAAGCCGGGCTATTACGTCAACGAAAAGGTGAGGGCCGAGGTGATGCGGCACTTCGGTTATTTCATGACCGAAAGCACCGGGCATCTTTCCGAATACCTGCCCTATTTCCGCAAGAACAAGAAGGCGCTGGCGGCCTACTGCGACGAGCCGGCCTTTGGCGGGGAGACGGGCGCCTATTATAGCTACTGTGCGATGATCGACGAGAAGTTCCAGAAGCTCGATCCTCTTTCCATCGAATCGACCAAGCTCGGCCCGAGGAGCGCGGAGTACTGTTCGCACATCATAGAGGCCAAGGAAACGGGCGAGGTCTTCCGCCTCAACGGCAACGTGAGGAACGATGGCTGGATCGAGAACCTGTCCCGTGGCTGCTGCGTCGAAGTGCCTATCTATGTCGATCGTACCGGCCTCCACCCGACGGGCGTCGGCGCCCTTCCGACTCCCCTCGCCGCCCTCAACATGACGAACGTCCTCGTCCAGGGCCTTTCCGTGGAGGCGGCCCTCAGCGGCGACACCGAGCTCCTTGTGCAAGCCTGCGCAATGGATCCCCTGACGGCGGCTGTGTTGACCTTGGCCGAGATCCGCGAGATGACGGCGGAGATGCTCGAGGCTCAGCGATCCTGGCTGCCGCAGTTCGCGGGAAAAAAGGTGAGAACTGTGCCGAATATCGTCGTGCCCAAGGACGTAAGGCGGCAGGAGGTTCCACTCGATCCGGCGCTCGCGATCGCCAATCGATTCGGGAAACTTGCCGGTGCCTGAGACGCGCCCATGATAGAGGAACTAGCCTCGCGCCGCGCGTGTCGAGGGGGACGATCTTCCATTGATCTCGGCCGTCACGCGCCGGGACTGGCGGCCCCTCCCCCGGGCAGGGGAGCTGTCCCGGCGGTGATAAGGCCGGATGGGGTCAGGCTTTTGCGCGAATGGATCGCTTCCCGATCATCTTTGCGGGCATCCTTCGATGACCCCGTTGTGGCTCGCGAGGAATTCGACCAGTTTTTCACGCGCATTTTCAACGCCTCGCTTGACGGCATCAGCGTGCTCGACCTGGGCTTCACGATCCTTGGCGCGAACGCCACTCTCGAGTCCCTGTATGCCGACAAGTTGCCCCTGATCGGGCGCAAGTGCCATGAGGCATATCACGACAGGCAGACGCCCTGCGAAAAATGTCCGACGGCGGAGGCCATAGCCTGCGCCAGGCCTCAGACCGGCATCGTCGCCTACGAGGACTGCGGGGAGCTCATGGGGCGGCAAGAACTCTCAGTATTTCCCGTCTTCGACGACGGGGGAGAGATCTTCGGCGTCATCGAATACGTCCGCGATGTCTCCGACGCCTCAGCCGAAAAGGAGGCAATTGGGAGACTCAAGCGCCGGATCCAGTTCCAGGCTCACAGCTTGGCGGAAAAGGAGGCTGTCATCGACTATCTCCTTCATAGGACGGACGAGGCCGAGCGCAGACTCGCGAGCGATGTCGCGGCGAATATGGAGTTGCTGATCGGACCCTTGCTCGCGACCATGAGGGAGGGCTGTCCCGATCCAGGCATCGTCGAGGGCTTGGAGCTCCTCGAGCTTAGGCTTGCCGAAATCGCGTCGCCCTTCTTGCTCAGGCTCAACGCGGCGGGGGGCGGTCTGAGCCGAAGAGAACTCGAGGTCGCCGTACAGGTGAGGGAAGGAAGGTCGAGCAAAGAGATCGCTGCCAGGCTCCATGTCTCGGCGAAGGCCGTGGATTTCCACCGGATGAACCTGCGCAAGAAACTCGGGCTCCTCGGCACGGGTAGGAGCCTCTTCGGAAGGCTCCGGGAACTCGGCGGCTCCATCGACTCGGCGTCGGTCGGCGCTTCTGGGCACGAGCTCCGACACTAGCCAATTCCTAGGGAGACTCGCTGCATTTTCTTGTATTCACCTGTCGAATCATCGGGTTGATACTTTTCATCGGTCCGATCGGGCCGAAGGAGAGTGGACGATGAAGGATGATCCAGTCTTGCAGCCGATTAAAATCGGCAAGAAGCTCGCGCAAAACCGCTTTGTCATCAACGCCATGGAATGCTGCGATGGCGACGATGAGGGCAACCCCACCGAAAGGACCTACGCGCGCTATCGGAGGCTTTTCGAGGGTGGGGCCGGGATGGTGGATCTTGAGGCCATCACCGTGCAGTGGGATTCGCGGAGCCGCAAGAACCAACTGTCTGTCATGCCGCGCAATCAGAAGGCGCTCGCGAAATTCGTCACCGAGCTGCGCAAGGTCAACGACAAGACAATCTTCGTGTGGCAGCTCACCCATTCCGGCGAACTCAGCCATCCTGGCTTCTCTCGACGCGTCTGCGTAAAGCCCCTACCCGGGTTTGGAGGCGAGCTCGTCGACGAGGACTACATCGACAAGGCCATCGAGCAGTTCATCACCGCCGCAAAGATAGCCCATGATTGCGGTGCCGACGGCGTCGATTTCAAGAACTGTCACGGTTATCTCGATTCCCAGATCTTGAGGCCCTACAACGACCGCAAATGGAAGTATGGCGGCTCTTGGGCCAACAGGACGCGCTTCACCTACGCCATCTACGAGGGAATCGCCAAGGCCATCAACGATCCGAACTTCATAGTTGGATCCAAGGTTTCCATCTGGGAGGGCTTTCCCGGAGGCCAGGGCTCGGCCGGCCCCGATTCGCCGATCATGGACCTTACCGAGTCTCTGAGCCTCGTAAAAGGAATGGAGGACCGGGGCGCGAAATTTATCATCGTCTCGGCTGGCAGCCCCTCCATCACCCTCGCGCTTTCCCAGCCCGACAAAGACGTGCCGGACGATTGCTATCTCCATTTCACCTTCCAGAAACACGTTCGCGATGTTCTCAAGCCAGAGACCGTCGTCATCGGTTCCGCCTACTCTGTCCTCAACGATGGGCACAACCAGCTGCAGGCGCGAGAGCGCGAGGAGAATAGTCTCTGGTATTGGGCCAACCGTAACATCCGAAATCATGTGACCGACATGGTCGCCATCGGCCGCCAGTCGCTCGCGGACGGGGAGCTTCCACGCAAATTCGTCGAGGGAAGGGAAAAGGAGATCAAGTGGTGCACGGCCTGCGACCACTGCATCGAATTCCTGATTCGCCAGCAGCCCGTGGGCTGCGCCACCCATGACAAGGTCTACGCGAAGGCATTCCAGGCTATCAGGGAGGCCGAGGGTGAGCTGAGAGCCAAACGCACCTAATTCACTTATTTTGCGGAGAGGGTCCGACCGGATCCTCTCCGATCGGGGGACATAGAGCGGGGGGATGCCTCGACGATCTGATAATAGTCCATAAGAAGCGGGGGCGGATCGGGTGAGGGAAATGGAACCGGTTTTAGTTCTTTCTTTCCCGAGGCTTCCCATGATAGGGTCCGAAGCGGGTAGTTGATACACCGGGGGCTCGGACTCGGTCCGCGCGAGAGAGCAAGGGACAGGCATATGCATTCGACCATCATCGATATCGCCCGCTTTGCGGGAGTCTCCAAAAGCACGGTCTCCCGCGTTCTCAACGCGAGCGGCCCCGTTTCGGGCGAGACTAAAAAGAGGGTGCTCGAGGCCGTTGAGAGGCTCAATTTCAAGCCCAACGCGGTCGCGCGACACCTCGCGCAAAACCGTTCCAATTCCGTGTCGCTGATCGTGCAGGACATTCGGAACCCCTATTACGCCTACGCCAGCTGGTATGCCGAGAGAATTCTCCGCGGCTATGGATTCAGTCTCGATATCTTCAACGCGGATAACAATCTTGCCCTCGAAAAAAGCGCGCTCGAAAGCGTCAAGTACAGAAGGGTCGACGGCCTGCTCTGCATCGGCGGCGACAAGGACGCGACGAACATCATCGATTTCCACGCGCGGGAAGGGATCCCCGTCGTCCTGATCGATAGGGAAGTACAGGGCTACGACATCCCGATGGTCAACCTGGACAATGTTTACGGCGCAAGGCTCGCGACCGACTACCTTTTCGGCCTCGGGCATCGAAGGATCGCCTTCGCGACCTCAGATCTCACCCTTCCCGAGCGCCATAGGATGGAAGGCTTTATGGCCTCCTGCCGCGACCGGGGCATCGGGCGGGATGACATCCTCATCCTTTCCCAAAGCGAGGAGGAGTGGGCGGAGGGAACCTGCATCGCCTGCGAGGACATATTCGCCTCCGACGACCCACCGACGGCCTTCTTCGGGTCAAACGACATAAAAGCCCTTCGTCTGATACGGCTGCTTAGGAGACGCGGTTTTTCCGTGCCCGAGGACGTTTCGATCATCGGCTACGACGATATCGATATCTCGGCCATCGTGGTCCCCTCGCTCACGACCATTCATCAGCCTCTCAACGAGATGATAGAAGCGGGCACCCGCATGTTGATGAGCATTGTCGATGGATCCGGCCCGGGTTCCGTACGGGAAATGGCGAAACCATGGCTCATCGAGCGCGAGTCGACGAGGAGGATAGGCGAAGAGCCGAGGCTCTAGGGCCTTCATGCGTCTGGAAGCCCAGCCGCTTCCGCTCTCGAGCAAATGCTTCAAGTTAATAAAAATTGACAGACCACGCCATCGTGCTATACTGCCGGAAACAAAAAAGGGAACGGTTCCACATCAATGGAAAAGTGGGAATCGCGATGAATTTCGACCTAAAGGTCGAAGAATGCCGTCGAAAGCAGTCCCAGGAGGTTCCGGATGGCCGAGCAGATGAACGCGCAGGTTTTCTACGAAAAAGAAAAGATGATCTACGAAAGAATACCGGTGCCGAAGGTCAGCGATACCGATGTTCTCATCAAGGTAAAGAACGTCGGCATCTGCGGTTCCGATGTCTCTTATTATTTCGGCATGAGCCCGGTGGGCACGGCGACGGGCAAGGGCCCACTCGTCCTGGGGCATGAGTTCACGGGCGAGGTCGTCGAGGTCGGCTCGGTGCCAAAGGCCCTCGGGCTCTTCAAGCCCGGCGATCGCGTTGTAGTCAACCCCGTTCAATTCTGCAATGCCTGCCCCGACTGCGCCGCCGGTAACACCCACATGTGTTCGCATGGGAGCGTTCCTGGCGTCACGGTGAACGGGGCCTTCGCCGAGTACTGTGTTTCCAAATACACGGGCCTCTTCAAGCTTCCGGACAATGTCAGCTATGCGGCCGGCGCCTGCATCGAGCCCCTGGCTTGCGCCGTCAACGGCTTGAATAGGCTCGATATCAAACCGGGGCAGTTCGTTGCCGTTTTCGGTCCCGGGCCGATCGGCATTTGGATGACGGAGCTCGCGAAAAAGGCCTATGGCGCGGGAAGGGTGGCCCTCATCGGCACGAGGGATTTCCGCCTGGAGGCCGGGAAGAAGGCTGGCGCCGATTTCGTTTTCAACGACAGGGAAAAAAGCTCCAAATATTACGTTCCCGACGTCAAGAAGGCCATTCAGGAGGCGGGGGGAGGAAGGCTCGCGGACAGGCTCATAACCCCCGCGGGACCCGATGCCGCTCTCGAGATGGCCGTCGATTGCGGGGGGAATTGCTCGATCATCGTACAATTCGGCCTTCCCGACGGCGACGGAAGTTTCAAGATTCCCTCGCTGAGTTTTCACACGATGGATAAGCAGATCCGCTCCGCATGGTTGGCCCCTGGCGTTTGGCCCCAGACCATCCGCCTCGTCGAGGAAAAACAGGTGAGCATCGAGCCTCTGATTACCCACACGGCGCCGCTCAAGGACGCGGCGAAGGCCATTGTCGATCTTCGGAATCGCGTAGGCAACCCGATCAAATACGAGATCGTCCTTTAAAGGCGGCTCGCGCGGGGAAAACGTCGGCGATCTCCGCGCGGCAAGGGCTGCACCGATGCGAGGAGGAAGTGACATGGAGACGGGTATGCTGGCCGCGATTCTTGAAAAGGAACTTGCCGCGAAGGACGGGTTGCTCAGGCTGAGACCGAGTTGGGTAGCCAGAGATTTTCTCAAGCCAGGCAGGCGCCTGGGGCTTTCGGAGAAAGACCTGAATGTGGGCCGGCGCGGTTTCATCTGCGAGCGCTGGTTGGCTTCCGAAACGGAGGCGGACAACGCTGTCAGGCATCCCCACGAGGGGCTCTCCTTTCTCGATATCGAAGGCGAGAACATTCTCCTCAGAGATGCCCTGGCCGCCTCAGGCTCCCTCATCATGGGCGCGAGTTACGCGGCCAAGCATCGGGGACTGGACCGGCTTGCCAAGATCTATGACTTCGATACGAGGATATTCTTCCATTATCATCAGACGACCGCCGATGCTCGGAAGATTGGTCGCAATTCAAAGGAAGAATCCTATTATTTCCCGACGGGAGTGGACGTCGGCAGGCATCCCGAGACCTTCTTCGGCGTCCATCCCTACATTGTCGAGCAAGGCAGACAATATGAGATCCTCCTTCCCTATCTCGAAAAATGGGAGGGCGACGGCATCCTGAGCGTTTCTCGCGCCTACCTAAACGTCCCCGGCGAGGGATTCCACCTCCAGGCTGGCATTCTCCACGCCCCCGGCACGGCGCTGACCATCGAGTTGCAGGAATCCTCCGACGTGATGGGCGTGTTGCAGGCCGAGGTCGGGGGAGTGAGGCAATCGAAGAGCCTGCTATACAAGGACATCCCGCCCGAGGAAGTGGCGGCGAAGGGCGAACGCGCGGCCCTGGATCAGCTCCTGTGGCCGGAGAACGGCGATCCTTGGTTCTACGAGAACCATCACACGCCGCCCGTCGAGATTCCGAGCCCCGATCCCTCGGCCGGAATCGAACAGTGGATTTATTACGATTCGACCAAATATTCCGGCAAGCGGCTCGTCGTCAGACCGGGCGGAAAATTCCTGGCGAAGGAAAGAGGGGTCCACAACCTCCTCGTTTGGAAGGGGAAGGGGAGGGTCGGAAGCCTGGATGTCGAAGCGGGCAATTTCGCGGCCGATGAACTGCTCGTATCGCACGACAGGGCGATCGAGGGCCTTATCTATCAAAATACCGGCTCGACCGATCTGGAGATCATCAAATTCTTCGGGCCCGACATCAACAGCGACGTGGTTCCCTACCTGGGGAAATACGGACAGCCTCGATGAGGAAGGCCGTGCGCCGCCTCGTGAGCCGCAGGTCGTGAAACGGCTGTTCGAGGGCTTCGATTTCGATCTGCGTCGGGGCGAGATTCATTGCATCCGCGGCGAAAATGGCGCGGAGAAATCGACCTTGATTTAGATTCTTCCCCGATCTCTGCGTTTTCGAGAACCTCTTCGCGGGCAACGAGATCGCGAGAGGAATTGTCATAAGCGAGGCCAAGATGGTCGCGAAGACCAAGGCGATTCTGGAGTATCTCCATTCCGACATATCTCCCTTCGATATCGTCGGGGAGCTCGGGAGCGAGGCGCTGGGAAATTGCAGGCTGCGCCGAAGAAGAGAAGGAGGGTGTGCATGAGGGTGGCCGGCTTTGGAAGGGGGGGGCTTCGCGCCGCGATTCGAGGTACTATGGGGCCGGAGGCTCATCATCGCAAGACCAACACGCGCCGACGTGGCGCGGCGGGCGGGCGTGGCCGAATCGACCGTGTCTCGCGCCCTCAACGATTCGCCTCTCATCACCGAGGCTATCAAGGAAAAAGTTCGGGCTGCCGCGAGCGAACTCGGGTACATACCCTCAAAGCAGGCGGCCAACTTCGCGCGAAGCCGCTCGGGTACCATCGGGCTCGTCGTCCCCACCTACTCATCTTTTCCACCCTTTTCTCGCCCTTATTTTCCCGCCCTTCTCGATGGTGTCGTCATGGGGGCTGCGGAAAGGGGCTACCCAGTCACCATCGTGCCCTCAAGGGTGGAGACCGAGATGGCGGATGTCTTTTCGCTCATCAAGTCGAGAGCCGTCGATGGTTTAATCTTCGCCGTAACTCCCTCGGACTACGAGCCTTTTCTGGAATTGATCGAGGCAGGCATGCCATTTGTCCTCATCAACAACTATCACGAGGGGCTTTCGTCCGTCGATTCGCTGCCCCAACCGGGAATGCGCAGGGCTTTTTCGCACGCATGGAATCTGGGGCACCGGAGGGTGGGCTATATAACGGGGGACAGGCGTTTTCGAAACGCCCTCGATCGTCTCGCAGCTTTCGAGTCCCTCGCATCGGAGTTCGGAATGGAAGTCGTAATAATTGAAGGCGATTTTTCGCGCACGTCGGGCTGGCGGGGCGCGGCACGACTCCTCGAGGGGCCAGAGCCGCCCTCCATGGTGATGACCAGCTCCGATCGGGCCGCTCTCGGCGTCCTTTCATATTGCGCCGACAAGTCGATCTCGGTTCCACGCGATCTCTCCGTAATCGGTTATGACAATCTCTTTCCAGCCCAGGACCTGACGCCGCCTCTGTCGACGGTGGACAACCCTGTGTCCGAATCGGGCCGCGCGGGAGCCGGTCTTCTTATTGATTTTCTCGAAGGCATCGGCGCTTGGCCCCGTCAAATATGGCTCGACACCTCCTTTGTCATCCGTCAGTCGACAGGCCCCGGGCCGGCATCGCCGATGAGTGGGGAAAGCGGCCTGTCGACTTCGACAGGCCCCGGGCCGGCATCGCCGATGAGTGGGGAAAGCGGCCTGTCGACTTCGACAGGCCCCGGGCCGGCATCGCCGATAAGTGGGGAAAGCGGCCTGTCGACTTGGCCGGCGCCATCGGTACCGGGGCTGCCGCAGCCGCCTGGCGCGGAGATGCGGTGAGCTAGCGAGGGAAATGCATGAAGAAGGGACTCAGGATCGGCATTGTCGGTACCGGCGCGATGGCCGAGTATCACGCGCGACGATTTTCGGCGATCGAAGATGTCAGCATTGTCGCTGTCGTGGACAGGGATCCTGGCCGCGCCGCCGGCCTGGCAGTCAAGGCCGGCATACCCACCATTTATCATGATGTGGAGGAACTAGCCGCCTCGGGTACCGCTGACGCCGTCGCCATATCCTCGCGAGATCTTTGGCACGCCGAATCCTCCATCGCAGCCCTTTCGAGGGGCTTGGCTGTCTTCTGCGAAAAGCCGATGGCTCGCAAGGTCGCCGAGGCGGAAGCGATGTTTCAAGCCGCCCAAGCCTCGGGTCTTCACGCCCTGGTTAATTTTTCGAAGCGCAACGGGGGTCTTCTCGATCTTACGCGAAACCTCATAGACTCGGGGAAGATTGGCCACGTCGAGACGGCCGAGTTTTTCTACCTTCAAGATTGGCTGCACAATGACCGCTGGGGGAACTGGAAAACCACGCCGCGCTGGCAATGGCGCTTGGACGAGGAGCAATCTGCCCATGGTGTCTTGGGCGATCTCGCAAGCCACTGCATCGATGCGATGCTCTTCCTGTTCGGCTCCGCCATGCCCCAGGCCGCCTCCTCGCGTCGATTCATGGGGCGATCTTCGGCCGAGGGCTGGCCCGCGGCAGGTTCCGAATCGGACGCATCGGCCCTTCTCGATTGCGGAAATGTCGAAGCGACGCTTTCGGTCTCCTATGGCTCCCGATCCGCGATCGATGCCTTTGGGTTCCGCATAAGAGGCACCTTGGGCGATATCGTGGTCAATCACGATGTCTCTCGCGACGAACTCTCTATCGTCTCGGAGGATGGTTCAAGCCCCCGTGGGCAAAAGGCGGGGAAAAGCCTTTCTACCTACGAACGTTTTGTCAGCCTCGCGCTCCATGGGACCGATCCCCTGGCCGAGGATCCCGTGGATTTTCGGAGGGGGCTTGAGGTTGCGAGGCTTACCGAAGCCCTCGCCGTGATGGCCGATCTAGGTGGCCTCGGGGGTATGGGAATCGATATCGAGGACGAGGTCCTCTCCTGTCCTCGCGGCGCCATCGCAGCGTCGACTCGGCCATGAGCGAAGAGCGCCCCATTCGTATTGGAGCCCTCCTCGATGACAAGGCCCTCGCCCGTCTCGATGGCGCTCCGGGAGAGGATCCTTCTATCGAGTCCTATTCCCTTTCATTCTGGGAAAGCCTCGGAGGCACTGACCTTTCGGCCCTTGTCGACACATTGTCCTCGCGATTCCGCGTGGCGCCTACCTGCCTTTCGCTTTTCGGCAACCCACTCGCGGAGGACATCAAAGCCGAGCGCCTTCTTAAGGATCTCACGTCCCTGATCGATGCCGCGCCCGGGCTGGGCTGCGGACTCGTGTCGACCTTCGCGGGCAGGGTGCCTGGCGCTTCGGTTCCCGAGTCGCTGGGGCGGTTTCGAGAGGTATTCGGCCCTCTCTGTGATCGTGCCGCAGCCCTCGGCGTCTCGATCGCCTTTGAGAATTGCCGGTTCGGCGATGGCTGGAAGACAGGCAAATGGAATATCGCCATCGGTCCTGATGCCTGGGAACTCCTTTTCGACTCCCTGCCGGGAGCCCCGATCGGGCTTGAATGGGAACCGGCCCATCAGTTATTGGCCCTCGCTGACCCGGTCGCGCAGCTCAGCCATTGGCTGCACCGCGTGCTTCACATTCACGCCAAGGACGCCCATGTCGACCGTGGCGCCCTGGCCCTGCGAGGAATCGTCGGCACTCTGAAGATCGGCGAGGAACGCCTGGCAGGCGATGGTGATGCCGACTGGACAAAACTGTTCGCGTTGCTTGCTGAGTCTGGATGGAAGGGCGCCGTGGATGTCGAGATAGGCGCTACGCCAGGTTGGTCGGGTGATCGTTCCATCCAGGGCATAAGGAGGGCGATCGCTAACCTCCACCGTGCGCGCTCCCTGTCGGAGAAAATCTGACGAAACAGTGGGGCCGCAACGAAAATTGGCTTTAGCGATGACGATTTTCCCTCCGTCGAGGTGGCGAGGCGGTTGACTTCGGCGCATTTCCTCACTCCGGCCCCGAAGCCGCGAAATCCGCTCGTTGGAGATAGCGTGCGCGATACTCCGAGGGCGACATTCCTTCGACCGACCTGAAGCTCCTGGAGAAGTTGAAGGCGTTGGAGTAGCGGAGTCTTTCCGCGATCTCGGCGATCCTGAGGTTGGTGCTGGAAAGCATGGCCCTTGCGGCCTCGATCCTGAGCCGTGCGAAGTACTTCATCGGGGGCATGCCCATGCGCGCGGAAAATACCCGCACGAGGTGCTCGCGGGAAAGCGAGAGCCTGGACGCGAGGGAGCCGAGATCGAGCTCGCGATCGATCGACCCCTGCATGATGGCGAGTGCCTTTTCGACATTGGCATTGTCGACGGCGTCGCCGGAGCGCTCCGAGCCCGCGGCTAGTTCGCAGAGGAAGGCTTGCAGGAGGTGCACGGCCGAGAGCCTGAGGAGTTCCTGACCCGAGAAATGTCGCTCGAGGATGTCGGCGAAGAAGAAGCGCCGGGTGACGCCGATGCTGCGGGGGCCCCGAAGGCTTCCTATCGCGGCGAGGAGGCCGAGGAGGTCCGGGTCGCCTTCGGGATCGAAAAGAAGGGCATAATAGGTAAGGGGCCGCCTCGCGTCGGTGGCCGCGACCTGATGGTGGGTTCCGGGCGGAGTAAGGTGAAGGGCACCCGGGGATATCGCCCAGGTTCCGCCGCCCTCGCGAAAGCTGCCCGAGCCCGAAATGAACCAGTGGAGCTCGAAAAGGCCGGCGCCGTGGGCGTGCTCGCGACCATGCCACGCGATTTGCCGAGAGTCGCGTAGGTGCCAGACGAAGACGACGTCCTCGATCCTCATGCCTCGTTATATCAATTTTTGATAGCTAAAGTCAAAGCCAGCTCTTCACGGGGGCGGCCGAAGGGGTGTAGTACAGAAGTCGGGGCGCAACCGAGGCTCCAGGAGGAGGCTATCATGGATCAGCAGTTTCCCGAAATTCCCGCGATCAAGTATGAGGGACCGAAGTCGGACAATCCCCTCGCCTTCAAGCGCTACGACCCGGGCAAGATTGTCGGCGGCACGACGATGAGGGACCATCTCCGCTTTTCGATGGCCTATTGGCATTCGATCACGAGCGGCGGCTCCGATCCCTTCGGCCAGCCGACCATGCGCAGGCCCTGGGACGATATCGCCGACCCGATGGAGTTCGCTCGAGCGCGGATGCGCGGTGCCTTCGAGCTCACCGAAAAACTGTCTATTCCTTTCTTCTGCTTTCACGATCGGGACATCGCCCCCGAGGGAGCCACTCTTCGAGAGTCCGATCGCAATCTCGACGCCATAGTCGCCCTCGTCAAGGATCTCTATAAGACTAGTCCGGCGCGCCTCCTCTGGGGAACCGCCAACCTTTTTTCCCACCCGCGCTACATGCACGGCGCGGCGACGAGCCCCGATCCCCGCGTCTTTGCGCACGCCGCCGCCCAGGTCAAGAAGGCCATCGAGGTGACCAAGGAACTCGGGGGTCGGAACTACGTTTTCTGGGGCGGCCGCGAGGGCTACGAGACCCTTCTCAATACCGACATGAAGCTGGAGCTCGAGAACCTCGCGCGTTTCCTTCGCATGGCCGTCGATTACGCGAAGGAGATCGGCTTCGAGGGGCAGTTCCTCATCGAACCCAAGCCGATGGAGCCGACCAAGCACCAGTACGATTCCGATGCGGCGGCCTGCTTCGCCTTCCTCCAGTGGTCGGGGCTCCTGCCCCATTTCAAGCTGAACATCGAGACCAACCATGCGACCCTCGCCGGTCACACGATCCAGCACGAACTCGCCTTCGCCCGAGCCAACGGAATTCTCGGCTCGGTGGACGCCAATCAGGGCGACGAGCTCCTCGGCTGGGACACGGACCAGTTCCCCACGAATGTCTATACGACAACCTTTATGATGTACGAGATCCTCGGCAACGGGGGGCTGCATTCGGGTGGTCTCAATTTCGACGCCAAGCCGCGTCGCGGTTCGAACACGCCTCGCGATCTCGTGATTTCGCATATCGCGGGCATGGACTCCTTCGCCCGCGGCCTCGAGGTCGCCCACGCGATGCGCGAGTCTGGCGCATTGTCCAAACTCCTCGCCGAACGCTACTCGGGCTGGCGAAATGGGCTCGGAGCCTCCATCGTCTCGGGGAAGGAGGATTTCGCGAGCCTCGAGAAGGCGGCCCTCGACGCGCCGAGTTTTGACCCCCTCCCCGGCAGGCAGGAGGAACTCGAAGCAATTGTGAATCAATATATATGAGCCGGCGGAAGGGCGAAATGGGGGATCTCGATCTGACGCTGGGCCTCGATTCGAGCACCCAGGGCACGAGCGCGGTGCTCCTGCGTCGCGAGGACTTTTCTGTGCTTGCCGAAGCGAAGGTTCGCTATCGCGACGACCCGCGGCTTTCCGGATTCGGTCTCAGGGAGGGATCGCCTATTCTTCCACCGGACGAGGAGGGCGAGGCCCATCAACCAGCCGCGCTTTATCTCGCGGCGCTCGAAGCGGCCCTCGCCGATCTTCCGCGGGAACTCCTTTCGCGGGTGGCGGCCATCGACCTCTCCGCCCAACAGCATGGACAGGTTTGGCTCGGCGAGGAGGGGATCGCATCCATTCTCGCCCTCGGCGCCAAAGGAGCAGGTCGGCCCGGAGCCTCCGATCTGGCCGCCTGCCTGGGACCAGGACTCGCCTGGGAGAGGGCGCCGATCTGGATGGAGGCGAGCACGGGGAAGGAGGCCTCCGCCCTTCGCGAGGCGATAGGCGACGCCGAGGCGATGACCGCGCTTTCGGGTTCCGATAGCCCCCTTCGCTTTTCGGGATCGGTCCTCGCCCACGAGGCCGCACGCCATCCGGATGCGTGGCAAAGGACCCGACGTGTTCATCTGATCTCTTCCTTCTTGTGTGCCGTCCTTTCGGCGAATCCAGACTGTCCCGTCGATTGGGGCAACGGCAGCGGGACGAGTCTTATGAATTGGTCCAAACGAAGCTGGGACAGGCGACTGCTAGCGGCGGCTTCCCGTCTCGCGGACGATACGATGGATGAGCTGGTCGAAAGGCTTCCTCCCTTGGCGCATCCCCTGAGCTTCGCGGGTAGGCTCGCGGCTTATTTCGTGGAACGTTTCGGCATGTCGCCCGATTGCCGGATCGTCATCGGCTCGGGCGACAATCCCCAAAGCAAGGTTCTTGCTGAGGGCGCACTCCTCTCGCTCGGCACGAGCTTCGTTCTCATGGCCGATGGAGAGCGCCCCCATGTTTCGGCCAACGCGATGTACGATGGTCTCGGGCGTCCCTTTTTATTCGGCTGTCGCAGCAACGGCGCCTTGGTCTGGGAACGGGTCCGCCGCGATCATGGTATCGGGGTCGATGATTTCGCCGCCTCGGAACGGGCCCTCGGCGGGACTATTCCTGCGGTGCCCTCGCAGCCCAGAATCCTGCACATCCTGCCCGAATCCTTCCCCGAAGCCCCCATCATGGACCTAGGTCGGCGCGACGATTTCGCTCTCGACTACTCCGGCCTCGTCGATTCCTCCCTCGGCCTCATGTGGCTGGCCTCACGCCCCTTCGCCTCGTCGAGCGGGGCAATTTCCGTGACCGGCGGAGCCGCGGCGAGCCCCGGTGTTCTCGCGCGCGTCGCGGCCATATGGCGCATGAGGGTGCTGCCCATCGCGAATGCCGGCGCGGCGACGGGGGCGGCCCTTGCCGCCGCGATCGCCCTCATCCATCCATCGGCGCGTGAAGAAATCCTCCCATCGGCCAGGGCGATGTCGGCGGGCGCGGGCGAGCCCGTCGATCCGCGTCCCGACCTCGTGGCCGCATACCACGATCCGAAAGGCGGGGGGTATCTTGCTCGGCTCGAAGAGGTAGCGCGCGAGGCGGGCATTCGCCTCTGAAGCAAATGTAGCCGATTCATGCCTCAACGACCGGGAATACGGCCTTCCTCGAATTTGGGCTGTCGGGACGAGCCGAAGCGGTATAGTATGACCTTAGGGTCGATCTCGCGCCTCGTGGAGCCCGTCCCTATCGACCTCGCAGCCCCCGACCAGAGGAGGAAACAGGCATGGAAATGCGTCGCGGCCTCGAGCGATCGCAAATATTTTTGCTCGCGCTCGTTTCCGTCGCATCCTTTTTCGAAGGGTACGACTTCATCATTCTCAGTCTGGTCCTCCCCTATCTCCGCGAGAATTTCAACCTCAGCATTCTTCAGGCCGGCTTCGCGACTTCGGTGATCGCCATCGGCACCATCGTCGCCTTCTTTGTCGTGCGCCTCGGCGATTATTTCGGACGCAGGGCGATGCTCATGTGGACAGTCCTCTTCTACACCGCAGCGACGGCCGGCACGGCCTTCACCAACAGCATCTTCGGCTTCGTCGCGATGCAATTCATCGCCAGGGCCTTCCTCGTCGCCGAGTGGGGCATCTCGAACGTGATGATCGCCGAGGAATTGCCGGCGCACAAACGCGGCTTCGGCATGTCGATCGTCAACGCGGCGGCGGGCATCGGGGCCGTCGTCGGCTCGGCCCTCTTTCCCATCGTCGCGCGGGCCCCCCTCGGGTGGCGGACGATGTACCTCATCGGCGTCATACCCCTCGTAATTGTGTTCTTCATCAGGAGGAGCGTGAAGGAGACCAGGCGCTTCGCCGCGGTGCGCGACAAATTCGAGAAACCCGACTTCGCCGAGATCGCGCGGCCGCCGCACCGGAAGACCCTCGTCCTCATCGCCTTGCTCTGGCTTTTCATGTATTTGGGCTACACGCCGATCCTCACCTTCTACACCGATTTCGCCATCCACGAGCGCGGGCTATCGGCGAGGGAAGTTGCCTTCATAATCTCCGTCGCCTTTCTCATAGGGCTCTTCGGCTATGTCGCCGCGGGCAAGCTCATGGATCTCTGGGGGCGGCGCCCCACCTCGATTCTCTTTTTCATCGTCGGAGCGCTCTCGACCTGCGCCGCTTTCCTCGTGCCGCGGGGGTTGATGCTGCCCGCCCTTGTCGTCCTCGTCTTCTTCGCCACTTCCTACCTTACGATCTGCTCGACCTGGACGGCGGAGCTTTTTCCGACGAGATTGCGGGCGAGCGCGAGCGCCTGGACGAACAATACCCTCGGCCGCATCGGCATGGTTCTCGCCCCCACAATCGTCGGCGTACTAGCGACCGTCTTCGGCCGCAAGGGCCTGCCCGCCCTCGGCTCGGCCGTGAGCTTCATGGGGCTCTTTCCCTTCCTTTGCGCCATGATCGTGCTCTTTTTCCTGCCCGAGACGAAGAATCGGGAACTCGAGGAGATCGCGACCTGAAGACTCTCGCCTGCCGCGGCGGTTTGGAGCGCGGCAGGCGGATCGTCACGCGCCCTTCGCGGCTGGAAGTATGCGTAAGGAAGCGTAGGCGAGACGGAGCAGGAGATGCTCGTCGCCCCAGTCGCTCATTGCCTGCACCGAGAGGGGTAGGCCGTCGCGCGAAAGCCCTGATGGAAAAACGATCGCCGGCAAGCCCGTGAGGTTGGCCGGGAAGGCATAACGCATGAGTTCCGTGTCGGTGCCCAGGTCCGACCAACCGTTGGACAAAGCCGCCTGGGGTACCAACGGCGCGGGTATGGCCGTACCGGGCGAGAGGATGAGGTCGACCTCTTCGTAGATCCGGGAGAAGATGGCCATGGCCCTCGTGCGCATCTTTTGCGCCTGGAGATAATCGAAGGATGTCATCGCCGATCCGAGAGTGAGGCTCATTCTCGTCGAATCGGCGAAGCGCGCGGCCTGTTCGGGCCAGCGCGACATGGCCGTCGCCATCTCGGCGAGGATGGTGACGGCGTGGGCGATTCGCATCTCGTCGAGCTCGGGAATCGCGATCGGGATGATGGACGCGCCGAGGGATTTCAGGCCTTCGATCAATGCGTCGTGAGCCGCCGTCATTTCGGCGTCGGCGTGATTCGACCAGGCCCGGTCGACGCCAATGCGAAGCCCTTCAAGCCTCGTCTGTCGCCATTCGCCGGCCAGGACTTCTCCCCGCCCCGAGGTCAGGGGCTCTTCGGGATCGGGGCCGGCCATTATGGAATAGAGGAGGGCCGCGTCCTCGGCGCTGTTCGCGATGGGCCCGAGGTGGGCGACGCTCCAACAGAGGGGCGCCGCGCCCCGCTCGCTGATCCGGCCGAAGCCGGGTTTGAGTCCCACGAGACCGCAGAGGGCCGAGGGTATGCGAATTGATCCGCCTCCGTCCGCGCCGAGGGCAGCGGGCACGAGGCCAGAGCCGACAGCGGCAGCCGAACCGCTCGAACTGCCGCCTGAGTCCCTCAATGGGTCCCGGGGATTGGCGACCCTTCCATAATGAACATTGGAGCCGTTCGGGTAGATGCCGATCTCGTGCATGTTCGTCTTGCCGACGAGGAGTGCGCCCGCGGCGCGGAGCCGCGCGACAGCCTCGGCATCGCGGGCGACAGGCTGCCCCCCGAGAAAGCTCGTGCCCACGGTCGTCGGGTAGGGCCGCATATCCACTTCGTCCTTGACCGCGATGGGCACGCCCTCGAGGGGGCCGCGGGGGCGGCCCTCGGCGATCCGCTGTGTCGACTCGGCGGCCTGGGCCCTGATGTCCTCGTTGTAGGACGCGATGAAGGCGTTGAGCGGGATGGCCCGTCGTTGGGATTCGTCGCGGGCGGCGATGAATCGCTCGGCGACTTCCGTAGGCGTCGTTCGCTTATCACGATAGGCTGCGGTGAATTCTCCGATGGTCGACCATGGGCCTGCAACTGGCTTGTTGCCCTTGCCGGCCGGCGGCTCGGAGACCGCCTCGACTCGAGTCGCGGGCGATGAGCCCAGACCGATGGGGTAAAAGGTCGGCGCCTCATCGAGCTTGATGCGCCGCAGCTTGGGAATGCCGCCATTTTCGAGGAGGCTTCCCAGAAGCAGCGGGCGGGTGGCCGGCGTGGTCAAAAGGCCGCGGAAGAGCTTGAGAGTTGCGCCGTACAATTTCGGAAGGGAGAGAGAGCGGAGATTGTAGACGGTCGAGGATTCCTGCATAGGTTCGCCATCCTTCGTCGCCGAAACTCTTCGGCGACGAAGCAAGTAAAGACCGCCGCGAAGCCCCTGTCCAGTCCGGACCGCTCCGCCTTCTCCTAGCCGGCTTGCGTCGAACCTTCGTCTTCGAGGAAGTCGGGCAGGTTTTCCTCGAGGTTCTCGGCCCTACCCTCGAAATGCGATTGCTTTTGCAGATACATGTCGCGATCCGCTCCGGCGACGACCCTGTCGGCATCGTCGGCTCCGCCCGTCTGGAGGCCGACGCTGATGGTAAAGGCTACCTCGCCCGGCGGCGGCGCCTCCACGGTGGCCGCGACGATGCGGTCCCGCACTTCCTCGGCGGCCTCGCGGCCCGTGTCGGGGAGGAGGACGACGAATTCATCGCCGCCCAGGCGCGCGGCCGTATCCATATGCCTCGTGCAGGCGGCGAGGATGCGAGCCAGTCGTTTGAGCACCTCGTCGCCCATTTCGTGGCCATGGCTGTCGTTGATGGCCTTGAACCCGTCGATGTCGATGAGGAGGAGACTGAAGACCCGGCCCGAGCGCTTCACCCTTTCCTTCTCGCGTTCGAGGAGATGCTCGAAGGAGCGACGGTTGGGAATGCCTGTGAGGGCGTCGACCATCGACAGGCGGCGGAGGGCTTCGTGGTAATAACTCCTTTCAATTGCGATGGCCGCGAAATCCGCGATGGTCCTGAGCACCCTGAGGTCGAGGCGCGTGAAGACACGATCGTCCAGCTCGTTGAGGAGCTCGATGACGCCGAAGACCCGGCCTCCGGTAACGAGGGGGACGCCGATTATCGAGCGAGTCCTGAATCCCGATTGCTCGTCGATGGCCGCGTCGAAGCGGGGATCGGTCGATACGTCCTCGATGATGAGATCCTCGCGGCGCTCCGCTATCCAGCCGACCACGCCGGTGCCCGCAGGGACTCGCTTTCCGCGGAGGCTCGACGCCTTCGCGCCGATGGCGATGGTGAAGACGAGGTCGCCCTTCCTCGGGTCGCGGAGGAAGAGGGACCAGTTCCGCGGCGAGAAGATCAGTCCGATGTTGTCCATCACCGCCTGAAGCGTCGCGCGCAGGTTCTTCGCCCTGGCGATCGACGCCGCGATCGAGGTGAAAAAATCGAGTTTGACGAGGTCGTCGCCCTCGCCGCTCGTCGCATCCCTTTGTTCCGCCATCGAGACCCCCGGTCAGACTATGATAGCGCGTCCGGCCCGGATCAACGAGGGCTCAAAGCGCGAGCCCGAGAAGTTTCGCGATCAGGAGCCCAGAAAAAAAGATCACGAGCTGCCCGAGCGAAAGGAAGAACATCAGCGAGCCCCAGGCAACCGTTTTCGCATAACGCGCCTTCCTCGCGGCCAGGACTCCTATCAGTCCCCAAAGGACGATGAGGCCCGTTTCGAAAATCGAAAAGGCGATGGCGAAATGGGAGTCCAATTTTTTTGCGACGAGAAGGGGAAAGGGCAAGAGAACGGCAATCCACGCGAGAACCGCCCAGCGCGCCGCCTGATCGGGCGAGAGCCCCGGGAAGCGTCGAAGATTCGGGGATTGCGAGGCTGTGTCGCCGGACGCGTGCGAAGATAGGCCGGGTTTCGCCAGGCCCGGCATCGGTACCTCGGCCCTGTCGAAATCGACGCGTCGCCTCAAGGCGAGGGCCCTGACGTGGGCTTGCTGCCATGCCACCAGAAAGGCGAAAAGGAAAAGCGCCGGCCCTCCGAGCCTCGGATCCAGGACAGCCCACCCCATCAGGGGCGGTATTGCGCCCGCCACTCCGCCGACGAAGGAGCTGATCCCGCTCCGGCGCTTCGACCAGAGGGTATAAGGGATAATATAGACGAAGGCTCCGAAGGCGCCGAGCATGGCGGGCCCCCGGCCATCGAGGGCTAAAAAAGTCATGCCGAGAAGGAGGAGGCCGCCTCCGATCGCGAGGGTCGCGGTGCTGCCGATTCTACCTGAAACGGTCGGTCTATCCTTGGTTCTCGCCATTAAGGCATCAATATCGCGGTCGAGCCAATTGTTGACCGCGCAGGAACCTGCGACTAAGCAAGCCGTTCCCGCGCAGAGTTCGAGCGCCCGGATCCCAATTTCCACAAGGCTCATGCTCGCAGGCCAGGGCGAAAGGGCCATGGCGCCAAGGGCCGTCATCGTGTTCGAGGCGACAATCCCACCTTTGATGAGGGCGTAGAGGTCTTTGAGCGATCCTCGGTAACTTCGTTTGAAAAACATGGGAATAGTGTAACAAATGCAACAGGAGGTTTGACAGGCCAATCGGCAGGGTCTAGACTATTCTTCACATTTGGCGCCGGCGCGGGAGTCTACCTGGACTCGAGTCGCCTTTCTTGTGCCGGTTTCTAAAACACATTGAAGCGAGAGGTTCCATGGTCGATTCCTTCTACGCCCTCCTCAAGCTCGTCGGCTTCGACGAGCCCCTCCACGCCCCGATTACCCATCTTCCCATCGGACTCACGGTGGGGGCATTCATTTTCCTCATAGTTGCGATTGTTTTTAAGAAGAAGCAGCTGTTGCCGACGGCGCGACACGCGGCGATACTCGCCTTCGTATTCGTCTTCCCAACAATTCTCCTCGGCGTCCTCGACTGGATGCATTTCTATCGCGCCGTTCTCATGCCGGCCATCGTCATTAAAATAACCCTCGCCTCCATCGTCCTCGTTTCACTGGGCGCGGTGGTCATTCTCGGTGGCGAGGCAAAGCTCCACAGTTTCTGGATGACGAGCCTCCTCGCCATAGCCTTCGTCGGGGTCATGGGCCTCGGCTACTTCGGCTCGGGCATACTCTACGGCAGGGCGATCACGGTCGAGCCTGCCGTCGGGGGAAAGACGACGGCGGCGAACGCGGTTCCGCAGTCTCCCGAGTTTAGGCGAGGCCGAGCCGTCTTCGCCGCGAACTGCCAATCCTGCCATGGCAACGGCCTCAACGCGATCGTAGCCTCCCTCCCCCTCAAGACCTCGACCAAGCTCGCGAGCCTCGACAGCCTGAAAGCCTTCGTGCGGAGCCCTCATATGCCCGATGGAAGCGCCGGGCAGATGCCGACCTTCGATCCCTCGATCCTGAGCGACGCCCAGGTTTCGGATCTCTACGCCTACGTGTCGAAGGCATGGAAGTAGCGGGGTTTCCGTGATGCGCGGCACGGGTAGGGTGGCCTTGGCCATTGCGGCCTTTTCCATAGCCTCGTTGCGGCTGGCCGCCCATGGCGCCGGCGATGTCCCCATTGGCTTCGACGAAAAGCTGGGCGCAATCGCTGATATCGGAACGACATTCACCGGCGAAGACGGCAAGCCTCTCACGCTGAAGTCTCTGGCGGGAAGGCCGATGATCCTCACCCTCGCGTACTATCGCTGTAAGGACCAATGCAACCTCCTCCTCACGGGGCTCGCGGCGGGCCTGCGCGATGTTCCGGGAACGGCCGGCAAGGATTACGAGGTCGTCACGGTTTCCATCAATCCGATAGAGACGACGGCCGATGCCCTCGATAAAAAGCGCATTGCCCTGGCCTCGATCGAAAAACCATTCCCGCCCGACGGATGGCGTTTCCTGGTCGGCACCCACGACAACATCGATCGCCTCGCCGCCTCGGTGGGTTTTTCCTACCGACAGGAAGGTGTCGATTTCGACCACCCGCTTGGCGTCATCGTGCTCGCACCCGACGGAAAGATCGTCCGATACATCCCCGGCACTTCATTCCTCGCCATCGATCTCCAGATGTCGCTTATGGAGGCTTCGCAGGGTCTCGTGCGCCCGACCGTCGCGAAGCTCCTCAGGGTATGCCTGAGCTACAATCCCGTTCGGAACCGTTTCGAACTCGATCTCATCCGCGTCGCGGGGACCGCCACCATATTGGCCGTGGGCATGCTCGCAGTGATCCTTGTAGTGGCGGGTACCCGCCGACGCAGGCGCGCCGCCGAGAATACGCGCAACTAAAGGAGATTTCATGTCAGATATAACAGACGCGGCCCATGGTTCCCGCGCCGGAGCGGACGCGGTCCCCTATGGGGAAGGGCCTTATTTCAGGCCGACGAGCATCAAGCCGGGAATCGTCGGCTGGCTCACGACCACCAATCATAAGCGAATCGGAATCCTCTACCTGACGGCCATCGGGACCTTCTTCTCGATCGCGGTCATCTTCGGACTTTTGATGCGCATCGAGGAGATGTTCCCGGGGCCGCAAATCATGGACGCCAGGACCTTCGACGCCCTTTTCACGCTTCACGGCATCATCCAGATCTTCCTCGTTGTGATTCCCGGCATTCCGACCATCTTCGGCAACTTCTCGCTGCCCACCCTTATCGGGGCCAACGACATGGCCTTCCCGAGGCTCAATCTCTTTTCCTGGTACCTCTTCATGACCGGGGCGGCGATCGCCGCGACATCGGTCTTCATCAACGGCGGCGCTCCCGACACGGGCTGGACCTTCTACGTGCCCTTCAGCCTCAAGACCTCGGTCGACGTGCCCATGGCCACCTTCGCGGTCTTCATCCTCGGCATGTCCTCGATCCTCACGGGCATCAACATCGTCTCCACGGTGCACATGCTCCGGGCCCCGGGAATGAAGTTCTCGAGGATGCCCCTCTCAGTGTGGGGGCTCTACTCGACGGCTTGGGTCCAGATCCTCGCGACGCCGATCATCGGCATCACGATGTTGCTGATCGTCGTGGAAAGGCTCTTCGGCATCGGGGTCTTCGATCCCACCAAGGGCGGCGATCCCCTTCTCTATCAGCATCTCTTTTGGATCTACTCGCACCCCGCGGTCTACATCATGATCCTGCCCGCGATGGGCATCATGTCGGACCTCTTCCCGGTCTTTTCGCGCAAGAACATCTTCGGCTACAAGATGATCGCCTTCTCGAGCTTGGCCATCGCAAGCGTCGGTTCCCTGGTCTGGGGCCACCACATGTACGTGAACGGCCAGAGCGACACGGCCGGCGTGGTCTTCTCCCTCCTCACCTTCCTCGTCGCCGTACCGAGCGCGATCAAGGTCATCAATTGGCTGGCGACGATGTACAAGGGCTCCATCCAGATCGAGGCGCCCTTCCTCTACGCCCTCTCCTTCGTCTTCCTCTTCACGATAGGCGGACTTTCCGGCCTCCTCCTCGGCGGACTCAGCACCGACGTCCAACTCCACGACACCTACTTCGTCGTGGCCCACTTCCATTACATTATCTTCGGAGGCACGGGTTTCGGCATTTTCGCCGCCCTCTACTACTGGTTCCCCAAGATGACGGGCAAGATGTACGCGAAACGCTTCGCGATCATCGCGTGGCTTGTCTTCTTCGTAGGCTTCAACATCTTCTACTTCCCCTATTTCGTGATGGGCTGGGAAGGGATGCCGCGCCGCTACTTCGACTACCCGGTGAAATTCGCCGACCTCCAGTTCGTATCGAGCATCGGGGCCTATATCATGGTGGCGGGCATCGCGCTCGTTTTCGGCAACCTGATCCGCGGGGCGCGGAAAGGCGAGCCCGCCCCCGCCAATCCCTGGCAGGGCGCCACCCTCGAATGGACCCTCCCTTCGCCGGCCCCCCTCGAGAACTGGGAAACCCCGCCTATCATTACCAAAGGCCCCTACGAATTCGGCCTCGATGGGAAAGCGAATGGCAGCGCTAGCGGCCATTCGCCCGCGACCGAAGGTCGCGACGGCCCCTACGAATTCGGCTCCGATGGGAATGCGAATGGCAGCGCTAGCGGCCATTCGCCCGCGACCGAAGGTCGCGACGGCCCCTTCGAATTCGGCGCGAAGGAGGTCGAGAAATGAGCAATGCGGCCAATCCCCCCGGCGATGCCTCCGCGCCTCGCTCTCCGAGTTCGTCCGCCGCCCCGCACTCGTCTGACGTCTCGCATTCGCCCCATTCGACCGCCGTGCACGACGATAGAGGCCGCCTCGGTATGTGGCTCTTCGTCTCGACGGAAATACTTCTTTTCGGAGGACTCTTCCTCCTCTATTCCGCCTATCGCTGGCGCCATCATGCGGATTTCCACGCGGCCTCGATGCTCCTCGACAGGGTCTTCGGCACGACGAACACCATAGTCCTCATTACGAGCTCGCTCTTCGTCGTCCTCTCGATCCATTGGCTCCGCGAAAGGCGGCTGGGTCTGGCCAAGCTCTTTCTCGGCCTGACCCTCCTCTGCGGTCTCACCTTCCTCGTTATCAAGGGCTTCGAGTGGGGACACAAATTCGAGAGCGGCCTCTATCCGAACGCCCCCCATCTCCTCTCCCTGCCCTTCGGCGAGATCCTCTATTTCGGTCTTTATTTTTCGATGACCGGACTCCACGCGATTCATGTCATCGCCGGAATGACTGTCTTCGGCTTCGTGTTTCGAGGCATGTCGAAGGGGACGGTCACGGCTGAGAGGCCGATTTTCCTCGAGAACGTCGGCCTCTTCTGGCACCTCGTCGACATCATCTGGATATTCTTATTTCCCCTGTTCTATCTGATCAGCTAGGAGAAACGCATGAGCGATAGCGCAAATACGAGCGAGGCTGACGCGACCCGAGTGGATCACGGCGGCCAGAGTTCCCACGGGAGCCCAAGGTTCTACGTCGCCATCTGGGCGGCCCTCGTCTGCCTCACAGCCCTCACGGTAACGGCCGCGAGCTGGGATCTCGGCTGGATCGCCATCCTCGTGGTTCTCGCCATAGCTGCCACGAAATCCATTCTCGTCCTCCTCGGTTTCATGCATCTCTGGTGGGAGGACAAGCTCGTCATCCAGCTCCTCATCCCGATCGTCCTCGTGACGCTCACGATCTTCATCGGTCTCACCTACACCGACATACTCTATCGCTGAGGGGGCGGAACATGGGCGCAACGACTACCGGCGCTGTCAACGAGGGCTTGTACTACATCCTCGTGATCTCCGCCCTCCTCTTCGCGGCGATCGTGTTTTTCATGGTCCTCTTCCTCGTTCGCTATCGGGCCTCGAGGCATCCGAAGGCCGTGGAAATCCACGGGAACCCCTGGTTCGAAGTGGGGGCCTTCGTTCTGCCCACCCTCATCGCTCTCACCTTCTTCGTGGTGAGTCTTCAGGGCTACGAGTTCCTCCGCCGCGTTCCCCAGGGGGCGATGCAGGTGCAGGTGCACGAGCGACAGTTCGTTTTCAATTTCACCTATCCCGACGGAAAGAAATCGAACGAGCTCGTGGTTCCCGTCGGGTCCGACGTCCGGCTCAACATCACCTCCGAGGACGTGCTCCATGGCTTCTACGTCCCCGCAATGCACATCCAGGTCGACGCGGTGCCCGGCATGCAGACCTACGCCTGGTTCCAGGCCAAGGATGTCGGCGTCTACGATATTCTTTGCACCGTGTATTGCGGGCCGGGACATTCGGACATGATGTCGAAGATCCATGTGGTGAAGGCCGACGACTTCCAGAAATGGAAGGAGGGCAAGATCGACGAATTCCCGGAGAACGATTGACGCGAAGGCTTTCGCTTGACCGTTTCGCCGCCCGCCTGTAGCCTTGGAGGATGAAGTCGATTCTCCTTTCCGGCGCGACCTTCCTCACCATGGACGAAAAGTCGCCCCGGGTCGAGGCTTTGGTTCTTCGCGGCGAAAGGATCTCCTTCGCGGGGACGCTCGCCGATGCCCACGCCATCGCGGGGCCGGGAGCCGAAACGGTGGACTTCGGCGGCAGGACGGTCATCCCCGGCTTCAACGACGACCATCTCCACGCGGTCATTCTCGGCGACCACCTCATGGCGCCTGATCTCGGCGGCCTTTCCGAAAGCGAGATCGTCTCGCTTCTCCGCGAACGCTGGAAGGACGCGCCTCCCGGCCGCATTCTTTATGCCTTCAATTGGGACTATCCCTCCTGCCCCGAACCCCGCAAGGAACTCCTCGACGAGGCCTTCCCGCGCAATCCCGTCATCCTTTCGCAGTTTTCCGGGCACGCCCAATGGCTCAATTCGCGGGCCCTGGCGGCCCTCGGCATCAAGCAGGGGGGGGACGATCCCAGGAAGGGACAGGTCCTCCGCGATCCGGACGGAGAGCCGACCGGCGTCGTGCGCGACCTCGGGGACACGGGCCTGTCGAAGAAGCGCTTCGCCGAGATTTTCTTCGACCGATCCCAGCGCGAAGAGCGGCTCGATCTCGCCCTCGAGAGGTTCCGTCGTGAGGGCATCACCTCGGTGCAGGACAACTGCTGGTTTCCCCAGCCCCTGTCCAGCTATGGACGTTACGCGAAACAGGGAAGGCTTACGGCCCGGTTTTCCTGCTGGTCGCTCGGAAGGCAGGCCTGGACCACGCCCACCATGCGCGCGGCTTTTTCCATCGGCGGCGCCCTCGGGTTCCTTCCCCGGGACTGGATCAGGCCCGGCCCGGTGAAATACTTCCTCGACGGGGCCTTTTCGACCCGCACGGCCTGCCTCTGCGAGCCTTACGCGACTGATCCGCGTTCTGCGGGCGCAGGTTCTTCCGACACTTCGCGCGGCATGTGCGGCGACATCTCCGAGCCCCTGGCCGAATTGGAGTACCTCGCGCGCCATCGGTTGCAGGGCGCCTTCCATGCGATCGGCGATCGCGCTGTGCAGATATTCCTCGATGCTTTCGAGAAGGTGGCCGAGCGGCATCCGGACATGACGAAGCTCCGCATCCGCGTCGAGCACGCCCAGCTCGTCCGGAGCGAGGATATACCGCGGATCCGAAATCTCGGCATCGTCGTCTCGGCCCAGCCCTCGGCCCTCGGCTCGCCCGAAAAGGACCTCAAGCTCCTCGGCCGCGAAAGGGCGCTGCGCGCCTACCCGTACCGCTCCCTCATCGACGCAGGCGTACGGCTCGCCTTCGGCTCGGACATTCCCGGAGAGTCGACGAGCGATCCGCTGCTCTCGATCCATTTTGCCGTCAACCGCGAGGGACCCGAGGCGATCACGCCTCTCGAGGCGATCCGCTGCTACACGCGGGGTTCGGCCTACGCCGAGTTCACCGAGGATCGCAAGGGAGCCTTGACCGCGGGCATGCTCGCCGACTTCGTCCTGCTCTCGGCCGATCCTACAAGTGCGCCATCAGGGACGATCCGCGACATCAAGGTCGAGGAGACCTGGGTCGGCGGGAGAAGGGTGTATCGGCGAGAGGCGCCAACTTGATGGATGCGGGATCGGAATATCCATGCAATTGCGAACGATAGTCGCCTCCTACACCCTCCTCGTCCTCGCCGTCACCATCCTCCTCTGGACCATCCATTTCACGGCGAAACCAAGGCAAACGGCCCTCGCCCTTTGGGCCGCGGCCTATTCCTATCTCTTCGTGGCCACGATCTCATTCGCTTTGCAGGACCTGTTTCCCCGTTACGTGTACATCTTCACCTTCAATAGCCTCGTGCACGCATTCTTCCTCGTCCTCATTCAAGGCATCAGGGCCTTGCAGGGAAGACGCCCGAGGTGGAGGGGCATCCTTCTCATCATCGGCGTCAGCCTGGTCTGGAATTTCTGGTTCACCTTCGGACAGGATCAGATGGTGCTGCGGACCCTGCAGTACTCCCTGTTCGTCTGCGTCTTCTCGTCGGCCTTTTCCCTCGTCGTCCTGAAATCGAAGGTCGGCGAGAGAGGGGCTTCGATCATTCTCGCGGTCCTCGGTTTCGTGATGGCGGGGAGCCAAGTCGTAAGGATCTTCTTCATCCTCGCGCAAGGCTACACGGTGTCGATTCTGAGCGGGATGCCCTGGGACACCTGGCTCCAGGCGATCGCTCTTCTCGATGTGTCGCTCATCGCCATCGGCCTGATCTACCTCTTCGCCACGAGGCTCAACGCCGCCCTCGCCGCCTCGGTCGAGGAAAGGGGCATCCTCCTCCGCGAGATGACCCACAGAATCAAGAACGATCTCGCACTCATCGACAGCCTCATCTCCCTCGAAGAAGGAACGACCCAGAGCGCCGCGACCCTCGCCCATCTCGGCGCCCTCCGCGAACGCATCCAGTGCATAACGGCCGCCCACGATCTCTTTTCCCATCATGACGGCAGGCTGGGGAAGATCGCATTCGGCGACTATCTCGAAGTCGTCAGCCGCGGCCTTCCCGTTTATCCCTGGATAGGAATCGAAAGATCCTTCGACGAGGCGGAGCTGAGCTTCGAACTGGCGCAGCCGGCCGGCCTCCTCATGAACGAACTGGCGGTAAATGCAATCAAATATGCCTTCCCGGGCGGAAGGCAGGGCAAGATTCACCTCCGCTTCGCGAAGCAGGGGAGTCGCGGTCGGTTGTCGGTGGCGGACGACGGCATTGGCATGACCTGGCCATCCTCCTCGCCGGGCCTAGGCACTTCGATAATCGCGTCGATGGTGGCGAGGCTCGGGGGTGAGTTGCGCTTCGAATGCAGGGGCGGTAGCTCCTTCGAGGTGGACTTTCCCCTTGGGGCTTCCTGACGTCGGGCTTCGCGAGGATTTATCGTCGGGCTGCCCGAATACTGGCGATTGGCGGCAAGTAGGATAGGCATTCGCGGCCCGGCTTGGCGGAGACCTCCGCTCGTGCCATCATGGAACCATGAAGCCACCGAAACTCTTCTCCCCCCTCGCGCTCCGCGGCCTCAGGCTCCGGAACAGGATCGCCATGCCTCCCATGTGCCAGTACTCGGCGGTCGACGGCCTGGCCGGCGACTGGCACCTCGTCCATTACGGCTCCCGCGCCGCGCAGGGTCTCGGCCTCATCATAGTCGAGGCGACGGCGGTCGAGGCCAGGGGGCGGATCTCCGCCCACGATCTCGGCCTGTGGAAGGACGAGCAGATAGTCCCCCTGCGCAAGGTCGTCGACTTCGTGAAGGCCCAAGGCGCGGCGATCGGAGTCCAGCTCGGGCACGCGGGTCGCAAGGCATCGGGCGCGAGGCCCTGGGAAGGCGGAGCCCAGTTGTCGCCGTCGCAGGGCGGCTGGGAATGCGTCGCCCCGAGCGCCTTGCCGTTCAAGGATGGCGAAGCCGTTCCGCGAGCCCTCTCGAAGGCCGAGTTGGGCGACATCGTCGACGCCTTCGCCGCGGCTGCTCGGAGGGCCCTGGCCGCCGGCTTCGATCTCGTCGAACTCCATGCCGCCCACGGCTATCTCCTCCATCAATTCCTCTCGCCGCTCTCGAACAGACGGGACGACGAATACGGCGGCTCCTTCGCCAATCGCGGCAGGCTCCTCCTCGAGGTAGTCGACGCGGTGAGGAAGGTCTGGCCGACGGATCGTCCGCTTTTCGTGAGGCTTTCGGCCACGGATTGGGCCGAGGGGGGCTGGGACGTTCCCGAGAGCGTCGCGCTGTGCGGCCTCCTCAAGGAGAGGGGCGTCGACCTCGTCGACGTGTCTTCGGCAGGACTCGTCGCAACACAGAAGGTAATTATCGGGGCCGGCTACCAGGTGCCCTTCGCCGCGGCCATTCGAGACGGCGCGGGCCTTCCCACGGCCGCGGTGGGACTCATCACCGAAGCCGCGCAGGCCGAGGCCATCCTCGAAGAGGGCAAGGCCGATCTCGTACTACTTGGTAGGGAACTCCTACGCAATCCCGGATGGCCTTCGAGGGCGCTGCGCGAGCTCGGTGTCGAATCCTTCGACGGCAGCCCGGGGATCGGCGGCGGAATGGCGCCGCAGTACCTCAGGTCGCTTCGGGAGCAATCCCGCTGAGGTGATCGAGCCACTTCTCGCGCGACATGGGCCGGCCGAAATGCCAGCCCTGGCCGAGGTCGCAGCCCCAGGACTCGAGGGTCTTGCCCTGGCTCGCGGTCTCGATCCCCTCGGCGACGATGTCCTTGCCGAGTTCGTGGCCGAGGGAAATGATGCCGCGGAGAATTCGTTCCCCCGCGTCGTCGCCCCCGGCGATGCCGAGTGAGGCGACGAAGCCGCGATCTATCTTGATGGTCTTGATCGGAAAGCGATGGAGATAGGCCAGAGAGGAATAGCCCGTCCCGAAATCGTCCAACTTGACCGAGAAGCCCCTATCGACGAGGCTCTGAAGGAGTGGCAGGACTTTTTCGGGATTTTCAACAATCGCGCTCTCGGTGAGTTCGAGGTGAAGGGCTGAATTGGGAAGACCGTGGCGACGAACGGCAGCGACGAGGACCTCTGCGAAGTCAGGTTCGACGAGCTGTCGCGCCGAGACGTTGACGGCGATGAAAAGCCCGCCTTTCCCGCTGTCGCGCATGGCCGCCGCCGTCCGCGCTGCTTCCATGAGGACGAAGCGGCCGAGGGGAACGATGAGCCCCTCCTCCTCGGCCACGGGGATGAAGCGATCGGGAGGCACATCCCCCATGGTCGGGTGCCGCCAGCGCGCCAAGGCCTCGCAGCCGACGAGCTCGCCGCTCCCGAGTCGCACGATCGGCTGGAAATGGAGCTCGATCCCGCCTTCCACGAGGGCGGTCTTGAGATCGTTGGTCAGGCGCATCCGCTCCATCGCCGCGTGACGCATTTCGGCCGCGAAGATGACTCGACTGTTCTTGCCTGAAGACTTCGCCCGATACATGGCGAGATCGGCGTCGCGGAGAAGGTCCTCGGGGCTTCGGTGCTCATCGCCGGCGACGAGGAGGCCGACGCTCGCCGAAGGTACGACAGAGCCGGAACCGAGCTTGAGCGGTATGGCGAGCTCGAGGCTCACCCTCGAAGCGACCTCGTCGGCTTCATCCTCGCCGCGCACCCGATCGAGGAGGATGACGAACTCGTCGCCGCCGAGACGCGAGACGGTGTCGACTGTCCGAACCGCTCGCGTCATCCTCGCGCCGACCTCCTTGAGAAAGAGATCGCCCGCCTCGTGGCCGTAGCTGTCGTTGATGGACTTGAAGTCGTCGAAATCGATGTAGAGGAGGGCGAAGGTCGGGTCGGCCTCTCGCCGGCGGAGTTCCAGGGCCTGACCGAGGCGATTGACGAGTAGGCTCCGGTTGGGAAGTCCCGTGAGGGGATCGTGGAGGGCGAAGTACGAAAGCTGCTTTTCCGTATCTCTCCGCCTCACGAGTTCATCGTTGAGCTTCTCGTTCATCGCAAGGAGCTCTGCGGTGCGATCGGTCACCTTCCGCTCGAGTCCCTCGTTGGCCGCGCGGAGATTCTCCTCGGCCGCCAGTCGCTCGGTGACATCGCGCAAGGCGTAGACCGAGAGGCCTCGAAAGCCCCCGCCTCCGAGGCGTCGCTTTCTGGCCTCGATCCTGCGGTCCCCAGTATCTCGGGGAAGCCTGAAATTCCAGGAGGAGCACTGCGCATCGTCGACCGGCGCATCGAAGAATTCGGCGATGTTCCGTCCCGCATCGTGTCTGTCAAAGCCGATGAGTTCCCTCGCACTGCGATTGCAGAAGCCGATCTTGCCGGATTCGTCGGCTATGACGACACCGTCGTCGAGAAAGTCGAGGACTATCCAGGCGACCGGAGGGAGTCTTCGCAGAGCCTCGAAACGGGGCAAGGCGAGGGCTTCATCAGTCTGCGATCGGCGACCTCGGTGATAGAGCCAGAGCGCCGCACCGGCAGATGCCATGGCGGAGGCGCCGATCGCGAGCGAGGCGACCGTGGTCACGCGAGCCTCGTCATGATCATGTGCAGGGCCGTGGCTCCGACTATGGAGAGCAGGGCGTTCCGCTTCCAGAATTGCAGAAGGGCGGCGATCACTCCCGGCAGGAGGAGGGCCAGGGCATCCATGGGCGAGGCGGCAAAATTCCAGGAAGGCCCTTTGGGGAAAAGCATTTTGTACGAATTGAACACGAGCACCGTCATGACGATGGGCGGCATCGCACGCTGGAGATAATCGAGAAAGGGAGGAATGCGGCCCGAGCCGAAGAGGATGAAGGGTGTCGCCCTGCAGGCGAGGGTGACGAGGCCGGCGGCGAAGATCGCGACGAGGGAATTGAGGATGTTCGCGTTCACGCTCTGCCCTCCCCATGGCTTTCCTCGCGCTCGGCTCCGCTCGCGCTTCCCGACCCATTCTTCGCGCCTCTGTCGAGCAAGGGCTTGAGCGCCAGCATGCCGACCATGGCGAGCACTATCGCGATGACGAGGAGACGGTCCGGCCCCGCTATCGCGAGGGCGATGATCGAGGCCGCGAGGGCGACGAGGTAGGGCGCCGCCTTAGGCGAGCTCTTGATCTGCTCGACGAGGAGGACGATGAAGAGGGCGGTGAGGGCGAAGTCCATCCCCGCCGTCCACGAGGCGGGCACGAGGCTGCCGGCCACGGCTCCCACGAGCGAACCCAGCACCCAGTAGGACTGGTCGAGGGCGGAAACGAGCCCGTAGAAGGCCGCGCCGGAGGCGCCTTCCGGAGCCTTGACCGTCGTGAGGAGACCGTAGGTCTCGTCGGTGAGGGCGTAGACGAGATAAGGTCTGACCCTCTTCGCCTCGCCGAAGGGCTTGATGAGGGAGAGACCATAGACGAGGTGCCTCGCGTTGACGAGGAAGGTAAGAATTGCGATTTCCGCGACCCCCGCCCCTCCTACGAGAAGGGGGATGGACATGAACTGGGCGGCGCCCGCGTAGATGACCACGCTCGACAGGGGCGCCAGCCACCAGGGCAGGCCCGAGGTGGCGAGGAGGAGACCGTAGGCGAGGCCTATCGTCGAATAGCCGAGGAGGACGGGGATGGTCGTCCTGAAGGCGAAGCGAAACAGGGCAGACCGCGTCACAAGGTAGCCTCCTCGATGCGGGGCACGCCTTTGCGCGGCCTACGGGGCTTATCAGGCCTCCATCGCAAGGCTGAGCTCCTCCTCCCAGAAGGGAGTGGGGTAGCGGGCCGGCAGGGCCGGCTCGGGGATTTCGTCCGTCCTGGCAATTGCCCCGGCGCCTTGGGCCGCCTTCGCCGCGGCTTCATCGGGGTGGGCCGCATCCCATTCCCTCTTGCGCTGACCCTTGAGGAATTTCTCGGCGACGCTCGGAAAGAGTTCGAGGAGGAGCTCCTCCTTGTCGTTCGCGGCGAGGCGGGCTCCCCCGAACTGCGGTAGCTCGGGATTGGGTTGGCGCGCGTACTTCGAGGTGTCGTAGGGGATCTCCTCGGGCGAGCCGGTGATCTTCTTCCGGAATTCCGGGTTCACCGGCCATGGCGTCTCGCCGTAGGCTCCTTTCACGAGCTCGAAGAAATTCTTCGAGACGTTCGAGTACATGGGCTTGCCCTGGTGGCGGTCGATCACGCAGTTGACGGCCTGGACGCCGACGATCTGGCTCGTCGGGGTCACAAGGGGCGGCACACCGCAATCGAGCCGCACCTGGGGCACGAGCTGGAGCACTTCGTCGACGTGATGCTCGAGCTTCGCCTCCTGGAGCTGGGAGAGCATGTTGGTGTACATGCCGCCGGGGATCTGGGCCGTCTTCACGACATGGTCCGGGTCGGGGTAGTTGAACCTTTTTTCGATCTTCTGGCAGAGCTCGAGGACCTTGTCGGCCTTACCCGCGACGGCGGCCTCGAGGGCGTCGTCGAAGAGGGCCTTGTCCTCGGCGGGGAGCTCGTGCTTCGAGAGGTCGAGGATGGGCGGGTGGTTCGATTTGTACTGGTCGTACTTCTCGAGCTCCTTGCGGATCGCGCGGAGCTGGGTGTCGATCTTCCCGACGGCGGCCGCGTCGACGCCCGTGGGCCTTCCATAGCGCCCGGCGAAGAGTTCGATGATCTCCCAGGCCGGCGCGGCGGGACCCCCCGAAAAGGAGAGGATGACAGCGTCCACAATGTCGACGCCGTTGACCATGGCCATCAGGGTCGATGCCACCCCGAAGCCCGGCGTGCAGTGCGTGTGGAGGTCCACCGGGATGCCGACCTCGGCCTTGAGGGCCCGCACCAGGGTCTTGGCGGTCTCCGGATCGATGAGGCCCGCCATGTCCTTGATCGAGATCATGTCGGCGCCGAGGGCGGCGAGTTCCCTCGCCTTGTCGACGAAATATTTAATTGTGAACAGTTTGCCCGGAAGCCTCTGCCCTTTGAGGAAGGCGTTGACGCGCTCGCCGAAGCTGAAGCGGGGGTCGACCGTGTAGCAGATCGCGCAGTCGGCCATGCCCCCCGCCTCCTTCACGAAGCGGATGGAGCTCTTCATGTTGTTGACGTCGTTGAGGGCGTCGAAGATGCGCATGATGTCGACGCCGGAATGCACGGCGTTGCGGCAGAAACCCTCGATCACCGAATCGGGATAGGGATTGTAGCCGAATAGATTGCGGCCGCGCGAAAGCGCGGTGAGCTTCGACACACCGCCGACGCCTTCCTTGATCTTCTCGAGCCTCGTCCAGGGATTCTCGTCGAGGTAGCGCATCACGGAGTCGGGCACGGCGCCGCCCCAGACCTCCATCGCGTAGAACTTCGCGTCGCGGTAGAGGGGGAGGACCCGGTCGACCTGGGCCTGATTCATGCGGGTCGCGAACTGGGACTGCTGCCCGTCGCGGAGGGTGAGGTCGCGTATCAGAAGGGGTGTGGCCATGATTGTGCTCCTCGGAACCCGGTTTTTAGGCCCGGGGTGAATAGATCGACATTTTAGCCGATTTTGTCGTGACGCGTCGAGACGGAGCAGGCTGCGACAAAGAAAGGCCTTTCGATCCTCGTGACGAGCCCGATTTTGCCTGTGAGAAATGCGGGTCAGCCTTCTTGTTTAAGGCCCAGCATCCTGCCGAGACTCCCTATCCCCACAGCCTCGACCTCGAAAGCGCCGGCAGCTGCGGGCACGCGAGCTGTACTGGGAGCGTGGCCCGTCGCGGATGGGCTGACCGTGGCGGGAGTGCCGCCATCCATTATGATCGGGTAGTCGACCTCGGTGCGGCAAAGCACGTAACCCTTGGCGCCGGTGAACTCGGGGGCTCCGCTCGCCGCCCCGGCCGCGGCGAGGCGGCGAAGTCCGAGGGCATCGGCCTGCCGGGGCAGCTCTGTCCACTTCGCCTCGACAAGGCGAAGTCCCTCTCCGGCGACGACGAAGTCCACCTCCGTGGCCCTGTTGTCGCGGTAGTAATAGATTGTTCGATTGGCGCCCGAGGCTCCTATCGCCTTTCGCATCTCCGCGTAGGCGAAGGTTTCCCAGAGTGCGCCAGCCCAAGGATTCGCGGCCGTGATGGGGGCGTTGATGCCGAGGAGCCAGCAAAGGAAGCCCGTGTCGCGGAAATAAACCTTGGGCCGCTTGACGATGCGCTTGCCGAGATTGGCATGCCAAGGCTCGAGGAGGGAGACCTGGTTCGAGGCCTCGAGGACGGAAAGCCATGCGGCCGCCGTCTTCGAAGTGACGCCGACCGCGTTGCCGACGGCGCTGAGGTCGAGTTCGCCCGAGTTACGCGACGCGAGCACGCGGATAAAGCGCTCGAAATCGCGGAGATTGCCGACATTGAGCAATTGCCTGAGATCTCGCTCGAGGTAGGTCGAAAGGTATGCGCCGAAAAAGGCCTCGGCGGGAAAATCCGGCAGGCGCCAGAGCTCCGGGAAGCCCCCGCGTCGGATCAGACCCTCGATCGAGGGAATGGCTCCGCTTCCGGCGATTTCAGCCGCCGATAAGCCCTCGAGTTCGACGATCGCCGCGCGTCCGGCGAGGCTCTCTGAAACACTCTTCATAAGAGTGAACTTCTGGCTCCCGGTGAGGATCCAGGAGCCCATGGCGTGGCGCTCGCGGTCGATTTCGGCCTTGAGATGGCGGAACAGGCCGGGAGCGTACTGCACCTCGTCGATGACGCGGGGCGGCGGGTTGTCGGCGAAAAAGCGCGCGGGCGATTCCTCGGCCTGGGCCGCGACCGAGGGAAGGTCGAGGCTGACGTAGCCGTAGTTCGGAAAGGCCGTTTTGAGGAGGGTCGTCTTGCCGCTTTGCCTGGCCCCCGTCAGCACGAGGGCCGGAAAGTAGCCAAGGAGATCGGAAATGCGCCTTGTCGCCAATCTGGAAATCATGATACGACAATTCTGGAATTAGATTCCCAAATTGTCAAGTCTTGTTATTAGAATGAATAAAGCTGCACTAAACTCTTTGTCGGCGCGGACAGCTTCTCATGAAACGAGGCAAAAAAAAGAAGAGTGTAAGCTCGCCTCCATGGATATCACTTCATTATCGAATAGCATCACAGCAGCGACCGCCGTAGTCGGACAAAGGACATGGACGTCATCGCCTTGCTGCAAGAGGACGATCCTGCTCTCGCCAAAATTAGCTTCGAGACGCGCGCGAACATCCTCGGTTGGCTGGAAGTTGCCTCGACTGCCTTGCCGCCGCCAATCCCGCCACGAATCTCGCCATGCTCAACAATCCCCACTATTGGGAAAAAGGCGTTGTCTACAAGTTCGTGTTCGGCGGCTCGAATCCCGAGTTTGCGCTGGATCATGGGCCGAGCTTTCTTGAAGACTACAATAATCAAGTTCAAGTTGAAAAATGTATATACCCTTTGTGTTTTGAGCCTTCTCACAGACTTTCCAAACCACGCGAGTCAAGCGCCGCGAGGGGCATCCGCGAACCCTGCCGGGTACCGTTCATCGCCTCCCCAAGGCTTCCGATATCTGCTCGGCGAAGCGCTTCACCTTGGCGATCTTGTCGTTGAAGCCCGGGCCCTCGAAGCGCACGGAGGGCCCCGACATCGCGAGGGCCGCCACGATTTCGCGGCGCGCGTCCTGGATGGGGGCGGCGATCGAGGTCACCCCCTCCTCGCGTTCGCTCAGGCTCACCGTAAAGCCCGATCGCCTGAGTTCTTTCAGTGCTTCCTCGGTGGTGAAGGGGTCGCGGCGGATGAGCTCCTCTCTCCTGTCCTCGGGGAGCCAGGCGAGGAGGACCCTCCCGGCCGCTCCCCGGGTCAGGAGGTGGCGGTCGCCCACCTTGATGACGCGGCGAAGGGGCCGCGAGCTTTCGACACACTCCACGCAGACCCGCTCGTCGCCCTGGACGACGTAGAGGCTCACGCCCTCGTCGTAGACGCGGTTGAGTTCGCGCATGAAGGGGAGGGCCACCTTGCCGATCTCGATGCCCGAAAAGCCCAGGGCGCCGATCCTGGCGCTCGCCGGCCCCAGGCTGTAGCGGAGGGTCTGGGCGTCGCGGAGGAGCCATTCACGACCCTCGAGGGTGGCGATGATGCGCGAACTCGTGCTAGCGGATAGGTTGATCCTCGCGGCGATCTCGCTCAGGCTGAGTTCGAGCTGGCCCGGCCTGAAGCATTCGAGGATGTCCAGGGCTCTTTCGACCGAACGGACCGATGCGTCCTTTTCCGCCATTGTTTCGCTCCTATAATATGAAGATCGTTCTCCAGCCAGATGCGGCGCCCGGCGATGGCCCATCACCGAGTCCATTCTCACTACTTCCATCAAATGGTAGCAGTTTCCGCAGGGTGGAATCAAGCCATTGCGGGATGCGACCCCAGGTGCATTTATTTAGTTCCTTCTTTATCCGTTGGAGGGGAAATCAGCGACAATTGTAATTCCTATATTCACAGCGAAACTGATACGTGCTATGATCTGCTCGATCATGGCATAGACGACGCGCGTGCGACCGAGATGATTTCCATCAGATGGCAACATGACACTGTGAATTCCATCAGGCGGTAATAAATCGGCGATCAGGCGACCGTTTCCATGAGGAGGATTTCCAAGGATATGAGCGAAGCGAAAAAGCACTTCAGTCACGTCATCCGCGAGAACTGGTGCAAGGGCTGCAATATCTGCGTGGCCTATTGCCCGAGAAAGGTCCTCGAGCTGCGGAACGGCAAGGTCTTCGCGGCCCGCTGGCAGGACTGCATCGGCTGCAGGATGTGCGAGCTCCGATGCCCGGATTTCGCCATCGAGATCCACGAGCGCCTTGAGAACGTCGTCGTGCAGGACGCGGCCTGCGTGGATTACGCCGTGCCGCCGGAGGCCCAGAATGGATAAGAACGTCAAGTTGATGCAGGGCAACGAGGCCTGCACGATCGGTGCCCTCGCGGCAGGTCTCGACTTCTACGCGGGCTACCCGATCACGCCCTCGACGGAAATCGCCGAGATGTGCTCGGAGGAGCTCCCGAAGGTCGGCGGCCGCTTCATCCAGATGGAGGACGAGATCGGCTCGATCGCGGCCATCATCGGAGCCTCCCTCACCGGCAAGAAGGCGATGACGGCGACCTCGGGTCCCGGCTTCTCCCTCATGCAGGAGCTCATCGGCTACTCCTCGCTCTGCGAGATACCAATTGTCATCATCAACGTCATGCGGGTCGGGCCCTCGACGGGCATGCCCACCTCGACGGCCCAGGGCGACGTGATGCAGGCCCGCTGGGGCACCCACGGCGACCACCCGATCATCGCGCTGGCCCCCGGCAACGTGCGCGAGTGCTTCGACCTCACGATGCGGGCCTTCGAGCTGGCCGAGACCTATCGCGTGCCCGTCATCGTCCTCACCGACGAGGTCATCGGACACATGCGCGAGAAGGTGACCCTGCCCGATCCCCACAGCATCAAGCAGGTGAAGCGCAAGGCTCCGGCGAGTCCCGCGGGCTACAAGCCCTACGCGGCCGATCCCGACGGCGGCGTGCCCCTGATGGCGCCCTTCGGCGAAGGCTATCGCTGGCATGTCACCGGCCTCTACCACGACGAGGGCGGTTTCCCGACGGGCAAGGCCGAGGTGGCCGACCGCCTCATCCGCCGCATCAACCGCAAGGTCGAGAAAAACATCGACGACATCGTCGACTACGCGAGCGAGAGCCTCGACGACTGCGAGGTCGCCGTCGTCTCCTTCGGCTCCTCGGCCATGTCCTCCCTCTCCGCGGTCCGCCGCGCGAGGAAGGAGGGCGTCAAGGCCGGCTTCCTCCGCCTGAAGACCCTCTGGCCCTTCCCCGAGAAGGTCATCGCGAGCCTCGCCTCTCACGCCAAGCGCATCATCGTCGCCGAGATGAACCTCGGCCAGGTCGCCCTCGAGGTCGAGCGCTGCGTCGGCACCTCCGCCTCCGCAGGCAAGTCCAAGGTTGAGCGCCTCGGCAAGGTCAACGGCGAACTCTTCCATCCCGACGAAATCTATCGCGCCATCCAGGGCGTGGCGTCGAATGGCGACGCCTCGCCGAACGGCGACGTTAAGGGGAGCAAGTAATGGCAGCCCTCGACTACTTTCGCAAGGAAAAACTTCCGCACATCTGGTGTCCCGGCTGCGGCCACGGGGCCATTACCGGCGCCCTCGTCAGGGCCATCGAGAAGCTCGGCCTCGACAAGAACAAGGTCGTCATCGTATCGGGTATCGGCTGCTCCTCGCGGGCCGTCGGATATCTCGACTTCGACACCCTCCACACGGCCCACGGCCGCGCCATCGCCTACGCCACGGGCATCAAGCTCGCCCGTCCCGACCTCAAGGTCATCGTCATGACCGGCGACGGCGACTGCACGGCCATCGGCGGCAACCACTTCATCCACGCCGCCCGACGGAACATCGGTATTACGACGATCGTCATGAACAACGAGATCTACGGCATGACGAGCGGCCAGTACTCGCCGATGACCCCCACGGGCATGCTCGGCACGACGGCGCCCTACGGCAACGTCGAGAGGCCCTTCGACCTCTGCAAGCTCGCCATCGCCTCCGGAGCCACCTACGTCGGCCGCGGCTCGGCCTACCACGTACCCCTCACCATCGATCTCATCGAGAAGGCCCTGATGAACGACGGCTTCTCCGTGATCGAGGCCCTTTCCGGCTGCCCGACCTACTTCGGCCGCAAGAACAAGATCGGCGACGCCGTCCAGATGCTCGATTGGATCAAGGACCAGACGGTCAACGTCAAGGCCGCCCCGGCCCTCCCGCCCGAGAAGGTGGTCGGCAAGGCCTTGATCGGCGAGCTCCACAACGCGGCCGAGCCCGAATACGCGGCCTCCTACATGGGCCTCGTGGGCAAGGTGCAGCGCCGTTACGATTCCTACATCGGGGAGGTCCGCGAATGCGCGTCGAATTCAGACTGAGCGGCTCGGGAGGCCAGGGCCTCCTCCTCGCGGGCATCGTCCTCGCCGAGGCGGCTATCCAGGACGGCAAGAATGCCGTGCAGACCCAGAGCTACGGACCCGAGGCCCGAGGCGGCTCGAGCAAGGCCGAGGTCGTCATCTCCGACGAGGACATCGACTATCCCAAGGCCGTCGATCCCGATTTCCTCCTCGCCCTCACGCAGGAGGCCTACAAGACCTACGGTCCCCTGATGAAGAAGGGCCTCATTATCGTCGATACCTCGGTGAATCTCGATCCGGCGATGGGGGCGCGCACGGTGGCCCTTCCCATCCTCGACACCGCGGCCACCAAGGTTGGCAAGAAGGTCGTGGCCAACATCGTGGCCCTCGGCGTCCTCGGCGGGCTTTCTGGCGTCGCGGGCGCGGCCACCCTCAAGGAAGCCGTCCTTGCCCGCGTTCCAAAGGGAACGGAAGAACTCAACGTAAAAGCCCTCGAGGCGGGGCTTGCGCTTGCGGCAGGAGCAAAATAAAATAGATATATCTTGGACGATACAGAAGGCCTGAACAAGGCACGCCTCGAAGAGGCCCGCCTCGCAGAGGCGACGAAATCATGGGAGGCGGGGGTCGAAAAGACCCTCGCCAAGCATCCTGAGCGTTCGACCGCCTTCGTGACGGGATCGAAGATGCCGGTGAAGCGGCTCTACACCCCCCTCGATTCATCGGGGAGCTACGGTGATAGGCTCGGCTTTCCCGGCGAGTATCCCTACACGCGCGGCGTGCAGAGCACGATGTACCGGGGCCGCTTTTGGACCATGCGCCAGTACGCGGGCTTCGGCAACGCCGAGGAATCGAATAGAAGGTACAAGTACCTTCTCGAGCAGGGCCAGACCGGCCTTTCGATCGCCTTCGACCTTCCCACGCAGATAGGTTATGATTCCGACCACCCCCTCGCCACCGGCGAGGTGGGCAAGGTCGGGGTCGCCGTCGACTCCCTCGAGGATATGGAGACGCTGTTCGCGGGCATTCCCCTCGACAAGGTCTCCACCTCGATGACGATCAACGCGCCGGCCGCCGTCCTCCTCGCGATGTACGTCGCGGTGGCGGAAAAGCAAGGCGTTCCCGCCTCGGCCCTCAACGGCACCATCCAAAACGACATCCTCAAGGAATACGTGGCCCGGGGCACCTATATCTTCCCCCCCGCCCCCTCGATGCGCCTCATCACGGACATCTTCGCCTGGTGCGCGAAGGAAGTTCCCAATTGGAACACTATTTCCATCTCGGGCTACCACATCCGCGAGGCCGGCTCCACCGCGGTGCAGGAGGTGGCCTTCACCCTCGCCGACGGCATCGCCTACGTCGAGGCCGCCGTGAAGGCCGGGCTCGACGTCGACGACTTCGGCCCGAGGCTCTCCTTCTTCTTCAACGCCCACAATGACCTCTTCGAGGAGGCCGCCAAGTATCGGGCCGCCCGCCGCGTCTGGGCCAAGGTGATGAAGGAACGCTTCGGCGCGAAGAATCCCAAGTCGCTGATGCTTCGCTTCCACACGCAGACGGGCGGTTCGACCCTCACCGCCCAGCAGCCCGAAAACAACGTCATACGTGTGACGATCCAGGCCCTCGCCGCCGTCTTGGGCGGCACCCAGTCCCTCCACACCAATTCCCGGGACGAGGCCCTGGCCCTGCCCACCGAGGACTCGGTGCGCATCGCGCTCCGCACCCAGCAGATCATCGCCCACGAGTCGGGGGTCGCCGAGACCGTCGATCCCCTGGCCGGTTCCTATTACGTCGAAAGCCTGACCGACTCGATCGAAAAGGGAGTCCTCGCCTACATCGAACGGATCGATGGCCTGGGCGGCTCGGTCAAGGCCATCGAGCAGGGCTTCATCCAGCAGGAAGTGCAGGACGCAGCCTACGCCCACCAGCTCGACGTCGAAAAGGGCGAGCGCGTCATCGTCGGCTTGAATAAGTTCACGGTGAAGGAGGGGCCGCCAACCGGGCTCCTCCGAGTCGATCCCGAGGTCGGCCGCAGGCAGGTGGAGAAACTCGCCGCCCTCCGCGCCCGCCGCGACGCCGGGCGCGTGAAAAAGGCCCTCGCCGCCCTCGAATCCGCGGCGCGCGCGGACCAGGGCTCCGAGTCGGGCCGACTCATGCCTCCCATACTCGAGGCGGTTCGAGCCTACGCCAGCCTCGGCGAGATCTGCGACGTCCTCCGCGGCGTCTTCGGCGAATACCGTCAGAGTTCGACCTTCTGAAGGGGAATGACATGGAACGACGCATCAGGGTCCTGGTGGCCAAGCCCGGACTCGACGGCCACGATCGCGGCGCCAAGGTCATCGCCAGGGCCCTGCGCGACGACGGCATGGAAGTGGTCTATACGGGGCTCAGGCAGACGCCCGAGCAGATCGTAGCGGCGGCCCTCCAAGAGGACGTCGACGTCATCGCCCTATCGATCCTCTCGGGCGCCCACAACCATCTCTTCCCCCGCGTCACCGAGCTCCTCGCCGAGCGTGGCGCCTCCGACATCCTCGTCGTCGGCGGTGGGGTGATACCCGAGGAAGACTATGCCTTCCTGAAGTCGAAGGGCATCGCGGCCATTTTCGGACCCGGCACCTCGACGAGGACGACGATAGAGTTCATCCGCGACCGACTCTCAGCGGGCAAGGCCTCGTCCGCGGGCATCGCTGACGGCGCCGATCGTGGCGCCGAAGGCTCAGGCCGCGCCCCCGCGGGCCGCTAGACAGCGGAGCCCCGAGGTGGAAATCCCGACCCCCTTCGTGCCGGGTCCGGCCCGGTCGGGAGAGTTCTCGGCCGAGGCCCTCGCGGACGCGAAGCGGGTAGGCTCGGGCGAGGTGAGGACCGTGGCGCGCCTCATCAGCCGCCTCGAGAATCGCGATCCCTCGGCCATCGCGGTCATGCGCGTCCTCCTCAAACAGAAGGGCCACGCCAAGACCATCGGCATCACCGGCCCGCCCGGTTCCGGCAAAAGCACCCTCGTCGGCCAACTCATCCGCCTCCTCCGCGGCCGCGGCTTAACCGTCGGCGTCATCGTCGTCGACCCCTCGAGCCCCTTTTCGGGCGGGGCCATCCTCGGCGACCGCCTCCGCATGCAGGAACACGCGACCGACCCCGGGGTCTTCCTCCGCAGCCTCGCCTCGCGCGGCCATCTCGGCGGCCTGTCGAAGGCCACGGGAGCAGCCGCCCGCGTCCTCGACGCGGCCGGCTACGATTTCGTCATAATTGAAACGGTCGGCGTCGGCCAGTCCGAGGTCGACATCGTGCGGGTGGCCGACGCCGTCGTCCTCGTCTCCGTGCCGGGCCTCGGCGACGACATCCAGGTCATCAAGGCGGGCATCATGGAGATCGGCGACGTCTTCGTGGTGAACAAGGCCGACCGTGAGGGTTCCGACAGGGTCGTCCGCGAGATTCGCGGCATGCTCGAGACCGCAGCCGGCTTGGCCATGGGCCGTCTGCACGTCGCGGCCGACAGCCTGGCCGAGCGCCACCACGGGGCCCTCGCCCGAAGCGGCGAAGCGGATGGCGCCGCCCCGTTCGCGGCCTCTGGCTCCCCGTCGAGCGCTGACACTCCCGCCCCGGCCTCCCGTCGGGGCGGATCATTCTTCGCCGTCGACGAGACGGGCCACCCCGTCCTTCCCCCCGTGCTCAAGACCGTCGCCGAAACAGGCGAGGGCTGCGCCGAGCTCCTCGACGTCATCCTCGACCACTACGCCGAGCTCGAACGCGAGGGCCTTCTCGAGGCGCGCCGCGTCGAGGCAGCCCGGGCGGAAATCCGCGATCTCGTCCAGCTTCGTGTCGCCGACCTCCTCGATGACGAACGGGGCGCGGCATACGAAGCGAAGTTCGCCGCGGCCGTCGCGGCCAAGGCAAGCGATCCCTGGGAGGCGGCCGACCGCCTCTTCGAAATGCTGTTCGGCGCCGCCTCGGGCGACGAAGAGGCGCCCTGGAGGACACCGTGAAGATTCTGAAGATAGACCACGTCGGCATCGCCGCCGAGACGATGGAGGCTAGCCTTGCCGTGTTCGAGGGGCTCCTTGGCCTCGGTCTCGCCGGAATGGAGACCGTCGCGGAGCAGAAGGTGAAAACGGCCTTCCTCCCCGTCGGCGACTCGGAACTCGAGCTCCTCGAATCGACCGATCCCGAGGGGCCCATCGGCAAATTCATCGCCGCGAAGGGCCAGGGCTTTCAGCACATAGCCTTTCGGGTCGAGGACTTGGATGGGGCCCTCGCCGAGCTTAAAGAGCGGGGCGTGCGCCTCATCGACGAGACGCCCCGCAAGGGTGCAGGCGGGGCGCGGATCGCCTTCATCCATCCCAAGGCCACGGCCGGAGTCCTGGTGGAGCTCTGCGAACGTCGACATTCCTGACCTGCCCGAGCTGCCCTCGGGCTGCACCAGGGTGCGGCATCCATGCCGCGCAACGTGCAGCATCTTGATGAAGACCGCATCCTAGGGCATACTGACATTCAACGCATTTTTGTCAACAGAGAGGGTCCGACATGGAAGATAAATTGAAGCAACTCGCGAAAAGGCGCGCCACGGTCCTCGCCGGAGGCGGGGCCAAACGCGTCGCCGCCCAGCACGAGCGAGGGAAGGGCACGGCCAGGGAGCGCCTCGAGGCACTCCTCGATCCGGGTTCCTTCTCCGAGATCGACGCCTTCGTCGAGCACCGGGCCGACGAACTCGGCATGGACGAGGTCGAGGCGCCGGGCGAAGGGGTGGTTTGCGGCTTCGGCACCATAGCTGGACGCACCGTCTGCGTCTATGCCCAGGATTTCACCGTCATCGGCGGCTCCCTCGGCGAGATGCACGCAGCCAAGATCACGAAGGCCATGGACAACGCGCTTAGGATGGGCGTGCCCATGATCGGCATCAACGACTCGGGCGGCGCCCGCATCCAGGAGGGCATCGACTCCCTCAAGGGCTACGGCGACATCTTCTTCCGCAACGTGCGCTCCTCGGGCGTCATCCCCCAGATCTCCGTGATCATGGGACCCTGCGCGGGCGGAGCCGTCTACTCGCCGGCCCTCACCGACTTTACCTTCATGACCGACAAGACCGCCAACATGTTCATCACCGGCCCCCAGGTCATCAAGGCCGTAACCGGCGAGGACGTGAGCGCCGAGGCCCTCGGCGGTGCCACCGTGCATTCCGCGACGAGCGGCGTCGCCTCCTTCATGTACCCCGACGAGGCCTCGACCTTCGCGGGCATCAAGCGCCTCCTCTCCTTCATTCCGCAGAACAACCTCGAGGACGTGCCCCTCGTCGTCGCCGCCGGCGGTGAAGGCGACGACGCGAATCGCAGGGACCCGGACCTCATCGCCCTCATGCCCGACAAGCCGAACAAGCCCTACGACGTCCGCGACGTCATCAAGAAGATCTTCGACCTCGGGACGGAAGGCGAGGGCGACTTCTTCGAGGTCCAGCCCCTTTACGCGATGAACATGGTCGTCGGTTTCGCCCGCCTCGAGGGGAGGTCCGTGGGCATCATCGCCAACCAGCCCAAGGTGATGGCCGGCGTCCTCGACATCAACGCCTCCGACAAGGCGGCCCATTTCATCCGCTTCTGCGACTCCTTCAACATTCCCATCGTCACCCTGACCGACACATCGGGCTACCTCCCCGGCGTCGGACAGGAGCACGGCGGAGTCATCCGCCACGGGGCCAAGCTCCTCTACGCCTACTCCGAGGCCACCGTGCCGAAATTGACCGTCATAACACGGAAGGCCTACGGCGGCGCCTACATCGCCATGTGCTCGCGCCACCTCGGCGCCGACATGGTCTTCGCCTGGCCCACGGCCGAGATCGCCGTCATGGGCCCGGAGGGCGCGGCCAACATCATCTTCAAGCGCGAGATCGAAGAGGCCGCCGACCCCGCCGCGGCCCGTCAGACCAAGATCGACGAGTACAAGGTTGCCTTCGCCAACCCCTACAAGGCCGCGCGCCGTGGCTACGTCGACGACGTCATCGACCCCGCCGACACGAGGCCCCGCCTCGCCCTCGCGCTGCGGATGCTCGCCGGCAAGCGCGAGGCCCAGCCGCCGCGCAAGCACGGGAACATGCCCGTGTAGCCTGCATTTCATAGCTGATGGAGTATATGGAGATGATATCGAATCGCGAAGGTACTGCCGAAATTCCGCATAATCGGGCTAATCGCGTTGTCGCTTCCTTGACTCGGTGCTCACGTGCAAAGAGCACGTTCCGCTCCTCGTCTTCGTCGCTCCTATCGCTTCGCTATACTTCGTTAGCGCTTAACCCGATTCTGCTCATGAAATGCAGGCCACAGAATCATTTCGATTCTCAAAGGAACCACTAATATGGCAAGTCTTCCCTGGTATTACTGGCTCGTCGCCCTGGTCCTCCTCGCCAGCGCCTGGTGGTTTAAAAAGCGTGCCGACGAGGTGGGGCAGTCACGGAGGCGGAGCGACGTCGATGCAGACGCTTCCGAGGGCGGCGCGGCGACCTCCCAATCAAAACTCGCGGCCGTGGCGGAGACCTCCTCGAAGGCCGCTTCGATGGGCGGCACCGAACTCGTGGCCGTCATCGCCGCCGCCGTGGCAGCGGCGAGCGGCTTACATCCCTCGCAATTCAGGATCGCCGGCATTTCCGCGGTCGGATCGAGCGGGGCCTTCGGCGCCGAGGGCGCCGCCGGCTGGAATACCCCCGTCTGGGGCAGGGTCGAGCGTTTCGCGCGCCCCGAGAATCATCGCTAATAGCAGGAGTTCCCATGAAGCGCTATCGAATCACCGTCAATGGTCAGAGTTATGATGTTCAGGTAGAGGAAGTGGGAGGGGCCGCATCCTCGGCTCCCGCGAGCGTCGCCGCCCCGAGGCCGGCCGCCGCTCCCGCAGTCCCGACCGCTTCCGCCCCCGCCGCCGCATCGGGCGGAGCCGCCTCCGTCAAGGCGCCGATGCCCGGCACCCTGATGGCTTACAAGGTGGCCGTGGGACAGGCCGTGCGCAAGGGCGAGGTCGTCCTCATCCTCGAGGCCATGAAGATGGAGAACGAGATCGTCGCGCCCTCCGACGGCACGGTGAAGGCCCTGGGCCCGGCCGAAGGCGCCTCGGTGAACACGGGCGACGTCCTCATCGAATTGGGCTGAACCGAGCCGATTGAGCGAGAAGGAAGTCAGCCGGACCTTCACGAGACCCAACGAACACAGACACGGAGGAGTCGTCGGGATACGGGGGCGAGACCGGCGTGCGCGGAGAATAGGGACGGAATCCCGACGGCAGGCGCACGGGTGGAGGGATCGATGACGGGAACGGAAACGACAAGCCCCGAAATGACGGAGTTGATTGTGCGTCCGGTCGAACGCGGCAACATGCTCGAAGCCTATGCGCGGGTGGTGGGGAATAGAGGAGCGGCGGGAGTATCAGCTTGCGGGGAAGCGATGGGTGGTGGATATCGATCTGGCGAAGTTCTTCGATGAAGTGAATCATGACCTCCTGATGGCGAGGATCGCGAAGAAGGCGGGGGACAAGAAGGTCCTACGCCTGATTCGGCGATACCTGCAAGCGGGGATCATGAAGGACGGCGTGCTGTGGGATCGGGACAAGGGAACTCCGCAGGGTGGGCCACTGTCGCCGCCATTGTCCAACATCATGCTCGACGCGATGGACAATGAACCGGAGAAACGCGGTCTGTCGTTCTGCCGCTACGCCGATGACTGCAAGGTGAACCGGGAGAAAAGCGCGGTAGCCCGGCCGTGGGAGCGCAAGGCCGCGACTTCGCCGGTTCATCACAGAAACCCTAAACCCTCTCATTCGCGGTTGGATTCAGTACTACTCCCTTGCGGAGACGGCAGTTCGTTCCGCCTTCAACCAGAGCGGCTCGTGGTGGAACTCCGGCGCACAGCACATGAGCTTCGCGTTCCCCAAGAAAATACTTTGACAGCGTGGTACTCGTTTCGATGATCGATCGACTTTGTTTGATTAGGTAGTATTCTGGAAACAGCCGTATACGGAACCGAACGTACGGTGGTGTGAGAGGAGGGGGGCGTGAGCCCCCCTCCTCTCGATCGTTCAGAAAATATCCAGTGCGAGGCGGAATTCGAAGTCTTCGGTCATCTCGGCCTGCTCGGACTTTCTGCTCCCCTCCTCGCTTTCTAAGTACCGGAGGAGGGATGGCGGCATGTGTCGCTTCTTCTGCTTCCACCTTCCATAAGGCCAAGGCCCTCGAGTAGGCAACCTGGACCAGCCTTCACCTATTGCATTATTTTGAAACATTGACATAATAAGCCCACTAAGTAGCAAGCGTCGAGGCGATCGCAGGATGGAGTCGGTACTCCCTGACCAGGCGCTGCATCCTAGAATTATCTGGTACCTGGAGGTTTTCGAATGAGCGAATCGAATGGGGTTGTTCGGCATTTCAATCCAGCATGGTTTGCTTCGGTAATGGGCACGGGAGGTCTTGCCAGCGCGCTGCATGCGGCCCTGGGAAGCATTCCATTGTTCGAGGGGATCGCCGACATTCTCGTCGGCCTCAATATCGCCCTCTTCATTTTGTTCCTGATCCCCTGGACGGCGCGCTGGGTTTTGCATTTCGATCGTCTCTCGGAGGATCTGAAGCACCCGATGCTCGGCAACTTCTTCGTGACGATGCCCGTGGGGGCCATTATTCTCGGCGCCAATCTCCTTCTTGTCGGCCCGGATTTTCTCGATCGGTCATTCGTCGGAGCGACGGCTGTCGTCCTCTTCGCCGTGGCGGCCGTCCTTATCCTCTTTTTCACGGTGCTCGTGATGCACATCGCCTATGTTCGCGAGAATTTGCAGCCCGAGCAGATCAACTTCGCGTGGTTTATCACGCCGGTGGCGGATATCGTGGTGCCGGTTCTCGGCGTACCCCTCGTCGCCCTTCTCAAGGACAGCAATCCCGGCGCCGCCCAGTTCATCAATCTTCTCAACTTGGCCTTTTTCGGAATCGGCTTTCTGCTTTTCATCTTCATAGGAGCGATAGTCTTCAATAGGCTTATCAGCCACAAACTCCCGCATGCCCAGGTTTCCCCGACCTTCTGGATCCTTCTCGGTCCTATCGGCATCGGCACGGTGGCCCTCTTTGGAATCGCCGGTTCGGCCCAGAGCCTCGGCCTTCTTCCCGATCCGTCTGGAATGAAGCTCGCCGGCGTTCTCCTCTGGGGTTTCGGACTCTGGGCCTTCATCCAGACGCTCGTCGTCACGATCAAGTACTGGAGGGAGGGAATCCCCTTCTCGATGACCTGGTGGGCCTTCATATTCCCCTTCGCGGCTTATGTCCTCGCCACCTTCCAGGTCGGCGGATTTCTCCATAGTCCCGTTGTCCACGTGTACGGACTCGCCCTCCTCGCTCTCCTCGCCCTCATGTGGCTGATCGTCTTCGTGCGCTCTCTCGTGTCCCTGCCGGCCCTCCTCGCCCCGCCGGCGCAGCAGAAGAAGGCCTGATAGCCGAGAGTCGAAGGCCAGCCATGCGCCTTCGACTCTCGGTCGGGTTAGTTAGCTTCGGACTCGAAAAGGCCAGCCTTCCGCGCGGCGGAAATGGCGCCTTCGGCGCAGGCGGAAAGATCGAGAACGCAAGGCGCCACAAGGCGATACTCAACCTGGGTACCGCGCTTTGCGTCCTCGATGATGCCTGCTCGTTTCAGCTGTGAAAGGTGCTTGGAAGCCACCGATTTGTCGATTCCCACCTCTTCGGCGAGTTCGCAGACGCAGCGGGGACGTTCTTTTATCTTATCCAGCAGATAGAGCCGCATGGGATGGCCGAGAGCCTTAAACACTTCGACGCGCAGCTCGTAACGCTTCAACTTGGTAACCGTCATAAAGCCAAGTTGCAATATTGCACAACATTCGTCAAGTATGCTTGACTTTTTAATGCAATGTTGCCAAAGTATGAAACATAGATTCGATCAGAACAGCCGGAACGGTATCGTTTCGCCTTTCCCAACGGCTTGTTCCCGTCAAACACGCAGGAGGAAACAATGAAGGTTCAGATTCTTGGCACGGGTTGCTCACGCTGCAAACTGCTCGAAGAGCACGCCAGGCAAGCGATTGCCGAGTATCACATTGAAGGAGCGGAAATAGAGAACATCAAGGATATCGAGGCGATCATGAGGATGGGCGTCATGTCGACTCCTGGCCTCGCCGTCGATGGCGTGGTCAAGAGCACAGGCAGGGTCCTGACGAAGGAACAGATCGCGGACGTGCTCACGCGCACCAATTAACCGAGGTCCATCGTGTGGCAGCAACTCGTCGATCGACTCGTTTATGAACGGATCGGGCTTTCCGCAAAATCTGCCCTGGGTTCGGCTCTGGACTTTTTCATTTACGACACGGGGAAGATCTTCTTTCTTCTAGTCATCATCATCTTCGCCATCGCCTTCGTTCGAAGCTTCTTTCCCCCCGAGCGAACCAAACGCTTTCTCGAAAAACTTCCCGAGTTCGCCGGCAATATTCTCGCTGCCCTTCTCGGCATTGTGACGCCCTTTTGCTCGTGCTCGGCCGTGCCGCTTTTCATCGGCTTTATCGAGGCCGGAGTGCCCCTCGGCGTCACCTTCTCCTTCCTCGTTTCGTCTCCGATGGTGAACGAGGTCGCCCTGATCATGCTTTGGGGCCTTTTCGGCTGGAAGGTCGCGCTCCTGTACATCGCGAGCGGACTCGTCGTGGCCATCCTGAGCGGAGCCGTCATCGGAAAGCTCAAGCTCGAGAAATGGGTCGAAGAATACGTCTACAAGATCCACGGCTCGGATACTCCCATCGAGACGCTCTCCTTGAAAGACAGGTTGAATTACGCATGGGGCTACGTCGGCGAGATCGTCGGCAAGGTTTGGATCTTCGTGCTCGTAGGTATCGCCATCGGGGGCTTCATGCACGGCTATGCCCCGGCCGATTTCCTGGTCAAGGTCGCCGGCCCCGGGGTTTGGTACGCGGTCCCGCTCGCCGTCTTGATCGGCGTGCCGCTCTATTCGAACGCGGCCGGAGTAATACCAATTGTCAAGGTGTTGATGGAAAAGGGGATGGCCATGGGCACCTCGCTCGCCTTCATGATGGCCGTGACGGCTCTTTCCCTGCCCGAGGCGATTATTCTGCGAAAGGTTCTCAAACCGAAGCTCCTCGTCACCTACTTCAGCGTCGTCGCGGTCGGAATAATCATCACGGGCTATCTCTTTAACGCGGTCATCAAATAGGTGTTTGCTGGGCGCGGCGAAGCCGAGCCTCGCCGGCGCGTGGATTTCGTAGTTTTCGTGGCTTCGGGCGCGGCTCCAAGGCCTTACGGCCTGTGGGCGGAGGAGGTTGCATGATGGTTACCGGTTCTGCTATGCAGGAAAAATGGCTCGGGGAAATGGGTGAAATCGCCCACGGGATCTCGACCGAGATCGACGTCATCGTTTTCAAGGGGATATTCCGTCTGGCGATCGCCGAGGCATTGCTGGAACATCGGCTGGAAGCCTGGGAGTCGCTTGAGCGCAAGGATACCGAGACGAGACGGCGCTTCATGGAATCGGTGTTGAATCACGCGTCGGGACGCCTCGCCGGCCTCGGCTCGGAAAAGACCACTATCGCGACTATCGATCGAGCCCTTCATGACAAGATCCTCGATCATCTCAAGTACCTCGGTTCGACTTCCCGGGCGCCGTGATCGCGACGCCGGGGGCGGCTCAATAACGAATCGACGGAGCCTGGCTCCGCATACATCTCTTCAAGGAGTCTATCGATGAATCTCAAGGAACGTTTCGAAGCGATGAAGAAGGCGGGCATGGAAATCCAGCGGCCCATGGAACTTCTCGGCGCCCTCGACGAGAAGGCCGCGCTCGCGCACCTCGATGGCAGGGCGGCTGTCTTCGCGGAAGGGAGCCTGCCCATGAAATACAAGACTCTCGTCGCCCTCGGCGCGGCCGTCGCCCTCGATTCCCCCATGTGCATCCAGAACAACGTCAAGTCGGCGAAGCAGGCCGGGGCGACGAATGCGGAGATCATGGAGGCGATCGCCGTCGCCAAGTTCAGCAAGTCGTCCACCGTGGTTTCCAACTCCGCCCAGGCCCTCGAGTGGCTTCTCTCTCAGCCCAAATAGTCCATGATCGGAAGCGGCGTCGGGGGGCGATAACCGTTCTCGTCGATGTCGCTTCTCGTGCCGATACCGCTCCGGCGGCGGAGGCACCTCGAAAAGCGAAGATCAGCTTCATCGAGCTCGGTTCCATCGTTGGGACGATATTCGCGGCAGGCGCCATGCCGGCGCGCGGCGAGAGTATTCAGCAAAAGAGCGCCGCATGAGCGACAAGGCCGGGCATCATCATGATCATGGGGAGGCGGGTTTCGGGGGCAAGCTTCTCCTCTCCATGGTCATTACCACCCTCGCCCTCGTCGCGGAAATTGTCGCGGGAGTTCTCACCGGAAGTCTCGCTCTCCTTTCGGACGCCGCCCACGTCTTCCTTGACATTTTCGCCCTGGGCCTGAGCTATGGCGCGACTCGCATGGCTACCCTTCCGCCCAGCGCGAAGCACAGCTACGGCTTTTCACGCATGAAGGTGCTCGCGGCCGGTCTCGGCGCCAATCTCCTCGTCGCCTCGTCCTCGGAGGGCACGATCACGACGATCTCAACGCGAGGGCCGCCTTTCTCCATGTCGTGGGCGACGCGTTGTCCTCGATCGGCGTCATCGTTGCCGGCGCTCTCATCCTGTTCACCGGCTGGTTCTGGGTCGATGCGGCGGCGAGTTTCCTCATAGGAGTTGTCATAATCACCGGGTCATTCCGCGTCCTTAAGGAGACGATACACCTTCTCAACGAGGGGGCGCCGGAAGGCGCGGGGATCGACGAGGTGAGTGCATCTATTCGGGCGATCGAGGGCGTCGAAGGCGTCCACGATGCCCATGTGTGGGCCCTCGATCCGTCGTATCGGCTTCTCAGCGCGCATGTTGTCGTGACGGATCGTCCGCTCAGCCAGGCGGCCGCCTTGATGGCGAGCATCAAGACGACCTTGGCCAAGAGTTTCGGCATCGAGCGTACGACTATCCAGTTCGAATGCGCGGATTGCGGACAATGCGCCGATGCCGGAGATGGAGGAATTGCATGACAGTCAAACTAGTGCTCGACGGGGGCGTCAAATCCTGCTGCTCCGTAACGCCGACGCAACTCGTACGCAAATCGGTGCGGGAGTGGTTGCCCGATGACGTCGAACTGATCGTAATTGACCGGGAAAGGGATGAATGGGCTCCGGACAGTCTGGCCGCGGTGGCCAAGGCCTGCTTTCAGGACGAAATCTTCCCCCTAGTCTATATCGGGGATAGTCTCGCGATGATCGGCGGGATCCCGAGCCGCAAGACTCTCCTCGAAATGACGAACGGCGAGATTGAATTCGGTATCAGCAAGGATGATATCCTCGACGCGGCCAGACGGAAGATCGAGACCGAAGCGATAGAGGAATAATGCCGCTTCCGGTCCTGCGGTGTCCAATCTGCGGCCTCGTTCTCGAACGCCGATACGAAGCCGTCACATGCGCCTATTGCGGGGCGGTGGATGGAGATCACGCGGAAGAAAGGGAGGCTCCTTGGCGCTGCCCTTCGGGACATTATCTCTGTGAGGATTGCCGCACGAGCACGGCCGAAGAATTGCCGCGGCGAGTCCTCCCATCGCTGCGGCAGACCGACCCCTTCGAGATCGCCGATCTCCTGATGTCCCATCCCGCGATGTGACAGGAATCCTACGGCCCTGACCACCACGGTCTTTCGGCCCTGGCTCTTCTCGCAAGCCTTCGCAACGCCGAATTATGGGATGGATCGGATGCTCGGATTCTCGCTGCCGTCAGGCGCGGGCGGGAGACCGGCGAGGGTTCCTGCTACCTTCGAGGCACCTGCGGCGCCTGTGTCGGGGTAGGGGCGGCCGTGTCGGCCGTGCTGCACCTCGTCATCTCCAGCCCTGACCGGGGCGTCGCACTTCGCGCGACGGCCCTTTCTCTCGGGGCGCTCGCCAGGACAGGTGGGCTCCGCTGCTGCAAGGAGGCGGTCTACGCCTCCTTGGAAGGGGCGATCGAGGCCCTTGCGCCAGTCATCCCCGCAATCGAGGCCATGCGGCGAACTGTCGTTTGCAGATTTTCCACAACTATGAGCGACTGCAAAGGAAGGCATTGTCCCTATCACCTCAAGGACATGGCCCCGCTGACCGCCGGAAACGGGCTACCATGAAGGTTCGGCTTCTCCGCGATGGCGAGCGGCGCCCGGCTCGGCATTTTGCCATCGAAGAGGCGCTCATTCGTGGCGTGGCCGAAGGGCTTTCGCCGCCGACCCTCAGGCTGCGCCGATCCATTCCGGCCCTCTGGATCGGTCTTTTCCAGAGAGCGGAGGAGGACCTCGATCTCGAGGCGGCGCGGCAGCTGTGCGTTCCGATCATGAGGCGCCCGAACCCCGGCGTCGCCCTTTACCAGGACGAGGGAACTCTCTGCTTTTCCCATTTCATTACGAAGCGCGTCCTCTTCGATCGCCTGGGCGTCAAGGATGCGGAAGGACTCTATGGCATTTTCGGAAACGCCGCGATTAGGGCCATGGCGCGATTCGGCGCACGATCCGAACTTTCCCCAGTGAATGACGTGACGATCGGCGGCAAGAAGGTCTACGGCTCGGCGCAGATGGAGCATTATTCGGCGTTCGCGCATTCGGGTTCCTTTCTCATCGAAGAGGTGGCTGGATCTTTGAGGCTCAGATAGAATTCCCGGATCTTACGAATGGCGGAATCCCACACAAGTCGACATAAGATGACGAGATCGTAATTCCGTTTGGATCGAGAGCCGACGAGGCCACCCCATTCGAGGAGCGTCCGCTCCTATTCGGCCGAGCCGGTGTCGGAATCGGAGCTGAACCAGCTTCCAAGGGCGGCGATGGCGGTGCTATCGACAAGTTCAGGGCGGACAAGATCCATAGGGGCAGATGGTAGGCTTCGGCCCTCAATACTGCCTTCGGAATGTGAGGCCCGCACCGAGATCGGCCTCGAGGGTCACCGGCCCGCCGGGCCGACTCCTGGTAATCGTGCCGATGAAGCCCGCCTGAAAGATGCTTCGCTCCTCGGGCGTGGCCTTTTCGTCAAAATAGGCTCCCGATAGTGCTGCCGCTCGCGCATCCTTGAAGAGGGCTATGGTCAGTCTGGGGCGCTCGGGACTTTCCCACTTGAGCTCCTGCGCGAGCTTGTCGAGATCCTCGGCATTCGCATGTGCCGGTGCGACGAGGAGGACCTCCGTGAGGGTTCCTCCGTCCTGCGACAGGGCTTGGGCGAGGACGGAATACTCTATCCGCGCGAAGGGGAGGGTCTTGTAAAGGGAGGGCCGCGGCTCCCAGGTCTGGTTCATCGGACTCGCCGCCAGAACGATGATGAGGATGATCGAGGTGAGGACGACGACGAATCGGGGAAGTAGCCCCTTCGGCCGTTCCGGAGGCTGCGGTGCTTCCCCGTCTCGGGTGAAATCGTAGTCCTCTTCCAGGTCGGCCATGGATGCTCCTTTTCCCCGCCCTTCGCGGGCGGGAAGGGCTCGAGGGGAAAGATACTGCTTCGGAGGCCGCTCGTGCGAAAGAGGAGCGCCTAGCGGCTGTAGGCGAGGATCTCGTCGCGGAAGGCTGCGGCGTCCAGTTTCCTGCAGGCAGCGAGGGCGAAGTCCCGGGCCGCCGCGTAATCGGCGTAGTCCATGATGCTGGAATTGGTATGGATATAGCGCGAAGGCACGCCGATCGTCATGGCCGGACAGCCCGAGCGGCTCGTGTGGATCTCGCCCGAATCGGTGCCGCCGAGGGCCATGAAGTGCTGGTACGGGATGCCTTCGGCCTCGCAGAGGCCGGTCGCCCAGCGGAAGAGGCCTCGATGGGTGATCGAGGTCCGATCGAGGAAGCGCATGAGGACGCCCTTGCCCTGCTGGCCGAATTCGTCTTCGTCGCCCTGGTTGTCGTTCGCGGCCGAAGATTCGAAGACGAAGGCGAGGTCGGGCTCGATGGCGTAGGCGGCGGTCCGCGCGCCCCTGAGCCCCGATTCCTCCTGGACCGTGGCGCCGATATAGAGATCGACGGCGAGTTTTTCGTCCGCGAGGGAACGGAGGACGTCGATCGCCAAGGCGCAGCCGAAGCGGTTGTCCCAGGCCTTGGCGAGGAGCTTCCGCCCGCCGAAGAGGGGGACGAAGGGGCCATCGACGACGATCATGTCGCCCGGCCTGATGCCGGCGGCGAGGACCTCGTCGCGGCCGGAGGCGCCGATGTCGACGAGCATCTGGTCGATCGACATGAGCTTGCCCGCGGCTTCCTCGGGCAGGAGGTGGGGCGGGATCGAGGCCACGGCGCCGGGATAGGCGATGCCCGTGAGCCCCGCGTAAACCTTGACGCGCTGGGCGAGGACGACGTGCTCCCATGTCCTCCCAATTGGATATATCTTTATCAGGCCCTTGGGCGTGATCTGCTTGACGACGAAGCCAACCTCGTCCATGTGGCCCGACATCATGAGACGAGGCGCGCCCTCGATGCCGCATCGCTTCACGGCGAAGATGGAGCCGAGATTGTCGTAGACGAGTTCGTCTGCATGCTTTCCTAGTTCCGCCTTCATGAATTCCCGCACCGCCATCTCGTGGGCGGAGATGCCGGGGAGCTGTGTCAGATTTTCGAAAAGTCTGAGATGCCAGTCGTCGGGTATCATTCCACGCTCCTTTGCGCGCAGGGGTCGTCTTCGATCAGCTTCGGGCTTTTGGCGCCGCAGCCGTCGCACCGGTCTCCGCCTTGGGCGCCTCCTTCATGAATCCCACGAGGACTGCCGAGAGCGCGAGGAGGATAGCGGAGAGGACAAGAGCGGGATTGAAGGAGCGCGAGGGTCCCCTCACGACGTCCATGAGGAAGACGAAGACCACCGAGGCTTGGCCAGCGAGCTGGATGAGTCCGCCGGTCGTGCCCTCCGGCACGGGTCTCGTCACCTCGGTCGAGTATTGCATGCCGACTGGCAGGATGCTTGTGAGGAAGAAGCCGTAGAAAAAGGCAGAAATCATAATTAAAAGCTGATTCGCGAAGAATGCGAGACCGAGGATCGCGGGGATGGCGCCGACGATCCCCACGATGAGCCAGGGCAGTCTGAGCCCGCTGCGGTCCGAGAGTGCGGGCAGGAGCACTGCGCCGATGATGCCGCCGCCGAGGATGATGGCGCCGATGGTGCCCGCGTCCGAGGCGCTCAGGCCGCGCGAGGAGACGATGGCTTCGATCCAGGTGTTGACGCCGTTGAAGAGGCCGAGGACCACGAAGGCGACGATGCAGAGGAGTCTGAATGAGGGACTGGCGAGGGCCTCTTTCAATCCCTCGATCATCAGGGCCTTTTCTCCCGAGCCCATGGGGCCGACGGGAATCTTCGGATATTCGCGGGCCACGAGGGCGAAGACGAGGCCCGCGACGAGGGCCGCCGCGGCGTAGACGAGTTGGATGTTCGGGATGGACATGCTCTGCGCGAGCTGCGGGGTCAGGGCCATGCCGACCGCGATGCCGACGAGGTTGGAGAGGGTGATGAGACCGACGGCTGTAGCTCGCTCGCCCTGCGGATGCCAGTGCGCCGGCATCTTCGTCCAGGCGTTCAGGAAGAAGGGCTGCGAAACCGAAAGCCCGATGGTGCCAACTAGGGCGAGGACGTAGCTCGAGCCGGCGAGGCCGCGGGCCAGGGCCGAAAGGGTCATGATCGCCGAACCGAGGATCACCATGTTCTTGAAACCGAAGCGGTCGATGAGCCAAGCGACGGGCACCGAGAGGGGCACGTAGGCGATCATGAAGAGCATCGCGAAAAAGCCGATCGAAAGCTCCGACACGCCGTAGAGCTTCGCGGCCTCGGCCGATATCGGGGCGTAGCAAATCCAGAGCACCTGGATGATGAAGTTGACGAGCATGAAGGCGCCGAGCACTACCCAGCGCCAGGGCGAAGCCCTCCCGTTTATCTCTGCCATCATTGCTCCTTCCGCCCGCAGGCTCGGGCCCCGCGCGGCCCAGTCGGTGGAATGCTGCAATATAGTTGCTCGCAGACGGGTAGTCCAGCCGCAAAGCAATCTCCGCAGAGCCGCGCTCTCGATCGAAGGCAGGTGATAAAAAAGAAGCGCCCCCGAAGAGGCGCTTCCGTTATCGCCCGCGGCTGACGCTCGCGGGTTGAATGGGGCTCAGCTCCCCCAGGGCCGTAACGACCCCCAAGGGCGTTACGCCCCCCAAGGGCGTATGGCTGCCTTGAGCTTGTCGTAGCCTTCGAGGTACTTCGGCGTCTTGCCGGCGTAGATCCGGTCGAAGGTGGCGAGCTGGTCGTCGAGCCACTTCGCGAGTTCCTTGTTGTCGGGATTCGCGGCCTTGTAGGCGTCGCAAATCAGGACGAAGTGGATTCGGGGATCGTAGGGGTTCTTCGTGCCGCCCACGGTCTCGTCGCCCGCGATGAGACGCATGAGCATGGCGTCGGCGGAACCGAGGGTCTGCTCGTAGATCGGCGCGCCTTCGGTGCGGTACATGACGCTCGTCATGTCCTTGCCGTTCTTCATCGCGCCGTGGCCCAGCTCGTTCCAGACCTTGTTGATGTCCATGCCGGGCTTGACGTGGTCGAGGACCATCTGGCCCCAGGCGCGGAGGGCGTCCGGCGCGTCGGCGAGAAGGTCGGTGAGGCGGTCGCCGTCGAGGTCCGTGGCGTAGATGATGCACTTGCGCTCGTTGATCATGTCGTGGAGCATGATGCCGAAATTCGTGTCGGAGATGTGTTCGTAGATCTCGCCCGACCAATTCTCCATTCCAGCCTTGAAATCCTTGGGCAGGAGGGCGACGATGGCGTCGATGTTGTCCTTGTGCTCCTCGTAGGCGTCGACGGCGTAGGCGCGCTTGAGTTCGAACTTCGTGCCCTTGAGGAGCCAGCGCACGAGGCCGGCGTTGATCGCGTCTTCCTGGGCCTGGGTGGGCTTGGTGGCGACGCGGCCGATCTGCTTCGTGTCGTTGACCATCTTGAGGAAGAGGCGGATGGCGTAGGCCATGCGCACGCCGGGGGTGTTCATCTCGGAGTGGATGACGCCCGACTCGCGCGACACGTTGAACTTCTTCTTGTCCTGGGAGTAGGGGAGGCCGGGCATGAAGCGGATGCTCGTGATCGGGCCGTAGGGGCGCACGTTGCAGTAGACGCCTGCGGCGGTGCGGAGGGGAGCGTTGCCCGACTTGCCGTTGACGACGACCTTCTTGCCCCCGTCGTTGACGAGGAAGTCGCCGGCCGTCGACCACTTGATGGCCGTGTAGTCGAGCTTGCCGAACCAATCGAGGGAGGCCAGCTTGGAGTCGTGGCGGAACTGAGCCATCATGGGCACGCCGAGGAAGGGCAGGCCGAGTACGTCGAGGGCCATGATCGTGCCGTTGAGGGCGAACATGTCGGTGAAGGCGTGGGCGACGGGCTTGACCCCGCCGGCGAAATTGCCGCCTTCCCAAATGATCGCGTCGGAAATGCCCTTGGGCTGGATCTTCGAGCGCTTGTAAAGGCTATCGAGATGCTTGAAGAGATCGCCGTTCTGCTCTTCCTGGGCGATTTTCAGGAGGTCGAGTCTCGTGCTCATGGTGCGTGGTCTCCATTTGTCGGGGGGAATGAATCTGTTAACTACAGTGAATATATTATTCGCTATATTCCCCTTGCCGTCAAGTCGCTTTCGGTGACGCCCTCGTCGTTGTGTCGGGGCAGGCTGTCGGGCTATAGTGCCGCATGCACGGCGACAATACCGGCGCGGCCATCGTCGAGAACGCCGCGCTCGCGATAGTGGGAAAGGCGAGGGCCCTCGAGCTCATGACGGTAGCCCTCTTCGCCGAAGGCCATGTCCTCCTCGAGGATGTGCCGGGGCTCGGGAAGACCGCGATGGCCAAGGCCCTCGCCAAGACTATCGGCGGCACTTTCAAACGCATCCAGTTCACCCCCGACCTTCTCCCCTCAGACGTGACGGGCTTTTCGGTCTACGACCAGAGGAGCGGGGAATTCGTGTTCCATCCCGGACCGGTGATGTCGAACGTCCTCCTGGCCGACGAGATCAATCGCACCATTCCCCGGACCCAGGCGAGCCTCCTCGAGAGCATGGGCGAATTCCAGGTGACCGTCGACGGTCGGACCCTCGCTCTGCCGCGTCCCTTTTTCGTCATAGCTACCCAGAATCCCATCGAGATGGACGGAACCTTTCCCCTCCCCGAGGCCCAGCTCGACCGCTTCCTGATGAAGATCGATCTCGGCTATCCCGCCAAGGACGAGGAACTCGCGATTCTCGAGCGCTTCGGGGGCGGCGATCCGATCCAAACCCTCGGCCCCGTGGCCACGCCCGAATCGGTGGTGGCGCGCCAGCGGGCCAGGACCTCCATACATGTCGCGCCTTCTCTCCGCGAGTACATCGCCGAGATCGTGGGCGCGACGCGCAGCCATCCGCAGGTGCGCTACGGCGCGAGCCCCCGGGGCTCCCTCGGCCTCCTCAGGGCCGTCCAGGCCTTGGCGATGATCAGGGGCCGCGATTTCGCGATCCCTGAAGACGTGAAGGAATTGGCCCTGCCCGTGCTCGCGCACCGCGTTATTCTCCGCCATGAGGAACGGGCCAAGGGCGCCACTTCGTGTGGCGTCTTGGAAGAGCTTCTCGATAGGCTCCCGGCCCCCTCTCCGGTCTGACCGGAGTCCGCATGGCCCGCGCGCCGATACCCCTCGAGAAGAGAAGCCTCTTCGGCGGAACCAAGGGGCTCGTCGTCCTCGCCGTGCTTTCCGCCGCAGGTCTGGCCTATTCGGCTGTGGGACTCGCCTTCTTCGCCTTCACCCTTCTCTGTCTTCTTCTCGCCCTCCGCGCCTGGGCGAGGCTCGCCCTTCTCCGCGTCGAAACGAGCGCCGAGCTTGAGGGCCATCGACTCTATCCGGGCGAAACCTTCAGAATCAAAGCCGCCTTCCACAACGCGAAGCCCCTTCCCGTCAGGATCAGGCTCGAGCTCGCGCATCCCGAGGGGCTGACGGAGCTTCCCGCGGAATCCGCCGCCGGCGAGGCGACCCTCCGGGCCTTCGGCAGCGCGGAGATGAGCTGGTGCTATCGAGCGGAAAAGCGGGGCGTCTATCGCCTCGGACCTGCGGGCATCTCCTCCGGCGACCTCCTCGGCCTCTATCGCGAGACGAGTCCCTTTAACTTCCAGGATGAGATCGTCGTATTTCCGAGGAGACTGCGCACGCTTCCTCTCGAGACGCCATTCCGCGATTTCTTCGGCATCCATCCCTCCAAGGGCGTCGTCGAAGATCCGGTCTGGTACGAGGGCACGCGCGACTATGACGGTCTGCGTCCGGCACGGAACATCCACTGGAAGGCCAGCGTCAGGCTCGGAGTCCTCCAGGAAAAAATCTTCGCCCCCACCTCGCATCGCAAGGTCTTCCTCGTTTTCGAGGGGGCCGGCTTCGAGGAGGCCGAGGACCCGGATGGCTTCGAATCGGCCCTCGAGCTTCTCGGTTCGATCGCCACCTCGATCGCCGAATCGGGGGCTTCCTTCGCCCTCGCGACCGACCGAGCGGTGAGGGCTCATCCCGCCGTCCTACCCCTCGGCCGTGGCCCCGAGCAGCTCGGTTCCGTCCTTGAACTTCTGGCGCGAATCGTGCCGGGAAGGGGCAGGGCGACGCGCCAGCTCCTTTCCGGGCTCGGCAGTTCCGGCGCCATGGGAAGCGGCTTCGTCGTCGTGGCCCGGGGTGCGGCCGAAGGACTTGCCAGCGTCAGGGCTCTCGCTCCATCGAGACGTCATGGCAAGATCGTCGTGCACGCCATGGCCGCCGCCGAGCCCGATTTCGGCGAGGAGGGGCTGCAGCTCCTCGCCTTCGCCGATCTCGTCGAAAACGAGGAGGATCTCCGATGATGATGCCCCTCCTGTTTCTCGTCGCGATGGAGCTGCTTGAACTCTCGGCCGGCGCCTCACTTATCGCCGCGGCCTTGGGATTGCCCCTGCCCCTCCTCCCCCTCTGTTTCGGCTATCTTCTCGCCTTCGGCTTCGGCGCTCTCAGGCGGGGGAGGGGGGGCTGGAGCCTCGGGTTCTTCATCACAATGCCGATCGTCGCGGCAGCGGATTTCGCCTTCGTCTTATCGGCGCTGCGCGAGGTCGCCCTCGGCATCGAAGGGAAATATCCCGAGGGAGCCGCGATTCTGTTCGCGATCCTCGCTGCCCTGCTTTCGGGACTCTATTGGGGCTTCGGTTTCCATCGCGGTTTCCGGCCCCTCCCCGATCACGAGGCCTGCGTCGAACATTTCGACGGAGGCGCCATCGTCTTCCTCGCGGCCTTCCTTCTCTCCTCGCCCGCCGGTTTGCGCGATCCTTGGCCCGGTCGCTTAGCTATTCCCTGGATCCTCGCGGCCGCCCTCACCCTCGGCTCGGCGAGGCTCTCCCATGCCGGAGGATCGAAGCCTTCCTCCGCGGGGAAAAGCCCCGGTGACTCGCAAGGCACCGTCGCATTGGTCGGCCTCGCCCTCGCCTTGGTTTGTTTCGCCGGAGCCCTCGCCTTTCTCGCTCCCCTCCTCGTCGCCCCCGCGGTCAGGGCCCAGGAGTCCATCGGATCAGGCCTCGCCGCCGCCCTCGCTGCCTTCGGCGCCTTCCTCGATACCATCTTCGCGGCTCCGCGTGGCGGCGGTCCCGCGATGGAAGGCTTCCAGAAGAATCTCATCGACCCGGAGCGCATCGCGAAGCAGGGAGGGCCCTTCGCGGAAATATTCATAATTGTCATGGTGGGGGCTATGACCGCCGCCGCCCTCGTTATGGCAGCCGTCATGTTCGCGCGGAGTCTGAAAGGAAGGCAGCGGGGTCCCCGGCCCCTCCGTTCTTGGGCGGCCTTCGCACTCGGCATCGGGCGCCTCCTCGGGGATGGCCTTCGCCTTCTCTCGCGTCTGGCCTCGCGCCTCGTCGCCATTTTTCGCCCTCGCCGCGTTGGGGCAGGACCGGCCGCTGCGGCATACGCCAGGCTCCTCGCGGGGGGACGGGCCGTCAAGGCCGGTCGTCGGCGCTCGGAAACGCCGGGCGAGTACGGGGCGAGGCTACGCTCGGCCTTTCCCCGGTCGGCGCGGGACGCGGCCTTCATAATTACGATGATGGAAAGTGAGGTATACGGGGGAAGGGCTTTCGACCCCGGAGAAAGGCGCGGCTTGGCCAAGGCGGCGAGGAGTTCGGGGCCGGCGGCCTTCCGCTCCGAACTCCTCGCCCGAGCCTTCCGCATGGGGCGCCGAGGCCCCGCGCGACCCTGACGGGGGCCGCGCGCCACCCTGACGGGGTGGGCCGCGCCGGACACTTCTCAGGATTGCTGCAGGCGGGTGAGCAGTGCCCGGGTCAACTCCTTGGCCGACTCGGCATCGCAGACGAAGGCGACGGCGTCGCCGTCGCCGTCGCCGGACGGAATCTCCTTCGCCCCGAAGGTAGCGGCGACCTCGGCGGCGCTGCCGGGTTTGGCCCTGCCCTTCGCGAAGACCGCGGTGACGCGGACCCGGCAGTCGGCCTGGGTGACGGAGCCCAGGCCAATGAAGTCGGGCAAGCGGCGGGCAGCGCCCGTGGCGTCCTTTGTCCCCTCGGGACCGATGAGGGTGCCCTCGCCATCGTCGAAGGTCGAGCGCACGCGGAGGAGGGCGCGGCCCTTTTCGGCGATGAGGGCGGAGCGGTCGTGGAGGACACGGGCGCCGTGCTTGGCGAGGCGGAACATGGACTCGTAGTCGAGGAAGTCCATGTAGGGAGCGTCCTTCGCCACGCGGGGATCGGCCTTGGCAACGCCGGGTACGTCGGTGTAGATGTCGACGTAGTCGGCCCCGAGTCCGACGCCGACGATGACGGCGCTGGTGTCGCTGCCGCCGCGGCCGAGGGTGACGATGCCGCCTTTCGCGTCGACGGCCTGGAAGCCGGTGATCACCGGAACCAACCCCGCCTCGAGCCTGGCGCGGATGGCCGCCGCGTCGATCCCCGTTGGCGTGGCGTCCTGGGCCGGGCCCTCGGCGCGGATGCCCGCCGTGTAGGCCGTCATGGGGACGGAGGGAATGCCCTTCGCCGCGAGCTGGGCAGCGAGGAGGCAGGCGGAAATAGTCTCTCCCGTCGAGACAAGGAGGTCGCTCGTCGCGGGATCGGCGGAAGGATTCGCGTCGCGGAGGAGGCCGAGGAGGGTGTCGGTCGCGTAGGGCGCGCCCTTTCTTCCCATGGCAGAGACGACGAGGACCACCTGGTCGCCCCGCTCGCGGGCCTTCCGCACCTTCTCGATGAGGAAGCCGCGGGCCCGCTCGTCGGCCACGGAGGTGCCGCCGAATTTCTGAATTATGAGGGCCATCAGGAAGCCCTTTTCTTGAAGCCCCTCGCGATGAGGGTCTCGGCGATCTGCACGGCGTTGAGGGCGGCGCCCTTGCGCAGGTTGTCCGAAACCACCCACATGCTGAGGCCGTGGGGCAGGGTGGGGTCCATGCGGAGCCTGCCGACGAAGGTCGCGTCCTGACCTTCCGCGTCGAGGGCGGTCGGATAGACGAGCTTCGAGGGATCGTCCATCACCTTGACCCCGGGGGCCTTCGAGAGGAGGGCGCGGACCTCGGCGATGGTGAAGGGCTTTTCGGTCTCGACGTTCACGGCCTCCGAATGGCCGCGGAACACGGGCACGCGGACCGCCGTCGGGCTCACGGAGATGTTCGGGTCGAGGATCTTGTGGGTCTCATTGACCATCTTCATCTCTTCCTTCGTGTAACCGTTGTCGAGGAAGACGTCGATGTGGGGCAGGGCGTTGAAGAGGATCTGACGGGGATACACCGAATTGGTTATTTTCTCGCCCTTCACGAAGGAGGCGGCCTGGGCCTTCATCTCCTCGATCGCCGGGGCTCCCGTGCCGGAGACGGCTTGGTAGGTGGCGACGACGATGCGCTTGATCTTGAAGGCGTCGTGGATGGGCTTGCAGGCCACGAGCATCTGGATGGTGGAGCAGTTGGGATTGGCGATGATGCCGTGGTGCTTGTCGACGGCCTGGGGATTGACCTCGGGTACGACGAGGGGCACGGAGGGGTCCATGCGCCAGGCGGCGGAGTTGTCGATGACGACGGCTCCCTCCGAGGCGGCGACCGGCGCGAGCTCGAGGCTGGCGTCGGAGCCCGCGGAAAAGAGGGCGAAGTCGACGCCGACGAAGGCGCCTTTCTTGGCCGCGCGCACGGCTACCTTGGCGCCCTTGTAGGTGACGAGGCTGCCGGCCTTCGATTCGATATCGAGGGGCACGAGTTCCGATATGGGGAAATCGCGCTGCTCGAGGGTCTTGATCATTTCCTGGCCGACGGCGCCGAGGGCGCCGACGACCGCGACTCGATACTGGATCATGCTACCTCCTGTCTTGAGGCCGCCCGGGGCGAGGCCCCCCTTCGGGAGCCCTCGCCGGGCGGCCTATCGGTCACTTCTTGAGTTCGGCGAGGGCGGTCTTGAGGCGGGCGACGCCCCGGGCGCACTCGTCGGTGGAGCAGGAGTATGCCATACGGAGATGGCCTTCGCCTGCCGGTCCGAAGACCGATCCGGCCACGGTGGCGATAGCGTGCTTCTCGATGAGATAGTCCGACATCGCCGCCGAACTCAGGCCGAAGGAGGAGATGTCGGGGAAGACGTAGAAGGCGCCAAGGGGATCGCCCACCTTCACGCCGGGAATGGCGCGGAGCCCGTCGAGCATGATCTTCCGGCGCTTGGCGAACTCGGCGACCATGTCGTCGACGCACTTCTGGTCGCCGGTGAGGGCCACCGTGGCGCCGTGCTGGGCGAAGGTATTGACGCAGACCGTGGTGTACTGGCGCACCTTGAGGAGGGCGCGGGTATTCTCTTCCGAGGCGACCGTCCAGCCGAGGCGCCAGCCGTCCATCGCATAGGTCTTGGTGAAACCATTTATGATGATCGTACGCTCGCTCATCCCGGGCAGGGAGTAGATGCTCGGGGCGACGGGACCCGTGCCGTACCAGATGCGGGCGTAGATCTCGTCGGAGAGTACGACGAGGTTGTGCTTGATGGCGATGCGCGCGAGCTCCTTGAGGCTTTCGGGGCTCTGGGCGCCGCCCGTGGGATTGCCCGGTGAGGTGACGCAGAGCATCTTGGTGCGGGAAGTTATGCGCTTCTCGACCTCGTAGGGGTCGAGGACGAAGCCGTCCTTCTCGCTGGTGGGCACCTCGACGGGTACGCCGCCGACGAGGGAGGCGATGGACTTGTAGTGGTGCCAGTTGGGATCGGCGATGAGGACCTCGTCGCCGGGATTCACGAAGGCCGTCATCGCGACCAGTATTCCCTCGTTGGCTCCGGCCATGACGGCCGCCTGCTTCTCGCCGTCGACGGGGACGCCGGTATCCAGGGTGGTGCGGGCGCCGATGGCCTTGCGCAGGGAGGGGATGCCGAGGTTGGGCGCGTAATGGACCTCGCCGCGCATCAGGGCGTCGGCCGCGGCCTTCTTGATGTGCTCGGGCGTGTCGAAATCGGTGCGGCCGATCTGCCACTTGATGACATCGACGCCCTTGGCCTGGAGGGCCGTGACGGCGTCGAGGACCTTGCGGATGCCGGAGAAGGGCACGCTCGCCAGTCTCGTCGCCATCATCGTGTCGGTCTTGAAGACCTGGTTTCCGTTCTGTTCCATGTCTAAGCTTCCTCCTGCTTTCGCTTCGCTTATTTGTGTTTCCGCTGGATGAGGTCGTCGTATTCCGAGCCGTCGATGTGGGCTTCCACGATCACCGGGCCATCGGTGGCGAAGGCCTTCGTCAGGGCCTCGCGATACTGCTTCGCGTCGTCGGCCCTGATCACCGGGACGCCGAAGACATAGTTGGGCGTCGGGCAGGGTTCGTTGTAGAGCTCGGTCTTGTACCGCGAGAAGCCTTTCTTGTCCTGCTTGAGGCGGATGAGCTCGAGGGATTCGTCGGCGAGGACGATGAAGACGAGGGGGAGCTTCTTCCGCCTCGCCACCGCCATCTCGCCGGCCATCATCAGGAAGCTGCCGTCTCCGGTGACGCAGGCCACCTTGCGATCGGGCATGCTGAGCTTGGCCGCGATGGCCGCCGGCACGCCGAAGCCCATCGAGGATCCGCCGTTGGTCATGAGCTGGAGGCCGGGGGCCGGGGTCCGCCACATCTGGCCGATGAGGTGGGTGTGGGCGCCGACGTCGCAGGCCATGATGCCGTCCTGCGGAAGAATCTCCCTGAGGATGGCGAGGGCCGCCCTGGGCCCGAAGCTGCCCGCGGGAGGCTCCATGAGCTTGAACATGGCCGAGCGGCGCTCGGCGAGGGCCGCCTTGTCCCAGGCCGAATCGAGGGGGGGAAGGTCGGCGATCCGACGCAGGGAAGCCTCGATGTTACCGACGATGTCATGCACCTCGCGATAGACGCTTCGGTCGATGTCGGCCGCGACCGTGTCGAGGTGGAGGAGGGTAACCTCGGGCATCCAATCCTCGAAATTGAATTCGATGGGATCGTAGCCGACCGAAACGACGAGGTCGGCCTGCCTGTGGGTCTCGGCGACCCGGTCGCTCAGGGCATGGAAGAGGACTCCCGCGTACCAGGGGTGGTCCTCGGAGATGAGACCCTTGGCCATCGGCGTGAGAAGGACGGGAATCCTGTGCTTTTCAGCGACCTTGAGGAGGAGGGGGCCGACCTTCGCGCGCACCGCGGAGAGCCCGAGGGCGAGTATGGGCTTGCGGGCTCGGGCGAATACCGACTCCATCTCGACGAGGAGGGCTTCCTCGGCGGCTGGGATGGGCAGGGCCCTGATCGGCCGGAGGGCTACGGAGGATTCCTGGCCGGGGCGCTGGCCGAGATCCTCGGGGAGACCGATGTGGACGGGGCCTGGGGCCTCGGCCGTGGCAATTCTCAGGGCCTGGTCCAATTGTTGGTCCACCCGCTCCGCCGTCAGCCGGGTCGTCCATTTGGTGAGGGGCTTGAAGAAGGCCTGATGGTCGACAGCCATCTGGATAGTCCTGCCGATCAGCTTCTCCGGCGGCTCGCTCGAAAGGGCGATCATCGATGATCGGTCGAGGAGGGCGCAGACGACTCCCGTGCTGAGATTGGTGGCGCCGGGGCCCACGGTCCCGTAACAGACGCCGGGTATGCCCGTCAGGCGGCTACTGACATCGGCCATGAAAGCTGCCGAGGCCTCGTTGCTGACCAGGACGAACTCCAAGCCCTCCTTGCGCATGGCCTCCATGTAATAGAGCCAGGAACCGCTGGGAACGCCGAAAACGTAACGGATCCCCTGTTCGCGCAAACGCCGAATGAGCTGTTCTGCGACCGTGATCATGCCATAACCTCGATTCTCCTCGAAATGGAGAGGATATTTCGCTGTCGGCTTGCCGCAGGTTGGCACATAGGCGGCTTTAACTGACAGGATATATCCAACATCCTATATCCTATATTATTAGCATCCCCTCGGCGTTTTGGCAAGATAAAATGACGAATTGCATATTTCATGCTGATAATGGTTAATCGAGTTTGACTTTCCTTGAAGAGGAAGCCGTGGTACAGTACACCATAAATAGGATATTTCCTATAGGATGGTTGTCGAAATGCGCGACGGAGGAATTGTGAAGACGAAGATTGTGACGACGTCCATGAGGGATCAGATGTATAGCGCCCTACATGACCTCATTTTGAACAACAGCTATGTCCCTAATTCGGTCCTGCAAATCGACCGTCTCGCCGAGGAGTTCGGGGTCAGCGCCACGCCCGTGCGCGAGGCCCTCGTTCGCCTGGAGGCCGACGGCCTGGTCAGCCTCATCCCCAACAAGGGGGCTGTCGTCACGGATATTAATGAAGAAAACATTCGCAACAACTGGGAAATGCGCAAACTTCTCGAGCCCTACGCGGCCAGCCGAAGCGTTTCCCTCATACCGGAAGAGGAGTTGGACGGCTTGCAGGCCGAGATCGAAAGCCTCAAGACCGAGCCCTTCGACAACGAGCGCTACATCGCCTGCGACAATCATCTCCACGAGATCCTCTACCAGCATCTCTCGAACAGCTTCCTGAACGACACGATCCGCAAAGTGCACAAGATGGCGACGCGGATCCGTTACGTCCCCGAAGGTTCGCGCGAAATGCATGAGCAGGTCGTCCAGGAGGTGATGCGCGAGCATCTGGCCATCCTCGACGCCCTCCGGGCCCGTGATTCGGAGCGGGTCAAGGAGTGCGTCTATGTCCATTTGCTGAATGGAGAAAAGCGTACGATGAGTGCGCTGACTCGATGAGGCTGCGTTTTTTCTTGCGCTCTCAAAATTCGCGTGCTACAATCGATCATATAGGATATAGGATATAAAATTCTATATTCGGCAATGAAGATACATACCTGCCTTTCTGGCAGCGGCAGCGAAATTCGAGGGGGGAGTCGTGGGTTTCAAGGGTCTTAAGAAGATGAAACAGACACCGGTCGTCGTCGCGGACACCGATGAAATGCTTGAAGATACAGAGGCTGAATACAACTACCGCAAGAAATTCGATTCCAAGACCTGGTTGACGATCATCATGGTGATTTCGGTGCTCTTCATCGGCTATCACCTCGTCACCGCGGGTATCGGCATGCCCGAAGTGATGAAGCACAACGCCATCCACCTTGGCTTCCTTCTCGCGCTCAGCTTCCTCTACTTTCCCGCCAGCAAGAAATCGCCGCGGGGAAGACCGAGCAATTTTGACATAGTCCTGTTCTTCATTTCCGTCGCCTGCGCCGTCTATACGGTCGTGAATCGCGACTCTTACCTCCTCCGGGGCGGCATCCTCAATATGGGAGACTATGTCGTCGGTCTGACCACGATGGTCCTCGTCCTCGAGGCCACGCGACGCACGGTCGGCGGCCAGATGCTCTGGATCTCCATCATCTGCCTCGCCTACATGTGGGCGGGTCCCTGGATGCCGGGCGTCTTCTCCCATCGCGGCACCTCGGTTCCCCGCATCATCCAGGCGATCTACCTCGGCGGCGACGGCATCTACGGCATGCCCCTCAACGTCTCGGCCACCTACCTGATCATATTCGTCATCCTCGCGGCCATACTCGACAAGAGCGGCCTGGGCAAGCTCTTCAACGACCTCGCGATGGGCGCCGGCGGCCGCTTCACCGGCGGTCCGGCCAAGGTGTCTGTCATCAGCTCGGCCCTCGTCGGCACGATCTCCGGCAGCGCCGCCTCGAACGTCGCGACCGTCGGATCCTTCACCATCCCGCTGATGAAGAAGATCGGCTACCCGCCTGTGTTCGCGGGAGCCGTCGAAGCCGCGGCCTCGACCGGCGGCCAGATCATGCCCCCGATCATGGGCTCGGCCGCCTTCATCATGGCCGAGTACCTCGGCATCCCCTACATGACCATCGCGGCGGCGGCCGTCCTTCCCGCCCTCTTCTTCTTCGGCTCGGTCTTCTTCCAGGTCGACCTCAGGGCCCGCCGCCTCAAGTTGAAGGGCCTCAGCAAGGATGAGATGCCCGACGTCAAGCGCACCGTCATGCGCTACGGCCAGATGATCATCCCGATGATCGTCCTGGTGTATCTCATGATGCAGGGACGCACGGCCCTCTACTCGGCCTTCTTCTCCGTCTGCCTCACGATCATCCTCTCCTGGATACACAAGGAGACGCGGATCGGCCCCAAGGAAGGGAAGAACGTCGCCGTCAGCGCGGCCCGCTCCAGCCTCGCCATCGGCATCTCGATGGCCGCCGCGGGCTTCATGATCGCCGCCTTCTCGATGACGGGCCTCGGCATCATCCTCGCCGACTCCATCGTCGCCATCTCCGGCGGAAATCTCATGATCGTCCTAGTACTTACCATGATCGTCGCCATCATCCTGGGCCTGGGCCTTCCGACGAGCGCCTGCTACGTCATCACGGCCTCGATCTGTGCCCCCATCCTCATCAAGGTGGGCCTCTCGCCCTTCCAGGCCCACTTCTTCGTCTTCTACTACTCGTGCCTCTCCACGGTGTCGCCGCCCATAGCCCTGGCCGCCTACGTGGCCGCCGGCATCGCCAACACCAACACCGACAAGGTCGGCTGGATGGCCTTCCGCCTCGCCCTCGCCGGCTTCATCGTCCCCTTCTTCTTCATTTACCAGCCCGGCATGCTCCTCATGGGCCCCGACGCCGCCGGCAACCTCGTGCTCAATGGCGCCTCCCTCCTGGACATCGGCCACTCCGTGGTCTTCGGCCTCTTCGGCGTCTGGCTCCTCGCGGTCTCGGTGGAAGGCTACTTCCTGATGAAGTTCCCGATGTGGCTCCGGCCCGTCTTCTTCGTGGGCGCCATCCTTCTCATCGCTCCCGGCCTCTGGACCGACCTCGCGGGTTTCGGCCTCGCGGCGATCGGCATCGGAACAATTCTCATTCTCAAGAGGAGCCGCAGCGGCGCGGCCCCCCTGGCCGCCATTTGAAGTCGCGCCCGCCGGGGTCCGCCCCGGCGGTTTGTCTAAGGATCGTCGCCAGGCTGAGCCTGACAAACGATAGGAAGTCTTAAGTCTTAGGACTATAGGAGGACGACAGTGAAGAAATCGATCAGGATCGTCGCCGTGGCGACGATGGCCCTCGCGCTGGCCATCACCGCGGGCGCCCAGATCAAGCAGATGACGATGGGAACGGCCGGCGTCAGCGGTACCAACTATCCCACGGGTATCGCGATGTGCCAGCTCTGGAACCAGAACATCCCCGGCATCAAGGCCGTCGCCATCGCGACGAACGGCAGCCCCCACAACATCGATCTCCTCCGCACGAGGGACATCGACGTCGCCCAGTGCCGCTCCCTCGAGGCTTACCGCGCCATCAACGGCATCAAGCCCTACCCCGAGAAGATGCCCTGGATCCGTGCCATCACCGGCGGGCTCTTCGCCGACCTCTTCCAGGTCGTCGCCCGCAAGTCGAGCGGCATCAAGTCCGTCGCCGACTTCAAGGGCAAGCGCATCGCCGTCGGCCCCATCGGTTCCGGCGGAGAAGTCGACGCCCGCGAGACCCTCGCGGCCTACGGTCTTACCTATAAGGACATGAGGGTCAGCTTCGTCGAGTACACCCAGGGCGTGGAAATGCTCCAGGACGACCAGGTCGACGGCGCGATTCTCGGCCTCGCCATGGGCGCCTCCGGCATGACAGAGCTCATGCTCGACAACAAGACCATTATAGTTCCCATCACCGACGAGGCACTCGCCAACCTCAAGAAGGTCAACCCGGCCTACATGAGGCGCAACATCCCCGCCAACATCTACCCGAACCAACCCATGGCCGTCCCCACGGTCGGCACCCCGCCCGACGTCATCATCGTTCGCGACGACCTCGACGCGAACCTCGTCTATAAGATGACGAAGACCCTCTACGAAAATCTCCCGACCGTCCAGGCCGTGGCGGTGAACCTCAAGCAGTTCACCCCCGACCTCGTCCTACCTGATGATCAAATGCTCGTTCCCTATCATCCCGGCGCACGGAAGTATTTCGTCGAGAGGGGCTGGCTCAAGCCTTGACGCGTAAGGGGGCGGCGTAGCGCCGTCCCCGGGGACGCCGACTGAGTCGTCGTCCCTACTGTTGTGTCGCGCAACGCGCGTCGCCGTCCGGGGATCCTGACCCGGGCGGCATTTTTTTCGACGGTCACCCGCCGCTGACCTATGCCAGGCGGAGGAACAGGCGTCGTCCGACGCCCTCCGTGAGGAGCGCTACGACTTATCCGGCGGCGCCACGCCGACGCCCTCGATGCCGTTGCGGGCCAGGGTCTCTGAGACGAGGCCGCTCGCCTTTATTTCCTCGACGAAGAGCCTGAGCCAGGCGAAGGCTTCTGCCCGACCCCTCGGCAGGGCCATGGCCTGATGGATCGCCATGAAGCGGCCGGGTAAGACGCGGAGGCCGGAGAGCCTTTTCGCGTCGGCCTCGAGCTGCTGCCTGACCCCTGCGGACACGTCGAGGCCCTCGGCCACGAATCGGTCCGTCACCGCGAGGGCGCCGGGGGCCCGCATAATTGTGGCGGATTTGAGATTGCGCGTGAGAAAGAGGTCGTAGGCGCTGCCCGTGGCCGTGGCCACGCGGACGCCAGTCTTGTCTACATCCTCATTGTTTCGGATATGCGAATCCTCGCGCACGAGGTAGGCCCCCTCGATGATGGCGTAGGGCGCGGTGAAATCGATCTCCTCGGCCCGCGCCGGATCGACGGCGAGGAAGGCGAGGTCCCAGGCGCCCGTGGGGGCGGCCTTCACCACCTCTCCGGCACCCGCGAAGGCGACGAGCTCGAGGGGCAGTCCGAGGCGACCCGCGAGCTCTTTCGCGAGATCGACGGTGACGCCGCTCAAGGCGCCCGAGTCGGGGTTTCGAGCCGCGAGGGCGGCGTTGCCGAGATTTATGGCTGCGCGGAGCCTGCCGGTCGGGGCGATTTCGGCGACGGCGGCGCGACCCGCGGGCGCAAGGGAATTTCCATGTATTTGCATTTTTTTCCTCCCGAAGCAGTCTACACCAGTCCGAGCATGCCCGCCAGCGCGCCGATCGCTATCAACACCAAGGGACTCGTCTTAGTACGGACCATCACGACGACGGTGAGAACGATGAGGACAATGGCGCCCCATTCCCCCCGCGTAGGAGCGGTGAGGAGCCAGCCCGTGGACAGGAGGAGGCCGAGGGTCAGGGGCGAGAGCCCCGAGGTGAAGGCACGGAGAAAGAGGGAATCGGCGCGCTTGAGCCTGAGCCGTCCGACCCTCAGGGTCAGGAAGGAGGAGGGGAGCATGATGCTGACGAGGGTGATGATCGCCCCGGCGAAGCCGGCGACGTTCAGACCGAGGAGGGCCACGAAGAGGACGTTCGGACCCGGAGCGGCCTGACCGATCGCTATCGAAGAGGTGAATTGCGCGTCGTTCATCCAGCCATGGATGACGACGAGGAAATTCTGCATGTCGGGAGCCGTGGCCAGGGTGCCGCCGACGGAGAGGAGGGAGAGCATCATGAAGTGGAGGGAGGTGAGCACGAGGTCGATCGCCGTCTTGCCGTGGAGGCCGAAGATTTCCCAGGCGCTCATTGACGGGCCTCGCGTCGCTTCGCCTCGAGACGTTTCCACGCGAAGGCTATGGCCGGGATGCCGAGCCCGAGCACGGCCCAGATCAGGGGCCAGCGGAGAAAGCCCACAAGGACGAGGATCGCGAGGGCCAGGGCTAGGGAGAGGGGGAGTCCGAGGGGATTTCCCGAAAACGTCTTGAGCAGCTTGATCGCCGTCGAGACGATGAGGCCAGCCGCGACCACGCCCATGCCGCGGAGGGCGCCGGTGACGAGGGGGAGGCTCGCGAAGCTCTGGTAGACGAAGGCGAGGGAGAGGACGATCGCGAGCGGAAAGGTCAACAGCCCCGCGACGGCGGCGAGGGCTCCGCGCCAGCCGAACCAGCGGTCGCCGAAGATGACGGCCACGTTGATGATGTTCGGACCGGGGAGGACTTGGCCGATGGCGAGGAGCTCGACGAACTCCTCTGGGCTGAGCCAGCGCTCCCTTTCGACAAGCTCGACGTGGGCTATGGGGATGACTCCCCCGAAACCTTGCAGGGCGAGACGGCTGAAGACGCGAAACAGTTCGAGGAGCGAGGAAGGCTTTCGCGGAGACCTGTCGTCGTCCGCGGCCGTGGTGGCCATATTTCCCCCAATTAGTGCTTTCTATCGGGGGACAAGCTATTCCTCGCGGCTCCCTTGGTCAAGCCCGCGCGGTCGGCGCTCGCCGTCTCGCCATCCCGCGGTCGCGCCACCATTAGCGATGCGCGACCGCGGACCTGATCCGGTGGCCTCAGCCTCCGAGGGAGCGGAGGTATTTCTGCGCCGAGAGGGCGGCCACCGTGCCGTCGGAAACGGCGGTGGTGATCTGCTTGAAGGGCTTCGAGCGGAGGTCGCCGGCGATGAAGACTCCGGGGATCTTCGTCTCGAGTGTCATCGGGTCGGCGTCGGCTCCGCCCCAGCGATCGAGGGGGAGCTGCTCGGCGAAGAGCTGGGTCTGGGGCACGTAGCCGACGAAGACGAAGACGCCGGCGCCGGTCGTGAGGACCTTGCGCTCCCCCGTCTTGAGATTCTCGACCTCGAGGCCTTCGAAGCCTTCGTTGCCGTGGAAGGCCCGGGGTTCGTGACTCCAGAGCACCTTGATCTTGGGATTCTTGAGGGCTTGCTCGGCGGCCGTCTTGTTGGCCTGGAATTCGTCGAATTGGTGGACCATCGTGACGGAGTTCACGAACTCGGTGAGGAAGAGGGTCTCTTCGACGGCGCTGTTGCCGCCGCCGATGACGAAGATATCCTTGCCCTCGTAGAAGCGACCGTCGCAGGTGGCGCAGTAGGAGATGCCGCGGCCGAAGAGGGATTTCTCGCCGGGGATGCCGAGTTCGCGGGGCTTGGCGCCCGTCGCGAGGATGATGGCCTTGGCGTGGATCCGCCTGTCGTCATCGACGTCGATCTCCTTCTTCGCGAGGTCGAGGCGCACGATCTCGGCGGAGCGGATGATGCGGGCGCCGCTCTCCTCGGCCTGCTTCGTGACCTTCTCCATCAGCGCGAAGCCGCCGATCTCCCCGTCGGTGCCCGGATAGTTGGCGACCATGTGGGTGAGGTTGACCTGCCCTCCGGGGTTGCCCTGGTCGATGATCACGGTGTTGATCTTGGCCCTTCCGGCGTAGATGCCGGCGGTGAGCCCCGCGGGGCCGCCGCCGATGATGGCGAGGTCGACCTCCTCGGTCTTGCGCATGATGCCGAGGGTCCTGTCGGGAAGGCCGAAGGCATCGACGATGGTCTGCTTGATCTCGCTCTTCTTGATCGCCCCGGTGAGTCGCGGCGCGACTTCCTTGCCGTCCTTGTAGAAGAGGAGGGAAGGGCTCGACTTGACGCCCAGGGCGCGCGAATGCTCGCGATCCCCCTGACGGAAAATCTTGTAGAAGGCGACTTCCTTGTGGTAGAGCTCGGCGAAGAATTCGAACTTGGGCGCGAGGGCCTCGCAGGGCGAGCATTCCTGCGAATAGAAATCGACGATGACGAGTCCCTTGTGCTTGAGGACCTTGCTTTCATAGTCGGCGGCGGTGATCTCAGCGTGCATGGCAAACCTCCATAGGTAGGGTGTGGCCTTTTTCGGGACCGGCTTTCGGGCCCCTTGAATAGCGATTTTCGCCGTCCGGGAGCCTTCCGAATCCTTTGGTTAACTACATTTATGATATATAGTGAAAATCATATAAAAGGTCAAGGGCGTAAAGGGTCGCAGCCTAGCCTTCGATGGTAAAAGCGACATCCTTTGGCAAGGCGAGACGGCAGGCGACTTCCACGGCCTTGATGACGGCCGAGGGCAGGGGGCAAGCCGCGTGTTTGTAATGCCTACCCGCGGCGAGGTAAACGGGATTTTCCGCGAAGGGCTTGAAGGCGACCTCATAGCCGTCGAGGGTACCGATCTCCAATGCGAGGGCCCTGATGGCCTCGCAGTCGGAATCGATGCTGAGCACGCAGGCTTGGCCATCTTCCGACACCGCGTGAATTGTGGATTTGAGCCCGCAGATGCCGGGATCGACCGCAACCTTCGCCATCTCTGTTCTCCTCGATATTTTATTATACTATAGGACGCGAAGCTCTGTCCCCCTCCGGGGGACTTATCCCCAAGACGAGAAACAGATATAAACGCTCCTAGAGATGAAACGCTGGCTTCCCCGCGCGGGGTTCCTCCTCTTGGCCTGCCTCGCCCAACTGCGGCAGCCGACTACCCTCGCCATGTCCACTCCCCCCCCGTCGGAAGCTCTTCCCGAGGCGCAGCAAGGCAGGAGCTATGTCTTCAGCCTTCCCTCGGCGCCCTTCCCCGACGAGGCCAGGGACCAGGGCTACGCCTTGGATGACGCTGTCTTCTCACGCGAGGGCCACTATGACGACTCCACCGTCTCGGTATTCGTGCCTCCCGACTGGAAACCATCCGGACAGGTGGACCTCGTCTTCTTTTTCCATGGCTGGATGAGCTCGCGCGAAGAGGCCATCACGGGCTTCAATCTCTTCGAGCAGTTCGCCCAAAGCGGGGTCAGGGCTCTTCTCGTCGTACCGGAGACGGCCGTTCATGTTCCCGACTCCTTCGGCGGCAAATTCGAAGATCAAGGCGGCTTCGCCCGTTTTGTCGACGACCTCATGGGAGTCCTCGACGCCCAGGGCATCGTTCCCCGCGCGAGGGTCGGCTCGATCGTGCTCGCCGGGCATTCCGGCGCCTACCGTGTCATCGCCTCGATCCTACGGCGGGGAGGCACCGAGGCGAAGGTTCGGGAGGTCTGGCTCTTCGACGCCCTTTATGCCCGTGAGACGGCCTTCGCCGATTGGATTTCGAGGGGAAGGGGCCGTTTCATCTGCATCGCTTCCCGGGATTCCGACATCTCCGACAACGCCGCCACCCTCGCCTCCCTTCTCCGCGAAAGGGGCATCGGCTTTACGGAGGCGAGGGACGATACCGACGACGAAACGGCTATCGACGGGCGGGTAGTCTTTCTTGAAAGCGATTCGGACCACTATGGGGTTGTCCGCGACCGTTCCGAATTCCGGACCTTCCTGGAGACGAGCCACCTCCACGGCGCCGGTACCGATGTTTCGAAGTCAGGCCGCTTCGCCCCGGATCGCGGCGAGGTTCTCGCCACCGCGGGACTCGGGGCTTCCGAATACTCCCCGCGCCCAAACAGCAATTTGAACGAGGCCGTTTCAGAGGCTCTCCTCATCGGCCGACAATGAGGCACAATGATCGAACTGGAAAACGAAGGATGAGCGCCTGCCCCGATTGCGGTTTCGACCTTCCCGAAAACGGTTCCTGCGGCGTCTGCGCCGTGGCCCTTCCCCTGCGTGACGAGGGGGGAGGGGAGTCGCGCGGGAAGACGGGCCGGGCCCTCGCCTTCCTCCTTCGCTTTCTCCTGCCAGGCGGCCTGGGCCTCGCTTGTCTCGCCCTCGGGCTCATCGCCTACTTCGAACTTGTGCCCGTGCGGAATTTCGTCGCGAGCGCGGCCGATGCCCCGACCTTCGTAGGAAGCGCTGCGCCTCTTGCGGGTAACGCCACGCCCGATCAGCCCGCCGTCGCGAATCCGGCGCGGCCGATCTTCGTCGACATCTCGCCCAAGATTCTCCATTCTGCGAACAGCCTCGATCCCGATCCGCGGCTTGCCGCGATGGAAGCCCCGCACGAGCTTCCCGTCTCGAAGAACAACCCGCCTCTCGATTCGAAGGAGTCTTTCATCGCCTGGATGCTCGCCAACACGAAGGAATCGGAAGCGCAGCTCGCGAAGAAGTGGGACCGTTCCCGCGCGATCCTCGCGCGAGGCGAGGTTCGCAACAAAGGCGTCCTCGAGGCCTTCCTCTACGCCCCCCGCGAATTCTTCGCGCGATCGTACAACGCGAAGAAGGCCTATGACGACACGGCCATCCCCATCGGCCACGGCCAGACGATCTCGGGGCCCCACATGGTCTCGCACATGACCGACTCGATCGCCCCTTTACCGGGCGACCGCATCCTCGAGATAGGCACCGGCTCGGGTTATCAGTCCGCCCTTCTCGCCGAGCTCTCCGACCAGGTCTACACAATTGAGATCGTGCCCGGCCTCTATGCCGAGACCGACGCGATCTACCGCAAGCTCGTGAAGGAGTATCCTGAGTACGCCAAGGTGACGAGGAAGAACGCCGACGGTTACTACGGCTGGCCCGAGCACGCGCCCTTCGACAAGATCATCGTAACCGCGGGCATCGACCACATCCCCCCGCCCCTCCTCGCCCAGCTCGCCCCCGGAGGCATCATGGTGATACCGGTCGGCCCACCCTCGGGGCAGACTGTGCTCAAGGTGGTGAAGAAGCCCCTCCCCGGCGGCGGTTTTTCCTTCGAGCGCAGCGACATCTATCACGGCCGCAAGGTCATCTTCGTACCCTTCACCTCGGACAAGGGCAAGGTCCACAGCCTCAACGACGCGGCGGGGGTCGAATGATGAAGGCTCGCCTCTCCTCCTTCCGCTTCGCCGGCCTCTTCCTCGTCAGCATGGCCCTCGTGGCTTACGAGCTCGCCGTCATGCGAGTGTTCTCGGTAGGTTCCTGGTCCAACTTCGGCAGCATGGTGATCAGCATCGCGCTGCTCGGCTACGGCATCGCCGGCACCATCCTCACCCTCCTCGAGAAGCGGATAGCCGGGAACCCCGACCCCTGGCTGGCCTGGTCGGCGGCCCTCCTGGGGCCCGCGATGGCGGCCGCCTACTGCGTCGCTCAACTCGTGCCCTTCAACCCCGTGATGATCACGAACGATCCGAACCAGCTCCTCTGGATCGCTTCGTACTACGCGATCTACGCAGTGCCATTCATAATTGGTTCTATTTTCGTCGGCGCCTCCTTCGTCGCCTTCCGATCGCGGATACACGCCCTCTATTTCTGGAACATGCTCGGCTCGGGCCTCGGCGGCTTTCTCGTGCTCGGCCTCCTCACCCTCGTGCCGACCGACCACCTCGTGGCGCCCTTGGTGGCACTGGCCGCCCTCGGCGCCCTCCTCGCGGCGGTAGGCCGCGACGAGCGAGGCCTCGTCCTTCCGCCGCGCAGGATCGCCTTCGCGACGGGGGGCTTCGTCATCGCCCTGGCAGCCCTCGTCCCCTTCGGCGCAATTCGCGCCTCGGAGTGGAAGCCGATGAGCTACGCCCGCGACTTCCCCGACGCCCGCCGTGTCTACCACTCCTTCGGCCCGACGGGGGAGTACGACGCCTGGCAGTCGTCCTTTTTCCACCTCGCGCCGGGACTCTCGGACAACGCGAGCTCGGGGGTCGCGAAGATGCCAACGGACGCCTTCCTCGGGCTCTACATCGACGGCGACGGCCCCATTGGCGTGATGCGCCGGCTCGACAAAAGCGAGGAAGCCTATTTCGACTACCTCCCGATGGCGGCGCCCTATATCCTCCTCGACTCGCCGCGGGTCCTCCTCCTCAGGATGGGAGGAGGCATCGGCGCCTACGACGCACTGTACCACGGGGCCAAGGAGGTGACGATAGTCGAGCCCGATCCGGCCCTCGTCCACATGATGCGGGACGTGCCCTTCTTCAAGCGATATACAGGGGGGCTTCTAGCCGATCCGCGCATCAGGCTCGAGTCGACCGAGCCGCGGGCCTTCGCCGCCTCCTCGACGCAAACCTTCGATCTCGCGGAGATAGGCCTCGTCGATTCGGTGGGCCTTTCGACCACGGGCGGTTACCCCGTCGTGGAAAATTACCTTTATACCGCAGAGGGTATCGCCTCCTACCTCGGGAGGCTGTCGCCTGGCGGAATCCTCTCGATAACCGTGTGGAACCGCCTCACCCCGCCCCGCAACGTTCCCAAGCTCCTTTCGACCGTGATCGCGGCTATGAAGATAAGGGGCGTCGCAGACCCGGGGGCGGATCTCTTCGTCTTCGACCAGCTCCTTTCGACGGCGACCATCCTCGTGAAGAACGGCGCCTTCAGCCCCGGCGAGATCGCGGCCCTCCGCGGCTTCACAGCGCGCATGTCCTTCATACCCTGCTGGTATCCGGGCATGGCCCCTCCGGCCACCGACATGGCGGGAGTGCTCGCGGCCTACCGCGCCCAGCTCGACCCCTCGGCCGCCAACCCGGCCGCATCGAGCCCCGGCGGCTCCGCGGCTAGTGCCGCGCCCTCCGACACGGACTTCCTCCAGGAAGATCTCTACTACTGGACCATCGCCTCCCTCACGGGAAGCCGCGGCAACGAGATCATCGACAATTACGTCTTCGCCATCGACCCGGCGACGGATGATCGTCCCTATTACACGGGCTACGTGAAGCCCTCCACCATCGGCCTCGTCGCGGCCGACATCCGCGACCTCTCCGAGGAGTGGGGCTACCTCCTCCTCGTCGCCACCCTCGTCCTTTCCGTCGGTGCGGGAATACTCATAATACTGATACCGATTTTCGGGCGCTGGAGGGAGCTCTTTTCCCGCAAGAAGGGGACCGCCCGGGTCATCCTCTACTTCGCCGCCCTCGGCATCGGCTACATGCTCGTCGAGATCTTCCTCATCCAGCGCCTGACCTTCTTTCTCGTGGATCCCATCTTCTCCAATTCGATCGTCATCACCTCGATGCTCGTGATCTCGGGGCTCGGAAGCCTCGCGGCCGGCTCGTCGCGGGCCCCGCGCCGACGAGTAGTCGCCCTTGCCGTGGGCGGCATCGCCCTCTCCTGCCTCTTTTACGCCTACGCGCTGCCATCCCTCGTCGACGGCCTCCTCGGCCTCGCCCTGCCGCTCAAGATAGGTATCGCCGTGCTCATGATCGCCCCGGCGGCCTTCTGTCTCGGCATTCCCTTCCCGACGGGACTCGACGCCCTCTCCCGCTCGCGGCCCGGCCTCGTGCCCTGGGCCTGGGGCGTCAACGGAGCCCTGTCGGTGACGGGGACCGTGCTGGCCCGCCTCGTCTCCGTGTCGTCGGGATTCTCCGTGGTCCTCGCGCTGACCGCCGGACTCTATCTCTTCGCCCTCCTCGTCTTTTCGGGAAACGAGGCGGCCGTCGGAGCAAAGGTTAAGGGGGCAGGCGCGCTGAATGCAGGCTCGAAGAAAGCAGGCGCGGCCGCGAAGGGGGTCGGCGCGGGCTGACCAAATTCCTCCCGCGCCGGCCTTCTCTCTGACTACAGACCGACTCGTTTCATTCCGTTTTCGTCGTAGCGCGAACCCGCCGCGGCGCCGGGAGGCAAGGCCTCGCCGAGGGCGCGAAGGAAGTCGGGCTTGAGCCTGAGCTCGGCTGCGGCGATGTTGTCGCGGAGGTATTTCTCGTGCCGCGTGCCGGGAATGGGGACGATGTCCTCTCCCTGGGCGAGGACCCAGGCGAGGGCGGCCTGGGCGGCGCTGATCTTCTCGCCTTTGGCCAGCTCCTCGACGCGGTCCACCAGCCTGCGATTCGCGTCGAAGTTTCCGCCGCTCATCCGCGGATTCACCGAGCGGAAATCCTTGGCCGCGAACTGGCTCTTGTCCTTGAAGGCTCCGGTGAGGAAGCCGCGGCCCAGGGGACTGTAGGCGACGAAGGCGACGCCCAGCTCCCGCGTCGCGGCGAGGATTCCGTTCTCCGGGTCGCGCGTCCAGAGGGAATATTCCGTTTGGAGGGCCGTGATCGGGTGGACCTTGTGCGCCCGCTTCAGGGTCTCGGGGCCGGCCTCCGACAGACCGAGGAAGCGCACCTTGCCTTCCTTCACGAGCTCGGCCATCGCGCCGACGGTCTCCTCGATCGGAACATCGGGATCGACTCGATGCTGGTAGTACAGGTCGATGTGGCCGAGGCCGAGGCGCTTGAGGCTCATGTCGCAAGCGGCCTTCACGTACTCGGGCCTGCCATTGACGCCGAGATGGGCCCCGTCGATCCGGCGCATGTTGCCGAATTTTGTCGCAACTACGATCTTATCGCGCGGCAGTTCCCTGAGGGCCTGCCCGACGATGATCTCGTTGTGGCCGACCCCGTACATGTCGGCCGTGTCGAAGAAGGTGACGCCGAGCTCGAAGGCCATCCGGATGAGTCGCATCGATTCCCTATCGTCGGAGGCTCCGTAGAACTCCGACATGCCCATGCAGCCGAGGCCGATGGCCGAGACTTCGAGTCCGCTTTTCCCCAATTTTCTCCGATTCATGGAACCCCCTTGAGTGCTGTATGCTGGTCAGGCTTCGAATGTACTGAATTCCCCGGCTCGGGAAAGCTCCGTCCCGCGGCCGAAAAGGCGGATGCATGAAGGACCCCATCTATCTCGATTACAACGCCACGACTCCCATAGATCCCTTCGTCGCCCAAGCGATGCGGCCCTTCCTCGAAGGGGGCTTCGGCAATCCCTCCTCGGCCCACCGCTTCGGCACCGAGGCGCGCAAGGCCGTCGAGGCCGCTCGCTCGAGCCTGGCGACCCTCATCGGCGCCAAGCCTGAGGACATCGTGTTCACGAGCGGGGGCAGCGAGGCGAACAATTTCGCAATAAAAGGCGCCGCCCTCGCGCGGAAGGAGAGGGGGCGCCACGTGATCGCCAGCGCCGTCGAACACCCCGCCGTGATCGAAGTGTTGCATTGGCTCGAATCCCAGGGCTTCAGGACGAGCCTCCTCCCCGTCGACGCCTACGGCATGGTCGATCCCGCCGATCTCGAGCGGGCCATCGCCCCCGACACGATCCTCGTCTCCGTGATGCACGCGAACAACGAGGTGGGCACAATTGAACCGATAGCCGAGCTCGCGGCCATCGCCAGGCGGTCGGGCATCCTCTTCCACTGCGACGCGGCCCAATCCCTGGGCAAGATCCCCGTCGACGTCGGCGAGCTCGGCATCGACTTTCTCTCGATGGCCGGACACAAGCTCTACGCGCCCAAGGGCGTCGGCGCCCTCTACATCAAGCCCGGCACGAGATTGGAGAAATTCGTGCACGGCGCCGGCCACGAGCACGGCCTTCGCGCGGGCACGGAGAACGTCCTCGGCATCGTCGGCCTCGGCGCGGCGGCCGAACTCGCCCGCCGCGAACTCGAGCCCCGCTCGCGGCGGGCCAAGGAATTGCGCGACCTCCTCTGGGCGAGGCTCTCCGAGGCCATTCCCGGGCTCAGGCTGAACGGTCATCCCGAAAAACGCCTGCCCAACACCCTCAGCGTGGGCTTCCCCGGCATCGAGGCCGACACCCTCCTCACCGAGCTCGAGGGAGTGGCCGCCTCCGCCGGCGCCGCCTGCCACGCCGAGTCGGTCGAGATCTCGCCCGTCCTCACCGCCATGGGCGTGCCGATCGAATACGCCATGGGTACGGTGCGCTTTTCGACGGGGGCCTATCTCACCGAGGCCGAGGTCGAGGAGGCCGCGAGGGAGGTCATCGCGGCGGCGCGCCGCCTCGCCCCAGCGCCGGAGCTCGGAGACGGAATGGCCGAGTCAAGAGAAGAGGCGGCGCCTCCGGCGGGAGAAACCCGGCTCACCCGCTATACCCACGGTCTGGGCTGTGCCTGCAAGCTGCCGCCGCGCTCACTTGAAGCCGTTCTCAAGAGCCTCCCTCCCGTCACCGATCCGGCCGTGGTTGTCGGCATCGAAACCTCCGACGACGCGGCGGTCTACCGCCTACACGGCATCTCGGGCATCGTCCAGACCGTCGATTTCTTCACCCCCATCGTCGATGATCCCTGGCATTTCGGCGCGATTGCCGCGGCCAACGCGTTGAGCGACATCTATGCCATGGGCGGCAGACCCCTCTTCGCCCTCAATATCGTCGGCTTTCCCGTCAAGCGCCTCCCCCTCTCGGTGCTCGAGCTTATCCTCCAGGGCGCCGCGGCCAAGGCGGCAGAGGCGGGCATCCCTATTCTCGGCGGGCACAGCGTCGACGACGCCGAGCCCAAGTTCGGCATGGTCGTTACCGGAAGCATCGACCCCGACAAGGTCTACACCAACGCGCGCCTGCGGCCGGGAGACCTCATCGTCCTCACAAAGCCAATCGGCCTCGGCATCATTTCCACCGCGATGAAACGCGGCCTTGCGTCGAAGGAAATTTCGGAGCGGGCCATCGCCATCATGGAGCGCCTCAACGCGAAGGCTTCGGCCCTCCTCCCGCGCTTCGACGCGGGGGCAGTCACCGACGTGACCGGCTTCGGTCTCCTCGGCCATCTCAGGGAGATGAGCCGGGGGAGCAAGATCGACGTCGAGTTGTTTTCCGCGGAGGTGCCCCTCATCGAGGGGGTGACCGCTCTCGCCGCCGCCGGCATGGTTCCCGGGGGCAGCAAGGACAACGCGGCATTGGTTTCAGATGTTGTCAGTTATGACGAATCGGTGCCCGAACTCCTGCGCTCAATCCTCGCCGACGCCCAGACGAGCGGCGGACTCCTCGTTTCGGCTGCGGAACGGGACGCGGCGGCCTTCGTCGAGGCCCTGCGGGCCGCCGACTGCCCCGAGGCCGCCGTCGTCGGTCGCTGCCTCGGGCGAGGGGAGGGGAGGATCGCGGTCAGAGCTTGAGTGGGCGACGAGAGGATAGGCGAGGGCGGGACCGCGTAGGTCCCGCCCGAACTGGCTAGATGCCCCGCGTGATCGCCACAATTGCGACGAAAATCGCCAGGGCCCAGCGGTACCAGACGAAGACTTTCGTGGAATGTTTTTGGAGGAAGGCGAGGAGGAACTTGATGCAGAACCATCCGCTCACCGCCGCGAAGACGAGACCGATGGGGAAGAGGATGAGCTCCGAATGAGGAATGGCGCCCGATTGGGCGCCTTTGAATAGCTCGATGAGACTCTTCGCACCCGCGCCGGCGATGATCGGGGCGCTGAGAAGGAAGGAAAAACGGGCCGCCGCTGGCCTTTCGAGGCCGATCGCGAGTCCGGCCGTGATGGTCGAGCCCGAGCGGGAGACGCCGGGGAAGATGGCAAGGGCCTGGGCGAGACCGATGGTGATGGCTTCCTTCCAGCCGATCTTGCCGAAGTTCACGTTCTTCTTCCCCAGCGAGTCGGAGAGGAGGAGGATGGCGCCGAGGAGGGCGATGATGGCCGCCATCCAGAGCATGGCGGCGCCGGAAATGGATCCGCCCGGATGGAAGAGGTCGGAGATCTTCGATTCGAAGGCCACACCCGCGATGCCGCCCGGAATGCAGGCGACGATGAGGAGCCAGACCATCTTCCGATCGGGGTCGTCGCCGATCTTGCGTTCTGCGATCGACCTGAAGAAGGCTACCACGAGCTTGCCCCAATCCGAGGCGAAGTAGACCACGAGGGCGATGAGGGTGCCGATGTGGAGGGCCACGTCGAAGGTGAGGCCCTTGAGCACAGGATCGGTCCAGCCGAAGAGCCAGGGGACGATGACGAGATGGGCCGAACTCGAGATCGGGATGAACTCAGCCAAGCCCTGGACTATGCCGAGGATGGCGGCCTGGATTGCAAGCATTGGTTACTCCTCCGAGGCGCGGCATCGGGGCCGTCGCCTGCATCTATCGTCGCCGGCCTCGCAAGTAGAGCGGGCAGACTCTCGGAAACAAGCGAAGGCCGGCCGAGGTCACAATTTCGGCTTCGCGAAAAATCGACTCAGGACGACGATGATGACGGCGGTCAGGCCGAGCAGCCAGATCGCGAGAATGACGAAGCCCGCGACGCGACTCCTGAGCCTGCCGTCGCCGCCTTCCTGGGCCTTCGCCCGGGCGCGCTTCAACACCTCTCGCGGTATCAGCCTGCGAAGGAGGGCGAGCCCGAGGGGGAGGATGAGGACGTCGTCGAGATAGCCGAGGACCGGGATGAAATCGGGGATGAGGTCGATCGGCGAGATCGCGTAGCCGACGATGACGAAGCCCAGGGCCTTCGCGTACCAGGGCGTGGCCGGGTCTCGCGTGGCGTACCAAAGAGCGGCGATCTCGCGCTTGAGACCGCGCGCCCAGATCTTCAATTTCGAGGGAAGGGGAGTCCCGAGAGCCATGGGCGGAAGCATAACGAGGCAGGCCTCGCGATGTCCACGCGGTTTCTATCGATAAGAAGCGAAAGTCGCCGGTATTTCCGACGAGAGCAGGGGAGCCGCGGACGCGCGCAATTTGGCTCGGCATCCCCATCCTTCGTATCTTTGCCGCGTGGTTAGCTGCGGACAGCCGCGGCTTCGAAAGGAAAATGTATGCTCAAGGCAGGCGACAAGGCTCCCGGATTTTCTCTCGAGGACGCCTCAGGCAAGGCGAGAAGTCTCGCGGAGTGGAAGGGCCGGAAAATCATTCTGTATTTCTATCCGAAGGACGATACTCCAGGATGCACGAAGGAAGCCTGCGGCTTTCGCGACAGGCATGCCGAAATAACTTCGAAAGGCGCCCTTGTCGTCGGGATCAGCGCGGACAAGCCCGCTTCCCACGCGAGGTTCGCCGAAAAATACGGACTTCCCTTCGTCCTTCTCTCGGATCCCGAACACAAGGCACTGGAAGCCTATGGCGTCTGGGGTGAAAAGAAACTCTACGGCAAGGTATTCATGGGTATTTCGCGTTCGACCTTTCTCATCGACGAGGAAGGTCGAATAGAAAAGGCCTGGCCGAAGGTAAGCCCCGAGGGCCATGCGGAGGAGCTCCTCGAGGCCTTGGGCGGAGTCTGAGCCCCCCCTTGCCCCTCCCGCCGCCCGAACGACGCTTTTCTTCGCGGTGGCCGCCCGGCAAACCCTTCTTCGTCTTGACCAAGGTCGGCGCCCCCGGGTATAAACGTTACGCTCCTTGGCGAGATAGCTCAGCTGGCAGAGCAAGCGGCTCATATCCGCTCGGTCGTGGGTTCGACCCCCTCTCTCGCTAAAGCACCAAAGACCCTTTCGGGGGTCTTTTTTTGTCCCCTCAGCCTTCGAGCTTGAAGCGCCCGACCGCGTCGCCGAGTCGTTTGCTCGTCTCGAGGCCGTTCTCGCTCAGCTCCGCGATGCGGTCCATCTCCCCGTCGATCTCCTTGGCGCGCCGTGAGATTTCCTCGATCGCGCCATTCGAGACGCCCGAAATGCGGTCTATCTCCTCGCGGGCCGCGCTGATCCGCTCGGCCTTGTCGTTCATGCCCTCGCTCATTTGGCGGATTTCGCCGGTGACCTGCATCAAGGATTCGGAGGCCTGGACGATCTCGCGGCTTCCCGTCGCCAGCTCGCGGGTGCTCCCCGCGATCTCTCCGAAGGCGCCGACGAGCTCGGAGACCTCACGGCCGATCCTTTCGAGGGATTCGCTGCTCTTGTGGGCGGCCTCCTGCGCCGTGCCGATCCTCGCGATGATCTGCTTGAGGACGGCCGTGACCTCCTTGCCGTTGGCCGCGCTCGACTCGGCGAGGCGCCGTATCTCCTCAGCGACCACCGAAAAACCCATGCCGAATTCGCCGGCGTGGGCGGCCTCGATCGAGGCGTTCATCGCGAGGAGGTTGGTTTGGGATGCGATTCCGTTGATGAGCTTGATCGCCTTGCCGATGTCGGCGACGCTCCGCCCGACCTCCGCGATTTCGGCGTCGACCTGGGCGACCAGGGTTCCCCCGGTCTGCGTCACATTGAGGACCTCGTTGGCCGTCTCCATCTTGCGGTCGGTCACGCGGGCGACGCTGTCGATCGAGGCCGACATCTGGGTGACGGCCGTGGAGCTCTGCGTCACGGCCCTCGACTGATCCTCGATCTTTTCCGAGAGCTTCGACATGGCGCCGAGAATTCCCGACGTCGATTCAGACACGGCCAGATTCTCGTTGTTGAGCTCGAGGAAGGTGTGCCGGGCCTCTTCGATCAGGGCGGCCGTGGAGTCGACGGCTCCGCGCGTTCTTCCTGCGGCGGCTCCCAGATCCTCGGCATTGGCGGAGGTGTGGGCCGACTGCTCGCGGATGCCGAGGACGACATCGTGGGTCTGCCGAACGAAGACATTGAAGAGCTCGCCGAGCTGTCCCACTTCGTCGTGCGAGGAGATTTCTACGCGACGGGCGAGGTCGCCCTGTCCCTGGACGATGTCTGCGACGAGGTCGTTCAACTTGCGAAGCGGCATGAGGACGACCAGCCTGAGCGTGACGAGCACGACGCCGACTAGTATCAGGGTGGCAATGAGGACGAGCCCTCCAACCTCGAAGGTAAAGCTGCGGATGAAGTTGCGCGAATCCGAGGTCGAGAGGAAGAAGCTCGTGGCGGCGACGATACTTCCCGATGTGGCGTTCGCGTGGCAGGCCGCGCAGGCTTCGGTGGCGATGATAGGTTGGGTGACTCGAAGCGCATTCCCCTTGGCGGTGTCGACGCTGTCCACCCTTGTCGTCCCGGAGGCGAGGACAGCGGCGGCGATGGCATCGGGCTCGGGATGGACGACCGTGGTCATACCCGCGCGCGGATCGAGGTGGAAATCCGTTACTCCCGGGAGCTTCGTGATCGATGCCTCGATCGGCGTGACATCGGTAATGCCGCTGCTCATGGCGAAGGTCAGCGACTCGGTGAGAATGCGGCTGTTGTCCTCGGCGCGGAGTACGAGAAGGCTGTTTTCGCGATTCACGAGGATGACAGCCAGCAGGCCAACGATTATCGAGAAGGTGACGAGCACTCCGATTGCCAGAGGCATGGCCAGTTTCCGCGAGAGGTAGGCCTTCTTTGCGTTAGCGCCCGAGATCGCGGGCTCCCCTTCGTTGGCCTTAGCCATTATCGCCTCCCCTGTGCTGCGGCGTGATGTTTCGGCTGCGATGCGGGATATTTCGCGATGCGCCGAGGGACGAACGATCGGCTCGTCGGATTTTCTACGGTTTCGACCCAGTCGTCGCGGAATAATACACCCAAGTATTCAACCGAGGTAAGATTTTCGATCGCTCCTTTTTTCTGGAATAAGAATTAACTTCGATGCCGAAATTTCGCTCGATAGTTCTTCCCGCCGAAATCCGGGCGACTATACTGGCTGCATGGAACTGCGACAAGGCGCTATCATCGCGCACAGAGGCGCATCAGCCCTGGTGGAATTCGAGAACACCCTGGAAGCCTTCGAGAAGGCCATCGAGATCGGGGCCGACGCCATGGAATTCGACGTTCGCCGCACGGCGGACGGAGTCCTCGTCAGCTTCCACGACGAGGCCGTGGAGGGGCGGAAAATAGCCGATCTCAAACTTGAAGAACTCCAGGCCATCGCCGGGGCGCGGGGCTTTGCCGTCCCGCGCCTCGAGGAGATCTTCAGGCTGGCGAAGGGTCGTATCCTCCTCGACATCGAGCTCAAGGAGCCCGGCTACGAAAATGAAGTCCTCGGGCTCGCCATGAAGCACCTAGTTGTGACCGATTTCGTGATGAAATCCTTCATCGATGCATCGATACTCGAGGTGAAGCGTCTCGCTCCGCGGGTCAGGACAGGCCTCCTCCTCGGTGTGGAGAGGCCCCGGGAAGGTCTCCTCAGAAGGATCGTCGAGCTCTTCCCCGGTTTCAGGCTGAGGCGCTGCGGGGCCGATTTCGTCGCGCCCCACTACCTCCTCCTCCGCCTGGGCTTTCTCGCGAGGATGCGCCGGCGCGGCTTGCCCGTCTTCGTATGGACGGTGAACGATCCGAAGATGATAGAGGATCTCATCGCCAGGGGCGTCCATGCCATCATCACCGACAGGCCCGATATCGGACTGGCGATACGTTCAGCAGGAAAGTCCCGCATCGACGGGCAAGCCGCAAAGGCGATGGAAGGGGAGGCGAGGGCATGAACAAGTTCCGTTATGGCAGGATCTTTCTTCTCGGCTTCGGATTCTTCGGTGTGTCCATACTCTGGGGGGTCTATAACGCCTTCGTGCCGATCTTCCTCGCGGAGCGCTTCAATCTTCCACCAGCGCTGATCGGCTTTTTCATGACCCTGGACAATATCGCCGCCCTATTCATCCAGCCGCCCGTTGGTGCCTGGTCGGACAGGGTGCGCACGAGGATCGGGCGTCGCATGCCCTTCATCCTCGTCGGGGCTCCGATTTCGGCCATCGCCTTCGGCCTCATCCCGATGCAATCCTTCCTTCCTCTATTCGTGGCCTGCACGAGTTCGATGATCCTCACGATGGCCCTCTGGCGAACCCCCGTCATCGCTCTCATGCCCGACCTCACACCATCCGACAGGCGATCCCAGGCCAACGGCATCATCAATTTCATGGGGGGGATCGGCATGATCGTCGCCCTCCAGACGGGCGGCGCCCTCTACAAGCTCAGCCCCAACTTTCCCTTCTGGCTCGGCTCAGCCCTCGTCATCGCCTCGGCGGCCCTCGTCCTCATCTTCATCCGCGAGCCGGCCGTCGGGGCCGGAAGCGCCTCCGAGGAGGCCCCACCTCGGATGCTCGAAAGCCTGAAGGAGGTCTTCTCGTCGAGGGAGCGAAGCGGTTCGCGCATTTTCCTCGCCATCTTTTTCTGGTTCATCGGCTATGCGGCCGTCGATGCCTTCTTCACCCTCTGGGCGGTGAAGCGCCTCGGCCTGTCCGCGGGGGACGGGGCGACCCTCCTTTCGGGCATGCCCCTCCTCTTCGTCCTCTTCGCCATCCCCTCCGGGATCCTCGCGAGCAAGATCGGGCGCAAGACGACGATTTCCATCGGGCTCGTCATCATGGCAATTGTGCTCTTCTCGTTCTACGTCCTTCCCGTGACGACCCTCCTCGCGCCCCTCGCGGGCCTGCCCCTCGTCGGCATCCCCCTCGGGGCGGGCGGTCCCCGCATGCTCACCGTCGCCGGCGCCTTCCTCATGGTCGCCGGAGTGGGTTGGTCCTGCGTCAACATCAACTCCCTGCCGATGATCGTCGATCTCACGAGCGCTGAGAAGATCGGCACCTTCACCGGCCTCTACTACCTGTTCTCGACCCTCTCCAACATCGCAGGCCCGAACCTGAACGGCTGGATCATACAATTGACCAATAACAATTACAACAATATTATGCTGATCGCCCCCTTCTGCATGCTGATCGCCCTCGGCTTCATGCTCGGGGTGAAAAAGGGCGAGGCGACCGATTCCCCGGCCGCGCGGAGGGCGACGTCACCGGACCGCCGCGGCTGATGCCGCCGGAAAAAACATCGATGGAGAGTCCCATGTCCCAGGTTTTCGATCCCGATTCGCATGATGCCGCCGAGCTCTGGAGGATCTTCCTCGAGATCTGCGGTATTCCCCATCCTTCGCACCACGAGGAGTCCCTCGCCCTCTGGGCACTCGAGCGGGCCGCCAGGCTCGGCCTCGACGCGAGGCGGGACGGCGTCGGCAACGTGATTATCCGAAAGCCCCCGAAGCCGGGGCGGGAAGGCGCAGCCGGCGTCATACTTCAGGCCCATCTCGACATGGTCCCGCAGAAGGTTTCCGACATCGAACACGACTTCACGAAGGACCCGATCCGTCCACGCCTTGATCCCGATGATCCGGCATGGCTCAGGGCCACGGGCACGACCCTCGGCGCCGATGACGGGCTCGGCGTGGCGGCAGGATTCGCGCTGCTCGGGGACGATAGTCTCGACCATGGCCCGCTGGAACTCCTCCTTACGGTCAACGAGGAGGACGGCATGACCGGCGCCGAGGGCCTCGCGGGCGGTAGTCTCTCCGGGCGCTATCTCATCAACCTCGACAGCGAAAGGGGAGACGAACTCTGCGTGGGAAGCGCTGGCGGCCAGAGGATGTCCTTTTCCTTTTCCGAAGCGGCCATGGCCGTTCCGACGAGCTACTTCTGGCTTTCGGTTTCCGTCACGGGACTCCGGGGCGGCCATTCGGGCGGCGAAATCCAACTCGGAAGAGCCAACGCGATACGGGTCCTCGCCAGCCTTTTCGATGGCGCCTCTGGTCTTCGCTTCGCGTCAGTCGCCGGCGGCTCCCTGCCGAACGCCATCCCAAGGGAGGCCCGAGCCATCGTCGGCGCCCCTGAGGGCCAGGTCGAAGCCTTGCGATCCCGGATCAAAGAGGCTGCTGCCCGGCTCGCCGACACCTACCGATCGGCGGACCCCGGGCTTCGCGTCGACATCGAGGCTGTGCGGCCTCCTCTCGTAGCGATGGGAGAGGAATCCGCGGCCCGAATACTCGATGCCCTTTCCTCCATGCCCGACGGCCTCCAGTCCCTCCTCGACGGCATGGACGACGTGGCCAGGCTTTCGAGCAACCTCGGCGCCCTCGAAACCAGGATCGAGGAGGGTGGAGAATTCGAGGTGCGGAAGATCATAGTCGCCGGAAGGCTCCTCGCGCGGGGGGCCTTCGACGAGGAAAAGGCAGCATTGCTCGCATCGATCAGGCGCTACCTTGAAGGCGCCGGCGCCGAGATCGTCATGGCGGCTCCACGATCCTCCTGGCCCCCCGATCTTTCGAGCCGGCTGCTCGCCCGCGCCCGCGAGGTGTGGACGGAGTCGCTAGGCCGCGAGCCGAGGGTGAGGGCGACCCACGGCGGCCTCGAGTGCAATCTTTTCCGGCCCTCTTACCCCGGTTGGGACATGCTTTCCATCGGGCCGACGATTCGTTTTCCCCACTCGCCCGACGAGGCCGTGGAGATCTCCTCGGTCGGCCCCTTCTATCGTCGGGCCCGCCGCCTCATCGAAGTCCTGTCGCGCTGAGGGTCGGAGTTACAATTCAACCGGCGCCGTGCGGAGAAAGCGCGGAGCCTTCCGCGCGAGCGTGGCTCGTTCGAAGGCATAGGCCAGCTTGATAAGCGTTGGTTCTTTCCAGGCCCTGCCGACGAAGGAGAGGCCCACGGGGAGGCCGTGAATGAAGCCCGCGGGGACGCTGATGTGCGGATAGCCGGCTACCGCCGCGTGGGAGCCCCCGTCCATGTCCCAGGCCCTTCCGCAATCGCCGTTGACCGGGTCGATCATCCAAGCCGGGCCTCCGGTCGGGAACACGAGACAATCGAGGCGGCGGCTCGCGATGACCGCGTCGAGCCCCTCGGATCGAGAAAGCCTCCGGCACCTCTCGAGAGCCGAAAGGTACTTGCGCGAGGTGAGCGGCCCCTTGGCCAGGGCTTCCTCCAGGTGCTCCTGCCCGAAGAAGGGGAGGATGGCGTCTCGATGTTCATAGTTATAATCAATAAGGGCGGCGATGTTTCCGACGGCGGCGTCGGAGCAGGTGGCGAGGTAGTCCTCGAGTCCCTGCCTGAATTCGTAGTGGAAGACTTCGATCTCCGCCCTGGCGAAGGGGTCGCTCGGGGCGAGCTCCGCCTCGAGGATGAGGGCGCCAGCGTCCCGCATGGCCTCGAGGCTCGATTCCATGATCGCGAGAACCCTCTTGTCGCTGCCGAAGAGCTTGCGAGCGACGCCGATGCGCGCCCCTTCGAGGCCCCGTGGGTCGAGATAGGGGCGGTAATCCGAAAGGCCCCGCTTGCCCGAGGGTCCGAGGGCGCCCTTGGTCGCGGGATCGCCGGGGTCCGCTCCGGCCATGGCGCCGAGGAGGATGGCGGCGTCCTCGACGCTCCTCGCCATTGGCCCGGCCGTGTCCTGGCTGCGCGAAATGGGAATGAGGCCCGCGCGCGAGACGAGTCCCACCGTGGGCTTTATGCCGACGATGCCGTTGGTCTGGGCCGGGCAGACGATCGAGCCGTCGGTTTCGGTGCCGACCGCGGCGGCGCAGAATCCGGCGGCGACGGCCGCCCCCGAACCCGACGAGGAGCCGCAGGGCGTCCTGTCCAGCACATGGGGATTCCTGGTTTGGCCGCCGCGCGAGGACCAGCCGCTCGTGGAGCGCAGTCCGCGGAAATTGGCCCATTCGCTCATGTTGGTCTTGCCGAGGAAGAGAGCCCCCGCAGCCCTGAGCCGCTCGACGAGGGCCGCGTCGCGCCTGGCCCTGTGCCCCGCGAGGGCGAGGGACCCCGCCGTCGTCTGGAGCCTGTCGGCCGTGTCGATGTTGTCCTTGAGAAGGAGGGGGATGCCGTGGAGCGGCCCGCGGCGTTTCCCCGCGCGGAGTTCCCCGTCGAGCCGCTCCGCGATGTCACGGGCCTCGGGATTGAGCTCGATGACCGAATTGATTTTCGGGCCCTTCCTGTCGAGCGCCTCGATCTTCTTGATATAAAAGTCTACGAGGGCGGCGACGGTGAGTTCCCCCGCGTCCAATCGAGCCCCGATTTCGGAAATGCCCAATTCCTCTAATCCATCCATTTTACCCCTCCCGACGGCAGGACTTCCGGCTCGGCTGCCGCCTCGCCGCGCGGAGCCGCCCTTCGCCGGAAGAGTATGCTATCCACCGGGGGCGGAGGCAACCGCCGACCTCGGCTCGCGATGAAAGGGCTCCCGCCCCTGGCATTCGGGGCGGGAATGGGGTAAAAACGACGGATGCTCCGGTTCGCCCCGCGACGCGGCAAGGAACGAGGAGCGAAGGAGGATCGAATGGTCAGGCACGAAAGCGAAATACAGCCGGTTCCGATGAAGGGTTCCGACATCGAGGGCACTCTCAAGCAGATACTCGTCGGGCCCAAGGACGGCTACGAGGGCTATCTGCGCGTTTTCGCCATCGCCCCGGGCGGCCACAGCCCCTACCACAGCCACGCCTGGTTTCATACCAATTATGTGCTTGAGGGGGAGGGAAGGCTCACCATCGAAGGCGTTCCCCATCCCATCAAGGCGGGCTCCGTCGCGTATATCGACGGCGGGAAGAAGCACAACTTCGAGAACACCGGCACGGGCACGCTCAGGTTCATCTGCCTCGTCCCCCCCGAGGGCGACGCCTATTGATCCGAGTCGCAGGGGCGATTCGAGATATGGATGCAGGGCGGGCCACCGCTACGGAGGGGCCGGAGGAGGGGAAATTGAGGCTCGAAAACGCGATACCCTTCACAAAAAGCGACGTCGTGGAGCATTTGGCCGGTCGGTTCGACGACGCTGCGGAGGGAAACCGTTTCCGGGCCCTCTGCGCCTTGGTGGAATCGATCTACCATCTCCGCTTCCACGAGAATCTCGAAGACTGGAAGCTCTCATACGCCCCCTTCGATCCCGACCGGGGCGAGGGGCTCATCCCGGGCGTATCGCCCTTACCGAGCCCCGAGGCGGAGCGAAGCGCCCTCGACGGTCTGCGCAAGGTCCTCGTCGCGGCCAATTATCGCGAAATCGACGGGGCGCGGATCAAAGAGGCCTTCGGCCGAACCTCTCCCTGGGGCCTCGAGATCGAAGTTGACCTCGGTCGCTACCGGACCCTCGGGCTCTTCTATCGCGGCGAACATCCGGAGAGCCTGATCAAGGAAGCACTACTACTCAAGAAAAAATTCGACTACTCCGTCTTTCGCCAGGTCGTCCTCGTATTCGGCCTCAAGGAAGAAGCGAAGGGACGAAAGGGCCGGGGCAAAAAGGGCAAGGGCAGATATCGATCGGACAGGCTCTACATCAAGCTCTTCAAGAACGTGCCGACCGTGGACCTCGAGATGCTCTTCCCCGAGGCCGAAATAAGGGTGAGAACCGTGGACAAGCTCAAGGTAGTCCTTCCCCTCGCCGCCGGCGCCGGTTCCTCCCTCTACAAAATCATCGGCTACGTGCTCGGGAGCGGCCAGATCCAGTATCTCTGGCATCAGGTGGGTTTCTGGGCCCTCGTCGGCGGATTCTTCGGCGTCGCCCTCAAGGGATTCAGCTCCTACAAGAACACCGTGGAAAAGTACCTCAAGGCCCTGACCGAAAGCCTCTATTTCCAGAACCTCGACAACAACTCGGGCGTCTTCAAGTACCTCCTGGACGACGCGGAGGAGGAGGAATGCAAGGAACTCATCCTCGGCTGGTACTTCCTCCATTTCGGAGGGGGCGGCATCACCGAGGCCGAGCTCGATGCCCGCGTTGAGGCCTATTTCCACGACGAGCTGGGCAGCGAGCTCGACTTCGAGGTGGACGACGCCCTCCGCAAGCTTGTCGATCTCGGGTTGGTCTCCGTCGAGGACGGCAGGCTCTCGGCCCTCCCCCCCGCGGCGGCCCACGAAGCGATCGAGCGACGCTGGGAGGTGGAGGCGAAGCTCTAGCTTCCGGGAGGAGCGAGGATGCCCCAGGCTATCGGCTAGAGTGGCTGATTCGTCTGCCCTGGCGCTTTTGACCGGACGCGGCGCCCGCCCTATACTCGTATGCAAGTAGCGGACTTCGGGAGGCAGCCATGGGCTCGGCTTTCGATGTCGGGAAAAAGACCTTTCCCCTCCTTTCGGCCATTTCGATTCGAACAAGGGATAGCTTGTTTGCGATGGGCAAGTTGATGGGGAGTCTGTACGGAAAGGCGCGAAATGCGGGCAGGTCGCCTGCGGGCCCCGTCTTCTGCGTCTATTATGAGAAGCCGGTCGATCCGAAATCGGTCGATTTCGAGATGTTCCTCCCCGTCTCGGGCGAAGCGGACGAGGCGAAGGACATTGCGAGGCTCGGCGGCGAGAATTGCCTTTATCTCCGGGTTAAAGGCTCCTATTCCCAGTTTGGGGCCGCCTATGATGCGCTATCGGCCTTCGTCGAGGAACACAAGCTCCGGATGATAGCCCCGCCCAGGGAGGTCTATGTGCGGGGGCCCCTTTTGGGCTTTCTCACCTTCATTCCGATCATGGTGACCGACATCTATTTCCCCATCGCGGAACCTTCCTGAAACCGTATGACGATAGGAGCATGAAAGAACGGCTCGCCGGGGCATCGGCCAGCGGTACGAAATCGCCCTCAGCGTCTCGCGCCGATCTTGCGCGGGGGGTGCGCTACGGAACGTCGATCGCGTCCGCGAGTATTGCGAGCGCGAGCCGAAGCAGGGTGTCGCGCCGCATGACGAAATCCTCACGAATAAAAGTACCGTCTACTTCCGAGCATACTCGCTAATTCGTCGATGAAGCCGACTCCTCCGCATGACTGCCCCGACTCTTTTCCTCGCGGCCGAGTTCTGCCGACACCGCCTCGTCGAGTATCGAATCGACGTTGGGGTTCGAGGACTCCCCCGGCGATCCCTTCGGGGGGGCCGCTCCAGGGAGGGCCTTTGCCGCCTCGGCTATCCAGGCCGCCGCTCGATCGGAGCCGATCTTGCTCGTGTCCAGGGCGATGTCGAAGCGTTCGAATGAATCCCAGCGCAGGCCATAGAAGGCCGAAATGAAGGAGGCCCGCACCTTGTCGCCTTCGCGCACTATCGCCTCCGCCCGTGCTTGGTCCGTTATTCCCTCTTCTTGCATCACACGCGTCACCCTCCAGGCGAAAGGCGCATGGAGGCGGACATTCAGGACGCCGGGCTCGTGCGCGAGGATGACATAGCTGCCCCTGCCGAGAATGACCGTGTCCCCGTGCCTCGCGATCGCGCGGGTAACCCGCTCGAGCATCGAAACGATGACCCGTTGCCTGGCGTCGATCGTCGACCAGATCCCCGACCGCGCGTCGTATTCGCTTTCGAAGTCGATGAGGCCGTAGCCGGCGAGTATCTTCCCGATGACCGCCTTGTCGACGAAGTGGTAGTCGAGGAGCTCCGCCACCTTCCGCGCCGTGGCGCTCCCTGCGCTGCCGTATTCCCGCGAGATCGTGACGAGTGCCATATGCTGACCTCCGCCCCGAGGGGCATGAAGCGGGAGGCGGATGCTCAGGATCGGATCGTTGCGGGAGCTATCGTCTCCCCTCCATCCTCAAGTATAGGCCCCGCCTCTCCCGCGATCCAATCTGGGGCGGATGGCGCGCATGGGGAGGGCGGCTAGAGCTGGAACCCGAAGATGAAACTCGGCGTCCAGGCGAAGGCGGTGACCGGGCTGCCGTCGGCCCCGAGGCTCAGGCCGGGAATCAGGAACTCAACGGCCCCTCCTCCGACGAGAGCCAGGGGCCCGTCGAGACGGGCGCCGAAAAGGGCTCGCGCGACAGCGCTCTGGGATCCGGGGAGTATCGAGGGTGCAGTCCCCCTGTCCTTGGAATAGGCCCGCCATTGGGCATCGGCGTCGATGAAGTAGGGACCGAGGGGAAGCCTCGCGCCGAGGCCGAGGGAAAGGTTCCAATTCTGAGGATTCTGCGGCGAATCGGCGCCGAGGCTCAGGATCGTGTAGCTGAACCTCGTGCCGACCTTCATCGCCGCCAGGGCTCGACCGTCGGGATCGATGGTTCCCTCGAAGGCGAGGATCCCGTCCTTTTCAATTGAAACGAGTCCGAAGGCCGGGCCATGGATGCGGGTCGAGATGTTCACCAGACCGAATTGGCTGCCCCAGAGCTCGCCCGCGACATTGACGACTCCCAGTTGGAGCCCCCGCAGTTCCTTGCCGACGTTGACCGGGGCGAGCTGGAATCCTGCGAAGTCCGCCGATGCGTTGAAGAGGCCGGCAATCTGGACGCCGATTCCCTGCGATGCGGTCCAATTGAAGCAGGCGACCTGAAAGCCCGCGAAGGCTCCGAGGTCGATATTGCCGAGGCCTGCGGCTTGGAAACCGAAGTTGATTTCGCCCGGGGCGACGGGGAGCTCGCCGACGAAGCCCAGCGACTCCTTCCCCGCGTAGAGCACTCGGCCCGCCTGGGTCAGGTTGAGGAGGCCGGCAATTTGGGCTCCCCGCGCCCTGCCTCCGACGATGTTGGCGAGGCCCGCGACATTGAACCAGCCCATGTCGCCGCCGGCGTAATTGGCGAGGCCGGCAGCCTGGAAGGCGGCCGCCGAACCGAGGGTCGCGTTGGCGAGCCCGGCAGCCTGGAACCCTGTCGCGCCGACCGCATCGGTATTGAGGAGGCCGGCCACCTCGAAGCCCCTGAGCTCGCGGGTGCTGCCGACGAGGGCGTTGACGGCGAAGACCCTGTCCATGGCCGACGTGAAGAGGGCCTGGCCGAGATCCGGCAAGACCTGGATGGTGAAGACCGGACTTTCGACGCCCACGGCGCCGAGGCCCGCGATGAGAGGAGCGCCTCGCGCGGCGGTCGCGGTCGCGGGAACGGGCCTGAGCTCCGAGGCCGAGAGGAGGGCATAGCCGCCTTTCGCGATCTGCAGCTCGGAGGAGAGGCGGCTCCCCCCATCGTCGACGAGGACGCTGTAGGAACCGGGCTCGATGCCGATCCTCACTCTTTTGCCCCGCGTCTTCATGAGCTCGACGGCGAGGGTTCCGCGCGCGTCGCGCACGAAGATCCTGCCCTGCACGTCCTCGGCGAAGAGGAGGCCGGCGCCGGCCGTGCGGAGGTCCGTGAGAACGAGGTCCCCGCTGCCGGTGAGGTTGATCTCGTAGGCAGGGTGCTGGGGCCCGAATTGGGTTCTCTCCGTCGAGGCGAGGGTTTCCTTGAAGGCGTAGGCATAGGCCTCGTTGAGGGTGACTCGCCCTTGGCCGAGACTGTCGGCCGCGCCGCGAAGTCCCGACACGAGATAGTGGGTGAAAAAGGAGCCGCCGAGCCGATCCGATTCCTGGGCCGACTCCGCGGCCGAACTCGAAGTGATATAGGCGTGGCCCTTCATGTCGGAGGATTCGTCGAAGACAAAGGCGGGGCGAGGGCTGCCGCCCTTGGCCCTCGTCATCGCTCCCGAGGAACAGGAATCGAGGATCGCGACGCGCAGATCGGCGCGCACCCCGTCCAGCTCGGCGCGAAGCTCCGGATAGCCGAGCTTTTCCGCGCCGATGAGGAGTCCGGTCTCGTCGGAGTGACCGGAATAGTAGAAGACGAGTTCGCTGCGCAGTCCCGCTCCAGCGGCTCGATCGGCCTCGTCGCGGAGGGCCGCCAGGGCCCCTTCGATGCGCGCGAGGCCAGGGTCGAGGAGGAGGGTGAGATCGGAGGGGCGAACGCCCCCGAGCTCCGTCATGACGGCGGCGAAGGACCTGGCGTCCGACCCGGCGTACTTGAGCCTTTCCCTGCCCGCGCCGCCCTCGTTGCAGCCGACGACGAGGGCGAAGCGCCGCATCAGCGTCGAAGGCTGGCCGTCTTGATTCGAGGCCGCGTTCGGCATCATATCGGTGAGAGCAGGATCGCCGAAGGCCAGGCAGGCTCCGAGGAAAAAGAGCGTTACCGCGAAATGTGGCCCGAGCCTTGCCTTCATTGCCGAACTCCTTTTTTCACGATGAACGAGCAATAGGAAAGACCGGCCGGAAGCTCGAGCCCTCCCGTCTCCGCGGCGAGAGGATCTCTGGCCAGCCTCCTCGCCCTTTCTTCCAGGCTCGCAAGTCGGAAGGGCGTAGTCGAGAACACGAAGAAGAAGCGCTCGAAGCGAGGGGCATCGTCGAGTTCGTAGGCCGTGGGAAGGAGATTCTCTCCCCTGTTCTCGATTGCCGAAGCGTCGAGATCGCCGCCCGAATATCCGGCGGGAAGATGGAAGGTGAGTGTTCCCCTCCCGTCTATCGAGAATATCGCGCCATAGCCCTTAGCTCCTGAATGGTAGCCGATCTGGAGGAGGTCTGCCGTCCGGACCCTCGCGCCGTCGGCGAGGTTTTCGACTTCCGTGCCCGCCTTCCTATAAAGCGACAGATGGAGAGCCGAGCCCTTGGCCCTCGTGTCGTCCAGGCCCGAGGCTCCCGGGACCAAGCCCCTGCCGACGATGAGGCCGAGGCCTATGCCGACAACAAGGAGGGCCGCGGCGGAGAGGGCCCAGAAAGGAGGGACCCTTCCGCGCGCTGGGTTGGACTTCGCCTCTATTCTCTTCGCCATGATCGCGGAGGGGTAGGCATGAAGAATTTCCCCATTCGAGTCGCGGATGGCTTCGATGCGCGCGGCGAGCTCGGGTTCCTCGAAGGCGGCGGCCTCGATTCCTTTCGCCTCGGCCTGGGAAAGCTCGCCGGCGACATAGCGCTCGAGGGTGAATTCGCTTATCTCCGCCCTTCCCGGCTTCATGGAGCCTCCCCTTTCTCGGCCTTGTGCCTCAGTTTGAGACCGGCGAGGCGTTTTCTCACACCCGAGACGGAAAGCCCAGTCACGGCCGCCGTTTCCTCGAGTGTCATGCCGTCCACGTAATGGAGCCAGGCAATCGTCAGGGTCGAAGGGCGTTCCATCCGAAATATCCCATCGATGAGCTGCCTCGCGATGCCCAGGCCTTCGACATCGTCGGGGCCCGCGATGGAATCCAAGAATTCGTCGCCCTCCGAACGCCTCATCCGGTCGGAGCGCAGCATGTTGAGACAGACATTCGTCGCGATCCTATAGAGAAGGCTGGAGGGTGAATCAGCCGAGAGACGGTCCCCCGAGCGGATGAGGCGCACGAAGGAATCTTGCATCGCGTCCAAGGCCTTCTCCTCGTCCTTGAGGATGCTCCTGCATCGCCTCAAGACCATGGGACCGTACTTTAGATAGAGGGCTTCGATGTCCATCATCCCGGCCCGCCTCGGTCCCACCTATATCGAACCCGCGAGGGCGGCCGAAGCGTCACCGCCAAAGCCGCAAAAAATCGCGTGCCCGGCGCAAAAAAAAGCGTCGGGTCGGGTGACGGTTTCGCCATGTCCACGTGTTGAATCTATAACGGAGCGGCGATCGCGCCTACCGACCGCCCACTTTCACAAGCGAGGTACCATGAAGAAGCCACTGGCCTTCCTTTTCGTCTCCGCCCTCTTCGCCGCGAGCCTTTCCGCGCTGACCACAGTCACGCTGGGAGCCGTCGTCGTCTCCGACTACGGCTCGATGCCCGACTACAAGGAAGTCCTCGCCGCCCCCTTCGGCCAGCGACCCCTTGAGGGCTTCGAGTGGGAGGTAGCCATCGATCGAGTCGGTTTCGGCGGCACCTATGCCGTGAACTTCAGCAAGGATGCCGCCGCCAACTGGTGGCTCGACTGGTACGGCATCCCCCTCTTCGCGAGCTACCATATTTTCGGAACGGGCGACTTCCTCGATCCCTTCGTCGAAGCGGGCATCGGCTGCGTGGGTCGAGTCTTCACCTCCACCGGATCGACCGCCGACCCGCGACTCCTCCTCGGCCTCTTCCCCGCGCTGACTGCCGGTCTCGACATCGACCTCCAACCCCTCGTCGTCGGCGGGAAACTCACCTGGGTTCCCGGCATTTCGGAAATTCCCTGCACTTCCATTCCCGGCCAATCCCTTGGCGGGATTCAGATCGCCTTCACGCTCGGCTACAGATTGGGCGCCGGGGACTGAACAAAAAGGGAATCCTGCTTTGCGGCGGCCGCGAGGACTGAGGTCTCGCGGCCGTCGGCTTATTCCAGGCTGCCGTCGGTTTATTCGGGCTGCATCATCAACAAGCTTCGAGGAACGTGCCTGCATCTACCTTGACAATAAAACTTGAATAACATATGTTCCAAATAATCTAGGTATCAGCTATCATAGCTCTCGAAATCCTTGGCGCCTTGTTCTTGCCGGAGTCTCTTTTCCTTCCCATGAAAGGTCATGGCGGGACGGATAGGGCAGGGCTTTTTCCCCGACCATGGAGGCGCGGCATGTCCATACGCTATGCGATTCTCGGATTTCTGAGCTGGAAGCCGCATACGGGCTACGAGCTCAAGAAGGTCTTCGCCGATGCCCTCTCCTTCCATTGGTCGGGCAACAACAATCAGATCTACGGGACCCTCGTCGACCTTCATAAAGCCGAGGCGGTGACCATCGAGGTGCAGCAGCAGGAAAAGCTTCCGGCTCGCAAGGTCTACACGATCACCGCGAAGGGAAGGGCCGAGCTCCGCGACTGGACCTGCTCCGATCCGGAGCTGCCCGTTCAAAGGAGCATGGCGCTCACGCAATTGGCCTGGGCCGAAGGTCTTTCGGAGGCCGAGTTCGATGGGATTCTCTCGGCCTACGCCCGCAAGCTCGGCGACCAGGTGCTCATGTACCGCGAAACCCTGGCTCGGAATCGGGCCGCGCCTCGGAGGAGCCCGCGCGAGGAATTGATCTGGCGAAGCCTCGACGAACACGCCGTGGCCTTTTACGAGAGGGAGTTGGAATGGGCCGAGTCGCTGCGCACCGCGGCGGCGGCATTAGGGCCGGGCGACGCGGAACGGGAAGCCTTGCGGCTTCGGGGAAGGGAAGGAGGACTATATGACAGCAATTACCACGAATGACATCAGGGCCCTTCGCGCCAAGACGGGCGCCGGACTCATGGACTGCAAGCGAGCCCTCGAGGAGGCCAAAGGCGAGGAGGTCGGGGCCGAGCTCATCCTCAAGGAAAAAGGCCTCGCGGAAGTTGAAAAGCGCGCCGAGCGGCCAGCACGGGAGGGGCGCGTCTTCCTCCACAGAGAGGGGTCGCGCGCGGCTCTTGTCGCCCTCGTCTGCGAGACCGATTTTGTCGCCCGCAATGCCGAGTTTCTCATTGCCGGCTCGCGCATCGCTGCCCGAGCCTGCGAATTGGGGCTGCAGGCTCCGGATCGCGAGACGGAAGGCGAGGTTTCCGGGCTCGCGAGCCTTTTGAAGGAGAACATCGGGATCAAGGGCATGGTCTTCGTCGAGGCAAGGCCGGGGGAGTCGCTCGACCTCTACCTTCATGGAGAGGGCAGTATCGGCGTGGCCCTGCGGGCGCGATTGGAGGGGGGGACTGGAACCGCCCGCGGCGAGGCCGAGGCCTTTCTCCATGACCTGGCGCTGCACATCGCGGCATTCGGCCCACTATTCGTCGACCAGTCGCATATTCCCGAATCCTACAAGGAGGACCTCGAGGAATCCTTTCGCAAGGACATGGCCGAAGACGAAAGACTCCGGGGCAAGAACGCGAAGATGCTCGAGAACATCCTCGCCGGCAAGATGAGAAAGGGACTCGCCTCGATCAGCCTCATCGATCAGGCCTTCGTCAAGGATGAATCGCTGACGGTCGCGACGGCCATCGCCAGGCTGCGGGAAGCCGGCGGCGTCCTGCTTTCCCTGGTTGATTTCAGCCGACTGAAGATCGGCGAATGAGGCGGTGCGGCAGTCTCCGAGGCGGGTCGACGGTCGCGAGGACAGAGACCTCGCGACCGTCGGTTATTGCAGCTTCGCGCTAGTCTTTTGCCCTAAAGCTTTCCTTCCCGCTTGACGCGTCGATAGCCATCTATGCCTATCGTCGCGGAGATCCCGGCCCACTTCAGCAGGGCGAGGTCGGTCCAGAGATAGCCGAAGTTATTGAAGGACCCCGCCGCGAAGAATTGGAGATTGAGAAAGACCGCCGCGAGGGCTGCCCAAAACACGCGGAATCCGAGGATGATGAGGAAGCCGACCCCCAACTCGAAACCGATGACGAGAAAATCGGTCCCCCGGGGTATGGAAAGGAAGATATTCTGGGCTATCCAGGCGAAAAGCTTATTTATATATAAGGGATCAAAATGCTTAACATTTGCCCCCGCCAGATGCTCGATCATGACCTGGATGAGGCCGGCCGAATTGGATGGCTGCGCGGCCTGTCCGGGCGGAGTGCTGACCGCTGCGATCCAACCCAGCTTTTCCCAGCCGGCGCTGAGCCACGACCAGCCGAAGACCAACCTGACTATTGTGAAAAAGAGCACCCCGACCGCCTTCTTCCAATCCTGGAAGAGGGCGCCGAGGGCTCGAAAATAGTTGAACATGGAGACCTCCTGTAACATATGGTACAGTTGTAGGGAGGCAATGAATAGGTCTGAAGTTCAATGAGGCTGGATTATTTAGGGTTCAAAATCTTGAAACCCCGATGTCAAGAATGCCGGAGCTAACCCGCGATCTTCGGGCCGCAAAGCGCATCACTCGTCAGGATGTCGAGCGGGTGCGGCGCTTTTCAAGAAAGCCAGGTAGGGGATTATCGCGTCGTTTTTCCGCGCTCCGGTTCCATCGTAGGTAATTGTGACGATCGGGATCCCGGTCACCGCCTCGATCTCGCTCGCCATCGCCTCGGTCACGACCGAGGGACAGCAGAAGGCGGGGTTGGCCTGGACGAAGAGAGCCGTGTCCGGGTGTTCTTCGAGGATGCGGAAAATCTTGATCGCGTTGTCGAAGCACTCGCCTTCGAATTCACCGCGCAGGCCCAGTCGTTCGATCTTCTCGAGGTAGCCGGGGTTCCTCCAACTCGGGAGGCTGCCGAAGGTGGCGTGGTCGGCGATCGAAAGGGACTTCTCGATGGTCGCTAGTACGGCGACGGCCGCCTTCATTTTAGCCCACTCGCCCCACGAGCGGTCGATCAGCAGTCGCCGGAAAAAGGCGTCGAGGCTGGCCTTGATATAGTCGATGTAGGGGGTCGTGATCACCTCGCCCCCGGCCTTCTCGATCTCCTCTTCGAGTCCCTGATTGAGCACGTCGTTGTCCCGCGAGTAGAGGTCTCCGAAAATCGCGACCTTGGGCCTCGTCCTCGGCCGCTTCGGGAGGTCGCCGAAGGGGCCGAAGGCCTCGCGGTAGGCCTCCTCCTTCGGTCCACCTTCCGCGAAGGCCGCGGTGAGTATCGCCATAGCCCTCTCAATTAGTCGTTTCGTCGCGCCGGCCTCGATCTCGTAGGGTCGGGTTCTGCAGGCGAGGCGCCGCAGGGTCCCGCCCGCGAGGAAAGCATGATAGGCTCCGATCATCGCCTTCGGCCCGAGGTAGAGGAAGGTAATATCGCCCGAGAAGACCTCGATCGCCTCCGTGCCGCGGCCATGGCGTTCGAAGACGGCTTTGATGAAATAGGGATACATCGGAAGGTTGCAGGGCCACATTCCGGAACCTATCCAGAGTACCGTGCGAGTCGGGTCGAGTCCTTCGCGCTCGACCTGCTCGATGCATTCTCCGGCGATTATGTTGATGGGTATGCATTGGCCCGTGTTGCCGCTCATCGCGCGCCTGATGGTGGCCGGCGTTTCGTCGAGGACCCTGGCGTCGATGCCGACGCTCCGGAGATTGGCGGCGAGGAGGGGGCAGACGAGTTGGTCCCAATTGGGAAAGAGGACGTTCCTGCCGCGAAGATCGCTCGCCAGTCTCGGGAGGAGGGGAGGGGCGCCGTCAGTCGCGATCCCTCTCGTGCCGGCGTTCGGCCGCGCCGCGCGCGCGAAATGATTGCGGAAGGAGCGGAGCCCGGCTTCGATTCTCGTCTCGTAACCCACGCTCGAATCGTGCTCGTCGATTTGTAGCACGAGGTAGGGCTTGCCCGCCCGGTCGAGGATGCGCCTGAACCATTCGAGGGCGAAGGAATCGGGGGAGCATTTGAAGGTAGTTATGAAGACCGGATAGAAACGCCGGTCTCGGGCGCAGAAATCGGCCGCTTCGAGGACCTCCGAAGCGTAGCGCCAGTGGAAGGCCGCGAGAAGGGGATCGATCGCCGAGGAGCCGACGCCCAGCATGTCCGAATAGACGATGTCGACGCCGCGCTTCGCTATCATCTCGCCGATCGAAGCCCCCATCGCGGAGGAGAGGACGACATAGGGCCTGCCCACGAGGACGACTCCGAATCCCTCGCCCTCCGCCGCCTCGGCGAAGACCTCGCGTGCGGCGGCCCTCGCCCGAGCCCTTGTCTTCACGCAGGAGTCCCAGGCTTCACGACAGGCTCGTTCGGAAGGCGCCTTGATGCCCCAAGGCGCCAAGGCGATCTTGAGCGAAGCCCTGATCTCGCCGGGGGCTCCGCTCGTGTCGCCTTTCCGGCCAAGGAGAAGGGGTGTCAGGATCCTCGCCCTGTCCTTCGCCTCGGCGATGCGCGTGACGATGGAGGCGTATTGGCTGTAATTGCAATAATAGCGCCTGCTTTCTTCACGCGATTCGGCATGATCCGGATGGCTCGGTTCCTCCTCGAGGTAGGTCGGGAGGAAGGCGAAGTCGGCGGCTTCGAGGAGGGCCCCGGCCTGGCCGTGGTACATGGCGATGGGCGCGCAGAATTCGGCGCCGGCAAGGCGCTTGCCTTCGCGGAGGGTCGGGCCGTCGTCCGGGGCGAGAATCGTGGGGAAGCCAAGTCTCTCGAAATAGGTACACCAAAAGAATGCGTCTTCCGCCAAATAGAGGGAGCTGGGAATCCCGATGGTAGGGTAGCCCAGCTTGGGATAGCAGCCCTTCCGCGCTTCTCGCCAGAGGGATTGGATGGCGCGCGCACGATCCCCGAGGAGGTCTCTGTCTTTCCCTGTCTTGACGAAATGTTTGGTCCCGTAATCGCGCCCGCAAAGAAAGCCGAATGCCACCTCTTCGCCGCCCACGTCGATGATCCGGAGCCGGCAGTCGTTGGGGCAGAGGCCGCATCGCTCCGAACGGGACTCGAGATCGAGCCGGTGGAGCCCGAAGCCTCGGAAGCCGCCGCTCCGCCTTCCCGGATTCGCGCCGATCTCGTCCCTCGCCTGAAGGGCCGCGCCGATGGCCCCGGTGAGATGGCAGAATTTCGACACGCCGATCTTCCTGCCGAGGCGTCGCTCGAAGGCGGCGACGAGGGCGCGATTCTTCGCCGTGGCGCCTTGGAAGGCGATGCGCTCGCCGATGGAGCCTTCGCGCGCGACCTTGCCGAGGTAGTTGTCGCAGACCGAGAAGAGGGAGGCGGCCAGAAGTTCCTCGGTGGCGTAGCCCTGTCCCTGGAAATGGTTGAGGTCCCTTTCCATGAAGACGGTGCAGCGATCGCTCGTGAGGGGCGCCTTGACGCCCATCGCGCGGGCGGAAAAATCGGCGAGGGGGACGCCGAGGCGGCCTGCCTGTTCCTCGAGGAAGCTCCCCGTGCCGGCGGCGCAGACGGCGTTCATCTGGCTGAAGGTGACGAGCCCGTCTTTGAGCAGGGTGAATTTGGAATCCTGGCCGCCGATTTCGATGATCGTATCGACCTCGGGATCGAGTTCGACTGCGGCCCTGGCGTGGGCGGTGATCTCGTCGATCGCCGCGTCGGCGCCGATCACGGCTGCGACAAGCTTGCGGCCCGAGCCGGTCGTCGCCGCCAGTTCGACCTCGAAAGCGTGCCCGGCCTTGGCTTCGATCCGCTCGATCGCCTCGAAGATCGATTGAGTCGCCTCGAGGGGCTTGCCGGCAGTTCTCGTGTAGAGGCCGGCGAGGACGCGTCCGTCTTGGGTAAGCACGGCCGCCTTCGTACTGGTCGAGCCGATATCGACGCCGAGGAGGACGGGCAGCTTCACGAAGCCTCGTGCCTCGATCGCCGAATCCAGGTATATGTCCACTTCAACCGGATTTTCCGGGCCGCCCTTTCTGGCGACATGGAGAAAGCGTCGGAGCGATGAAAAATCCGGATAGCCGTCTCGCGATAGAGCGAGGGGTTCCGTCGCGTATTCCCGCCCGTTGATGCCATCGCTTCGAATTTCCGCTGCGAGGAAGGGCTGTGTCGACCAGAGATTCCCCGCCATGAAACGGAGGCAGGCGCCGACGGCTCCATAGAATTGCGAGAACTCGTCGGTGGAAATCGCGGAGCCCGCCATCGCGGACAGGTGTCGCACGACGGCGGCGTTGCGCGACACGCCTCCCGCCATGAAGATGGGCGCCTCCGGGTTCTCGCCGGGGAAGAGGGCACCGGCGATATTGCGTGCCAGCCCCTGGCAAAGGCCCTCGCAGATCGCGGGGACGCTCCAGCCCTCGGCCTGGGCGTTTATGAGGTCGGTCTTGGCGAAGACCGAGCAGCGGGAGGCGATCGAAGGTCGTTCGCCCGTGTTCTCCAGGGCGAGGCCAGCGAGCTCGGCGCTGCCTCCCGCGAGGCCGAGGCGGCTCGCCTGCTGGTCGAGAAAGGATCCCGTCCCCGCGGCGCAGGATGAATTGCCCCGCATTCGTTCGTAGCGACCGGACGGGTCGAAGGCCGTCCTCGAAAAACGTTCGGCGCCGACGATGAGGAGGGTCCGCGCCTCGGGGTGGAAGCTGCGCAGGGTCTCGATCTCGGCAACTCGTCCGTCTACCGCGAAGGCCTCGCCTTCAGGCGACGAAAGGCGGGGGGTGGAAGATGTCCGGGCGAGGCCGTCGATCCGCCCGCCCCCTTCCCCGGGAAGGAGCCCTGCGAGGAGGGTCGCGACCGTTTCCGACATCCTTCCCTTATGGTAATCATAGGCGGAAGCGAGAATGCTGCGATCTTCGTCCATCGCGACGACGGCGACCGATGTCGAACCCGAGTCGATGCCGATCACCCTGCGTCCGGACATTCGCCGCTCCATCCCCTCGCTGACCTTCGCCAAGTATCGTTCCTGCCGCCTCCCGGTGCAATGAAGACATACGACCTTCGGCGCCGGAGGGTCGTGTCGGCGGATTGTGCCAATGCGGGGCGCCTGTCCTTCTTGCCGATGCAAGAGCGGACAGCGCGGCCTTCCCCAAGTAATGTGAAAGTAATTAATACGATAATATCGATATTATGATTTCTTCACGGTCGATTTCTCGGCGGTAAATCCTTGCTTCGCGGTCTTCTTGGGCTAGACTATCATGATTACTCACTGCAACCGCGCGCCCGACGGCTTGCGGCAAGTGTCAGGTACGAACGATGGAGGCACCATGAAGAAGGCTTCGCTGGCGGTGAGGGTGGCGATTCTGGTGAGCGTGCTTGTCGCCGCGTTGATCGGCACCGTGCTCCTCGCCATAGACATCATTCTGCAGAAAGATATAGACGCCCTCATGTCCTCCGAAAACATCCAGTTGGCTCGGGCTCGCTCGAGCCAGATCGATCAGCTTGTCGAGACACATTTCCGGGAACTCTCCATCCTCGCGCAGGAGGATGTCGTGACGAAGGGAAGTCCCGCAGCCGCCGAAGCCGCGATCCAGGCGATGAACGGAAAGGTGAGCCCCGATATTTCCACCGTACTCTTAGGATGGCCAGACGGCAGGGGAACCACGCCCAAGGGCGTCTACGTCGACATAAGTCAGCGTCCCTATTTCCAGGCGATCATGGGCGGGGGTAAGGATTTCTTCGTTTCCGACGCCCTCGTTTCGAAGGCGACAAACCAGCCGGCGCTGATCCTCGCCAAGGCCGTCGCCGGAGGCGACGGCAAGCCCCGCGCTCTCATCGGCTTCGAGATGCAGCTCTCCGCCTTGAGCCAGATAACGAACGCGATCAAGCTCGGAAAGACGGGTTTCGGCTGGGTCCTCGACGGCCACGGCCTGGTGATAGCCTATCCAAGTCCCGAAGCGATCATGAAGCTCGACGCGGAAAACGCCGACAAGGCCGGGTATCACGGCCTCTCCGCCCTGTCGAAGCGCATGCTCGCCGAGCCCGAGGGGACCGGCGCATACTCGAATCCCGACGGTACCGCGATGCTCTGCTACTGGGCCCGCGTCCAGAAAAGCCCCGGCTGGACCCTCGCTCTCAGCATCACGAGGAAGGAAGCCAACGCCACCCTGGATTCCATCGGCGCCTTCATCGCCGCCATCCTTTGCGTCGGACTACTCCTCGCCGTCGCCCTGTCGATCATCCTCGCGCGTTCTCTCTCCCGTCCCATCAAGGTCGTGGATCAGGCTTTGTCCGAAATCGCCAAGGGAGACCTCGTGCTCGCAAACGTTTCGCAGAGCGAGCGCGACAGGGTCACGGCGAGGGGCGACGAGATCGGCAACCTGGGCCACACCCTCAAATCCCTCCGCGAGAGCCTGAAATCCGTCGTCAGCGGTATAAGAACCTCGTCTGACGAGGTTTCGCTGGGGGCCAACGAGCTCTCATCTTCCGCGCAGGGTCTCTCGCAGGGGACGAGCGAGCAGGCGGCGAGCATCGAGGAGCTTTCCGCGTCGGTGGAGGAGCTGGCCTCGACGATCAGGCAGAACGCCGACAGCACGACCCAAGCCGACGCCCTCGCACGCAAGGTCGCCCAGAGCGCCGAGTCCTCGGGCTCTTCCGTGATGGATACCGTCACAAATATGAAGGAAATTGCCGGCAAGATCTCCATCATCGAGGAGATCGCGAGGCAGACGAATCTCCTCGCGCTCAACGCCGCCATCGAGGCCGCGCGGGCGGGCGAAGCGGGCAAGGGATTCGCCGTCGTAGCGAGCGAGGTGCGCAAGCTGGCCGAGCGCTCCGCCAAGGCCGCGGGCGAGATCAACGAACTCTCGCGGACGAGCGTGGTCGTGGCGGGCGAGGCGGGAAAGCAGCTGGAGATCCTCGTGCCCGACATAAGGATGGTCGCCGGACTCATCCAGGAAATCGCCGCCGCCTCGTCCGAACAGTCCGCGGGAGCAGATCAGATCGCCAAGGGCGTCAGCCAGCTCGATACCGTCGTCCAGCAGAACGCCGCGGTTTCGGAACAGCTGGCGAGTACCGCCGAGGAACTCACCGCCCAGGCCGCTCGCCTCAAGGAAGCGGTGGCTTTTTTCACCCTCGGCGACGATCGGGAGCGGGGCGTCCATCAGCAGCGGGGCGACGAAATATCGCGAGGACCCGCTGAAGTCAAACCCCCGGTGCGACAGCCTGTCCGGATCGCGGCGGGTAAATCGACGCGCCTTGCCTTGGTGGAAAGGGAGGGCCGAGTCTCCGACGCGGATTTCGGGGAATTCTAAGGCGGTAGCCTCTGGCCCCTTCCCGGTCCTCCTCTCCTCCGGTAGATTTGGAGCCATCCCGCGAGTCCCAAGGAAGTACGCGTGCCCTTTTCCGATTTGCCCCTGTCCAAGGACCTCCTCGGAGCCCTCGCCGCCATGGATTGCCTCGAGCCCTTTCCCGTCCAGTCGGCCGTCATCCCCTTCGTGCTCGCGGGCCGAGATCTGTCGGTCTCGGCCCCCACCGGCTCGGGCAAGACCCTCGCCTTCGCCCTGCCCCTCGTCGAACTTATGGTGAGGGCCTCTTCGCTTGGCCGCGAAGAAGACCGCGGACAGGGCGAGCGAGGATCCGCGCGAGGCGGAGCCTCGATCCGAAGCCTCGTCCTCGTGCCGACCCGTGAATTGGCCCTGCAGGTGGCCTCGGTCTTTCGCGGGCTGGAGAGCGACAAGGGGTTTCGATTTCGCCTGCGCGTCGTCCATGGTGGGACATCGATCAATCCGGACATGCTCTCCCTGCGCGGCGGCGCCGACATCCTCGTGGCGACGCCCGGAAGGCTCCTCGATCTCGCCTCGAAAAACGCCCTTCGCCTCGGCTCGCTTCGCCACCTCGTCCTCGACGAGGCGGATAGAATGCTGGGGCTCGGCTTTCGCGACGAGCTCGCTGCGATACTCGCCCTCCTCCCCGAGGATCGTCAGACCCTCCTATTCTCGGCGACCCTCGACGGGGAGACCGCGGAAGTCGCCAAGGTCGCCCTGCGCGGGGGTGAACGCGTCATCATCGAAGCAGGCGTACCTTCCGTCGCCGGCCCGAAAGGTGATAGTCCCCCAGGCGGGTCCGGGGGGGGCGTCGGGAAGGGCGCTTCGCCTTCGCCGGCGACCTCCCAGGAAACAGGCATAATTGAGATCATCCATCGCGTGGCGCGCGACGAGAAGGGTCCCTTCCTCCGTCGCCTCATCGAAGGCTCGCCCGGCTTCGATCGTATCCTCGTCTTCGCCTCCTCGACGCGAAGGGCCGACAACGTCACCCGCAAGCTCCTCAACAACGGCATTTCCGCGACCGCCTTCCATGGCGACCTGAGTCAGGCCGCCCGCGTCGCCGCTCTTGATTCCTTCAGGAAGGGGAGGGTGAGGATCCTCGTCGCGAGCGACCTCGCCTCGCGGGGACTCGACATCGAGGGCATGCCCTGCGTCATCAATTACGAATTGCCGCGGCAACCCCTCGATTATGTCCATCGCATCGGCCGGACGGGTCGTGCAGGTGCGCCGGGTCTCGCCATCTCCCTCGTGAGTCCCGAGGAGGAGGAGCTGCTCCGCCTCATCGAAAGGCGGATCGGGAGGAAGCTGCCGCGAGCCGAATCCTAGGCCGCTCCGACGATGCTTGGGAATGCGATGCCGAAGCGCGCCTCGGCGCGGATTGCGGGATTTACGCGAGCAGGTTGATGCGTTGTCCGGGGAAGGCATCCCTGTCATAGGCCCCGTAATAATCATCGAGACTCGACTCGGCCACTTCGAGTCTCTTCTTCGCCTCCTCCCGGGCCCGATCGAAGACCTCCGCGGGGGTCAGATACCGGGCATAGGCTGGAGAGGCGATCGGATCGGCGCCGGAAAATCCGCTGATTTCCATGGCGACCTCCACAGTTCATAAATAAAACAATCGGCCTCCCCTCGAGTCTCATTTTCTATTTGCGGTCCGATACCGCGCCTTGGCATGGGCTGCGCACTCGGGATATTCCTTGCCAACCAGGTCTTCCCCGTGCGAAATTCCGTACGGTCCCTGCCGGGGAATCGGAGGTTGCGATGAGGCATGAAATTCGGCTCTTGGGCGATCCCCTTCTCAGGTTGATCGCGGCCGACGTGGAAGACCTTGCGAGTCCTGGGCATCGGCGGGATGTCGCGGCCCTCAAGGAAGCCCTGGACGATTTCAGGGCGGAAAAGGGTTTCGGCAGGGGTATCGCCGCTCCCCAAATCGGAATCTCGCGGAAGATCGTCGCCTTGAATCTCGGCTCGGGAACATTCGTGGTAATTAATCCGAAAATTACCCGCTACGGAGACGCGAAGTTCACGATGTGGGACGATTGCATGTCGTTTCCCGACCTCCTCGTCAGGCTTGAGCGCAGCTCAACCGTCGACGTTGAGTTCCTGGACGAGGGAGGGCACAAGGTGGAATGGAAGGGTCTCGGCCGGGCCGAATCCGAACTCCTCCAACACGAAATCGACCATCTCCACGGCATATTGGCGGTCGACAGGGCCCTCGACAGGGAGAGCCTCGTCTACCGCTCCCTGTTCGCGGAAAGGCGGGAGTATTTCGAGGGCCTGGTGGACTATCGCATCGAACCCACGATCTGAAGAACCTGAAGGCCCTCGGCCCGGAACGAGACCGGAAGGGTCCCCTCAGTCAACGGCCGACGGGTTCCTACGCAGGGCCGCGAGGGCACGGACGAGGACGAGGGCCTGACCGTAACGGGCTTCGTTCACGATTTCGATGCGGATGCCCCAGCCCTCCTTCTCCGGCCTGTCGTCGAGAAAGGCCGCGATGACGGGGGAGGCGAGGGGGTCGCCGCGAAGCACCTCGAGTTCGCGCTCGCGCGCGGCCAGTCCGATTCGGAAGCCGCCTGTGCCTATCGTGAGCTCGAGGAGGGCCTTGGCCCCGTCATGGATCTTGAGCTTCCAGCCGTATTTCTTGCCGTAGTGTCGCCATTCTCGCTCGAAACCCTCAGCGGCCCCGAGGATGCCTTCGTACCAGGGATGGGCCTGGCCCAGGGCGGCCGCGATCGAGGCGGGCTCGGGGGCGGGGAGCTCCGCGAGAAAGAGGTTGTCGTTCATCGCTCTATTGTAGCCTGGAAAGCCTTCGGCGTCGCAATGGGAGGCCCCCTTCCCGAAGGCGGGCCTTGGCGGCTAGAGTCCCTCCGTGCAGCAGCCCCTCCGTCTCGCCTCCTTCAACGCCGAAAACTTCTATCTCCTCCTCGATCCCGGCCCCTGGCGAGAGAATCGCGAAGCCCTCGAGTCCCTCGGCGAGGCCGAATATCGGGCGATGAACGCCTCGATCTTCAATCCCAACAAGGATCGAGGCAAGATCGCCGCCATCGCCCGCTGCATCTTGGAGGAGGACTTCGATCTCGTCTGCCTCGTCGAGGTGGGCGGCATGGAGACCCTGGACAACTTCAACCGCCTCTACCTCGACAGCGCCTACGATTGTTTTCTCCACGAGGAGAATTCGCGGCGGGGCATCTACGTCGGCGCCTTGGCCAAGAAGGGCCGCTTCCCCGGAGCCCGCGCTCGGAGCATGCCCGGCGACTTTTCGCGGAATCTCCTCCGTCTCGACCTCGGGCCCGAAGGCGGGAACCTCGAGGTCTTCGCCGTCCATCTCAAGTCCCAGCACGGCGAGGATCGGGGCCTCGAGCAGCGCATCGCCGAGGTCGAGCGCCTGCGCTCCCTCGTGCGGCTGCGTAATTGCGTCGTCCTCGGCGACTTCAACGGCATACTGATCCGTGGCGAGCATCAGTTCGAATACGAGCCCTTCCTCGAGCTGCCCTTCACCGACGTCCTCGAGATCGTCGGCATCCCGCCCGACGCGCGCCGCACCCACTACTACTTCGGCCGTGAACCCAATTTCACCCAGCTCGACTACATCTTTTGCAGCGACGACATCGATGTCCTCGACGCCGGGGTCCTCGAGGGCGAAATCCCGATCAACCGCGAGCAGCGCGCCAAGCTGCCCTCCGACCATCTCTTCATATATGCGACGATAGTTCCGGCGCCCGGACAGGACGCGGCCCTCTCCGATGCGGAGGAGGCTGTCGAAACGGCGGCCTCCCTTCTCGTGGAGACCGTCGAAGCCTCGGAGGATCCTGCGCCGGTGGCGGCCGGCTAGCCTCGGATCGTCTAGTCGCCGACGGTCGCTTCCGTCGGCCAGCCCAGGCGCTCGAGCCATTCCGGCGTCGGAGGCACGATCTTCCTCGCGCCGAGATCGAAGAGGGCCATCGTGAAATCGGCCTCGTTCGCAACCCGTCCCTCTTGGTCCACCATGGCCTGCTTCAGGACGAAGACCTTGCCCCGCACCTCGCCGAGGATCGTGGTGACCCTCACCTCCTGCCTGAGCCTTAGTTCCCTCTTGAAGCGGATGGTCGCCTCGAGAACCGTCAAGCCCACGCCCGTGGACCGCACGACCTCGAGGCCGAAACCCAGGGTCGTGGCCAGTTCCCATCTCGCCTCCTCGTAGATCTGGAGGTAGGTGGCGTTGTTGACGTGGCCGAAGGTATCGAGATGTGATTCCCGAATAATCAAGGGATAGGTGAATACGGTGCCCGCGCGCGGGGCCGGCGTGTCGCCGAGGTTCATGTCCATGCCGGATGCTAGCACGTCGGACGCCGAGAGTCGATCGGGCAAGACGCGGGATGGAATGTTTCCTTATCGAAAGAAGCGAAGCTAGTCGCGATAAAAGCATAATTAAAAAGTTATTGCCTAGAGAGTCGCGCCATTGATACCTTCGTTTGATCGTACTATTTGACGGGAGGTCAGCATGAAGAGGTATTCGGCGTTCTTCTCGGTCTTCGCGACGGCGCTTTTCTTGGCCCTTTCGCTCGACGCCCAGGCCCAGGATACCGTAGGAGTCGCGACCAACGCTTCTGGCGAGAAGTATCTCGTCGATTCCAAGGGCATGTCATTATATTACTACACGAAGGACAAGACCGGCGACAGCGACTGCAACGGCAACTGCCTCAAGGTCTGGCCGGCTTTCTACGTTCCGACGGTCTCGGTCTCGCCTTCCCTCGACGCCGCGGATTTCGGAACGATCACGAGGGCTGACGGCGCCAAGCAGACCACCTACATGGGATGGCCCCTCTACTATTGGGTCCGCGACAAGCAGCCGGGAGACATCACGGGCGAGGGAGTGGGGAAGGTCTGGTACATTCTCAAGGTACCCGCCTACACGGTGATGATCTCGACCGACGCGAAACTCGGCAATTACCTCGTCGACGGAAAGGGCATGACTCTCTATTGGTTCACCAAGGACTCACCCGCCACGAGCGATGGTTCGGGAGCCGCCAACGCCAACTGGCCGGCCTTCGCCCCCGACTCCTTCGTCGTTCCCTCCGCCCTGGACGCGGCCGATTTCAAGATGATCGCCCGCGGCGACGGCACGAGGCAGGCGACCTACAAGGGCTACCCGCTCTATTACTTCGTGAAGGATCAAATGCGAGGCGATGTCGCGGGACAGGGCGTGAAAGATGTCTGGTATGTGATAGACCCGGCAAAGTTCCCCGCGGAATAAAGCCCGGTCTCGTGAGGCTTGAGGGTCCTGGCCGCGGGCTCCCTTCAAGCCCGCGACCGCATCGCCCTATTTGCTATCCTCTTCGAAGAACTCGAACTCGCCCTTGAGCTCCTTGTTGGCCTCGAGGGATCTGAGCTGCACGCGGCGGATCTTCCCCGATATGGTCTTGGGCAGGTCCTGGACGAATTCGAGTTTCCGCAGGCGCTTGAAGGGAGCGACCTTCTGCCTAACGAAGTTGAGAATGCTCGTGGCCGTCTCCCTGGTAGGCTGATAGCCCGGCGCCAGGGTGACGTAGGCCTTGGGAACGTAGCCGCGGATCGGGTCGGGCGAGGGAATGACGGCCGCCTCGGCGACCTCAGGGGATTCGATCAGTATGCTTTCGATCTCGAAGGGGCTTATCCGGTAGTCGGAGCTCTTGAAGACGTCGTCAGCCCTTCCGACGAACCAGAAGTAGCCCTCCGAGTCCCTGGTCGCTACATCGCCCGTCCGATAATAGCCTCCCGACATCACGGACCTGGTCTTCGCTACGTCGTCGGCGTAATTGATCATCAGACCCATCGGTCGGGGATCGAGCTTGATCACGACCTCCCCCTCGTCCGATTCGTTTCCGTCGGCGTCGAGGAGTTCGAGGCGGTAGCCGGGGGCGGGCCTGCCCATCGAGCCAAGCTTGACGATGGCCCCCGGCATGTTGCCGACCTGGAGGGTCGTCTCCGTCTGGCCGTAGCCATCCCTGATCGTGATCCCCCAGTCGCTGCGCACCTTCGTTATCACCTCGGGATTCAGGGGCTCGCCGGCGCTCACGAGCTCGCGGAGCGACGCAGGCTTCGGCTTGATGTCCTCGAGGATCATCATCCTCCACACGGTGGGCGGGGCGCAGAGCGTGTTCACCTGGTACTTGTTCATAACGCCGAGAAGGGCCTTCGGGGCGAAGCGGGCGTATTTATAGACGAAGATCCCCGCGCCCGCGTTGAAGGGAGCGAAGAAGGAACTCCAGGCGTGCTTGGCCCATCCGGGCGAACTGATGTTGAGATGGAGATCCCCTTCCATCAGACCGAGGTAGTACATGGTCGACAGGTGCCCGATGGGATAGGAGCCGTTCGTATGGAGGACCATCTTGGGCTGGGCCGTCGTGCCCGAGGTGAAATAGAGGAACAGGGAGTCCGTGACCTTGGTCTGGATATCCGGCTTGAACGACGCGAGCGAATTGTAACCCTGTTCGTAATCGGTCCAGCCCTCCTGCTTTCCTCCCACGACCACCTTGAGAAAATCGCCTTCGATGCCCTGGAACTTGTCGACGTTCGCGGGAACGGTGACGACCAGCCTCACCTTGCCTCGCTTCACCCTGTCCTGGATGTCGTCCTTCGTGAGGAGGAGGGAGCAGGGTATCAACACGGCGCCCAGCTTTATCGCCGCGAGCATGACCTCCCAAAGCTCGCTCTGGTTGTCGAGCATCAGGAGAATCCTGTTACCGCGGCGGATGCCGAGACGCTTGAAGTAGTTCGCGACCCGGCTCGACCTCTCGGAGAGTTCGGCGTAGGAATATTTCCACTCGTCGCCCTTTTCGTCGACTATCCAGAGGGCCGTCCGGTGGTTGCCCTCGGCATACGTGTCGAAGTAATCGGTCGCCCAGTTGAAATCTTCGATATCAGGCCACTTGAAGCCGTAATAGGCGGACTCGTAGTCGTCCCTCCTGCTCAGCAGAAAATCGCGCGCCTTCAGGAACTTGTCGAGCTCGGTCTTCATGTGGCAACTCCTCGCTTCGTATTCTCGTTGGAAAACCAACGAGAGTTCCAGTGATAGTAAAGGTTCCTCCGGCTGTCAACTTGAAATCAACAATTGCCATGATCACATTTGGGCCTTCGAGTCGAGACGCTGGGCCACCGCCGATCCGGACGTTATATAAATATTTATTACGAATATTATTCAAGGTAACGAAGAAGGTCTGCGTGGGAGGCGCGACGCGAAGACGAAACCCGATTCGGGAGCCGAAGCGGCTGTCGATCCGCGAAATTGGCATCCCGGCCGGACCTGCGCTATACTCCCACGCATGAAGACCTACTTAACCCTCGCGCTTATCCTCGTCGTCGTCGGTATGGCCGGCGCCCAATCGACCCAGCCTGCTTCCGGCACGACAGCGACCGTCGACCTCAGCCAGGCTCCGGGGCTCCTTACCTCCTATTGTTCTCCTTGTCACGACTGGGCGTCAGATTACACTTCTATCATGGACTCCGGCGTGATCGTGGCGGGCGACAGCGCCTCGAGCCCGGCCTGGGTCATGATCTCCTCAGGCAGGATGCCGGCCTCAGGCCCCGCGCCGACGGAAGCGGAGCAGAAGCTCATCAAGGATTGGATCGACGCCGGGGCGGTCGCGCCGAAGAAATAGGCCTTCGCGGTCCTCCTGAAGGGGGCTCCGAGGGATTCGGCATTAGTTAAAGTTTACCATTGCCAATCCACAGGGCGAGGCTATAATCGACTCAATCGATCCTTATCAGGAGGAAGTATGAAGAAGTCTTTGCTTGCCGTCGCCTTGCTTGCGATGGTAACAGGCCTCGTCGGCGCCCAGACCGTCAAGAATCCCGACACCTTCGTCGCCGCGTCGTTCGGAGACGTCGTCAGCCTCGACCCAGCGGTCGCCTATGACAACGTGTCCTGGGGTGCCATCAGCATCATTTATGACAGGCTCGTCAACTACGACGGCGCGGCCCTCGACAAGTTCAAGCCCGGCCTCGCCACCGAGGTTCCGACCCTGGCCAATGGCGGCGTTTCCAAGGACGGCAAAACCTATACCTTCAAGATCCGCTCCGGCGTCAAGTTCCACAACGGCGATCCCCTCACCGCCGCCGACGTGGCCTATTCCATCCAGCGCAACCTCGTCACCGATCCCGATGGCGGCCCTGGTTGGATTTGGTACAATATTTTCTTCGGCTCCGATGTGTCCGGCTCCCGCGGCGACGACGGCAAGGTCAACATCAAATTCGCCGACATCGCCAACGCCATCCAGGCCAAGGGCAACACGGTTGTTTTCCACCTCAAAGACCCCTTCCCCCCCTTCGTGTCGGTAATGGCCGGTCAGTGGGCCTCGATCATCGACAAGAAGTGGACCATTGCCCAGGGTGGCTGGGACGGAACCGAGGCGACCTTCGTCGCGTCCAACAATCCGGCGACCGGCAAGGAAACCCTCTTCGACAAGGCGAATGGCTCCGGCCCCTACAAGCTCACGAGCTGGGAAAAGAACATCCAGTATAAGGTCGAGCGCAACGCCGCTTATTGGGGTCCCAAGCCCGCGCTGCAATTCGGCATTCGCAAGATGGTCACCGAGTGGTCGACCCGCAAGCTGATGCTCGAGCAGGGCGACGCCGACTATGCCGATGTCAATGCAACAAACTATCCCGAGATGGCCACCGAGAAGGGAATCCAGAAATTCGAGAGGCTTCCCACCATCAGCCTCACGGGCATCCACTTCAACATGAAGATCAACACCAAGGACAATCCCGCGACCTATTCCGGCGCCCTCGACGGCCAGGGAGTCCCTGCCGATTTCTTCGCCGATCTCAACGTCAGGCTGGGCTTTACCTACGCATGGGACGAGGCGACCTACATCAGGGATATTTCCAATAACACCTCCATCGACCCCGTCACACCCTACCCGGTCGGACTGCCCTATAAGAACATGAAGCTTACTTCCAGACCCTTCGATCTCGCCAAGGCCACGGACGCCTTTAAAAAGGCCTTTGGGGGCAAGCTCTGGGACCAGGGCTTCAAGCTCGACCTCCTCTACAACTCGGGCAACACGGTGCGCGAGCTCGGCGCCAAGATGCTCGCCGAGAACATCTCCTCCCTCAATCCCAAGTTCCAGATCACCGTCCGCGGCGCCGAGTGGGCCCAGTACACCAACCTCAACAAGAACAAGCAACTTCCGATCTACTTTATGGGATGGGCGCCCGATTATCCTGATCCGAGCGACTACGCCGGCCCCTATCAGAGCTCGACCGGCTACTTCTCCGGGCGCGCGGGCTACAACAACCCCGAGGCCGACAAGCTCGTTGCCGACGCCTCTATCGAGGTCAATCCCGCCAAGCGTCAGGCTATGTACTATAAGCTCCAGGACATTTGGCTCCAGGACGCCATCGCCATCATCTACAGCCAAGCGACGGTCAATTACTACTTCAAGGACTGGGTGAAGGGATACGTGTATAACTCCATGGATTCCGAGCCCTTCCAGAAGCTTCCTCTCCTAAAAAAGTGAAGGTAGCGTCGAGTTAAGGCTCAGGCCCGCGGTCCTCAAGGCCGCGGGCCTTTTTTCGAGATGGTCTTCCGAAGGTCGAAACGCCAATCTCATCCGACGGAACGTTCTTGGATTGACAGGTCCCCGACCCCGTCCTATTTTGGTTTACTCAGGAGTCCGGAGAAATTTCAAGGGAATCCTGAGTACCGATCCACCGACAAGGAGTCGCCTTTGAACCTCTACTCATTCATCGTGAGAAGGTTGCTTTTTATGATCCTGGTGCTGGCGGGAGTCTCCTTGCTGGTATTCGCAGTCATGATGATCCTTCCACCCGGCCAGCGTCTGGCCGCCTACGTCACGAGTGATCGGATCACCCCCGAGATGATGGATGCCCTGATAGCGAAATACGGGCTCAACGATCCCGCTCCGCTCCAGTACATTCGGTGGCTGGGCAACATCTTCAGGGGTGAGTTCGGCTATTCGGTCACCGCCAGCGCCCCCGTACTCACCGCCTTCGGGCAGTACTTCCCGACCACCCTCGAACTTGTCCTCTACTCGACTCCCCTCATCATCCTGGTCGGCGTCTGGCTCGGGACCCTCGGGGCTGTGCGGAAGGACACGCCTATCGACCACGCCACCCGGGTCTTTGCCATCGTCGGATACTCCTTGCCGACCTTCTGGCTGGGACTGCTTCTTCTCATGGTATTCTACGGATTCTTCGGGATCTTCCCGCCGGGCACCATCTCGAACGATCTCCGCGACGTCGTGATGAGCCCCGGCTTCCATAGATACACCACACTCCTCACGATCGACGGGATCCTCAACTGGCGCTGGGATGTCACCGCGAGCGCCTTCTACCACATGTTCCTCCCCGCCCTCAATCTCGTGATCATCAACTCCGCGATGATCATGCGCCTCATGCGCTCCTCGATGCTCGAGTCCCTCGGCCAAGACTACATGATGACGGCACGGGCAAAGGGCGCCGACGCCAAGACCCTCTACAAGCGCCATGCCCGCCGCAACGCCCTTCTTCCCGTGATCACCGTGTCCGGCCTCACCCTCGCGGGCCTGATGGGAGGCATGGTCATCACCGAGACTATCTTTAACCGCACCGGCATCGGCTGGTGGATGGCGCGTGCCGCGATGGGCCTCGACGTGGCGGCGATCATGTTCAACGTTCTCTTTCTCGGGACCATCTACGTCGTCATCAACCTCATCGTCGATGTCATCTACGCGTACGTGGACCCCCGCGTACGCCTGAGCTAGGGAGGGCTCCGGATATCATGGAAACGAACATCCAGGACGCGCCGGACAAGGCCGTCCACCCGAGGTACCAGGAACTCGCCTTCACCGCGAAGCGTCTTTTCAAGAACCCCCTGTCGACCATCGGCCTGGCAATAATCGCCTTTTTTCTCATTGTCGCGATCTTCGCGCCGGTGATTTGCCCGCCCAAGTACGCCGATCCCTACAAGATTCCCCACTCGGGCTGGAAGATCGAGCCCCAGCCCCCGAGCGCGCAGCACCTCCTCGGTACCACCCAGCAGCAGTACGACCTGCTCTACGGCCTCGTCTGGGGCACCCGCAACGCCTTCAAGATCGGCCTCATCGTCGTCGGCGCCAACCTCATCCTCGGCATCTTCCTCGGGGCCATCGCCGGCTATTTCGGCGGCCTCGTCGACGAGGTGCTGATGAGGATAACGGACATATTCTACGCCATACCCTTCCTGGTGATGGCGATGGCCCTCGTCGTGGCGATAGGGCGAGGGCTGACGGCAGTCATTATAGTACTGATAATATTGGAGTGGCCGAGTTACACGCGCGTGCTCAGGAGCGATATCCTCGTCATCCGCAACAAGGAATACATCATGGCAGCGCGCGCGAGCGGTTCCTCCCACTTCGCCATCATCATGCGTCACGTGCTGCCCAACGCCATGTATTCCGTCCTCATCATCGCCTCGATGAATATCGGCACCACCATCCTCACCGCCGCCGCCCTTTCCTTCCTCGGCCTCGGTTCGGAAACCGGCACGGCCGACTGGGGACAAATCGTCTCGCTCTGCCAGAACTGGATCATCGGAGCCCCGGGCGACCGTCTGGCCTACTGGCATGCCGTCTTCATCCCCGGCTTCGTCATCACCCTTTTCGTCCTCGGCTGGAACCTCCTCGGCGACGCGGTGCGCGACGTCTTCGACCCCAAACTACGGAGAAAATAGTGAGCGCCCAACATCTCGTCGAAACCAAGGACCTCGCCACCAATTTCTATACCTTCGAAGGCATGGTCCGGGCCCTCAATAACGTGTCCCTTGTCGTCGATCAGGGCGAGACCTACGGAATCGTCGGCGAATCCGGCTGCGGCAAGAGCGTCACCGTCAGGTCCATGATGCGGATCGTCCAGGCGCCCGGCAGGATCGACGGCGGCAAGATCGTCATGTTCCTCAACGCCGAGGATAAAAATAAGGGAATCGAGATTCTCGGGCGCACCGAAGCCTATATGGCTTCGATTCGCGGCAAGGACGTCTCGATGATCTTTCAGGAGCCGGGTGCCGCCCTCAATCCGGTGCTCTCGATCCATCAGCAGATCGCCGAAAGCTACGAATTCCATCGGATGGACGAGATGCTCGAAAAGAGCATCGAGTCGCTCGAAGCTCAGGTGAAGGAGCGAGGAGGCGGGCGGCCCGGTCTGTGGACCGGCATCAAGCTTTCCATGCTCAAACGAGAGCTCAAGTCCCACAAGGAATACTCCCAGCGAATCCAGACCATCGACAACGAACTCTACAAGCTTGAGGATTCCACCGACCCCGCATCGCTCGGCCGCAAGCACGAGCTCAACCATGAGCGCGACAAGCCCGTCCGCGGCGACGCCTTCGTGGGATTCGTGCGGCGGGTCCCCTTCCTCCGTCGCTATCGCCGCGCCCTCGACAAGACCGTCGAGGCTCAGGTCATCGATCTCCTGCGCAGCCTCGGCATCCCCAATCCGGAGAACATCGCCAAGCGCTACCCCCACGAGCTGTCCGGGGGCATGCAGCAGCGCATCGTCATCGCCATTGCCCTGGCCTGCCATCCGACCCTCCTTATCGCCGATGAGCCGACCTCGAACCTCGACGTCACAATCCAGGCGCAGATCGTCGATCTGATCAGGGAACTCAAGAAGACGGCCATTTCCTCCGTGGTCTTCATCACCCACGATCTGGGCATCGTCGCCGAGATCTGCGATCGCGTCACCGTGATGTACGCCGGCGACGTGGCCGAAACCGCCACCGTCAAGGAACTCTTCCGCAACCCCCTTCACCCCTACGCCCAGGGACTCCTCGACGCGGTGCCGAAGGAAGTGCAGGAGGGCGAGCTCACCATCATCCCCGGCGCCGTCCCCAACCTCATCAGGCCGCCCTCGGGCTGCCGCTTCCACCCCCGCTGCAAGCACAAGATGGCCATCTGCGAGCAGGAGAAGCCCGCCACGCTCGAGATCGGGCCGGGGCATCTCGTCGCCTGCCACCTCTATACCAAGGACCAGAGCAAATGACCGATAACCTCATCGACATTCGCGGCCTCAAGAAATACTACCCGGTCACCGGCGGCGTCTTCAGGCGGCACGTGGCCGACGTAAAGGCCCTCGACGGCGTGGACCTGACGATCCGCAAGGGCGAGTGTCTCGGTCTCGTCGGGGAGTCGGGCTGCGGCAAGACGACTCTCGGCAAGACCCTGATGCGTCTCCATCCCTCCACCGAAGGTCGCATCTACTTCGAAACCCCCGAGGCTGAGGTCGAAGCCATCGAGGCGGGATTGATCTCTACCGACGCAGCGGAGCAGGCCAAGGCGAAGGCGAGGCTCCGTGAGCTTGACCTCCTCAGCGTCGGCGGCAAGAGGCTCCTCGCCCTCAGGCAAAAGCTTCAGGTCGTCTTCCAGGATCCCACCAATTCCCTCGATCCGCGCATGCTCGTCCGCGACATCGTCGCCGAGCCCCTCGTGGCCCAGCGCCTCGTCGATCCGAAGCAGATTCCCGCCACCGTGGTCGAGCTTCTCGGCAAGGTCGGCCTCACCCGCGACCACTTGATGCGCTATCCCCACGAGTTCTCCGGAGGCCAACGCCAGCGCATCGCGGTCGCCCGCGCCCTCTCGACGAACCCGCGCTTCATCCTGATGGACGAGCCCACCTCGGCCCTCGACGTCTCGGTCCAGGCCCAGATCCTCAACCTCCTCAAGAGGCTACAGGATGAGATGGAGCTCACCTATCTCTTCGTGACCCATCACCTCCTCGTCGTGAAATACATCTCGAACCGCATCGCCGTCATGTACCTCGGCAAGATGTGCGAATTAGGCCCGACCCACGAGATCTTTTCGAGCCCCCGCCATCCCTACACCAGGGCCCTCCTCTCGGCCATCCCCGTGCCCGATCCGGAGACGAAGCGCGAGAAGATCATCCTGACGGGCGATGTCCCGAACCCCATCAATCCCCCCAAGGGTTGCCGCTTCCATCCTCGTTGCTCCTACGCGGTGGAACGCTGCCGCGTCGAGGAACCCGCCCTCGAGGAAGCCGGCGGCAAGGACAGGATGGTCGCCTGCCATCGATGGAAGGAAATATGAGGAATTGATTCCGGCGCCGCCGCGCGAGCGGCCGTCCGGTTGAGAGAGTCGAGCTTCGAACTGCGGCGTTTCGGTCCCACGGGATCGAAACGCCTTTTTTTATTGCCTTTCAGCTTGCCAGAGGTTCGGGAAGGGCTTCGACGGTGACCTCTTGTTCGTCGAGGATAAAGGCCGCCACGCTGGCTTCCATCGATCGCGATTCGTCTGCGAGGCTTTCGGCCGAGGCCGAGAGCTCCTCCGAGGCGGAGGCGTTCTTCTGGATCGTGTCGTTGAGCTGGGAGAGGGCGCGCTCGATCTGGCTCGTTCCCGATTCCTGTTCCTTGCTCGCCGCGCTGATCTCGCCGACGAGGGTCGAAGTCCGCCTGATGATGGGCGTGAGGTTGGAGAGGGCGAGGGCGGCACGGTCTGCCTTGCCGACCGTGTCGGCCGAAATGTTCCTGATCTCCTCGGCGCTGCTCTTGCTTCGCTCCGCGAGCTTCCGAACCTCCTGGGCGACGACGGCGAAGCCCTTGCCCGACTCGCCGGCTCGGGCCGCCTCGATCGCGGCGTTGAGGGCGAGCATGTTGGTCTGTCGAGCGATGTCCTCGATGACGCTGACGCGCTGGGCGATGAGTCTTATGGCCTGCGTCGCCTCGCGGACGGCGATCTCGCCGGCGTCGGCTTCCTTCGCCGCCTCCGCCGCGATGCGCTCGGACTCGCTGGCGTTGGACGCGTTGTTTCGCGTCGAGGCGGTGAGCTGTTCGACCGAGGCCGAGACCTGTTCCGCCGCCGCCGATTGGAGGTTGGCCGAATCCGAGATTTCCATGGAGGCGTTCCGGAACTCGACGCTTCCCGCGGCGACGGTTCTCGCCGAGACCCGAATCGATCCCAGGAGCCGCGTCAGGTCGTCGCGCATCTTGGCGAGGCCGGACACGAGGAGACCCGTCTCGTCCTTGTTGGAAAAGAACCTTTGATTGAACTCGCCCGCGAGATGTCCCGACGCGATTTCCTGCATCTTGCCCGTGGCATAGACGAGGGGTCGGGCGAGACGCTTGCCCATGAGAATGGCGGCTACCGCCAGAATGATGAGGGCGATGCCGACCACGATGGCCGATACGAGGACCGCCTCGTTCCTCGTTTTCACCGCTTCGGCCCGTCTCTGCACGGCGATCTTCTCTATCGTATCGATGTAGTTGCCGGTACCGATGACGATGTCGAAGGAAGGAACGTATAGGGTATAGCTGCGCTTGGGGAGGGCCTGGGTCTGGCCCGCTCGGGGGAACCAGTAGTCGGTGTAACCGCCACCTGCCTTTCCCTTTTCGATGAAGGATTTCACGTATTCGAATCCGTTGTTGTCCTTGGCCCCGAGTCGATTGACGCCTTCCTTCTCTTTGTTGCCGAGAAGTACGACGTTGACGCCGGCGGGCGTGTCGGCCCAGAAATAGCCATCCGCCCCATAGCGGATCTCGCGGAGAAGGCTCAGTCCCAATTCTCTGGCCTGGGCGGGAGTAAGAGCCCCGGAATCCTTGAGAGCCCCGACCTTGGCCAACATGCTGGCCGCCGCCTCGACGATTTCCTTGCTCTTGAGATCGAAATCGCTCATCAGGGTAGTTTCCAGGTTGGCGATATCAGCCTTCGAGGTCGAGTTGAACATGGTCAGGAAAATGACGAATAGAATCGCCGTCACCGCGATAGCGGAAACCATGGTTAGACTGATGATCTTGGTTGAAATGCTCCTCATGTATGACCCCCTTCAACTTGGTCGAGGCTGTAGATTTGTCCCTCCAAGTATAGGCGGTTCTTTCGAGAAGCAAATTTGCGCGTGCGCGCCAGGGCTGAATACATCAACCTGACGCCCTTCCTGCCGCTAGATCATCACCATGCGTTTTATGGGACGGAATGCCGTTTCGTAATCAGAGCCTGGAAACCAGGGACTCGAGGCCTTTTCGCGGCCGAGGCTCCGGCGACTCCTTCGGATAGCCGATCGGCGTGAAGGCGAGAGGTTCCATTCCCGCGGCTAATCCGAAGGCTTCCTTGACCGCCTCGGCGTCGAAGCTGGCGATCCAGCAACTCCCCAGACCGAGGGCCGTCGCGGCGAGCACGATGTGTTCCATGACGATCGCCGCGTCCGCATCGGCATAGTTCTTGCCGTCCTTCCTCACCCATGCCTCGCCGGGAATCGTGCAGACGAGGAGGGCGAGGGGAGCGGTCACGAACCAGGTCTTGTCGTACAGACGCCTAAGTTGGGCTTCCCGTCCCGCGGTGGGGATGACCAGGATGCGGAAGGGTTGGCGGTTCGCAGCGGTCGGGGCCAGACGCGCCGCCTCGAGGAGTCTTTCGAGCTTCGACTCCTCGACGGGATCGCTCGCGTAGGCGCGACAGCTCCGCCTCGTACCAATGCATTCGAATAGATCCATTCCGCCCTCCTTTAGTCCGGCACATGGTGGAGTCGCGGGAGGAAATTGGCAAGCCGGAAAAACGAAGGGAGCCCTCGCCGTCTTCGCGGCTCCATACCGAAAGACTCAGGCGCGAAGGAGGGTGGGGCGGGATTCTTGCGGGAGGGGAAAGCTGAGAAGCCAGGTCGTTCCCTTCCCCGGCAGGCGCTCGATTCCGCCGTGGAGCTGGCTTGCGAGGGCGCGGACGAGTTCGAGGCCGACGCCGCCGGTGGCGACGGAGTCCGGCACCTCTTCCATGCCTATGCCCTCGTCCGATACGCGAAGTTCGACGCGGGAGTCTTTCGAGGCGAGGTCGATCCTCGCCCGTCCACCGCCCCCGGGGAAGGCGTGCCTCTGCGCATTGGTGGCGAGCTCGTTGAGGAGGAGGCCGAAGGGCACGGCGATGTCGAGATGGGCCTTGAGCTGCCCTTCTTCCTCGAAATCGAAATGAAAGCCCGAGCCTTCGGAAATGGCGTCGATGAGGCGGCGGGCATAGTCGCCGAGGTCCACCTTGTCGAGTCGTTCGGTGTCGTAGAGCGATTCGTGAACGAGGGCCATCGCGTCGATGCGCCGCACCCCGGCGTCCAGCGTGCTCTTGGCCTTCCCGTCCGCGCTCCTGTCGGTGCCGAGCCGCAGGAGACTCGCGACCATCTGGAGATTGTTCTTGACCCGATGGTGGATCTCGTTGAGCATCGCCGATCTTTCCGAAAGGAGGGCCTCGAGCTCCGTTGTTCGCTCCCTGACCTTCTCCTCGAGATGCTCGGCCTCGTCTTGGAGCCTGGCACGGTGTCGGAGGGCGACCATGCCATAGAGGACGATGAAGAGGAAGAGGCCGAGCAGGGCCGCGGCGGTTTGACTGAGGTATGCCTTGGAAGACCTGCTATACCCCAGCGCGAGGGCCAGGGGATAGGCCAGGAGGGCGAAGAGGGAGCAGCCGAGGAGGGCCTTTCGCCCGAAATTGTACTCCAGCGCGAGGATGAGGCCGAATATTAGGATCAGGGCACCAGTAAGGTCCCCGGGCCGTGCCTCGCTCGCGGACAGGAGGGCGATCGCAAAAAAAAAGAGCACCTGACTCCACTCGGCAATCCTTGATTTCCACCCCGCAGTCGCGAAGGCAAAGGCGCCGAACGCCAGTATCATGAGGACAACGTGGTTGACTGCGATCTCCCAAGGGTCGGTCAGGCCGATGTGGAGGAGGGTGAGGATATTCAAAAAGGCGACTGCAATCGCGACCGAGCCTGACGCGTAGCCGACGAGCTTTCGGAGCCCCTCGGGATCGCGCAAAAAGCCCTTGAAGGCTCGCGACGGCAGCCCCTTCATCATGAGGCGACCCAGAACGACATCGGAATCTCCGCGAGCGAAACGATTTCATCCATCTCCGGGCAAGGCGTCGAGATGATGCTCCACTCCAGATCCTCGACGGTTTCCTTGAAATCGAAGTCGCCGGCCGCGAGAGGGTTGTACTTCCCGGAGGCCGCGTCCTCGTCGATGTCGCGTTTGTAGTCGGCGATCATGTTGAGCGCGAGGAGATTGAGTCCTCGCCTGATGATCTTCTCGTCCCCTCCCCGAAAGTCCGCGCCAAGCCACAGCCTTTCGAGAACCGAGACACTGTCGCGAGCCGTCGCGTCGAACCAGTGCTTGGTCTCTCTGGTGGAGAGGAGATAGGTGCCGAGGTGGGCGACGGCCGTCCGCCCCGCGTCCTCGCAGCCGGCGAGGTAGGGCAGGGAGGCGACGAGCCTGGCGATCTTGTTCCGCCCCAGGGCTTCCTTCTCGGCTGCGCTCATCCTGAAGGCCAGGGCGATGTCATCCGATATCGCGAGCCAGGTTGCATCGGGGAAAAGCTTCGTCCCGAGTTCCGTCTTCACGCTTTCCAGAGTCTTGTCCATATGGACCTCCTTAAATGATCCTTCCAGCCGTACATGGTACAGAGCTCGGTGGGGAAGTCAATTGGATATCCGGGGTTAGCCTCGATTGGATTAAAACGGAAGGAACTCGGCCGCCCCTCGCCGAGACCGGGAGCCCCCTCGGTTGGCAAGTCGCCTTACCCAAGGGACTCGCCGGTTACTGACCGGGCGAGCCCCTTGGTCGCGGGATCACTTCTTGGCGGCGGGCTCTATGGAGAGGAGATCGATGTCGAAGGACAGGGTGGAATTGGGAGGAATCTTGCCCCCCGCGCCCTGTTCCCCGTAAGCCAGTTCTGAGGGGATCCAGACCTTGTATTGCGAGCCGACGGTCATCAGTTGCACCGCCTCGGCCCATCCGGGAATGACCTGGCCGACCTGGAACACGGCCGGCTCCTTGCGCTCGATGGAACTGTCGAAGACGGTGCCGTCGAGGAGGGTGCCGACGTAGTCGACCTTGACGGTGTCGGTGGCTTTGGGCTTGGGACCGCTGCCTTCCTTGATCACCTGGTACTGGAGTCCGCTCGCCGTGGTTTTTACGCCGTCCTTCTTGGCGTTGGCGGCGAGGAAATCGCTGCCCTTGGTCTTGTTGTCGGCGGCCAGCTTTGTCTGCGCGTCGGTAATGGCCGTCTGGATGATGGTCTGGGCATCGGCTTCCTTGATGCGGGTCGCCTTCTTGGCCAGCACGTCCTTGACGCCCGACATGAAGGCGTCGTTGTCGATGTCAACGCCGGTGGATGCCAAGCTCTTGCCGATCGCGATGCCGAAGGCGTAGCTCACATCGGTCTTGGAGGTGGTGGCGGAGGGGCTGCCGGAGGCCGCCTTGTCGGCGAGGTTACCGGCTTTGCACGAAGCCAGGAGGAGGGCCACGGCGAGAATGGAAACGAGGTACTTCTTCATCGGTACTTCCAGGTGAAAGAGTCATATTGCACGGGCCTTAACAAGGCCCGGAGGACAATACCGCGAAAACCCTATAACCTGTAAGGGCTCTGCTGGGAAAAATGGAAGGCCGGAGACGCCGAAGGTTTCCGCGAGAGAGAGGCGCCGGGGCGTCGCGACGGGTCGACACGAGCTATACTCTGCGAGTCGAGTCGTCAGTGGAGGTCAGGATCGTGGCTTGTGTCCGTTTTCGCCCGAGGAACTTGCGCTGCGGGGCGAGCCCGGCCCGCGGGAAAGCCGTGGCCGGCTGGAGTTAGGCGCCATGGGAGTGCTCGAAAGGCTTGCGGAACACTTTTCCTCTACTTGGAAGCTCCTCTCCGAGACGAACAAGTTCCTAGCCAAGACCTCGCTGATGGGCCATTACGAAACCGAATTCACCGCCATGCGAGCGCGACTCAAGAGCCACGAGCACGACCGCGAGACGATCATGGAAATCAAGGATCGGGTGATCCAAATCAGGAAGGGTCTCAGGCTCGGCGGCTACGATCTGACGCTTGCGGACTTCGACCTCGTGATTTCGGACTACCGCAACGATTCCAGCGCGCGCACCTACACGAGAATGGTGATGTTCATCGGGGATGGGAGGATCTGGAGCGTGTCGGGAGAGGCCAATCACGAAACCCTTTTCGGCTACCTGGACGCCGAGCCGCACGGAAACGTCGAGCATAGCCACTGCCTTTGGTATCGCTGGGAAGGCATGACCCTTTTCGTCTCCGGCTCCGATTCGGAGGATCAGGCCAGCTTCGAGGCTCTCAAGAGCTGGAGCGACACGCCGGAAAACAGGCTCATGCTCCTGCGGCACATGAAGGACAGGCGTCGCTGAGGTCGGATGCCGAGCCGAGTCTCGGTCGGCTCCGGGCGCGGACCCTATTCGCGATCCTCGGCGGTGGTCGCCTTGACCTCTTCCTCGCCGCGCATCCCCGCGATGGAATCCTCCGCGTTGTGCTTCTTGAGCCAGAGCAGGTATTTGTGATTGCCGATCAGGCTGAGATGCCCGCCGTTCTCCTTCATGATCATGAAGAGATTGAGGAGGTAGCGTATGCTTTCCTTGTCGATCTGCTCGATCTTTTCCATGTTGATGACGAGCTCCTTTTGGCCGAGGAAGAGGAGCTGGCGGATGATCGGGACGAAATGCTCCATGTTCGCGAGATTCAGGGTTCCCGAAAGCACGAAGGTCCCCGGGGCGGAAGCGTCCAATTGGATGCTCAAGGGAGCCTCCATCGCCGCCGGAACCTCGGCTGGCTTGGCAAGCGAGGTGACCTGGGTGAGCATTTCATCGGTATTGCGAAGTCTTTGCACGAGACCGTCTATTATCTGCATGAACCATTCGGGGACCGTGTAGATATTGGCGTAGAATTCCTTCGGCGTGATCTCCAGCACGACGCTGCCCTTGACCGCCCGGACGGAGGCGGTCCGTTCGCCCTCCTTCAACAGCGACAGCTCTCCCACGACGTCTCCCGCCCTCGCGTTCCCGAGGAGGAGGGGATCCTGCCCCTCGCTCTCCCCGAGGATGTCGAACTCCCCCGAACGGATGATGAACATGGATCGTTCGCGTTCGCCCTGTCGAATCAGGTAGTCCCCATCCTCGATCCGGCGCAGGGGCAAATTCGAGGTCTTGATGAGATTCTGGATTTCCTTCATGCCCGCGATCTTGTTTCGTATGAGTTGGAGGTTTCGAAGTTGGATCTTTCCATCCCTCGCCTGCGCGCTCTTCGCGAGTTGGAGAAGGTAGGCGAGGGCGTCGGCGCCGATGTCCATGATGCCGGAAAAATCGATGGTGATCCCCGAGGGATTTTTCAGGAGTGCCTGCCTTACCGTCTCCTTCACCTGGTCGATCTTCTCCTTCGAAAAGACCCCCTTGAGGAGGATCGTCCCGCCCGTGGTGGCCGAGTGCATCGAGAATTCGGCGCGGCGCGAGGCCGGGGACGGGATCGATTCGGCGGGCATGGGATGGGGACCCGAGGCCATGTAGTCTCCGAGGATTTCGGTCGTCCGCTTAATGCGCTCGACCAGTACCCGCGCGATGCTGATCGCCCAGCCGGAAATGCTCAGATTGTCGTCGGAGAGGATGTCCGGACTGATCCTGTTGGCGATCACCGGCTCGAGGGCTGTCACCGTCGCCGTCCGGGGAATCGAGGCGATGAAGGACATCTCCCCGACATGGCAACCCTTGCCCAATTCGGTGATGGGCACCGAAAGTCCGCCCTTGGAAATGGATACCCGTACACGACCCGAGCGGATGATGTACATTTCCCTTCCGGCGGAACCTTCGCGGAAGAGTTCCTGCCCGGCGGCGAAGCGAACAAGCTTCGTTTGGGGATAGCCGCGGATCTGTTCTTCTCCCATCGATGCCTCCACGCGAGAATCAGGTACGTCAACTATAATGCTGAACAGTTGCGGATTGCACCTGGGGCCCCGCTATCCCGCCTCGGCGATCGATTTGCCCAGGCTTTCCACCGGCTTGCGCAAACCCAAGGCGATGAAGGTGGAGAGCAGCTTGTCCACGAGGTTCGTCATGAGGCCCGCCAGGAAGACGGAACCCACGAGGGATTGCCCCGCGATCATGAAGGCGGACACCAGGTCATCGATCCTGTGCACCTTGGTGATGCCGCCGAACACGAAGGCTGAAATGATCGAACCCAGCACGGCGTTGGAAAGCCCGGACCAAATTCCGACCCACAGGTAATCCTGCAACGAACTTAGGCCATGTCTTCGCTTCACGAGCCAGACGGAGAAAGCCGTGGCGAAATTGCAGATCATGAATGGCAGCAGAATATCGTTCGAAATGGAAAGGGCGGCGTTCGAGACGAAGGCGGTGAGAAGTCCCGCGGGAAGACCGAAGGCCGCGGTGATCACCATCGTGAATATCGAATCGAAATAGAGGGGGAGGCGGAATAGATGGACGAGGCTGCCGAGGAGGTAGTTGATCGCTCCTCCCGCGATAGCGAGGAGGGCCACCTTTGCCCGCGTCTTGACCGGCATATCGTATCGTATAACGCGGAGCGGCATGCGGCAAGAAAAAAGCGCCGTGATCTTCCCATCACGATCCCCCGCGCCTTTCGCAATGCCGTGCGAAGATAGGGATGATTCGATGCCAACTCGCTTCTGGCGGCAAATTTAAATTTCGTTATTGTATATAGAAACCTCGAGATCATGAACGTAGACTTGTTATGTGGATGTTCGTGGCAACAGGAGGTCGCGCTATGAAAAAAGTGGGACTTTGTGCCTGTGTCTTTCTCTCGGTGGCCTTTCTTTCCTGCAACCAGGTGTTGGACTACCTGCGCGGGCCGGTCGGTTCCGATGGAGCCGCCGGCGTATCCGTCATCTGGCAAGGCGCCCTTGCGACGGCGCCCTCGTCACCTCGTTTCAATTGGGCATATTACAATACGACGCTTGGAATCGCATTCGTCTTCGACGGAGTCTCCTGGCATGTCCTCGCCGTGGACGGGGCTGACGGGATCGATGGAGCCGACGGCGTCTCGGTCCTTTGGAAGGGAAGTCTTGCCGCGGCGCCGATATCGCCAAGCCCGAACTGGGCCTACTACAACACGACGGCCGGAGCGGCCTATATCCATGACGGAAGCACCTGGCAGATCCTCACCGTGGACGGGCTGGACGGGACAAATGGTAGCAACGGGATTGATGGCATCGACGGGATTGATGGCATCAACGGGACCAATGGCATCAACGGGACCAACGGCATCAACGGGACCAATGGAGTCAATGGCATCTCGATCATTTGGAAGGGAAGCTTCTCCGAACCGCCTGTTTTTCCGAGCCTGAATTGGGCCTATTACAGCACAACGCTTGGTGGAGCCTTCATTTTCAATGGAAGCGCCTGGCAGGTCCTCGCCGTTGATGGGGTAGATGGAATCAACGGGACTGATGGAATCAACGGAATCGATGGAATCAACGGGACTGATGGAATCGACGGAACCAATGGCAGCAATGGAGTCTCGATTCTCTGGCAAGGGAGCTTCCCGGATGTCCCTGGACCGCCGAGTCTGAACTGGGCGTACTACAACACGACTTTGGGCAAGTCGTATGTGTTTGATGGGCTCTACTGGCAAATCCTTGCCGCAGACGGTTCGGACGCGACAGCCCTCGATATCCGGCTTCTGCCCTTCCCTTCGACGCTTCAGAACGCGATCTGCGAGGGGAACGGGGTCATGGTAGCGGTGGGCAAGTCCGGGTGGATTGGAAGGAGCGTCGACGGCGCGACCTGGACTCAGCCCGCCTCGGGCTCGACCGCCGATCTCTACGCCGTCGCCTACGGCAACGGTACCTTCGTCGCGGTAGGCGCCGCTCCCCTGGGTGCGACGACCATCCTTTGGAGCCCCGACGGGACGGTTTGGACAGCCGCCTCGACCAACCCCGGTACGACGGCGGCATGTGGGCTCGCCTTCGGTAACGGCGTCTTCGTTGCGGTCGGCTATGGGGTTTCGACCAACGCCCTCATCATGACGAGCGCGGACGGCAGCGTCTGGACCCTGAATGCGTCGGGGAATACCTTCCCCTTCTACCTCCTGGCGGTAACCTATGCGGATGGCCAGTTCATCGCCGCCGGCGGAGGCGGATTGATCGTCGCGAGCGTGAACGGCACGGGGAGCTGGTCCTCGAGGGTTTCTGGAAGTACGGCCCAACTCGTTGGAATAGTGAATGGAAACGGGAAATGGATCATCCTTGCCGCCAACGGCAATCCCTCGTTGACCAGCCCCGACGGTGTCGCCTGGACAAAGATCGGCATACTGCCTTCGCCCTATGGAATAACCTACGGGAACGGGCTTTTCGTAGTCGTCGGGGATGGCGGTTCCATCCTCTACGGTCCCGACGGGGAACTCTGGTCATCCTGCAGCTACTACCTCGACCGCTACTTCAGCGGAGTCATCTGGTCGACCACCGCAGGGGCCTTTTACGGAAGCACGAGCATGGTCATGTAAGGCAGATGGCGCCAGGCCTCGGCGACGAAATCTTCTTTCCCCGGAGGACTCATGTCGAGGGGAGACGCCACGAATGAGGGACTCATCCGCACCGTCGGGGAAAGGCTCGCCGCCGGTTACGGCGACGGCTACGGCGACGGCTACGGAATCGAGGCCGGAACCATAGCACGCGTTCTCGCGGCGATGCGCGTGGTCGATCGGGCCGATTTCCTGCCGCCCTCCCAAAGGGGCCGTGCGTACCAGGACGGCCCCCTGCCGATCGGCATGGATCAGACCTGCTCCCAGCCATCGACGGTGGCGATGATGTTGGGGTCGCTCGATCCCCGCCCGGGGCAGCGACTCCTCGAGATCGGCTCGGGTTCGGGCTATGCGGCGGCGATCGCCGCAATCCTCGTCGCGCCCGAGGGCCGGGTCTTCGCCTGCGAACTCCTCCCGGAACTCCTCGCGCGGGCTCGCAGCAATTGCGCCGCCATCGAAGGGAGATCCTGGTCGCGCGCCACAACCATGACCTTCATCGAGGGCGACGGTTCCGCGGGCTTTCCCGATCTCGGACCCTTCGACCGCATCCTGGTATCGGCTGGCGTTAAGGGCTCGGGATTCGACGAGGGACTCCTCGCCTCCCAACTCGCCGAAGGCGGCATCCTCGTCTACCCCGAGGCCTTCGGCAGAATGCATAGGGTCGAAAGGCGCGGCGGGGAATACCGGCGCGACAGCTGGGGATACGTGGCCTTCGTCCCCCTCAAGGGAAGGAACTCGGGGCTTCCCCTGGACGATCGGGGGAATTAACATGACACCGCCTACGATTGCCCGGAGGCGAAACTCGGATGCGAGGAGCTTGCATGTTCGACGATCCCCACGTATACGTTCCCATCGCCTTCGTCCTCTCCTGCATCCTGATCGCCGTCCTAAGTATCAAGTTCGGCAAGGCATTCCGGCAGAAGGAGAGCGACAGAAAGCGGAGCCTCGCGGAGTCTCTCGGTCTCGAATATGTCGAAGGAACTGCGGCCCTCGAAGAGGCCTATCGCGAGGCGGGCAGCATGGGGATGCAGGCCCTGGAGTGGATCGGGCGGCATCCCGGAGGTTTCGTGGCCCGCATTGCCGCGTCGAATTTCTGGCGGCTGATCGGCCAAAGGAATGGAGTCAAGGTGGAGGTCTTCCTCGAGGTCCGCGGCTCGGGCAAGAACAGCACGACCTATACGGTCGCGAGGGCCGTCCTGCCGCGACCCTTCGAGGCGCAATGTCGCATCGCGCACGAGGGCTTTTTCACCAAGCTCGGCAAGAGCCTCTTCGGCCTGCAGGATCTCGAGCTCGGCGACCCAGCCTTCGACGAGGCGGTCAGGATCAAGGCCAAGGACGGCCTCCCGATACTCTCCCGCCTGGCCAAACCCGAGGTGAAGGAGAGTATTCTCGCACTCCTCGCGGCGAACCACGGAGCCTTCGTCACGGAGAAAGTGGTCCAGTGGGAAAAGCAGGGACGTTTCCTGGATCCCGGAGTGATCGGTCCGGCCCTTGAACTCGCGGTTCGAACGGCCTCTGCCCTTTCGGAATGAACATGCAACACGCCGCGCCGTCCGCCGCCCCCCCGTCCCGATCTCCAGGCGCGCCCTCCGTCGCCTCGAAAATAGACGCGGCCATCGAATCCCTCGACAAACCCCTCCTCCTTCTCTCCGTCCTCGCCGTGGTCCTCTACCTTCTGGAGCTCAAGGGGATCGCGACAGACACCGGAATCGTGAGAGTCCTCTCCCTCCTCGTCGACGCCTGCTTCGTCGTCGACGTCCTCCTCAAGCTCGCCTTCAGGCGGGGGCGCTATCTCCGATCGGCCTGGTTCATGACCGACCTTCTGAGCTGCCTTCCCGGCATCCTCCTGGTCGCCAACGTGCCCTGGCTCCAGGCAATACAATTCGCGAGACTCTTCCGCGTCCTCAGGGTCCTCCGGGGGCTTCGCGTCCTCCGCTCCCTCCAATTCCTCCCCTCGCTCTCGCGCGCGGCGATGGAGGAGGACGGCGAGGGCCGCCGCTTTCGCGTCGGCATGAATCTCGCCGTCACCGCCTACGCCGCCGGATTCATCGCCGTCCTCGCGTGGATGCGCTCCGAATTCGGCGCCGACGCCGCCTTTCTCGACGAGGCAGAGTTCTTCCTCATCCTCGGAGCCCTGATGGCGACGGCCCTCTTCCTCTTCTTGATCCACGGGCTCCTTCGCGACGCGTCATGGAACCAATTGCGCACGCTTCTCAACATCGCCCTGCCGGCCCAGGTGGCGGAGCACTTCCTCCACCATCCGGCGGCCTACAAGGAGCGCCATCGGGGACCGGCGACGATTCTCTTCATCGATTTCGTCGGCTTTTCGTCGACCGCGGAAAAGATGCGCGACGACGTCGGCAGCCTCGCCGAGCACCTCGAACGCGTGATGGACGCCGTGGTGGAACGCCTCGTGGCCCATGACCTCATCATCGACAAATTCATCGGCGACGCCGTCATGTCCTTTCGGGGCGGGCCCCTCGTTTCGGGCGACCCGGTCGAGCACGCGCGACGGGTGGTCCGGGCCGCCCTCGAGGCTGCAGGGGCCCTCCGCGATCTCGGCGACCCCTATTTTTCGCGGGTGAAGATCGGCTGCGCCTCGGACGAATGCCTCATCGGCGCCTTCGGCACGAGCAAGCGCCTCTCCTATACCGTGCTGGGCGACGGGGTGAACCTGGCCGCCCGCCTCGAACCCGCCAGCGGGCAGTGCGGGGCCCAGGCCCTCTTCTGCGACGTGACGCGGCGTCTCTGTGGAGAATTGCCCGGTATCTCCTGGCGGCGCTGGGGAACGATCCGCGTCAAAGGGAAGGCGGCTCCCGAACTCGTATGGGAAGCCTTCGAAAACGCGCGTCTTCCCGATCTCACTTTCATAGAACTCTATGAAAGAGCTCGCGCCAGCTTCGAGGAAGGGGACCTGCGGTCGGCTCGATCCATGTTCCTCGCGGCCGACGCGGCCAGGAGCGGCGGCGACCCGCCGAGCCGCCTCCATCTCGACTGGTGCGGAGAACTCCTCGAAAAAGGCGCGACCAAACTCGATCCCGTCCTGTCTGTGATGAAATAGGGCGACCCGCGGGCCTCGTGGCCCAGTCTTCCTCAGGACATGAAGAGGATGAAGACTCCTCCCACGGCCACGAGGGAGCCGAGGATTTCTCTGGCCTTCACCTTCTCTTTGTAGAGGAGGGCCGAAGGGGCGATGATGAGGACGGGGATGATGGACATGATGGCGGCGGCCACCCCGGCCTCCGTCGACTGGACGGCGAGAAGGCTCAGGGAAACGCCGAGGAAGGGGCCGAAGAAGGAGCCGAGGCCGAGGCTCGCAAGGGCTCGTCGGTCCTTCAAGGCCGACCAGGTGCCCTTCCAGGCCCGGGCGACGAGGAGGACGAGGGCGAAGCCGACGAGGCCCGCCGTCACCCTGATCTCCGTGCCCGCGAAGGGGTCCATCGAGCCCGCCCCGATCTTGCTCAGGATGAGACCGCCTGCCTGACCGAGGGCCCCTCCCGCGGCGCAGAGATAGCCCCGCATCTTGATGGCCCTGGATTTCGAGTGCCTCGTTTCCGCGTCCTCGCCCTTGCCGAGGACGACGAAGGCGATGCCCGAGAGGGTGAGGGCCATGCCGAGGAGGGCGAGGCCGGCGAGGCGCTCGCCGAGGATGCCGAAACCGAGGACGGCGGTGAGGGCCGGCGCGCTCGCGTAGATGAGCATCGAGATCCGCGAACCGATATCGATGAAGGCCTGGAAGAGGAGGAGATCGCCGATCACGAGTCCGACGACGCCTGAGGCGGAAAGCCAGAACCACGCGGAGGGGGGCGCGGAGAGGGGGAGGAAGGAGCCCTGGGTGACGAGGCACCAGAGCCCCAGGAGTACGAAGCCGACGGCGAGCCTGAGAAAGTTGAGGGCGAAGGCTCCGATGCGCTTGCCCGCGTATTCGAAGGCCAGGGCGGTGATGGTCCAGGATACGGCCGTCGCGAGGGCGGCGACGGCGCCGATGTTGTTCATTGCGCAGCTCCGTTTCTAGATTGATTCGTCCGCCTCCGGGGCGGGCGCGGGCTCGATTCTCGAGCTTTCCTTGTATGTGGACAAAACGATGTTCGTGACCGAGCGAGAGCTCTTGGCCATGCCGCGGATCTTCGAAAGGAGCCTTTCGAGTTGCTTAGGGCCCTCGGCCCTGACCTTGATGATGAAACAGTCCTCTCCCGCGACATTATGGCACTCGAGAATGTCCGGATCGGAGGCGCAGGCTTCGAACATCCTGGCGTGGACCTCGTCGATGCCGCTTTCCGTCGTCGTCTCGATGGTCAGCCGCATGAAGGCCGTGAGGGGTTTGCCGAGCTTTTCAGCGTCGACCCTGGCCACATAGCCGGTGATGATTCCCCTCCGCTCGAGTTTCTTCACCCTTTCGTGCACCGAAGAGATGGTGAGGCCGACAGCCTCGGCGAGTTCGGCATTGGAGAGCCTGGCGTTGCCTTGGAGCAGGTCGAGAAGTTTTCTGTCCGTCTGGTCAAGCATTCGGATAATATTCTGTATATGCCGATATTGGTCAATATATTTTCGTTGATAATCGGTATAAGCCGTAAAGTTTACGGGCGCAGCCCTGCTTCTTGATCCGAGCCTTCACAATCTTCGTGATACCATCGGGGCCCAGGGAGGCCAGGAGTAGGGCCCTGCCCTTCAACGGAGGAGCCTCTGTCGCTACCATGGAGCGATGGCAGAACCCATCACCCTCTCCGAGAGAAAAAGACAGCGCATCGTCATCGTCACCGGAGCGAATCGAGGCATCGGCAGGGAAACCGCCCTCGGCCTGGCCCGCGAGGGCCTGTCCGTGGTCATGGCCTGCAGGAACCTGGAGCGGGCCGAGGCGACCAGGATCGAACTCGTCCGCGAATCCGGCAACGAGTCGATATTCGCCCTCCCCCTCGATCTCGCTTCCAAGGAATCCATCCGTGCCTTCGTCGACTCTTTCCGGGCAAGATTCGGCCGGCTCGACGCCCTCGTGAACAACGCGGGCATATCCAACACCCGCGAGGCGAGGACCGTCGAGGGGAGGGAGCCGATAGTCGGTACCAATTACTTCGGAACCTTCGCGCTCACCATCCTCCTCCTTCCCCTCTTCGAGGAGGGGAAGGACAACAGGATAGTCAATCTCGTGTCGAACATCTACAAAATGGGACGTTTCGACCTGCTCCGCGTCGACGGTTACCGCTGGGTCAAGGCCTACGCGGTCTCGAAGTACATGCTGCTACTCTTCACCCTCGAGCTGGCGGAGCGTCTCCGCGGGAGGGGCATTTCCGTCAACGCCGCCCACCCCGGCATCGTCCGCACTTCGATCATGTACGTGAACCGCTGGTACGACTCGATCATAAAGACCGTTCTCGCGCCATTCTTCGTCGATCCGGCGGAGGGCGCGGCGACGAGCGTCTTTCTCGCCTGCTCCGATTCGGTCCGGGGCGAGACGGGCAGGCTCTTTGCGAAGCGCGCACCGATCGCAATCGCTAAGGGCTATGACGATCCGGGCCTGCGACGGGAAGTCTGGCGAGCGGGCATGGAGTATGTGGGCGAGGTTACGGACCCGTCCGAAGGGAGGGATGCATGAAAGACCGGCGAGGGGCATTGCGCATGAGGGTCGCGTTCATACTATCTGCGATGATGAGCTTCGGCGTGATGGCCGAGGAGGGGCCGGTGCCCGCCGACTACAAGATCGGCGACAGGGGACCGGCGGGGGGCATCATATTTTTCGACAAGGGAGAGTCGAGCGAGGGATGGCGCTATCTCGAGGCCGCTCCCCAGGACCAGACGGACGCGGCAGGCATCGAATGGAAGAACGCGGAGTTCATATCGATAAAAACCGATACGGCAGTCGGCAGCGGCAAGGAGAACACGGCCGCCATCATCGCGGCCCAGGGCGAAGGCCATTACGCGGCCCAGCTTTGCTGGGGCCTCGACATCGGCGGCTATAAGGATTGGTTTCTCCCCTCGAAGGACGAACTCGACCTCATGTACGTGAATTTGAAAGGAGCCGGGCTGGGGGGCTTCAGCGACGCCTGGTATTGGAGCTCCTCGCAAATTTATTACAACTACTTCGCCTGGTACGAGAACTTCGAGGTCGGCTTCCAGGGCTCCAGCTACAAGACGGCCGAATACCTCGTGCGCGCCTGCAGGGAATTTTAGAACCCGTCTGCGGAAGCTCCGGTCTCGAAACCGATTTCTCCCGCGCTGGGCCGGAAGGCGCCTTTTTCGTATATTCCATTCCAATGTCCTTTCGGGAGAAGTCATGCCGCTCATCAGCCTCGAAGTCTCCTTCCTTGCAGTCACCAATGCCGACCTCGCCGGCCCCGCGGCCTCGATCTCCCCCGAGGCCCGCCCCCGCACTCCTTCGCTCACAAGTCTCGGTGAGAGGACGCCTTTCATCGAACTCGCGGTACTTGCGACGCCCGCCCGCCGCGCCATTTATGCCTTTTCGGATGTCGAGGATTTCACAGCCCTCGAAGCCCGGCTCGGGGGCCTCTACGGAGAAGCGGAAGGATCCCTCGCCCCGCTCAGGCAGCGACGCTCGGGGAGGGCCGCCGTTCTCCACCTCTTCCGCCTCGCCGCCGGTTTCGAATCGCGGGCAAGGGCCGAGGCGGCTATGCTGCGCTCCAACTTCGAGCGCGAGGCCGGCGAGGAAGGCGCAAGGCCCGTCCTCGGCGCCCTCTTTCGAAGGGCCCTCCGCATAGCCGAGGCGGCGGAAGGCGAGGCGGCTGAAGCCGAGGCCAGGGTGGGGCCGATGGAAGTATCGCCATCACCCTTCTCGACGGCCGAAGCGCCCGGTGGACTCGCTCGATCCAGGTCGACGAGATCCAAAGCGGGGGACTGCCGACCGGGATCGGCCTGCCTCGATCCCGAGGACCTCGAGCTGCAGGCCCTCCGAAGGAAAATCGCTGCTCCGCTCGCCCCTCCCTCCCTCGAGGCCCTCCTCGAAAGCGAGACCGAAGCCTTCATGCGTTACCTCGAGTGGGGCGATGTTCCAGCCCTCAGGCTCGCCCTCGGCCTTCGCGCCGAAACCCTTAGGCGCGAGGCCGCGGCCAAGGTCCTCCGCTCCCTCTCCCACCTCTCAACGGAAGACCGGGCCGTCGTGGAGGAACTCTCGCATAAAGTCATCGACGAGTTTCTCGGCGGAGCACTGCAGAGATTGGGGGAGGGCGAGGCGAAGGCCGGGGCCCATGCGGCCCTTCTCAGGGACATCTTCGACCTTCCTCGGGAGGACAGAGCGTGAAGCCGACCGGCGAAGCTTCCCTGGCTGTCCTCAGCGCCGACAGGAGCGCGGACAGCCTCGTCTACGACGCCCTCCTCTTCGTGTCCTTCGGCGGCCCCGAAGGGCCCGACGAGGTCATGCCCTTTCTCCGCCGCGTCACCAGGGGCCGAGGAGTCCCCGAGGAACGCCTCCTCGAGGTCGCGAAGCACTACGAGACCCTCGGAGGACGGAGCCCCATCAACGAACAGAATCGCGCCTTCATCGAGGCCCTCGACAAGGAACTCAGGCGGCGGGGAAGGAATCTCCCGATCCGCTTCGGCAACCGCAACTGGCATCCCCTCCTCGAGACGACCCTCGCCGAACTCAAGGCCGAGGGCGCCAGGCGCGTTCTCGCCTTCGTGAGCTCGGCCTTCAGCTCCTACTCCGGCTGCCGCCAATATCAAGAGGACATCGCAGAAGCCCTCGCGGCGGCGGGGGAGGGCGGACCCGAGGTCGACAAGGTGCGGGTCTTCTTCAACCATCCCGGCTTCATCGAAGCGGTGGCCGATCGGCTCCGGAGCGCCCTCGCGAACTTCCCGCCCGAACTCCGCGACGAAGTCGCCATCGTCTTCACCGCCCATTCCATTCCTCGGGCCATGGCCGATCGCTGCTCCTATGTCGAACAGCTCAGGGAGGCCGCCTCGCTCGCCCTCGAAAGCCTCGGCCGCAGGGGAGGCTGGGAGCTGGCCTTCCAGAGTCGGAGCGGCCCGCCCTCCGTGCCCTGGCTCGAACCCGACATCCTCGAGGTCGTCCGCCGCCTCGCGGCGGAAGGGAAGCCGGGCCTCCTCGTCATGCCCCTCGGCTTCTTGAGCGATCACGTCGAGGTGATCTACGACCTCGACCACGAGGCGCGGGACCTCGCCGCCGAGCTGGGCCTTCGCTTCGAGCGTGCCCCGACCGTGGGCAGCCACCCCGCCTTCGTCGGCGCGGTGGCCGACCTCATCGAAGAGCACCTCGACCCGAGTCGCGACCGCCTGGCCCTCGGCCGCTTCGGCCCCCGCGAAGACCACTGCCCGCTTGACTGCTGCTCCCCCCCTCGGCGCCAGGCCTAAGAGGGGCGGTGTTCCCTAGAGCCCTCTTCGCGCGAGGACCATGCCCGTGAAAAAGGGGCCGAGGTTGTCGAGGTGACGCATGGTCTGGAGACTCCCCCGCATCGCCTCGACGACGGCCGAGATCGCGACGAGTTCCTTGGACACGATGCCGATGACGAAGTCGTTGTCGTTTCGGTCGAGACCGTGGCAGTCGAGCCTGATGTCGTGGGCGAGGCCCGCCTTGCCGAAACGCTTGCCGATCTCCCCGTGGTCCATGAGGATGTCGTGGCGCTCGGCCTCGGGCAGGCCCGCGAAGGCCTTCGACCTCCTGACCGGATACCAGGTCGCCCAGGCGAGCTCGGGGTCGAGTATCCTCGAGCGCGGCCTCGTGAAAAGTGTCTCCTCGAGATCGCGTTCGTAGCCGATCGCGTAGGTCCGGCCGAACATCGAGAGCTCGGGCTTGAGACTGAGTTCCGCGAAGGCCGGCCCGGCGAGGAACTCGCGGAGCTCCCGCGCGAAGAAGGCCGGGTCCTCGCTCATGAAGACGAGCCCGATACCCCGCGGATCGGCGAGATCGGCGTAGAGCACCGAGGGATGGCCGAAGCCCGCGAGGGCGGCGATCGGCCCCTCGGGTCTCGGGCAATTCCCGAAGGCAAGGAACTGAAGATAGAGCCTGCGCTCGGAATATATCGTCGAGCCGTCGGCGGCCCGCCCCTTTTCTCGGAGATCGATCTGCTGCGCGCCGTCCATAGTGGAGATCCTTTCCGGAGGGTCGCCCCTCCCGACAGAAATCGGCAGGACCAAGCGGAGGGACCCGTTTGGCCGCCTACCGCATTAAGATCATGAATGTGAGGCCCGATCGGAAAGGGGAAAGCGAACGCGCCTCGCGACCCCGCCTCGCGACCCCGCCTTCCTCCACGCCGAAGGCAACTCCGACGCCCACATCAAGACGAGCCTTCTTGGCCCGAGCCTGAACCTCATCGTCAGCGGCGGCCGCCCCCTTCTCGGGACCTTGCAGACAGTCTATTTCTGCGAGTTTGACGGGCCGCGGAGGAGACAGGTCGTCGTGAAATGCGTGGAGGGTTAGGGTTGGGGAGGAAGACGGAATGGGTCTCTGTCGCAGCCCGGGGGAGGATGCGCGAGAGACGCGCTCAATCGGCGGACAAGCTTTTCAGAATTTTCTTGGCCAGCGGCTCTTTGATTTCAGCATGACGAGGAATGGCTTCAATTACGCCCGTATGTGGATTGATCCACAGCGAATGGGAAGCGCCTTCGCGTTTCAAGTAGCATCCGGCGATGCGGAGCTTGCGCTCGAGATCGAGACGTTTCATCCCACGAGGAGTGATTCTCGAATTGCATCGCTCGGCAATCCTCGCAGCATGTCTTCCCTTCTATCCGCAAGCAGCAATTCGACCGCGGCCCGGAGGTTTTCCTTCGCCTCCGGGACGGTTTCCCCTTGTCCGTTGGCTCCTGGAATTTCGGGACACATCGCCCAGAACCCGCCTTCAGGCGAGGCCTCGATAATTGCCGTGAACTCCGCCTTCATGGTGCCTCCCTCTTTTAGTCACTATACTCCCCGGGCCTTGGTCAGTCCACGAAGAGGGGGAGGCCGGGGTCCCCGAGGAAGCTGAGCTGGGAGACGGAGAGATCTTGGACCTCCCGCGAACGTGAGCGAAGATCGACCAGAGCTGGTCGCGCTGGGTCTCTGAAAGACGGGTCTTGCGTCCGAGCCGCGGTACCAGCCGCTTGTTGGGGGCCGGCATCAAGCCCTCCGTCGGGAGCGTCGGCGACGCCTATGACAACGCCTTGGCCGAGACTATCAACGGGCTCTGCAAGGCCGAGGTGATCCTGCTGATCGCCTTAGCTAGCTCGCCATGAACATGTGACAGGCCACTGTCCTGTCGCCCATTTCACTCACCCGGCAACTTAGGAGCCAGCTACTCATGAATTTCGTCCGCAGCTGCGGGCGAAATTCATGAGCTAAAGCAGGCCTTTAGGTTGCCGGATGAGTAAGGCAGCTCGAGCCTTTCCTGGGCGTTCAAGGTCCTGAGGTGCGGCAGGAGCTTCCCCTTGAAAAGATAAAGTAAAATTTATATAGCGGAATCGGGATTTCAAGGGGTCGGAGCCGACTCACTGAATGGCGTACACCGCGTCCTGGATATGGAGGGTCGGCTCCTGCGAGGCAGGGCCAGGGTTTTCAAGGGTGATCTCGGCCGAGTTCGCGCGTAAGGCGGTGACGATGCCTCGTGCGAGGGGGGCTTCTTCCCCGCTCGCGCCCCTCGCGTAGACCTCCACCTGGCCGCCCTTCATAGTCCTCGCCCCTTCGACAAGGTCGATCACGAGGCGGTTGCCCGCGGCGATGGCGACGGTTCCGAGAAATGCGCCTCGGATGCCCGGAGCCGCGGTTGGAAGAGCGCTTGGAGCCGCGGCAGGAGCCACTGCAGGAGCCATGTTTGGAGCCGCGACTGGGGGAGGAGGGGGCGTGGCCGCGATTCGCTCCAGCGCGGAGACGCGCTCGCGCAGGGCCTCGTTCGCAGCTCCTTCCTGAAGCAAGGATACCTGGCTTTGGCCGAGTTCGGCCCGGGCCTTGTCGGCTTGAGCCTGCGCTATGGCGGCTTGGGCCTGCGCTATGGCGGCTTGGGACCGGCTCGCTTCGAGTGCGGCCCTAGCCATGTCGGCCTCGGACTTCGCCGCGGCGCCCCTCGCTTGGGCGGCCGCAAGCTCGACATCCTTGGCTCCCAGGGCGGCCCGGGCCGTCTCCAGGTCAGCGCGCGCGGCTTGGAGGGCCGCGAGGGTCGCGGGATCGGCCTGGATATCCGGCTTTTGCGCGGCGGAATCTTGGACCATCGTCGACATGCGCGCGATGGCATTCGAGAGATTGTCGGCGATCGCGTAGGAAGCCCTGGCGAAGGGCGAATCCAGTCGGTCCTTCGGGCCGAGGCTTGTCCTGAAATCGGCGAGGGCCTTTTCGGCTCCTCGGACGTCGACATCGGCGAGGTACTGCGCGGCCGTATCGAGGGTCTGCGAGAGCCTTTGTGCGTAGAGTGCGTCGATCGCGGCGCCCTGATCGAGTTTTTGCAGGGCGGCGACGGGGGGCTCGGTCGAGGCTACACTCTGTTGAGGAAGGGCCTCCTGGATAGGCTTCGCCTCGGGCACGAGATTCTTCAGGAGCTCGTCGCGAAGGGCGACGCGCCTCTTGTACTCGGCAATGAGCTCGTCCCTCTTCGATATTTCCAGATTCGCCCGCTTCCTGAGCGCATCGATGAGCAGGGCCTCGGTCGTAAAAAGGGAACTTGGTTGGTAGAACAAGGTCTCCATGCCCACGTAGTAGGTCCGCAAGGACAGACCGATGCTGAGGGCCGCGAAGAGGAGCGACAGCGAGATAAGTATGAAGGGAACTCGCCAAACTCCCCGGATGGGGGAACCTTTCTCCTCGACGATAAGGGCATTCCGGGCCAATTCGGCGTCGAAGGCCGCGCGGAGTTCCTTCTCCTTCGCGCGGAGCGGGTCCGAGGCGTCGAATGAACCATAGTACTGGATGATATTTTTCGTTGTCGCGGCTCCCTCGGAGACGTATACTGTCGCCCAGTATAACGCACGAAGGAAACCATGAAAATCGGTATTCGGGCCAAGACCATCTTCGTCATCTTTCCCGTAGTCCTCGCCTCGCTCGGCTTCGTCGGGGCGAGCTCGCTCTTCAGCGCGCGAACCGGCATGGTTCGCCTGGCCATGGCCTCCTTGTCCTTCAAGGCCGAGGTCCTCCAGCAATACATGGACTCCCAATGGAAGCTCCTCGTCAATCAAGGATTCGCCACCGACCCCGAATTCAAGAAGGCGGTGATGCTCTCGGCGGGCGACTACGCGCGTTCCCTCCTTCGCAACCGGACGGAGTGGATCTGCGCCGTCGATCTCGACGGCAATCTCGTTTCCTCGGCTTCGCGAGGCTCCGGCGAAACCGGAGTGCCCGATGCCCTTCTCTCCGCGATGAAGGAGGGCAGGACGGGTCCCGTGGTTTTCGGCGAGGGACGTCGGTCGCGATACGGACAGGCCTTCTTTTTCGCCCCCCTCTCCTGGTACGTGATGGTTTCCGACACGGCTTCCGCCATTTTCGCCGAGACCAACCAAATGACGACGACTATCCTGACGGGATTCGGCGTCACCGCCATGCTCTCGCTTCTGTTGCTCTTCTTCATAACTGGGGCAATCGTCGGGCCCCTGACGCGGGTGACCGAGGGGATGAAGGAGATAGTCCGGTCCAATAACTTCGAGGCGCGCATAACCGTGACGAGCGACGACGAGGTGGGCGACCTGACCCGGCATTTCAACGCCCTCTGCGGAGAGCTCGATCGTTCCTATTCGAGGATCCACGACATCGCGCTGCGGGAGGTGGAGGCGCGCTACCAACTGCTTGAACGGGAGCTCGAGGCCATCGTCGCCCTTGGCAAGGTCGCGGAATTCCGGGACGAGGACACAGCCACGCACATCGTCAGGGTGGGACTCTACGCGAAGATTCTGGCGGGCATTTTCTATGAAACCGAGGAGGACAAGCGCAGTCTGTACTACGCGGCGCCCCTCCACGACCTCGGCAAGATCGGCGTGCCGGACTTGATCCTTCTCAAGCCCGCGGCCCTCGATTCCGGGGAGCTCGCGATCATGAGGACGCACACGACCATCGGCTACGAGATATTGAAGGAGTTCAGGAATCCCGCCCTCATCATGGGCGGATCGATCGCCCTCACCCATCACGAACGCTTCGACGGCAAGGGCTACCCGCGGGGCCTCAAGGGGAAGGACATCCCGCTCTGCGGACGCATCCTCGCCATCGTGGACGTCTTCGACGCCTTGACCTCGAAGCGTCCCTACAAGAAGGCCTGGCCCGTCGAGGAGGCCTTCGACTACGTCGTGAGGGAAAGGGGCGGGCACTTCGACCCCGAGATCGCGACGGCCTTCCTGGACAGCCGCGAGGAAGTGCTGGGTATTATGAAGAGCGTCGCCGACTAGAAGGACCGGCGATAGAGCTCGACCTCCTCGCGGGTCAGGCCGGCGCCGTTGTAGGTGAGGAGTCCGAGCTGTTCGAGGGCGCCCTCCTTGTCGCCGAGGGCGACGAGACAATCGGCCAGCCCCTTGCGCGCGCGGTCGTGCAGCTCCGGGAGGGGATAGTCCTCGGCAACCTCGCGGAAGGCCGCCTCCGCGCCCTTGATGTCGGCCTTGATGAAGAGTATCCGCCCCGTCTCGAAGAGAGCCTTGGGCATGATCGTCGCGTCGGGGTAATCCTGGATCAGCTCCCTGAATCGCGCGAGGGCCGCGTCGAAGTCACCCCCGAGGAGGGTCTGGTTCGCCGCGTCGAAGCGCAGTTTCGCCTCCAGCGACAGGGACTTCATGGAAGCGCCCCGCGGCCGATGGTCCGCGAGGAAGCGGAATCGACGGATCTGGAGATCGATGTTCCAGGCGAGGAGACCTCCGCCGATGAGGGCCGAGGCCGCGAGCTCGGGGGAGATGATGAAGTTCGAATCGCGGGGCGAGTAGATCTCCCTGACCGTCAGGACGGCGGTGAGGCCGAGAAAGAGGGGCAGGGAGAAATTGACGCCGTCGAGGAGCCCTTGGCGCGGGAAGATGGGCGAGACCCTGAGCCCGCCCCGGGCCGGTACGAGCGTCGCGCCCAAAGCCGGAAGCCTGATCACCTGATCCGCGGGAGGGCCTGCCGCCGCCGTGGATGCTTCCTGCCCATCCACATAGACCAGGGGTTCCTTGGGGACGAGGGTGACCTGAAGGGCCTCGGTACCCGGGAGGTTCGTCTTGATTTCCTGGCTGTACCAGCCCTCCTTCTCGAAACGGAGGAGGTGCGGGCCCGGGGCGATGTCGCGGAGAAGAAGGGGGCTCGGGCGATCCAGGGCCTTCCCGTCGAGAGAGACCTTCGCCCCCATCGGATCGCTGACGATAAAGAGATAATTGGTATCTTGCGCTCGTATCTCCGCCGCGGCGAAGAAAGCGAGAAGGAGGCCGATGGCCGCCGCCCGTATTGCCCTTGTCGCGATCATCATAACCCGATCCTCTGGAGCAGGCCGAGGAGGAAAACGGGACGATTGTCCATCGGCACCGACGCGAGGAGGGCCAGGCCCAGGTCGAGAGAGGCGCTCTTGAGCTCGACGAGAGCCCCCGAGGAGATGAAGGGTCGGGAGCCCCATCTTTCCGCGCCGCCGACGGTCACGCTCCTGAGGTACCAACCGAGGCGCAGGAGGGGCCGCAGGCCCACGAAGACCTCTCCCCCGCGAAAGAGCCCCAGTTCGTAGCCGAGCTCGAATCCTCCATAGTACATCGTCGAGGCCCCGTAGGCCGAAGATAGGGGCCGAAATCCCGCCGCCGCGGCCCAGGCCCCGACGGTCAGGGGGAAGGCGGCGAATCCGCCAGCCTCGCACCAGAGTCCGGCCGAGGCGGCGAAGGAATAGGGGTCGGGGCTCAGGAGGGGCACGCTGACGAAGCCCAGCTCCGCGCCTCCGGCGAGGTCCAGGGCCGACAGGGTACGCGCCGCGCCCGTGCCCGCGACGAGGCAGAGAAGCGCGAGGAAGCGGGCCGCCCTCATGGGGCGATGGTCTCCCTCGGGCCGAAGTCGAGATTAGTTCCCAATTGCGATAAGTGCTGCGCGGCGATCCAGTCCGGGCTGCGGACCACGTTGGAGATGCGGATTTCGTCGAAGTCTGCCTTCGGGGCGCTTTGGATGGGAGGAGCTGCGATGTTGCCGATGATCAGATCAGTCGCGGCATCTGAGGTGCGGGTGCCCGAAGGACCCGTCACCGTGGCGGCCACCGCAGTTCCATTCGAATACATCGCGACGCCCGAAGCGCCGTCCCAGCTGAGGGCGAGTTGATCCCAGCCCCCGGTGGCAAAGTATGTCGCGGGGCTGTCACACTGAAGGGCGGTCGCCGAGTATCCCACTTGGAATCGGAGACTCCCGGCTCCGAGTACTGAAAGGTTGAAATCCGGACCCTGGTTGAAGATAATGCTGCCGGCGACCGAACCGCCGTCCCTCATCCATGTCTCGAAGGTGAAAGGCCCAAGGTCGTCGAGAGCCGGCGCCGCAGGGAATTTGATGCCGTCTTTGATGGTGTTGCCAAAGATAAAGCCGGAATTCCCGACAGGAGAAGATGCCCCGAGGTCTGCAGGGGCGCTATAAAGTCCGGGCAGTGCGGGATTGTTCGCACCCGTGGCATCGATAAAGGTCTTGGTCAGAGTGCTGGGGTCGATTGAATAGTTGCCATGCAGCACCGCCAGATACCCGTTCGTCCACACCGCCGAGGCCTTGGATTCGTCGACCGAATCGCCGTCGCCGAAGTAGATCCAGATCTTAGTCGTGGCGGGCGACGCGGCCAGGCTGGGCAGCTTGACCCAGAAGTCGGATCGCCCCGCGGCCTCCCATTTCTCGCGCTCGAAGGCGAGGGCCGTCGTCCCGTCGTCGGCCCTGAAGCGGACATCGAGACCGTCGGCCCTGCAGAGCTTGTAGGGGAAGGTTCCGGCTTCGAGGCGAACGAGGACTGGGAAATTGGTCAAACTTGTACTTTGAGCAATTCTGTCGAAGGTGACAGGAATCCTATAGCTGGTTTTGGGAGTGGGGGGCGCCGATACCACGTCCCAGGCCCCATCCGGCGAGCACGATCCGAAAAGAAAGGGCACTATGAGCAATACGGTCGAAAAATATTTCAAAATAGTGTACCGCCTTGAGCATTACCGCCTTGTTCTCGAGCTGGTCCCACTAGTTGTAATGCGGTAAGTATATCTCACCACGCGCCTTCCGCAAAGGCGCGGCAGGACCCCGAGAATTCTTCCTACCGGATCGTCCTTTCGAATTCGGGGAAGGCGTATTCGAGCCGTCCCGATTCGAGGATCCTGAGCTCGGCGTGGCCCTTGCCGACGATGGCGTCGAGGCTCGCCTGGGCCTCCTCGAGGCTGAGACCCGTCTCGATGGAGACGAGGGCGGGGCTGAGGATGCCGCCGCGGGAGCTCGCGAGCCTGAGGATGTTCCGCTCCGCCGCCAGCTTTCTGTCCTTGATCGACGTTCTTTTCAAGGCGGGGGCCGCTATTCCCTCGGCCACGAGGCTTCGCAGGCCCGAGATCAGCGGGAAGAGGCCCATGAAGAAGAAGGGGATGAGGACCCATCCCAGGTGAAAGATAAAGCCCGCCGCGCCCCAGCCCAGGCAGGAGACAAGGCCGCCGGAGACGCGCTCCCAGGCTTTCTTTCGGCGCCTGGTCGCCTTTTCGGCCTCGCCCTCCGAGGCGGAATCGAAGGTAATCTTCACGTTCGACACCCCACATCCCGGGGACCGAGTCCCCATAACTAGTAACTTCGGCGCCGAAACTCGGCCGCCGAGGCCTGGGACCCGCGGCCCCCATAGACCGGAAATATACAGCGTCGATCGCCCGATGTGTAGCGGAGCAGGCAAAGAGCGGCTCTACTTTGCCTCCCCCGAGCCCGAGGTCTATATTGAAAGACACGACGGCGGGCCCCGCCGCGCCGAAAGGAGACCGAATGGAACTCGTCAAGAAGCAACCGGGTCAAGCCGCCGCCATCAGGTCCCTCGTCACCTTCCGTTTCCTCACCGAGGCGGAGGCTGAAAAACTCATGGACTGCGCCGAGGTCGCCCGCTACGAGGAGGGAGAGCCGGTCGTCGAGGAGGGGGAGCTCAGCCCCTGGTTCTTCGGCATCCTCGAGGGAACCCTCAGCGTGGGCCTCTCCACCGTGGACCGCGGGGAGGTCTACGTGAACAGCCTCGGCCCCGGTGACGTCTTCGGCGAGGCGGGCATGTTCCTGCAGGTGAAGCGGACGGCGACGGTACGCGCGCTGGCGACCTCGACCATCGTGCGCCTCCATCGCGGCGGCTTCGCGGCCTTCATCAAGGAGAATCCGACCGCGGGCAACAAGGTCCTCCTCGCAGTGATCTACAGCCTCCTCAGGAAGCTCCGCGTCACGAACGAGGAGTTGGCCTACGAACGCAAGTCCGACGCGAACCAGGACGAGATCGACTCCCTCGTGCAGAGCCTGATCGGCTGAAAGGGGGTCCGACCTCGGTGCACTCCTGCCGGAAACTGTCACGGCCAGATAGTACCATCGCGTCATGTTTGGAGGTGATCATGACGAGCTTTCCTGATTTCGTGTTGCTGTACTCGAGGGACCCGCTGAAGAGCGCCGAATTCTACGCTACCCTGTTCGGCGTGAGGCCCACGGACTCGGCCCCGACCTTCGTGCTCTTCGAACTGCCCGGTTTCAGGCTCGGACTGTGGCAGCGAAGCGAGATCGAGCCGCGGGCCGAGGCTGAGCCAGGCGCGGCCGAGCTCTGTATATCGAGGGCGAGCGACGACGAGGTCCTCAAGCTCCACGCCGATTGGATCGGCCTGGGGGTGCCTATCATCCAGAAACCGGCTCGCCACGATTTCGGCCTCAATTTCGCCGCAGTCGATCCGGACGGCCACCGCATCCGGGTCTTCGCGCCAGGGGACTGAGGCTGCGGGTATGCGCCCAGGGCGGCTCTCTCACCACAGGGAGAGCTGTCCCGCCTCCCCGCGATCCCGGCCTGCTACGCGCGCGATGACCCGCTCGACGGGAAAGACCAGGATTCCGTCGGGGCCGCCGACCCTGCGTTCATCCTCGATACCCCTGGCCTCCGCGCGGAGTCGCTCGAGCTTGTCCTCGAGATCGGGCCCCTCGGTCGCGCCGCGGTAGCCGACGAGGCCGTAGTCCGAACCCACGACGCGATGGCAGGGTACGAGGGGATAGAGGGGGTTGTGGGCCATCAGGCTGCCGACCTCGCGGGCGATGACGCCTGCTGCCGCGGCGATCCGGCCCGTCGAAGTGGCCACCAAGGCTTCCTCGCTTGTCGCCATCGCCATACCGTACCAAATGGCCTCTCTTCGCTCCAGCGCGAGGACGATGGGTGGGTAGCCCTTTGAACTGCCCATCGCTCGCTCAGTCCCTTTTTATCCTGAAGAGCCTGACCGCGATCTCCCGCTGGCCGCGCTTGCCGATGGAGAAGCCCTCGGGCGTGATGCGGGAGGCGAGGGTGGGCGGCACCTCCTCGAGGAGGTCGACCGTCTCGTAGATGCCCCGCCTTCGCGCGAGTTCCCTCCGGAAAGACTCGGTGCACCAGATCTGATTCGCCACGACGAGGGGTTCGACGCGGGCGGCGACGAGGAAGGGGCGGCCCATCATCTCGCCCTCGCCCACGACGGTCATCGGGCCGCAGTCGAGGGCGACCCTGAGTTCGAGCCCGAGGCGCTTCACGAGGTCGAGGAGGCGGAAGGCCGCGTCGGCGACCTTGACCGCGTCGCGTTCGACGATGGACACCGAGTCGCCGTCCGAATGCGAGACGAACTCGCAGAGTTCCTGCTCGGCGGCGCTGAACTCGGCGAGCTTTCGCTTGACGCTCAATGCCTTCGACGTGCCCTGATCCATCAGCTTCGAGAAGCCGCAGACGTCTGCCTTGAGGGCGCAGTAGCGGAGCTTTCGCGCGGGTCTCGCCTCGTCGTCGAGAATCCACGACAGGCCGTCGCCGACGATATTGTGCTTGTTCCGATTCGCCATGTAGCTGCGGTTCCGCTCCATGATCATCGAGTTGAGGATGGGATGGATGAGGTAGAGCTCGGAGTCGGGCAGGATGCCGTCGCCTTCGAAGGTGCGCTCGCCCGGGAGGCAGAACTTCTGAATGCGCGTCCTCCGCGACCCCTCGCTCACCACGTGGCCGAGGAGGCCGAGCTTGTAGAGGGTGCAGAAGACGTGGGTGCCTCCGCAGGTCCTGCAATCCATCGCCTCGAGATCGGCGGCGCGGGCCTTCGCCGCGCCCGGCTTGACATCGGCCCCGTCGGGGCCCGTCGTGTTGTATTCGCAGCAGATGGCCTTGAGCGATTCGCGGGGTAGGGCGTTCGTGTCGATGAGGGCGAGGAGGCGCTGGAGATCGAGGGTCTTCGAGTGGGGCCGCACCTCGGCCATGTAGGTGCCGACGATGTCCATCGACACTTCCTGCACGGTCCGTCGCACGGTGTCCTGGCTTCTCTCGCCGGGATCGAGGCGCGAGAGGGCCTTGCCTATCTGCATGAGGTCGCGGGGCCGCGACAGGGTGTGGCGGACGAGGTATTGGAAGAGCTCTTCCACGGCCCCCACCTGCTTGTGCTTGATCGTCGCGAAACCGAACCAGGAGGCCACCGGGTCCTTCGCGAGGCGCTCCGGCGCGACGAAGCGGTCCTTCGGCTCCCTCCGCACGTTGTTGACGAAGATCCGCTCGAGGTCGAGGCGCGAATAGCGGAGGTCGATGGTCCGCTCGCCGACCTGCTGGAAGAGGACCTGCTGGCGCTTGTAGCGGAGGAAGGCCTCCTTGCGTATGGAGGCGAAAAGTCGTACGTGATGGTTGAATTTGTGGAGATTGAAGAAGCTCAGCACGAGGCCCATCTGCGAGCTGTACCAGAGCTCCGGCTCCAGCACCCCCGCCACGCTCTCGGCCGCCGAGGGGTCGAGGTGGCGGTTGAAGTACTCGTCGATGTTGTCGATGAAGATCGCGATGGGCGAGCTCACCGCACGCTTGTAGACGGGCACGAGGGTCGACTCGAGGTCGGCCTTGGCGCGGAAAAAATCGTCGCGGTCGGCGTGGATGAGGTGGCTGAAGTATTCCGACACCGATCCCAGCTGGCGGTTCGCGTAGAGCCCCGCGAGGAAGCGCGAGAGGTTCCCTTCGTCGAAGCGGTGCCCGACCCGCTTGAGCACCGCCATCGTGATCGCGATCGACCAAATGCTCTCGACATTGTGGAGGTCCTGGAAAAGCTCCACCGAGTCGCGGCTCAGGTTGTCCGAAAAGGCGAACTTGTCGATGCCGCTCTCCGGGATCATCACGTAGCCGCCCATGGCCTCGCGCTTGAGCCTGAGCAGCATGGTTTTGCCGATGCCCTTCGTCGCGATCACGAAGGACTGGATCGAGTTGTCCTTGTCCAGAAAGCCGAGGGCCTCGTCCGTGAGGAGGAGGAGGTCCTTGCCCGTGTTGAGGTCGAAATTGTCCGCGTCGATTATCCAATTGTCCCGAGCCATGCCCTTACCTCCGGAACTCGGAGGACTATAGCACGATGCGAAGGGGAGGTGGAGGGGCGAGCCCCCCGCTGCCGAGACCTCCGCCCGGGGCGGAAAAGACTCGCCTGACGACTCCCGACGGAAGTAACTTCGACCCATACCTTCCGGGGTTGCGTCATTCGACCCCCATCTGAACTGCGGCTGGCGGAGAGAACTCGGGAGGTAGAGCATGAAAATCGGAGCGAAGCTCATAGCTGGTTTTCTTTTCATCGCGGCGATCGCCCTCGCGATCGGGGTCATCGGGCTTTGGGGCGCCGGGCGACTCGGTTCCAGCGCCATCGAGATAGGAAGGGACACGCTTCCCAGCGTGGAAGAGGCCCTCCTCATCGAGATCGCGATGCGCAAGATCGACAGCGCGGAAAACGGTCTCATGCAGACAACCCTCGACAAACAGGGCCAGGAGTCGAGCTTCGCGACCTTCGACGCCGCCAAGGCCGACGCCGACAAGGCCATCGCTGCCTTCGCCGCCCTTCCCATGTCGAAGGGCGAAGGGGAGCTTTGGGACAAATTCACCGCTTCATGGAAGCTCTGGTGGGGCAACCACGAGGCCTTTGCGACCGAAGCGAAAGCCTATGAGGCCGCGCCTTCGGCCGTCCTTTACGCGAAGATGAGCGATCAGATGACCTTCAACGACGCCTCGATCGCCGCCGTCGGCGATATCCTCGACGCGATCCAGGCGACCAACGACCGGAACGCCGCCCTATCCGTCCAGGGAGTCGTCGCCACGGGAATGCTGGTCACGCTGATTTCCCTCGCCGGAATCGGCCTCGGCCTGTTCATCGCCATACTCGGCGGCATCCTCCTCGCGCGTTCGATCACGAAGCCCTTGGGGCGGATCGTCGCCCTCGCCCTCGCCATCGCGAAGGGAGACCTCATGCAGGAAGTGGAGGAGCGCCACCTCGCGCGCAAGGACGAGTTGGGAATCCTCGCACGAGCCTTCCGGAACATGGCCAGGAGTCTCCAGGACATCGTCGCCTTGCTCCTGAGCTCATCGAACCAGGTGGGAGCGGGCAGCCTCCAGATGAGCGCCACGGCGCAGCAACTCGCCCAGGGCGCGTCGGAGCAGGCTTCCTCGGCCGAAGAATTGAGCGCCTCCGTCGAGGAGCTCGGCGCGACCATCGGGCAGAACGCCGAGAACGCGGCGGCCGCGGAGGGCCTCGCGCGCAAGAGTTCGAGCGACGCCGCCTTGGGAGGGGCTTCGGTCGCCGAAGCCGTCGGCGCGATGAAGGACATAGCTGCGAAGGTTGGGATCGTCGAGGAGATCGCCCGACAGACCAATCTCCTCGCCCTCAACGCCGCGATCGAGGCGGCCCGGGCGGGGACGGCCGGCAAGGGCTTCGCCGTCGTCGCGGCAGAGGTCCGTAGGCTCGCCGAGCGAGCCCAGATATCATCGAAGGAAATCGCCGACCTTGCGGGCCGAAGCATGGCGATCTCGGACCAGGCGGGGGAAAGGATCATCGCGATGGTTCCCGATATCAAGAAGAACGCCGAGGTCGCGCAGGAGATCGCCTCGGCGAGCAGGGAACAGAAATCGGGGATCGGACAGATCACCAAGGCAATCACCCAATTGGACCAGGTCATCCAACAGAACGCCTCGGCCTCCGAGGAACTGGCCTCCATGTCCGAGGAGTTGAGCGCCCAGTCCAGGCAGCTGACCCAGACCCTTTCCTATTTCAGACTTTCGTCGGAGCCGGCCGCGATCGGCCAGGCGCCCGACGAGGCCCTCTACGACGATATCCCCGAGGTGAGCTACGTCGAGGCGGTGCCTCTCCAGGTCAGACCCTGAGGTCTCCGAGGAATTCCGATCCCGGCGGCGGCCTGCTTTCTCTTCTTGGGTTTGGGAATGGGAGTGATGAAATCGGCCTTTCGCCGCGCCTCGACGATCTTCTGCGTCGGTTGACCCTGCGCGTCGAGTTCCGAGCTCACGTGAATTCCTCGTTTCAGTCGTCTTTTCGAAATGTCATTTTCAGCGACGGGATCTGAAGATCGACGGGAATCATAACACGGAGTCAGCCCCGCGGCAAAAACCTGCCGCGCATCTCCAAGCCTCTGGGCAAAAAAAAAACGGCGGGGCGGATACATGCCACGACGCCGATTCCATGATTAGGTGGGCTCAGCCCCCCCGTCCACCAGTGGGTAACGCTCCGGATGGAGAATCGTTTCCACATCCAGATCGATGTCGAGAAGTGGCCAGTGGAAATGTCCGGGGGCAGCTTCCTCGACACTGCAGATGGAATCGATGCTTGCCCTCCTGAACCAAGGGAAATCCGAGAAGTTCAGGAAATACTCCTCGTCACCAGAGGCAAGCCAAAGGCCATACCGAGTGACTTGGACGACCTCAACCGGGGAAATGGCGCTGCCAAGCATCGAGTATCTCCTCTTTGTGAGCTTCGATAACGGCGATTAGGCTACAGAGCTCCCGTTCCGATAGCCCCGAGTGGTTAGCGCAGCTCACTATCGGCGTCATCCAGAATTTGGCTTCGCCGTTCGGACCGAGCGCATGGATATGAATCCTTGTTTCTTCCCTCGAAAAGAAGAAAAACCTTGTGGGACCGTCGCGAAATACCGTCGGGCTCATGCGGTCATACTACCGCTCCGGACCTTTGGTGGCAATTCCGATCTTTGTCTGCCGCGCATCTCCAAGCCTCGCCGCCGGATCTTCGAGGTACCCCCCCTACCTCGTTGGTAGGCTTCCGAGCCCGAGAGGGTCATGGAATCGTTGAGTGCGTCCGTAATGGGGTTGAGGCCCTGGGCCAGTTCGCGGAGGGTCTGGACGGCCCTGGTGTCGGTGGGCATCGCCCCGAGGTCGAGGAAGTTCGGGACGAGCTCCCGGTTCCGCTCTCCGTACTTACTCAACCGGCAACTTTATAATTGGTAAAACTCGCGATCTAGCCCGCTGCCGCGGACAAGATCGCGAGCTAAAGCATCGCTGTGGTTGCCCCTTCAGCATGCCCTCCTTTTGAAAAGATAGCGTAAAGTTTATATAACGAATTCGGGATTTCAAGAGGGAGGGACGGCTGCCTTACTCGAAGCGTCTCCTTTGCCATCGCCTGAAGACATCAGTACTTTCCCGTTCTGGAGGCACTCATGGTCTATCTTACGAGATCGATGAGAATCCTGAAGTTCGACGAGGCGATCGAGGAGAGTTCGAAAAAACTCATCGCACATTTCAGGACGAGTTACCCGCAGATCAAGGACATGCGCTTCGTCTGGAATGTCACGGGCCGGCTGGACGAAATGCACTGGCTGCTCGCCTTCGATTCCCTCGCCGCCGAGGACGACTGGGCGGCCGTCGTGATGGGGGACCCCGTGTATGGGGAGTGGTTCACGGCAATGGACGGCAAGATCGGCGATATCGTCGACCACCTCTTCCGGGATATCCCGGGGATGTAGGCAACGCGAGGCTTTTTCCCTTCACCTACCGACGGCGCGTAGGGCCGCGGCCAGGATGGTCGATGGACGGCAACCCTTGGGGAGGAAACGGGAAGCGCCCAGCTTATGCGCCCTCATGGCGTACTCCGAAACAGGAATGGCGCTGAGGACGAGGAAGGACTGCTCGGGCTTTCGATTCTTCACGATCTCGATCAGCGAAAAACCGTCCATGCCCGGCAAATCGATGTCGACCACGGCCAGATCGAAATCGTTCTTGAAAAAGAGATCGAGGGCGACCGATGCATCTGCGGCCACTTCGACGGTCTTGAACGTGCCGCTGTCGAGGAATATCTCCTTCAGGTATTTCCTGATTCTGGCATGGTCGTCGACAATCAGGACGCTGAGTTCTTTTGGGTCGTTCATGTGGCCTCTGTCGCATCGGGTGCGACGAGACCTGCTTTGTTCCTCATTTTGCCGCGACCTCCATCAACTACGCAGTAACTGATCCGAGTGTAGCCGAACGGAAGGACGGTCCCTGTAGGATGACGAGGCGTGAGGGGGGAGGAAAATTCCGATTCTGCTGTAGGAAATTTCCTAGGCTGTTGGAGGGCGGGCGAGGCCGTGCGAAAGCGCGTAGGAGATGAGCTCGGCGTTGCTCTCGATGCCGAGCTTCTCCATGGCGCGGGTCTTATGAGTACTTACGGTCTTGACCGAAAGATGGAGTTCCCGACCGATCTCCATGAGGCTCAGCCCCGCGGCGTAGCGGCGCAGCACCGCGAGTTCCCGGTCCGAAAGCCTCTGCCCTCCTTCCTCCGACTCCCCCGTCTTCCCGAGGACGAGGAGTTCGGCGTACTCGGGACTCACGTAGACCTGGCCGCCGAGTATCCGGCGGACGGCCTCGAGGAACTGCGAAGGGGGGCTCGATTTGGCGAGGTAGCCCATCGCTCCGTTGCGGTAGGCCCGTTCCGCGAATTCCCTCTCCGCGAAGACGCTCATCATGAGGAAGCGGAGATTCGGCCGGAGGGCGAGGGAGTCCCTGATGAGTTCGAGCCCATCCCTGCCGGGCATGGAGACATCGACGATGACGAGGTCGAAGTAGTTCGCCCTGAGGAGCTCGAAGGCCTGGTTGCCGTCCGCCGCGTCCTCGATCTCGAGGAGTCCGATCGCCTCGCTGAGGGTTTCCCGAATCCCCTTTCTGATGAAGGGATGGTCGTCAACGATCAGCACGCGCATGCTCGATCCTTTCGAATAGGGGGAAGCTGGCGCTGACCGTGGCTCCCCTCCCGGGCGAGGAAGTGACGTGGAACTCGCCTCCGAGGGCGCGGCAGCGTTCCCGCATGCCGATGATGCCGAAGGACCCGCCGTCCTTCCGCGGTCCGGCGGCGGCATCGAAGCCCTGGCCATCGTCTTTTACCTCGAGTTGGAGTTCCTCCCCCGCGATGGTCAGGGTAATGCCGATCTTCGCGCATTTCGAGTGCCGGAGGGCGTTGTTCACGGCCTCCTTGGCCACGCGGAAGGCGGCTATGCGAATCGTTTCGGGGCACTCGAGATCCTCGGGGATGCGACAGGAACACTCGACCTCGATCCCGCTCCGCTTCTCGATCTCGACGGCGAATTGGGCGAGGGCCTGGGCGAGGCCGAGTCGATCGAGGACGCTCGGCCGGAGATCGGCGATGAGCCTTCGCATTCCATCCGAGAGTTCCGAGAGAAGGTTTCTCATGTCCGGGATCATTTCGGCGACCTTGTCCGCCGGCTTCCCGATGCGGCGCTCGAGGAGGTAGAGGGCCATGCCGAGGCTGGTGACTCCCTGACCCAGCTCGTCGTGGAGTTCGCGGGCGACCCGCGTCCTCTCCTCCTCGCGCTCGCGCTCGACCCTGGCGAGGAGGAGACGCAGCTCTTCGGTCCTGCTCTCCAATTCGGCCGTCCTTTCGGAGATGGTGTCGGCCATGCCGTTGAAGGAGGCGCCCAGCCTTCCTATCTCGTCAGTATCCGGCTCCGTCGACCTCGCCCCATCGTCGACCGTGGAGAAACGCTCGAGGACCCCCCCCAAGGCGAGGAGTCGGAGGGTGATGATCCTGTCCACCGCGAAGAAAAGGGTGGCGGCGATCGCCGCGCCAAGGAGGAAGGTGAGGAGGGTGGTGACGAGGACATTCGCGAGAAGGGTCCCGAGGGCATGCTCCGGATCGGCCAGCACGGCGACGGTTCCGATCCGCCGCCCCGAATGCGCGATGGGACCTGACATCGAGATGGGGGCCGCATCCAGCAGCGCCGGAGCCGTCGCGGCGTCGATGCGGAACCTCGTGTCGGGCTTCCCCGCGGCGGGCTTCCCCGCCTCGGGCTTTTCCGCGATCCCGAACAGGGTCTCGCTCGCGTCATCGCGTATGATGACCGCCGTGATCCAGGGGTCGTTGAGCTCGCCGCTGGCCAGCTGTTCGCTGGCATCGGTGTCGAGGTTCCACAGGGGTTGTTCGAGCCCCTCTTGGAGACGGGCGAGGGACTGTTCCGCCGCGCTTCGGACCTGGGCCATCGTATTCGCCCGGGCGACGAAGTAGTAGGCCAGGGCGAATAGGCTCGTCAGCATGCAGGTGATGAGGGCGACCAGGAGGACGAGCTTCCTTCTGATGGAGGCCTTGCCTCCGGCCTCTGGGCGCCTCATTGCCGTGCCATCCAGGTTGCCATGATCCTCGCCAGAGTGCCGTTCGATGTGATCTTGGCCATGCCTTCGTCGAAGGCCGTGATGGCCGCCGGCGTCTCGGGGTTCCCGATGGCGAAACCGACAAAGGTGCCTTGCCCGCCGAGGGCGAAGGCCTCCTGCACCCGCCCCGTGACGCCCGCCTCCCTCATCATGTTCTCGGCACGCTTGAGGCTGTTCAGATTGAGGATCGCGAGGTCGATCCTGCCGAGGGCGAGCTTCTTGAGGTTCTGCTCCTCGGAGGGGGAATCTTCCGGAACGAGGATCCCTGCCTTCACCAGGCGGACGAAGTCTTCAGGATATTCGTAGCCCAGGACCGTGCCGACCCTCGTCCCCGCGGGCAGTCTTTCGACGCTCCGGTATCTGGCCGCATCGGTGCTGCGGACGAAGATCAGGCTGGTGGTGGAATAGATCGGCAGAGAGGCGAAGCGCACCTTGCCGGCGAGTTCCTCCGACCAGCTCATGCCGAAGCAGGCCAGGGCCTTGCCCTTCAATACGAGGATTTTGGCGCGGTTGTAGGGAGTGATCTCGAGCCTGACACCGACCCCGGAAGCCGCAAAGGCCGCCTTCACGATGTCGTTGCCGCAACCCGTTCCGTCAGCCTGGCCCCAGAGCCCCGCCTCATCCTCGGCGAGGATTGTGTAGGTTTGGGGGAAGACGGAGGGAGCCAGGGCGAGGAGGAAGAAGATCACCGCGATCCGGTTTCCGAACAGGCCTTTCCCGTACATGCCGCAATTCTAGCAATCGGGCGGGCATCCTTCCATGGAACAGCGGATATTTCGGCGTGGCAGGTTGCGAAGTAGGGGCCGCGCTTCATCCCACGAGGAGAGACTCTCGAATGGCATCGCTCGGCAATCCCCGCAGCATGTCTTCCCGCCTATCCTCGAGTATCAGTTCGACCGCTGCCCGGAGCTTGCAGTCCACGCGGGGGCAGCCCCCTCTTCCCCATCCCCGCCAGCAGGGCCGCGAGCAGGACGAGGCCGACGAATGCCAGGCCGGCCGAGGCGAGGGAACCCATGCGATAGGCGAAAACCGGCCCCCTTCCCGCCCCGATGAGGGCGTCGATGAGGGGGGCCGTGACGAAGGTGGCGCCCACTCCCCAGCTCAGCATGAAGGTGGCGTTGTAGGCCGCGAAGTAGGCGCCGCGCTTTTGGGGAGGGATGAGGGTGGAGGCGAAGGCGTAGGAGGCGGGGGCGAGGAGGCCGTCGGAGAAGCCCTTCAGGATCGAGAAGAAGTAGATGAGGAGGAGACTCGGCGCGAGCGCGTAGGCGAGGAGGTAGGCGAGGCCGGCCGCGCCGCCGACGAGCATGAGGAGCTTCACGCCGAAGCGGCGCACGAGGAGTCCCACCGCGAGGCCCGTGAGGATGAGGGCCACGGATTCCACGTTGGCCGCGAGGCTGATGTCCTGGGCTGAGGCGGCGAATCCTTCGCGGAGATCGAGGTACTGGGCCTTGATGGCCATGAGGCTGTTCACGCCCGAGTTGATGAGGAGCATCGCGAGGAGGAATACGGCGAAGACGCGGAGCTGGCCCGCTCCCGCGATCGAGATCGGCCGCCCTCCCGGGCCCTTGCCGATCCCGGCTCCCGCCTCGGCTTGCCCGAGGCCTTCGCGAGCCCGATCGACGCCACCCTCGCGCCCCATATCGGCGCCTCCCTCGGGCATGAAGAGGAAGGGGACGACCGACACGAACATGACGATCGCCACCACGAAGAAGATCGAGCCTTCCCTGAAGCCCCAGCCCTCGAAGGCCGTGCCCCAGCGGTCGTAGAGGAGGCCTCCCGCGAGGGCGCCTGCTATCCTGCCGAGGCCGCCTATGCTCGCGAGCCTGCCCTGGATGGCTCCCCGCTCCTCGGGCCGGTAGATGTCCGAGATGTAGGCCGACCAGGCGATGTTCGACATCGACCAGAAGATCTCGATGAGGGTCAGACCCCAGATGATCACGTAGCCCGAGGCCCGGGGGTCGGGCGCCGTCGAATGGACGTACCAGAGGAGAAGATGGCCGACCCCGGCGAGGAGCTCTCCGGCGATGATGAGGCTTTTTCGGCGCTGGAATCGATCGGTGATCCTTCCCCAGACGAAGTTCTGGAAAAGGATGTTGAGGATCATCGGCAGGGTCTCGAAGAGGGTGGTCTCGGTGACGCTCAGGCCGAGGAAGGCGCGGAGGTAGACGCCGAGGAAGGTGTAAAAGACGCCGCGCCTGAACATGGCGAGGGCCTGGAAGGTGGAGAGTCCGAAGAAAGCGGAGAACCTGCGAGTTGGAATGGCCACGGCGGGGCATTGTTCCGGCCCTCGCCTGCCATGTCAATGCGGAAGTCGGACAGGCTCGCAGCCGAGGACGCGACGCGCTAGAATCTAGGATACCAGCGACCTCTGCGGCCAGGCGACCCCGCCGAGCGGCAGGCACGAATTCAGGAGGGCATTCCATGGAACAGCGAGCGAGTCCACGTTTCCGCCTGAATCAGGCGATTCGCCTGAGCGTCGACGGGGACGACGAGGAGGAATATCTCTCCGCCGAAATCCTCGACCTTTCCGCCGAAGGAATCGGCATCTTGTCTGATTCCCCGGTCCCCGTGTCCTCGCCCATGTTCCTGATGTTCGGCCTTCAGGAGCAATGCCCGACCCTTGGCCTCGTCAGATGCGAAGGCTACGCCACCCGCACGGAAGTCGTCGGGGACAAATACCTGATAGGCGTCAAGTTCACGAGCATGGATTCCGGCTCGGACGAAGCGCTTAGGAGCTGCCTCGATTCGCTCCAGGCGGGGAGTTAGCCAAGAGCGGAGCATCAAAAGGGGGAGCACCCCCTCTGTCGAGGCGCTTCGCGCAACCTCCATCCGCGGCTCCCCCTCGGGCGGGCTTCCGGCCCCGCCGGGCCTCGCGAGGCGCGATCTCGGAGAGCTCGCGCCGAGGCTTGTGGAAAGCGGGGCCGGCGATCCCGCCCTTCCCCCACTCCTAGTTCCAGGGGTCGGACCCCGAGCCGCCCCGCCTGCGCCGAGTGGGGAGGGGTGAGCGACCCCTTCCCACTCGGCCATATTTTTAGCTCTTTGTTGGATGATGTGAATTGAATCAATCCCCCCGGATGTTCCCTTCGCGCGGAATTTCGCCGCGCGATTCGTCTCAAGTCTCGCGGCGCAGCGTTGCAGGATCGTTGCAGCTTCGCAATACTTGTGACGAGAGGAAAAAGATAAAAATGCCCGCAGCGGCACTTAGTCCAGCATTGAATCTCCGACTCCTCGGTCCTCCCGAGCTCCGCGATGACGGGAGCCCCCTCCTTCTCGCTCGCCGCAAATCCTTGGCCCTCCTGGCCTATCTCGCCCTCGAGGAGGGTGTCCATGCGAGGGACAGCCTGGCAGCCCTGTTCTGGCCGGAGTGCGACCAGACGAGGGCCAGGGGCAATCTTCGTTCGTCGCTTTTCGAACTCGGGAGGGCCCTCGGAGAAGGTAATTTGGAATCCGTACAGGATCACATCCGGCTCGATAGAGGAAGGCTCCGCATCGATGTCGACATTCTCCTTTCGGGCTCCCGGTCCTGCGGCCACGGTCCCGATGGTTTGTTGTGCCCGACCTGCCTCGGCCGGGTCGAGGCTGCGGTTCGGGCCGCGGGAGGAGGTTTCATGGCGGGCTTCAGTCTCGCCGGCTGCCCCGATTTCGACGATTGGCAATTTCGCTGGTCCACGAGGCTCAAGGAGGTATTCGCCCCCCTCCTGCATCGATTGATAAACGCATATAGGGCCGAGGGTCGGCTCGACGAGGCGGTTAAAACCGCCGAACGATGGATCGAGGCGGAACCCTACGTCGAGGAGGCGAGAAGGACCCAAATAGAATTGCTTTTCGAAATGGGGCTTGCGAGTCGGGCGAGGGACTGCTACGAGGCCTGGACCGAGACGGCGAGGGAGGAGCTCGGTCGCGAGCCCGCCGCCTCGACGCGAAGCCTCATGGATTGCTTTGCTCAGGGGCGAGCGTCTTCCCGATCTTCGCGAGGCGACTGCGGACCTCCGCGGGTCAGGATTCCCGACATCCTGGGTCGAGACGAGGATCTCGCGAAGCTGGCGACCGCCCTGCGGGATTCTTCCTCGCGCCTCCACTGTCTGACCGGCCCCGGCGGAATCGGAAAGACGACACTGGCCATCGCCCTTCTCGCTTCGGAGGCGGCCTCCTTTCCGGGGGGGGCCTTTTTCGTCGATCTGTCCGCGGAGAGGAATGTCGATCGGCTGCCCTTCCGCGTCGCCGCGGCCTTGGGCATGCGAGAGCTCGGCGAAAGCCCGGAGGGCATGACCGCCCTCCTCGCCGCGCGGATCGGCGGAGCCAGGACCCTCCTCGTCGTCGACAACCTCGAACAATTGCCCGGATCGGGCGATTCCCTCTCCTCCCTGGTCGGTTCCTGCCCGAATCTCGTCGTCCTCGCCACCAGCCGAGGGGAGCTCCATGCCCCCAACGAGCGTGCCTACCCGCTCGAGCCGCTTCGATTCCCTCTGGAAGCGGCCTGTTTCGATATCCAAGACGCGGCCGAATGGCCTGCTCTCGAGCTCTTCCTTCGCGGCATTCGCAGGGTCGATCCGGCCTTCAGGGCCGGAGGCGATGAGCTTGCGGCCTGCGCGCGTCTCTGCGCGAGGCTCGACGGCATTCCCCTCGCCCTCGAGCTCGGATCCTCACTAGTAGGTCTATTGGGACCGGATGAACTCCTTTCTCGCCTGGCTCGACGATTCGACCTCGCCCCGTCGAGGGGGCGAGCCGGGCCGGATCGTCACCGAAGCCTCGGCGCGGTGCTGGATTGGAGCTATGAACTCCTCGATCCCTTTTGCCGGCGGCTCTACGCCGCCCTCGCGGTCTTTCGCGGCGATTTCGACGCAGAGGCCGCCGAGCTCATTCTGGACCATTCCCTTGAAACGCAGGGTGGGGACGGCGGTCCGAGGATCAGGATTCTCGACGGTCTCGAGATCCTCGTCGGTTTCTCCCTGCTCCGACGGGGGAGCGAGGGCGCTCGGGCTAGGTTTTCCTACTTCCGAATAATTCACGACCATGCGAGCGATCGTCTGGAAGAGCTCTCCGAAAAAGAGGCGCTCCGTGATCGCTGCGCCGAATTCTATCTGGAAAGGGCCGAGAAGGCCTCATCGGGGCTGCGCGGTCCCGATCAGCTGGCCGTCCTCCATCTCGTCGAGGCGGATCAAGGCAATTTCGAGGCGAGCATCGAGCGCTTTTCGCATCGTGGTCGTCTGGAGGAGGCCTATCGGCTCTGCAAGGCCCTCGAATGGGCATGGTTTCGTTCGGCTCGATTCGCGACCGGGATACGAGCCCTCGAGTCCGTTCTCTCGCGCGGAACGGGAACCGACATCCCCTCCGGGCGCCTCGCCGGCCTGAAGGGAGCCTGCCTGCGCGCCTTGGGCTGGCTTCGCTTTACCCAAGGCGCCTGGCACGAAGCCCACGCGCGCTATCTCGAGGCGCTCTCGCTTCTGGAGCCGTGCTGCGAGCCGACCGAGACCGTCCGTTGCCTCGCCGATCTCGGGGTCGTCGAGCGCTGGCTCGGCAACGAGACAGGCGGCGAGCGGAGAAGCACGGGATCGATCGAAGGAGCCAGGGAACTCGGCGACCCCGGTTTGCTCGCCTCGGCCCTCGTCTGGAAGCATGGCACGACAGGGGGGAAGCCCGGAACCGATTGGCAAATCGAAGGACTCGAGGAGGCCGTCAGGCTGGCCCAACTCGCGAATGATCCCTGGACCTTCGCCCATGCCCATGAGAGCCTCGGCGACGTCTTGCGCGAAAGGGGACGGCCATTGGAGGCCCTTCCCCATTTCGAGCGGGCCCTGAAGGATTTTACGCGACTCGAGGACGGATGGATGGTGGCCTGGACCCTCGAGGGCTACGGGATGAACGATTGCGCGGAGGGAGCCTTCGAGCGCGGGCGCGGACGCCTCGAGGATTCGTTGCGGCGCTTCGTGCATCTCGGAGACCGGAGTGATGCCGCCTTCGTGCTCGGGGAGCTCGGTCTGATCTCCTCCATGGAGGGCGACTTGGCCAAAGCCGACTTCCTTTTCGGAGCCTTCGCGGCGATCAGGGGGGAACTCGGGATCAGGACCCTGGCCTTCTCATTCGATTCGCCCTGCGGGAGCGACGGGCGTCGGACCCTCCACGAGACCCTCGAGGAGCGCGCATCCCTGGGGAGCGCCGACTGGCGACGAGGTCTCGCCCTGGGCTACGAGGACCTTTCGCGCATTTTTCCCGACTGACTTCCTGCAACGATCCTGCAACGCTCTTCGGCACAATTAGGGCGTGGAGGGAAAACATGCTCGAATCAGGCGCTACCAGGCTCCGACTCCTCCGCGAAGAGGACATGCCGGCGCTTGCGGCCTGCCTCGCCGCCGGAGCGACCGGGCCCTATTATCCGGGCGATTTCGAAAGCGTCCAGGAACTCAAGACGCGCTTCGCGACCGACGGATTCTGGTCGGAACGGGACGGCCGCCTCCTCATCGAGAACCTCGAAGGTCGGATGGTCGGCTGGATCTTCCATTTTCGCAACCATCCCTTCATGGATTCGCGCGAACTCGCCTATTTCGTCTTCGATCCGGCGATGCGCAATCGGGGCCATGCCACGGCCGCTCTCCGACTTCTCACTTCCCATCTCTTCAACACGCTGCCTGTCCATAGGTTGGAGTTGACCATAGCCACCGAGAACGAGAGCTCGCTGCGCGTGGCGGAGAAGGTCGGCTATCGCAGGGAAGGAATCCTCAGACAGGCCTGGTATTCGCCGGCGCTCGGGCGTCGGCTTGACGGTTGTCGATACGCCCTGCTCAGGGGCGAATAACAAACTTAGGGCCGAAGGCCCGGGAGGTTTTTTGAATGGACAAGGCCATCACTACGTTGCTCAGAATCACGAAGACAGAATGGGATGGGAAGTCCCTCATGGGCAAACCCTTTCTTCCCTACGTGAAGAACCTGCCCCTCGATGCGGTGCGGAGCACGTCGAGCTATGAAGGTTATTCGGTGTGGGGCATAGCCCTCCACGTCCTCTACCACAAATGGGCCATGCTGGCCGTAATGGGCGGCGCTCCTCGGCCCGAACTCTACCCCTTCGAGCAGGCCGACTGGCCCGCCCTTCCGGCGAAGCAGGACGACAAAGCCTGGAAGGAGCTCCTCGCCCTCCTCGAGAAGGTGCACGCCGCCTATCTCGAGACCCTCTCGGCCATGCCCGCCGCAAAGCTCGACGAGACCATCGCCGCCTGGCAGTGCTCGGTGGCGGAGGCATTGGAGACCATGTCTCATCATGATTTGTACCATGTAGTACAGATTCGCAACATGGGATTGAAGAACCTGCCGCGGGACTGAAGGCCCGGCCCATTCCAAAAGGAGGCACTAATATGTGCGGAAAGATCGGATTCAGGTTCATCTTATCGGTCGCGATCATGCTGGCCGCGACGGCGTTCGGGACGGCGCAGGTCACCTTCGGCGTTCCTGTCAACCTGGGACCGAACGTGAATTCCTCGGCGTCCGACGGCTCCCCCAGCGTCACGGCCGACGAGCTCGAATTGTATTTCCATTCGGCGAGGCCGGGAGGCTCGGGGGGCTTGGACATTTGGGTATCCACGAGGGAGTCGAGGAGTCAGCCCTGGGGGGAGGCGGTCAATCTGGGCCCCCTCGTCAATAGCGCCTATGCCGAAGTCGCGCCGACCGTATCGTCCGACGGATTGGAGCTCTATTTCTCCGACTTCGGTTCGCCGCGCCCCGGCGACGTGGGCAAGACCGACATCTGGGTGACGACGCGCACTTCGAGAAACGACGCGTGGGGTAGTCCGGTCAACCTCGGCCCCCTGGTCAACAGCGTCGCGGACGAAATCACGCCGGTAATTTCGGCCAACGGTCTCGAGCTATTCTTGGATTCCTATCGCTCGGGAGGCGTCGGCGCCTCCGACCTCTGGGTGGCGCGGCGCGATTCGAAGTCCTCGCCCTGGCAGGCGCCTCAATGGCTGGGCGCGACCCTCAACAAGGTCGGGGTCGAGCACTGTCCGACCATCTCCGCCGACGGACTCGCCCTTTTCTATGACTACACGCCTCCCGGAATGGCGACGGAGGCGGGAGACCTCATGTTGTCGAGGCGCGCGTCGCTTTCGGCCCCCTGGGGGGCTCCGATGGACCTCGGCCAAGCGTATTCAACCCATTGGGCCTCGGGCGTCTCCCATGACGGGAAGACCCTCTATTTCACCTCGACGAGAGAAGGGGGCTTGGGCGGCGCCGACATTTGGGAAGTGCCCATCGCCCTCGACACCTCGGCGATCGCCTTGAACGAGGCTGTCGCTTCGCTCTTCGACTCATACGCCAAGGCCATTACGGATCTCGATCCCGAACTCTTCGTCTCCCTCTGGGACGAAGATGGCGTCAAATTGATGGCCAATGCGGCACCCATCATCGGCAGGGCCGCGATACGGGCCTTTATGACCCCGAAGCTCGCTCTCTACGATTCGCGGTCCATGACCATTAAAAATGACCAGGTCGAAGGCTTCGGCCCTGTCGCTATTGCGCGAGGTACCTTTGCGAGCGTCGACAAGCTCAAGGGCGCCCAGGCGACTAGGTCGGAGGGCTGGTTCATGACGGTATTTCGCCTACAAGCCGACGGATCCTGGAAGATCTATCGAGACACGATTGGCCCTCTGCCTCCGACGGCGAACAGGTAGCTTCTCTACCGTCGACCGACGGAGCGGGATCGGAGGAGGAGGCCGCACCTAGTCGGTCCCGCGTCCGATCGCGATGGACAACGCCTGTTCGAAGGATAAAAGGCGGCCGGCTTCGAAGTCGGCCGCCGCTTCATTTTCCGCGCTGACTTTCGCGGAGGCAATCGCGCCATATCGGGTAAAAACAGTGGCTTCGTCGCCCCGCGGCGCGTGGGCATGAAATGCCCCGAAGAGGCGGGAGGCTGTGGCCTTCTCTCCCAGGCTAAAAGCGATGGAAGCGAGCCAGGCGAGGGACTCGGCCGCGGAACTCCTCATGCCGAAGGAAGCGAACATCGCGAGGCTTTGACGGAAGAGCGCGCGGCTGTCGGTCAGGGCCCCCGAGGCGAAAGAGTTCTTGGCCATTCCGTCGAGCACGAAGGCTTCGAGGAAGCGGTCCCCGAGCTCCCTGAAAAGCTCGAGCGATTCGTCATAACAGGTACGTGCTCTTTCGTAGCGGCCGAGGGCTCGGTGGAGATCGCCGAGGCCGTCGAGGAGGTGGGCCACGGCCCAGCGATCCTCTGCCTTCCTGGCCAAGGCCAATCCTTCCTCGAGGCCGGCCTGGGGCGGCTCTCCGTCGTAGATTCCGTCGAGGGTCGCGTAGGCCCAAATCAAGGCGTAGGTAAGGGCCCGAGTGTCGTGGGCAGCCCTCGCCACGTCGACTCCCGCCTCGGCGAGGGCGAGGCCTTCCTTTCTTTCCCCGAGCCAGCGCACCGTGACGCCGAGGCCCGTCAGCGCCCGCGATTCCGTCGACCCGTCCGCCGATGCCCTGCTTTCCGCGAGCCCCGCCGTATAGAGCCCGCGGGCGGCCGAAAGCTCGCCTTGGTCGAAAAGGATCCAGGCGAGGGAAACCTTCGCCCGTGCGCGGAGGCGGAGGCGCTCTTCCGAGGCGGCGCCCTTCGACTCGGCCTCGTCGAGGGCCAGGGCGCCTTCCAGCGCCTTCCTCGATTCACCGTATCGGCCGCTCCTGTAGAGGAACCATTCGAGGGCCACGGCCATTCTGAGGGCCCCTACCGCTCCGCCCTCGCGAGCGGCCAGGCGGTCGTAGGCGGCCATGTAATTTCCCGCGTCGCCGCGAAGGCGTGCGATCGACGTCACCTGGTCCCGGCCGTAGAGACTTCCCGCGAGGGACTCAGCCCTGGCGAGGAACCAGTCGGCGTGACGATCGGCGAGGGTCTCGTCGTCGTCCTCCTCGGCGAGCCTGAGCCTGGCGTATTCCCGGATGGACTCGAGCATTCGGAACCTGGTGCCACCGCCGCTTTCGTCGGCGACGACGAGGGACTTCACCACGAGTTCCTCGAGGAGGTCGAGGATGTCGGCGTCGAGGCACGGGCCGCAGACGCTCTCGGCCGATTCCAGGTCCCAGCCCGAGGCGAAGACCGAAAGGGAACGCAGCAAGCCTCGCTCTTCCCGCGAGAGAAGATCGTAGCTCCAGCCGATGAGGTCTCGGAGCGTTTGTTGGCGCCGTTGCGCTCCACGCTCGCCCCCCGTGAGGAGCCTGAAGCGATCGTCGAGGCGAGCGAGGATCTGCTCCGCTGAAAGGACGCGCACGCGGGCCGCGGCGAGCTCTATGGCGAGGGGGATGCCGTCGAGGCGGGAGCAGACGCGCGCCACCGCCTCGGCGTTGGAAGCTCCGAGCCTGAAGGAGGGCATCGCGGCTCGTGCCCTCTCGACGAAGAGCCGCACGCATTCGTTGGCGCCGATGGTCGAGGGGTCGATGGTGCCGAGGAGTTCGGGCGGAGGGAGGGGCCGCACGGGGAAGAGCGTCTCACCGCCGAGGCCAAGGGCCTCGCGGCTCGTCGCCAGAACGCGGAGCCCGTCGCAGGATCGGAGGAGACGCGAGACCAAGGCGGCGCAGGCCGCCACAAGGTGTTCGCAATTGTCAAGGATGAGGAGCCTGGGGCGCTGGCCGATGGCCTCGGCTATGAGGTCGGGAAGGTTCTCCGCCGCCTCTTCTTTGACGCCTAGAATGGCCGCGATTTCGAGGGGGAGAAGAAAAGGGTCGGTGATCGGCGCGAGATCGACGAACCAGACCCCGTCGGGGAAGCTCTCGACGAGTTCGCCGGCGACCTGGAGGGCGAGCCTGGTCTTCCCGCAGCCGCCGGGGCCGGTCAGCGTGAGGAGCCGCGATTCCGGGAGGAGGCCGACGAGTTCCTTCACATCCTCGTCCCGCCCGATGAAGCTCGAGAGCTGGATCGGCAGGTTATGGCGGTACCTGTCCAGTGCCTTGATGGGCGGGAAGTCGCCGGGGAGGCCCTTCGCGGCTACCTGGAAGATCTCTTCCGGATCGCGGAGGTCCTTGAGGCGATGCGTGCCGAGTGAGGCGAGTGACAGACCTGGCGGCAGGCTCGACTTTAGCATCGCCGCCGACGCCGAGGACAGAAGGACCTGACCGCCTGCCCCGACGGCCATGAGCCGAGCGACCCTGTTTACGGGCGGCCCGAAATAGTCGCCGTCACGTTCTTCGGCCTCTCCCGTGTGAAGGCCGATCCGTACCTTGATCGGCGTCTCGCCCCATTGCTCGGCGAGCAGGGCTCGCTGGATTTCGACCGCCGCTTCCAGCGCCTCCGCCGGCCTCGCGAAACTTGCGCAAAAGGCGTCGCCGACGGTCTTGAAGACATAACCGGCGTTGCCTTCGATGAGCCCGCGTAAAAGCGCGTCATGCCGCTCGAGGGCGACACGCATCGCCTCGGGCTTCGACTCCCAAAGACGGGTGCTGCCCTCGATATCGGTGAAGAGAAAAGTGACCATGCCGGCAGGCCGAGACGGACAGTTCTCCATGCTCATCCTCCCAATTTTGATCTGAGTTTGAATTGCTGCAACGCTTCGCGCGATCCCTGCGAAGGAAGGGGCGCGACGGCTTCGCGAGGAAGACCCCGAGCTACACCCCTTCCCATTCCTGCGTTAGAAAATAGAGGAATGCGATGGCGACCGCGAGAAGGAAGAGAACCGCGCCGATGATCCTGTTCGGCAAGGCGGTCACATAGCTCATGATTTGTGCGAACGAAAGGATGGTGAGAATGGCAGCTCCGCCGTAGATGGCCCCCTCCGTCTTCCGCTTCCTTTCGGGATGCACGATCATCCGAAACCCCCTGTTATAGCCTGGCCTCGGGCCCTCCACCCGTCCGTTGATGCCACTAGCATACTCCATCCGCTTGCCGTCGTCGGCCGGCTGCGGAAATGCGCCTCGCCAAGAATGGCGGAGGTCGGCGGTCCGGGTCCTACAACCTCCCAGCGGCCTCGAGCCTCGCCGCCTCCTCGAAGACCATGCGATGGAGGGGGACCAGAGCCCGCCAGTCCCTCTGGTAGCCCCCACCGGGGAGGACGAGGAGGGGAATGCCCTCATTCGATGCGAGCTCCAGGATTCTCCGGTCGCGCCGGCGGATGCCCTCCTCGCTCAAGGCGAACTTACCGAGAAGGTCATCCACATGGATGTCGACGCCCGCCTGGTAAATGATGAGATCGGGTAGGCCCGCGCCCAGCGCCAATTCGATGCCGCGCTCGAGGGTCGCGAGATAGTCCCTATCCCCCGTCCCCACGGAAAGGGGAAAGTCGAAACGCGAGCGGGCCTTGCGTGCCGGAAAGATGCGATCGCCGTGGAGGGAGAGGGTGAGGATGTCTTCGTTGCCCGCCGTGAGGGATGCAGTCCCGTCGCCTTGGTGCGCGTCGAGATCGACGACGAGGATCAGGCCGCAACGTCCTTCGTCGAGGAGTGCCCTGGCCGCCACGACGATGTCGTTGATCATGCAGTAGCCCGCTCCGAAGTCGCGGTGCGCGTGATGGTAGCCCCCCGCGGTCTGAAGGGCCAGACCGCGCTCGAGGGCGACTTTGGCCGCCTCGACCGTCCCGCCCACCGAGTTGAGGGTCCTCTGGACGAGGAGGGGCGACCAGGGGAATCCGATCCTTCTCATGGCGGCGGCCGGAAGCTTCCCCGTCTCGAAGGCGTCGAGGTAGGCCTGATCGTGCACCGCCTCGAGGAGCCCGCGATCGGCCGGGACGGCTTCCCTCCATTCAACGGGCAGGCCTTCGAGGGACAGGCAAAGCGCCTCGTGCTTCCGCATTGGATAGGGATGACCCCCTGGAAGGGGTACGGCGGAATAGAGCTCGTGACGAAAGACGACCAAGGCTCGGGCCTCCTAACGCTGCGCTAGGCCTTCGGCTATCGCTTCGAAATTCAGGCGAAGAGGACATCGCATGAGCCCATCACGCCTTGTGCCAGGGCCTACCGCCAAGTCCACCTTCGAGATAAAGGGGACGCACCCTGCCCATCGACGCTACCTGAATTTGCCCGCCGGCGACGAGTTTTTGATCGGATATCGGGACCGAGCCGCGAACCTCGATCAGGGGCCTTCCTAATTCGGCTCTTTTAGGAGGCTGAGCCTCATCCGCTCCCGTCCTTGCAGGGCCCATCCTCATCCTCTTCGCGGGCGCTTTCAGCGGCGAATGGCTTGGTGCAAAAAGGTTCGGGTGTATCTTCCCCGACTATCTTCTCTCGCGCTTGTCCTGCTTCGGGTTTCTTCATAGCTGTTTCCTTCATGGCATCGCCTCCATCTACCTCGTTGTAAGGGTCGACTCCTTCCAAGATACTCAAATCGGGGCAGATCCATCCGAACCCACGAGGCAGACCCCAGCCGCTCCGACCGAAGGCCTAGGGAAGGGGTTTGAGGCCCCTATGGGCAGAGCTGGGGCTCGGCCGGAATCGAAGCGGGCCAGAGACCTGATCCTTCTCGTCCGCGGGGCGAGCCCCCGCCTCGGCTTCCTCATCGACCGGACTCTTCGTATTCACGATGTAAGCCGAGAAGGTCGTGATCCAGGCGCGAAAACCCTCGATGTGCTCGGCGGGAAAGCCAAGGCTTCTCGGGGCCTCAGCGAGGACCGGCTCCCAACAGGCCAGCCAGACCGCGCGCGCCTCGCCGGTGACCGGAAAGCGGAAGTGGCGCTGGCGCATCATCGGTTTGCCGTGCTTTTCCTCGTAAAGGGGAGGGCCTCCCACCATCGTCACCCAGAAGAGGGCATTGTTGTCGGCCGCCTTCATGAGTTCCTCGGGGTCCTGGGGAAAGAGATGAGCTATCGATGAACGGCCGATCTCGGTATAGAAAGCCCGAATGAGTCGCTGGACTCCCGCCACGCCGAGGGTCTCGAAAATGGCGGCATGCGGCCTTGGCTCGGCGGGGGGTTTGGGAAAATCGAACCACATGATCGCTAAGATACGGATGCGCGGAGTCTGAGGGCAACGGGAGTAAGCCCTTCGGGCATGATACTCGACGGCGGACCTCGACCACCGAATGCCCTCGAAGTGCTGCCCCCATTCACGTGACCGCGCCCAACCCGCGGCCTAGGGCAGCCGGTAATGCGCCTTCCACGCCCCCGAGGCCCCCGGAGGGGCCTCGGGCAGGGCCTCCCATTCCACACCATCCGTTCCCGCGCAGAGGGCCTTGAAGGCGTCGGTGACGAGGATTTCTCCCGCCTTTGCCGTGTCCTCGCCCAGCTTGCTCGCGGCGTTGACCTCGGCGCCGTAGACATCGGTGTCGCCGATGCGGAGAACCCGGCCCGCGCCGAGACCGACGCAGAGGAGGATGCGATTCTCCGGCGCGCGCCCGACATTGGCCGACGCAAGGCTCGCCTGCATCGCGATGGAGCATTGGAAGGCCTTGCGCGCGTTGCGAAAGATGACCAGGAAGGAGTCTCCCTCGACCTTGAGGAGGATGCCGTCGTGCTCCTCGATGATGGGCACGAGGAGGCGCTCGGACTCGTAGATGACCTGGAGAAAGTGGATTATGCCGAACTCCGCGACGCGGCGGGAAAAGCCGGAGAGATCGGTGAACATCACCGACCAGTCCTCGCCGAAGAGATCCCATATTTGCGCGTCGATCCTCTCCTTGTCGGCGCCGGGCTCGAGGCGAGCCCTGATGAGGCGCTCGAGGCGATCCTCGCTGGCGCCCGAGGTGACTGCCGATTTCCTGCTCATGTGTCCTCCGGCCCCCGATCCTAACAGGCTTTTCTCGGCGAGGGGAGGGCCGCCACCATGAGATAGCCGGGTACGCATAGCATGAGGGCAACGAGTCAGACCCTCGCGCGCGGTCCGATGGGCTTGACGGGCCTGATGTCGATTTTCCGCGTCGCGGCGGGAACCGACGCAGTATCTTCGAGCAATACCGTCGTGCGAGCGAGACATCAGCGCTCCCTCCTATGGAGCGACCGAACCGACGCGAGGCGATGACGCATTCGCGGAGGTCTTCGATCGTGAAGACGATGAACTCGTCCGCGCGACAGAGGAGGAACCCTTGCCCCGACTCGTAGTTCGCGCCTTCGCTATTTCGCTGGACGGCTATAGCGCCGCGCCGGCGCAAAGTCTCGAGGAACCCTTCGGCAAGAACGGCATCCGGCTCATGGACTGGGCCTTCGCCACCGCGTACTTTCACGCGATGTTCGGCCGGCCAGGCGGCGAAGAAGGCCTCGACAACGATTTCTGCAAGCAGTCCGACGACAATATCGGCGCCACCATCATGGGGCGCAACATGTTCGGTCCGGACCGCGGCCCCTGGGACCCGAATTGGAAGGGCTGGTGGGGCGATAACCCTCCCTATCATCACCCCGTCTTCGTCCTCTGCCACCGCGTGCGCGAACCCATCGCGATGCAGGGTGGAACCAGCTTCACCTTCGTCACCGAGGGCATCGAAACCGCATTGAAACAGGCCTTCGTCGCCGCCGGGGGCAAGGATGTCCGCATCGGCGGCGGGGCCGCAACGGTGCGCCAATACCTGAAGGCGGCTCTGGTGGACGAGATGCATCTGGTGCAGGTTCCCCTCCTCTTCGGTCAAGGCGAGCGCATCTTCGAAGGCTTGGGGGGCGTGGAAGAGCTCTATGAGTGCAAGGAGTTCATCCCCTCAAAGTCTGTGACCCATCTTCGCATTGCACGAAAGGTGTAAATGCGATGAATACAGAGGCGGGACGATAAGGCGAAGGGAGGTGGCTTCAAGCGCCTCGCGGCCTCCGCCGCCCGCCGGGTCGGGGCGAGCGAAGGCCGCGCCGCTTCTGGAGCCTCAGTCCCCCTCTTTCACGATTTGGACCTTGATGCCAGCCGTATCGGAGAAGCCTTCGCGTCGCGGAATGCGCACCGTGAGAATGCCGTTCTTGTAGACGGCGACCGCGGCAGCCTGATCGTAGCGCTCGGCGCTCACCGGGTACTCCCGGCGCTCTATGTCGCGGAGCTGGAAATGCCTTTGCTCGTAGTGTCGTGAGTTCTCATCGGCCGCCGGCAGGGGTGCCCGCGCCTTGAGGATCATCTTGTCCTCGCTGAAGCCGATCGAAACGCCTTCCTGACCGTAGCCCGGCACCAGGAGTTCGATCACGAGGTCGCCGTTTTCGGCGACGAAGGAGTTCATGCGCGGATACAGGGTATCCATGAAGCTCCCGCCCGACCTCGCCCAGGCCCGGCCCAGGGGATCATCCTGGCCCGTGAAACCGGACTCCTCGGCCCAGCCTCGGAGCCGCTCCCCGAAATCGCGGGCGGCCTCCTTGAAGTCACCCATGCAATCTTCGAAATGATAACGATACGACATCCTACTACCCCCGTCGCTCGAGCCAAACGAGTCCCGGCTTCGTTTGAGCCCGGGTATGAGGCCCTCCTATGGAGCGGCCCGATAGAGACGCCCGAAGTTTCGCGACGTCTCCTTCGCGCTGAATGTACTCACGCAGGCGAGGCGGGGCAAGGAAGGCTCCGCCTCGCTTCGATGGGGTAGGGCGGCCCCAAAATCATCAACTACCGGTCATGATCTCCCCAGCCCGTTCGTAATTGACGACAATTACGCCCTTCGAGCTGACCATGCTCTCCGCCACCTTGAATGCCAGAGGAATGCTGCCGCCGGCAAACAAGTGTTTTCCTCCACCCAAGGTTATCGGGAATATTTTCGAAGGTCGTGCGCCCGAGCAACAAGTCGAAGGGCATACTCATTTCCTTCTTGATGGCCGCGCCGAGGATCGGGTCCGAATAGGGAGCTATCCAGCCGCCATACGAGAAGCCGCCGCCGCCGTCCTCCTCCGGCCTGCCCGGGGATTGGATGACGCCGTCGAGTGATATGAATTCAATTGCGATGACCTTTCTCATGAACGCGTTCCTCCGAAATCGATATCCGAGGCCATGAAACATTCGTGCAGAACTACAACAAGACGAGCAAGCCAATTGCGTGGACCGCCACGGCCGATCCGATTCTCGCCAAGCTGCATCGCTTGCGTGAACGAATCGGCGGGACAGAATACACGATTCGCATAATGCGGCGCCTCTCGGACAGGGTGGCGCCGAATTCCAATCAGCCGGCGAGGAACTGGCCACATTTCGGGAACCTTTATATTCTGAGCGGCTTTATCCGCTCCCATCTTTGCAGAGCCCGTCCTTGTCCTCCTCGCGGGCGCTTTCGGCGGCGAACGGCTTGGTGCAGAAGGGCTCTGCAGCATCCTCTCAAAGAGTAGTCTCTCGCGCTTCCCCGACCTCGGCCGTCTTCCCCGCTTTAGTTTCCATGGCATGCCTTGCTCTCAATTGTCTTGCCAGAAACCCTACATCGAAGAATCCCATAACAGCACGCAATTCCGCCCCGCGGCCTTGGCCGCGTATAAGGCCTTGTCGGCGCGGTCGATGGATTTTTCGACCGGGGCGTCCGGGTCGAGGAGCGCCAGACCGAAGGACGCCTGAATGTGAATGGGTTCTTTTTCGCCGATTTCGATTTCCAATGATGCAATTCCCCTATTGAGCTCCTTGACTCGCTCAAAGCCCGCTGCCGCCTCGGTATAGGGCATGCACAACAGGAATTCTTCCCCGCCATAGCGAAACACCTTGTCGTAGGGGCGGAGATGGGTAATCAGGTAGCGCACCGATTCCGCCAGCACTTTGTCGCCCGCGGCATGCCCATGGACATCATTGATCACTTTGAAGTTATCCAAATCCATCATGGAAATGTAGCAGAGCTGGGCGTGACGTTTTACGAGCTCCTGCTGTTCGCGCAATGTCGGCAATATGCCGAAACGGGTGATCGCACCGGTCAGCGAGTCGTGGTTGAACAAGGAGTTTTCCAGCTCGCGCTCTAGCCCCGAGATTTCCAAGCGGAGCCGGTCCAGGGCGTTGGCGAAATTGTTGTAGTCGAGAGGGGCGATGGGGTTGCCGGCATCCGCGGTGATCAACAATAGCTTGGCCAAATGATGCAAGCGCTGATGCTCCTCCCCCAGCGCGATGAATCCGGGATGGTTGCGCAATTTTTCCGGCGCCTTGCTGTAGTACCACTGGCCGAAGCGGCATTCCGCGTGCGCTTCATCGCTGGTGTCGTGTTTGTCGGCCGGCAGCCTGCACATGATCGTGCGAATCAGAGACCCATGCCATTGCTGATGACTGTTGAGGGACTCTTGCAGCTGGGCGATGATGCCCTGCAATTCATCGCGCGTTACATCGTCGAGTGCCATGGCTCGCCTCCCCAGTGATTGCAGGGCGATCGAAAAGAAGGATGTAAACAATCTAGTTGATATAATTTCCCGACGCAAGCGGCCATTTCTGTCGGCCCAGGGAATCCTCCTATTGCCCACCTTGTTTTGTTGGCAGTACATTTCGTCAATCAGATCGGTGCGCAACGACAACGGTGCGCCACTACCTGAAGGCGGCTCTTGTGGACGAAATGCATCTGGTGCAGGTGCCTCTCCTGCTCGGTCAAGGCGAGCGCATCTTCGAAGGGCTTGGGGGCGTGGAGGGACGATACGAGTGCAAGGAGTTCATTCCCTCCAAATCCGTGTCCTATCTTCGCATCCTGAGAAAGGCCTAGACGCGCGGGAAAGGTCGGATGCTCTCGGAGGGCTCAGCGCAGCGGACGACGACCTTGCCCACATTGATTTCACCACGGGAAAAGGCCTCGAAGGCCTGTTGCAGCGAAACGGGATCGAAAGGTACTACCTTCGTGATCTCGGCCTTGAGCCTCCCTTCCTCCGTCCATCGACGGGCCTGTTCGAGTCCCTGGATCACCTTCGCTTGGGCCTCCGGATTCTGGAACGAGGGATCCGTTCCATATCTGGCAAGGGCGCCGATGACCATCGTGCCTCCTCGGGCTTCGACTACCGAGGAAACATCGAGCGATCCGAATTGCTTCAATTGCGTGGAGGTTCCCAGACGAATGTACTCTCCCCCCGATGCGAACACCGCGGAAGACTGTTGGTAGGACGACGGCGAGTTGGTGGAGTCATAGACCACGTCGACGCCCCGTCCCTCGGTCAATGTGAGGATTTCTTCGGCCACGTCCTGTTTGGAATAGTCGATGATGTGATCGACCCCGAGTCGGCGGAGAAGGTCTATCGTGCTCGCCTTGCCGGCAGACCCGACGACTTTGAGCCCATGGATCTTCGCCATCTGCACCGCGAAGTGCCCGAGGCCGCCGCCCGCTCCGGCGATATAGATCCACTTGCCGCGGTGTCGTTGAATGTCCCCGGACAGGAGCACATTCTCGTAGGCTGTGAGAAAGGCTATCCCGAAGGTGCAGGCTTCGATCGCGGGCACCCCTCCCCGGGCCAGTATTTTATTGGGATAGCCTTTCACGACCACATACTCGGCGAAACATCCTCCATTGCCGATGCTGCCGAAAACCTGATCGCCCACCTGCAGCCCGCGAGAGTCTTCATTTCCCCGCTTGACGATGCCCCCGCTGTAGTCGAAGCCTAGGACATAGGGGCTCGGAAGCTGAAAGAGATTTCTCTTCGCCATGAGGGGATCCATTTTGTTGATCGACGCGAATTCCACCCGGACAAGAATTTCGTCCGGGGCCAGGGACGAAATAGTCTACCGTATTACCCTCAATGGAGGCGGGGACAGCTTGACTCTCGGAGGACACTTCCTCCTTTCCGGCCCCCACTCCACCCTGATCCTCGATCTCCTGCCTCCTCTCATTCATATCCGTAAAGAATCCATCGATCCCGCCATCCCTGGGTTACGAGTCCGAGAGCGCCTTTAGCGCTTCCTTCAAAAGAGTCATGGGATGTTCCCCGCGACAATACCTACGCTCCAAGACGGGGCGGCAGACCTCGATCGCCGACGATTCCGCTTCTTTATAACCAAGGGCGCGCTCGGTGCATCGACTCGGCGGCGAGCAGCGAATGAGCGTATTATGGAGAGCTCGACGCACCGCGATCGATGCGCGCGCGGCGAAAGGGAGGCCCTTCGATGGACACAGCGAGTCTGATTTACTTTTCGCCCACGCGCACGACGCTGAAGACGATCGAGGCCGTGTGCGAGGGCCTGGGAGCGGAGCGGCGCCAAGGGATCGATCTCACCCGTAGCGTCGCCGGCTACGAACCGATCCGTGGCGAACTCGCCATAATCGGCGTTCCCGTGTATTCCGGTCGCATACCGAAGGCCGCCGTCGAGGGACTGGAGAGCCTGCGAGGCGAGGGAAGGCCGGCAGTCCTCGTCGTGGTATACGGCAATCGGGCCTACGACGATGCCCTCCTCGAGCTCGTTGATCTCTGCGTACGAAATGGTTTCGTGGTCGTGTCGGCCGGCGCCTTCATCGGCGAGCATTCGTACTCGACGACGGACTTCCCCATCGCCGAGGGGCGTCCCGACCACGAGGATGTGGATGACGCGAAACTCTTCGGCGCGAAAAGTCTCGCGAAAAAGGCAGGCGGAAAGTGGCTTCCCATCGCCACAGCGGTTCCGGGCAATCGGCCTTATAAGGAGTCGCGGCCCCTGCGCGGCGTAAAGCCCGCCTTCGACTCCGCCCTCTGCACGGAATGCCTGTCCTGTATCGCTGCATGCCCGACCGAGGCTATCGGCCCCGATGATCCGGGCGAGGTAGACGGAGACAAATGCATTCGCTGCGCCGCCTGCATCAAGATATGCCCGGCCCGGGCGAAACGCTTCGAGGACCAGCGGATTCTCGATGTCACCGCCTTCCTCCACGGACACTGCTCCGCCAGAAAGGAGCCTGAGTACTTCTTTTGATCCAAAGCGGAGGGCCCCCTTCCATCATTCGCGGGCTTTGCTCCGTTTCGAACAATAGCTAAGCGGACGATCGCATTACGAGAGTCCTTCTGCTTCTTTATAATACCGACCATATTTAAGCCAGATGCCCCGAATCTAAATCGGGGCTCCTTCTCCGGATCCTCGCCTTCTGGCCGGCATCGTCCTTGGGGGCAGGTCCCAAGAGTTCTAGACGAGGAAGGCCCTCGCCTTGGGAAAGAGGATGTTGTTTTCGAGGTGCACGTGCTTGTGGAGATCGTCCTCGAACTCGGCGAGTTTGGCGTAGGTGACGGCGTAGGATGAACAGGCGTCCTCGGGCAGGGCGTATGCCTTCGAGAGGGCCCTGATCCGGTGCGTCGCCTCGCCGATCTCCTCATGGTCCCGCCCGAGGCTTTCGAGGGCCCGCCCCAAGGTCGCCTTGTCATCCGCGTCGAGGGAAGAGCCGGCCGCCACGGCAGCTTGGATCCGCCTGATGGCGGGGAAGAAGCGGTCTTCCTCCTCGCGGAGATGGACCTCCATATCGGCGGCGACCTTCGCGAAGATCGCCGCGATTTCGGCGAGCTCGGGATGGCGGGATCCGTGGACGGAAGCGATCTTGGCGGTGTAGGCGACGATACTCCCGTCATTCTCCCTGAGCCAGGAGTGGTGGACATTGACGATGTAGTCGGCGAGGAAGGAAGGCTCCCAGGCCGCGTAGTTTTCGTTGCGGGAGAGGGGGGCCGCCGTGGCACTCTCGATCTTTCCGATGAGGGCGGCGCTGTCGAGACCCTTCTGGCCGCAGACCTGAGCGAGGGTGACATCCCCGCCGCAGCAGTAGTCGATTCCGATGGCGTCGAAAATCGAGGCGCTGCGGAAATCCGCAGCTACGATGTCGCCGAGCCTGCTCTCGGCGCCGAAGCGGGCGGTAGGGGTCGTTGCGATCATTGGAGCCTCCTGCCGGAAGGGAAGCCCCGCCGACAGGTATAAGATGCCATTCTTTCGAGGCCAAAACGAGAACCAATGTTACATTTCATATGGTGAACCGGAGGCGATGGTTTCGAGGAGCGGGGCGATGTTCGTATGGTCGGAACACAAGGGTTTCTGCCGGGAAGGATGCTCGTTCAACTTGGGCAAGCTTTCCGCCCAACTTGGGAAAGGCTCCCGCCCAACTTGGGGAGGCCCTTCGCTCAAGCTCGGCAATATTCATCCCCAAGTTGGGCGCGTCTTGCCCCCAAGCTGGGTGCGATCGGATATCTCCTTATCTCGGGGCTTTCGCTTATCAAATCATTGGGCCTGGTCGAAAATAATTCTTAGGTGATTCGAGGAGGTCTTATGGCACTGAGGATCCGTGCTATTAGAAACAACCTTCGGAGCGGCCCCAATCCCTGGTATGCCCTGGCATCCTGGTCGGATACGATCGAAAGCGAGGCCTTCATCGATAGAATGGCTGCCGGGAGGACCACCCTCTCGAAAACCGACATCCTCGCCGTGTGCCAGTTGGCGAGGGAGGAGTTGACCAAGATGCTCGCCGAAGGCTGCTATGTCAAAACGCCCTTGGGAGCCGCCCTTCCCGTCGCTACCGGTGTACTTACTTCTCCTGATGAACCTTTCAGGCCCAAGGCGCCGGGCTCAGGGCATTCGCTTCGCTTCGATTTCAGGATCGATCCCAAGATCGAGCGCGACGCCCTCCGGCGCATCGCCTGCGTCCGGGAAGGTACGGTCGACAGGCTTTCGCCCACCATCATGCACGTCAAGGCGCTTCCCGATGGAGCGACGATTCGGGAAGGCGGAGCGATCAGGATCTCAGGCTCGCGCCTCAAGTTCGATGCCTCCATCGAGACCCTCGGAGCCTTCCTCATCGATTCGGAGGCCGAGGAAACCCGTATTTCGACCTACATGGAAATCCGCCCGTCTGCTCTCATAGCCCTCCTTCCCCCGGAGCTCGAGAAGGGAGACTACAGGCTCGAGGTCAGGACCCTTTCCCGCGGCGGAGATGTGCTCAAGAGCGGCGCCTCGATTTCACTCTCAATCGGCTAGGCGCAAAAGAAGCCTTTCCGGAGCAGACCCGCCTTCATAGGGACAGATCCTTTCGGCGCAGACCCCAAGTGCTTATGGATTGTTGAGTAGCTCAAAGACGGATAATACTTGCAGTGGAGGATCCTATGGAGTACGTGATCTCAGCCAAGTGGGACGCCGAAGCAGGAGTTTGGATCGCTACGAGCGATGACGTGCCTGGGCTTGTCCTCGAATCTGGTTCGCTCGACGCCCTGATGGAGCGGGTCAAATCGGCAGTTCCCGAATTGCTCTCCCTCAATGGCCGGGAAGCGGCCGATATCGCCCTGTTTTTCAAGTCGGAGCGCCATGAGCTGGTGCACTCCTGATGGCCGAGTATGAGAAAAAAGTCCACGCCATTCTTTCCGAGCAAGGATGTGCCTTCCATCGACACGGTAAAGGTGACCATGACATCTGGTTCAGCCCCATCTCCGGGACCTATTTCACGGTTGATGGGAAGATCAAATCCCGCCATACGGCGAACGCCATCTTGAAGCAATGGGGCATCGATTTTCGTTTTCATTGACCATTAGTCCGCCCATGGGTTCTGGCCCCAAGGGTTTCACCGTCAGCCGACCCGGCGTCGCCGGTAAAGCACCTTGCGGATGGCGTCGATCGAGACGCCGTACTCCTCCGCGAGATCGTCGATTGATGAGCCGCTCGCCCGCGCGGCGCGGATCGCCTCGTCGCGGCGATCGAGGGCCTCACGAGCTCCATTGCGGCGTCCCCAGCCCAGCCTTTCGTCGGAGTGGCGGGGAATGTAGAGAACAACTCCTTGCACGTATTTTTGCACTTCTCGAAGGAGTTCGGGCGGGAGACTTTCGTCTCCCCTTAAATAGGGCATTGTGGTCCTCGCAGGGCGGCGTCGACGCGCGCGTTCCTGGAACGCGGAGCGTCAGTGTGCGAATGCCGCCGTACCTGCTACGGCCGGAGGAACGATCCTGTCTTTCGCGCGATCGTCAGCGGTCGGCGGTGGCGGCTCCGAGGCTTTCTCGAGTGTTTGCATGGATGATGCTCATTATGCCTCCTTGGCGTGGACCGCCGCCTTTTGCCCGACGGAGATCGGTAAGATGAGACGAGAGTACCGGGGGGCGATCGCGGAGTAAAGAGTCACACGATAAGAGAAATCGTGTTGAGAAATATTGTCCCCTATTCGCCGAAGCCTCTGCCCGAGGCGGAGAAAATACCGCTTGATCTGATTTTTCGCCTTTCCTCGGCAGCCTTCCTATGCCATACAGGATTTGCCGGTTAGATCACTGTCCGTTCCAGGCCGGGACGGGAAAGGAGGCACGGAAGATGTTTGATGCACACAGGAGGGCCTTCGGTCTCTGACCGAGCCCGATGGTCCTTCGGACTGCGGCCGGCCGGCGAAAGCCGGCCGGCTTTGTTTACGGCAATTAACCGGAAGAAGACGAGTGGCGTTTGAGCCACCGCTGTAACTGCGAGTCGTCGTAGCCCGGAAGTCGCCCAATGAGAAGCACGGGCCTGGCCTTGTCCTGGCCGTAAACCAGCAGGAGGGCCGCGAGCGCGATGTCGCAGCGCCACATAGTCCGGATTCCCCTTGTCGGCGCCTCTTCATGCAGCATTCAAGCGGCTAGGCGATCAGTAATCCATGCCACCCATGCCGCCCATGCCACCGCCGCCGCCGCCGCCGGAGGAGGCCTTGGGCTAACGCTCCACTCGGCTGTGCCTCGTTCCGCTAAACTACGTTCGGGGAGGTCGGTGATGGCACACTCGGTGGTGAGGAGGAGGGCCGCGACGGAGGCGGCGTTCTGGAGGGCGGAGCGAGTGACCTTGGCGGGATCGATGATGCCGGCCTTGATCATGTCGACCCACTCCATCTTGTAGGCGTCGAAGCCGATGCCCTTCTTCTCGTTCTTCGCGCGCTCGGCGATGATCGAGCCGTCGACGCCGGCATTCTAACGCTTCGCTAAACTTCGTTCGGCGATCTGGCGAATGGGCTCCTAACGCTCCGCTCGGCCGTGGCCTCGCTCCGCTAAACTTCGTTCGAGGGCGCGCTTGGTGATCTTGAAGCCGACCTTCTCGTCGTCGGTCATCTTGCTCACGTCGACCTTGTCGAGGGAGAGGGCGGCCTGGATGAGGGCCAGTCCGCCGCCGGAGACGATGCCTTCCTAACGCTACGCTAAACTTCGTTCGATGGCGGCGCGGGTGGCGGAGAGGGCGTCCTCGACCCTGTGCTTCTTCTCCTTCATCTCGACCTCGGTGGCCGCGCCGACGTTGATGACGGCGACGCCGCCGGCGAGCTTGGCCAGGCGCTCCTGGAGCTTCTCGCGGTCGTAGTCGGAGGAGGTGTCCTCGATCTGCTTCTTGATCTGGCCGATGCGATCAGTTATGTCCTTCTGCTTGCCGGCGCCGTTGATGATGGTGGTGTTGTCCTTGTCGACCTTGACGGTCTTCGCGGTGCCGAGCTGGTTGAGGGCGGTGTTCTCGAGCTTGAGGCCGAGCTCCTCGGTGATGACCTCGCTTTCGGCGCTAACGCTTCGCTAGACTTCGTTCAAATGATCGCGCCGAAGGTTCGGACGGCGATGTCCTCGAGCGGCTCTATTGATTAAGAGGGGGAGCGCCCGAATTGACGTGGCGCTTCGCGCACTCACACTACGCGGCTCCCCCTGCCTCCGAAGTCCTCGGATCGCGCCAGATTTGCGATGCGCGATCCTCCGGGCTTCTCCGGCACCCCCACGCTCTATCGGTTTACAGTCTATTCCTCAAGACTCTCAGCACTCGAACGAAGCTCGGCAGATGCAATTCCAATACAGTAGGATCAACCTTCCCCAGTATTTCAAAGGACCTTTTCCCTTTGGCGTATGCATTGGGACAGTTCCGGGTAGCGTGGAACAATTTGTCTTGCACATCGTGGCGGTCGCGCTTTTCTAGGTCGAATAGGGCAGGAAGCGCACTTTCTTGAAGATGCTGTCGGTAGTGCTCCTTCATTGATGCCCGGTCGGCTACGATCCACGTTCCCATGCAGGTTGTCATGAGGAGGACTTGCTCATCACTCGCCCCATCGGGTCTCGTCCATCCATCGCGAGCAAACAAATGACTCCATGTTTTTTCGATATCCTTTACGGGATCCTCGCTATCCACGAGCAGCGCGACATAGTCCCCAGTTTTTGGACTGGCATGGGCCGTTTTGAAATCGTCAAAAGCGGAATTACGACCACCGCAGGCGCTCAATCGCGGCATCCTCTTTGCAAAGCCAGCTTTCCCAAGTAGTTTGCAGAAACCTTCCCTGCAGCGGATTTGATCTTCTTTGGATTCTCCACCTTCAATGTATATCCGGGCGCTCACCATCGGGTTCCCCCTATCTCTCCCTTAATCCAAAGCTGGCCCAAGCGGTACTTCTTGATCCATTCGGCAAGATCCTCCGCTTTCAAGCGCTCCATGGTCGTCTTGCCTTTTTCCTTAGTGCAGACGACAACGGATTCCGGAGTTTCCGTCATCGCGTCGATGAGAATGTCCGAGTGAGTTGTAACGATGATTTGCGTCCGCTCCGAGGCTGATCGAAGTAGATCGGCCAGGTTAGGAAGAATATCCGGGTGGAGTCCCAGTTCCGGCTCTTCGATGCAGATAAGGGGCGGCGGTTCCGGATCGCAGAGGATTGCAAGAAGGCAGAGATAGCGGAGGGTCCCATCAGAAAGACGCGTCGCTGGAATGACATACTCGTTCTCCGTCAAAAACACCTGCACCGTGCCGCCTTCTATCAGTACATCGAAGTCTGAGATGCCGTCGTAGAGGTCTTTGAGCCCATTCAGGATCGCCTTCTTGGTAGCAGGGAAGCGGGTTTTGATACGGTTGAGGAAGAGGCCCAGGTTGGAAAAATCCTCTTCCAGGAAATCGTTGCGCATATCGGATTTTTGCGGTTCGCGAAAAACGCTGTTACGACCAAAAGCCCATTCTCTGTATATGCGTAGCTTTTCGTAGTTCTGGGCCAACCAGGCGAGCTCAGGATAGATCTCAGGATCGCGCCGCTGAGCCAGAATCGAACGGTCGGCTTCGATCGTCTCCCTCGCCAGATTTCGCCGTCCATGGTCTTTTGAATTGACCATGGGTTGCCCCGCAAAATAGCGATAGAAGAAGTACACGTCCTTCTCTCCCAACTTCATGTGCTCGTATTCAACCCGCTCATCATCGAGAGTAAAAGCTTGGCTAACCGCGCGAAATGCCACAACGTGGCGAAGGGGCACACCACGATTCGAGTTGCTCACTACCCAGTCGACAGATGCCGCCTCGTTCAGCCCGCCTTTGCAAATCCATTCCGTAACGCCGCCCCCCTTTCGGGTCACGTCACGCAGTTCCTTAGGGGCTGAACGCATGAGGCTGATGGCCTCAATGAGGTTTGACTTGCCGCTTCCATTGGGCCCGATGAAGAGGTTCAGCGATCTGAGATCGATGCCTTCGGTTTCGATGCCGAAGGAGAGAAAATTCCTCGGAGTCAGAGACCTAATGAAAATATGGTCTGAAGATTCCTGCATGGTAAACCTCCATCAATTTCGGCTACATCGTGCATAAGCCGGGTCTGATCCAAGGGCGTGTCAGAACTTTTCGCTCGGAAGACGGGCGGACTCAAGGGGCTGGGGATTATCGCCGACAGTCCGAATGGCGTGGTTGACAGGCATGGGAACCTCCGGTCAGTCCAATAATAGCTGCAATATCATTTCGATGTGCTCGTACTGCCCCTCGGGATACCAGAGCGGGGTTATATGGGCAGCGGCGAGGCGCTGGTCGAATCGCTGCCGGAGGCCATCGTCGGACGGGCACTGCAGAAGTGCATAATGGTGAGGAATACTCTCGACGCCTTCCTCGCCCGCGGCCCTCATAAAGACCTCGAGGGGGAGATCGATTGTCATGCTGCAACCGAGGAAAAGGAAGCTATGGCTCAGGAAAAGCCGCCTCAGTGTTTTCGGCAATGGGAACGCCATGTTCACGTCGCCTTCGTTCCCGTAAGCTTCGGAGTATTCGCCCGCAGTGAGTACCCTCTCCGCGGCACTATCGACGTTACCATGCAGTTTTAAGAGATATCGCTCCCCTGCTGGGACAGCGCGGAAGAACGCGCTCGGACCGCTGCGTCCCGATACCTTCTCAACGAATGCTTTACCGGCATCCTCGTAGACTCGCTCCAGCACCCGGTCGAAATTCGTTGTCACTACGCAGGAGTCGAACATCTCTGGTTGCGACGAGACGACTCCGTTTATCGAATCCGGTATCCGAAAATCGCGCTCGAAATCTCGGGCGAAACGACTCGGCGTAAGTCGGGCGACGATCTCATCCATAACCCTTTCGTAATCACCTTCGATTTCGAGTCGCGTCCGGACCGCTTCGACTTCCAGCCCGGCGATGGCAGCTTTCGCTAGCAAGTATTCTTTCCAATCGGCTAGTCCGGCGCTCTTGGAAATGCCAGCCCCAACGAACGGTATCACGAAACCTTCCGAAACCGATCCCACAACTCTGCGGGCGAGGGGAAACAGTCCAGCGGAATGTATCGCTCGACTATCCCGCCGTCGGCGGTCCGGTCGTGTTCAAGAATGCGTCCCCGTTCGAGCTGTAGGCGAATGGAATATCGAGGATCTCCGCGTACTCGAGAGCCTGCTGCATACCATCGCCGACCGGATGGGTATTATCTTTGGCTTCGATCACGGCGATTGGGATGTTGAGCTTGTAGTAGAGGATGTAGTCTGCCTTCTTCGCCTCGCCACGCTTTACTGTCTTGCCATGTACTATGACCCGGCCCTTGGTGAAGTAGACCTCTTCCCTAATTTGCGAGAGGGAATCCCATTTCTCCCGATCTGCTCCGACGAGGGCGGGCGTAATAAACTTGGTACGAATATCCGCTTCGGTGAGGCTCTTCTTGTTCATTCGCCGAATCCTAAGCGCATGCAGCAGCTCCTAGCCCATTTGGCAATCAAACCCGAATTGGGCAATAATAGCATGAACCACATGTCCGGACCAGAACTTGATTCCCCCAACCTTGAGATGCAGTTCCACTCGACTGACCGCGCCGCGAGGGCTATTTGAGAGTGGGGGTGCCGAAGAAGCCCGGAGCCCGCGAAGCGGGCGAGGACTTCGGAGGCAGGGGGAGCCGCGTGAAGCGAGCGCGCGAAGCGCCATTTCCACAGAGTGCTAACGCTCCCTTCGGTCGCTAGGCTTCGCTCCCCCTCTTGATAAAAAAGAACCGCTCCTCTCGGAGCGGCCCTTTCTGTTGAACGGACAAGACGATCGGACTTAGTAGTCCATTCCGCCCATACCATCGCCAATCGCTTGCGCGATTGGCGGCGCGGAAGTTGCGAGCAACTTCCGCGATCTCCACCAGCGGCATAGGGCCTGCGGCCCTGTGCCGAGGGGAAATGATTTACGTGCGCGCTCGCGCGCGCGACGGCATGGGTGGCGGCAAATGAAAGACGCCTCCTTTCGGAGGCGCCTTTCACGCTGCATTCAAGCGGCTAGGCGATCAGTAATCCATTCCGCCCATGCCATCGCCAAGTCGCTTCGCGCCTTGGCGGCGCGGAAGTTGCAGGCAACTTCCGCGATCTCCACCAGCGGCATGGGTGGCCGTCAATGAAAAACGCCCCTTGCGGGGCGCTTTTCACGCTGCATTCAAGCGGCTAGGCGATCAGTAGTCCATTCCGCCCATGCCACCCATGCCGCCCATTCCACCGCCGCCGCCGCCGCCGGAGGAGGCCTTGGGCTAACGCTCCACTCGGCTGTGCCTCGTTCCGCTAAACTACGTTCGGGGAGGTCGGTGATGGCGCACTCGGTGGTGAGGAGGAGGGCCGCGACGGAGGCGGCGTTCTGGAGGGCGGAGCGAGTGACCTTGGCGGGATCGATGATGCCGGCCTTGATCATGTCCACCCACTCCATCTTGTAGGCGTCGAAGCCAATTCCCTTCTTCTCGTTCTTCGCGCGCTCGGCGATGATCGAGCCGTCGACGCCGGCGTTCTCGGCGATCTGGCGGATGGGCTCCTAACGCTCCATTCGGCCTTCGGCCTCATTTCGCTAGACTTCGTTCGAGGGCGCGCTTGACTTGGAAAGGGGGAGCATCCTGTTCGACGTGGCGCTTCGCGCAGCATCAATCACTCGGCTCCCCCTGCCTCCGAAGTCCTCGCCCGCTTCGCGGGCTCCGGGCTTCTCCGGCACCCCCACTCCCCCCGGCAATTCCATCCGCCGCGCATTGGTGCTAGTATAAGATCTGTTGCCAGATTGTGACGTATGCTTTTCATAAATAATGAATAGCAGAAAGGAGCCTTGCCCGTGCAATGGATAGCCCCCTCCGGGAATGACAGCGCCACCACCCTCGAAAAGAACCTGCGGGCCGCTGCCGACCAATTCTGCGTCAATTCAGGGCTGGAGGCCCAGGAATACTCCTCCTCGATCTTCCGACTCATCTCCCTCCACTTCGCCGAGGTCCACTTCGAGAAGCGGCCCAGGGCCCTCGAGAAGGCCGGCTCATCCTCGATACGCGGCAGCCGCGTCGACGATTCCGCAAATTACGAGGCCGAGAGCCTTATCTATCTCTCGCCAGAGGGCCGCTTCTCCTGGCTCCTTACCCTGCCGGAGTCCAAGGACATCGGTGCCAAGCTCTATTCTGCGATGCGCGACATTGAAAAACATAACACAAGGCTCGCGGGAGTTCTTCACAAGACCTGCAATTTTCTTACGACTGCAGGGCATAGCGCTTCTGATTTCATCCGAAACGTTGATTGACAAAATCGAGGAGGTTCTCATTCCCATACACGATGGAATTGGTACACTCATTTACAAGATCCAAACCCTCCCCGATACCCGCGACCTCCTCCTCCCTCGGCTAATGTCCGGGAAGATGGCGCTTTCATGAGCTGGCGATGAGCAAGGCTGGGATCCTTTCGAGCCGGGGCGATGCCTATCAGACCCTTGTCGCGATGGACTGGGCAATTTCGGTGCTGTCCTCTCCTGATTATGCATGGCTCGAGGTGGAATCCCCGCTCTCCCCCGTGGACGATGTCGTCATCGGAATGACGGATGGAAGGACCACCAATTGCCAGTGCAAAAAGAATCAGGTCGGCAACGGTCCATGGTCGGTGAGGGACCTCGCGGAGGATCTTGGCAAGGCAGCCAAGCTTTTGGCCACCGACGAAGAGGCCCTGGTTCGCTTCTATTCCAAGAGCCCTTTCGGAGACCTGCAAAGCCTTCGGGAGAATGCGATTTGCTATTCTGATGAATCCCACTATCGTGCTGCGCTGCCAAAGGGCCTTAGCAAGGCCGATGAGCTTTTAGGGGACTGCCTCGAAAGCCTGGTTTCGACCTATGACTTTCTTGCCAGAGTGAAGTTTTGCGTCTCTCCTGATGATTCAGACGAGGAACGAAGACTCCGATCTTGGCTTGGCGTAATAGTGAGCAGGCCCGATCTTGCATTCATGGCCCTCTGGGAGTGTCTTGATCGCCTCGGTGCCAGGGTGGATACCGCGGGCGAAGGCGAATCTGCCACGCGCCATCGGTTAAGGAAGGAGGACCTCAGGAAACTGCTTGCGGATGTGGGCTCGCTCCTCTCGGCACCGATCGATACTAAGGCAGTTATTGGGGAGTTTGAGCGCTTATCTGCTGTCGGCCGCTCCTGGCCGCGGAAGATCTTGAAAAAGGCTCTGGCCCGCCCTGTTGTTGAAGACATACTTGCTGCAATTTCGGAGCGGAAGAAGTGCATCCTTTTGACCGGGAAACCAGGTGAAGGCAAGACCTGCGTAATGCTTGATGTGCAGGAGGCCCTCGAGAATCGAGCCCGATCTGGGGAGTCGATATTCCCTCTGTTCATTCAATCACGTTCCTATGCCGATGCCGCGGACCTTGCCGACCGCGAAGCTATCGGATTGCCTGCCGCCTGGGTCGAAAAGGTGGCTCGGCTTTCCGAAGGGGTGCAAGTTGTCGTTGTCATCGACTCCCTGGATGTGCTTTCGATAGCGCGGGAACACGATGCCCTTTCCTACTTCCTTTCCCAGCTCGAAAGGCTCAAGACCATTCCTGATGTGACAGTGCTCGCGGCCTGTCGCAAGTTCGACCGGCTCTATGATCCCCGGCTGGCCTCCTTCCATTGGGACGAGGAGCTTGAATGCGGTGATCTCGAATGGGATGCTCAAATAGCCCCGATACTTTCGGAGCTTGGTGTGGATCAAGCCATGCTCGACGATCGGACGCGCACCTTGATTGGAAACCCGCGGAATCTTGCGCTTTTTTGCGATGTCGTAGCTGCGCGGGGCGCCGCCAACTTCCCCAACGCCCTTGTCCTCTCCCAGCGCTTTCTTGAAATTGCCGTTCGAGATGTGCCTAATCTCGGGGATCTAGCAATAGAGGCTCTTGAAAACTTCGCCATGACCTTGCTAAAAGAGCGGTCACTTTCGCTGCCCACACAGCGCTTCGCGGGATCCTCCGTTCTGCGCAGCGCCTTGACAAGCGTGGGAGTGCTGGCCCCCGAGGAGCGAAGCCGTATTTCCTTCGGTCATCAAACCCTCCTCGATGTCCTCGCGATTTCAAGCGCGACCCGGAAAGGGCGAGGGCTAGGCGAATTCATCTCCTCTCTCCCGGAAGCGCCCTTCGTTCGGCCCAGCATACGCTGTTATCTCGACCATCTCGAGGGCGGCGAACGCAAGGTATTTCGTCGCGAGGTACGGGCGGTGCTGTTTGGCGAAGCGGCCTTCCATATCCGCCGTCTGGTGGCGGAATACTTGCCAGGTCGGGATCCTTCTGAGGATGACTGGCCCCTATATCGCGATCTTCGACGACAACGGTGGGATCTGTTCCAAATCATCTACCATAAGGCATCGAGTCTGGCCTGGCATCGCTTTTGGCTGCGGCACCTCGTTCCCTTCCTGGACGATACGCGCGACGTGGAAGGGATGAAGGCTCATGTGTATATGGTTGAACGGTGGGCGAGCGAAGACCCGCGGGACATTTGCGAGTTCTGGCTTGGGGTATTGAACCTGCCCTGGCTCGACGGGACGGAGATAGCGAGGAGATTGGGGTTAGGTCTTTCGCACATCGCCGAAGGGAGCCTGAGTAGCTTCGCCCCCCTCTTGAAGAGGCTTCTCGATTTCCCCCTCCACCAACACAGTTACCTGGGAGTTCCCATAGCCCGTTGTGTGAAAGCAGGTCTAGTCGATGACTCTGTACTTTGGCGCTATATCGTCGGCGACGTAGGGGACGACTGCGATGCCCTCGATCTGGGTAACAAGCTCCGCTGCAAGCCTCATGAATTTGAGCGACAGGGGAATGACTTTTTAGCTGAGCGAATGAATTCCTCGACGATGCTTCTCGATAAGGCGATCGAGATGCTCGAAAAATGGAGCGAAGCGCAACTTCGAAAATATGGAATTGAGGCGAGATACTGGCGTGGCATCGGCTATCTCAGCCAGACCTCCTACCGCCGCCTCCATACTCGAAGTGATTTTGACCATATCGATGCGCTCAATAGCCTCTTGGACGCGATGGAGGCCGCCATTTCCAACCATGCAGAAGGACAGACAGCTTGGTGGAGAAAAGCTCGTGAGCATCTGGGCCGTAGTCTCGAGGGAGCACTTCGCTATTTTGCGATCAAAGCCTTCGCTGCACATCCCGAGGAAAACAGCGACCATATTGCTGCATTTTTGTGTGATCAAGATTTGCTCGAAAGTGGACCTGACTATGAGATAGCGATGCTTATTAAGAGTGCCTTCCCTTCTATCGAGGAGGCGCACCGGGAGGCGATAATGGCACATCTCCTCATCCTTCATGCTGACCGGGAAGGGAACAAGGAAGATGCCAAATGGGTCATGACAGCCAGGCTCAGGATGCTATCGGCAATTCCCCACTATTTGAGGCCGCCCGAGATTCAAGGAATGCTCGATGACTACGAGCGTGCATACGGCAGGACCTTACTGGAACCTGAGATTGAGTCTTGGGGTGGGGTGGTTTCGCCTCCTTTCCCCTACAAAGTCTTTCTTGAAGTTTCGGACTATTCAGTACTAAGGTTACTTGGTCATTATAGAAATTGCGACCATCATATCTCGTATGATCGCCTTGAGGGGGGCAAGGACATGGTCCGCACCGAGTTGACCGAGGCAGCCTCGAGAAGTCCGACGCGCTTCTTGAATTTGCTGACTTTGAGGTGGTACGACATCGAAGGGACCTTCAGGGAGGCGATACTCGGCGGGCTGTCCCGGAATCTGCAATATCGATTCGGCAACCTTACGACCTCGAGTCCTTGGGAACCTGCGGAAGATGCGAATGGGCCCGATCTTTGTCTGGGGCTGATTCGGGAGCTCGAACGTCATTCGCGCGAATGGCACCATTCCCGCGATGCGGCTGATGCGATTCAGGCCTGCTCATGCGTGGTCGAAGATACCGAACTTGCCGAGAGGTTGGTTCTACTCGCCTTCGACTACACGACGGCGGAGGAGAACGAAGCCCGAACCGGATATCTCTTGAGCATCGGCTTCGGGATGATCCGGGGACGCATCGCAGAGGCGATGATACGACTCGCCAACCGACTCCTCGAAAGAGATATCCCCTGGCCCTATCTGCTGGAATCGATGCTCTTCCGCGTCGCTGGTGATGACCATCCCCCAGTGCGGGCGATGATAGTCCAACCACTTGCCTATCTCATTTCCAAAAGACCCGAATTGGGCTGGAAGCTATTCGATACTGCGATGATTGAGGCGGAAGGTCTATGGACTCTAGCCGAACCCTGCTTGTACTACTTTTATCGTTCTACATATGGACGAATTGGACCCGCGCTCGAGCGTCTTTTCCGAAGCGGAACCGGCGAGGATCTCAAGACCTGGGGGCGGATTGCGGCCCTGACCACCTTGGACAAGCTGAGGACTATTGATGGAATGATCGCGGACTTGAGTGGCTTGGCCAGTGAGGACGCATGGACCGGAGCCGCCCAGGTGTGGACGAACTGGAATAACATCGAAACCTTCCCCGAACTCTGCGCCGAAGGTCTGCGTGCTGGCCTTGTCGCAGGCGGTGTTGCTGCCCTGGCTACAGCTCGCGCTATTGAAAGCATGTTTCACCAGGCTGAGACCTCGCCTTCGGTATTTATCACCCCTGAGCTCTTCGAAAACTGTCTGCATATTCTTCAAGGAGATGAGACTCACAAGGGACCTCATTTTTGGGACCTAGGCGAATGGCTAATCGGTCTTTCGGCAAATCACCCGGACGAGGCTATGGATATGGCCTTCTGCTTTGCGCGATTTATGAAAGGAAGAGGCGAGTCTATCTATGATTATGAAGATCGATATCCTAGTCTCCTGACCAATTTGTTCCGCGAGGCGGAGGAGCGTGAGCTCTCGGACAATGGCGACTTGATGCGGAAAGTGCTCGAGTTGCAGGATCTTCTCGTTTCAGTCGGGATCGCAAGCATTGAAGGGTGGCTCAGGTCAGCGGAGAGGCAATAGGGCGCTCCGAGTATTGCCATTCTTTACGGCTCTTTTCAACCAGGCGTCAAGCATGCCAACCCTGTGGCCTACGATGTCCGGCCGCCGAGGGTCTGACACCAAGAGCGCTTTTAACCTCCGGCGCCGCAGCCCGAATCCAGCTTTTCCTGACTCCAAGCCCCGGCTCCGCAGCTCCAAGCCCCCTTTTTCTCCCTCCGCCCTCCTGCCTCGCACCTCCTAGCTACCTTTTTCTCACCGCGAGCTCCGGTACTGCTATAGAAAGCTCCGGCGCCGAGTCGTTGACCCTCGTCGCCGGACCATCCAGGTACAAAATCCTCGTTTCGAGGTGGGGCCCCCTACCTCCGAGGTACCCCTCCCTACCTCCGAAGTGGGGTCAGGCCTTCTTCCTTTTCGGCGCCCCGGGGAAACGCGAGGAGAGGTCGTCGTAAATGCTCCCCGCGTTCGGCGCCTTCACCTTGGCTGCGTTCTTGACGTTGGAGTAGAAGACGAGGGCCCCCTGGTAGGCCTTGGAGCACGAGAGCGTCATCGAATCGTTCAAGGCTTCGGTGATCGGGTTGAGCCTCTGTGCCAGCTCGCGGAGAGTCTGGACGGTCTTGGCGTCGGTGGCCATGGCCCCGAGGTCGAGGAAGTTCGGCACGAGCTCCTTGTTCTGCTGCCCGTACTCGAGCGCCTTCTTGACGAAGGCGACGGTCTTGTCCTCCATCTTGGGCAGCTCGATCCGCTCCTGCGCGTTGAGCGTCTTCAGGTGCGGCATGAGCTTGCCTCTCAGGGTAGCGATGGATGCCCGGATCTCCGCGAGATACGACTCGGCGGTTTTGCAAGGTTTTCACCTGTCATTGCAAGTTCCCAATCATCGAGAAATTTGTCGTCGTGAAAATCCATCCGTGTATTTATCATTCGCATGCGTCACGTTCGCAACTCCCCATCGTCAAGATGATCCCATGGATGATGCAATAAAAGGAGTGCCATCCGACTTGTTAAATGGGTGTGCAGGAAACGAAGTCGATAAATGAAGTAGCCCTGAGCGTTTGCACAAGAGTTTCGTATCCTGTGAGCGACTGGGACGAACCCCGATCCAAGATACTGCGAACTTCGGAAAAAGGTCCGAAGAATTGTGAACAATTAGTAAGGAATAGGCGGAGTGGGGGTGCCGGAGAAGCCCGGAGGCGCGCATGGCGCGCCGAGGACTTCGCAGGCAGGGGGAGCCGCTTGTTATTGGCGGAGCACACACGGTTTGCGGCGGGCGATCAACTGCATTGCGACGGGCTACTGAGAAGCGGGCACGGGGCGCCGGGCAGGCGCGGGCAGCGCGACTTCGCGGCCCCTCAGGTCTCCAAGCCGCGACTTAGCGCCGTCTGCGCATGCTCGAAGCGGGGTCCCGTGCTCAATTCTAATAAGCCCGTCGATCAAGGTTGATCGCCCGAGGCAATCAGGAGGAGCGCTCCCCCTCTTGCAAAATGAAAGACGCCCCTTTCGGGGCGCCTTTCACGCTGCTGGGTGCAACTATGAGGACTAGTAGTCCATCCCCCCCATGCCCCCCATTCCACCGCCGCCGCCGCCGCCGGAGGAGGCCTTGGGCTAACGCTCCACTCGGCTGTGCCTCGTTCCGCTAAACTACGTTCGGGGATGTCGGTGATGGCGCACTCGGTGGTGAGGAGGAGGGCCGCGACGGAGGCGGCGTTCTGGAGGGCGCTGCGCGTGACCTTGGCGGGATCGATGATGCCGGCCTTGATCATGTCGACCCACTCCATCTTGTAGGCGTCGAAGCCGATGCCCTTCTTCTCGTTCTTCGCGCGGTCGGCGATGATCGAGCCGTCGACGCCGGCGTTCTAACGCTCCGCTAAACTTCGTTCGGCGATCTGGCGGATCGGCTCCTAACGCTCCGCTCGGCCGTGGCCTCGCTCCGCTATACTTCGTTCGAGGGCGCGCTTGGTGATCTTGAAGCCGACCTTCTCGTCGTCGGTCATCTTGGTGAGGTCGGCCTTCTCGAGGGCCTGGGCGGCCTGGATGAGGGCGAGACCGCCGCCGGAGACGATGCCTTCCTAACGCTACGCTAAACTTCGTTCGATGGCGGCGCGGGTGGCGGAGAGGGCGTCTTCGACCCTGTGCTTCTTCTCCTTCATCTCGACCTCGGTGGCCGCGCCGACGTTGATGACGGCGACGCCGCCGGCGAGCTTGGCCAGGCGCTCCTGGAGCTTCTCGCGGTCGTAGTCGGAGGAGGTGTCCTCGATCTGCTTCTTGATCTGGCCGATGCGATCAGTTATGTCCTTCTGCTTGCCGGCGCCGTTGATGATGGTGGTGTTGTCCTTGTCGACCTTGACGGTCTTCGCGGTGCCGAGCTGGTTGAGGGCGGTGTTCTCGAGCTTGAGGCCGAGCTCCTCGGTGATGACTTCTCCGCCGGTGAGGACGGCGACGTCTTCGAGCATGGCTCTATTCATCAAGAGGGGGAGCACCGGGCTAGACGTGGCGCTTCGCGCACCCTGATCTACGCGGCTCCCCCTGCCTCCGAAGTCCTCGACGCTTCGCGCCTCCGGGCTTCTCCGGCACCCCCACTCCTTATTCCCGATTCCTGGCAAAAGATGCAAGCGCCAGCGGTAGTCCAGTGCGTGTTGTATGTATGTCTTCGGTCAATACGCCATCGCCGGTCTCGGCGCCTTCCTCCATTCCATCCACGTACCATCCTCATGGCCGGAGCGACCTCCAAAGGCTTTTCCACGAGCGCTTCCCCGCATTCGAAGCCGTCTATGAGGAGAAGTACTCAGCCGACTTCGGCAGGTTTCGCCTTCCGCTGATTTCTGGCGCGGCAGAGGCCTTCGATGCCTGCGGGGACTGGGAGAACGGGATCGCCCGCATCCGCTGCCCGGACTGCGGCTTTGACTACTTCCGGCCCTTCTCCTGCAAGTCCTTCTTCCTCTGCCCCTCCTGCGGCCAGAAACGGACCATCCTCCTCGGGGAGTACCTGGCCGACGACCTGCTCCTCCGGCTGCCGCATCGACAGTTCGTGTGGACGATTCCCAAGGCCCTGCGAGGCTTCCTCAAGCGCGACCGCTCGCTGTTCGCTACAGTCGGGAAGCTGATCTATTCCCTGATCGCCGAGTATTACACCGAAGCCGCTGGCAGGCCCTTGGTCACCGGTATGGTATCCAGTCATCAGACTTTCGGGGAGTTCGCCACATTCCATCCCCACTGGCACACTATCGTTCTTGAGGGTGGATTCGATAGCCACGACCGCTTCTTCTTCATCCCGATCGGTACCAACGACTCGCTCCAGGAGCTCTGGCGCCGTCGGGTAATCGGGTACTTCCTGAAACAGGGTCTTCTCGATGAGACATTGGCCAAGTCCATGCTCGGCTGGCAGCATTCGGGCTTTTCAGTGGAAGCGGGGACACTGATTTACGACGACGACGCCCGGCAGTCGCTTTCCCAGTACATTGTCCGCGCTCCTGTCGGCCTTGAGAAGTTCACGTGGGATCAGCGGGAAGATACGATTTCATGGAAGGCAGCCGAGAAGGGGCACTGGAGAGGCGAAGTCCGGCATTTCGACAGCCTTGACTTCATCGCCCAAGTCACCCTCCACATCCCGCCCAAGGGGAAGCATCTGATCAGACGATACGGAGTCTACTCATCCCGGGGGCGAGGCACCTGGAAGGAAAGGCCGGCCTTGAAGACCAGGGCGCCGGAGCGTTGGTACGGACACGCTCAGGGCCCCGCTGGCGAACCGGGATCGGTCGAGGAGGACACCGCCGCAGGCGAGGCGGTCGAGGTCGGTGCCACTGCACGAAAGAAGGCGTGGGCTCGCCTCCTGGCGAAGGTCTACGAGGTGGACCCCTTCCTCTGCCCTGAGTGCGGAGGGAAGATGGCTGTGATCGCGGTGATCCAGAATCCTGCGGAGATCAGGGGCATCATCGCCTGTCTTGCAGGAAAGGGGAGGGGGCCGCCGCAATAGGCGAAGTCCAGTTCACTATCCCGGCCCCCTGCTGCGGGAAAGCGCGGCTCTGGTTCAGCTATCATGCCCACGGTGGCGCGGTTGACGGCCAGAATCTCAGGGAGTAGCCTGTCTGTGGATGGGACGTGAGGGCTTGGAGAATGGAGATGGTGGGGGAATCGGGCGATTTTGAGACCACGATAGGCTGTGTGTGATCTGGTGTTCGGAGCCCGAGCGGCGAATCGGGCTTCGAAGGGCGGTTTGGGCGGCGCGGACGTGGTTGCAAGGCAGACGGGCGGCTATAACTTTTACTATCACTTCACCGGAGTCGGAACCTGCGGAGTATTCGTATTCGGGAAGGACGATCTTCATTAGGTCTTGCCAGTCTGCCGCATCGATGGAATTCTTCGCTTCATACCAAGGAGTCCGCTTGACTGGAAAAACCTGATCGCATTCCGGCTTGTCCTTGCTGACCGGAACGCGATCAGGGGTAGCCTGGGTCCCGTGATCAAGGTGACGCCGCGCGTGCCCTCCTGGCCGCTTCTACGAAGGCGCGCAGCACGGGTCTGTTCGCGGCGGCGTGGATGTGGAGCCAGGAGGCGAACACCGATCCGTCGATGGCTCCTTCGTTCCAGGAATCCACACCGGGGCGGGTGAAGGAGAGGGCCGGCTTCCCGGCCTCTCCACCCTCGATGCTCGCATAGTGGAAGACGTGACCGCCCAACTTCGTGCCTGAGGGACCGAGGATGGAGGGGGCGAGGGTGCGCCCTATGCGATACCCGAGAGCCGCGAGCCGCGTGCCGATCCGGGCATGGCCGCGGAGGAGCCCGCAGCCTGAGTAGCTCGTCCCGTCGGGACCGTCGAAGCTGTCGAGGAGCCACATCCAGCCGCCGCATTCCGCCCAGATGGGAAGGCCCTCGGCAGCGGCCCTCCGCATCGCCTCGCGCATGGAGCGGTTCGCCGCGAGCCTGGGGCCGTGGAGCTCCGGATAGCCGCCGCCGATGTACACGGCCGACGTTCCCGACGGCAGTACCCTGTCGGCGAGGGGACTGAAAAAGACGAGCTCGGCTCCGAGATCGCGCAAGGCGTCGAGGTTGTCCTCGTAGTAGAAGGAGAAGGCCCCGTCGAGGGCGACGGCGATGCGGGCCTTCTTCCGGCGCCGCGTCGGACGGGAGACTGAGCCAGCCGCCAGGGTCGCCGCGGATCCTTCCGGAGCGGCGAAGTCAGGCGCTCCACGGGCGATGGCGAGAAGGGCGTCCAGGTCGATGTTTTCGGCGACCGCATCCCCCAGGGCGGCGACGGCGCGGAGGAAATCAGGATTCTCCGCGGGGGCGACGAGACCGAGATGGCGCTCGGGGAGGGCGAGGGCGGGATCGGCGGGGAGGAAGCCGACGACAGGCAGACCGGTCCGTCTTTCGATGGCCTCCTTCACCATGCGATAGTGGACGGGACTCCCGACGCGATTGACGATGAAGGCCTGTATGCCGCTGTTTCGCCTGAAGCGGAGAAAACCGAGGGCCACGGCCGCCGCGCTTTCCGCCGCCCCCGAGGCGTCGATCGCCAGCACCGCGGGGGAGCCGATAAGCCTGGCGAGGTCGGCCGTCGATGCGGGCGAGCCATCGTAGTAGCCCATCACCCCTTCGATCAGGGCTAGCTCCCCTCCCCCTCCGGCTCGGCACAGGCAGGCCCTGACCGCGGCCTTTCCCATGAGGCGGGGGTCGAGATTGCGGGAGGAAAGGCCCCGGACCGCCCGGTGCAGGGCGGGATCGAGGTAGTCGGGTCCCGTCTTGAAGGGTCTGACATCGATCCCGCGGCGGCCCAGGGCCTCGAGAAGGCCCACCATGAGGCTCGTCTTTCCGGCGCCCGAAGAGGCGGCACCGATAATCAGGCGGGGAAGGATCACGACTCGATTCCCTTCCTCGCCATGACACCCTTGTCGAAGTAGTGACGGATAGGGCGCATCTCGGTGACGAGGTCGGCCGCCTCGATCACGGCGGGTGTCGCATAACGTCCCGTGACGAGGAGTTCGACACCCGGATGGCGGGCAGCGGCGAGATCGATGATGTCATGCTCAGTCACAAGCCCGACATGCGCCGCCACGTTGAGTTCGTCGAGGACCACGAGGTCCCAATCGCCCGACACGAGGGCGGCACGGGCCTCCACGAGCCCCTCTCGCGCGGCGGCCATGTCTTCGGGGGAGGGGCCGTTGCGGATGAAGCGGCCGAGCCCGAACTGCCTGACGGCAAGAGTGCCGTCGAGCGCGACGGCGAGAGTCTCCAGCGCCTTTATCTCCGAGTATCTGCCGCCCTTGATGAACTGACCCAGATAGACACGGAGCCCGGCGCCGAGGGCGCGGAGGCAGAGGCCGAGGGCGGCGGTCGTCTTGCCCTTGCCCTCTCCCGTGTAAACCTGGAAATAGCCTTTATCCATCGATGTCCTCCTTTTGGGCACCGCGCCCGAGCCAGTCCGGTACATGGATTACATGGGGAAAATCGCCCAGGGGATGATCGCCGACCAGGACGGCCGCCCCATAGGCCATGGCGACCGCTTCGGCGGTGATGACCTCTCGGGGACTGCCGATCGCGGCGAGCCGCCCCCCTGCGATGAGGGCGACCCGGTCGGCGGCGAGGGAAGCGAGATTGAGATCGTGGAGGCTCAGGGCGACCGCCATTCCAGAGGCCGCGAGTTGGCGCAAAGTGCCCAGGATTTCGACCTGGCGGGCGAGGTCGAGGTCCGCGGCCGGCTCGTCGAGGAGGAGGACCGAGGGTCGCTGCGCAAGGGCGCGGGCGACGAGGACGCGACGGAATTCACCGCCCGAGAGCTCGGTGACGGGACGATCGGCCAGGTCCAGGAGGTCCATCGAGGCGAGGGCGGCCTCGACCGAAGCGCGTTCGTCATGCCCCAGGCCGCCGAACCAGCCCGTCGAGGGAAAGGTCCCCGCTTCGACATATTCCCGGACGGGCAGGGGCCAGGCCGGTTCCTCGCTCTGGAGGACGCGCGCGACGATGCGGGCACGCTCCGATCGCGGGATGGATCCGATGGAACGCAGGCCGCCCAGGGGGACTTCCTCGACAAGGGCCCGGCCAGCGAGGGGGGCCAGGTCCCCCGCAAGGGTCCGGATCAGGGTCGTCTTGCCCGCACCGTTCGGCCCGATGATCGCGAGGACCTCCCCCGGTTCGATGTCGAGGTCGATGCCCGTGAGGACCGTCCTGCCGGGCCAGCCGACGGAAAGACCTTGTGCGCGGAGCGCACAGGCGCGGAGCGCACAGGCGCGGAGCGCACGCGCCGGAAGGGGGCGCCGAAGGATCGAGCCGCTCACGCGAAGACTCCCCGTTTCGCGAGGAGGCGCAGGAAGAGGGGCGCGCCGACAAGGGCGGTGACGACGCCCACAGGCAGCTCGAGGGGGGAGGCGACCGAGCGCGCGACGGCGTCCGCCGTCATGAGGAGGATCGCGCCGGCGAAGGCGGAGGCGGGGATGAGGCGCCGGTGACCCGGCCCCACGACGAGCCTCGCGATGTGGGGGCCGATAAGACCGATGAAGCCGATGACCCCGCCCGCGGAAACGGCAGCTGCCGCCCCTAGCGAGGACGAGGTGACAGCCAGCACCCGTGCCCGCTTGAGCTCGAGGCCCATCGAGGAAGCGGCCTCCTCGCCAGCGCCGAGGAGGTCGAGGGGCCTGGCGAGTCCGAGGGAGAGGAGGATCGAGGCGGTGGCCGGGACGAGGGCCGCGGTGAGGTCGGGCCAGCTCTTGCCGCCGAAACCGCCCATCAACCAGAAGAAGACCCTGTGGAGATCCCGATCGTTCAAGGACACGATGAGGGATACCGCCGCGGAAAGGAAGGAACCGACCGCGGCGCCCGCGAGAAGGAGGGCTGTCGTGGCGGCGGTCTTCCTGCCCGCCCTGGCCACGGCGTAGACCAGGGCGGCGGAAAGCAGGGCTCCCACGAAGGCGGAGGCCTGGACGCCGCTCCCCGAACCGAGCGGAGAGCGGAGGCCGGCTGCCATCGCGAGGACGGCGCCGAGGGCGGCGCCTGAGGACACGCCGAGGGAATAGGGATCGGCGAGGGGATTGCGGAAGAGTCCCTGCAGGGTCGCCCCGGCGGCGCCGAGGCAGGCTCCGGCGATTCCCGCGAGGAGGGTCCGCGCGAGGCGCAACTCCCAGACGATGGTGATCGCCACGGGATCGGCCGCCATGGCCGCCGATGAGCCGGGAAAAATCCGCGCGACGAGGGCGAGGATGACATCGCGCGGCGCGATGGCCGCCGAACCGAAGCAGAGGCTTCCGACGAGGGCCGCCAACGCGATGACGAGAGCGGCCGCCGCGATGAGGACCGCGCGGGCGGTTCCCGCGGGCCTCATTTCTTGAAGCGCTCCGGGTAGAGGACCATCGCCACGGCGAGGACGCCTTCGGCGACGCGGGGGCCGGGGCGGGATACGATGGCGGCGGGGACGAGGACTACCCGTCCGTCGCGGACCGCGGGGATGGTGGACCAACCCGGCCGCGAGGCGATCTGGGCGACGCTCATCTTGTCGCCATGGTCATCGGCGCCCAGTATCCACGCGGGCGCCCGCCTAATGACGTCCTCGGCCCCGACGCGGGGCCAGGAGCCGGGAAGGTCGGCGAAGATGTCGCGCCCTCCGGCGGCCTCGAGGATAAAATGCTGGAAGGTCGCCGCGCCGCAGGTCATGAGGGGTTCGTCGTAGATCTCCCAGAAGACCGTCGGCCTGGCCGAGGCGGGGAGGTCGGCGAGGGCAACGCGGACCTTCGCGATGGTGGCGAGCATCGAATCGGCGGCCGCTTCCGCGCCCCTCGCCGAATCGGTCAGGGCACCGAGGGCCTTCATGTCCCGGGCGATCTCCTCGAAACCAGAAGGCGCGTAGGTGAAGACCGGGATGCCGAGGCGCACGAGGGCCTCCTCGACTGAGCGGTGGATGTTTCCCGAGCCGATGACGAAATCCGGTTTGAGTGCGACGATCTTTTCGACGGATATGGTCGAGGCAGAGAAGCCGCCGACCTTGGGGCGGCTTTTCGCGGCCACGGGCCAGTCGCAGTAGGTGGTGACGCCGACGACCCTCGAGCCGGCGCCGATCGCGAAGAGGGTCTCCGTGATGCCGGGGGAGAGGGAGACGACCCGCGCCGCCGGGGCGGTGAGCGACAGGGGCCGACCCTCGGAATCGGTCGCGGAGACGGGCTCCGCGGTGGCAAGGCAGAGGGCCACTGCCGCGAGGGCGAGGGTCGCGACTGCTCGTTTCAATGTGCTTTCCATGTGCTTTCCTTTCTGGTTCAGTCTTTCTTGTCGCTGACCCCGGCTTCGCCGAAGGTCGCCATTTCGTCGAGTATCCGGCAGGCGGCGTCGCAGAGGCCCAGGGCGAGGGCCGCTCCTGTCCCCTCCCCGAGGCGGAGACCGAGGTCGAGAAGTGGTTTGAGTCCGAGGGCTGTGAGCATGGCCCGGTGCCCGGCCTCCGCGGACGCGTGGGCCGCGATCATGTATTCGGCGGAAAGGGGGGCCAGTCCCCGCGCGACGAGGGCGCCAGCGCCCGAGATGAATCCGTCGATGAGGACCGGCATGCGGCGTGCCGCGGCAGCGAGGATGACTCCGGCGATCGCGCCGATCTCGAAGCCGCCCACCGAGGCGAGGGTTCCCAGGGCGTCCTTCGCGTCGGGCCTGTTGACGGCCAGGGCCCGCTCTATGACGGCGAGTTTGCGAGCGAGACCCGCATCGTCGATGCCGGTGCCCCGACCGACGATGTCGCGGGCCGCCACCCCGGTGAAGACCGAGGCGAGGGCGGTGGAAGGCGTGGTGTTGCCGATGCCCATGTCGCCGGTCGCGGCGATGCCGAAGGGTTCACGGGCGTATTCTGCCTCGAAGACCTCGATGCCCGCCTCCACCGCGCGCCGCGCCTCGTCCCGCGACATCGCCGGGCCCGTCGCCATATTGGCCGTTCCACGCGCTATTTTTTTGATGTAGAGCCCCGGGGCGGGCGCGATGTCCGAGGCCACGCCGACGTCCGTCACGACGACCCGGGCGCGCGCCCAGCGCGCGAGAACGTTGATGCCGGCGCCGCCCGCGAGGAAATTATGCACCATCTGCGGCGTCACCTCCTGGGGAAAAGCACTCACGCCCTCGGCGCAGACCCCGTGGTCGCCGGCCATAACGAAGACGGCGCCGGGACCGAGGCTCGGGCGTGCCGTCCCCACAATGCCCGCGATACGGACCGAGAGATCCTCGAGGAGGCCCAGGCTCCCCCGGGGCTTGGTGAGGCTGTCCTGGCGCGAGCGCGCCGCTTCCGCCGCGGCTCGATCAGTCTCGCGGATCCGGGCGATTGTCGTTTCGAGGAGATTCATGTTCCTTCCTTTGGAGTGTCGAGTCCGACGATGCGGCGCAGCTCATCCATATCGAGCGAGGTTGTGACGGCATCGGCGAGGCGGTCGAGGGCGAGGTCCCGCGCATCCGCCAGGGCGATTCCCGCGACCTTCGGATTTCCGCCCTGCCAGGTGCCGCGGCGGTCGATCGAGACCAGCCAGGCGCGCCGGAAATCCGGCAGGTCGAAGAGGCCGTGGAGGTAGGTCCCGACGATGCGTCCCTCCGCTGCCCAGGTTCCGTCACCGGCGGCGGGAATGCCGGGAACCGCCTCGAGTTCGAAGAGGGGCGGTCCCTCCACGCGGCTCTCGCCGGCGTGTATCTCGTAGCCCTCGACAGGTGCCCCTCCGGCCGCCGCCAAGGCCGCGGGCAGTCCTGAAGCCACGCGCCCCCGGCGTGGCACGGTCCGCTTGCCGGAACCGAAGGTCGTTCGCAGGGGGAGGAGTCCGAGCCCCGTCTCGCGTCGGGGGCGTCCTTCGACACCATCGGGGTCATCGATCGACTCTCCCAGCATCTGGAAGCCGCCGCAGATCCCGAGAATCGACCGGCCGCGGCGGGCCAGCCAGCGGATGCCGAGGTCGAGGCCCCTTTCGCGCAGCCAGTCGAGGTCGGCGAGGGTCGCCTTGGTACCGGGGATCACGATCGCGTCAGGGTCGCCCAGTTCTTCCGCCCCGGATACAAAGCGTACCGACACCCCCGCCTCGAGGGAGAGGGCGTCCAGGTCGTCGAAGTTCGAGATGCGAGGGAGCCTGATGACGGCGATATCGAGGACGCCGACGGCAGACCTTCCAATGGATGGGCTGGAAGCGGACGCGCGGGGCCGCGTCTCGAGCACGGCACCATCCTCCTCGGCCAGCCCGATGCCGCGGATCCAGGGCAGGACGCCGAGCACGGGCAGGCCGCAGCGCTCCCTCAGGAAGTCGAGGCCTGGCTCGAGGAGGGAGATGTCTCCGCGGAACTTGTTGATGACGAGGCCCTTCACGAGGGCGCGCTCCTCTGGCTCGAGGAGGGCGAGGGTGCCGACGAACTGGGCGAAGACGCCGCCCGGATCTATGTCGCCGACGAGGATGACGGGTGAGTTCGCATAACGCGCCACTTTCATGTTGACGATCTCGTCTTCGCGGAGATTGATCTCGGCGGGGCTACCCGCTCCTTCGATCACCACGAGGTCCGCCTTGGCGCGGAGGCGGTCGAGGGCTGCCGAAGCCGCCGCCCAGAGGATATCCTTTTCGAGGTGGTACTCGCGTGCGGAGAGGGTCTTCCAGGGCCTTCCGAGGAGGACTACCTGCGACCGGGCGTCGCCCTCGGGCTTGAGGAGGACGGGGTTCATGTCGACCGTGGGGATGACGCGGCAGGAGGCGGCCTGGAGGGCCTGGGCACGGCCTATCTCGCCCCCTCCCGGCACGGCGGCGGCGTTGTTCGACATGTTCTGGGATTTGTAGGGCAGGACGCGCAGGCCCTCGCGCGCGAAGGCGCGGCAGAGGGCGGCGGTGATGAGGCTTTTGCCGACAGAGGAGCCGGTGCCCTGGACCATCAAGGTCCTAGCGGGCACGATTGTGGTGAGTGGCTTCCTGAACGGGGGGACGGGGAGACGTCGATTCCGTCATTATTCAACACCCAGTGAATAATCGAGCGATGTCCACGCGAAAGCGCGGTCGCACGGTCGGTCTCCTGACTCGAAGGCATCCCCGCTTTTCCCTATCCTTCCCGCCTGAGCAGTGGATGTTCCGGACCGGCAGCTCTTCGCTGGCCGGACCGGAAAGGTGGGTCTGTCGCCTTCATACAGTGCCTGGGGGCGTGTCGGCCTTGTACCGACTTCCCGATTAAGCCCATGATCCGCCCAAGGACGGATCACTATGGCGCCGTGACGGGCGGAATATAAACCGGAGATCCCGGAACCGTCAAGCGTCTGGCCGGGTCGACTTGACGGCCGGCTCGCGCCCGGGATATCACGACGCGATGCGAACATTGATCATCGGCGGCGTCAAGTCCGGCAAGTCGAGTTACGCCCTCATCCTGGCGGAAGCCTTCCCCGCCCCTCGCCGCTTCCTCGCGACGGCAGAGGCCTTTGACGACGAAATGCGTGAGAAAATCGCCCGGCACCAGGCGGAACGCGGCGGCCTGTATGTTACGATAGAGGAGCCGCTGGAGATCCACGAACACCTGCAAGAGCGGATGGTGCTCGACTGCATACCCCTATGGCTCAACAACATGCTCCACTACGACAGGGAGTCCGATATCGATGGAATCCTCGATATCCTCATAGCCCGCCTCCCCCGCGACATCGTCATCGTCACGAACGAGGTGGGCATGGGCTTTGTGCCCACGGATCCCCTGGCCCGCCGATACGGAAACATCCTCGGCCGGGTCAATGCCAGGCTCGCGGCGGCCTGCGACCGGGTCGTCCTCATGGTCGCCGGCATCCCGGTCGACGCCAAGCGGCCCTCGTGACCCTCGCCGTCCCCTCCTGGCTGGTTCCCGGCACCTGGCTCGAAAACCTCGAACTCGCCCTGGAACAGCCCTGGATCGAGGGCGTGGAGCTTCTCTTCTTCAAGTATGACGCGGAGGCGCGGGCGGCACTCGCGGTGGAACTGCCCGGCATCGAGGCGGCCGCCCGCCGTCTTTCCCTCAGCGTCCATCTCCCCGATCCGCTCGGCCTCGGTGACGAGGAACTCGTTGAAAAGACCGCGGCCTTCGCGGTGAACTATGTCCTCCATCCGCCGCGCGCCGGCGAGGATCCCGCCGCCTGGGCGAGCCTCGTCGATGCATTTCGCACCCGCCATGGGGATCGCTTCCTTCTCGAGTACACGGGCCGGCTCCCCTTCGCGATAGCCGAAGACAGCTGCCCGGGCCTTCCTCTCTGCGCCGACACCGGCCGCCTCCTCCTCGATGGCGAGGATCCCGCCGCGTGGATCCATACCCGCCTGGAACGCGTCCGCGAGGTGCACGTCCACGAGGTCGAAGGAGGAAAGGACCACGCCGTTCTCAAAGCCGACAGTCCTTGGCTGGGGCGGCTCGCGCCCCTCGTCGCGGGAAGCGGGATGCGGGCGGTGATGGAGGTCTTTTCCCTCGCCGGCACCTCCGCCTCGGCCGGGATCTTTCGGTCCGCGGCCCAGGAAAGTCCAGCCCGAGGAGGGCTCGCGTGATCGCACCGCTCAGGCGCTTCCTCACGATCTTCACCCTCGTGTCGCGCATACCTGTCCGCCTCGCCTTCGATCCGGATTTCTCCCACGCCGATTTCTGGCTGCCCCTCATCGGACCCCTCGCGTCGGCCGCCGCCCTCGCGGGCTTCCTGGCGGGAAGGTTCATCTTCGGCGATGCCCTCCTCGCCATCCTTTTCGCCACCGCTTTCCAGTATGCCGCCTTCAACCTCTTCCACCTCGACGGACTCCTCGATACCGCCGACGCGATGCTCCCCGTCGCCGATGCTGAACGCAGGCTCGAGATACTCAAGGACTCGCGGATAGGCGTCTACGCCTTTGGTGCCGGCGCCCTCTTCCTGGCCCTGCGGGTCGCGGCCCTCCTGGCGCTCGCGCGGGTCGGCGACATCGCGGTCGTCGCCGCCCTCCTCGCCTCTCCGGCCGCGGGACGCGCCGCCGCGGCCCTGGTGCCCCTTCTGGTCCCTCCCGCGCGCGAAGCGGGCCTCGGCTCCCTCATGCGGGGCTTTTCGCCCCTGCGCCTCTCCGCAGGCCTGGCCCTCGCCCTGGCTCCCCTGTCCCTCCTCGCCTTTTGCGGCTCGACGCGGATTGTACTAATGCCTTTGATCGCGGCGGCATCGGCGATGGCCGCCGCCCTCGTCGCCGGCGCCGCCCTCGCGCGTCTCTATCGGACGAAGGTCGGTGGCTTCGCCGGGGATGCCCTGGGCTGCGCGATCGAACTCGGCGAGCTCCTCGTCCTCCTTGCCCTCGCCGCGATCCTTCCCCTCATCGGGGGCGCACGCTGAGCGGCATCGATCACCGAAGCCACGGCGGCCGTACCCGTGAACTCGCCCAGAAAGCGGGAATCGCCGAAGCCGAGCTTCTGGACTTCAGCGCGAACCTCAATCCCGGCGGCGCGCCGTCCTGGCTCGCCGAAGCCCTCGCTGAAGGCGCGCGCCGCATCGGAGTCTATCCCGACCCGGACGCTGAGCTCGTCAAGGCCGCGGCCTCGGCCCGCCATGGAATCCCGCCGGACCGTTTCCTCTTCGCCGACGGCGCCGACAGTCTCATCCTTGCCCTACCCCACGCGACCGGCGCGAAATCCTGCGTCTTTCCCCTTCCCTCGTACTCAGGCTACGCCCGCGCCGCCCTTCGTAGCCGCATCCCCTCCTTTCCCCTGGCCCTCGAATCTGGGCGCGATTTCTCGCTCGCCGATCCGGCCTTCCTCGAGCGCCTCACCCACCTCCTCGGCTCCCTCCCTCCTCCCGCCCTCTTCATCGCCGGCTCGCCGAACAATCCAGTCGGGGGGAGTCCACCGCTCCCCGAGATGCGCCGTCTCGCAGGGCGCTTTCCGGATCACATCATCGCCCTCGACGAGTCCTTCGCCGAGCTGGCGGGCGATGCCCGGGGCGCCATCGGCTCACCGGAGCCCAACCTCCTTGTCATACGGTCCCTCACCAAGACCTGGGCCGTTCCCGGCGCGCGGATCGGCTTTGCCAGCGGGCATCCCGAACTTCTCGCCCGGCTCCGCGCGGAACTCGGAGCCTGGCCCCTTTCCTGCTTCGCGGAAGCCATAGCCATCCACGCCCTCGCCGATGCGGAGGGCGCGACCCGGGCAGCCGCGATGGTGACACGCGAAGAAGCGCCGCTCGTCGCCGGTCTCGGGGAATTGGACGGCCTCAAGGTCTTCCGAAGCGGCGCCAATTTCCTCCTCCTCCGCTTCAGCCGACCTGGCGGGGGTATCCGCGCCGCCGCGACCTTGCTGCGCAAGGGCATCGCCATCCGCACCTTCACCGAGGATGAGGGCCTCGACGGGAGCCATGCGCGGATCGCCGTCCGCACAGCCCCGGAAAACCGGCGTCTCCTCGAGGCGCTCGCCGACTTCCTCGCGACCGAGACGGCGCCATCGACAAGCGACGGTAAGACCAATTGAACATATTTCACGGACCTGCCCTCCTGCTGCCCTCCGCCCTCCTCCTCGACGCCCTCCTCGGCGATCCCCGCCGGATCCCCCATCCGGTGCGGGCGATGGGAAGGAGCGCGGCTCTTCTCGACCCGGCGACGCGCCGTCTCGCGCCGCCCCTGGTCGCCGGGGCACTCGGCTGGATCGCGATCGTCGGTGGATCGGTCGCTGCGGCCCTCGCCCTCGTCCAACTGGCCTCCCTCGCGGGAGGGGCTCTCACCGCGCTGGTCGGCCTCTCGGCGGATGGCGGAACGTCGGCCGGGCGCTGGGCGGCATCGGTCTACCTCGTCTACGTCTCCATCGCCCCGCGCGATCTCGCCGCCCACGCTCTGCGGGTCGTCGCCGCGCTGCGGGTCGATGGGCTTCCCGCGGGAAGGAAGGCCGTGTCCATGATCGTCGGTCGCGACGTGGAAAACCTCGACGAGGCGGCACTGCTCCGCGCGACGGTCGAGAGCGTCGCGGAGAGCACCGTGGACGGCGTCTGCGCGCCCTTGTTTTGGGCCCTTGTCCTCGGACCGGCCGGAGCCATCGCCTATCGCGCCGCCAACACCCTGGATTCGCTCTGGGGGCACAGGGACGAGCGCCGAATCCTCTTCGGTCGGGTGGCCGCCCGCGCCGATGACCTCCTGTCCTGGATCCCTGCCCGGCTTTCCTTCGGAGCCTGCCTGCTTGCGGCAGCCCTTCTCGCCCCCCTGTCGCGCGGGAAAATCGACGCGGGCGCCGCCGCAAACCTCGGTTGGAGAGACAGGAGAAAGCACGAGAGTCCCAACGCCGCCTGGCTCGAGGCTGCCTTTGCCGGGGCCCTCGGCCTCGCCCTCGGTGGACCGGCCTGGTACGGGGGAGAGCTGATCGACAAGCCTGTCCTCGGCGAGGCAAGGCGGCCGATCGAAAGAGCCGATGTGAAAAGGGCGGTCTTCCTCATGTACGCCACCACCCTGGTCTTTGTCGCGCTCGGATTATTGGCGCACGAGGGGATGCGCATCCTGTAGCAGGCGCCGAAGGCGCCCAGTCCGCGCCCGTCAGACGGGCGTTGCCTACATGAAGTCCCTGAGCGATTCGTCGATGCCCTTCCGCGTCTCGAACCACCAGGAGAGGGCAGCCTCGGACGGGTCGGCGTCGAAGGCCGCTATCCAGCGCGCGAGCTCGGGGCTCGCGTCGCCTTCGACGTCCCGTCGGCGCCGGAGGAAGGTCGAGACGAGTTCGACATCGGCGGCGCTCTCCCAATAGACCGCGGCGTTCCTCGAGTTGATGCGGCTCGCCGCCACGGAAACGGCGGCGAGATACTCATCCTTCAGGCCGTAGACTGAGCCCACAGCCTCGGCCATCATCTCCTCGCCCCAGGCGCGATGGAAGCGGCAGAGTCCCGCGTTGTCCATCCCGAGCTCCTTCTCGAGCCTCTTGGCGCAGGCCCTCCCCAGTTCGCGAGGGGGCAGGAACTCAGGCCCATAGTGCATGTAATACTTGCCCATGATGGCCATGGGCGCGAGGACCCCGGGCGTCCAGTACTGGTTCGGCACCATCCAGCCCTTGCGTCCGTTGGCCGTGTAGACGAAGCGATCGAGGATCCTCGTGCCGCGCATCTTGCGGACGCGGCGGGCCCACTTGCGGGGCCCCTCGGAGAGATCGAGGATGCCGCGGCGCGCGAGGATCGAGGAGATCAGTTCGAGGGCGAGCTCGGCGTTGTGCCGGGAATCCCCTGCCGCGTCGAAATCCGCCTGGCCCGGACCGTCGATCCAGCGCGGCTTCCGCGTGACCCCGAGATCCCCCTCCGAGAGTTCTCCCCGATCGAGGAGGTCCATGAGCCAGGCCAGGAGCCCTCCCAGGGAGATCGCGTCGAAGCCCGCCGCGTCGGAGACGCGATTGACGGCCTCCGCCGCCCGCTGGTCGAAGATCCCGATGAGGGGACCGAGGGCCTGGTAGGGCTCGTAGTCCTTCTTGAATTCGCCCCTGAGCTTCTTGCAGACCGCCGCGCAGGGCTCGCCGCAGGTAGCCTGGCTCCTGGTCGCGATCGTCTCCTCATTGAACTGCCGGAGATAGTGTCCGAGGATGAGGCGCTCGTGGAGGGCCGATCGCTCGCCCTCCGTCCAGGCACAGGTCCGGTAGTTGAAGGCTATGAGGCGGCCGCCTATCGATGCGTAGTTGACGCCGAAGGTTCCGCCCGTCTCGAACTTGGGATCGAAGCGGTATTTCGTCGTCGCCTCGAAGTCCTTGACGGCGAGCTTCTGCTTGTACTTTTCCGCCAGGCCCGCCGAGGCGCCGACCAGGGAACTTCCGCGCCTTTCCCGCTTCGCTGATCCGAGGAAGGCGGAAAGGTTGGACGCCACTCCGCCGCCCATGTAGACCGTCGGGCCCTCCCTTCCGAGACTCGCCCCGCCGCCGATGCCGATCGCCCCCGCCACAAACTTGATCAGTATTGGTTTTATCGGCACATAGCCGAGCTCCTTCCAGTAAGCGGCCTTGAGCTGCGGTATGCCGCTCCCGGCGGCCTCGGGGGCGAGTTTGTTCAGGAGGAGGCCGACGGCGAGGGAGGACGTCATGACGGTGATGAAGCTGGCGAGGAGGAACCAGGGAGGCGGAAGGGTGGCGAAGACGCCGAAGGTTGCGGCGAAGATGGCGTTGACCGAGACGAGGAAAGCGACGGCGGACAGGGCGGCGGCGATGCTCAGTATGGTGGTCTGGAGGATTCCCCGAGTGTCTTCGGAAAGCCGTCGAAGGCGGCGAACCGCGTCCTTGAGGTAGGACCAGGCCGATTTTCCCCAACCATGGCCGGAACTCAGACGGATCCCCCGATATGGCGTCGTGCCCCCGCGGGGACAGGCCCCGATCCGCCGTCGCCCATCACGGAAACGATTCCGGGTGCAGTTTCCGCGCGATCTGCAGGAGCCCCGTCGTCGCGCGGGGAGATCCCCGCGTCGTCAACGCGGCATCGACAAAGCCCACATTGGGCGGGAAGTTCCACTGCAGTTCGAGGATTTCTCCAGGCATGCGCCCGTCGAGCCCCAACTCGCCCACCGAATAAGGAACCAGGATGATCTGGGGCTCGCCTGCCACTATCGAGTTCCAATCCACGACCGCCGTGGCCTCGTCGATTTCCCAAAAGACGTTGGTCCCCCCTGCGGCTTCGATCATCGCCTGAGCCATGGATTTCGAGCCATAGACGACAGGGACATCGTTGCTCGTCAACCACACGACCCGCGGACGACGATCCGAGGGGAGGGAATCCGTGACGAGCCTCGTCCGCTTCACGGTTTCGGTGATGGTGGAAGCGATCTTGATGGCCGCATCCGTCTTCTCCACGAGAATCCCGATGTTCATGACAGCACGCGCGAGCGCGACGAAATCCTGGGGATCCCAGACGAAGACGGGGACCTGGAACCTGTTCCAGAAAAGTGGTCGGCTGCGATACAGACCACCCTCGACGACGAGCAGGTCGGATTTCATGTCATGAAGATCGAAGGCGAGCTCCGCGCTGTCGGCTCCGAGGGTCAGTGATTTCAAGGCTCGGGCCTCATCGGGATAGTCGCAGTCCGAGGAGGTGGCAACGATGCCCGACCCGGCTCCCATGGCGAAAAGAGCCTCGGTCGCACCGGGAGAGAACGAGACGACCCGGACGGCGGGAGTCGTCAGCACCAGCCGATTCCCGAGCGAGTCGACGGCCGAGAGCGCGGACGCCTGTCCCGCGGCAGTGCCCGGCGAGACAAGTGCGAACAGCAATAGGGCGAGTCCGAACTCCACGGGACCGGGCACTCTTCTTCCAAAGCCAGAGTAAAGGGACATCGCGCGTCCTCGTATGAAAGTTGGAACAAAGGACGCGGACTGGCGGAAAAGGAGCGACCGCCAGCCCGCTGGAAACCTTGCTTGCCGGCGCCGTTGATGATGGTGGTGTTGTCCTTGTCGACCTTGACGGTCTTCGCGGTGCCGAGCTGGTTGAGGGCGGTGTTCTCGAGCTTGAGGCCGAGCTCCTCGGTGATGACTTCTCCGCCGGTGAGGACGGCGACGTCTTCGAGCATGGCTCTATTCATCAAGAGGGGGAGCACCGGGCTAGACGTGGCGCTTCGCGCACCCTGATCTACGCGGCTCCCCCTGCCTCCGAAGTCCTCGACGCTTCGCGCCTCCGGGCTTCTCCGGCACCCCCACTCCTTATTCCCGATTCCTGGCAAAAGATGCAAGCGCCAGCGGTAGTCCAGTGCGTGTTGTATGTATGTCTTCGGTCAATACGCCATCGCCGGTCTCGGCGCCTTCCTCCATTCCATCCACGTACCATCCTCATGGCCGGAGCGACCTCCAAAGGCTTTTCCACGAGCGCTTCCCCGCATTCGAAGCCGTCTATGAGGAGAAGTACTCAGCCGACTTCGGCAGGTTTCGCCTTCCGCTGATTTCTGGCGCGGCAGAGGCCTTCGATGCCTGCGGGGACTGGGAGAACGGGATCGCCCGCATCCGCTGCCCGGACTGCGGCTTTGACTACTTCCGGCCCTTCTCCTGCAAGTCCTTCTTCCTCTGCCCCTCCTGCGGCCAGAAACGGACCATCCTCCTCGGGGAGTACCTGGCCGACGACCTGCTCCTCCGGCTGCCGCATCGACAGTTCGTGTGGACGATTCCCAAGGCCCTGCGAGGCTTCCTCAAGCGCGACCGCTCGCTGTTCGCTACAGTCGGGAAGCTGATCTATTCCCTGATCGCCGAGTATTACACCGAAGCCGCTGGCAGGCCCTTGGTCACCGGTATGGTATCCAGTCATCAGACTTTCGGGGAGTTCGCCACATTCCATCCCCACTGGCACACTATCGTTCTTGAGGGTGGATTCGATAGCCACGACCGCTTCTTCTTCATCCCGATCGGTACCAACGACTCGCTCCAGGAGCTCTGGCGCCGTCGGGTAATCGGGTACTTCCTGAAACAGGGTCTTCTCGATGAGACATTGGCCAAGTCCATGCTCGGCTGGCAGCATTCGGGCTTTTCAGTGGAAGCGGGGACACTGATTTACGACGACGACGCCCGGCAGTCGCTTTCCCAGTACATTGTCCGCGCTCCTGTCGGCCTTGAGAAGTTCACGTGGGATCAGCGGGAAGATACGATTTCATGGAAGGCAGCCGAGAAGGGGCACTGGAGAGGCGAAGTCCGGCATTTCGACAGCCTTGACTTCATCGCCCAAGTCACCCTCCACATCCCGCCCAAGGGGAAGCATCTGATCAGACGATACGGAGTCTACTCATCCCGGGGGCGAGGCACCTGGAAGGAAAGGCCGGCCTTGAAGACCAGGGCGCCGGAGCGTTGGTACGGACACGCTCAGGGCCCCGCTGGCGAACCGGGATCGGTCGAGGAGGACACCGCCGCAGGCGAGGCGGTCGAGGTCGGTGCCACTGCACGAAAGAAGGCGTGGGCTCGCCTCCTGGCGAAGGTCTACGAGGTGGACCCCTTCCTCTGCCCTGAGTGCGGAGGGAAGATGGCTGTGATCGCGGTGATCCAGAATCCTGCGGAGATCAGGGGCATCATCGCCTGTCTTGCAGGAAAGGGGAGGGGGCCGCCGCAATAGGCGAAGTCCAGTTCACTATCCCGGCCCCCTGCTGCGGGAAAGCGCGGCTCTGGTTCAGCTATCATGCCCACGGTGGCGCGGTTGACGGCCAGAATCTCAGGGAGTAGCCTGTCTGTGGATGGGACGTGAGGGCTTGGAGAATGGAGATGGTGGGGGAATCGGGCGATTTTGAGACCACGATAGGCTGTGTGTGATCTGGTGTTCGGAGCCCGAGCGGCGAATCGGGCTTCGAAGGGCGGTTTGGGCGGCGCGGACGTGGTTGCAAGGCAGACGGGCGGCTATAACTTTTACTATCACTATCACTTGATGTTTCAGCTCTCGAAAGATCTCTTGGAGTAGAAGCGGGGGCACTTGGGAAGAACCCCGTTAGGATTGATATTCTGAATCCTGAGGGGCTCAGAATGCCAAGCGGCAATGAGTTAGGGGCAAATTCTCAGTGGTTGCCTGGAGGATATACAAAGGGCGGAATACCTAAAGCTGTTATTAATCCAGTGAAACCTAGTGACTATCAGACCTCGAGTGTATTCTAAAAGGAGCCCTGAAATGGATGAGATTATCTTCAGTGATTATGGAATGGAGATAATTAAGAGAAGTGAGAAACTGTACATTCGGTATGATGCCGGTGAATTAGTGTCAGTGATGAAGGAGTTTTCAATAACTCCTGAAGAAGCAGAAAAGGCCAAATTGAGTGAGAGAAGCGCATACGAAGTCATCTTGCTTTGCGAAAAAAGAAAGTGACTCGCCCTAGGAGTCTGACGCTCCCTCAGGGTCCGGCCCCTGAGCCTAACGAAGTCTTGAACCTGACAACGCGGACAAGCCGCGTTGCAGGTTAAGACGGATGTTAGGCTTGTCTTGGTCGGAGTATTCCATAATGGACTATTTGTGAGATTTTTACGGAATTATTCCGCAATGGACATTAGCGCGGCCCAGCTCCATCAACTAGCGAATCGCCAGCAGATGTTCCTTAATCGGAACGGCGCATTCCCTATGACACTCCAGGCCTATGGAATGACCTTGGCCGGGTAAGGACAGGATCTTTGATAATCAAGTGATGGGATTCCTTGTAGTCTCATCCATGAAACCAGACTTCGGTTTGGTATCATGGCCCGTTTTCCTCATCCTCAAACCCGAGCGATACGCAGGGCCGGTAGGATCTCTGGTTTGCGGTCAGACGCTCCGCCTGGAAGCCTGTAGGGCCCATTCCGAAGAAGAAGTGGGGGAAGCGGAAGCCATCGCAGACGTTGCGCGATACTGACTGGGCGCAACGTCGAGGAGCCGAAGGCATAGCGCAGCGTTAGGCTGGAGCAGGGGGGGGGACGAAGTCTAGCGAGCGCAGCGAGCGTTAGCAGAGGGAATGAAGCGCCAGCCTGGAGACTCTCCCTGATTCGCCCGAGGAAGAGAGAGACGTCACTCCTTGTCCAGACATGCGGCGTTATTGGGCCAACCACGCCCAAGCGAGTTCTGAAACACCCTTCGCCGCGAATATCACAACACTGCGAATCGGGCCGGGGGGAAACGGGTCTCGGGTGCGACGATCAACCATCATTTCAAAACCCTCTTGAAGCGGGCAGGACTCTATCGGGAAGGCCTGTCGGTCCATGCACTGCGGCATGCCTGCGCCACCCACCTCTTAGCCCACGGGGCCGATATTCGCTATGTTCAGGGCCTTTGGGGGCATAAGTCCGTCCAGACGACTGTCCGGTACACCAACGAGCTTGTGGAAAACTTTAGGCGGCGCTATCTACGGGGGCACCCGCGGGAGAACGAGTCGAGAAGGGCTTTCGACGAGGCCTACCGGGCGGGCTTCGAGGCGCTCATGGGGAGGCTTGGGAAGGCGAAGGGTAAGCGAGAACAGCGGGCAACGAAGAAGAGATGATATGCAGTTGACGGAATATGAACTAGAGGGTATATTATGAGCGTGTGGGCCGTCGATTCGACCGAGGAATATCTTGCATGGTTTTCTTGTTTGGATGAAGACTCTAAAAGAGCAATACTCCGTGGAGTATTGCTGCTCGAGGAATTCGGTCCGATGCTCGGCCGACCCCACGTTGATACGCTTAAAGGCAGCAGCCTTACAAATCTAAAAGAGCTGCGATCGCATACTGCTGAGCATGTATATCGCGTAGTCTTTCTGTTCGATGAAAAGCGGAAGGCCTTCCTGTTGGTGGGTGGCGATAAGAAAGGTATGAACGATCGGGAGTTCTATAAAAAGATCATCCCCGAGGCGGAAGCGTTATATAGCCGTTATCGCGGCAAAGGATAGGAGGCGTCATGGCAGTAGTAAAGAACGCGATCAAGGCCATGGAAGCCACTATGTCCTCCGAATCTATCGCTCGAGCTCGGCGAGAGGCAGAGCAGGACATATTCAGAATCAGGCTGTCCGATCTTCGGAAGCAGATGGGGATCAAGCAGACGGACATCGAGACGTTCTCGCAGGCATCGATATCGAAGCTCGAGAAACGTAAGGATATGAAGGTGTCGACGCTCGTTGAGTATCTCGAATGCCTTGGCCTTGGCGTCGAGATTAAGGTGTTTCCGAAAAAACACAAGAAGGGCATGCCTGAGGAAATAACGCTCCTGAAGGCGTAACGGCCGACCGGGCGGGGGAACAGAACGCCCGATTATGCGGCGAGCGGCGAAAGCCGCGAGCGGACGGTAGCGCGGAGCGCGTACCGCGCATAATCCGGCGTTCTGTTTAGCGCGCCGGCATGGACGCCGGTGCGCGACCCGCTCGGGTGCCTTGCGCGGCCGCCAGAACAGGCGTAAAATCTCAAGCTGATAGGCACCCTGAGCGTTAAGGGTGCTTTTTCATAGGCCGGTCCTTAGCGGCGGCGATGATCTTTGATAGAGGGGCCTGGCGTAGAAACAAGGCCGTAAAAACTGAGAGTGACTGTATTACTTCAATGCTCGCTGGTATGACCCAACTCTCGGAAGGTTCATCACCGAAGACCCGGCACGAAGTGGGAATAATTGGTACGGGTATTGTTCCAATGATCCACTCAGCCGCATGGACGTGACCGGTCTTGCGGATGCTGGCGCAACCACTGACAATCTGCCTTTTTCTGCCAAGGTTTCAGGCGCATTGGGATTAGCTTTCGCGCCGCCCAAATCCGCGCCATCTTCGATCGAAGACATCGAGCGATCGCAAGATTCGCTATACGACCTCAAGAACAACCTTGCGAGCGGTCTCTTTGGGGATTACGCACGCACAGCCAATAACCTCATGAGCGGTAAGGTCGAATTCAATGACATGCTCTTCTCGTTCAAGCTCCGGCAAGAACGCGCTTCGGAAGGTGGGCTGTATTTAGTATAGAGGCTTGGGCGGCGGATGAGTAGTCCGATCCGTCCATCCCAAGCGAATCGATTCGCTGGTCTCAAGCCGCAGGGGTCTGACCCCAAGGGCGCCGCCGCCCTGTGCTAGCTTATCCTGACTCCAAGCTCCGGCGCCGCGGCCCCAAGCCACCTATTTCTCCCTCCGCCCTCCAGCCTCGCACCTGACAGGTACCTTTCCCCCCCCCCGACCTCCGCTGCCGCAACAAAAAGGTCCGGCGCCGAAGCTCTGAGCCCCGGCGCCGGACCATCCAGATACTAAATCCTCGTTTCGAGGCAGGTTCCCCTACCTCCGGGGTACCCCTCCCTACCTCCGAGGTGGGGTCAGGCCTTCTTCTTCTTCTTCGCCCCCGGGAAGCGCGAGGAGAGATCATCGTAGATGCTCCCCGCGTTAGGCGCCTTCACTTTGGCCGCGTTCTTGACGTTGGAGTAGAAAACGAGGGCGCCCTGGTAGGCCTCGGAGCCCGAGAGCGTCATCGAATCGTTTAGGGCTTCGGTTATAGGGTTGAGACCCTCAGCCAGCTCGCGGAGGGTCTGGACGGCCTTGGCGTCGGTGGCCATGGCCCCGAGGTCGAGGAAGTTCGGCACGAGTTACTTGTTCTGTTGACCGTATTCGAGGGCCTTCTGCACGAAGGCCACCGTCTTGTCCCCCATCTTGGGCAGCTCGATCCGCTCCTGCGCGGTAAACGTCAATTCTTCCACATCTCGCCCTAAGGCCGCAGCGTCGCGATGGTAGATACCCGGAGGTATCACCATGCGGAGAACACGGGGAGAATGGGCGCGAATCGTGGCGCGGTATCGAAAGAGTGGACAGACGGCGCGGCATTTCAGTGCAGACGAAGGCGTCAGTGAGCAAAGCCTGAGGAACTGGACGCGGAAGTTGGACGGGCCTAGA
>Ga0307376_10000031_pt1 | contig 236920 bp, 192 predicted proteins | sample TR2MG_FD_202536 | JGI IMG/M metagenome (GOLD analysis project Ga0307376, IMG submission 202536) | Soil microbial communities from Risofladan, Vaasa, Finland - TR-2 | ecosystem: Environmental > Terrestrial > Soil > Coastal area > Acid sulfate soil | place: Finland: Risofladan, Vaasa...
GAATACAGGTTATGGAATGGGACACTGGGTAGGCCACGGAAATGAAGTAGGTATATACTATGGAGGTGGTTCGACCGCATATCTTACCTCGGGTGATGCCGATGGTCTTACTAATGGTGACAAGGAAGGCATAGCCATATCTATTGCCTGTTTCACAGGTGCCTGGGATGAGGTAGTTGGTGGTGATTGTTTTGCCGAGCATCTTGTCAACCGAGTTGGTGGTGGACTTCTTGCAGCAATGATGAATTCCCGCTACGGCTGGGGCGCTTATGTCGGGGGATATGTCCCCGGTCCATCCGAGCGTCTTGATACAACTTTCTATGCAAATATTTTTGAGCAAAACATATACCATCTTGGTGATGCGCATGGATTAGCCAAAGATACGTGGGTACCCTATGCAGATCAAGGACAGCAGTATGATATGACCAGATGGTGTCTATATGAAAACAATCTTTTTGGTGATCCCGAGATTCCTTTATGGCGTGGTGATGCTGGAAACTTAGCTGTGACACATAAAGATACAATTCCCCTGGGAAATCAGACGTTTGATGTAACTGTCCGAGATGCGGGGACAAATAATCTTATTAATGGTGCAACTGTTTGTATAATGACAGCTCAGGACACAATATACAGGGTTAAAATAACGAATGCATCAGGGGTGGCTAGCTTTAACATCGCACCATCACTAAACAATGATACATTATGGATAACCTGTACAAAATATGAAAACAACTATAAACCTAATGAAAGTTTTTCACTTATTATTGACAGCGATTCACCCAATACGCCTGTCATATACAGACTATTCAACTATGAAAAGACAAAAGACAAAAATCCTACTTTTGAATTCAGGTGCAAAGACCCTCAGAATGACCAGGTCAGATATTGTATATACTGGGATATAGATCCAGATTTCGGATCACCAGACAGTGAGATTACAGGTAATTTCCCCAGTGATACGAAAGCGAACTATACCCTCTTTGTTACATTGATACAGAACGCGACATACTGGTTTAAGGTAAGAGGAACAGATTTTAATGGACCAAATTACAGCGACTGGTCGACTCCGCTGAGTTTTACAGTAGATACATTGCTGTCCAACTCACACTGGTTTCAGACCACCGCCGCACAGTTTGATGGCTGTAACCTCAACTCAGTAATCATAGAAGGGGATAGTCTTGTGATTGCACTGAACAAAACTGTCACACTTCTGGACGAGGGATTTGAGAATGCAGCATTTCCACCAACTGACTGGGCAAAGTTTGCGGGGCCGAGTAATGGTTCTTCTAATGATTGGGCAAGACAAACTGACCAGTATCATAGTGGAAATGGTTCAGCAGGCATCAAGTATGACGGTTCGTATACTGTAGATAGATTCCTCGCGACTAAAAACCTAAATTTACAGAATCTCGTGAATATACAGATTGTCTTTTGGAGCAGGGATAATTGGGCATCCTATTACAAATATCATGGCATCTTGGTATCAACCACATCACAGACAACTCCTGCTGACTATACGGAGGTGAGCAGTGTTGCTCCTACAGCAGAAGATAGCTGGGAACAGCGGGCAATTGACCTGTCTGCTTACGATGGAAGTAGTTCTATTTTTGTTGCTTTCAGACACAACGAGAGGGATGGAACGGACTGGTGGGTGGACGATGTGAGAATTACAGGTGATACCAAAGGAGATTCTGGTGTAGCGGAATCTACACCAATTGCATATATTGATTTTCCTGATCGTGATGGTTGGGATAAGGTTAAGTGGACTCAGTCGACAGTGAGCGATTCTATCAGAGTCCAGCTTGAGTATCTGAGTGGTGGATTTTGGGTGCTTATTCCTGATGGTGACCTCACTAACAATTCTACAGGATTTTTTACCAAGACCCAGACAGGCGAGGTGGATATTTCGGGATTGGATACAACGACTTACGATACATTGAAACTCGTGAGTACATTTTACAAAAAAGCAACAAAAGCCTCAAGCGATCCATCACTGCTTGACTGGGAGGTTGGAACATTTCCTAAGGCGACATTCATCACTTTAACTGCATTCGAGGCTACTGCTGGCAGGGGAGGAGTAAAGGTATACTGGCGCACGGAGAGTGAGGTAGACAATGCCTATTGGGTAATAGAGCGTGCAGTTGATTTGAAAGGTGAATGGGGTGTAGTAGGGACGACAGAAGGTCAGGGGACGAAGCCGACGCCAACGGATTATGAGTATATGGACGAGACGATAGATAAGGATGGAGAATATTATTACAGGTTGGTGAGTATAGATGGAGGAGGGAGTAAGGATGTATACGGGCCGATAAAGGTGAAGGTTAGCGGATTTGTGCCGAGGGTATATGCATTGCATAAAGTATATCCGAATCCATTTTCTCGTAGGTTGGTAATCGGGTATGATGTGCCGAAGGCAAGTAATATAAGTTTACGGGTGTATGATGTAAGTGGCAGAATAGTTAAGACACTGGTTAATGGTAAGAAGGCGGCAGATTATCACAGCACAGAGTGGGATGCAAAAGGAGATGGGGGTAAGTTAGTAGGATATGGCGTATACTTCCTTCGGATGGATGCAAGTGCTTACACCAAAACGCAGAAGTTGCTGTATGTTAGATAGGGTAAGGACAAGTTAAAAGTGAAAAGTAAAAAGTTAAATTTTGACTACACCAAAGGCGAAATTACGAAATTGGAAATTAGGAAAATCAGAAAATAAGAGCACCAGAGCACCAGTCACAAGAACACAAGAAAGGTGAATGAGTGAGGAACGAAACGGAGAAGGACAAGTTAAAAGTGAAAAGTGAAAAGTTAAATCTGAACGGCGAGTCAGAGCACCAGAGTACAAGTGTAGCCGCAGGCTTTAGCCTGCGAGGGAATAGTAAAATTCGCAATGACGAGTTTGGGATTGTCATTCCTGCGAAAGCAGGAATCCAGCTAATCATGGAAGAATCTATTAGAAATGTTTAGTCAGGGAGGAGCAAAGATGAGGAAGAACACATTCGTTATGCTTTCAATTTTTATTTTTCTTCTGTTTGTGAGTCAATCTGGTTTTAGCGAGACAATTAGGTTTCAAGGAAACTGGGGAAATCCTGGTATTAGCTTAATTTCTTCATCGAATCAAGGTGTCGACATAGTATATTCTTTGCAAGAAATGAGTCTCGATAAAATGATGCTCGAAGGCAAAGAGATGTACAATATCTCTATTCCAGGTGTCTGGCTGCCCAATGATGAAGGTGCACCAAATCTACCAGGAATTGGCAAGTATATAGCCCTTCCTCAAGGTGGAAAGGTGGAGTTGCAGGTTGTAAATATCAGAAAAGAGGTTTATGAAAACATAGAAATAGCACCTGCTCCAAAAATTCCTCTGGACACAGACGATTCTCCATTGGTTTACAAGAAAGATGAGAGTATTTACAACCAGAACGCATTCTATCCTGGCGAGCCGATAAAAATATCTAAACCAAAGAAGATGAGAGGTGTTGATGTTGTCATTCTTGGTATAACACCGTTCCAATACAATCCTGTAACAAAAGAACTGATAGTATATAAGGATATTCGTGTTCGCTTGAATTTCGTTGGAGGAAATGGTCATTTTGGTGAAGACAGATTGAGAAGTAAGTGGTTTGAACCTGTGCTTTCCAATAATATTTTGAACTATAAGATTCTTCCTTCGATCGATTTCATAGATTTTACCAAAAACTTGAATCCAAGAGCAGGGGAATGTGAGTACATAATAATCGTTCCCGATGACCCTGATTTCATAGCCTGGGCGGACACTATCAAACACTGGAGAATGCTTCAGGGAATCTTGACCGATGTGTATACGATTACCGATGTGGGAGGAAATACCGTTGCCGCGATTGAGACTTTTGTCAACAATGCTTACAATACCTGGAGTATCCCACCTGTTGCCGTTATCTTGCTTTCAGACTATCAGAGTTCTGGCAAGGCTTATGGAATAACATCTCCAAGTTATACTCACCCATATTCTGGCACTTATGTTACCGACAATACTTATGCAGATATAGATGGTGATAAACTGCCCGATATGAACTTTGCAAGGATTACTGCACAGGATAATACAGATTTAACAGAGATGATAAATAAGTTTTTGGATTATGAAAGAAATCCACCAATAGATGCGGGCTTTTACGACCATCCCCTTGTTGCGTGTGGATGGCAAACTGAAAGATGGTTCCAACTTTGCACAGAAGTTGTAAGAGGATTTCTGGATTATGACCTGGGGAAAAATCCGGCAAAACAATACAAGGTTTATGCAGGAACACCATCTGTTGGCTGTGCCTGGTCCACGGCAACAAACACAGCCACAGTTGTTAATTATTTTGGTCCTCCTGGTCTGGGATATATTCCTGCAACAAACCCATATACTTATGCTGAGTGGGATTTCGGAACTGCAGCAGGAATAAATAGCGTTATCAACACGGGTTGTTTTATCGTACAGCACAGAGATCACGGGCTTGAGGCTGGATGGGGGGAACCTTCGTACCGGACAAGCGACCTGCCCGGTCTAAGCAACACAATGCTGCCTTTTGTGTTTTCTATAAACTGCCTTACTGGCCGATTCGACTATGCAACCGAGGTTTTCAGCGAACATATGCACAGAATGCAGCACGGTGCGCTCGGGTTAATAGCAGCAACTCAGGTTTCATATTCGTTTGTAAATGATACATATATATTCGGGCTTTATGATGGTATGTGGCCCAATTTCGACCCGGGAAATGAATTCTCCAGCCAGCAGGATACCTTCCTTGTGAATCTGCGTCCGGGATTTGCAAGTGTTTCAGGAAAATATTATCTCGAGGCTTCCAGTTGGCCATACAATACTGGAAGTAAAGGTATTACATACGATTTATTCCATACGCATTGTGATGCGTTTATTACACTGTTTTCAGAGATTCCAGATTCATTCAAGATCACCCATACTTCAACGGTTCCTTTAGGACCGAGCAGCTTTACAGTAACGGTTATGGAAAATGATGGAACAACACCTGTCAAGGATGCTCTTGTGTGCTGCTGGTGTGAAGTTGATAAGGCAATGTGGGTCAGGAGTCATACGAATAGTTCAGGTCAGGTAACTTTGAATATCAACCCTTCACAGGCAGTAGATTCAATGTATGTAACAGTTACCAAATATAACCATTTCCGTTATCAGGGTTGTGTTAAGATGGCTTCCGGTGCTCCGTCTGTGCCGAGTTTGTATAATCTATTTGACTATGCAAGGGATTACACTCAAACACCTACTTTAACATTTTCATCAACAGATAATGAGGGGGATAATGTAGAATTCCGTATTTACTGGGATACATTAAAAACATTTGCGACTACAGACAGCGTAACAACACCAACCACATATATAAGTGGTGATACCGTTGCATACACATTTTTATCTCCTTTTACTAATGGTAGAACTTACTACTGGAAGGTTCGAGCAAGGGATCCAAGTGGTTCGAATTACTGGGGTGGTTCAAGTGCGGTAAGGAGTTTCACGATAGGGACTTCTCTACCCTCCGCCACCTGCACCTGGTATCAACAGAAGGGGACACAGTTTGGTGATGATAATCTGGTGGATGTGGCAATAGAGGGGGACAGTATTGTTTTGCCATCTGCTGGAGGAGTTGTGACTGACACTATATTTGGTGAGGATTTTGAATCTGGATTGCCAGCTAACTGGGCAGTGATAGACGGAAATGGTGACAATTACAAATGGACGGTTGGGACTACAGGGGACATCGGGTCTTACACTCCACCGAGTTATGGGACGCAATATGCATATTATTCGGATGATGATGCGGGGAGTGGAGTAATAAACACTGATGAGGAATTATTGTCACCGCATATATACATACCGAGCAATGCGGACAGCATAAAGTTAAGGTATGGATACGGGTTCTGGGTATACGAGAACGGAGAAACCTTTGAAGTCAAGGTGCGTTTTTACAAGGGTAGTTGGGGTAGTTGGAATACAATAGCTACATATACATCGAGTGGTAGTGGGACAGCGAGTTTGGATTTGACTGCTGACCTACCTGCTGATTCTGTGCAAGTTCAGTGGCTCTATCATGATGAGACATCTACGAATCACTGGGGATATGCAAGTGTTACGGACAATGTTTATCTTATTCGGAAGAGGATACTGAGCAATACAAATGGCAGCATTACAGGCACACCTGTTGTGTTTAAGGAATTAGACGATGTTTATACTCGCACAAGCTGGGGTGGTGTAATCTGGGAGAAGTCATTTGCAGGTGATTCCATATCAGTGCAGGTTGAGTGTCTTTCAGGTGGAGTATGGGCATTGGTGCCTGATGTTGATTTACCGGGTAATTCTAGTGAATTTTTCACTACAACGGCGAGTGGGATGCTCTCCATAAATGAACTTGATCCTGCGATATATGATACTATCAGGGTGGTGGGTCATCTATATAGAAAGCCTGGGAAGGCGTCGACTGATCCATCGCTTCTTTCCTGGGAGGTGGGTAATCTCACCGGATTTCTTTCTGTTACTTTAACGGAATTGGGAGCGTTATCAGGTAAGGCTGGTGTAAAGGTTTTTTGGCGGACGGAGAGTGAGGCAGACAATGCATATTGGGTAATAGAGCGTGCAGTTGATTTGAAAGGTGAATGGAGTGTAGTAGGGACGACACCCGGACAGGGGACGAAGCCGACGCCAACGGATTATGAGTATATGGACGAGACGATAGATAAGGATGGAGAATACTATTACAGGTTAGTAAGTATAAATGGAGGTGGTAGTAAGGAAGTATACGGACCGATAAAGGTAAAGGTTAGCGGATTTGTGCCCAAGGTATATGCGTTACACAAGGTATATCCGAATCCATTTTCGCGTAGATTAGTAATCAGTTATGATGTTCCGAAGATGAGTAATATAAGTTTGCGTGTGTATGATGTAAGTGGCAGAATAGTTAAGACACTTGTTAATGGTAAGAAGGCGGCAGATTATCACAGCATAGAGTGGGATGGAAAAGGAGATGGAGGAAAGAGAGTAGGTTATGGGGTATATTTTTTGCGAATGGATGCAGGCAATTACACCAAGACACAGAAGTTGCTGTATGTTAGATAGGGTAAGGACAAGTTAAAAGTGAAAAGTAAAAAGTTAAATCTGAGTACAGCAAATACACAGCGAAGCGAATATACGCCGAAGGCGAATGTACTCAACCTCAACCTTAACCTAAATCTGACTCTGTCTCAGACACAGAAGTATGTAAACTATGTAAACTGTGTAAACTATGTAAACTATGTAAATGAGAGAAGGAGGTGATTTGTTGTGAAGATAGGAAGACTACTTTTGATAATATGTATTCTTTTAACGCTTCTTGTATTTAATGCATACAGCCAGAGTATTATACTTGGCTCGAAGTTAATGGGCACAGAAGTGCAGCCCTTCTATGCTCCTTTTGGCGAGCACATAAACAGTTTTACCGTTGCACAAATTGGCGAGTATGCCGTTCTTACAGCCTGGGCAACCGATGGAAGTTCTGGTGAGATTTTCCGAACGAAACTCCGTGGAATGGAGGTAGATGGTTTCACACCTGCTTTAGGCCTAATAGACGAGTTCACAATTGCAGGTCCCGATGGAAATGGATATGTTCATTTGATAGCACATTCCTCGAGTGGTGAGTCTGATACTATTTTCCGCAGCAAAATGGTTGGAACAGGGGTTAATGATTTTATTGCACCAGTAGGAGAATATGTCAATGTAATTGACACACTTCTTGACCTGGCTAATGGTTATGTATATCTTGGTGTATCGACCATACTTGGAATCTTTGAGGTAACAGAGTTTCAGGCGATTCCTAAGAGGAATTATGTGCTTCTGAAGTGGCGAACGGAAACCGAGCAAGGAAGCTATCAATGGTTGGTGCAAAGGAAAGAAAAAGATGGAGATTATGTAACGGTTGGAACTGTAGAAGGTTCGGGAAATGTTTCCCAGCCCGTTGAATATCGCTTTGAAGATAAGGCTGTCCCTTTTGGAGAAGGATACTTCTACAGGCTTGAAAAGCTCGACCTGGGTGGTAATTCCTCATATTTTGGACCGCTGTTTGTTGACCTTTCCAAATCTGATTTCATTCCAACAAAAATGTTTGTAGGGCAAAATTTCCCGAACCCATTTGATAGAATGACCACCATCAGGTTTGGTATTCCGCTTAAAAACAAGGATGATTATGCCAGGTTAGCTGTCTATGATGTAACAGGAAGACTGATAAGAACACTGATCTCTGGAAAACTCGAACCCGGTCGGTATTCAATTGCCTGGGATGGAAAGGGAGAAAATGCCAGAGATGCTATGTGCGGAGTGTACTTCTGCAGACTTAATGTTGGAAGTAAGCAAGCTACGAAGAAATTGATTCTTCTCAAATAAATGAAAGAAAGAAGGAGGTGTGAGAGATGAGAAAACAGACAGTCTTAATGCTAATCGGTTGTATGATATTGGCACTCATCGTTATGGGTTTTGTGGGACAGGCAAAAAAGGATGCGAATGCAGCGCCCACAATAGAAAAGCGTATTGCAGCGCTTGAAGTAGAGATTGCCCAATTGAAGGGAATGCTTCAGGGTAGCCACAACCTTCAGGTTGTGAAAGAAAACGAAAAAGGAAGTATCAGTAAAGGTCCCGGTCCTGGTCCACAGCCCCTCGTTTGGACCGAAGGTCAGAGAGCATGGACAGAAGATGGTATAAATATGTGGACGGCAATTCCCTATAATGTTGGGATAAATACTCTTATCGCACCAGCGTTTGACCTTGACATAAATGGTGATTTGTGTGTCAGACAGGGAATATACGATGGAACAAGTTTTGGCTTGGCAAGTGAGGTGCTGGTTTCAGATGGACTTGGTGGTGTTTCGTGGGGAACAACACCCGGGGGTTCAAATGGATACATCTGGAATCAGTATGCGGCACCACAGTCTCCCGCAAGTTGGTGGATCGACGGAAAAGGAAAAGCTGTAAATGCAACAGCCAGCGATACCGCTCTTATCGGTATTGAAACCGCGACAGGTCGAGGTGTTTTAGGTCAGAGTTCTCCATTAGCAGGTAGTGGTGTAGGTGTTACCGGTATTGGAGGGTTTATGGGCGTCGTAGGATGGATTCAATCGAATTCAACTGTTGCAGGCGCTCTTGGATATTACGATAACATAGGGGTTTTAGGGCAGAGTAATGTAAGCGGCGGAGCAGGGGTTTTTGCTCTTGGTTTCGGAGCTGAAGGTGTCTATGGAGAAACCAATTCAAGTACGAATTTTGGGGTCTATGGATACAATGCTGCTATTGGCGGAGATGGTGTGTTTGGAATAGGTAATGCCGCGCTAGCTGCCAGTTACTGGGGTGGTGCAGGTGTCTCCGGAAGTAGTGATGATGTCGGTATTTTCGCTCATGGCTCGGCAGTCAGTTCACATGGATTAGTTGCGGTAGGAAATGGTGTTGGGGCTTGGACTATGGGAGGAGGTGCTGGTGCTGCAATTACAAGCTCTAATATTGGCGTATATGCTCGTGGTGATGACACTGCCGATAGTTGGGGTATCTATGCCAGAAGTTCTGGGTCTAATGGTGTTGGCGCTTTCGGTGTGTCCAATTCAAATCCAAGTTGTGCTTTGGTTGGTGCAAGCGCTGGAGCTGGATGGCATACTATAACGGGTGAAGATTGTGGTCTTACTGCTAACGGGCTCTGGTGCGGAGGTATGGGTTGGGGAGATGACCTCGGCACAGGAAGAGGACTTGTAGGTATTGGCGATGCCACTAATCTACCTTTAGGTATTGTCACGGCAAACGGTTCTGGTGTTTGTGGTTTTAGTTCGGACGCTACTGGGGTTTTTGGCTGCAGCGATAATAATGTAGGTCTTTGGGGATATACTTATAGTACAACATATGCTTGTATCCAGGGAGGTTCAAGTTCACTCAATACAAGCGGATTACTTGCTGTCTGTAATACGGGTTCCAGAGCGGTTGAAACAATTGGAGGAGACAACTTAGCTCTTGGTGAGTATTCTATGGGTGTTTTTAATACCCCCATTCAGAATGGCGACTATAATGGTTTGTATGTAGGTGCCAATGTAGTTGCATACGGTTACTGGACCCATTTAAAATCATCTAAAGGCAAAGACATTTCTACTGCTGCTATATTATCTCCAGATGCAAGTGTGGTTCTTTCTGGCACCGGTGAGCTTTCAGATGGGAAAAGCTCAGTTACATTCGATGAAACATTCAAGGAATTAATTTCATCAGATATTCCGGTAAATGTTATTGCAAGTCCAACAGAGGAATGCAAGGGTGTCTACGTTTCAGATGTTTCAAAAAATGGTTTTAGCGTTAACGAATTGATGTCAGGGAAAAGCACTGCATCGTTCAACTGGATTGCAATTGGAAGAAGAAAAGGTTGCGAGGAAAGACAAGTTTATGCTGAGAGAATCTTGAAAAGTAAGATAGCTTCTAAAGAAACTGTTGCCAGAACAGCTACTACCGTAAATACTGTAACTAAGAAAGAAAACGAGGTCAAAGAATTTAAGGTTAAAAAGGTTACTCCTCGGGGAAAGAAAGCTATTAACCTTGAAAAAGAATCTCTCAAAGGGACGGAACCTTTGAAAAAGGATATGTCCAAGTAGATAGGATAAATTCCAGTCGGGGTGCAATTCATCCCGGCTGGAATAGGAAATGCAGGAAGTGAAACGCAGAATAAGGAAGAGAGAAGGATTGTTACTTGCCAACGGTTGGGATTCATCTGCGATGAACGAAGATTGGTGCTTTCAGCACGGCGTGAGTCCCTTCGGACGGGAAAAACATGAATCGGAGTGACGGAGAAAGGTAAACGGAGAAGCGGTGAAATGGAGAGAGGTAGCCGCAGGCTTTACCCCGTGTAATAGGAAAATGTTTTCACATAATGGTATTACACAGGGTTAGCTTGCGAGGAGTATGAGATTGCTTCGGCAGAAATTAAGAAGGAATACTCGCAATGACGGATTAAACGAACTTAAAGTTAAACGAACACAAAAACCAGATAAACCAGACAAGGAGGTTGTACGAGTAGAAAGGCAGCAAACAGCAAACAGAACGAAAGGAGAAAGTGAAATGAAAAAGGTAGTTATACCTGCTATAATTCTATTTTTAGCGGTAGTGTCTTTTGCATCTGTTAGTTCCATTAAAAGGAATAGCAGAATACCATCCAGGGAGGTCTCTACAAAAGACATGCTGCCAGAAGGGGTAAGTATATTAGAACCCGCACCGGTAGTGAAATTTTCACCGGGTATCCCTGGATTTAAAACTATGCACAAGATTCACCCGGCACGCGAATTGAGTAAGTCTCTTATTCCACAGGCGGAAATAATCCCTAAAAAAACTCAGGAATGGTGGGACTACGTTGTGCGTGAAGGTTATGTGAATCCTGACCGCACGATGAAGTATGAGCCTGGTGAGATGGTTATTGAGTTCAAAAAGGAAATCAGAGGTAAAATTGCTAATGAATCCATTAAAGGAGCATTACATACAGGTCTTGGTTCCGTTGATGAATTGAATATTAAGTTTCAAGCGAATATGATGCAAAGGGCTATAAAAGAAGACCTTTCTCAGGACAGTCTTGCTCTGAAAAATAGCCTTGACCTTATCTATATAATCACTTTTTCATCAGAGAGCGATATGGAGGAAATCTCTGATGCTTATTTGGAGGACCCAAATGTTCATCTTGCTTCGCCGAACTACTATCCAGTACCTCACGACATTTCGGTTCATAATATGGAAGAATCGAATATATTTAATATACCCCAAGTAGGTGTTCCAAATGACCCCAACTATGACTGGGCACCAGAGATTATGAAAAGCAGGCAGGCATGGAACTTAAGTCATGGTTCAAGTTCAGTAAAGATTTGCCATATGGCAGCCGGTGGAAGACCGAATTATGCTCACACTGATCTTGACCGTAACTGGTCAGGACAATCAGGTGGTGGAGGTTCTATTACCAGCCATGCAACCGCCTGTTGTGGATGTATGGTGGCGGAGACTAATAATAGTACGGGTATGGCGGGAGAGGCAGGTGGTTGGGGAACGACTGAAGGTGTAAATTTTATGTATTACAATGTTACCACTGTCGCAAGTCATATAGCAGGCTTGAAATGGGCTGCGGATAATGGTGCCATCGCTATTAACCATAGTTTTAGCTGGCTTCCTAATGGGAACAATCCTGCAGGGCTTGAAGGTGCGATAAATTATGCCTGGGACCATGGCTCCGTAATATTTTCTTCTTCAGGGAATGACGGTACGCAGTTGATTGGTTATCCTCCTTATTATGGTAACGTAATTGCAGTTTCCGCATCGGATGCATCCGACCATTACTGCGGCTGGGCAACACATGGAGATTGGGTAGATGTGACCGCTCCTGGGGATGCACAATGGTTAATAGGCTATGAAGGTGGTGCTTCAGGGACTTCTTTTTCCTCACCCCGTGCCTGCGGTTTGGCTGGATTGATGAAATCCTATAATTCAGGCTGGAATAATGTAACAATAAGGGATAATATTGAAAGAACTGCCGATTGGCTCGATTACAAAAATACCGGAAAGGAAGGGTTGTATGGTGGTGGAAGACTAAACGCTTATGAAGCATTAATGGCAAGGAATAAAAATGTTTCTGTGAATACTATTCTCTCCCCTGGCGATTCAGTATCTCCCAATTTTGCTGTTACTCCCGAGGTTGTTGTGCAGAATAGGGGGAAACAACCTGAGTCCTTCCTGATTACCTGTGAAATTGATACCATTACAGGCTCTAATGTATATACTGACACCAAATTAGTAGAAGACCTTCAGGAGAGTTACGATAGGATAAATAAAGGTAGGGTTTTAGATTTTGGTGACTGGACACCAGGGGGTGGTGGAGCTGAATATCAAATTACTGTGTACTCCAGGCTTGTTGGTGACCAGAATCCAGTGAATGATACCCTGATCGATACCATATATGTTCGCACAGGTGCTTCTGGTACCATTGATACACTTATCTATGATACCAATGCACCTTCCTGGTTCTGGTCCGATGTAAACTACTACTGGTCCGTAAGATGTGCACCTGTTCAACCATGCTCCCTTATGTCAATCATTTTTTACGGCTATAATAATGGAACCTACCATATTTATTCGTGGAACGACAACAGCGGTCTTCCAGGTAGTATAAAAACAGGTCCGCAAGACTATAATAACACAAGCAACGGTTGGAAAACAGTAAACATAACAGGGCATCCTTACTTTGACACTGATTTTCATCTTGGCTACCAGTGCGGGGCGCCTCCAAACAATATTAGTGACGACGGACCTGCAACTGGACATAGCCATTATTCAGCAGATGGTAGCAGCTGGAGTACAGACGCAAATTACAACTATTGTATTCGGGCTATCGTGAAATATCCACCTCCTCCTATAAACGATGTAATGACAAACTCTATTATTGTTCCTTCTGGACACGAACTTACTGGAAAACCCATTGTTCCGGAGGCGGTGATAAAGAACATAGGTGCAAACGGGCAAAGCGGTTTTGATGTCACATTTAAGGCAGATTCTTCTGGCATTAATGTCTTAACTAGTACAAAAACCATTTCATCCTTAGGACCAACCGTATCTGATACTATTTCATTTGATGGATGGACACCTAACTGGGAAGGTGGAACCTATAACGCACGCGTTTATACACAACTTGTGGGTGATGAAAACTTAAGTAACGATACTGCTTATGTAAATGTGCTCTGTACTTCAACCGACACGATTTCATACGATGACAACTCTCCTTACTGGATATATACGGACAGCAATTGTCACTGGGCAGTTACTTTCTATCCACAACAAGCCTGCTCTGTTATTGGAATGGATTATATGCTTTATGTGGGTGGTGTTATAACTGATGCTCGAAAATGCACTCTTTCTACCTACGAAGCGGAAAATGATACCCCAACGACAAGGTTTTGGGTGAAAGGTAGGGCAAGTACGGTTCACGGGTGGAACACCTATGACTTTAATAGCGCAGAAAAAATAAACAGACCCAATGCCGAAGACTTTGCACTTGGTATTTGGACTTACGGATTGCAAGGAGGGGACACTGCTTGTCCGCGTTTTGACAATACTGACGAGCCACCCTATCACAGTTATGCAAATACAGGAACTGGGTGGGGAAGTCCTCTTATTTACGATATGTTTCTGAGAGCAAGGGTGAAATACTATGGAAGCCTACCCAACACTGATGTTGCATTAGCCTCCCTCGATGAACCCGAAGAATATGCTTTCGTGCATCCTGACAGACCTGTTACACCTAAGGTTACCATTAAGAATGCAGGTACGCAGGATTTGACTAATATAAATGTTATTTGCAAGATCGATACGGGAACAGTGAATTTTTATCAGGATACGGTAAATGTTGCCAACCTTTCTGTTGCATATACAAATCAGGTGAGTTTCAACGACTGGACTCCTACTATAGTAGATGCAGATTATTCAGAGACTGTATGGGCAGTTGTTTCCGGAGATGGTAATCACTTGAATGATACCCTCTCTACTATGCTCTATTGTAGGGTGGTTGATGTCATTTCCTACAATGAGGAAACATGGGGTTCAGGCATAGGAGCAGATTACAATGCTGTTCGCTTTACACCCGAAAGACCTTGCAGTTTAGTCGGTGCACTCATAAATATCTACGGTAAGAATACACCCGCCTGGGCACAATCCTGCACATTGTTCTGCTTCAAGGATACTTTAACACGACCGGCTTCAAGAACTTATCTTGATTTCGAAAGCTATATTCCCAATAATATTATCAGCAGTCCTCAAAATGGCTACGAGTATCGGATCCGTGTTGATTTTTCAAGTGCCAAGATGAGTGCTGTCGTATGCTCCACAGATTTCTGGCTTTCAAATTATACCCAGACAAATGCTTCTGCTGGTTCCCTCTACACAACTGCTTCTGAAATAGATACACTCAATCCTGTAGGTCGGAGTATGAGTAATAATGACCGTATGGCTGATACATCATGGTCAGCACCCCTCTGGGACATTGGTGGTAGTAAATATGCGCAGGGTAACTGGGAGATAAAGGCGTTGGTGAGATACTATAACTGGACAGGTGATAATCCCGCTCCACCGGATGTAATGGTAAATAAATCTTCACCTAATCTGAATGTATGGTGGAATGAAGTAACTCAGGATATATATGGCAGTCCAGTGATTGTGAACCATTATGATTACTTCCGTGCTACTACCCCCGACTTTGTGCCCGGTATAAGTAACTTTATAGTTGGCGGCCAGGATACATCATACATTGATAACAATTTACTACCAGATCCCAATAACTATTATTATCTTGCCTTTGCCTTTGATGCATACGAAACCAAATCGAACAAGTCCAATATGGGATACAAATTCAGAAAGAACCTCTACTGGAATGCTTCCAAGACGGATAAGAACTGGGTATCCTTCCCTTATAACAGCGAATATACCAATGCCAGTGACATAACTGCGGAGTTCAGCCCAGGTGGTTCACCTATATATAAGGTAACGAAGAGGAGGCCAGATCAGCTTTATGAAGACAGGGTGTGGATTCCAGGTCCCAATATCTGGTCGGGTGATTTTGCTATAGAAAAAGGTGCAATGTATGAAATCTCTGTTGATGCAAATACGGTAGTTACACTATGTGGTTCCAATGACCCTGATTATGCAGTTCCTCTTTATTGGAACGCAACAAAGACGGACAAGAACTGGGTATCCATACCATACAATGCTGTATATGCGAATGCAAGTGATATAACAGCAGAATTCAGTCCAAGTGGTTCACCGATATACAAAATAACAAGGAGGAGGACAGATCAGCTCTATGAAGACAGGGTGTGGCTTTCAGGTCCTAATATTTGGTCGGGTGATTTCACAATTACGAGAGGTGAAGGGCTTGAAATATCCGTTGACCAGAATACATCCTGGGTTCCTCAAGTTTATACTAATAGTGGTGCTGGTCTTGGACCCTGGGCTATGGCAGGGAAAAATTTACATGCATCAATATTGTATAATACATCATTTTCTACACCCGATTGGACGGTTGAGAAAAATAGAATATTTTCCTCCGCGGAAGACAACATAATGAAGGGTGCAATTTCTGAGCAATCAGGTGGAGAATCGCACACGCTTTATGGAATTACTAAAACACCTGAGAATTCATCAGTTAAATTCCTTTGTTTCCTGGCAAGTCGTCCGGAAAAGGCTATCAGTGAATCTTTTGTTGGTTCAGCAGCGGGGATGAAGGGGAGGATAGGATTTTGGATGGCTGATATTGGGAACTTGCCGTTCGAATGGAAATCTAAAGATGTTGTTACGATAATTATTGGTTCTGAGACATCGAACGGTTGTGAATCACACATAGGTTATTATGGTGTTATGAGTGCGATACTCGATGGTAGTGTAGATCCGCAGAAGTGTGTTAGTTCAACGCTTAAGAGAATTCCGGTACCCGAGGTAAAATTGGTTGGTAAAGAGGTTACTCTGAGTTGGGATGATGTTTTGGACGGGAATATCTTAGCTTATAGTATTTACAGGAGCGAGAGCGGAATCGAATATGAACAGAGATTAAACAATGAAATTATAGAGAACACTGAATTTATCGACGAGACTGTGAAAAAAGGAAAAACCTATTATTATGTCCTGAAGTTGGTCTTTGCGGATGGATATGAAAGTGCCTATAGTTCAGCCAATTCGCAGGCTGTTACTGTCACATCTGGCAAGTTTGTTGAAGATGAAGTGGCACTTCCTACTTCATATGCACTCATTCAGAACTCACCAAATCCCTTTGGAAAAAGAACAGAGATAAGTTATCAACTTCCGGAAAGAAAAAATATAATGCTGGTCATTTATGATATTTCTGGAAGACTTGTCAAAACACTTGTTTCTAAAACACAAAATCCTGGTTACTACAATGTAATATGGGACGGGAAAAACTCTTATGGAAAGGAAGTAGGAACCAATATATATTTCTACAGACTCGTCGCAGGTAATTATGTTGCAACTCGAAAGATGAATCTGGTTAGATAAAGTTAATGTGGGCAGGGATAGAATCCCTGCCCAAGATAAGGAGGTGAAAATAATGAAATTGGTTTCTATACTAACTGCGGTGCTCATAATCTGCACACCCATAATATTCCTTTCCCCTACTCCTCTATTTAGTGGTGAAACACAAACCCTATGGGGATATTTAGAAATAGGTTCGACTGGAGCATCTACTTCAAACGGACTCTGGTTCAGGACATATATTGTGATGCCGCCAAACAGTGCAAGACCGAAAGAATTGCAACAATTGAATGAACCATCAGTCCATATTAATGATATAGATATTGACACAAAGTGCTGGGATTTCAACTCTGGTAATTTCTCGACATCCCAGGAGGAAGGTGATTCTGCGATGGTTCTATTTGATTGGGAAGAAAATCCCGGAACAATAGACCATAAGGGATACTATGCAGTGATTAATGATACCATTGAGGATCCTTACTCCGTTCCAACATATCAACTCAACAGCTGCACCCTTCGTGTGATGCCAACTCCTAACACGACAATCCCAGGCGTAGCAGATTTGGTCTGGAATAGTCCGGTGCAAGACAGCGGCAATCCTAAGACAGACAACATAATTGGTTACAACATATATGTGAGTAGAAAATCCTTCCCCTTCGGTAACTGGGGGGTTGATAATTTTCAGCAACTCAACGCATCTCTTGTTACGGATACAACCTATTCGGATGCTACTATTGTTGGTGACGATACAAGTTATTATGCTTATAAAATCGTCTATAGACCCGATACTACAGTAGCAAAAGCTTCAAAAGGTTATGAGTCGAAATACCTTTCTCCCAATTCACCTAAAGCCTGGCTTGCTCCGACACAGATTGAGCTAACAAATTTTGCATGTTACAGCGCGGACGGGGTAGTCTTCATAAGCTGGCGAACTGAAAGTGAGGATGGAAATTTTGCCTGGAGACTCGACCGTTCTTTAGAGCCCGAATCAGGTTATCAGACTATCCATTATGAAAAAGACGACGAACCCACGACTCCAAAACCCACTGAATACAGCTTCATAGACAATAATGTCATCCTGGGGAAAACATACTACTACAAACTTGCAGATATAGATATGCAGGGAAGGACAACCTGGCATAATACTATCTTTGTGACAGTGGGGGGGGAGAACCTTGTCTTGAAACCTATATGCCACCCTAATCCGTTTGATGAAAGCACACGGATAAAATATGCTGTTACGAATGCAGGTGAAGTTACACTTAGAGTAGTTGACCTCCAGGGAAGAATTGTTACTACACTCATAAATGGATATCAAAAACAGGGAGTATATTCAAAAATATGGGATGGGAAGAATCTAAGGAATCACGATGTTCCAGAAGGTATTTATTTCCTAAAACTTGATACATCAGCGGGAACCTATGTCGGGAAATTGGTAAGGTTTTAAGCGTAATAATAGGAGAAAGCTTTTTCGGGAAAAAGGAGTGTGCAATGTGCTTTACTACAAAAGGCAAAATTGTTTGTAGCATTCTTTTCGTTATTGTAGTTCCTCTTGTATTATTTGGGGGTGAGTCTCTCACCACCTGGGGCTATCTCTATTTAGGCAACAGTGTTGCAGATACAACAAATGGTCTTTTTCTGCGTAATTACATTGTAATCCGTTCGGATGAAGTCCAGTATCTAAATCAAGCCAATGTATATTTTGTTGATATAAATGATACCACAAAAATCTGGTTAAGTAATGCCGGGAATTTTTCTACACCTGAGTCAAAAGGAGACCCAGATATTGCTGTAATAGATTGGCAAGCAAATTCGGGAACAGTTAAGCATAAAGGCTACTATGCTATTATAAACGATACAATATGGGATCCTGCGGTTCACTCGGTTCAGCAGTTTAGCGATTGTGTTCTCAGATCTATTCCTGTTCCTGATACCATAACAACGGTTGGTCAGATAGAACTTATTTGGAATACACCAGTGGAGGATCCTGGAGTTCCTGATACAGCAAATATAATAGGATATAATGTTTACAGAGGACACAATGGCATTGACTTTCCCGTTAGACTGAATTCAGGGATTGTCACAGATACATTCTATACAGACAATATTTCCGTAGGAGATAGCGTTTATTACTATGCAATAAAACTTGTTTATAGAGGAATCCCCGATACGATACAATCCAGATGCTTTTCTGCAAACTCGCCAATGATAAAGGCAAACCACGATGTCGGTGTTGATTCTATCATATCGCCGGGAGATACAATATTCCCGAGTGTGCCCATTAATCCCGCAGCAAGAGTAAGAAACTATGGAACTACAACTGAAAGTTTCCCTGTCATATGCCAGATAGATTCTTCAGGCGTAAATGTCTACTATGACAGTTGTTTTGTTGACACATTAAAACCAGACTCATCCAGAATAGCTTCCTTTGCAATCTGGGTTCCTGGAACCAATTCGGGGATAGTCTATGATATTATGTTTGTAACTCAACTTACGGAAGACGTGAATCCTGGAAATGATACGCTGCGACGAACTATTTCAACAGGAGTAGAAGAATCTCAGGCTGAGGGACAACGAATTCCCCGAACATTCGTATTTTACCAAAATATGCCAAACCCATTCACCAGAAAGACAGAAATTAGGTTTCAGATACCAGATATCAGAGAAGAAATTGACACCTATAGCTTAACACCTACGACCTTGAAGATTTATAATATTTCAGGAAGGATTGTAAGAAATTTCGCAATTTCAAACCCTTCGGTCCCGAGCTCAGGGTCGAGGGATTTTCAGTTTCCGGTTTCTAAGGTGTCCTGGGATGGAAGGGACAATCAAGGCAAGAAGGTTTCTGCTGGAACCTATTTCGTTAAATTTAAGGCAGGAAACTACATAAGTTGGAAGAAGATTACTCTCATTCGGTAGAAGTGTGTTACAACTGCGGTAGAACCTTAAAAGCGGGGCAATTATCTGCCCCGCTTTTTTGGTTTCAGAGTATTCCTAAAAGGGGAATATGAGATTGTTTCCATAGTAACACACCCCTAAACCCTCCACCTTCGTTGAAACTTCGGTGGACTAGAATCTGCTGGAGCCTTGGTGTAAGCAGGCCTCTTTTTAGAGGAGACTTAAAATACCCGCAATGGCAATCAAAAAACAGTTGTCATTCTGAGTAATCTTTTCCATATTGACCCCGTGTAATAGGAAAATGTTATGTTCATAATGGTATTACACAGGGTTGACTTTGGAAGAATCTCAGCCATAGAAAAACCGTGATTCTTCCTGGGTCAGAAACTGCTGTTACATTCAGAATGATGCCCTTTTTTGGTTTTTCTGTTTTTCTATCTATTCCCCATCTCTTGCATTCTCTTGGAATCCTTGTAGATTTTCCTCTTAACAAAAGCCAAAAAATTTGGTAGTATTATAAGTGTTGTAGTAATAAACTTAGAAGAATTTTAACAGTGCTATGTTAATTTACCGAAATATTACTAGAAATATAAAAAAATATCTGAACACTGGAAACATAATAGTTATATATGGTGCAAGACAGGTTGGGAAAACCTGTCTAATGAAGTATCTTATGAATGGGTTATCAAAAGAAGGAAGAAAGGTTATTTTCATTGACTTAGAAGACCTTGAAATGCGAGAACTCTTAGCTTAAGAGTTTTATAAGGTTTTCCAATGGGGTAAACTTGTAAACTTTATGGTTTCTTTCTATTCTTTGGGTTTCCCCAACGCTTCGAGTTCTCCTCTTGATAGTTCTGCTTCGACTGATTCCGGATATTCAAGGATTATTTCCTCGAACCATTTTTTTGCCATCTTTTCATTCTTTACCTTAGTCTTGTATAGCAGTGCTGCTTTGTAAAGGGATTTGGATGCGATAGGACTTTCGGAGTTTTCTTCAAAGATACTGACATAGGACGATATAGCTTCATTCTCTTTTCCCATAAGTGCATAAATCTTGCTCTTGAAAAAGAGTAGAATACTCCTGTCCTGCTTATCGCTGAACCTATCGAAAGAAGTGTTGACTAAATTGATTGCATCGTCGAATTTTTCTTCGTATGTCATTTTCTCGATATTACTAATCGTGGATAGGAGGTTTTGCTTTTCTGTCAGTGTTTCAATGAGCATTATGCGTTCGAGTGCGTTATTTGCATAGTCTTTGTCGAGACCCCTTGATACCGCTTTCAAATAATCCGTTTTCGATTCTTCGTATGATTCTTCGAGGAAAAGTATCTCTGCAGTGAGATAATAGGAAAATGGCAATGTCGAATTCTTTAGTATTTCTTTTGCCTTCTTTAAGTTGCCAGTCTTAATATAACCGGAAATTGCGACCAGGAGGATAATGTTATGATTTAGGTTTTCTGTTTTCGCAAGCATAGGTTCGATTGTGTGCAAACTCTTCTTGAATTCCTTTTTACGGAACAAAAGAATGCGAGATTTTTCTATTCTTGCGGTGTCTTTCAGTGTTATTCCAGTCTTAAGAATTTCGTCCAGTGATTTTAGAGAATTATCGTATTGCTTCAGTTGCTCATAGGTGCGAGCCTGCAGCAAAAGTGCCTTTTCTTTTTCCGGTAAATTTGGTGCGAGGGTCAATATTTTACTCAAAGATTCTTCTGCCTCTCTATAATAACCTTCATCGAAACATAAACTTGCATAAGTCAAGAGTGACGGTGCATCCAATGATTGGATTAGATATTTCTTTGCTTTTTTGATTTTTCCGGTTGCAAGAAGGATTTCACCTGTAAGTTTCTTGATATCACCATTATTTTCTGCCTGTCTTTCCAGTTCACGGAGAACCGCATTGTCTTTTTTTGTTAGAGTTATTAATTCCCTTCTTACCCATTCCTTTGCCCCCTTGATGTTTCTGTAGTAAAGCAGGAGTTCTACGACAGCATTTGGATAGTCGTTTAGAATCTTGTAGCAAAGATAGAGTTCTCTTGCAAAGGGATTTTTAGCGTATTTTCTTCTTCCGTCGAGAAAAACCTTTTTAGCTTCTTCGACAAGCCCCAGAGATAGGAAGAGATTCCCTGAGAAGGAGAAACTATTCTCCGTTTCACCTTCATTTATGATAATGTCTTTTATCACTTTTACAGACTTGTTTTTTTTACCGGTTTGAAGATAAGCGCGTGCAAGCATTGCAGCCAGTTCCTTTCTTCTCTTCATTTCATTATTGAGTTTGGTATATTCTGTGATTATGTTTTCGTATTGTTTTGTTCTTAGGAGAAGATTAAAAAGTTTTAGAGCAGCGTTAACATCAGTAGGGTTTTTTTCGAGGTACCCGCTGTAAAGGGAAATTGCTTCTTCCACCTTACCCTGTCTTTCTAAAAGCAGTCCGTTATTTATTTTGCTCTCAGGTGTTTGGGAAACAAGATTAGGCACGCAGAGGAATAAGAAAATCAGGAAAAAAGAGATTATCGAATTATTTTTAGTTGTCATTTTTTGCTATCCTAAAATTCCTTGTTTGTATTGTTTTCTTAATGCAATATCGTTTGCGACCTTCCTCGTATATCTTTGAATGTTCCTTGCGACCTTTCTATACAGGTCGATGTTTCCACCAATTGGGTCCACTATCTCTTCGTGATTTCCACCAAATTCGGAGAGAAGGAATACACGGTCTTTTGCATCAGAAGATAGATTTAGGACTTGTCTCTTGTGTAGGTTTTCCATACAGAGAATAAGGTCTTGGTGCTCTATAATTGTCTTGTTAATACCTCTTGAACGGTGTTTGGTTATATCGTATCCAAGTTCACCTGCCGCCTGAATTGCGTTAGAAGTTGCAGGGGAATTTGCACCCGGTAAGGTTCCGCATGAAGAAACGGAGATATTGCGTAAGCCCTTGTGTTTTATTAATGATTTCAATATTCCTTCAGCCATTGGACTTCTGCAACTATTTCCCGTGCACACGAAAAGCACATTGAAATCAATCGATTCGTCAAGCCTTAGTTTTGAGGGAATGTATCTTTCAATAGTTGCAATACTAATGATGCCTTTTCTAAGTAATACAGGTGGATAAAAAGACAGATCCAAAACGGTTGAAGGACTGCCGTCCGGTATCGAGTCATCTTTCAGTATTAAATCTACATCGAGAGCAATATTTCTATAAGTTGAAGTGGGCATATCACCGGAAAGATTGGCACTTGTGGTAGCTAATGGCATCCGGTATTCTCCAAGAAGTTTCCTTATGAAAGAATACTTCGGTATTCTAATACTAATTTTGTTTTGGTCACCAAGCAGTCCCGGCAAAGGATTCTCTTTAGCCTTGAATATCAAGGTGATTGCACCTGGCAGAAGATGCTCAACTATTCTTCTTCTAATTTTGGTCATTGGTTTGACATACTTGTTAATTTCATTTTTATTGGAGATGAACATAACAAGGGGTTTGTTTCTATTTCTATGTTTAATTCGAAAAATTCTTTTTACAGCATCTCTGTTGGATGCATCACAGCCAACTCCATAAACCGTATCGGTTGGAAAAGCAATAATTCCTCCTCTTTCCAAAACATAAATTGCTCTCTTGATTCCTGCATCATCCGTTTTCGAGGCATTTCTCTTCATACGATATTTATAACATAAGTACAGGCAAAAAACAAGTATGAATTTTGTGAAACTTCAGTTAGTTGGGCTGCAATTTTTTACTTGACAATAGGGATAAGTTAATATAATGTTCAAAATATGTTAAGAACAGTATTGCTTAAAATGAGTGTTGGTTAAGGAGGAAAGAATGTATTTTAAGGTAAATAAGGATGTTTTATTGCAGAAACTGCAATTGGTTGCAAGTATTCTACCTCAAAGAGCCACATTGCTTGTTCTGGGAAACATTAAGATAAGCACAGAAAAAAAAGGTGTTAGCCTTAGTGCAACCGACCTTGATATTTCACTTGATAGCACATTCCTTGCTGAAGTAGTTGAAAAAGGCGGGATTACAGTTCCTGGAAAAAGATTTCTTGAAACCGTAAGGGACCTTCCTCCTTGCGAATTGGAATTTAAGGTTATAGATGATTTTGTTGAATTGAGACACTCTAAAGGTGTATATAAAATGCCAGCAATCGCAAAAGAAGAATATCCTGAAATTCCCGAAATTCAGAGCAAGAAGATTCTGTCTGTTCCATCTCACCTTCTCAGAACTGCAGTACAGAAAACCTCATTTGCTGCCTCGAAGGAGCCCGGCAGGAGAGCACTTTCCGGAATGCACTGGAATATCGAGAACAAGCAGGCAAATATGGTTGCCACAGACGGGAGAAAGCTTGCTTTCTACAGATGTCCAATTGAGAAGAATGTTAGCCTTAAGGTGAATATTCCTCCGAAAGCATTGAGAACTCTCATTAGCTATATCGGTGATGATGATATGGAAGTTAATATAAGGTTTGATGATACAAAGATAGGTTTTTATCTTCAGGATACGACAATCATAGCGCGTCTCATAGAAGAGGTGTTTCCTGATTACAAACAGGTTATACCGAATGACAATAATTTATTACTAAAGGTGAACCGACAGGAGATAATTAATGCCCTCAAAAGAGTTTCGATTTATTCCGATAGTACAAGCCATCTTGTCAGTCTTGATATTCAGCCGAAAACCTTAAGGGTTTATACTGTAACTGAACTTGGCTCAGGTGAAGAAAACCTGACCTGTGACTTTTCGGGAAAATCTGTTACAGTCAACTTTAATGCCTCTTATCTTACCGAGATTTTGAGAAATCTTGATGAGGATACTGTCGAATTCCAAATAGGAACGGCGAAAACAGCTGTCATAGTGACACAGAAAAGAAAAGGCGCAGAAGAGTTGACCTATCTCTTGATGCCCATCGTTACATCATAGTATATCATTTTCTATATCTTTTTCTTGCTTGTTCCAGAATGTCTTTCTCGTAAGGTGTCAAACCTTTAAGTCCAACTTTCGACAGTTTCCTTAAAACATCATTCACCTTGTCTTCAAGTTCCGTGTCATCAACTTCAATATCTACATCCTTTTCTTTTTTCTCGACAAAGATGAATCTTCTCAAGAATTGAGCACTTCTCCTCAAAAATCTCAAGTACAAAAAACCGGCAAGAATCCCGCCGAGATGGGCAAAATGAGCGATATTATCTTTGGAACCAGCGATAGCAGCAACGAATTCAATCGTACCGAGGATGATTACAAGGTATTTTGTCTTTATTGGAATAAAGAAATATAGATATAAGTATCTGTTTGGAAATGCGAGAGCAAAGGCGAGAAGTAAGCCGAAGATTGCTCCTGACGCTCCTATGGTTGGAATTGGAGAGGTGTGCTTTGCGAGCACGTAGACAAGTCCTGCCCCGATTCCCGTTAAGAAGTAGTATTTAAGAAATTCATTTTTTCCCCACATTGATTCGAGTTCAGAGCCAAACATCCACAATATGAACATATTGAAGAAAAGATGCAAAAAACTTCCATGAAGGAACATATATGTTATTAGTTGCCAGAAATAGTATTTTTTTACTACAAGGACGGGAACCAACCCTAAAATGTAAATCAATCTTGGAAACAGCAGTTGCAGAAGGAAAACTGCAATGTTGACAATTATAAGTATCTTGGCAGCTCCTGAAAACCGCGGTCTTAAGAAATGTGATTGATTTTCGAATTTACGGTATTGCATAATATGATTTCTTAATTTTCTTCAAACTACATAAAATTGTAATCAAATATATATCATAAAAAGATGATTTGCAAGAAAAAAAAGTAGCTTTAGTAATTTATGTAAATCTAAAAGGAAATAGAACGAAAAAACCTTGACAAAGAAGATTTTTGTTATTATATTGAGTTTATTGTTTTGTGTTGGTATGAAATTCACTACAGAATGGAAGGCATTTATTTACAAAGAAAGCGAAGAAGATGCTGGATTTGAAATTAAATAAGAGTGATACCGTCGGAAGACAGAAAGAGAAAGAATTCGATGTTGTAATTTTAGGTGGGGGCCCTGCAGGTTTGACCACTGCAATTTATAGTTCAAGGGCGCTGCTGAGAACGCTGATAATTGAAGAGGGCATTATTGGTGGAGAGGCAGCCTCAACGGAACTTATAGAGAATTATCCCGGGTTTCCAGATGGTGTCCCTGGGATGGACCTGACCGACAAGATGAAAAAGCAAGCAGAAAAATTCAGAACAGAAATTGTGTTAAGCCATACGAAATCAGTGAATCTTAAAGGTAGTAAAAAAGTTATCGAAACAGATGATGGAGTGTTTTCCGCAAAGGCGGTCGTTATCGCTACGGGTTCATCCCCTAAGAATTTGAACATCCCTGGTGAGAGGGAGTTCAAGGGAAGAGGAGTTTCATACTGTGCTACCTGTGATGCACCCTTTTTTAAAGATAAGGATATAGCGGTTATTGGTGCAGGGAGTTCTGGTGTCCAGGAGGGTTTGTATCTTCTTAAGTTTGTAAAATCCATTAAACTTGTTGAATTCCTTCCCAATATGACGGCTGAGAAAATCCTCCAGGAAAGGATCAAGAAATATAATAATGTAGAGTTTTTCCTGAACCATAAACTGAAGTCCATCAACGGAAAACAAATAGTCGAGGGTATTACAGTAGAGGAGAGAGTCACGGGAGAGGAGAAAGTTCTTCCTGCTTCCGGTGTCTTTATTTATGTTGGTCTTAAGCCCAATACTGAACTCTTCGACAAGCAGCTTGAGCTTGACAAGTATGGTTTTGTAGTTACAGATAAGGAATTGAGGACTTCAGAGGAGGGTGTCTTTGCCGCCGGCGATGTTCGAGCAAAAGCACTTAGACAGGTTGCAACGGCAGTTGGTGACGGAGCCATTGCAGCTTTTTCCGCCAAGAGTTATATTGAAGAAAGAAGTCAATAGATTGAAGTTTAGTATAGGGAAAAAATGTTATTTTTCGAAAGATAACCAGGAGGAAACAAATGAGCGTTGAAAAAAAACACAAAGTCATAGTTTTTTCCACCCCTTCCTGTCCCTGGTGCAGAAGAGTGAAAGAATACTTAAGGCAGAATCAAATTATGTTTAAGGATGTGGATGTTTCGCGAAACAGAACTGCGGCAATGGATATGGTTAGAAGAACGGGTCAGCAAGGTGTTCCTGTTGTTCTTATTGATAATAAACCTATTGTAGGTTTCAATAAACCAATGATAAATAGACTTCTTAACATAAAGTAGACTAGAAAGGAGGCAATGTGAGGAGAAAGAACGCAGGTGTAATTCTTCTGGCTGTTTTTGTGTCGTTTTTTCTTAGCTGTTCTAACCAGAGCTCAAAGGAGAAACCGAAACAGGGTTCAGTCCAGAGAAAAGAGGCAATCGATTTTACGTTAACCGGATTGGATAGTGTCGAAAGAACATTGAGTGCTCAAAAAGGCAGCGTTGTTGTTGTTGATTTCTGGGCTACCTGGTGTCCTCCCTGCAAGGCAGAAATTCCGCATCTTAAGAATATTTACAATTCATACAAGGACCAGGGGCTCGTTATGTGGGGTGTAGGGCTTGACGATGAGGCTAAATTGAGGCAATTTGCCGGAGATTTCGACATAAATTATCCCATACTTGTCGGAACCAGGAGTATTGGTCAGCAATACGATGTTCAGGGTATCCCAACAACGTTTCTTTTTGACAAAAACAATAGAATTGCTTTCAAACATGTTGGGTTTGCTCCTGGTATGGAAAAGGACATTGAGAAGGAGATAAAGCAATTGCTGAATGAATGATCCAGTTTTTGAGTAAACTCGGGAAAAATATTTTTTTTATTTTCATATTTTCACTACTAAATGGAACACTCATAGCAGGTGGGTTTGTTGAATTATCCCCAGGATACAATATTTCTTGCGGAGAGTGGCGGCGTGTATTTGGAAACGGAATAAGCATCGGGGGTATGGTAGGCTTTTCCTTTTCCGAATATGTTAATCCAGGATTGGGTGGATTCATTGTTTTTCCTAAAACCGGAAATCTTGCAGAAGAAGAATACAGAAACACATATAATACGGAATATATTTCTCTGTTCACGGTTACCAGTTACATTTACATAGGGAATAGAATGCAATTTGCGGTATCCGAGTCCAGTGAATTTACAGTTGATTTTGGTCTTGGCATTCATAATCAGAGAGATTATGCGACCATCATTTACAATAACTTCGAGAGCAGTGATAATTTTTCTGGATTTGGACCTTTTCTTGGATTGGGACTCAAAAGAAGATTCAGGTTTTCGGTGTTTGACTACATACACCCATTTGCAAAGTTTTACTATTCCCCAGGACGGGTTTATTATCACATTGTGGAGCCAGACCTATCGGCTCGAGATCTCTATGTTGCAGACAGAAGAGTGGGGATTATTATAGGTTTATCGCTTATTAGTTTTGGTAAAGAGCAATGAGAAGGTTCCTTATAAAAAAAATAGTGCGGTTTTCTGCTGTAATTGTTTTCCTTGTGTTCATTGCAGGCTGCAGTTCTACAAGATTTGCGTCGTCTCATTCCTCTCAGTATATCACATCGGGAGAGAAAGACTTAAGAAGAAGTGTGGTTATTAAAGCGTTGGAGTACAGAGGCGTAAAATATGTTTATGGTGGAGAATCACCAGCAGGTTTCGACTGTTCAGGATTTGTTCAGTTCATATACAGGAAATTCGGTGTGGATTTACCGAGAACAGTGAAACTAATGGAAAGCAGAGGTAAGTGGGTGGGGAGGAAAAATCTTATTGCAGGGGATCTTGTCATATTTCACAATCCGCGCCATGTCGGAATCTATGCAAGCAAAGGCAAGTTCGTTCATGCTTCATCTTCAAGGGGTGTTGTTCTTGATATATTGGATAAGGAATACTACGGGAAAAAATTTGTGGGTGGCAAGAATATTATATCTGACCTTAGGTTCTAAGTGTTTTTTTTGCTCTTGGATGAGCTTTCATATAGACATTTTTAAGTCTGTTTACAGTGATATGAGTGTAAATCTGCGTTGTCGAAAGAGAAGAATGACCGAGGAGTTCCTGAACCGACCTTATGTCAGCTCCCCTTTCCAATAGATGAGTCGCAAATGTATGTCTAAGTGTGTGTGGGCTTGATTTTGCAAGATGTGCGACTCTGTTTATAAAACCATTTACAATTCTCTGAAGACTTCTCGTGGAGAGACGTGTGCCAAACCTATTTAAGAAAACAGCAGGAGTGTTTTGCTTTCCTGTAAGCTTTTCTCTCACGCTAAAGTACTTCTCCAGAGCTTCAAGTGTTAGTTCACCCAGCGGCAGGATTCTTTCTTTTTCTCCTTTCCCCATTACACGGATACTGCTTCGCAGTGAATTTACATTGTCAAGGTTCAAACTGCAAAGTTCGCTTGCACGAATGCCCGTTCCATACAGGAGTTCCAGAATTGCCTTGTTTCTGATATCAAGCGGTTTATCGGATACAGGTAAGTTCATCAAACGTTCTGCATCCTTCTGTGTGAGGAACGATGGAATCCTTTTTTCTCTTTTGGGAGACTTTACGAATCGGGCAGGATTATTCTTTATGTAACCGTGTTTTTTCAAGAACTTAAAAAAGGATTTAACTGAAGCGAGTTTCCTTTCGGCCGATGATTTCTTGAAACCACCTCGCAGTAATGAACCCACAAAATTCCTGATATGTTTCAAATCGACTTCTTTAACATCCGTAACATTACACTTTTCTTCGAGATAATTCGTAAACTGCGAAAGGTCTTTTCTATATGCCTTCAAGGTGTAATATGAAAAGCCTTTTTGATTCTCAAGATAGTTGTGAAATTGTTCTACTAAAACTTTATATGTCAAAAGAGAATGCAGTGTTTTTTTCAATTTCCTATAGAGTGGGTAAGTTATTTTTAAGCTCATAGGATGTTATATGACTTCTGTAATCTTCCCAGACTCTGTTCTTATTTTCAATTAATGTGTTAAAAACATGATTTCCAAGTGCCTCCTTAACGAGTTCGCTTTTCTCGGTTTCTTGTATTGCTTCTATCAGACTGCCGGGAAGCATCTGGATTTTATTGCTCTCCAATTTCTCTTTGCTAAAATCATAAATGTTAGCTTCGCTCGGTGAGGAGAGTTCCAGGGAGTTTTCGATACCGTAAAGCCCAGCTCTTAGCATTACCGAGAATGCAAGGTAAGGGTTAGCTGCGGGATCAGGACTTCTGTATTCAACTCTTGTGGATTTTTCTTTGCCTGGTTTATATTGTGGAACCCTCACAAGTGTCGAACGATTCCTGCACGCCCATGTTACATAGACTGGAGCCTCGTATCCTGGGACCAGTCTCTTATATGAGTTTACCCATTGATTTGTAATTAGAGTAATTTGCTTCGAGAATTGAAGAAGACCTGCAATATATTTTTTTGCAATTGCAGAAAGGTAATGAGGTTCATTCTTGGCAAAAAATTCATTTTTATTTGCCTTGAAGAGTGATTGGTGAGTGTGCATTCCGCTGCCATTTACACCGAATATTGGCTTTGGCATAAAACTCGCAAAATAACCGTTTTGTTGCGCTATTTCTTTGACCACATATTTGAAAGTAATAACATTATCAGCCATTCTCAAGGCTTCGTCATAGCGGAGGTCAATTTCATGCTGGCTTGGAGCGACTTCGTGATGAGAGTATTCGACGGTTATGCCCATTTCCTGCAATGCAATAATAGTTTTTCTTCGGAGTCCGTCTCCAATATCCGGCGGAGTAAGGTCAAAGTAACCACCTTTGTCAAGGACTTCCGTTGTCCGTGAGGAAGCAAGATAGAAAAACTCCATCTCGGGACCGACATAAAAATTGAAACCCATATCGTTTGCCTTCTTTAGGTTGCGTCTAAGAACATTTCTTGGGTCACCTTCATAAGATGTTCCGTCAGGATTGTGAATATCGCAGAAAACCCTTGCAACTCTATATTTCCTGTCCCCCCATGGAAAAATCTGCAATGTAGTAAGATCGGGTTTTGCAATCATATCGCTCTCATGAATTCTTGTAAAACCCTCGATGGATGAACCATCAAATCCTTTACCGCTCTCTATCGCATCGGGAAGTTCATCAAGGGTAATAGAAAACGATTTTGCATTTCCCACAATATCGGTGAACCACATCTCAATGAATTTTACATTTTGTGCTTTTAGTTTTTCTATGATTTCCATTTTAGTCCTCTTTTCTAAATCTTGCAGGCAGAAGCTTTAGTTGTTTACGGTACTTTGCAACCGTTCTTCTTGCTATAAAAATGCCTTCTTTTTCGAGTTGTTCGGCAATTTCCTTGTCCTGAAGGGGGTGTTTTTTTCCTTCATTTTCAACAATTAATCGAATCTTTTCTCTAACACTTCTTACCGAAATGTCACCACTATCCACAGTCGGAATACTACCGCTGAAGAAAAACTTTAGCTCAAGAAGGCCTCTTGGGGTATCGATGTATTTGCCCTGCACTATTCTACTTATGGTTGATTCATGTAAACCTACTGCTTCTGATACCCTTTGCATAGTAAGAGGAACGAGTTTTGAGATTCCCTCCTTGAAGAAGCCTTTCTGCTTCTTGATAATATAATTTGTTACTTTCAGAATTGAATGTCTTCTTTCTTCTAAACCTTTTATAAGGTTAACGGCAGAGTTCAATTTCTGCTTTATAAACGCCTTTTCTTCTTCAAGAAGATTATTTTTCTCTTCAAGAATTTCTCTGTAGTATGAATTGATTTTCAAAGAAGGTAGAGTGCTTTCATTAAGTATAACCTCATAATCATCATCCATATCCTTCAATATTAGATCAGGAATAATATAGCGAATGTCTTTATTTCCAAGACCGCGAAACGGTTTTGGATTTAATGACGAGATTGTGTGAACTGCCTCTCTCACTTGCATTTCCGAAATCCCTAGTTTTCTTTTTATCCTGTCGAATTTTATTTCTGCAACCTCTTTTAGGGAGTTTTGGACAATCTTAACTTCTATCGAATCTTCGTCATATCCATTCTGATAAAGTTGAATTGTCAAACATTCTTCGATATTTCGCGAGGCAACACCTGGTGGGTCGAAGGTCTGAACCAGCGTTAGCGCTTCCTGCACATCCTGTTCGGATGCATTCAAGGCTTCGATTATTTCCTGTGTATCAGTATCCAAGAAACCAGTTTCATCAAGAGAATCGATGATGTATTCCCCTATTGTGCGTATTTCTTTGCTCGTGACATTTAGATGTAATTGCTCAAATAGGTAGTCTCTGATGGTTGGTTTTGCTATCGCAACCTTTTCCGGTATTGCATTGCTCAAGTACTGGAGCGGCTTGTATGAATAATCATAATTGGCGTGAAAAAACTCTGTCCAGTCTATTTCCTTTAACTCTTTTTTTGTTTCCTGTCCTCTCTGAATTTGAGGCGTTTCCTCTTCCTGTGATTCTTGTTGCTCGTCAAGTAAAGGGTTCTTAACAAGTTCATTCAGAACGGTTTGTTCGAGTTCGATGTAAGGCATCTGAAGGAGTTTAAGAAGTTGATATAACTGCGGAGTTAAGGTTTGTTTTAAGGTAACTTTAAGTTCAGGCTTGATTTCTCTCATAGCTTAAATTTCTCTCCTAAGTAAACCTGTCTTGCCTCTGCATTTTCCGTCAATTCTCTTGGAGTTCCTCCGAAAAGTATCTTGCCTTCATACATTATGTAAGCCCTGTCAGTGATTTCCAGCGTCTCTCTAACATTGTGGTCGGTTATCAAAACTCCAATACCTCTGTCCTTCAGTTGATGAACGACATTTTGGATATCCTGTCTTACAATTGGGTCTATTCCTGTAAATGGTTCATCGAGAAGAATGAAAGCAGGGTCAGTTACAAGGGCTCTTGCAACCTCGACTCTCCTTCTTTCACCACCTGAAAGTGTGTTGGCTCTTTGTTTTGCCAGTCTTTCGATTTTCAACTCAAGAAGCAGTGATTTTAGTTTTTCCTTTCTTTCTTTTTTGTTAAGAGGAAGCATTTCGAGTATTGCCAAAATATTTTCTTCGACCGTCAATTTTCTGAATATCGATGCTTCCTGTGGGAGATAGGAAATACCGAGACGTGCCCTTTTGAACATCGGAAGAAGTGTAATTTTTTGGTCACTAAAGAAAACCTCGCCTTCTTCCGGTTGAATGACTCCCACAATCATATAAAAGGAAGTTGTCTTTCCTGCACCGTTTGGACCAAGCAAACCAACAACCTCACCTTGATGCACAATAAAGCTAACTTCATTCACAACTCTCTTGCCCCTATAACTTTTGACAAGTTTCTCTGTTCTTAAAGTATTATTCACTCTTTTTCTCTTTCGTTATGACTTTTTTGTACATTCCAACGGCATTACCTTTCACAACAAGCCTTTCTGTTTTTCCTTTATCGAAATATATGGTTATGGAATCTCCGGAAACAGTATTGGAACCACCGCGAGAAACGTTGTATTCTCCTTTTGCATTTATTGTTGCCGTTGTTTTGACAATTTCTCTTTTCTTTAGAAATACCTCGATGAGGTGACCGGAAAGCGTTGATTTTCCTTGTTGTTCAATAAGTGGCTCTTCTTTAAGATAAATCATATCGGAGTCCTGGAAATATTCAAGATAGCCAGCCTTTGCTGTTATACTATCTTCGACTATTTTAACATTTCCAGTGCAGGACATAAAATTCTCTTTTCTCTTTATCTTAAGCGTATCACCAGTTATCGCTATTTCCTTTTCTTTTTCCTTGAGTTTAAGTACAGGATTTTGCGTTATGAAACCAACTTCGGTTAAAAAATCAAATTCACCATGATCACCGGTTACTTCAGTATTTTGTTTTTCATCTATCAAAACCACATTTCCCCACGCTTGCGAGAATTTCTTTTCTTTGAAGTAAACAATGGAATCCGCTTTGAGAAGTTGGTTATTATCGCGCACATTTACACTATCAACTGCAATAGCCATTCTCAGGTCCTTATAATATTTTGCTTTGTTTGAAGTGATAATTGTTCCCTCATCATCAATTGTGACATTCCCTATGATTTCCGCTGACTGGTCTTTTTCATAAGCATAACCTTCATCGCCTGTTATTACCGTTACGCCGTGAGTTATTTTCACATTTCCCATAAGATGAGTAACCTTACCTTCATTGTTTTCTTGTTCGTCCAGGGTTACCTTACGAGCTGTAATCATATAGGGTTCCCTGTCGCTGTGGGTAAAAAGTTCGTCAGGATTCCTCACAAGAATGATTGAATTAATCAACTGTAGTATAATCAAGATATACATAATTTATTACTATTTTTGGCTTTCCTCATTTTCCTTTACATCTTTGGAAACTGCATTGAAGTTCTCTTTGATTTTTATGTGCTTGAGGTTCGGATCGCTTTCCATTCCTTTGCCTGTTATGATTGAGTTTTTATTGGTTATCATAACTTCATCATCGGTTATTATTTTTTGCATTTTATTATTCCATCTCAGGTTGTTGGTTTTCAGTAGTGTGCTATCGCGAGATATTACTTCCACATTGCTTGTTGCCTTCATGTCACCACTCGGCGAAAACACAACACCACTGTCGGCTGTTAAAGTTGAATTATACTTACCCTTTGCATCGTAGAACTCAACGGTCAGAACATACAATTTTATAGAATCTCCGAAGTCGTTTGCTCTGTCTGCAGAGAGAACCCAGTCTCGATTGTTTCCCCTGGTATTCACGAGAACAAACTTTAGAGCATTTTCTTTGCCCGCAGGGGTTATTTCGTTATTGTTCCCCCCCTGTTTGGTTTTTTCACAAGAAATCGAGAAAAAAAGAAAGAGGATGATTATTGTTACTCTCAAATTTACCCCCATCTTTTGTGAAACCAAACCCATTCAGTGGGATGTTTCACTATGAATTGCTCGACTGCCTTTGAGCACCTTCTCGTGTTTTCAAGCAAGTCATACTCTGGGCTCTTTGTTTTCTTAAGCATTACTTCTTCCCCAACCTCTATCATATGATTATTATTTTTCAGTCTGTGAATCGCAACGGGAACGACAGGAGATGCAGTTTTCATAGCAAGATAAGCAGGTCCTATTGGTGTTCTTGCTGCTTTTCCAAGGAAATCCACGGAAACACTGTTCTTTGTCGCACTCTGGTCCATCAGAATCCCCACTGTTTCTCCTAACAAGAGTCTTTTAAGAGCAACTATCGGAGCTCTGGCTCTATCAATGATTCGGACATTGAAGTTCCCCCTGATGCGATTTATTACTGAATCCACTTTTTTGTCGTAAACCTGTCTTGTTATTATGTTCACACGATAACCTTTTTGAGAAAAGTATGCCGGTATGAGTTCCCAGCAACCAAGATGTGCTGTAACGACGATGAGACCCTTTTCTCTCCCCAGGAGGCTTTCTATATTTTTTCCATTTCGCAAGTTTACAATTCTGTCGAGGTTACCATTTTTGTATTTGGATAGTCTGAGTGCATCGGCGAGATTCTTTCCAATGTTCATAAAATTCTTTTTAACCATCGCTTGTTTTCTTCCATTAGTTTCAACTTCCGGGTAAACCAAACCTATGTTGTGTTCTGCAACTTGTCTTGCCTGTTTTGAGAATTTGAACACAGCTATGCCCAAAATATTTCCCAGAAAAAGCGCAAAACTCCTTGGAAGCATTTTGAAAAAGAATACGAGAAATTTTACAATGTACAATATATACAGATGCCTGTATTTTTTCATAAGCATAAAATAGCACAGCATATTGGACTTGTCAAGATATTTAAGCTGCACTTTTTTCCAGAACTTTATTAGTTTCGGTTTGTCTTTCAATAATGAAGGAGGTGAAAGAGATGAAAAAGAGAGTAGAGGTAGTTGACCTTAAGAAGAGAGTGGAATTGTATTATAGATTCAGTATCACCCTTAGTGTTAGTCTGTTTATTCTGCTATTTCAGCTTTTCCCTCGATACAATCTTCATCCCTACAAAATGACAGGTAAGATTGGTCCAACAAAAGTACTTCCAACTGATCCTATAGTGAAACCGGTAGTTCCAAAAGAACTGCCAAAGAAACGCATTCCGGTAGAGACAGAGAATCCGGAAGAGATTCGAAATGCTATAATACCAAGTGACAGCACTCTTTTCCAGCGTTTTGGCGAGAAAGACCCGAATGAGATACCTGACCCGGGTACTTTTATTGCCTTTGAAACTGGACCGGAAATTATCTATGCGGCTGCACCTGAATACCCTAAGATTGCAAGAGTGGCAGGCATCGAAGGCAGGGTAATTCTGCAGCTCTTTGTTGGGAAGGATGGAAAGCCCAAGAAGGTTCTCGTTCTCAAGTCCGAGGTGACCGAAGACTGCAATATGGCTGCCATTAAGGCTGGTTGGAGTTTCAAATTCAAACCAGCGATGCAGAGGGATAAACCTGTTGGTGTCTGGGTTTCTATGCCTGTTGTATTCAGGCTGAAATAGCTATGCGGATAAATCTCAGGAAGTGCCCAGGCACGTCTGAATAAACAAGTTTTTTGGGATTCCTTTTGTCATTCTGAGTAATCTGTTCCATAGTGACCCAGGAAGAATCTGACATGCCCAAACAACGAGATTCTTCCATCGCAAATAAGTGTTGGCTACTCAGAATGGCAGAACAGAGAAGTAAGTCACACAACCTGATCCCTCGATTATTCTCAGGACACGGGTTGCGGTTACATCAATATTCAAATCATCGAAAAATGGAAAGATATTTTGCGATTAGCAGATTACCCCAAAAATAGGCAACGACTGCAGCGATAGAAATAAAAGGACCAAAAGGAATGACGCTGTCCTTTTTTTTCTTTTTTGCAAGTATAGCTAAACCGACAACACTACCCAGAATACTTGCAAGAATAAGGGTCAAAACCACATTTCTCCACCCGATAAATGCACCCACCATCATAAAAAGCATTACATCGCCCATTCCCATAGCCTCTTTCTTGAAAATCCACTTTCCCGCCACAGATATGAGAAGGAGTGTTATACCTCCTACTGCGATACCTTGCAAGGAGCCAAGCCAATTAATGTCTGGGAGGAAAAACGAAAATGCAAAACCAAGAACAATACCTGAAATGGTGATTTTATCACTTATAACCTGATATTTAAGGTCAATAACAAAAACAGGCAATAGCAGATATAAAAATATGGATGCAGCAGCGAACCTTAAGGTGAAACTATAAAGGAAAAAACTTAAAAGTAGTATAAGACCTGATATGAATTCAATTATGGGATACTGAAATGATATCTTTTTTTTACAGTATCTACATTTCCCTTTTAGTATTAAGAAACTCAAGAGGGGAATATTGTCATAGAATGTAATCTTGTGATTGCAATAGGGGCAATGCGAACCAGGAAAAATAATGGATTCATTCTTTGGCAGCCTGTAGATAATAACATTCAGGAAACTGCCGATTATAAGACCAAGAAAAAAAAGGAACAGTAATACTATTATGGACATAACTTATTTGTATTAAGTAGAGGAAACATCAAAATTTTGTTAACTCCGTTGTAAATTGTCATTGCGAGTAGCCAAATAGAGCTTGTCCTGAGCGAAGTCGAAGGAAAGCAATCTCATTCTCTCTTGAGAGGGTTGTCGGAGCCTGTCCTGTCTTCGACCCTGAGGCTCAGACCCGAAGGGAGCATAAGCGAAGGACAGGAGACGGGGGAAAAGGTGTGTAACCACTATGAGATTGCCACAGGACTTCGTCCTTCGCAATGACAGATGAGATAATGTGAGGTCAGCAATAACAGGGTTTATTGAGTACTTATGGAGAAACATAATTTTACTTATTGACCAGATGAGAATATTAGATTTATGGGGAAATCCTTTCCGAAACCCGCGATTTTGTACTTTGCTGCGGGGATATGATTGCCGAGAGGGATTGCATTATCATTTCCGTCATAACCGCAGTAATAGACACAACCCGAAGGCGCAACAGCTGGGGGTGGAATATCACCTATGGCGTCCGAAGTTCTTCTGAAAGGATTCATAAATCCCGTATGGGGGCAGATAAGTGCATTCTGGGGAAAAGGGGGCAAACGAGCACCAGCTGCAATTGAAAGGTCATTGTTAGAAACATAACCTTGAGCAATAAGCACATCGCTCACCTTGGTATCTATGTCCCCCGCGTAGAATGATTCAGCCATCGTCGAGAAATCTTCCGCAATAATATTGAGCGTATGCATATTCTCCTTCACCGAGGCTTCTCTTGCTCTGTCCGACATACTGAGAAAATTCGGAATGGCTATTGCGGCTAAAACTCCAATAATGGTAACGACAATCATCAACTCGATAAGCGTAAATCCCTGTTTACTTTTTTTGCTATTCATTTTACCATTCCCTTATTTTTCATATACCGCTGCACTCTTGTCACTTTTTGATTCCATCATTCTCTTAAGAATTGGTGACTGTACTTTGTCAAGATAACTGCACCAGATGCGGTCCCTTTGCCTGTCAATGTAAAAATATTCGTCTTTCCAGAGAGGTTTTGGTTTTTTCCTGAGAAAACCACTGTTAATCATCTGCTGCATAGATTTGGGGAACTCTCCTTTCTTTTGCATATACTCGTTAAGAGCGACCTGTAGTGAATCCATTTGAATAAGCATTGTTATTTCTTTTAAGTATCTCTGTGCGGTTTCTTTTTCAATTGGATTGTTAGAATGCCTGTAAAGCTCCTTCCAGAGGCTCAGAGCCTTAAACTTGTCTCCCAATTTCTGAAATGTAAATCCTGCAAATCGCTTGCACATATCCGGTGATTCGGGTTTCCGGGACGCTCGGAGAAAAAAGGAAGCCGATAATTTATTATTGCCTCTATAAGCATAGTATATGAATGCTCTAACAAAAGGAATTTTCCAACTTTTAGGATTGTAAAACTCTCCTTTATGCAGGAGTAGGTCGGTGTTTTTCGGTTCTCCGGCTGAAGTTTCCAGGAGAAAGCCTCCAAATGTATAGCTATGTATGAATTTCTTATCCAGAGTTGTCAGGATATCAAGAATATGGTAAAGATACTTGAACTTAAGGTCGGTCATTTGATGCTCACCGAAATATTGAACTGCGCGCAACCAGATAATGTCCGCAAATAACTCATTGTAACCAATGGAAACCTGCTCGACAAATTCCCCAGATGGGAAATATAGAAGTTCTTTCAGCAGAGAATATTGCTCCTTATTTTCGTCTATTCGATTTTGGATGAGAAAAATGAGAAGAAATCCAAAAACAATCAATACGGGCAAAAGCCATCTTCTCATTATAAATCCTTTCGGCGGAAAATCTCGGATGATGACACCAACAGGATTATTGTATAAATCAAGGCATAAGCAATTGTAAAAAGAATATGGTTGTGCGGGACCGGTTCGGAATGAACAACTATGCCTCTAACATTAAAATTGCTCAGGTTTGGAATAATATAATAGACCAGTTGAAGGGAAAAATGAGCAAAAGGGTTTGCAGTTTTACTTGCAAGGAGTTGAATGTCAGGTGCTAAACGACCTATGACGAAGAGAAGAAATGTGAATAAGGAGGAAAATATTGGAGATGTAAAAGTGGAAAAAAAGATACAGAATGCTGTTATTATGACTATCTCGAGATAGGATAGAAAAACCGAAATAAGAAGAGAAGCTGGATGTAGCCCTGTAAGCACGAAAAGTATCAAATAAAACCAGACGACGAGAATAAAGATAACAGCCGTAAGGGTAAGCAGGAGCCCGAGGAATTTGCCAATAATGAAGGTTTCTCTTCGCACGGGCTTGGAAATGACAAAATAGATGGTTTTTCTTTCCAGCTCATTAAAGACCAATTGAGAACCTATAAGAATGGCAAGGAGTATGCCGAAAATGGAAATGCTGCCCAGCCCGACATCCATAATGATTTTGGATTCTTCGCCTAAGGAAAGTGGAACGAGTACTCCACTTGCAGCCAGAAGAAGTAAGGAAAAGCTAAATACAATAAACAAAAGTTTTTTTCTTATGGCTTCTTTGAATGTATTGAGAATGATGGTTCTAAGTTTCATTTTTTGCAATCTCACTGACAAAAAAATCTTCGAGAGAAACTGTTTCGGGAGCTATCGATATGATGTGAGCTCCATCTTTCAGCAGGGATGCTACCACTTTATCCTGTTTTTCGCCCTTAACCGTAATGTTCCAGTAACCCTCAGCCGTGAGTGTTGCATCAGGAAAAGAAGGAGTGTTTCTACGTTCGGAGGGCTTAAATGAAACGCTTATGTTCCTTTGGCTTTCGGAAAGAAGGATGTTCAATTCTCCGGTTCGTAGTAACTTACCTTTGTGCAATATGCCAACCCTGTCACATATTCTCTCTACATCTGCAAGTATGTGTGTAGAGAAGAACACGGTTTTACCTTCTTCCTTAAGCGAAAGCATGATTTCCTTAAATTCTTTTCTTCCTATCGGGTCAAGACCCGAAAGCGGTTCATCGAGTATCAATAATTCCGGATTGTTCACAAGAGCCTGTGCAATACCGAGTCTTTGAATCATTCCTTTGGAATAATCGGATATCCTGATATTTCCTGATTCGCCCAATCCCACTTTTCGAAGTAATGTATCTATTCTTTTTCTCCTTTTTTCTACAGGTGTCCCGAAAAGTCCGGAGGCAAAAGCCAGAAGCTCAAAACCTGTAAGATGATTGTAGAAAGACGGATTTTCAGACAGGAAACCCATACTCTGTTTTGCCGACAAAGAATGTATTATCTGTCCCAGAATCCATATCTGTCCGGAAGTAGGATATAGCAGACCTGCGAGCATTTTTAACAGAGTTGTTTTCCCTGCGCCGTTTGGACCCAGAAATCCAAAGATTTCTCCCTGCTCTATACTCAAGCTGATATTGTCGATTGCCTTTGTGTTATTGCCAAAGAGTTTTGGATAAATTTTTGTCAATCCCTCTATCTTGATAGATGTCATAGTTTAAGACCAATAAAAAGGCAGCAGATTAAGGAACCTGCCGCCTTTTCCATTCTTAAATCGAGCATAAGCTCATTCTAATTTCCTGACCGCAAATCAAGTGTAAGCATAGCCTTGTAGCCATCACCGTAAATAACATAACCTATCATTGCAGTGGTACCTGCAGTTCCCATTGGGCCCCAGTAAACTGTTCCCTGTCCGGGTGCACCGGCAGCCGGGTTAGCAATATGCAGAGGTTTTGCTGGTCCTGGAGCTACAACCGCACCGAGTTCATCAAGACAGTAAGCGGTTGGCCAGAAGGGGTTGCCGTATGTAGTATTTCCCGGCAGAAGAGCATCATCCGTAGTTGAAACAGTTGCTCTTGTTCCAGGGCAAGCATCTGCTATCAGAGCCGGATCAGCAGAAACCATACCTAATACAGTAAGAACCTGTCCGACTGTGGTCATCCCTGTTTCCGGGTAACTTCCTTCTGCCTGAGTTGAGAAATCCTCTGCCGTGAGCTGCAAAGTATGCATATTCGCCTTTGTTGACGCTTCCTTTGCTCTCTGTCTCATCGACATAAAGTTAGGGATAGCGATGGCTGCCAGGATACCTATGATGACCACAACAATCATCAGTTCGATTAATGTAAATCCTTTTTTCATTTTTTTCACCTCCTTCTTTTTTTATTTTTCATTCTACTACTATTATAATGCATAAACTATGCCATGGATGCAAAACTTTTAAGTACATATAAATAAGATGTTACTTGTATATTCACGGCAGTTACTTTGCACGATTCTTTCGCACTTTGCGAAGACATTCGCATAATGCAACAGAATTGTGCTTATTATGTAATTTTATACCACTTTTAGGCGTTTCTGTCAAGAGTTTTTTTGTATTTTGTCATTCCCGCCCCGTGTCAAGCACGGGGTAAACTCCACCGGGAATCCATACAAAGTATATGCAGAAATTCGATTATGCTATAAAGGAAGAGTAATAAGAGTGGATTATGCAGACTCACCAAGTGTCATAGGAAGGTTTTTTTCCTTGACTTTCAATGGATTGTATAATAAATTTTGTTTATGAAGTTTCTAATTGCAAGGACGGATAGGATTGGTGATGTTGTGCTTGCTCTGCCAATAGCGGAGGTTCTAAAAGAAAAGTTTCCGGATTGTGAGGTTGATTTTATGGTCAGTGGTAGAGTAAGAAAATTGCTTGAGCATCAACCGCACATTGACGGGATTATTACATATAATAATGATGGTGTGAAGGAAACTGTAAAGATGCTCAAGGAAGAGCAGTTTGATATTGCGATTTTAGTTCACCCCACACTGCGTATTGCCCTTTCAGTTTTTCTTTCGCATATTCCAAAAAGAGTTGGAACTGGATACAGATGGTTCAGTTTTCTTTTGAACAGGAGAGTATACGAGCATAGACAGCCATCGCTAAAACACGAAGTTGAATACAATCTTGGACTGCTAAAAGCGATTGGCGTTACCAGAACAACGAAGAAGCCTCTAATATTTGTAAAAGAGACAGAGAAGAAGAGGGCAATTGATTTTCTTAAATCTTGCGGAGTAGACACTGATAATTTCATAGTAGTTCATCCCGGCTCGGGTGGTTCGACCTTAAGTTATCCTGAGAAAAACTTCAAGAGACTAATAAAACTAATCAGGGAACGATTGGGATATAATGTTGTTATCACAGGTGGAAAGATGGAAAGAAAGAAAGCAGAAAGCATTATGGAAGGTTGTGGTTCAGGTGTAGTAAATATTGCCGGAAGAACCGATTTGAGGGAATTGGCAGCAATTATCTCTCTTACTCGGATGTTCATAAGCATTGGCACAGGTCCTATGCATATCGCATCAGCTGTAAATACAAGGGTGGTTGCGTTTTTCCCTCCTTCTCGCGTGACCAGAAAAACGAGGTGGCGTCCGCTTTCAGATGCCATTATTTTTGAACCACCTGTGCCATACTGCAATAGGTGTATAGGTGAAAGGTGCAAATACTATAACTGTCTTTCTTTAATTTCCCCGGAAGAGGTCGTGGAGAGGATAAAGGAGTGGGAAAGACAAGTTAAAAGTGAAAAGCAGATAACAGATAAAAGATAACAGATAACAGATAACAGATAACAGATAGAAGGAGGTAGAGTAAAAATGAAAAAATATATTTTCCTGTTGTTTTTTTTCTTCTCGCTTGGATTGTATGCTTCACCGCGTATAATATTTGAAAACAAGGAGTTTGACTTCGAAAAAATCCTCGAAGGAGATACGGCAATGTGTATGTTTCATTTCCGGAATGTAGGGGACACCATACTGCACATAAGAGATATTAGGGCTACCTGTGGATGTACAATTGTCGAATCAATGAAAAGAACCTACAAACCGAATGAAAAGGGGACAATCAGAGCCGTATTTCATTCTGTCGGAAGAAGGGGAAAGATTAATAAGTATATCTATGTCTTAACGAACGACAAGAAAAACAAAACTGTGAGGTTAAGAATTACCGGAACTGTCACGAGAACCTGGGTCTCGGAGCCGGAAAAGGTCGATTTTGGAGAGATAGAGCCGAATGGAATTCTAACTAAGAACTTATTCATTACCTCAACGCTTGTGGACTCCATAAAGGTTGACTCGGTGAAAACCGAACCGTATGAACTGAGTGCAAAGATTATCTCCAGCAAGGGAAATAAGGTCAAACTCAAGGTTTCATACGACAGCTCCTCGCTTAAATGGAGGTTTATTGGTATTGTGAGATTTTACTCCAATATTCCGAACGGGCACAAAATAATCATACCTGTGTATGCAAGAATAAAAGAAGAAAAAAAGAAGGACAGATAAAAGGAGTTTAACCACAGAGACACAGAGAGTTCGTAAATGGTCGGTAAACCCCGTCATTGCGAGCCATGAACCAAATGGTTCACGGCGTGGCAATCTCATAGTGCGAAAACCGAGATTGCTTCGGTAGAAATTATAGAAAAATACTCGCCCTGTGAAATAAAATGAAAGCAATAATGCACAGTATTTCATGGGGCGAGCAATGACAGCCTTTCGGAAGAATGTAACGGATTTCACGGATTGTTTACTCTGTGGTTCTATTTTGAAATGATTGAATCATATCGTTTCGGTAATATCGTAATTAATGGTGTGAGTTATAGTACTGATATTATTATCACAGGGGAGAAGGTTAAGGACAAATGGTGGAGAAAGGTGGGGCACAGGTTATGTGTCGAGGATATAGAAGAGGTTATAGAACAAGAGAAACCAGATGTTGTTGTGGTGGGAACTGGGAAATACGGTCTTATGAAGGTTCAGAAAAACACAGAAGAATTTCTAAGAAAACTTGGAATCAAGATTCACTCAGGTAAGACAGATGATGCAGTCAGGACTTACAATGAAATCTCAATCAAGGAAAAAGTGGTGGGTTTCTTTCATCTTACCTGCTGAGCTTGTTTTCCCTTCCTCTGTTCGATTACGGAATACAAGGCTGGTATAAAAATGAGAGTGAGGAATGTAGAGACAAGAAGTCCACCTATAACCGCACGCGCCATTGGAGCACGCATCTCATTGCCTGAACCAATTCCGAGCGCCATAGGAACCAAACCGAATGATGTTGTCAAGGCGGTCATAAGAATGGGGCGTAACCTGATTCTTCCTGCCTCCACTACTGCTTTCAGAAGAGGTTGATTATGCTTGCGTCTCAGTTGGTTTGTGTAATCGATATATACAATTGCATTGTTGACAACGATACCTCCCAGTAGTAGAACACCGATAAGACTCTGCATATTTATGGTTGTACCTGTAAAAAATAGCATCCATAGTACTCCAATAAAGGCAAGAGGTACTGTGAACATTATAATAAAAGGTTCTTTGAAGGATTCGAATTGACCAACCATTATCATATATACGAGAAGAAGTGAAAGTAAAATGACATAGCCAAGGTCACGGAAAGTCGATTGCATTTCTTCAAAACCACCGCTCAATTCTACCTTGAATTCCGGTGGAACCTCTATTTTGTTTATTATTTTTCCTACATCCCTTGCAACACTACCCTGATCTCTTCCTTTGATGTTTCCGCTAAGCGTAACGATACGTGCATTATTTTCATGCTCGATTGTAACCGGACCTATTCCAAGGGTGTCCTTGATGAAATTGGCGAGAGGAATCTCGCCAAAGGGTGTGGTTATAGTCATAGAACTTATCTTTGTGAGGTTGTTGCGGTTTTTCTTGTCAGTCATTATCTTTATATCGTATTCATTTCCTTTTTCACGGAATTCGCTTGCAACGGCACCTTCTATTCTTGAACGCAGGACAGAGCCAATCTGGAATGGAGTTAGACCGAATTGAAATGCTTTTTGACGGTCAATCAACAATCGATATTCCGGTTTTCCTTCACCAAGCGAAGATTCAAGGTCAACAAGTCCTTTCACAATTTTTAGTTTGTCCATAATTGTGGCAGCAATTGCTCGAGCCTCCTGAATGTCATATCCTGTTATCTTGACTGCAATGGGTTTGCCTCCAAAAAGCTGCTCGAAGCCAGACGATGCAAAGATAACTTTGAGTCCAGGAATTCCGGTTAGTTTGGGACGGAGTTCGTTTTCTATTTGTTTTACAGAGCGTTTTCGACTTTCTCTACCGACAAGTTCAATATATATTTGAGCTGAATGAGGACCACTTGTTCCACTCCAGATTGCTGAGAGGCCGGTTCCAGAGCCGATTGAGGTTGAAAGAATATACATTTCGGGGACTTCTTTTTTGATTATTTTTTCCAACCTGGCAACTGCCGAATTGGTTGTTTCTAAATTTGTGCCAACAGGCATTTCGGCTTTTAATCTGATTTCACCCTGGTCTGACTGAGGGCTCAGCTCCGTACCTATAAAGGGTATCAGGAACATACTTGCTATGAAAACACCGAGGGTTGAAAATATGATTAGCTTCTTATGCTTCAAAGCCCACTCGATGAGTATGGTGTATTTATCCTCAATGCGGGAATAGAAGCTCTTGAAAGTTTGCGATAATCCCCGCTGTTTACTTACCTGGATTTTGAGAAACTTGCTTGAAAGCATTGGAACAATCGTGAGAGCAACAAGTAGTGAAGAAATAAGGGCAAAACTCACTGTAAGGGCAAGTTCTTTGAAGAAGAGCGATGCGAATCCACTAACCAGTAATAATGGAAGAAAAACGGCGACAGTTGTCAGAGTTGAGGCAGTAATGGCTGTTCCAACCTCCTGAGTTCCCGTGCTGGCTGCTTTTGCTGCTTGTTCTCCCTTTTCTCTGTGTCGAAAGATAGATTCAAAAACAACAATTGCAGAATCCAGCACCATCCCAATTGCGACCGTTAATCCTCCTAATGAAATAATGTTAAGACTCATATTGAAAATATACATAAGGAACAGTGCGAAGAAAACTGCTATAGGTATTGCAACTCCAACATATAATGTCGAACGGAGGTTTCCCAGAAAGAGGAAAAGAATAATAATTGCAAGGATGGCTCCAACTATAAGAGTATTTGCAGTTCCTTTGACTGATTTCGTTATGAAATCAGCGGAGTTGAAAAGAATATCTATTTTCACTCCCTCCGGGAGGTCTTTTTTAACCTCATTAATGCGTTTTATAACACCGTTGCATACTCTTACAGTATTAGCGCCAGTCCTCTTTTGAACTATTCCCCAGAAAGACCTTACACCGTTTGTCCTTGAAAGAGAGGAAGTTTCGGCAGATTGTGAACGAACATCGGCTATCTGTGAGAGAAAAATTGGGGTCCCTTGATTATTTCCAACTATCGTATTCCGTATCTCATCAAGATTCTTGTACTGTCCTATGGCTCTGACCGTGTAAACATTCTTTCCGCTTTCAACATTACCCAGGGGATAATTTACATTCTGTGCGCGCAGTATTCCCATTACTTTTTCGGCGGTAATGCCCGTTCCCTTCAGTTTCAAGGGGTCCAAAACTATCTGTATTTCTCTTTCTGCTCCACCTTCTATGAAGGAGCCTGCGACACCATCCACGCGTTGGAGACGGTCTGCGATATTTTTGCCTATATCGTTCATTTCCAGCAGGTCAATATCTCCGGATATATTAAACATTACGATAGGCTGCTGGGATACATCGAACTTGAAGATCAATGGGTCATCGGCGTCTTTGGGAAAGTATGGTGCAATCATAGCGAGTTTATCTCTCACATCGTTTGCGGCTCCATCAAGGTCTGTTCCCCATTCAAACTGAAGGGTAATCATCGATGTGTTTTCACCTGTTTTTGAAGTTATCTTGTCAAGACTATTTACGGACCCCAGCATTTGTTCAAGCCCATTTGTAATTTCTGTTTCTATTTCTTCAGGTCCCGCTCCCGGATAATTGGTGATAACAAGCATCATTGGGAACGATATATCCGGATAGAGGTCAAGGGGGAGTTTAGTTAGAGAGATAAAACCAAATATGATCAATGCAAGAAAAACCATCGATACTGCCAGAGGTCTTGAGATAGATATATCAGTAATTTTCATTATTTTCCTCTCATTATTGGTTTTACTTTTTCACCACCAGCAAGTCTCTTCTGTCCAATGACTACAACTTTTTCTCCTTCACTTAAACCATCAATGATTTCAACATTTTCATCACCCATAAGACCTATCTTCACATCTCTCCTTTGAGAAACACTATCATCCACAATGAAAATGTGGTCCTCCAAAAGTGCATCTTTGGGGATATTCAGCACATTTGACCTTTCACCGAGATTCACAGTTACGCGTGCAGTCATTCCCGGTTTCAGTAAGTTTTCGGGATTATCGATTACTGCTTTTACACTTACCGTTCGGGTCAGAGGGTCTATTACGGGGCTTATTTCCAGAATCTTTGCGCTAAAAACTCTTTCTCCTGTAGCATCCGTTTCTACCAAAACTTTCTTATTTTTCTTTATACTTTCCATATTTGTTTCTGCAACGCTGAACTTGATTTTTACTTGTGAATAGTCCACGATTGTTGCTACGGATGACTGTGGTGTTACCATAGAGCCAACATCCACATCTATTTTTCCCACAACTCCTGTTATTGGAGATTTGATGAAACCTTCTTCGTATTCGAAACCAATACTTTCGTTTCTTATTGCCAACAGATGTGAATTCTTATGAACCTTTGCACCTTCGGTGACCATTATTCTCGTTATTCTGCCCATAGTTTCGGGAAAAACCTGTGCTGTTTTTCTCGCAACTATAGTTCCCAGTATTTCGAAGGAACTTTTGACATCACCAATGGATGCAGGAGCAACCTCGACCGGTAGCACTAATCCAGCTCCTTCTTTGTTGTTAGCTCCTTTTCTTGAGCACTGAAGTCTCAAGAACACTAAAATTGCCAGAATTATCAGAATGATAATGATTATTAAAGTTTTCCGCATTTATTCCTCCTGGTATAATGTTCATTATACCTGATTACTCAGATTTTAGAATACTCTTTACACAGATTAGTCATCCTGACCTTCATAGGATGTCTTACCAATAGCTTTATATAATGCAGCCCTTGCCGAGTAATAATTCTTCAACGCTGATAGATAACCTGTTTCCGCCTGGATCTGCGAAAGTTGGGTATCAAGGTATTCAAGGTTGCTAACCAGACCATTGCTGTAGCGTTTTTCTATGATAGAAAAGGCTTTTTCCGCCAGGTCAACATTTTCACCTGCTGCTGTTATTCCTTCCTTCGCCGCCCCTAAGTTCAGAAATGCCTGTTTCACTTCAACCTGTATTGCCTTTGTAAGGTTTTCGTTCGCAAGTTCCGCTTCCCGCAAAATCAGCAAAGCCTGCTCATACTGATATCGAGTTTTAAATCCCGAAAAGATATTAAACTGGAAGCCAACATTGAATGTTAGATTCGAGCCCCAGTCATCTCCTCCGAAACTGAATGGCTTTTTTCTCTCATAAGTTGCTCCAGCAACAATTGCAGGAAGGATAATCTTGCGTGCAATATCTCGAGCAATTTCTGCAATTCTCTCAAAATTTTTCATATTCCTAAGTTCGATTCTATTATTCATAGCCTCATTGGTTAGTTCATCGATATCATAGGTTTCTTCCCTGGTTTCGAGTGCTCCTTTAATGGTGAATTCCAAATCGAGGTCCATTCCAAGAAGAAGCTTAAAACCTTCTTTCGAGAGGTTCTGAGCATTTTCCATTTTTATAAGTTGCTGTTTCATATTTGCAGTCTGTGATCCCGAACGGAGTACTTCGTATTGCGGAACGAGACCTGCTCTGTATCTTTTTACTACTGCTTCCTTATGTTTTTCTAACTCGGAAAGGCTCTTTTTTGAAACATGAACCATTTTCTCTAAGACAAGCAACCCGTAGAAAACATCTGTTATTGCGTAACGAATTTCCTGTTCTTTTCGTTTTAATTTCAGCTCGGCTATCTCCGACTGGATGCCGGCAATCTTGTAAGCATCATAAAGTTTTCCCCATGCAAATAAAACCTGGTTTAAGGATATGGATACACTGTAATTTTCGTGCTGTCCCATTGGTATTGGTGTTCCACCAAAATCAAGAACCGGAACATCACTTAGATAAGCAAAATAGCCGCCCATCGATAATGATGGGTAGTATGCTGCAATTGCGTCGTTTACTTTTAATCCGATTTTCTTTGCATCTATTTGCAGTTGCTGTATCTCCGGGTTATGCTTCAATCCGTAGTCAATTGCTTTATTGAGTGTTAGTTGAACAGTGTCTGCTGGAGTAGTCCCAACGAGGAGCATTAGTAGAAAGAGCATTTAACCTCCTAAATAAGATAAATATTGTTATTTCAGAATAAATACTATACCGAGACTATTCTCCCATATCTTTTCATCCTTATCAGGAAAACCATATTTGTAAATGTCAGAACTTGCTATATAGTTGTAACGAGACGAGAAGACAAGAGCAAAGAACTTGTTTATTCCGGATTGAATGGTGAACCCACCGACAAAACCGAAATCTTTTTCGCGCATCTTCGCATCTTGAGGCAGAGTTATTATCTCATTATTGCGTAACCCTTTCCATAGATATATTCCAAATCCTGTTTCCATCGATACTTGAAGCCATCTGGAATCAACGAAAGGCAAAAGGTCAAAACTGGAAACAAGTGTCAGAGGAATATACTTGTAGGAGATGAAGCTATCTTCGTTGTCTGTAAATGCAGTCTGCGAAGCACGAAATTTTATCCCTATATGCGGTATAATATCAACTATTTCGATTTCAGCCGCGGGGCTGAATTTCTGGATTGGACTTTCCTCATCCAGGTATAAAAGGTTAGAGGAATAATGGGTGGCGAATGAAAAACCGGCACCTGATACGGAAATGCACAAAAATATCAAGAGAAATACAGCAGATAAAAGGTTACGCATCATTAGTCCTCCATTTTGTTTTTAAGTCTTCCAGAAACCGTGGAGCATCTAAAGTAATTATGCAATATAATGCAAAAATGGAGTTTTTGCAAGGGTTTTTTTAAAAATACCTTGTTTTTCATTTTTTACTTGACAAATAGAATATTCCATATTATATTATTTCAATATTGAAATAATTGAGATTGAAGTAATAATAAAGGGAGTGCATAGAAAAAGGAGGAATGATGAGGATTGGAGTATCGATGTTAATCAGTATACTGTTTCTTCCGATTCTACTAAAAGGTGAGGAAGCGATAAAGTCCGATACAATTTCTTTCACTCTTGATAAGGCTTTGGAGTGGGCTACCGAGTATAACGAGGGCATTCTTGCGGAAAGGTCGAAAGTAAGGGAAGCAGAAAGAGGAATAGAAATTGCGAGGGCAGGTTTCTTGCCGAAGATAAATGGTCAGTTAAGTTACACACGACTTGCAGAAATGCCTTCCATCTCTATGGAAGCACCGGTATACGGAACTATGCAGGTTCCCGTGTTCAATCCTTCTGGAGATACAATAGGTTTCACGGTAGTGCCCGGTGTTGTTGGTGTAGATTCTATTGAGTTTTCTATGGGAAGTGATGAGAATTATATTGCAAGGCTTTCTCTCACGCAACCGCTATTTACATTCGGGAAGATACTGGATGGCTACAGCATAGCGGGATTTAATTATCGGGCGCAAAAAGAGGATTACAGAAAAAGCAAGAATAACCTCTTGTTGAATGTTAAGAAGGCATTTTATGGGATATTGATGCTGGAAAATCTTGTTGATGTCAGTGAAGAATCGTATAGGCAAACAGAGAGGCATGCTGAAGTAGTAAAAAAGCGATATGAGGTTGGATTATCTTCGGAGTTTGATGTTCTCAGGGCAGAGGTGCAGCTTGCAAATATGGAGCCTAATGTTGTAAAAACGAAAAACGCACTAATTATTGCAAAAAGTGGATTTAAAATATTACTTGGTTTACCGCAAGATAAGAATGTGGATATTTCAGGGGAGCTAACATTCAATCGTGTTGAAGTTGTCCTTGAAAGCCTTGTCGTCGAAGCCAAGAAGCAAAGACCCGAGATTGCCGCTCTGTCTCTTAGAAGCAAGATGGCGGAAAAAGGATTATCCATTGCCAGCAAGGCAAACCTGCCCAATATCGCTCTCATTGCGAATTATGATTATAAAAAACCGGTTTATTTTAGTGACGAGTGGGGAAAGGATTGGGCAGTTACTGTTGCATTGCAAATGCCTATCTTTACTGGTCTTGAAAATATTGGAAAAAAACATCAGGCAAAGGAAAGGCTGCTGCAAACACAACACTATCTTAATCTATTAGAGGAGAAGGTTGAAATGGATGTTAGAAGTGCATATCTGGAAATGGTTGAAGCAGAAAAACTTGTCGAGTCCCAGAAAGAAAATGTGAAACAGGCAGTAAAAGCCCAACAGATTATAGAGAAACGATTTGATAAGGGAGTTGCAACCAATCTTGAGGTAATGGATATTGAACTTGCTCTTCTGGGTGCAAAAAACAATCATCTGAAAGCGTTGTCAGATTATCTCATAGCAAGGGCACTGCTCGACTGGGCAGTTGGAAAATAAGAGAATGGATTTTGGGCGTTAACTGTTGAGAATTCAGGAGGTAAGATGAAAAAAGGGATTTTTGGGTTAATTATTTTCATTATTCTTGCGCTTGTTGTATGGAGAATAGTGGAAAATCAGTATGCAAAAAGGAGGGTGGAGAAGAAAGAGACTGCTGCAACAGAGGTGTCCACAGAAAAGGTGAGGAGGGATGTTATTTCAAAGACAATTCAGTATAGTGGAAATATTGCAGGTGTTGAACAGGTAAACATCTACCCAATGGAGGAAACAGGTAGACTCTTGAGGTATCTTGTTAAAGAAGGTGATAGGGTATCAAAAGGTAGTGTTATAGCACTCGTTGATAGGTCTATCAAGGGGCTTAACTATAAGCCTGCGACAATTATAAGTCCGATATCTGGTATTGTTGGTATGCTCTTTCTGGATAAGGGAGCTGCTGTAGCCCCTCAAATTCCTGTTGCAATGATTGCAAATATAAGCAAGTTAAAAGTCAAGATTCAAATATCCGAAGAAGAACTGAAGATTGCTAAGAAAGGTCAAGAAGCGATTATAAGAGTTGATATGTATAGTGATACAACATTTTCAGGCATTCTAAAGGACATTACTCCTGTTATCAATCCGCTTAGTAGAACAGCGACAGGAGAGATTATAATGAATAACTCGCATCATTTACTTAAACCGGGAATGTTTGCAAGGGTTCAGTTGGTAGTTGAGAAACACACTGATGCAATAGTTGTTCCTGAAAAAGCGATTATTAGAAGAGGGGAGAAAGAGATTGTTTTTACGAAGATGGGTGATGTAGCAAAAAAGAAGGATGTGAAAATCGGAATAAAGAGCAATGATATGATAGAAGTTGTTGAGGGATTAGATGAGGGAGAAGAGGTGATTGTGAGTGGAAACTATGGTTTGCGTGATGGTGTAAAGATTTTTGTCAAAAAGAACAACAAATTGGGAGGACAGCAATGAATTTGCCGCAATTTTCTGTCAAGAAATCTGTTACCGTTTTGATGCTTATTTCGATTATTGCTATTTTTGGTGTGATTTCTTTTACCCGTTTAGGCGTGGAACTAATGCCAGATATTACTTTTCCTACTGTATCCATCATTACAAAGGATACAGGGGTTGCCCCAGAAGATATTGAGACTATGATAACAAAACCTATCGAAGGTGTTGTTTCGACAGTCAACAATGTGAAGAAGGTATCTTCGGTTTCAAAAGAGGGAATTTCAGTTGTAATGATAGAACTGGAATGGGGTTCCAATATAGATTTCATAACTCAGGACATAAGAGAAGCTGTTGATATAGTCAAAGACTATCTGCCAGAAGATGCTTCAAAACCAATGATTGTGAAGATTGACCCCTCTATGATGCCCATCCTGGAGTTGTCTGTAACCGGGAATAGAGACCCCATTGAACTCAGAAACATCGCTAAAGACATTAAAGATAGGTTGGAACAGGTGCGTGGAATCGCAAATGTTACACTTATGGGAGGCGCTGAAAGAGAAATCCAGGTAAGGGTTGATAGGGAAAGATTGAAATCATACAACATTTCTCTTAATCAGATAGTTCAGGTTCTCAGGTTTGAAAACCTCAATCTACCAGGAGGGAACATCCAGGAAGGATACAAAGATTTTCTTGTCAGGACTTTAGGTGAGTTCAAAAGTATAAATGAGATTGGCAATATTGTTATTGGTGCAAAGAATAATGTGCCGATACACCTAAAGGATGTAGCTCTAATCAAAGATGCACAGAAGGATATGCGCTCTTTTGGAAGAACGAACAAAAGGGGTTCTGTTATTCTTATGTGCAGTAAGTCATCGGGTGTCAATACAGTCAATGCAGCGAACAACCTGAAAAATGAGGTCGAAAAACTCAAGAAAATCCTTCCAGAGGATATAGAAATTGGTATTGTTTTCGACCAGGGAAAGAGCACTACAGATGTTGTTTCGACAACGGTCAACAGCGCTCTATGGGGTTCTTTATTAGCAATACTCTCCCTTCTGCTTTTCTTCCGGAATTGGAGACCGACACTTGTAATTGCGCTCTCCATTCCACTTTCCATTCTTGCAACTTTTATCGCAATGCATATTGCAGGTTTTACATTCAACATAATGACGATTGGCGGATTTGCCCTTGGTGTGGGAATGCTTCTTTCCAATGCTATTATTGTAATCGAAAACATATTCAGGCATCTTGAAGAAGGAGAAGGTCGCGAGAAGGCGTCCATCTTCGGAACAACAGAGGTGTCCAAGGCAATCCTCGGCTCCACTCTGACAACCGTTGTTGTATTTCTGCCTCTCATCTATGCAAGCGGGATAGCAGGACAACTCTCGAGAGGGCTTGCCCTTACCGTTGCTTTTTCACTCCTTGCTTCGTTACTGGTTGCTTTTACAATAGTCCCAATGCTCGCATCAAAGATATTCGTTAAAAGAAGAAAGAAGCAGGAATACGAAGCACACTATGGGGAGAAGTTTTTTAAGAAATTCAATGCAGGATATCGGGGTGTCCTATTATATACACTTAAACATAGAATAAAGGTTGGACTTATTACCCTTGCAGTTTTTATTGTTTCATTCGTGTTATTAGTTTTTGTTGGAAAGGAATTTCTCCCGAAGATGGATTCTTCTATGTTTACAATAGATGTTACGATGCCGGTGGGGACTTCACTTGAAGAGACAGAAGCAGTGATGAAGCAGATTGAGAATATGGTGCTTTCACAACCAGAGGTAATGCTTGTTTCCTCATTCGGTGGCGAGTCAGAGATGGGGCAGGCGTCGTTTATTATGGGTGGAACGGAATCTGTTAATGAAGGTCAGTTTATGGTGAGACTTATTGATAAGAGGAAGCGTTCAGCTGAACAGGTGAAGAATTCCATAAGAAAGATGATTCCTCATATTGAGGGAGCGAAAGTAGAATTTCCTGAGATGTCTCAAAGTATGATGGGTACGGGCGAGGCTCCCATTGAAATAAATATTTTTGGTGCTGATATGGCTGTTCTTGATAGATTATCGGTAGAGATTATGAATGCAATACAAAATATAAATGGTATCAAAGATATTGATAGAAGCCTGGGTGAAGGAAAACCGGAACTAAAGATACGAATCGACAGGCAGGTTTCGTCAAGAACTGGGCTTACTGCAGCACAAATAGCAACGCAGGTTGAAGCCGCTATGAAAGGCAAAGTAGCTACGCGATACAGGGAAAAGGGTGAAGAGTATGACATAAGGGTTCAACTGCGGGGCATAGACAGTAAAACGCGAGAGGATATTGGAAATATTGGTATCCTAACCTCTCTTGGGAGGACTATTTCCCTCAAGAATGTTGCGAAGATTATAGAATCAAAAGGTCCCGTGAAACTCTTAAGGGAAAATCAGAAAAGGAAAGTTACGGTTTCGGCAGCGTTTTCAGGAAGGGATCTGGGAAGTATAATGGCAGATATAAAAAAGGATGTCTTAAGAATTAATAAACCTGATGAATATTTCATTGATTATGGTGGAGAAGCAGAAAGTATGCAGGAAACTTTTAAGTCTCTTGGAATAACACTATTACTTGCAATTCTAATTGTCTATATGATTATGGCTGCGACCTTTGAATCGCTGACACATCCATTTGTCGTGATGTTCACACTGCCTTTTGCAGCCGTTGGAGTTATTTTGATTCTACTCATCACAAATGTATCTCTATCGCTTACTTCACTGTTGGGGGTGATAATCCTGGTTGGTGTTATAGTCAATGCAGGTATTGTGTTGGTGGATTATATAAACCAGCTGAGGAGAAGCGGAATGAAGTGCAGCGATGCAATAGTAAAAGGAAGCGTAACAAAATTAAGGACAGTAGTGCTCATCAATCTGACTACTATACTCGGTCTTCTTCCGATGGCATTGACAAGGGCAAGGATGGGAGCCATAATGGCACCAATGGCAGTCGCCGTTGTAGGTGGTCTTGTTGTTGGTACGGTACTTACGCTAGTAATTGTTCCTTTGGTTTATTCTATTTTTGACGATGTGGTGCAGAGATTTGCATATAAGGGGAGTGTGTAATCAGGTATAATGAATATTATACCAGGAGGATATTATGACATCTAAAGAAAAGAGTAAGGAATACATAGAACGGGTTGAGAAATGTGTTCCCGAGATACTGAGATGTATTCATCTCTCAGTTCCAAGAGAGATTCTTGGTTTGAAATTGACAATTTCACAATCGGTTACACTTACAAGTCTTGGATATAAAAAATCCTGTAAGATGAGCGAACTTGCTGAAAGTGTGAGTATGAATATGAGCACGATGACACCCATAGTTGATTCTCTGATGTTGAAACATCTTGCTCTGCGAAGGAGAAGTAAACAGGACAGGCGTGTTGTACTTGTTCACCTTACCGAGAAAGGGAAGAAAGCGGTTAAAAGTATGAATAGATATAAGAAGAAACAGATAAAGGAAATAATAGAGTATTTCGATGAAAAGGACAGACACCATGTAATTGAAGGGTTTGAAAATATGATTAAAGCATTCAGCAGCGTGTGCAAAAAGAAGAATGGGAAGACAAAAAAGAAATAAAGCATCATCTTCTCATTTTTTGCTTGACATTCCTGTTTTTTTGACATATTATTCCGCAATGCGGAAAAAGGAGGTAATGTGAGAGTAATTAAAAAATACGCGGCGAGGAAAATGTATGATGTAGAGACCTCCAGGTTTGTTAATCTTGGAAAACTGAGAGATATGATACTTGCGGGTAACGAGATTCAAGTAATAGACAACCAAACAGGCAACGAGATTACTTCAACGGTATTGGCGCAGATTGTTTTAGAGCAGCAAAAAAAACAAGAACAGCAGACATATATTTCAGTTCCCGAGTTGTTCCGAGAATTAATAAAGAGGGGAAAGAATTCTATTCTTGACTTCTTAGAGAGACCGTTTTCAGGTTGGTTGGAATTGCTTTTTCTTAGCGAAGATAGAATGAAAGAAAGTTTTCGTAAGTTAGTAAAATCAGGGCAAGTAAGCAAGCAACAGAAAGACGAAGTGGTTAAGGGATTACTCATAAAAGTCAAAGAGAGCAGGAGGATGTTGGAATCTTTTATCAAAAATACGATTGTTCATATGAATTTTCCGACAGGGACAGAATTTGGAAAGTTGAAAAGTGAAGTGGATGAATTGAAGAAACAACTTTCTTCAATATCAGCTAATACAAATACAGAGAAGCGTTGAAGTTGTGCATAATACTCAATGAATATGAGTTCACAAGTTATGGAGAATTAATATGCTTTATTCTTTCTTGCATGTAGTTCTTAAGGTAATAGCGGTCTTTTATTTTAGACTGCAAACTGATGGTATCGAAAATATACCAAAGAGTGGTGGAGTTATTTTAGCGCCGAATCACCCAAGTGACCTGGATTCAATTATTCTTGGTACAGCAATCAATAGGCAACTTCACACAATGGGCAAGGAAGAATTGTTCAGAAGAAAGTTCGCTTCTTTTATTCTTAGAAAGATAAATGCCTTTCCTGTGAAAAGGCAGAAGTTCGACAGGGCTTCACTCAGGTGCGCACTGCAGATACTTAAGGATGGAAATGTAATTGATATGTATCCCGAGGGAACTGTGAGTAAAGACGGAACTTTGCAAGAAGCTAAATTAGGAACAGCCTTTATTGCATTGCAATCAAAAACACCTGTCATTCCGGTAGCCATAATCGGCAGTTATGGTGTGATGTCAAAAGGGATGAGATTTCCAAGGCCCCGCAAAGTGGTTGTAAAATTCGGTGAACCTATTTATTTTGATGAATATTACGATAGACCACTCAAAAAAGAAATATTGAAGATACTGAGTACACGGATAATGGGCGAAATCAAGTATTTGCTGGAATCTGAGGGAGAAGCAAAGTAGAATGTTGGTGATATTATAGCGTAGAGATTGGAAAATTGCATTTTTATTCAGTTCGCCATCTTCAGCACAGCAGCTCCCTGTATTTTACCCGCCTTAAGTAAGTTCAGAACTTTATTTGCATCCTTTAGTTTAAATACCTGAACCTCTGGTTTAATAGGAATCTTTGCGGCAAGAGGCAGGAATTCTTCCGCATCTTTTCGAGTTACATTTGCCACACTCTTTAACTGCTTTTCATTCCAGAGGTCACGAGCGTAGTTCAATTTAAGAAGGGTGTCTCTATCCGTGTTTTCCTTTCTTATTGCGTTTATGACGAACATTCCACCTTTCTCCAGCACCCTCATTCCTTCCACAATTGGGGTCCATGCAGGTGTGAAATCTATGGCACGGTTCAAGTTTTGAGGAGGATCATCGCCTGTTACCCCAACCCAATCAGCACCTAATTCCTTAGCCAATTCTTGATGTTTCTTTTGACCTGGTCGGGTGAAAACAAAAACTTTGCTCTCAGGATACTTATATTTTACTATTTGTATAATAATATGCGCAGATGCCCCGAAACCAAACAATCCAATGATTTCTCCGTTATTGATATTGGTTAATCTCAATGACCGATAACCAACAACACCTGCACACATAAGAGGTGCGGCCTCTGTATCTGAGAACGATTCTGGTATTGGATATGCAGATGTTTCAGGAACAATGATATATTCAGCATAACCACCGTTTGCATCCCTTCCGGTTGCTTTGAACTCCGCACATAGATTTTCATAACCCCCAAGGCAGAAATTGCACCTTCCACAACTCGAGTAAAACCATGCAATGCCAACTCGGTTACCGAGTTCAAATTTGTTTGACCCTGAGCCCAGTTTTTCCACCTTTCCAACAATCTCATGACCTAAGATAATTGGCAGTTTCGGGGGAGAAGTTCTTCCTTCGATTTCATCCAACTCTGTATGACACACGCCGCAGGTAGAGACCTTTACAAGAATTTCTTTCGGTCCCGGTTCTGGGATTGGCAGCTCAACCAGTCGTAATGGTTCCGGATTCTCTTCAAGGGTAGCTACGTTTTGAAGTATTTGAGCCTTCATCGTTCTTGCTCCTTTTTATCGTCATTCCCGCGCCTCTTCTTGTCATTCCCTTTTCGCCTCTTTGTCATTCCCGCGCAAGCGGGAATCCATAACGGGAGTACTACGGCACTGCTCGCCCAATTGCTATTTTCTCATACTGCTTACTGTACCGGGGGTTGCTCCAGTAGTAGTAGTCGTTATCCTTGCTGAACCAGATGATACCTTTGCCCACACCGGTTGAACAGGATACATTATCCTCATCTGTGTTACGTGTGTCATCGCTGTGGGGCTTGCTTGTTGCATCTGCCACATAAACCCAGTAGGTATTTGTATCTACGGTGGATTGATGCGGCTTTGAGTATGTTACCATAACATGACCAGTACTATTGGAATTTTCGTCTTCATCCTTGTAAGCGATAATATCCCCTGGTTCCGCTCTTGAAATATTTTCAATGCTAATCCAGCCATCTCTTGGTTTGTCGGAAGACAAATTATGGGAAAATTCATAGTAGTCTACTGCACGGGGATATGAATATTTCATGGAATCATAGGGGATAGCATTGTAATGTTCCTTTGCAGCATTTTCCAGAACATAACCTACAAACCCGGAACAATTGCAGATATATACGGCTTCATCCTCAGATATAAATCGTTTCTTGTAATAAGCAGTAAAACCTTCCCTCTCTTCCATATTAAGAAGGATACGACTTGTCTCTTTGAATATAGCTTCTGATGGAGCGGTTACACCAATCTCTGAATCGAAGAGATTCTTATTGTGCAAATTCTCTGATTGCTTTACAGAACACCCAGTCGCGCACATCACAATTGTTATTGTTACTATTAGAAGTAGAATTGTTTTTTTCATTTATCAGACTCGGTTATCTCATCACAATAAACATGTTATACCAAAAAGAACATTAAATCAAGTGTAAAAAGAAATTTACAAAAAGGGGGATTAAGGGATGTGTCCTATAATTCTGAGCATGGTAGCCGAAAGCTTTAGCTTGCGAGGTTTGTCATTCTGAGTAATCTTTTCCATATTGACCCCATTAGATGTCCCTGTCCCGTTAGATGCTTGCTATCTAATGAGATACTATCTAATGGGGTTGACCAGGGAAGAATCTGCTTATCAAAGGACCAGATTGTAAAGAAACAATTTCTATTTTTCAGCCTGACCCCGTGTCTTGTGTATGACCCCGTGTCTTGTACTATTTTATCTATATAGAACAAAGGCAAGCAAAAAGCCATATATGATGCCTGCTATAATCTCAATAGGTGTATGGCCAATGAGCTCTATAAGTTTTTCTTCAGAGAATTTGCCTTTTTTATTAATTTCATCCAAAATTTTATTAAGAACGGTTGCCTGCTGTCCGGCAGCTTTCCTTAATCCGGCTGCGTCGTATATCACAAGAAAACTAAAAAATATGGTTACCGCAAATATTGCCGAAGTGCATCCTGTTTTTAATGCTATAATTAGAGAAAGAGAGGTAACTGCAGCTGAATGAGAACTCGGTATACCCCCCATCTCAAATAATCTCTTAAAATTAATCTTTTTGTGAACAACATAATATAAAAATAGTTTTATAATTTGTGCGCTAATTCCGCTTAAAGCAGGTATGAAAATCAGCTCGGAAGTTTTCCAAACATTCATTAATAGTCCTTTGTTATTATGAAGATTTAGCTATCTTTCAAATTTTTGCCTTATATGTTGATATTATCTAAGAAATATTTTTTCTTAATGCTTATGTGTGGAGAAAAACTATTTTCTGAATACACTATGCGGTTCGCCGTCCTATTATTTTTATTCCTTATCATAGTTTGGTACTATAACGGAAAAACGAATAGAATTCAAGAAGAATTTAAAGTTATTTGGAGTCCCCTCTAAACAATTTCTAATTTCTGATTTCCATTATGGAAGATTTTTCTTCTTGACTTTGTCTCTAATTCTTGATATTATTGATTAGTAAAATGAAAAAATATAAAATCAAAATAAACAAAGGACAGAGTGGAAAGACAGAGGTAACCGTTCCATATAATCCAACATATATTAAAAAACTCAAAGGTATAAAAGGACACAGATGGGATCCAGAGCAAAAGTGCTGGACATTTCCTAATTCTGATGATGTTATAAAAAAGCTCTTTGATATTTTTAAGGGCAAGGACCTCCGGGTAGATCCATCTTTAAGACAAGGAAAAGAAGATAATGTCTTTGAGGATTTGCGAAAAGAGATGGTATCAAGAAAGTACAGTCCAAAGACAATCAAAGCCTATATTCATTATAATAAAGATTTGGTGAAATTTATCGGCAAGGATTCTGGTAGCATCGTAGAAAAAGACATCAAGGATTACCTTTTTTATCTCGCGGAAGAAAAGAAAGTTGCTACCTCAACCTTAAATTCAGCCATTAATGTCTTGAAATTTTATTATGGAACAGTTCTGAAAAGGAGATTTACTTATGATATAAAGCGGCCCCGCAAGGACAAGAAATTACCGGTAGTATTAAGCAAAGAAGAAGTAACAAGGATCTTATCCGCCGTTGACAATATCAAGCATAAGGCAATATTAATGTTAGTTTATTCAGCAGGCTTACGAGTAAGTGAGGTAGTGAAACTCAAGCCAAAAGATATTGATTCTGAGAGAAAATTGGTTTTAATCAATGGAGCCAAAGGAAGAAAAGACAGATGTACCATACTCTCAGAAGTGGCATTACAGACATTGAGAAAATACTGGGATAAGTACAGACCTAAAGTATGGTTATTTGAGGGAGAGAAGGAAGTGAAACATATAACAATAAGGTCGGTCTAAAAGGTATTTGAAAAATTTTGTAAAGTAGGAAAGATTAAAAAAATAGGTGGGAATACATAGTTTACGGCACTCTTTTGCTACTCATTTACTGGAGTCAGGGACAGATTTGCGGTATATACAGGAACTTTTGGGGCATAAGAGTAGTAAAACGACAGAAATATATACGCATGTGAGCAAGAGAGACTTAGGGAAAATAATAAGCCCATTAGATAAAATGGGGAAAGTAGGTAGTATCAAGAAATCCGAACATCCATAGGGAGGTATATACGAACCAGGTTCAGATATACCTCCATTTTGGCAGTATATACGAACCAAGTTCGTATATAAACAAGTTAAGCGAAATTTTTGAATCGCCTTTATAAGAACTTAAGGAAGATGAAAGAGTTAAACATGAAAGCTTTAATACTTGCCGCTGGAGACGGTGGCAGATTGGGCAACTTAACTAAAAATAAACCCAAGCCCCTGATTCAACTTTTGGGTTTGTCTTTGATCGAAAGAGTAATCTTAACCGTAAAGCAAGTCGGTGTTGACGAATTCGTAATAGTTATTGGCTATCTTGGAGATAAAATAAAAGAGAAATTAGGTGATGGAAATAGGTACGGAGTAAAAATAACTTACATTGAAAATGAAGGGTGGCAAAAAGGAAATAGTGTTTCTGTTTCAAAGGCTAAAGAGTTATTTAATGAAAATTTTATTCTGTTGATGTCAGACCATATATCTGATGTTCGAATTTTTAAGGAGCTTATCAATTATGATACAAGAAGTTCAGTCGTTTTAACTGTTGATAGGAGGGAACATCTGCCTGGAGATACAAAGGTTCTGGAGAAAGAAGGAAGAATTGTCGATATCGGTAAAAATATAGAAGAATCAAATTGTATAGATACCGGCATCTTCTTGTGCTCCCCCAAAATATTTTCTTATATTGAAGATGCAGTAAAAGAAGGCAATACTGAGCTTGCACATGGTATTGCTAAGGCCGCTGAAAGTAGAGATGCTGAAATATTCGACATTACGCAAATTAATAGCTATATCCCAAGCATGCGAAAGGAGATTAAACCTTTCTGGATAGATATTGATACAAAGGAGGAGTTAATCAGAGCAAAAAAGCTTCTAATTGAGAATGCCTGTAAAGGAAGAAATGACTTGCTTGCAACTTATGTGAATAAGCCAATAGAAAATTTTATTGTAAGCAGGTTGGCAAATACGCAGATTACTCCAAACCAGATCACTATACTAATAAATATAGTTGCTTATATATCCACATTTTTATTCCTCAAAGGATACCTATTGTTTGCTTCCCTTCTCACCTTTATCGTTTCCTTTATGGATGGAGTAGATGGGAAACTTTCAAGAGTGAAAATAGCTTCTTCAAATATTGGAAAAATGGAGCACGCCTTCGATTTTCTTTTTGAGCATTCATGGTATATCGCCTTAGCTATCTATCTATCAGGAGATTATGGAATATCACCGATTTTGCTGTGCACTTTTATAGTTCTCTTTGATAGTTTTTCTCATTATTGCGGACAAGCATTTGGGAAAGGGATTAAGAGCCGTCCGTTGGCGGACTACGGGCGAACTGAGCAGCTATTCAGAAAGTTTGATGGCAGGAAGAACAGCTACATAATCTTTATCTTAATAGGTATTTTATTAAATGCACCTTTTTTGTCATTAGTTGCAATATTCGTATGGTCATTGGTCAGTGCTATATTTTATTCTTCAAGAACTGTAAAACATCTCCCTGTAAAAATCGTGGGGTCAGGCTGAAAACTGAAAAATAGCGTAAGAAATGCAATGATACTCTGGATTTCTGTTGCGGTGAAATAACAGTTTGCGGGAAATAGGACATTTTTGCTTTGCCAAAACTAAACTAAACTAAACACCTACGGGGTTGGTCATTAAAATCGCAAAGGCAAGCGAGGTCTATAATCAAAAAATGAGATATATTAGTTACACACCCCTAAATTGCTCTTTTTGAAAAACTAGGGAAAAACTAAGGACAGCGACTATTTTTCCTGTCAAGTAAGATTTCTATAGGTTAGGACTCATCTTCGATGCTGATAACGCATATTTCAGACTGTCATGCAAGAAATAAAGACTCAGCCTCGATAAACCGTGAAGTTGTGTTCTGGTAGGAAATCAAAATCCTTTTCAAGCAGATATCCTGCTTCTTTCATCTCGTGAATGATGACTTCTTTTGCAATATGGTGACCGAACATGCTATGGAAGGAGAAAGATTTCTTTTTCTTATACTCTATTATGACTATTCTGCCATTTGGTTTCAGAAAATTCTTGAGATTCCCGAAATACTGCACTCGATTTTGTATATGGTGGGTAACATCACGCATAAAGATGAAATCCAGACTTCCTGCAGGTATGGGAAGGTGGTTTTCTGCTACCAATATAGGAATAATATTACTCACTCCTCGTTCCTCTGCGATGTCTTTGATAAATTTCAGAAAATTCGAGTTTGTATCAACCGGATAAACTTTCCCATTTTTGCCCACTGCTTCGGCAAATCTCAGGGAGAAATAGCCTCCGCCTGAGCCAATATCGGCAATATTCTGAGTCTCTTTCAATCCCATAGATTCGATAATCTGGTCGGGCTTGTTTTTTGGGTCCGAAGCCTTTTTATTGAACATTTTTGCTTTAGAGTTTTTCATTCGAAAGCGATTTGCCTCTCACTAATTTCATCTTCTTCTCTCTATTCCACCCCTTTATCTGTTTTTCTCGCTTCATTGCTGAAGAAATGTTAGCACATTTCTCTGAGTATACAAGTTTTACAGGGTGGCGATATTCCGTGTACTTACAGGCTTTACCTGCATTGTGATCTCTTAATCTTTGCGCAAGATTGCGGCTAATTCCCACATAGAAAGATTTGTCTTTGCATTCAACAATGTAGAGATAACACATAGAAGTATTTAGCCCTTCGTCACTTCGTTTCCGGAGACCAGTCTTTCGCTCATTTCATTCGCTCAGGACTAACCCTTCTTTCATTTCATTCGCTCAGGACTAACCCTTCTTTCATTTCATTCGCTCAGGACTAACCCTTCACTCATTTCATTCGCTCAGGACTAACCCTTCACTCATTTCATTCGCTCAGGACTAACCCTTCACTCATTTCATTCGCTCAGGACTAACCCTTCACTCATTTTATTCGCTCAGGACTAACCCTTCACTCATTTTATTCGCTCAGGACTAACATTTTTACGAAAATCGAAGATTTTCTAAAATGTTAGCTCCTCAGGTAGGACTCGAACCTACGACATCCTGATTAACAGTCAGGCGCTCTTCCAACTGAGCTACTGAGGAACTTTTTATTTGTCTATGTATATATCAAGTTAAGAAATTTGTCAAGAGGAATTTAGCAGGTTCTTGAACACTGTGTATTTTGCCCTTTTTGGGTGATTTTCAAAGTCAAATTTTGCTTGACATATATTAGAAACTATGTTAGAAAAGGCTGATTAAAGCATAAAGTGGAGGTGAAATGGCTGTCGATTTTGTAAATAAAATAATAAAAACTGAGAAAGAAGCGGATGAAATAAGGAGAAAAGCTACGCTCAATGCAGAAAAACAAGCTGCCAAAGCAACGGAGCAAGCAAATGAATTGATCGCTGCTGCTATGGCTGAGCGAGAAGGCGAACTTGAAAAAGCTGTAAAAGAAGCACAGAAGGAAGCCATAGAAGAACTTGCCAAAATGAGGGTAAAACAAACAAAAATAATCAGAGATATTGATTCTAAGGGAAAGAAGTCTTTCGATAAAGGTGTTAGGATGGTGGTCAAGGAGATTCTGGGTTAATGGGCATAGCTCGCATGAATAAGGTTTCGATTGCCGTTCACTCTTCGGAAAGAGACGCAGTTTTGAAGCATCTTCAAAACTTGTCTGCCCTGCATATTGTGAAGGTTGAGGAAGAAAACCAGGAAAAGGACCAAAGAACTCAGGATGAATTAATGATAAGGGAACTTGAATCGAGACTGAATCGACTTGATGATACGATTTCATTCGTAAAGGGATTTGTCAAAGGAGGAGGTTTCCTGCAAGGATTATTGCCACAGAAGTTGTCCGTTTCTGAGCAAGAGTATAAAGAGACTATGGAGGGATTTGACTTCGAAAAGGTAACGGAGAGAGTAAAAAGGCTCGATACCCAGATGTCCCAGTTAAAATCAGAGAAAGAACGCCTTGTGGCAAGATATGATATTGTAAAACCCTGGATTGCATTGAATACAGAGATAGAACTATTGAAGCCCACAAAAACAGCTTTTTTGATCCCGGGTAGGATTAACAAAAGACTTTACAATGCGGAATTTAAAAAAAAAGCATTTGATGTGGGTCTGGAGATACAAGAAGTTGATGAGTCAAAGAATGAACTGTTTGCTATTATTCTTTTCCATAAGAATGATGAAGAGGTTTGCAGAAAATTGTTTGATGATGTGAACTTCATTGCGGAGGATTTTAGAGGTCTGGAAGGAAATCCGCAGATGATTTGTGATAAGACTGCAGAGCGGTTTGAGGAGATAGACGGAGAGATCGACGAACTCTCAGAAAAGGGGAAACAATTCACAGAATTTTACGAAAAGCTGCTGATTCTTTACGACCACACGATTGATGAGGTTTCTCGATTGAATACGGTAAAGGAGGGTGTGAAAACAAGAACTTCATACATAATAGAAGGTTGGGTTGAAGCTAAGAGGAAGAAGGAACTTGTCAAGATGGTAGACGGTTACGACGCGGTGGAAATGTTTGATGCAAAGCCTCGAGAGAAGGAGAAACCACCTGTGAAATTGGTAAACAGAAAGGTTTTCAAACCTTTCGAAATCGTTACCGAACTTTATGGCATGCCAAGATATTCCGAATTGGATCCCACCCCTTTGTTAGCCCTTTTCTTTGCGCTTTTCTTCGGGCTCTGTCTTACGGATGCAGGATATGGCGTAGTGCTTGCGCTCATTGCGTTGTTTCTGATGAAGAAAATGCCCGGGGGAAGAAAATTTCTCTGGCTAATTTTCATCGGTGCCGTCTTTACAATCATTGAGGGTGCTTTGCTTGGCGGTTGGTTTGGAAACCTCTTCAAAGGAACATACCTTGATCAAATCTTAAAATCTATTATGATTTTTGATCCGATGAAATCATATTTCGTGTTCTACAGACTGGCACTCGTCTTTGGAGCTATTCAGATTTACTGGGGATTAATTATCAAGCTTTATGAAGAAATAAGAAGCAAGAATTATGCCGATGCCCTTATTGAAGCAGTCGTTTGGCTCGTCGTTCTCACGTCAGGGCTTATCATGCTTTTTGCTTCAGATTTTTGTATACAGCTGAACCTTTCATCAAGAAGATTGCTCCCTGTAATTTTAGTAAAGCCCTCATTTGCTGTTTTCGTTTTTTGTGCGTTAATTGTAGTCATCTTCGGAGCACGAAAGGAAAAAAACCCAGTCTTCAGACTCTTTCTCGGTGTATTACGATTCACCATTCTTGGAGGTATATTCTCCTATCTTGGTGACTTTCTTTCATATATCAGGTTAATGGCTCTTGGACTTGTAACTGCAGGAATTGCAGGAGCTATTAATGATATCGCAAGAATGACACTTGGCATTCCCATTGTGGGGGTTATCATATTTATTATTATTCTCATCGGTGGTCATCTCTTCAATTTAGGGATAAATACCCTTGGTGGTTTTGTGCATACTTTAAGGCTGCAGTATGTTGAATTCTTCCAGAAATTCTTCACAGGGGGAGGAGAAGCCTTCAGCCCATTACGAAGAAACGAAAAGCATATTGTGCTAAAACAAGCATAGTTAATTTACTAAAAGAGAATGAATCTTAATTTCGGGAAAAAACGTTCATTAAAAGTAAAGGAGGTTACATGGATGGAGTAGCAATTGCAATTGCTGGTAGCGCTATGGCTGCATTCCTTGCTGGAGTCGGGTCAGCAATAGGTATTGGCATTGTTGGTCAGCAAGCAGCAGGAGTACTCAGTGAAGACCCGGAAAAATTTGGAAGCCTTTTCCTCCTCGTTGTTCTACCTGGAACACAGGGATTCTATGGTTTCCTTGCCTCCATGCTCGCTATGGGAAAAATAACACCAGATATAACCATGATTGATGGATGGCGTATTCTCTTTGCCTGTCTTCCTATCGCAATAGCCGGCTTAATCTCAGCTATACACCAGGGAAAAGTTTGTGCTGCTGGTGCAAACCTGGTTGCGAGGAGAGCTGACCAGGCAATGAAAGGAGTAATGTACGCAGTTATGGTAGAAACATATGCAGTCCTGGGATTAATTATAACTATTTTCTTGTTGGCTAAAGTTTAGAAAGCAATTTTCGCGTAAAAATAACATAATTTTCTTGAAAATGGATAATAAATCATAAACGTTCAACATCAATCAAGGAGGTAATTCATTGGCAGATAGCAGAATCAGAGAGAAGATACTAAAAGATGCAGAAGATGATGCCGAAGGAATAGCAGGTGAAGCAAAGGAAAAAACAAGGGAAATACTTTCCAGAGCAAGAGCGGAAGAAACGAATATCAGGAAAGAAACAAAGGAACTTTGTAATGATGCAAAGAGAAGGGAATTGGAACGAAGGCTTTCGGAAGCAAGGATGCAGAATAGATCGCAGGTTCTTGGCGAAAAAAGAAAAATCATTGACTCTGTTTTCTCTGAAGTAAAGACGAGAATACTATCGCTTAAGAAGGATGACTATATAAGATTTATTTCAAATATGATAACCGAAGAAGTCAAAAGTGGAAAATTCACCCTTGTTCTTTCCACAAATGATGTTAAAAGATTAGGTGGAGAAATTCCGAAGAAAATTCTTGCAGAATTAGATTGCAAAGGTGAGGTGGGAACAGAATCTGAAAATTTCGACGGAGGATGCATCGTCAAGAAAGATACATACGAATTCAACGCAACTGTAGATACGATCCTTGGAAGAATCAAAGAGAAAATGGAAGGAGAACTTGCGAAAATCCTATTTTATTGAAAATATCAGCAGTCTATGGATTCGGAAAAGGCTCATGATAAAAGATTCGAAACCAGGAGATTCTGAAATTGAAGGAACATTAGGTCTATGATTGAATTTAAACCTCAAGTTAAATATGCCTACTCTACCGGAAGGGTAAGAGTATTGGAGACAAAATTACTTTCCAATGCAAAGGTTGATAGAATGATTGAAAGTCCAACTATAAGCGATGCACTTGTTTACCTCGAAGATACTGCATATGATGACACCCTGGGGGAGATAAGAGACCCATCAAGATATGAAGAAATGGTCAAAGAAGAGAAAAAGCTTTTGGCAAGATTGATGGGAAAATTGATATTTGATTCTGAGATAATAGATTTACTTAAAGTAACGTATGATTTCGTAAACTTAAAGATGCTCATAAAGGGTAGATTAACGGGAATGGATACATCCAGTATGTTGTCGGTGTTTGGTACAATCCCGCTTTCTATTATGAAACAGGCTTTCGAGACGGAGAATTTCAACTTTTTGCCTGCATTTGCAGGGGAGGTTACTGGCGAAGCAATTGCACATCATTACATTAATAAGGACCTTAAGACCACAGAATTTCTTATTGACGGTTATGAATATAATTATAAGCTTTCTTTAGCAGGTAAATCCAAAATTCCTTTTCTGTCATACTATGTTAGAACGAAAATCGATCTCGTGAACATTTCTACTTTCTTAAGAATTAAGTATTTCCATACATCGGAGGATTATGATGATGTCCTGATAGGCGGCGGAGAATTGCCGAAAGGTTTTTTCTTGAAAATGGTCGGAGAGCCCATTGAAACAGTATCCTCCTTCTTCAGTAACACACCCTATGCAAAAGTTGTTCTTGACAGCGTCAGAGATATTGTTGAGAAGGGTTCTTTCTCCACGCTTGATAGAGAAGCTGATAATTTGATAATGCGTATTATGCAGCTTACACGGTATGTTACTTTTGGTATCGAACCAGTAGTTGCGTACTTCATAGCAAGGCAGCAAGACCTTAATATAGTGAAGATGATACTCGTTGGAAAGCTGAATGAGATACCTGCTGAACGGATGCGTGAAAGAATACCTGTAACATTTAATTGATATATAAGATGAAAGGTAAAATAGCTGCAGTTGGAGAAAGGGATATTATCGAACCTTTGAAAATGGTGGGGATTGATATATATCCAGTCAGTAAAGACAATGTGAAAGAGGTTTTTGCGAAAGTCGTAGATAAAGAATATTCTATTGTTTTGATTGGAGAAGACAGCATAGAAGGTATGGAATCTCTTTTTTTGAAATTATCCTTAAAGCCAACGACAAGTATAGTCCCGATACCTGGTAAGGGCAAAAGCAAAGGTTTTGCTTATAATAGATTGAGAGAAACAATAAAGAGGGCAGTTGGGACTGATATATTGAAAGAAGAAAAATGAAGAAAAGTGCATTCCCTAACGCATTTCCCATAAAAATACTTGCAGATAAATGTACTCTCTGTGGCATATGTGTTGATTCTTGTCCGGTAGCTGCAATGGCAGAAGAAGACGGGAAGATATTGATCGATGAAAATCTTTGCACGATATGTGGAGTGTGTTCTACAGTTTGTCCCGAAGATGCAGTCGCAATCGAGAGGGAAAAGGAGAGCAAGACAGATCTGGAAGAATATAAAGGGGTTTGGGTTTTTGCCGAGCAAAAAAAAGGAAAGGTGGAGCCCGTGGTTTTTGAATTACTCGGCAAGGGAAAAGAACTTGCAGGCAAATTGGAATGTGAACTTTCGGCAGTTCTGCTTGGGAATGGGGTTATAGGGGAAACCGACATACTCTTTGGAAAAGGTGCGGATACAGTTATATTGGTAGATCAACCTGAACTTGAGCATTTCCTTCCCGAGCCATACTCAAAGGTTTTAAGAGAACTTGCTGTGGAATACAAGCCGGAGGTGATTTTAGCAGGTTCAACAACTATCGGACGCTCGCTTTTTGGGAGATTATCGGTAGCTTTAAGAACAGGTTTGACTGCGGATTGCACGGAACTCGATATAGACGAAGAAGACCGAAAACTTATCCAGACAAGACCGGCATTTGGTGGAAATATTATGGCAACAATCATAACACCAAATACAAGACCGCAGATGGCTACTGTAAGACACAAGGTTATGAAGGAGTTACCTCTCGATAAGGAGAGAAAAGGAAAGGTTATCAAAAAGAGTTTCTCGGACGATGTTACTAACTCAAGGAGTAAATTCATAGAGTATGTTGAAGACGTTTCTCAACAGATTAAATTGACAGAAGCCGACATAATTGTTTCTGGCGGGCGTGGGCTTGGTTCTCCGGAGCATTTTGACCTTATAAGATCCCTTGCAGATGTGCTTGGTGGAGCGGTTGGAGCTTCAAGACCTGTCGTTGATGAAGGGTGGATTCCTTACTCACACCAGGTTGGGCAAACAGGGAAAACCGTTTCTCCAAAGTTATACATAGCTGCCGGGATTTCGGGTTCTGTGCAGCATCTTGCGGGAATGCAATCGGCAGATGTCATTGTTGCCATCAACAAAGACCCCGATGCAGCGATTTTCAAGATTTGTGATTTCGGAATAGTTGGAGACCTTTTTGAGGTTGTTCCGGAACTAACCAGTAAGTTGAAAGAGGTGCTCAAGCGATGAGAAGCACTTTACTAAAGTGGGATATTAACTCGCTTAAACAGGGAGATAATCATTTCAATCTTTCCATAAAGGCAGAGAGCGTTGGGCTAAATAAAAAGGTGATTGAAGAAAACATAGAAGGTGAAATCAATCTAAAAAAGAAGGGAAACAAGATTGAACTCGAAGGTACACTTTTGTTTGCATTGACACTCGAATGTGCGCGATGTTTTGAAACATTCCAGATAAACAAGAAAGAAGAGATGCATACGTTTTTCCTCAAAATGATTGAACATTCTCAAAGAGAGAAGATAAAGCTTTCCACAACGGATAATTCGGTGGAGTATACGGAAGACGGTATGATAGATATAGCCCCATTGGTCTATGATGCAGTAAGTTTGTTGATTCCTATGAAACCACTATGTAACTTGGACTGCAAAGGGTTATGCCCCGTGTGCGGTACTAATTTGAACAGAGAGCATTGTGAGTGCAGGAACGAGAAAGTTGACCCAAGATGGGAGCCCTTGAAAAAACTATTAAGATAGAAATAGGAGGATAAATGGCTTTACCAAAACGAAGACAGTCAAAAACAAGAGGGAGAAAAAGAAGAACACACTGGAAGGCTTCTTTCCCTCAACTCGTAAAATGTGCGCACTGCCACAGTTTAAAACTGCCTCACAGGGTTTGTCAGAACTGTGGGTATTATAAGGGTAGAGAAGTAATCAAGATAAAAGAGAAATGATGCGTATCGCAGTCGATGCTATGGGGGGTGATAAGGCTCCTATTGTCAATGTATCCGGTGCCATTGAGGCGGTCAAGGAAGCCCGTGACCTAAACATTATTTTCACAGGTAAGGAAACAGTAATCAGAGATTGTTTTTTAGAGCTAAATGAATCAGACGAGAATTTCGAGATTGTAAATGCTTTACAGGTCATAGAAGCACACGAAAAACCGGTTGATGCCTTCCGAAAGAAAAAGGATTCATCAATTGCAGTTGGAATAAAATTGCTTAGAGAGAAAAAGGTTGATGCTTTTGTTAGTGCCGGCAATACAGGTGCTGTTGTTGCTTTTTCTGTTCTTACTCTTGGACGACTGAAAGGTGTTTCAAGACCCGCTCTCTCGAGCTTTTTCCCGACTGATTCTGGTTGTACCCTGGTTCTCGATGTGGGAGCCACATCTGACACAAAGGCAATAAATCTCTTGCAGTATGCTATTATGGGTTCAATCTACTTCGAGAAGATTATTGGCAAGGAGAATCCGGAAGTTGGACTTCTCAGTATCGGTGAAGAAAGCACAAAAGGCAAGGGATTAACTCATGAAGCGTTCGAACTGATAGATAAAAGCGGCTTGAACTTTATTGGCAATGTCGAAGGAAATGATATTCTCTTTGGAAAAGCCGATGTTGTTGTAGCCGATGGATTTGTTGGAAATGCAATTCTGAAGTTTGGTGAAAGTATTGTACATACAATTGCAGATGCAATCAGGGGAGCTGTAAAGACGAATTTGCGATATAAATTAGGAGGGATACTTCTTAAACCTGCGATTAAAGGACTATTCAACAAGATGAGCTATGAAGAGTATGGTGGAGCGACTCTTCTTGGTGTAAATGGAATTACGATAATTTCGCATGGTAGGTCGAATCCAAGGGCTATCAAGAATGCAATACTTACGGCACGGAAAAATGTGACAGAGAAGGTGAATGATATAATTAGCCAGAAACTTGAAGATATAAATATGAAGGGTAATAATGGGTAAGATTGCCTTTATTTTTCCTGGACAGGGTTCCCAGTATGTCGGTATGGGCAAAAGCATTTACGAGAAGTTTGAAGAAGCAAAAGCAATCTACGATAAAGCTGAAAAAATACTTGGGATTCCACTTGAGAGAATCAGTTTTGAAGGACCTTTAGAAGAGCTAACAGAGTCAAAGAACGCTCAGGTGGCAATACTTGTTCACAGTTATGTAATTTATTCCATTATTAGTAACAGCATCCGGCCCGATGCAGTTGCAGGTCATAGCCTGGGTGAGTACTCTGCAATTCTTGCATCTGGAGCAATAGGTTTCGATGATGTATTACATTTAACTCGATTAAGAGGAGAGTTGATGTCTCGAGCTGGAGAAGTATCGCCAGGAACTATGGCTGCAGTTATCGGGCTTGAACCTGAGAATGTAAAGGCAATATGCTCTGAACTTGCTGGAAAGGGGGTTATCAATCCTGCGAATTATAATTCATTATCACAGACAGTAATTACTGGCGAGATTTCCCTGATACGCGAAGCTATGGAGATGGCAAAGGCAAGGGGTGCAAAGAGAGTAATCGAACTCAAAGTTAGCGGAGCGTTTCACTCGAAACTTATGGAAGATGCTTTTATTCCATTCAAGAAGGTTTTGTTGAAACAAGAATTCAGCAGGCCCGAAATTCCTGTAGTTATGAATGTAACGGGTGATGTTGCACATAATGAAAAAGAAATAAGAGATAACCTCTCAGAACAGATTCTTAACCCTGTGCAATGGATCAAGACAATTTTTACACTGGACGAAATGGGGGTCGACACCTTTATGGAGATAGGTCCAGGGAAGGTTCTTACGGGTCTTGTAAGGAGAATAATAAAGGATGCCAAAGTCAGGAATGTTAATAATGCAGAAACACTGCAGAAATTTAAGGAAGAATTAAAGCTGTAAAGGATAAAATGACTTTCAGCCATTAACTAACAATGGGGTAAAGATGAAGGTAGCAATAATTACAGGTGGCGCAAGAGGTATCGGAAAAGAAATTGCTGTAAAACTTGCCTCTTTGAATAATAATATTGCAATTTGGGATATAATTGATGAAGGAGAAAAATCAGCGGAAGAGATAAGTGAATCTTTCGGAGTAAAAGCGAAGTATTACAGAGTTGATGTTTCAGAGTATGAAGAGGTAACGGGAATGGTCAAAAAAGTGCTTGACGATTTTGATAAAATAGATATAATAGTCAATAATGCTGGAATCACACGCGATGGATTATTGTTAAGAATGAAACTTGATGAGTGGCAGATTGTGTTGAATGTAAATCTTAACGGATGTTTTAACTGTACGAAGGCAGTGCTTAAAACAATGGTTTCCCATAAATGGGGGAGAATCATCAACATATCCTCTGTTGTTGGGATAACTGGCAATTTTGGTCAGTGCAATTATGCAGCATCTAAGGCTGGCATAATAGGTTTTACAAAAAGCGTAGCAAAGGAGGTGGCAAAAAGAAATATTACGGTAAATGCAGTTGCACCGGGTTTTATAGAAACAGAAATGACTGTTTCGCTCCCAGGTGAAGTGAAGGAATCGTACATTAAACAAATACCCGTTAACAGAATGGGAAAACCAGCTGATATTGCAAACGTAGTTGCATTTCTCTCATCAGATGAGGCTGCATATATAACTGGTCAAGTTCTCAATGTTGACGGTGGAATGGTTATGTGATTATGACGGGAAATTTAACCCAGCAAAAAGGAGGAGTTAATGTCGCAGTTCGATGAAGTCAAAAAGATAATTTGTGAACAGCTTGGTGTTGAAGAAGGAGCTGTTACGGAAGAGGCACGCTTCATTGAGGATCTTGGTGCCGATTCTCTTGATACCGTTGAACTTATAATGGCTTTCGAGGACAAATTCGAAATTGAGATTCCTGATGAAGAAGCGGAAAAATTGACAACCGTTGGCGCAGCTGTGAAGTTTCTCGACACGAAGATGAGTGAAAAGTAATAACCTTATTTTCTTTAAAAAGGAGTTAATAAAGAGTCGTGATTGCGTATTAGGAAGTAAAACCGTGCAATCAAAAGGAAAGAAATGGAAAGAAGAGTAGTTATTACTGGTTTGGGAATTATAACACCGATTGGGAATAACAAGGAGGTTTTCTGGAACAATTTGGTGAAAGGAACAAGCGGTGTTGCTCGGGTAACCAGATTTGATGTGTCAGATTATTCGAGCAAAATTGCAGGAGAGATTAAGAATTTTGACCCCCAAGATGTTATTGAAAGAAAGGAACTTAAGAGAAAAGACCTTTTCTGTCAATATGCTCTTGTTTCGGCCAATCAAGCGGTCATAGATGCAGGCATAGAGCTTGAGAAAGAGAATCTTGAAAGAGTCGGTGTTATTGTGGCATCGGGTATTGGAGGACTTTCGACCTGGGAAGAGCAGCACAACAGATTACTCAGCAAAGGACCTTCAAGGATAAGTCCGTTCTTTATTCCATCGATGATTGTGAACACGGCAGCAGCTTCGATTGCAATAAAGTTTGGATTCAAGGGACCCAATTTCGCAACATCGAGTGCCTGTGCATCGAGTGGTCATGCCATTGGAGAAGCTTACGAGACAATAAAATCAGGAAGAGCGGATGTGATGTTAACGGGTGGTTCTGAAGCGACGATAACCCCGCTTGCTCTTGCAGGTTTCTGTGTGATGAGGGCACTCTCAACAAGAAACGATGAGCCCGAGAAGGCGTCAAGACCTTTTGATAGGGAGAGGGATGGTTTTGTTATGAGCGAGGGTGCCGGGATTTTAGTTCTTGAAGAACTTGAGCACGCAAAGATAAGAAGAGCACATATATACTGTGAATTTATAGGATATGGAGCTTCGGATGATGCTTTCCATATTACGGCACCAGACGGGGAAGGAAGAGGAGCCGTGCTGTCAATGGGAACGGCAATAGAGAATGCAAGATTGAATGTTGCAGATATAGATTATATAAATGCTCATGGGACTTCGACACCGCTTAACGACAAAATCGAAACAAAAGCAATAAAATCTCTTTTTGGCGAGCGAGCGAGAAAGATCGCAGTGAGTTCAAACAAGTCAATGATTGGTCACATGCTTGGAGCATCTTCGGCTAGCGAACTCATAGCAACGGTTCTAACTATAAAAAACAATATAGTCCCTCCCACAATCAATTATGAGTTTCCTGATCCTGACTGCGACCTGGACTATGTTCCAAACGAGGCAAGGGAATTAGTTGTCAAAACTGCCATCTCAAATTCCTTTGGATTTGGGGGGCACAATGCAACGCTTGTTCTCAAGAAGTTTTCAGGATAAGCTGTTCAGTGAAGAAACTTGTTTTAAAAGGTTGGTCTTGTTGATTGCTCCATTAGAGGAATTAGATGTTGAAACTTAAGAATAAGCTGGGAGTTGAACCCAGCGAAATTACGCACTTCGCAGAAGCAATGACACACGGTTCGTGTGAGGGAAAACAGAATAACAGAAAACTTGCATTCCTTGGCGATGCGGTTCTTGGACTTGCGGTAAGTCAGTACATACTCGAGAGGGATGCATTAATTACAGTTGGAGATATGACAGAAAAAAGGGCATTCGTTGTAAATTCTCATTTTCTCTTCTTAAAGGCAATAGATTGGCAATTAAACAGTTTTATAAGACTGGGAAAAGGGGAAAGACAAACGGGTGGAGAAACGAAGGAGAATATACTTGCCGAATGTGTTGAAGCGCTTATTGGAGCCATCTTCCTTGATTCTGGATATGAGAAAGCAAGAGAATTCGTGGAAAAGAATATTATTCCCAAGAGGATTGAAATAGATGATTGGAATTTCAAGGGAAGATTGCAGGAATTTGCTTTGAGTGAGGGAATGGGTCTCCCCAAATATATTACCAAAAAGAAATCGGATGAGGAGCATTCGGTATTTTTCACAACGGAAGTTTCAGTTAATGGGAAGATTCTTGCACAGGGATATGGAAGGAGCAAGAGAATTGCAGAACAATTGGCGGCAAAAGATGCAATCGAGGAAATAAGTAGACAAGACATAAAGAAATGAGAATATTCGTTTGTATCAAACAGGTTCCGGATACTGCCGAAGTCAAAATTGACCCTGAGACCAATACATTGATAAGAGAAGGTGTAGAATCTATCGTCAATCCATTTGACCTATTTGCAGTTGAGGAAGCTTTAAAAATCAAGGAAAGTTTGGGAGATTGCGAGATTGTGGCAATTTCAATGGGGCCTCCGCAAGCAAGGGATGCACTGAAAGAGGTGATTTCTATGGGTGTAGACAAGGCATATCTTTTGAGTGCAAAGGAATTTGCAGGAGCTGATACACTTGCCACTTCATATACACTTTCTCGTGCAATAAGAAAATTGGGTGGGTATGATCTCATTATCTGCGGACAACAGGCAATAGATGGAGATACCGCACAGGTGGGTCCCGGAATTGCTGGAAACTTGGATATTCCACAGGTTGCATATGTGAGAAAGATCGAGAAGATAGATAGGCATTCTGCAAGGGTAGAGAGGATGACAGAAGAGGGCTATGTGGTAATCGAAACGCCACTTCCTGCTCTTTTTACTGTTGTAAAGGAAATCAATATTCCGAGACTACCAACCCTTAAGGGAAAGTTAGCTGCAAAGAAAACAGAAATTGTTGTCCTTACTCCACCTGACTTGGAAATTGAGATGGAAAGAATTGGTTTGAGCGGTTCTGCAACCTGGGTTATAAAAATCTTTTCACCTGAGGTAAAGAAGGATAGTAAGATATTTTATAATAATACGGAAACCGCTGTTTCTAAGCTTGTCGAAGCATTAAAGGAGAAATTAGAAACCTCCTAAATTCCCCTTTAATAAAAGGGGCTTGTGCTTAACCATACTATTAAGGAGCATTTTATGATTGAAGGGAAAATAGTGAGGGTATCAGGGCCTCTTGTTGTTGCTAGTAGTATGCGGGGGGCTAGAATGTATGATGTTGTAAATGTTAGCGGAAAGAAACTTATGGGAGAGATTATCGAGTTAAAGGATGACCTTGCTTCCATACAGGTGTACGAAGACACCGAAGGTATTGGTCCTGGAGAACCTGTTTATTGTACGGGATTTCCTCTATCCGTTGAGCTCGGCCCGGGACTCATCGAGTCTATTTTTGATGGAACACAAAGACCTCTCAATGTCATAAGGAAAATGTCGGGAGACAATATTGCGCGTGGTATATCCATTCCAGGACTCGATAGAGAGAAGAAATGGGATTTTAAGCCAACAGTCAAGAAAGGTGATGAAGTTGAAGCTGGGGATATCTTAGGAGAAGTCAAGGAGACATCACTTATAACGATCAAAATTATGGTTCCTCCTGATGCTCGCGGAACCGTTGAGGACATAAAAAAGGGAAGCTTCAGTGTTGAGGAAACCATTGCTATCCTTAGAAAAGGCAACCAGAAGAAAGAGATTAAATTATTGCAGAAATGGCCTGTGAGAGTTCCAAGACCGTTTAAGAAGAAACTTTCTCCGGAAGCAGCACTCGTTACAGGTCAGAGGGTAATCGACACATTTTTCCCTGTAGCTAAGGGAGGAACAGCCTGTGTGCCTGGTCCATTCGGATCGGGTAAGACAGTAATTCAGCATCAGCTCGCAAAATGGGCAAATGCAGAGATTATAGTTTATATAGGATGTGGTGAAAGAGGGAACGAAATGACCGATGTACTTTTAGAGTTTCCCGAGCTAGTGGACCCAAGAAGTGGTGAGCCACTAATGAAAAGAACAGTACTGATTGCAAATACATCCAATATGCCGGTTGCAGCAAGAGAAGCCTCCGTATATACAGGAATTACAATTGCAGAATATTTTAGAGATATGGGAATGGATGTTGCACTTATGGCAGATTCAACATCAAGATGGGCGGAGGCTATGAGAGAAATTTCCGGAAGACTGGAGGAGATGCCTGGAGAAGAAGGATATCCTGCCTATCTTGGAGCAAGAATTGCCTCCTTCTATGAAAGAGCGGGTAGGGTGGTTTGCTTAAGCAGTAAGAAAAGAGAAGGAGCTCTTTCAGTTATCGGAGCAGTGTCACCCCCGGGAGGAGACCTTTCAGATCCTGTTGTCCAGGCAACATTGAGAGTTGTAAAGGTTTTCTGGAGTCTTGAGGATAAACTTGCAGCCATGCGGCATTTTCCAGCGATAAGTTGGCTGAATAGTTATTCGCTTTATGCTGATTTTCTTGAGAACTTTTTCAGAGAAAATGTTGATAGAGAATTTGTCAAGAATGAGCGTTTGGCGATGAATCTATTGCAGAATGAAACCGAACTCCAGGAAATTGTGAGACTTGTTGGTGTTGATGCACTCAGTGAGAATGATCAGCTTACACTGGAAGTTTCAAGGTCTATTCGAGAAGATTTTTTGCACCAGAATGCTTTCCACGATGTTGATACATACACATCTTTGAAGAAACAGTTTCTGCTCTTAAAGGTTATTCTGCATTTTTATGAGAAGACAAAGGGCGTACTTGATTCCGGGGTGCCGATATCAGCTATTAAATCCATGAAAGTAAGAGACAGAATCGCGAGAGCAAAATATATACCAGAGAAGGAACTAAGTAAAATAGAGGAAATAATGAAAGAGATAGACGGGGAGTTAGCTTCTATTTCAAAAGAAGAGGTAAAAACAGAAGCATGAAAAGGGCTATCAGCAAATTGAGAGTTTCGCGTTTGTCAAGAAATAATCTAACATGTTTGATTGGTTCGATTGGTTTGATTAGTTGTAAACAAATTAAACCAATAAGACTAATAAAACTAATTAAACTGTCTTTATCCTTATAATGAAAATCTGCAGGAGGTTAAATGTACAAGGACTATAGAACAATTACTGATATAAAAGGACCCCTTTTGATTGTGAATAAGGTTAATGATGTCAAATTTGGCGAGCTTGTTGAGATATTCTTACCCGAAGGTGAAAAGAGGAGAGGTCAAGTACTTGAAGTGAACAGAAATACCGCAATGATACAGGTATTCGAAGGAACTTCGGGAATAGATGTTGATATGAGCAAGGTTCGATTTCTTGGCAGGGAGATAGAACTGAGCGTATCTATTGATATGCTTGGAAGGGTTTTTGATGGATTGGGAACAGCCATAGATGGCGGACCTGCTATCATACCGGAAGAAAGGCTGGATATTAGCGGTGCACCCATAAATCCAACGGCAAGGAATTATCCAAATGAATTCATACAGACAGGAGTGTCCACAATAGACGGGCTTAATCCTCTTGTTCGAGGGCAAAAACTCCCTTTGTTTTCTGGTTCAGGTTTACCACATAACAGACTGGCTGCTCAGATTGTAAGGCAGTCCAGGGTTCTCGGTAAGGAAGAAGAGTTTGCAGTTGTGTTTGGTGCAATGGGAATAACCTTCGAGGAGGCGCAGTTTTTCATTGACGACTTTAAGAAAACAGGTGCGATTGAAAAAGCTGTGTTGTTCTTGAATCTTGCAGATGACCCTGCTATAGAAAGAATTGCGACGCCAAGAGTGGTCTTTACTGCAGCGGAATATCTTGCATTTACTCAAGATATGCATGTACTTGTAATTCTGACTGATATGACAAATTACTGTGAAGCATTAAGAGAAGTTTCAGCGGCAAGAAAGGAAATACCGGGACGAAGGGGATATCCTGGATATCTTTATACTGACCTTTCGACCATATATGAAAGAGCAGGACGAATAAAGGGAAAGAAAGGTTCCATTACACTTATACCGATATTGTCTATGCCTGAAGATGATAAAACACATCCCATTCCTGATTTAACGGGATACATTACCGAAGGACAGATCATTCTTTCAAGATCACTTCATAGAAAAAAAATTACTCCTCCGGTTGATGTGCTCCCATCTCTTTCAAGACTCAAGGATAAAGGAATAGGTGGAGGGAAAACAAGGGAAGACCATGCAGATTTACTAAATCAACTATATGCGGCTTATGCAAAGGGAAAAGAAGCTCAGGAATTGGCGGTCATACTTGGCGAAGCATCTCTCTCCACTTCCGATAAGATTTATTTTAGCTTTGCGGATTCTTTTGAAAGAAAGTATGTTTCACAGGATGAATATGAAGACAGGTCTATTCAAGAAACGCTTGATTTGGGATGGAAGCTACTCAGCGTATTTCCAAAAGAAGAGATGAAAAGGGTCAGAGATGAGTACATAGAAAAATATTTCAATAAGTTCAAGACCAAAGCGAGGGAGGAAGTTAAGTAGTTTGATTGGTTTAATTGGTTTCATTTGTTCAAAGGACAAAATGAGAAATGTAGTCTCAATCTTTAGCCTCCGTAAAATGGAAGAAGTATCATTCATGAAAAACTGTCATTGCGAGTATTCTTCTATATTCACTGACGAAGCAATCTCTCTTTTTCTTGTGCACTCGTGCTCTGCTGCTCTTATGCCTTTCTTATTTCTTACAATGGAGCCTCAATGATTCTTGATGTGAATCCAACAAGGATGGAACTTCTGCGATTAAAGAAGAGAATTCTCCTTGCAAGAAGAGGACACAAGTTACTGAAAGACAAACAGGATGAACTAATGAAGCAACTTCTTGAACTTGTTGATACTGTGAAGGAGTTAAGGGAAAAGGTCGATAAGGCGTTGAGTGTTGCCACGCGAAGATACCTGTTTGCCAAGGCAGGAATGGAAAGTGAATTCCTTGAAAGTGCAATGCTTGTTCCAGGTATCAAGATAGGACTTACTATGGATGAGAAGTCGACAATGGGTGTCAGGACACCTATATTGAATGTTACAACCGAAGGTAGGATTCAGAATTACGGCTACGCTCATACAACAGGCGAACTCGATTCAGCCCTTCTTGGTATAGAAAAAGTTGTCGAAGAACTTGTTCATCTTGCAGAGCAGGAAAAGAAATTACAGCTTATGGCAGAAGAGATTGAAAAGACAAGAAGAAGGGTGAATGCCCTTGAATATATACTCATTCCGAATCTCGAAGAGACCATCAAGTATATAACGATGAAACTTTCCGAGATGGAGAGAAGTAACCTTACGAGGTTAATGAAAGTAAAGGACATCGTGCGCGCCCGTTAACCCCACCCAGTCCACCACCAAAACATTTAGCCACAGATTACAAAGAATAACACAGAATATTTCAGAAACGGTTATCTTACAACAACAACTTTCCGCACCTTGCATGTTTTGTTTGTTTTAATCCGAATGAAGTAGATTGAACTTGCAATTAAATTTCCTCGATTATCTGTTGCATTCCAGGTGAAAGTGTGTCTTCCTTGAGATAATTTCCCTGAGTAAATGGTTTTTACCATCCTTCCGGAAACATCAAATACGGCTATGTCAACAGTGGTAGAATGTGGAAGAGAGATTGAGAAATGGGTTCTTGTTGAAAACGGTTCAGGCCAAGGTTTTCCTATGCTGATTTCTTTGACAGTCTCTTTCTCGGTTTCACTCACCCCTGCACCTACATCTACCAGTGCTTTCTGCAGAAAAGTTCTTGCATCTGCTCCTTCCATAAAATAGAGCGGAAATCCAAGTATGACATATTTTGTGTTTCCTGAAGTATTCCTTATTCCCGTTATGAGACTATCATAAAGAGTATCCGGAGACTGTACAAGTGCAATGGAATCACCCTTACTCACATCAAAATGCCAGCCGTAGTTTAACATCCAGTTCCAGGATGATAGCATCTTTGCAGAATCCACAGGAACATCATTGTAACCCAGTAAACCGTGAACGCCTTTAAATCTTGGAACAGGTATTTCTTCCGGGTTTCGTATTTCATAGAAGTCAAGCATCGAATTTGTAAAGGTTTTTAATGTTCTCCATCCACTCAGGACAAATCCACCGCCATTATAGCAATAAGCAATAAGTCCATCGCTGCAGTTGTTAATGGTGCTGAAGCCCATATCGTCATCATGCCACAGTATCTGGGCGTAGTGTGCAAGTGTGTCGAGAGGAGGAAGTCCATTATCTGCACAATCCCATTGTGTATATGGGAAAGGTGTAAGCATATAGTTGTAAAACGAGTCAACCATTGCATCTGTTGGCAGGATAGGGGAGCTTCCATTTCCATCCATTGTTTCATCAATAACCAGAAGTCCTCTATCCATAGGAAAAGAAAGTGGTGTTGCGAAAAGATACGATGAGGAATCGGTTTCGTATCCTTTTCTATTTTCTGCGTCTATCTTGAAGTAATATTTTTGATTATTCTGAAGACCAGAGACCGTCCAGTGTGTTGAATCAAAGGGAGCTGCATTGTCTTTTAGCCATCCTCCGACTGAATCTGTGGAATAGAAAACATTGTATTTATATAGCGTAGTATCGTAGAATGGATGCCAGAAGACATCTGCTTTGGCATTGCCTGGAATCACATAAGCCAGTTCGGGCAGGTTGTTCACAAATCCTCTCGTTAGTATCCACTTGAAATTGTCAAAAACAAGGGAGTCCAGTGGAGATGAAAGTGAGTAAAAGTGTTCTATAAGATTTGGTTTTACTGTGAGGGTATCTGTAAGTGTATCCATAGTCGTTGCGAGTTTCAATTCGACCGGCATACTGTACTTTGTTTGTGTATTCGATTCGCTCATAGTCAAAAGTGAAATGGAATCGGAATTCGTATCGTAGAAGATTGTGTAGTAAAATTTCGGAGAGCCACCACCATATATCCATTCGTCGAAGAACCAGTCGAGTTCTTTTCCTGTTACAGATTCTGCTATGTTCTTAAAATCATTTGTACTTGCGTTTTTGTATTTATAGGTTGCACCATATGTTTTAAGCGTAGAAAAGAACAAACTGTCTCCGACGAGGAATCTAAGCATATGCAAGACACAGGCAGCTTTTTCATAGGTTGTTGTTGAATAGAGATACTGCAGTGGAGGGTCGAAGATAGGATATAGGTGTCCGCCCGATTCCCAGCTTATGTACTGATTTTGCAGATCCATAACATAGGATTTTAAACCTTGCTGACCATACAGATGTTCCCACCACAATGCTTCACTATAAGTGGCGAATCCTTCGTTTAACCAGCAGTGACGCCAGTCAACGAGTGTAACCATATCGCCCCACCATTGATGGGAGAGTTCGTGAACGAAAATTAACTCATACGTGCCAGTTCCTGTTATTAGAAAACTTCCCAGAGATACATTCGTCTGATGCTCCATACCTCCACCCACCTCGCACTCACTGAATCCGAATTTCTCAAAGGCGTATGGACCGAAAAGTGTTGAAAAACAGTCTATTGCCTCCGGGATTCTCGAAAAATCCGCAAGAGCTTTGGCAGAATCATTATGGTAGACATAATGTATGATTGGAACAGATTGTGTTGTATCCTTTAATTGGGCATATTTGGAGGCTGAGAACATCTGGAGGTATGTAGCAGCTGGATAGTCGTGCTTCCAGGAATATGTGATGGTTCCATTTCCATTATTCGTTGAATCCTGTAATAATCCATTCGAGCAAAGAAACAATGTATCAGGGACGGTAAAGGTCATCTCGACCGTTGCCTTATCAAATGGTTTATCCCACGATGGATACCAGTATCTTGAACCCTCAGGGCACTCTAGTGTATAGATGACATTGTTCAAGAAGAAGATACCCTCGGGCCAGAAAGGTGTCGAGTGCAATTGCGGATAGCCATTGTATGCAATGTGAACCAGAAGTGTTTCACCTGCTTGAGCAGGTGACGGGAGCATTACCTTGAGATTTCCTCCTCCGTAATCATAACTTGCGCTCGTTCCATCCACCAACACTGACTCGATTGCCATATCCTCGAAATCCAGAGTTACGGTGTCTATTGTGGAAGAAACTACCTTGCATTCAATCTCTGCAAATCCATCTATGAATTCAGTACCTGGGTCCAGCAAGAGATTAATCCTGTAAGTTAGCGCATCGAATGAGTGGATTGAATCGACATCAACGGAAATAGGGTGTATCTGTTTGCGGATTATGTTTCTTAGGTAAGATGGCGGTGTTGGCACATCACAGGTAGTTAAAAGAAAGATGGAAAGAATGATATTTAGCACCATAACCTCCCTTGTTTTAAAGTTATAAGAATCATGCTGCTTTTACCTACTTTTTGGGATTGGTATCATCTTTCATAGGCGTTAATTCACAAATTAAATATTACATATTTTAAACGGACTGTCAAGGGATAATTTAACCACACAATCACTTTACCTTAAATTTATTTTATGAAAGAATCCAGCATAGTTTTGGGGTTGAAAATATGGACTGGTTTTTAGAAATTTCTTGACAAAATAAAGTACAAGGGTTATAATTCATCTGTGATTAAAGGTGAAACTGGTAATTTGAGAATATTTACTTTGTTTGTTTTTCTGTTTCTACAAACCACTGAAATGGTTTTTTCTTCCCCGATACAAAGGGATGGTTATAGCGGTTTGTATCCGGGTGCGCGTTCCTGCGGAATGGGATGCACAGGCATTGCCCTTGTTAATGAGCCTGTAGCCTCTTTCTATAATCCGGCTGGATTATGTTTTCTAAGCGGAGAATATATAATTATTGATTTTCAGAACAATAGAGGGGCTACTTCCGAGCAGGACGGTTTTATGGATGTTTTCGATTACAAGTTTGATTTTTTTTCATTTGCATCTTCTGGGGCTGGAATTTCTTTTCGCCCGCTTTCAAGAGTTGACAGAAAACTTCAAGAACTTGTTTTTTCCGAAGAATACAGTGAAACAGTTAGCGTCGAATCAAGGCTTGAATATAGCGCGGATGAGTTCTGTTTGAGCGTTACTTCAGTTGCAAGTGAGATGTTTGAAACCCTTGAAAATAAACCTTTATTTGGAATAAATCTGAAGTACATTAGAGCGAGTTTGGGTTCAGCAGAATTGGTAAAATTAGGAAGCTCACCCGTTGATGCATCAAGCAATATTGATTCGGGAAATGGTTTTGGACTTGATATTGGATTTGCATACAGCAATAATCCAGTGACAACTGGCATTGTACTCAAGGATGTTTTCTCAAAAGTTTTCTGGAGCGACTATGATAGTGATAGGATTGCCCCAAGAATAGGAGCTGGAGCTTCTCTTAAGTTTTTCAAAAAATGGAATGTTTCCACGGACTTAAATTATGATACGGGGGATAAGAAACTTGGCTCCAGTTCAGGTGTGGAGTTTTCGAATCTCGGAGAGAAGGCAACCAAAGCAGAGGAAAAGATAGTGGACTTAATTAAGAAGAAAGAGGGGAATCGTTCTCGTAGTCTATTCTCTGCGCGGTTAGGGATGGCTTTGGAGGATGTGGAAAAGAGAAGTGAAATACTCTATTCTGCTGGTTGTGGCTATTCCTTCAATAGGTTTCAATTGAATGTTGCGGTTTTTGGAAATAACGAACAGATTAGGAGTAAAGAACTGTCATCACAGGTAAGTATTCTTGTAGTTTATTAGTGCATCTACCACACTTGAATCCACTGCTATTCCTCCAATTGGCGATTTAGTCGTTATGCTTCCATGATTGTCCGAACCACCTGTTGCAACGAGGTTTTTCTTCTTTGTAATCGAAAGATAGTGATTAGTCAGTTTTGATGAATGGTCAGGATGCCAGACTTCAATTCCACCGAAATCGAAGTTCAGTAGTTCGTTAACAATTTCATCATTCCCGATATTTCCAGGATGAGCTAAGATAGGAACACCAGCGGATTCTTTTATCAATGAGATTGCTTCGGCTGGGCTCAACCTGTACTTTGGAGAATTACAGGGTTTCCCATTGCCAATGTACTTCGTGAAGGCTTCCTTGTAGTTAGATAAATGTCCTGTTTCAAGCATTGCCCGAGCGATATGTGGTCTTCCAACTGCACCGTTGCCAGCTAATCTATCAATATTTTCATAGTTGATGTGGAAACCAAAGTCTTCCAGTTTCAATAGAATATTTCTTGCTCTGTTCCTTCTGTACTCTCGCATCTCGCCAAGCTTTGATGTTATTTTCTTATCAAATTCATCAAAGAGGTATCCTAAGATGTGAATCTCTGTCTGTTTGTATATTGCACTAAGTTCAACACCTGAGATAATGATAGGCTCCCGATCTTTTACAAAGGACTTTGCAATTTGAATGGCCTGAATTTCATCATGGTCTGTTATGGAAATCGCAGAAAGGTTTTGCTCCTTTGCTTTTTCAACTATTTGAAAAGGGGAATAAGTTCCATCCGAATAAAAAGAATGTATGTGAAGGTCGCAGAAGGCCATGTCAGTCGGAGAGTCCAAGGTCTTGAACAACTTCTTTTACCAGATGTTCATCGATAAGTGGTTTTTTCAAGAGGTATCCTTCCAGTAGCACATTGTCAGAGATAGTGTTTATCATTCTTGGTTTTCCTTTTGAGAACTCATGTATTATATCTATCGCCTCATCCGTAAATAAAGGACTTTCCCTTCCGGCAACGGTTATTCTGTGATTTATATATTCCTTGGTTGATTCAGGAGATAGTGAACCAAGCAACATTCTCATTGATACTCTCTGATAAAGAGGTTTGTCAAGCTTCAGGTAATCTTCCATTTCTGGAAGACCGAAGAGAATGAAAGTTATCAGATTACCTTCTTCATATTGAATGTTTAGTAATCCTCTTAACTCTTCCATCATTTCCTTGTTCTTGAGCATATTTGCTTCATCGATAAGAACGACTGCTTTTTTCCCTTCATCTTTGAGCTTCATAAGTTGCTGGTAAATGTTTGAAATAATTTCAACTTTATCTGGGGTTTCCAATTCAACACCAAATTGGTTGCCAATTTTTTTTAGCAACCAGATGGGAGTAACTTCTGAATGAATCATAACAAGAAGAGCGACCTCAAACTCCTCTGACGATGTAAGAGAATCGAGTAACTTACGTGACAGAGTTGTTTTTCCTGTTCCGATATCCCCCAGGAGAATTGCCAAACCAACCATAGTTTCCGCTGCATGAGTAAGTTTTACGACTGCCTTGTGGTGCTGAGGACTGTTGTAATAGAATCTCTCGTCTGGTGCACTCGAGAAAGGATGTAACTTCAACTTGTAAAAATTTTCATAGTCCACTAATAACTCCCTTCTGTAACAAATTTTTTGCTAAATATAAGATATCTTCTTTTTTCTTTTGGGTTTTGGCTTTTCTTGTAATGTTACCTCTTGTGTTTTTTCCTTTTCTTTTTCCTTTTTCTGCTTTTTTTTCTCCGGTTCGGTTTCTTTCTCTATGGATGCCTGTTTCTTGGCTTTTTCCTTTTGTACTTTTTTCCCCGCAAGAGGTTTTGGCTTTTCCATCCTTTCTTTCAGTTCCTGCGATTTGGCTGCTGCATCTTTGAAAGATTTATCAGTATTCGTGATTTCAGCGAACAGTTGTGCTGCCTTTTCATTCTTGTTTGTGTTTTCATAAATGAGAGCCAGATTATACTTTAATCCAAGGAATTCGATGTCCTTGTGCCCTTTTATTGTCAAAGATTCCTTGATTTTTTCTTCTGCACCCGCAAGGTCACCTTTGTCTATTAGACAATCACTCAGCATTTCGAATGACTTTAGTTTCGTTTTTTCCCCTTTTGAAGCCTTTTCAAATTCGAGTATGGCTTCATCAATCAAACCCATTTCCTTGTATGTTATTCCGAGATCATAATGACTATCAAAATCCTCATCTTCGATGTTTTCCAGAACACCTTCTTTGAATTCCTCAAGAAGATCTTCAAAGGTAACAGGTTCTTCGACTTCAGTGTCTTCGGCAACGGTGAATTTCCCTGACTTGGTTTTCTCTTCGTCAAGCAGCTCTCCAAGCGAGATGGATGGTTCTTGCACAATCGCTTCCGGTTTTTTCTCTTCTTCACCTTTAATCTCTGAAATTTGCTTCTTTATATTTTCTTTTCCGGGAGAAAGGTTCAGAGCACGGGCAAATGCCTTGTCGGCTTCCTCAAGTGCTCCTTTCTTATACAAGCATTTTCCAAGATCCAGATTCCATTCGGCTGCACTGTTTTTGTCGTCTTTCTTAAGAGAAATTTCAATCAGTTTCTGTCTGGGTCTTAACTCGAGGGGTCTTATTTCGATTATCCTTTTGAAAAGGCTTATGGCTCTTTCATAATTGTTTTCCTCAAGATATTGCTGCGATGCTTTGTAGAAATAGTCAATGGCTTCGTTTTTCGAATTTACTGACAGGCATAGGTCTCCGAGTTCCTCGAAATTCGTCCATTGTGTTGGTGCAGCTTGTAATTCGGATTTATCCGGTGGAGGAAGATTATCAACCGCAATATCTCCTTGCTGTGGAATTTCCGTTATTGTTTCAAGTTTTTTTAATTCTTCTTCAAGTGATACAGTTTCCTCTTCCTTTTTCTCTTCCTCTGGTTCTTTTTCTTGGGCTTTTGTCTCTTTTAATTCTTCCTCAGGTTTTTTCTCTTCTCTCTTCTCGAGCTTGGTTCCCTCAGGCATCATATCTTCAACAGTGAAACCTTGTTTTACAGTAAGCTCTTTTTCTTCAGTTTTCGTGGCTGTCATCTCACCGATTTTTAGGTTTGCAAGTTTTTCCTCGATTTCAGGTAACTTCGCTTGTTCTCCTTTCTGAATAAGAAGTTCTTCGATTTTTTCCAATTCTTCAACAGCTGCTTGTTGCTCACCTTCAGCGATGTAAAGGTCAACTAATCTTTCCCTGATATCAATTTTTGATGGACCCAATTCTATAACTTTTTTATAAGTTTCTATTTCTTCCTTTTTGTTTCCTTCTTTTCTCATTCGGGATGCATATTCGAGATAATTGATGACTGCTTCACCTATGAAACCTCTTCCAACATAGAGATTTGCAAGGTCCTTGTATACAGCCGATTGTTCTTTATCCGTTCTGATTATTTTCTTGCATACGGCAATTGCATTGGGGAAGTACTGAACCTTTTTGTAAAGTTTGAGTGCTTCAGTAAACTCAACAATGGCATTTTCCTTTTCCCTCATTTTAAGGAAAACATCTCCCATAAGATTATATATACTGGGTTCACCCGGATCCATCTCCTTTACCTTGGAATAGATTCCCAGTGCCTTTGCAAAGTTGCCCTTGACAACTAATTTTGCTGCTTGACTTTTTAATGCATTGATGTTTGGCATTATTTAGTTTCTTGCTGTGTCATAAGCCCCAGAGATTCAGTTGCAAGGCTTACGATGTCACCGCTTATCGGTTTTTTTTGAAGCAAGACGCCTTCAAAGAGTGCATTATCGCAGATAGTATTTATTAGTCTCGGTCTTCCCTTACTCCATTTGTATATTAGTTCCAGGGCATCTACAGTGAATACTTCTTCCTCTGCGCCGGCAATTTTCAATCTATATTTCACATAGTCCTCTGTGGAATTTTGTGATAGAGCAGTCAGGGAAATAAGGTATGCAATTCTCTGTCTTAAAGATTCGTTCTTGAAAACATTTTCCTTAAGGGTTGGCATACCAGAAAGAACAAATGTTATTAACTTTTCCTGTTCATCCTCAATATTCATAATGCTTCTTAGTTCTTCGAGATTAGCTTCACTTCCAAGTTTGTTTGCTTCATCTATTATTATAACAGGTTTTTTCCCTTTTTCTTTCAGTTGGAAGAGTCTTCTTGCTATCAATTGTATCTTGGCTGCGTCAGGGTTTTCGTCTTTTATTTGAAGAAGTTGTGCAACCTTTGATGTGAGCCAATACGGCGGATATTCATCCATAGTAAGTACGAGCATTCCCGGAAGATACTCTTTTTCTTTAAGAAGTGCTGCAAGCACTTTCCTTGAGAGAGTTGTTTTTCCAGTCCCAACATTTCCCGTGAGAATAACCAGACCTTTCATTTTTTGTGCTGAGTACATAATCCTAAGAAATGGTTTTGCATGTTCAGGACCGCTGTAGAAGAATTGAGGGTCGGGGACATTTGAAAAAGGTTGTTGCATAAAATTATAAAAGGACTCGTATTCCATTTTTTCTCCTTATATATAAAGAATTCTTTCTTTTATCGATTGCTCTTCAAGTGTTTCTTCTTCCTTTGGCAGTGCTTTCTCTTCCGGTACTTTGCTTGGTTCGAGTTCTAACCTGACCTCTTCTGAAGTTTCCTTTTCAGGTTTGCGGGCTTTTTTTTCTATCAGTTCCTTGAGCTGCTTAACCTTTTCCACAAGGTCAAGGTATTCCGGGTTCTTGGCGAGAGCGATTTCGTAAATATCCCGAGCTTTATCATAGTCCTGAATTCTCTCATATATCGACCCCAATTTATATTCCAAAGGTACTATTTCTTCCTCGGTGAATTGTTCGCTGTCAATCACATCATTAAGTACTTTTACAGCTCTTTTCTCGTCCTTCCAGTCAAGATAAATTTGACTAAGTAAAACATAGGCTTTTATCTTTTCAGGAGATTTTGGCAAAGTGAAAATCGCATCAAGTTCATGCTCCGCCTCTTCAAATCTGGAAAATTCTTTGAACAGAACGGCAAAAGAATATCGCACCCTTGGTTCATTCTCATTTTCTAAAGTAGGCAACAGTTCTTTAAGTTTTTTCATCCTTTCACCAATATCCGTGGCTTCGTCCTGCTTGCCAAAGGTGTCGATTTCAGTTTTGAGGTTTTCCAGCTCCTCGTCATCAGGATACAATTCCTTTATTTTAACGAAAAGTTCTAAAGCCTTATCTTTCAGTTCTTTGTCGAGAAAAGCGCGAGCAGTTTTGTAGTACTCATTTTTTGCTTCATCTGTTGACCCAATTTCAAAAAGCAGGTTAGCAAGCTCAAGGTTTTCAAATGGATTCAATTTCTCTTCTTCCTTTGGTTTGTGTTTTTTTTTGAAAATGAACAAAGGCTTGATATTTCCCTCATTTATGAGTGGGGCAATTTTCGAGAGTAACTCCTCTAGTTCGTCATCAGTTGCTTTGTTAGTATCGGTTACTTCAAGCAACAAATCAGCAAAAGATTTGAAGAAGTTAAGTTTAACATAAATTCTCAATAGGTTATCGATATAATTCAGGTTACTGCCTTTTATTTTCAATAATTCTTTAGCGGAAACATATGCTTCATGTAGACTGAATTGGGCTTCAAATAGACTGTGGGCAGCTTTCATATGTTTTTCTGCTTCCGGAAAATCTCCCAGATTAAGCAAAGAGAAACTGAGTCCAAGATGTGATTTGGCACTCTCTGGTTTTTTATCAATTACTGCTCCAAATACTTGTTTTGCCTTCTCAAAATCCCTATTTTTGAGAGCATTTAATCCTTTTTCTGTTTCCTCTTTCAATTTAGGTTCCCTCCTTTTCTAAGAAACCACGATCTTTCCTCTCTTAATTACATACGAGATGTGGTTTTGAGCAAACCAGTAAGGTATTGCCCTATAATCCTCTAAATCCGTAACTATAATATCAGCTAACTTCCCTTTTTCTATGCTTCCCCGAGAATTCTCTTCTTTTACGGCAAATGCGGCATTTATTGTAGAACCAACAATAGATTCCTCAGTGGTCAAGCCATACAACATGCAGGCTAGAGATAGCATAACAGGCATTGAGACTACAGGACAACTCCCAGGATTAAAATCAGTTGCAATTGCTATTGGAATTTTATATTTCCTCATTTTCTTGACAGGAGGTATTTTCCTTTTCTTGAGGTAAAGGTTTGTTCCCGGAAGTAGCACTGCAATTGTTCCCGCTTTCTTAATCGATTTTAAGCCTGCATCAAGTGTATAGAGAAGATGATCACAAGATGTTGCTTTTACCTTCAAGGCGAGTTCACTTCCACCTATATTGGTGAATTCTTCGGCATGGATTTTAGTGCTCATTCCGTTTTTTAACCCGCTCAGGAGAATAGACTCGGATTCTTTTTTACTGAAAACACCTTTTTCGCAGAATACATCACAGAATCTGGCAAGTTTTCTTTTTCTCACTTCAGGTATCATTTCATCCTTTACAAGTTCCACATAATCTTTTTTTTTGCCATTGTACTCTACAGGTACATCATGTGCCCCAAGAAAGGTTGGAATAATATCCACAGGATGTTCTTTCTGGAGCATTTGTGCAACCTCAAGGATTTTTATCTCCTCGGAAGTTGACAGTCCATAGCCTGACTTAACTTCACAGGTTGTGGTTCCCCATTGAAGTGCTTCATCCAAGTATTTTTTTGCACCAATGAAAAGCTGTTCTTTACTTGTTTTTCTTGTTTTGCTTACAGTGGATTTGATCCCACCACCGTCTTTCATTATCGCAAGATAATCCTTACCTGCAAGTCTCATCGAGAATTCATGTTCTCTCGTTCCAGCGAAAATAAGGTGCGTATGAGAATCGATAAATCCGGGCAAAACTGTTTTCTTCTTTGCATTGATGACTTTTTTTGCGGACAGGTGTGCGGGATTCGTTCCAACATTCTTTATTTTCCCATTTTTTACGGTAATATAGGCATTCTTGATTATTCCAAGAGAAGAGGTTGTTGGGTTTACAACAGGTTTTCCATTGGCAGGAATAGTTAGGAGCTGCCCGATATTTCTTATCAGTAAATCATTTTCTTCTCTTTTCATTTTTTTTCCCGTCATCGAATACTTACCACAATCCAATATACTATAATATTTTAGGATATTAGTCAAGGTTTTTTTTGCTTTCATCAAGGCAAAATGATAACATAAACTCAAATCACTTAAGAGACAGAGGAAAACAATATCAGGAACGGAAGTCAAAAAGGCTTGACAAGAGTTTTTTTTTGTGTTATGTATATCCTACATCGCGGGGTGGAGCAGTCTGGTAGCTCGTTGGGCTCATAACCCAAAGGTCGAAGGTTCAAATCCTTCCCCCGCTACAATTTCCCATTTTTTTTGATTGACCAATCCATTTCTTTGTGATATAGTCCAATATATGAAGTTAAGTAAACTTGAAATTATTGGATTTAAGTCATTTCCCGCAAAAACCACTTTTGAATTTGATTCAGGCATAGTTGGTATCGTTGGTCCGAATGGTTGTGGAAAAACCAATGTTCTTGAAGCCATCGAATGGGTATTGGGAGAGCAGAATCCATTCAATTTGCGTGGCGAAAAGATGGAAGATTTCATATTCAAGGGTTCGGAGAACCACAAACCCCTTAATTTTGCAGAGGTTACCGCCGTGATTGAGAATGACGGTTTACTTCCGATTTCCTACGAGGAAGTGGCGATAACTCGCAGATTCTACAGATCAGGAGAAAGTGAGTACTTTATCAATCGTACAAATGTGAGGTTAAAAGATATTGTTAATCTATTTCTTAATACTGGCTTGAAAGCAGAGGCATATTCCATCTTCAGAAGAGAAATGATAGAGACCATTTTAAGTTCCAATTCAAAAGCCAGGCGAAACCTTTTTGAGGAAGCAGCAGAAATTGCCAAGTACAAGACTCACAAGAAAACCACTCTCGGCAAATTGGAACTGATAAAAACAGATTTGATAAGAGTCAACGACATCCTTTTAGAAGTTGAGAGACAGTGGCGATCGCTTAAAAGACAGGAAAGAAGGTCCAGGAAATATAAAGAATTAAATGAAGAACTTAAAGCAAAAAGAGTAATGCTTTCTTATCTGGATTATGAGATGTTATCGAAGGAACTAAGGCGCATAGAAAAAGAAATGGAATTACAGAATAGAGCAAGAGAAGAACAATTGGAACTTATGGAATTTTCGGAGGCAAAACTTGGAAAAGAGATAACTCGCATGCAAGCATTGGATGAAGACATAAATCATCTACGAGAGGAAGATAACGGAATTAGAGAAGAAATGAGGAAGGTCAGCGAAAATCTAATTGCCCATGCAGAAAGAAGGAAAAGCATTCTTTCTCAAAAAGAATATATTGAAAAGGATAAAGATTTAATCATTGAGAAAATTCCTGAAATACAAGCCTTGATTGACAAGGAAAAGCAGGAAGAGGCAAAAAGAACGGAAGAGATATCATCAATGGAAAAGAAGAACAGTAATTTGAAAGATAAGGTTTCCTCGCTTGAGAAAGAATATGTGAATAAGAAATCTGATTTCGAGGATGCCCGTTTAAGGAAACAAAAAATCGAGAACAGTATGAAGATACTTAAGGAAAAACAGATTTCACAAACTGCAGATTCAAAGAACAGAGAAGAATTTTTGGCAACACTGAGTTTGGAACTGAGTGATTTACAGGGAGAGAATAGAAAAATCAAAGAGGTGTTGGCTGAACTTGAAAGCGAGTTGAGTAGGAAAAAGGAAAGAGAGGAGCAAACAAGAGAAAAGGTTGCTAAGGAACGGGAATACTGGGAGAAATTCGAGGAAAGAAAACGAAACAAGGAAAGTGAGTTTATACACCTGAACGAAAGAGAAAGCATTTTGGGAGCGGAAGCAGATTTCCTTGGGAGTTTCAAGAAAGATAGAAAAGGTTATAACGAACTTGTAAAATCGCTCCGAAAGGAACACTCGTTGTCAATTTTGGCTGATATTCTGGAGGTTTCTCTTGATATGAAAGAAGCGTTAGCCGGGGCTCTTGAAGCATTCATACAGACAGTAGTTCTTACGGAAGAGAAAAAACTAAATGATGTCCTGGGAATGGCGCAAGAAAAGGATATGAGGATAGGAGTTCTTCTTGCTTTTATGGATACAGAGAGTGTTAAAACCATTAAAGACAAAAGAGTTTTAGGGCAACTTTCAGATTTTCTGAAAGTGAAAGTTGGAGGTAAGACAGGTGAGGTAATTGCTAACTTCTTTAGTAAATTTTTTCTATGTAGTTCAATAAATGATTGCTTGGAACTCTACAATAAATATCCGGAATACAGCTTTGTTACACCAAAAGGAGATGTGTTATCAGGTGGTATCCTTTTTGTGGGAAAGGGAGCTCATAGGGAGTTAATCGGACTCGGTGAGCGAATCAGAAAGAATATTGAAGAAATGAAACGGGTGGGAAATCTAAAGGAGGAGAAATCTGCAGAGAAATCAAAAATAGAAGAGCAGCAAGAGAAAGTATCAAAAAGACTAAAAGAGTTGGGAATCGAACTTACAAAACATGTATCGGAACTAAAAGAAAGTGAACTGGATTTTGAAAAAAAGCGTTTTGAAAGTGAGATGAACAAAAAGAGAATAAAGAAATTGGAAAATGAGGTAAGGGATGCAAGGCGAAATCTCAATACCTTAAAGGATAATGTTCTAAATGATGAGAGAATTTACAGGCAAGAGAATACAGGTTTCAATAATGTTTTAAAGAATGCAATAGAAAAGGAAAAAGCATTCAGGGAATCAGAAGTTCAACTTTATGCTCTGAGGGATAGAGGAAATAAGACTGAGATAATTCTAACACGACTCAAGGGAGAGGGAAGGGCAAGGGAAGAAATATTGAATGCAAAAGAGAAAGAACTCGAAGATATCAAGAGGAAAATGGATGAGGGTAACTTGCGAGTTAAGTCTCTTGAGGAAGAACTGGATAAAGTAGCGGAAAAAGAAGCGGTTCTTACAAGTGAAAAAGCCAATATCGATGAAAAGGAGAAAAGACTTGGAGAACAATTAAACAGAGTCAAGGAAGAAAAGGATACCGCTAAGGAAAAAATAGACGAGCTTGAAGAAAAAAAGGAAGAAATGGCAGCAAGGGATAAGGTTCTTTATGAGCAGTATTCGGATTTGAGTATTGAGAAAGTGAAAGCTGATGCCGAAAGAAGAAATACCATTGAAAGGATAAGAGAAGAATACGGAGTGGATATCGAAAATTATGATGGAAAAGTGACCCTTTTTGAGAAGGAAAAGTTTTCCGAGGAGTTGGAAATTCTGCAGGAGAGGAAGAGAAAATTCGGACCTGTAAACCTTATGGCAATTGAGGATTTGACGAGAGTTGAAAGTAGAAGGACAGACCTCATAACGCAGAAAACTGATCTTTTGGAAGCAAGGAAAGATCTCATAACAACTATTGAACACATTGATTCTGTAGCCAAGGAGAAGTTTCTAACAACATTTAGCGAGGTAAAGGAGAATTTTAAGGTTATTTTCAACAAACTCTTTGAATCCGGAGAATGTGACCTTCTTCTTAGCGGAAGTGACCCTCTTGAGGCAGACATAACAATAGTTGCCAAGCCAAAGCATAAGAAAGTTGGAGGGCTTGCTTCTCTATCCACAGGAGAGAGAACGCTTATCGCTATTTCCCTGTTATTTGCTTTCTATTTAATTAAGCCATCTCCCATTTGTGTACTTGACGAGATAGACGCTCCTCTTGACGATGCTAATGTAGAAAGGTTTATTTCTCTGCTTGGTGAATTTAAGGAAAGAAGTCAACTCATAGTCATAACTCATAATAAGGCGACAATGAAATGCGCAGACTATCTTTACGGTATTACAATGAATGAGCCCAATGTTTCAACTGTTGCCTCGGTAAAGATTTCTTAGTAAAGTATTATCCTGAGGCTAATCCAAAGACATCCAAAAAAGGTCAGAATGTCTGAAAGTTGGCTTGTTAGTTAATTTTAGTAATAAGAGTTGGCAGGTACAATGAACATTATACCAGAGTCATGAAATGAAAGAGAATCAGATTGTTCGGAAATTATGGAATGGTTTGTCGAAAACAAGAAACAAATTAGGGAAGATTTTTGCTACAAATGCAGTTTTCAAGGATAGTAGTCTTGAAAAAAGCATTTCTTTGTTAGAAGAAAGCCTGCTCTCAGCAGATCTCGGTTATGAGGCGGTAACGGAGATAGTTGCCCGTTTGAAGAGTTTGAGAAGAGCATCTTTTGCTCGTGGAGATCTTAAGGAAGATCTCAGGAAGGTTTTGACAGATTTACTCGAAGAGCATACTTCTCTGAAAGAGAGCATTGTCGCTCCACATACAATTATGGTAGTTGGAGTGAATGGAACTGGTAAAACTACATCCATAGCTAAACTGGCAAAGATTTTCAAAAATAATGGGAAAAAGGTCCTTCTTGTTGCTGCAGATACTTATAGAGCTGCAGGAGTTCTGCAATTGAGTCTTTGGGCCGAAAGGGTTGGTGTCGATGTTCTAAGTTCAGAGATGGGACAGGATCCTGCTGCCGTTGCATTTGATGCAATTGAGTCTGGACTTAAGAAAAAATATGAGGCAATCATAATAGATACTGCAGGGAGACTTCATACGAGGAAAAATCTAATGGGTGAGATTAAAAAAGTAGAAAGGGTTCTTGGGAAAAAAAGGGAAGACCTGCCTCAGGATACTTTTCTGGTACTTGATGCAACCACAGGGCAAAACGGTATTTCGCAGGCAAAAAGCTTTAAGCAGGAATTGAATATTACAGGAATTATTCTGACAAAGATAGATGGCACAGCAAAAGGTGGAGTTGTATTTCCCATTATGACAGAGATAGGAATACCAATAAGGTACATTGGTGTGGGGGAAGAATCAGATGACATTGTTGCATTCCAACCGGATGTTTTTGTAGCATCATTACTGAATGGGGTTGTAGTCTCTTGAAACGGACTTTAGTGGTTTTTCTTCTTGGCATTTTCTGTGCAGGTTTGATTTTCGTTTTGACAAACATTTTTCTGTATCTGTATTTCCCATTGGAACTCAAGAGTTATGACCTGCGAATGTTTTTAGGCACCAATAACTATACATCTAATGATATAGTTGTGGTGGATATCGATGATTACAGTATTGAAAAATTGGGAAGATTCAGGAATTGGCCTCGATTATACTATGCTCAGGTTATTGAATATCTTACGAAAGAAAAGGCAAAGATTATTGGGATTGATATGCTTTTTCCTGAGCCAGATACATTGTCCGTTTCGCTGATAGATATATACAAAATGGAAAAAGGAGATGTGGTAGGGAAAGAACTGAATAATTATGGCATAAGGGCAAGAACCGATGAGATTATGAATATTGTTTTAAGGAATCTTGGGTTCGACCTTGACCTTAGCCGTTCCATAAAGAAATCAGAAAAGGTAATTCTCCCACTCGCCGTAAACAGGTCTTCGTCAGTAAGAGAAGGAGACTGGGTTGGCGCAAGAAAGTTCTCACGTAAGTTTTCCTATACGGTTAAGGATGTTTTACCTGAAGGGGAAGGTATTGTAGTTCCTACTAAAGTATTGCTTGAAGGAGTAAGGGATTTGGGAGTTGTGAATACAGACAGTGATATTGACGGATTGATAAGGAAAATTCCGCTTTTTTACAGGTATAGGAGTGAAGTGTATACATCTTTTTCTTTTGCCATTTTTCTCCATTCCTCGGGGCTTGTCAAGAATAAGATGACGGTTATTCCAGGCAAATATGTTAAGGTCGGGGAGTATAAAATTCCAGTAGATAATGAGGTCAGGATGCTCGTAAATTTCCTGGGTAAACCTTTTAGTTACCGCTATATTTCTTTTTACGATGTTTTGATGAAGAGGGTTGGAAGTGGTTTTTTTAAGGGTAAAATCGTGCTTTTAGGTTCTTCAGCCATTGCGTTGAGCGACCTTAAGCCAACACCAATATCTGGGAATCTTATGCCAGGTGTTGAGATACATGCCAATGGATTGTATACTCTGGTGAATAAAGCTTTTATTGCTTACCCGAAGCCCTATGTAACTTTACTGATTATGTTGTTGCTTTCGATTATTACAACATTGTTTGCATCAAAACTAAAACCCTGGTTAAGTTTGATTCTCACAGCAGTTGTTTTTATCGCTTTCCTGGTGAGTTGTGATATACTTTTCGATTTCAGGAATGTTTGGCTGGAAATTGTAAGACCATCCTATTCTCTGATTTTCTCATACATCGTCGCAATAGGCTATAGATATGCCGTGAGCGAAAAGTCTCGAAGAGAGTTAAGAAGGATGTTCGACAGATATGTTTCGAAAGAGATTGTCGAAAAAATCATATCAAATCCTCTGCAACTAAAGCTTGGTGGTGAGAGAAAAGACATAACAGTTTTGTTTTCTGATATTCGAGGGTTCACGAGTATGTCGGAATCCATGAAACCGGAGGAGGTTGTTAGCATACTCAATGATTATCTTACAGTAATGACTGACATAATTCTTTCCTATGGAGGGACGATAGACAAATTTATAGGCGATGCAATTATGGCCGTGTTTGGAGCCCCGATCCCATATAAAGACCATGCTTACAGAGCGGCAAAGACAGCTATCGAGATGAGAAAAGCGCTGAGAATCTTGTGGGAGAAGTGGAAGAAGGAGAACAAACCTATGTTTGATATTGGAATCGGAATCAGCTCAGGAGATGCAATTGTCGGAAACATCGGATCCGAAAGAAGAACAGAATATACTGCCATAGGTGACACCGTCAATCTTGGAGCAAGAATTGAGCCCTTGAACAAAGAATACAATACTCATATCCTGATTAGCGAGTTTGTCTACGAAAGAATCAAGGACAAGGTGGAAGTTTCTGAGATTGGAAAGGTAAAAATTCGCGGCAAGAAAGTTGAAGTTCGTCTCTTTGAACTAATCGATGTTAAGGAATAATGATAAGACTAAAACTCCCCAATTTCGAAGGACCACTTGATCTTCTGCTCTATCTCATAAGAAGGAACGAACTCGATATAAGGACGATTTCCCTTGCCAAGATTACAGGAGAGTATCTCTCTTACTTGACGATGCTCAAGGAGATAAACCTGAATATCGCAGGTGAATATATTGTGATGGCAGCCACCCTGATTAAGATAAAAGTCAGAAGTATATTGCCGGACTTTGCTTTGCCTGATGTGGAGGATGTGGAAGATGAGGCACAGGATCTGATTAAGAAATTGAAAGAGTATGAGAAGTTCAAGAATATTGCAATGTACTTGAGAAAAAAAGAGGGAAAAGCTACGAAATGTTATCCCAGAGGGGTGGTCAGCGATAGAAGGATAACCATTAGTGGATTAGATACGCTAACTTATGAAGAAATAAAATCCATATTCACCGATATTCTTGCGCGGAGTGGGACAGTACCCGTTTATTCAATCAGAGCAGAAGGTGTTGACATAAGGAAAAGAATGAAAGCTATTTTGGAAAGATTTAAAGAAAAAGATGCTTTGTATTTCACTGAGCTTTTAGAAAATGAAAGTGTAGAAGAGATTATAGTGACTTTTATTGCCGTGCTTGAGTTGGTCAAGATGAAAAAAATCAAATTGTTACAAAGAGAGAGATTCGGGAGGATTAGACTTTATGACACTTCCTCAGAGATGGCGTATAATTGATTTCAATCAAAAAGAAGTAGAAGAGTTACAGAAACAATACAATATCTCGGAACATTTTTCAAAGGTTCTTTTGAACCGAAAAATTATTTCCAATCAAGAGATAGGTGGTATTTTTTCACCTGGACTTGCGTTTGTTCATCCGCCCCATCTATTACCAGATATAGAAATAGCAGGACTCAGGATTGAGAAGGCAATCAAGAATGGCGAAAAAATTCTTCTTTGGGGCGACGAGGATACCGATGGGATAACAGCAACTGTATTTTTGTATGAAGTTCTTAAGAAGCTTGATGGACGAGTTTCCTACCATATTCCCAGCAGAAAGGACGAGGGAATAGGATTGAATATTGAAGGCATAAAGAGGGCGCAAGAAGAAGGCTACACACTGATAATAACTGTCGATTGTGCTTCGGGTGATTTTGATGAAATTCACAGTGCACAGAAAATGGGAATGGATGTTATCGTTACAGACCACCACGAAGTTCCTACGCTTGATGGAAAGAATTTTGCACTCCTTAACCCCAAAGTTGCCAATTCATCGTATCCTTTCCCTGATATAGCGGGGGTAACTGTTGCATTTAAACTTGGTTGGTTCCTAACAAAAAGAGTTCTCAAAGTGAATGATAAGGAGTGGAAAAGTGCTGCTGGTGAGTGGCTTCCTTTAGTCTTTCTTGGCACTTATGCAGACAAAGTACCTTTGAAAAATGAAAACTGGTTCCTTGCGAAACTTGGTTTCAATATGCTTCATTCGACAAAGAGAAAAGGAATAAGGAATCTGATTAGGGCTATATCGAAGAGTGGAATCTGTGATGAGATGGTTGCTCACAAGATGATTTCCGTACTGGCAACGGCAAAGACGACAGGATGGATGCAAAATACGGGTTTCAATATTCTAACTACTATGGATGAAGAATACCTTGATACAACAATTCCCAAATTGGTGAAACAAAGCGAAAGGTGGTATGCAGAGGCCAGCAAGAATTTCAGAAAAGTGCTGTCTTCCTTGAGTGGTGATGTTTTTGACAATGTCATTTTTGTTTACGTGCCTTTTGTTCCCTCTGAGTATGTCAGTTTTTGCACTTCTCACTTGAAAGAGAGGTTTAGCCGGTCTGTAATTGTTGTTACTGACAAGAACGGTTTGTCATTTGGAGAGGCAAGGACAGCCGGAGAATTCAATATTCACGAGTTACTGTCAAAATACATCAAACTTTTTACATCGTTTGGAGGTCACAAATCTGCCTGTGGTTTCACAATGCGAAGGGAAAATGTGGGAAAGCTTAGACAAAAAATAGTTGAAGACTTTTCTAAAATGTCGGTAACAACAGATAGAACAGGAGAATTAAGAATTATTGGTAAACTTCGGTTAGAAGATATTACTGAAAAATTGAAAGATGAGCTGATGTTACTTTCACCATTTGGTTCAGGAAACCCGCCACCACTTTTTCTTGCCAGGGATTTGACATTCACCAAATCTACCTATACTTATGAAATTCCGGACACAGGTGAAGTTAAACGAATTGAGATGAGGGGTGAAAAGAACGCTTGGATTGGGATAAATGGTCAACCCATTAGTCTTGATGTGGTTTACTACTTCAACAGTATAGGAACACTGATTATTGCCGATGCAAGACCAACAGTCTTTAACGAAACGATAACACAGACCTGAGACAGAAGACAGCAGACAGAAGACAGAAGACCGAAGACAAAAGACCAGACACCTAACACCTAGAACCTAACACCCGAAAGGCGAAATTGAAAAATAGAAATTACGAAAATTTCACAATTGTGGCATTTTTTCTTCTCTTGCTATCGAGTCCTCTCTTTGCGAATGAGGATGTTATGTGGAATTTTAGCAAAGGCACTCGGAAGCAAGAAAAGGAAAAAAGCTTTCTTGTGGGGAAGGAATTGGTGCTTCGTTCGATAAAAGTTTACCAGTTCTTGCTTTCTGAGCAACAACCCGATGTGTGCAATTTTACACCTTCGTGCTCACACTATGCATATCAGGTAATAAAAAAAGAAGGACCCGTTAAGGGAAGCTTAATGGCAATTGATAGACTGCAGAGATGCAATCCGTGGGCATGGAACTATCTTAATGAATACTATAGGGTTAAATGGGTTAAAGGTAGGGGGTACAAACTCTACGACCCACCATAGATGACTTACTGGAATTCACTTCTGTTTTTTTCTTTTTAGAAGATTTCGGTCCGCTTTTCTTATTAAGTCTTCGGAAGTGGTTCCGTCCTGTGGGAATGAGGATTCTCCTATGGTAACCATCAGTGATATTTTCTTTTCCTTTATATTAAAGGTGTGTTTTTTTAATTTGTTTCTTATCCTTTGGATCACATTTAATGCACTGACTTTCTCTGTTTCTGGAAGAACAATTACGAATTCGTCACCACCATATCTTGCAACAGTATCAACTTTTCTCGAGTTTGAAACGAGAAACTGTCCATATCCTATGAGGAGTTCGTCACCCAGTAGGTGACCATATTTATCATTGTATTCCTTGAAATTATCTATGTCAATAATGAGAATAGAAAAACTGAGACCATACCTCTTTGCACGCTCTATTTCCAGTTTGAGAATACTATAGAGATGTCTTATATTGAATAAGCCAGTCATTGGATCCGTAACAGCCATTTTAAGCGTTTCTTCATAAAGGTGGCTATTCTCGATTGAGACAGCAGTCTGGTTTGCAATTGTCAGTAGGACTTTCATATCATCTTCGTCGTAAATATCTTCTTTCTCATAATCTTGAACTCCAATAACACCGAGCACCTTTGTTCCGTAAAGCAATGGAACTCCGAGCCAGCATCGAGCGGGTCTTCCTAAAGCCCTGATACCAAGTTTTTTTGCACTTTCCACGACTCTGTGAGGTAACAAGAGTGGTTTTTTTGTTTTTATCAAATATTCGGTCAGTCCTTCTTTTAGTTTCCTTTTTCTCCTTTCTACTCTTTTGCCTTCTTCGACATAGATTATAAATTCTATTTCATTTTGTTCCTTGTCATAAAGCACAAGATAGAAGTTTTCCGTTTTCATTATTTTTGAAGTTTCTCCATAAACAACCTCGACAAGACTTTCAAAATCCGAGATAGATGAAATTTTCTGTCCGATAAGATTGAGAGCCTCGAGAGCATTTATTCTCTTTTTGCCATTCTCAAAAAATGTTGCATTCGATATTGCAATGCTTGAGAAATGAGCAAACATAGAAATAATTTGCTTTTCTTGAGGTGTGAAATTATGTAGTTTTCTGAAGTATATATTTATTGTTCCAATATGTTTTTTACCGGTTGATATTGGTAATGAAATTACCGAAACAAGACCTTCCTTTTTTATCCATTTTAATGAAAATTTATCCTTTTTCTTGGCAAAGTAGTTTTCTGCGTCTGGGATATACACTGTTTTTCCATTCACAACAACCTTACCTGAAAGTTCTTCTCCGACTCTTGCTTTTACTATTCTAACATATTGAGGGCTGAGATTATAACTTGCTCTAATCCTTAATTCCCGCGTTCCTTTTTCGATGAGCAAGATTGAAGAAGCGTCGGCGTTTATAAACTCAGTTGCTTTTTTTGCAATGATATTCAAGACATCCTGTAGTTCTACAGAGGAGAATATGGATTCTATTATGTCCGAAAAAAGAGTAACATCCTTTATAAGGTTCGTGTTTGTGCTATTTTTCAAATGCTTTCTCCATTGCTTTTTTCACAAACTGCACGACTTCATCCTTGTTCTTATGAAAGCGAATAAATAAACCCCTGTAGTTTTCCAATCTTCTGGGTTTGTTGAACGGACTTAAGAATATTCCATTATTATCTACATAAAAAGTTTTGAAATATTTCCATTTTTTTCTCTGTTTTACAAAGAATGAATTGATAAATATTTCGTCTTGTGTTAGAGTATAACTTGTTGGAAAAAAGTATGGCATAATGGAGGTTCCCACCAGGATGACAGCGAGAATGAACCAACCGATTCCCCAGAAGATAAATACAACTGCCCATACTAAAACAGGAATTAAAATGGCGATAAGATTTCTTTTGCCACCAAGCTTAAAAGGTATGGAAGTCCACTTTATCACAATAATAATCCTATGTTTTTTTTGAGGAGTCTGTAAGTTTCTTCAAGAGAAATCGATAGTATTTTTGTATTCGCGAGAACGGGCATAAAATTCGTATCACCATTCCATCTTGGAACAATATGGATGTGGAGATGGTCTTCAATACCTGCGCCAGCCACTTTTCCAAGATTCATTCCAAGATTAAAGCCATCTGGTTTGAAGATACTCTTAAGGAGTTTAATACCGATTGTAAGTGAAGTGAAGAGTTCTTCCCCTTCTTCCTTGTTAAGTTCCTCGAGTAATGCAGTGTGCTTATATGGAGCAGTCATTAGATGTCCGTTGTTGTAAGGATATATATTCATAATGATAAATGTCAACTTCCCCCTGTAAAGAATATAGTTTTCTTTATCATCGGTTTGTCTGATTCTGTTACAGAGGATGCAGCCCTCTTCAGGCTCTTTATTCAATATGTACTTGTTTCTCCACGGTGCCCATATTTTTTTCATCTGTTTCATTCGTTATCAGTAAGCAGTTGCCTAAAAAAGTTCAAGCTGCTCCTTCTCTTCCATTCCGCCTGTTAGGTTTACTTCTCCATAAACTCCATCATACCCTGGTTTTACCTTGATTTCACCAGTTCTAACTCTTTGAATAGCGTCAGCAATAGGCTCATTTGCGATTTTCCTTATGTCTTCATAGCTTCGTTCGATAAGAATTTCCAATTCGGGACCCAGTCTGGCAATTAGATTACGGTATTTCCCTTCCACCAACTTTGTTCCCTTGCTATGCTTTAGTGTTTTTGCAATTATTTCGGTAAGGGGCACGAGCTTTTTGAATGGTTTTTTACCCTTTGGTTTGTAACCAAATTCTCGGTCAGAGAGTTCCATCGTTCTATGAAGGACACCCAGAGTTAATTTTCTACCACATTTGGGGCAGTTTGTACCTTTTCCTATTGTCTGTTCAGGATGCAAAGATAGATTGCACACTCTATGTCCATCGAAATAATATTTACCTTCTTCCGGAAAAAACTCGATTGTATACAGGAATTTCGAACTATCACCCTCTTTTATCACTTGCATTATTGTATCATAATCCATTTCGCAATCAAAACAATTTGCTTCTCTACCAATATTAATAGGGGAGTGAGCATCAGAATTTGATACGAGGGTATATTTGTCAAGTTTGCTCCAGGTCCAGTTCATTTCAGGGTCACTTGAAAGACCTGTTTCCAGTGCCAAAATATCATCCGATAGTGCACCAAAGCATTCTTCGATTGAGTCGAAACCAGATTTTGAACCGAAAAGCGAAAACCAGGGAGTCCAGATATGAGCAGGGATAAGGAAAATTCTTTCATCGATTTCCTTTATTTTCTCGAACATCATCTCTGCATCAAGAGAAAGAATGGGCCTTCCATTTGATTCAATCTTGCCATATTTTGAAAAATATTCCGATATGTTTTCTGCCAATTTGAAAGAAGGAGCGAGAATGATATTGTGATTTTTTCTGTACTTTCCATTTTTTATATAAATATTACAAACTTCAGAGGTAAGCATGAAATTTACACCGTTATATTCGAAAAGGCCATTTCCTGTGGATGTAAGATTTTCGGTTAGTTCGCTAAACCAGATTGGGTGGGTAAAGTCTCCGGTTCCCATAAGCTGGATACCTTTGAGTTTTGCCATTTCGCTTATTCCCTGTAAGTCCATATTTTTGCTTGTTGCCATGCTATATTTTGAATGAATATGCAGGTCTGCGTAAAATTTCATTTCCCCTTTTCCGCCACGACCATTACTCTTTTTGTCCTTGGTCCTGGTCTTCGGAATGAGAGATGCTCGTAGAAATTAGTTCTCTCGAAGCCGTTTTTACCAAGGAGACGTTTAATTGTGTGAAAGGTATATCCTCGCTCTCTATGTGTTTCCTCGATTCGCTTGTAGTTGCCATTGAAAGACACAAAAAGGGTAATATGAAGTGTTGTAAGTGATTTTGGTCTCACGAAATCACTTTTCCAGATACTGTAGATACCATCGGATTCCTTTGTGAAAGTTGCAGAATCATTCATAAGCGAGAGACCGTATATTGTATTCATATCAAAGATAAAAATGCCACCTTTTGTAAGGCATTTTGCTACGTTAGAAAAAGTCCTGAACAGTTCGTCCTCTTTTACGAGATTATTCAGGCTATCAAAAAGGGAAATGGTGAGGTCTACCTTTGTTTTGATGCAGAAATCCTGGAATCGGCTTTGAAATAGAATGGGGTTATAGATGTTCAGTTTTGTTTTGGCAACCTTCAACATATCAGCTGAGCCATCAATCCCTATTACTTTATAACCCTGTTCCAACAGGTAGGACATAGGTGAGCCCGTTCCGCAGCCCAAGTCAAGGATTAATCGAGGCTTCATTCGGAAGAGGACGCACAGCTTTTTTATATACTCTATCCAGGACTGATAGTTGACATCCCCCATCAATCTATCATAATAAGGCGCAAGAGCCCGGTATATCTTATTATCCATTATGATTTTCTTTGTTTGTTTCGTATTCCTTCTTTCTTTCCGTAACGCTTTTGAAATACGGCACAGGATTTACAGGGACATTGTTCAATCTTACTTCATAATGAAGATGTGGTCCCGTGCTTCTTCCCGTGCTTCCTACTTCGCCTATATAGCTGTCCTCTTTCACCCTATCTCCAATGGCAACCTCAAATGAATGTATGTGACCATAAACCGTTTTATAGTTATTTCCGTGATCGATTTCTAATAGGTTACCGTAACCGCCGCGCCTTCTGGCGAAGATAACAACACCATCAGCCGGAGCTTTGATTTTTGTCCCAATTGGTGCAGGAATATCAACGCCTTTGTGAAATTCGCTCCCTCCGGTGAAAGGATTGATGCGGTATCCGAATCCCGAGATTATTTTGCCCGGTACCGGCTGCAGTTGTGGTGTTCCGACAATGACTGAATTCTTATTTTCGAAATATTTCCACATGAATTTAAGTTTCTCGTTGGATGAAGAAAATTTCTTATGCACCTGATTTTCGGCAGAATAAAATGATTTAATGATTTCCTCATCCTCAAGATTATTCGATTTGAGGAAAATATCTTTTTCTTCCGGAAGCGGTCCTCCCAGTCCGGGAGGTTGTGCTTCCCTTGGTTCAAGCTTGAATCCAGCCATTATCCTCAAATTCTCTGCAAATCTCTGTATTCTTTTTGCCTGTAAGTTCAAGGATTTCAGTTTTTCCCGGTGGACGGCACGTTCCGCATATAACTGTGTTGCAAGACTGTCAATAGTTGATAGAAGTTCCGTTTTTTCTTGTTTTATGCTCGTATTTTCGCTCGTTAAAACAGAATTCCTGTTGAGTGTTGGGAAAAGCGTCGTTCTTAATCTATAATAATTTCTTGTATGTGAAACTATGGATACAGCTGCAATAATGACAATCAATGTTGACAACAGGGTTAAAATCTTAAGGGTCTTTGCGGTAAGAAGGATATTTTTCCCACCAACCTTATCATATGGCACAAGAATCAAGTGATACGATATGAACCTTTTTTTCCTCATTATACCTCCAATCTATTATATTACAAATTGTTCTCCACTAACTTATAATATATTTTTTTCAATGTGTCAAGCAAATATTGTAACTTATTAGATTTAAGGAGATATGACCGACTGGTGTGAAAGGACATAGACACCTTCTTGCTGTTTTTCTCATTTTTCAAGAAACTTTCCTGAAAAGATTTGACACAGTAAGAAAAATATAGTATAAGAATGCAAGTAAGTGAATGGAAAGGAGTCAAATGAATAAGTCAGAAGATGGAACAAAACTCAAAGATTGGTTTATGAAGCAACCGGATTACGGGTTCAAGAACAAAACACTTTCAGAAGAAACAAAATTGAAATTTACAGAACTTGGTAGAATTGTCAGAGGGGATATTTTGACGATGACGACTGTTGCAAGTTCCGGACATCCCGGAGGTGCTGTGTCTTCGGCTGATTTGTTTATCGTCGTTTATAGTCTTGCAAACACGGTTCCGGGAAAGGTTGACGCTCCCAAGAGAGATAGAATTGTTGTCAGTCACGGTCATACATCTGCAGGTGTTTACTCTATTTTGGGAAGATTAGGATTTTTTGATATTGAAGATGTACTCGCAAATTTCAGAAAATGTGGCTCGATATTTGAAGGACATGTTGAAAGAGATGTTCCGGGATGCGAGTGGACAACCGGCAATTTGGGTCAGGGTCTTTCCGCCGGTTGTGGTTTTGCACTTGCCTCCAAAATAAACAAGCGGGACTACAATGTATTTGTTATAATGGGTGATGCTGAGCAGGCGAAAGGGCAGGTTTCGGAGGCAAGAAGATTTGCAAAACAATTCAATCTTAACAATATCACTGCGGTTATTGATTACAATGAATTGCAGATAAGCGGTTCGTCGCATAAGGTAATGAATGTGAATATCAAGGACGACTATATTGCTGACGGATGGAAGGTGATTGAGGTAGATGGACATAATTACGGTGAAATATACGGTGCTATTAGGGAATCAATTGAGGATACCAAAACGCCTGTTGTTATAATCTGTCATACGATAATGGGGGAATCCGTATCATTTATGGAGAAAGCAAAGGAATACTATCATGGAAGACCACTTACAATCGAGGAATGTAAGGAAGCATTTGAAGAATTGAATATCCCCTTGAAAGTCGAATTTTACAAAGAAAAAAGAGAAAATACAGCTTCGACATCCGTAGCGAAAAATATCGAGTTTGGGAAGCCTACTATTGAGACCGGTGAAGCCTTTAATTATTCCACTGAGGACAGATTAGGTAATCGGGATGCATTTGGAAGAGCGCTTGAGAATATTGCCAGGATTAACAGAGGGAAGGATAGAGCAACTCCGATTGTTGCCCTTGATTGTGACCTCAAGGAATCTGTGAGAACACATCTTTTTGAGAAAGTAACCCCAGAATGGTTTATCGAATGTGGTGTTGCAGAGCATAATGCAGCAGTTATAGGAGGTGTTCTGTCAATTGAAGGTGCTGTCACTTTTTGGGCGGATTTCGGTGTTTTTGGTTTGGATGAAGTTTACAACCAGCAAAGGCTTAACGCAATAAATCATACAAATCTTAAAGTTGTGATAACACATTCAGGTATCAATGTGGGAGAAGACGGGAAAACCCATCAATGCATAGATTATTTAGGGCTTTCCAGAAATTTTCCTAATTTCAAGGTTATAATCCCCGCCGACCCTAACCAGACCGACCGAGTAATACGGTTCGTTGTTAAGGAAAAAGGGAATTTTCTGATTGTTACCGGGAGGTCGAAGAATTCTGTTACCACTTCTTCATCAGGGAAACCATTTTTTGCGAATAGTTATGCTTTCAATTACGGTAAGGTGGATGTTTTGCGGGAGGGTGATAAAGGTGTAATTATGACATATGGGCCGATGGTTGCAGTTGCCATTAATGCATACGAGGAACTGAAGAGAGAAGGTGTAGAATTGAGTGTATGGAATGTATCGAGCCCACTGGCGTTATCCAGAGAGGATGTTGAAGGTGCCATTCTAAAAGGACCAATATTTACTTTTGAGGACCACCTTGTGAATTCCGGTCTCGGCACAATAGTTGGAGGGATTATTGCTGATACGGGTATGGGAACAATATTTAGGAAGATAGGAGTTAGAGCGTTTGCCCCTTCGGGTGCTGCCAGAGAACTTTACAAAGCAATAGGGATGGATGAAAAAGCATTGGTTAGAGAGATAAAAAAAACTATGAACGGTGAAAGGTAAAGAGAAGAGAGAAGAGCGAAAAGTGTGTCGGAGTGACGAGCTATTGGAGAAACTGCGAACAAACGGCTTCACCTGTGAAACAAACCCCATATGACCACTAGAATTTCACGCAAGAATGTATTTTACGTTGCATACGGGGCAGGCGCGCTTCGTGCCGTGTATAAAACGCACTTCGGGCTGTAAAATGAGGTGACAACTTAAGCGACTCAAACGGTCCAAATAATCGAAACGAATTAATGGAGTAGCGAAACTTGTTTCGCGCAAGGTAGTTATAGGTTTTAGCCTGCGAGGTTTTTTGTAATGAAGCATTTCATAATAGACGGATATAACGCATTGTTTAAGATTAAGGGGAAACTAAAGAAACAGTACCAAACGAGGGAGGGTTTTATTCAGTATATAAGGACTACAAAGATCGCCCGTAGTGCAAGAAACAAGATTTCCCTTGTTTTTGATGGAGCAAAAGCCGTGTCGTTTAAGGATAAACCTTCTTTTTCACCTATTAATGTTGTATTTTCCAAAGATGAAACTGCGGATGACAAGATAGTCAAGATGGCGAGAAGGCAAGAGAATAAAAGAGAGGTAATTGTAGTTACGGACGACAGAGAAGTTCAGGAAAGGGTAAAAATACTGGGATGTTCTGCGGTTCCTGTCACTCTGTTCTTCAAGGAATTAACAAGGAGGAAAGGAACCAATGACAGGGAAAAACCCAATCCGGATAAGGGAGAAGGAAAAAACATTACAGAGGAAATGAAGAAAATATGGGGTGTTTACCAGTAAAACCATCTGAGGATGTATGCCATAAGGATAATTCCAATTACCGTGATAAGATTGACATTAAGGGTAAGACCAAAAGTGAGTCCGATTATTGCAAGGTTCAAGTGGAACTGGGGGATGCCCACTGACAGTGATTTGAGAAAAATTTGTTTTACAGCTCCTTGAGGCAGAACCAACCCAAGTGTATGACCTATTGCACTTCCAACAATAGCACCCAGAACAATAATAAATATAAAAATCCAGGGGTTCTTTCTTCTCAATCCCATATTTTCCTTATAGCAAATATTAAAACCTTTGTCAACAAATTTTCTTGACAAGACGATTTTTGTGCTATAAACAATATATTTATGAAGGTATTACATACCGCCGATATACATTTGAGAGAATACGATGATGAGAGGTGGAATACCCTCAAGTCCTTAATGGATATAGGGAGAAAAGAAAAGGTAGATGTGTTCATCATTGCAGGAGACCTTTTTGATAAAGGTGTTAGTGCAGTAAAACTGCGAGGCAAGATAAGAACCCTTTTTTCCCATATAGATTTTAGGGTTTTTATACTCCCCGGAAACCACGACAGTAATGTTTACGAACCAAATCTTTCCTTCGGAAGTAATGTAGATATTATGAGGGATGATTACCTTGAAATTAAAGATGTCAGGTTCATAGGTATTCCATTTGAGAAAATAGAGGGTGAAGAACTACTTGAAAGACTCAATTCCCTGAAACCGAAACTGAGAAAAGATGGGAGAAATATCCTGCTTTTTCATGGGGAGCTACTCGATACCTTTTACTCCAGTAGTGACTTTGGAGAAGAAGGTAATAGACGATATATGCCTGTCAAACTATCTTACTTCAATGAGCTAAATATTGCTTATGTACTTGCAGGGCATTTTCACGTCAATTTTGATACGCATATAATTAAAAAAGACAGTTATTTTGTCTATCCTGGTTCTCCTCTATCCATAACAAAAAGGGAAACAGGTCAAAGAAAGCTCAATATCTTTGAGTTTGGAAATCGCCCGGGGGCATATCCTCTCGATACACCGTATTTCGAGGATATAGATATTGAACTCGACCCTTTTGTAGACGAGGGCCCGCTTGAAAAAGTAAGAAAAAAAATAGAGGAACTTCCTGAAAATGCAAAACCATTGCTCAAGGTCACAGGATACTTCAATGCAAAAAAAAATGGGATAACCGAATTAGCATTGATTGAAAGTATTAAAGAAATGGTTAAGGCTCGATGTGTTGAAGAACCAGAAATTGAACTCAAGGATATACAAAACATCCTGGAGGATGACCTCTTCAAAAAATTCCTGGAGAAACTTGGTGAGAAATCGTTCGACAGGAAAATGGAAAACAATATCCGTAATACAGCAATCAGAGCAATGATAGAGGTAAAGTCTTGAGGCTCAAGGAATTTTTCATTAGAAAATACGGACCACTTATAGAGCAGGGAAGATTTCTATTAAGTGATTTTAATCTCTTTTTCGGCAGAAATGAAGAAGGGAAAACCCTTTTTCTTGATAGTATCGTCAAGTTCCTTTTCAAAAAAGAGAGAAAGGTTTTCGATAAAATTGACAGGGTAGATGAAACTCCGGAAGGTTATCTCATTATGGAGACAGGGGCAGGAGAAACGATTAAATTTCCGGAGAAAGGTGAGTTAAATAAAAAAACAGGCTTAAGCCCGGGGGAATATAGAAATATTTTTATAATAAGGAGTAGCGACCTTTTCATAGACAAAGAGGATGCTTTTTATAGAAAAGTTCAGAATAGATTGACAGGACTCAGGACGGATGAGATTGAAGGTATAAAGAGCCATCTCCTTGAAATGGGCAGATTAACTCCAAATGGCGATTTTAGAAACATAAAGGAAGAAAAACTAAAGGCACGACTATTAGATGCTCAAAAACTTACAAAAAGAATAGATGCGCTGAAAGAAAGGATTAAGGAAGAGGGATTTGAAGGTTTAGAGAAGGAACTATTCAAGATGAAAGAGGGTATTAAAGGAATAGAAAAAAAACTTAATGATTATGAAGATGCACGCAGAAGAGAAACATACGAGAAGAGTCTCTTAGCATTGAATGAACTTGATAAAAACAACAGGGAGCTAAAACAACTAAACTGCTTTATTGAAACGAATAACGCGTTCTGGAGAGATGCCGAAAGAAACATAGAGAATGCGCAAAATGAAAAGAATGCTTTAATTTTACAATTGGCAGAGAAAGAAAGAGTATGGGAAAAGAGAAAGGAAGAGATTGTAAAAAAGGAACGGAATTTTCTCATCTATATGGACAGAAAGGGCAAAGTGGAAAAGGAGATAGAGCCTGAACTGAGATATTACGAAAGGTTGAGCCAGGAGATTGCAAAAGGGAAAGGAATCCGTAAAGCTTTAACCATTCTTGATGCAGTGTTTGGATTATTCTGCGCAGTTTCTATTATTGGCTACATCTTTCAGCAATCCTTCCCTCTTGGTTTTTCAATAATCCTATTTGGGATAATTTTCGTTGCTTTGCTTTCTATACTAATGGTCTTTTCACGGAAAAAAGCAGGAATGGCAGGAACCTTCGAGAAAATAAGATTAATGACTGTAAAACTCGGACTTTCAGGTAAAAATATCAATGATATAATCTTCAATATAAATGGTTTGCAGGAAGAATACAAAAAAATGGGAAAAGAGCTTCAGGATATCAAAGATGATATCAGATTTTCAGAAAATGAAGTAAGAAGGATAAAAGAGGATATTCCGAAAATCGAAGAGAAGGTCAGAAAAAGCGAGAAAGGAATTGAGGAGATAAAAAGAAAAACGGGTGTTGAAACAAGAAAAGAATATAACCAAAACCTCGAAAGAAAAAATCAGAAGGAAAAGGAGAGGGAAAGGGATATGGGTATATTAAAAAGTCTTCTGGAAGTAAAAGGGGAAACCGAGGACGAGAAAATAGATTACTGGATGGAAAAGGTTGAGGAATATAATGAATACAAGGATAAAGCAACGGCTCTAAAATACGATGAAAAAACGGTTTCAGGTTTGAAAAAGAAAAAGGGGTCTCTCATAGAAGAGGAAAAAGTATTGCGAAAGAAAATGAAGACATTTACCGATGAACTTGGGGAAATCGAAAGCGCTATCAATCATACGGTTCTTATGACAACAAAAGACAATTATGTGAATTGTGAAACCCTTGTTGACCTGAACGAGGTAGAAGAAAGACTTAAATCATTTGTTGATGAAAACGAAAGAATGAGGGAGACTGTTTTGAATGCTAAGGTTATCTTTGAGGAGATAGAGAAAGAGGAAGAAGAAAAGGTCTCGAGCCTCTTTGGAAAGGATAGCAATGTTTCCACATATTTTAGGAAGATAACAGAAGGAATGTATGAGAAAGTTGAATACGATGCAGAAAATGGCAGTATAGAGGTTTTTCCCAAAAAAGGTCAACCTTTAGGTGCGGACAAACTCTCAAGTGGGGCTTTCGACCAGTTGTATCTTTCCATCCGTCTTGCCCTTGGTGAAAAAATCCTTAAGGGTGAAAAGGGTTTTTTTATAATGGACGACCCGTTTGTAAAATCGGATATGGAAAGATTAAAAAGACAGATTAATATATTGAAAGAACTTTCGCATTCAGGATGGCAGATTATCTACTTCAGTGCAAAGGATGAAGTAAAAGAATGTCTTGAGGAAGAAATAAAAAATAGAGAAATCTCATCTTTTGAGATATAGAGAGGGTAAATCCCCTTGTTCCCTTGTGTTTCTTTTTCATTCCAGCATTTCCCCGCACAGGAATTTTAGAGTAGTTCTATATTTTTGTTCTAAAGAACTTTTTTCCTCTATGTGCCATAGTGAAGGCGTTAGTCCTATCTTTCCAAATTTTCAAGGGCAGTTTTTCTGCCTTTTCACCGGATAGGAGCATTGCACCGAAAATAAATTAAGGATGGCATTATTCAGCATGACAATGGGCAGCAAAATTTCTAAGAATGTATGCTCTATTGTCTGAATTGCAATTGAACGGCATTTCCTTTTTACTTGACAAATTATGGCTTTTGTTTTATCATAATCTTAATAAAATGAACGCTCGAAGCAATGGTTTTAAGAGTGGTTATGCAGCAATTATCGGTAAACCAAATGTTGGGAAATCAACACTAATTAATACTCTTGTTGATGCTAAGGTATCAGCTGTTACACATAAACCACAAACCACAAGGAAAAAGATTACTGCGATTTATAATGACGCAGCAATGCAGATTGTATTTCTGGATACACCTGGTATCTTTGAACCAAACTACGAACTGCAGAAAACAATGGTTAGGATTGCTTTTAAGACAATAGAAGAAGCTGAAATAATACTCTATATGATTGATGTGGACCAGAGGGAACTGGATTCATATATTCTCAAGTCAATTAGGAGGTTAAATAAACCTGTCTTTCTATTGATAAACAAGGTTGATTTGGTTGACAAAAAGTCTCTTTTACCTTTGATAGAAGAATCTGAAAAAATTTTTGCATTTGATGAAATCATTCCCATTTCTGCCAAGAGAAGGATAAATACAGATGATCTTATCAGGACACTGAAACAATATTTGAAAGAAGGACCTCCCCTATTTCCACAGGATGAGCTTTCATCTCAGCCTGAAAGATTTTTCGTTATTGAAGCAATCAGGGAACAGATATTTCTGCAATATGGGGAAGAGATTCCTTACAACACAGCAGTATACATAGATGAATTTCGCGAAGCGGGTGGAAGAAAGAAGGATTATATAAGGGTAGTCATATTGGTTGAAAGGGACAGCCAAAAGAAGATTATAATCGGGAAGCAGGGCAAAGCAATAAAAGCACTTGGTATTTCTGCAAGAATGAGCATAGAGAATTTCCTGAGCAGGCCAGTTTTTCTTGAGCTTTTTGTGAAGACAAAGAAAAGCTGGAGGGATAGCACAATCCTCCTGAGAAGCATTGGATACCTCTAAAGGCAGAAGAGTGAAGAGAGAGGAGTGAAACGGAGAGACGGAGTGAAAGACAAGTTAGAAGTTAAAAGTAAAAAGTTAAAGCTGAAAGGCGAAAATAGAAATCCCTCGACCCTGAGCTCGGAACCGAAGGGTTGGAAATTAGGAAAATAACAAACTACGGCAAAGGGAATGTCATTCTGAGTAAACGACAGTTATTGACAAAGGAAGAATCTGATTACAAACGGACAAAACGATCCAAACACTCTAAACGAATGAAACGGAAAAGGAGTTAGTTGAATTTGTTCGATTGGTTGGACTGTTTGAAATCTTGAAACAAACGTTTTCTCTAAGGGAAAAATTTTGAAGAGAATAGAGAGTTTAAGTAGGAGACAGATTATAAAGAGCATTTTCTTCTCTTTTGTAATAACGCTTCCCGTTTTTAATTTCATTTTCAAAGTTTTTGGTAGTAGGGAAAAGGGAAGAAAACCAACCTCAGAGGGACTTTACGGGAGCCATAATCTGGCAGGATAAATCCCCCTGTTTCCCCCTTTGAAAAAGGGGGACTAAGGAGGATTTGCAAGAGCCGAGAGTGTGTTACTGTCAATAAAAGCTTAAAAAGAAAAGGGTAGGAAATGGCTAAAGACAATGAAAGTAGGAAAGGACTTGGATGCATCTCAATTGCAGTTCTCGTCCTGGGCAGTTGTTTTGCACTCATCTTTTTAGTACTTGGTTTTCTGTGGATTTTATCTGCTGGTCACCCAAGTGCACCAACTGGAACACGGCTTACCCAAGGTATCATTCTTATTCTTATCGGAGTCTTTTTTATTGGTGTAACAATAGGAATTGCCATTTATATCTATAGAAGATTGCATCCAAAGGAAGAGAAGATAGAGATTACACAGAAAATTGATTTATCCGGTGATGTGAAATTAGAAACATTAAAGTGCGAGAAGTGCGGCGCTCAGTTAGACAAGAATAGTATCACAACAAGAGAAGGTGCAATAATTATTTCCTGTCCATATTGTGGTTCAGTGTATGAAGTTGAGGAGGCTCCCAAATGGTGAGAAGGTCTTTAATCTTAATTGCACTTGTCCTTATTCTTCCATTGAGTGTCTTTTCACAGGATTACAGGTTTTCGGTTGACAAGAACTATTCAGAGGTGGATATCAATAGCGACGGTACCTGCACAATAAGATATGAAATCCAGTTTGCCTGTGACAAGAATGCTCATCCCATAGATATTGTTGATATTGGTATGCCAAATGAATCGTATGTATTAAAATCTGCTTCAGCCAAAATAGGGAGTAAGGAATTGCACAATATCAGAAGTTCTGAATATGTTCATCCCGGAGTAGAGGTTCATCTTGGTTCGCACGAGATATCTCCTGGTGAGACGGGAACGCTGATTTTTGCAATTAATGTGAGGAATATGATATTCCCTGATTCGAAAGATACCGCATACGGTTCAATTGAGTTTTCACCAACCTGGTATGGAAGTCAATATGTTCATGGGACAACAGACCTTGCATGCTATTTTGTTTTCCCCCCCGGTGTAAAACCAGATGAACCTCGGTACCACAAAGTGAAGTTTTCAAAGTCGGGCATTGATTCAGAAGGATTTGTCTGGTATCAATTCTTGAAACCCCTTGCATCTCCGTCCAGGCAGTACATTTTTGGTGTCTCCTTTCCAAAGAAGTATGTTCCTGCTGAAGCGATTGTGAGGAAAGTGAAGCGCAGATTTTCGTTTGCTCCCCTCTTTGGTTTTCTGTTTGCCAGATTTGTAGGTTCCTGCCCCTGTCTTATTGTGGGTTTCTTCATTTTTCTTGCCGTGATTGGGGTAGTAAATTCTTCCAAACGTAAAATGAAATATTTGCCACCTGCCCTCTCGGTTGAAGGTGTCGGGATAAAAAGGGGACTTACTGCTGTTGAATCGGCAATACTTCTGGAACTCCCTTTGAACAAAATCGCAAGTATGATTCTTTTTGGTTTGCTCAAAAAGAGTGCATTGAAGGTAAAAAAAAGAGAGCCTTTAATTCTTGAGATTGAAAAAATACCAACGGATGCATCTGAATTGCATGATTACGAAAAAAGTTTTATGCAGATTGTTGACCCGAAAGGAAAAATAGAGGAAAAGAAGTTAGGAATAATACTTGGAGAACTCATAAAATCCGTAAATAAGAAAACGAAGGGTTTTTCACGAAAAAAAACAAGAGAGTACTACAGGGGGATTCTTAACAGAGCATGGACCGAGATGAAGGCGGCGAATACACCTGAGTTGCGAGGCAAGGTTTTTGACAGCAATCTCGAATGGCTTATGATGGACGGGGAATATGAAACAAAAATGAGCGATACTTTTAGTGGGAGAAACATAATTGTTCCTTTATGGTGGAGCTCATATCATCCTGGTTATGTGAGACCCACGGCAGTCACTCCCGGTTCGGGAATGAAAGTCCCTGGTATTTCTATGCCCCAGTTGCCGGGTGCTAATTTTGCAAATTCAATGGTTACTGGAATGCAGAATTTTTCAAACAAGATTGTTAGTAATCTTACAGGGTTTCAATCCGCTGTAACGAAGGTAACAAATCCTGTACCGGTTAGCAGTTCTTCTCACGGATGGTCTTCGGGAGGTGGGGGAGGATGTGCTTGCGCCTGTGCTGGTTGTGCCTGTGCCTGCGCTGGCGGAGGAAGATAGCCGTAGCCTTATTACAATAGGCGGAAAGGCAGAAATTAAGAAATTGGAAATTACGAAAATGAGATTGCTTCGGGGGTTAATATGAAGGTTTACTCGCAATGACAAACCAACTAAACGATATTAACGAACTAAATAAACCAAAGACGTGAGGCAATGAAAGACTGAAGAGGGGACTGGAGAAACGGTGTGACGGAGAATCGGAGAAACGGTGTGACGGAGAATCGGAGAAACGGTGAAAAAGTAAGTAAGAAGTTAAAAGTGAAAAGTTAAAATGAATAAAACGAGCCAGACAAACCAAATAAACCAAAAAGACTAAAGAAACCAAACAATGAAAGAAACCGGATGAACGAAAATGTTTTTTGATAAAGCAATAAAATCGATTAAGCCGGGTTTATATCATAGACGAGGCGAAAGAGGCAGATATCAGGGGTATAGAATACATCTCAAGGTAGAAGAGGACGGTAGCGGCTTGCTTGTTATTAATGCATCAAGTATTTTGCATCTGAATAAGACAGCTGCGCAATTTGCAAAGTGTTTTATTGATGGAAAAAGCGATGGAGCTGCAGTCAAGGAAATTTGCTCAGGATACAGGGTTAAAAGAGAGAGGGCAGAAAAAGACTACTTGAAGCTGAAGGACAAGATTCTCGAGATAGCTTCTGGCGAGCGCGCTAAACCTGAGATGTTTTTGGGGATGGACAGGGTGGATGCCTTTTCCACCCCTGTTTCTGCACCCTATCGTTCGGATATTGTGCTTACATATAACTGCAATAATAATTGTAAACACTGTTATGTTGGAAGAAAAACGCCTTTTCCCGAGATGGAAGCCGGTGAGTGGAAGAAAGTAATGGAGAAATTATGGGATATTGGAATTCCACATATCACATTTACAGGGGGAGAGCCAACTTTAAGAGAAGACCTTCTTGAGCTTGTCGCATATGCCGAGGAAATTGGGCTTGTAACAGGCGTAATCACGAACGGTAGATTGCTCTCCAAAACACTTGTAAATGAACTTGTTAGCGCCGGGCTTGACCACATTCAAATAACGATTGAATCCTACAGTATGGAAACACACAACAGAATGGTAAATGCTCAGGGCTGGAAGGAAACCGTTGAAGGAATCAAAAACTGTCTTGAGTCGCCACTCTATGTACTTACCAATACTACACTTACAAATGAAAACTGTAGTGAGATTGAAAAGAACATAGAATTCTTAAAAGAAATCGGGCTCCGTAAGTTTGCATACAATAGTCTCATCTATTCCGGAAGTGGATGTTCTGTCGGCACGGGAATCGAAGAGGAAGAAATAGGGTATTATGTTAGAAGGATTAAGGGAAAAGCCCATGAGTTGAATATGGACTTCATATGGTATACTCCCACTCACTACTGCGTTTTTGATCCCTTAGTTGAGGGCGTAGGTCTCAAGCAGTGCTCCGCAGCAAAATACAATATAGCAGTAGAACCAAATGGGGATGTAATTCCCTGTCAGAGCTATTTTGAAACAATGGGCAATATTTTGAAGGATTCATGGGATGATATATGGAACTCAGATTTAGCATTGTATATTCGAAACAGGAAATATGTTCATATGAAATGCAAGGTTTGTCCCGATCTAAATCTATGTGGAGATGGATGTCCCTTATATAATAAGGCAAGTGATAGGCTTATTTTGGGTTTAAAAACATAAATTATGGGAGACATAATAAAAGTTAGGGTTAGATACTCCGAGGTAGATAATATGGGATTTGTATATTATGCAAGATACCTTGAGTATTTTGAAATGGCAAGGACCGAGTATATAAGAAAGAGAGGGAAAAGTTACAGAGAGATAGAAAAGGACGGTTTTCTATTACCTGTGACCGAAGTGTGGGTAAAATATAGGAAAGCAGCAGCATATGATGATTTACTGACGATTGAAACCGAAGTAACCTGGATTAAGAAGGCGAGTATGGAATTTCACTACTATGTTAGAAACAACGGTGGCGACATTCTTTCGGAAGGAATGACAAAACATGCACTACTCGACGAGGAAGGCAAAATTAGTTCTTTCCCTGAGGATATTCGCCAGAAACTTTTAACCACTTAAACAAGGAGGCATTATGGTTCAGGCTTATGTCCTGATCAATGTGCAGGCGGGTAAAGCGAAGGATGTAATCAAAAAACTTCGCAGCAAGAAATTCGTGAAGGAAGCGCATCTTCTTACAGGACTTCACGATGCGATAGCCTTTATTGAAGCTAAATCGGTAAAGACACTTGCGGATAGTATTACCGAGACTATCCATAAAGTTAAAGGCATCACGAAGACCGTTACCTGTATTGTGGTTGACGGCAAGTAGAGACTGAAGAGAGAAAAGTGAAGAGTGAATCCCCTCGATTCCCCTTTTTAAAAGGGGGTCAGGGGGATTTTACGCTGTCATCCTGAATTTATTTCAGGGTCTCGGGGCTTCAGCATCTCTATTCCTCTTTTAAAAAGGGGTATAGAGAGATTTGCAGAAAGGAGAAAGTATGAAAAGATTGATGTATCTATTTATTTTTATCGGATTAATTGTTTCGATTTCCTGCACATCTAAGTCAATCAAAACGCACAAAGAGAAACCGGGGCATTTTACAATTCTCTACATTAACGATTATCACGGTCACATAAGACCGTTTAAGGCTCACTTCACCGATGAGCATAAAGTAGGTGGGATGGCAAGAATTGCCAGCGTCATAAAGTCTATAAAACAGGAGAATGCTGATAAAAGTATCCCGACAATTTTCCTATGTGCTGGAGATGTGCTCCAGGGAACGCCGATGAGCACTATGTTTAAGGGTGAACCAGATTTTATATGTCTTAACAAAATAGGTCTTAATGGGATGGTTGTCGGAAATCATGAGTTTGATTATGGACAGGAGAATTTGAATAAGTTAAGAAAATTAGCAGATTTTCCCATTCTTGGAGGCAATGTTGTTTCGGAAAGAGGAAATGCTCCAGTCTTTACGAGTTTTTTTACAAGGAACATAAGGGGAATACATATCAATACGCTTGGACTGGTTACGGAAGAGACACCTATTACAACGCATCCAAAGAATGTAGTTGGACTTTTATTCCTTAACCCCATTGCAACAGCGAAAAACATCCTTGCTGAAAAGAAACCCGAAGGTATTACCATTGCGCTCACTCATCTTGGGTTTGATGTGGATAAAAAACTTGCGGAATCCACAGAGGGAATTGACATAATTATAGGCGGGCATTCGCACACAAAGGTAGACACACCTTTTGTAGTAAACAATACCATTATCTGTCAGGCTTATGAATACGGTGAATTCGTTGGAAGGCTTGACCTTGATATTGAAGATGGGAAGATTGTTGGTTTCAAAGGTGAATTAATTCCCGTTACAGAGGATATCGAGGAGGATTCTACTGTAAAGACTGTGATTTCAGAGTATGCGAAAAGGCTTGATAAAAAACTGGATGAAGTCATTGGAAAAGCAATCAGTCCGCTTAATGGCGAAAGAGAAAATGTTAGGGTAAGAGAAACAAACTTGGGAGATTTTGTAGCAGATGTTCTAAGGGAGGTAGAAAGTGCAGACATTGCCTTTGTTAATGCCGGGAGCATCAGGGCAAGTATCGATAGGGGTGACATAACAGCAGGAGAGGTAATCAATGCATTTCCTTTTGGGGGACATCTGGTCACTATGAAACTCACAGGAAGTGAGATTCTTAAAATAGTTAATCATTTTGCGAACATAGAAGTAGGTTCCGGGGGTTTCTTGCAGATATCAGGTATGAAGACAGAGATAAGTAATGCTAAAATCAAGAGTCTGGGCATTGCAGGTAAACAAATTGAACTGGATAAACTATATAAGGTAGCGACTAATGATTTTCTGGCAGCAGGTGGTGATGGATATGTAACATTCAAGAAGGGGAAAGAATATATAGATACGGGCCTTGTAGTGAGTGACATACTCATTGAGCACATAAAAGTCAACAAAGTTATAAGCGTGGATACTGATGGAAGAATCAAAAAAGATTAAGGTTTATCTTGATGGTAAAGAGGTTTGGATTTTCAAGGGGATGAAAGTGAAGCATATGCTGAGCACCGAGGTTTTGAATGCGGTAAGAAAAGGAGAAAAATATGTTGTTACCTCGGATGGTCATAAGGTGGGTTTGGAAGGTAACTTAAGTCAAGGCGAAAGAGTTTTTGTAAAAAAACATACTTGAATACTTGACTTTTTAGAAAAAGTGTGTTATATATTAATCTTGCATCTGCTATAAATGCAAGAAAAGAGAAAGGAGGTGAGATAAGTAAAGTTGTCTAATTAACATTATTAACTTTTAACCAGTAAATCAAAAAGGAGAAAGAATGAAAGTTTTTGGCATTATTTTTCTTATCGTTCTATTTGCTTTGCCTCTGATGGCTGAGCAATCAGAATTTTATCCACAGGCACCACAGAATAATTCCTGGTTTAATGTTCCATACTCAGCAATTGCTGATGAAGAGCAGGTTAATCCTGGTCAGGCAGAAAAGGTAGAAGGAATTGTTGACCAGGCAGAAATTGCTCCACCTTCAGGAAATCTATATGAAGGAATAGACATAGGTTCGGGAGGAAACATTCCTCTATGGGGTAACGATGTTCTTGTTATGAGCAACGGTAATCCGACCTGGGGAAAACTCTCTACGGATTACGATGAAAATAACGGGGATATTTATGTATCACTGCTCGTTCCTCACGCAGGAGATCCTGATTCCGTCTACACATACCGTTCAACCGATGGTGGAGGAACCTGGGCACAGTTTACTCTTCAATATGGTGCTTCCACAACTGGTGGAATAAGTGACCATCAGATACTTCTTGGCTATGACGGAGGAGGAACATGGATATACAGCTTCTGTCTATATGATGGTTCCGGGAGTTCCGGAGGAATCTGGGTCCTGAGACAGAGACCGGATCATACAGGAATTCAATGGACACAGATTGTTGTTGCAGGTGACACGGTTTCCAATATTAGCGTTGACCGTAATATTGAGAATCCACAGCATATGTTCTTAGGATTCTGGACGACAGCCAACAATATCCGGCTTGGAAGTTCATCTGACAATAGTTTAACCTGGGGAAACTGGAGATACGTAGCAAACGGTGCGAACCATGTCACAGTCTGTGCTGGTGGTGATGGATATGTGTATATTGCATATGCACGTGATACAACGGACATTCAGGTGGGAAGATATACAAATAATCTTGTCAGCCCGAGTATAAACTTTGAAATTCTTAATCCAGAAGGTGAGGGAGACTGGACGCCTTCGCTCGGTGCTGCAAGAACCACTCCAGGAACATCGCAGGTTGCATGGTGTATATGGCGCCACAGACACGCAGGTGGAAATGCTGATATCCATAACGCTTACACACAAGATGGTGGTGCAAACTGGAGTGTAGCTCCATGGCCTCCGACCAACACAAGTCATACAACATGGGATATGAAGCATCCCTATCTAAGATATTCTTATGGCAGCACCCTGTTGAGGGCTGTTGCAACCGTTCCTGAAACAGGCGATGATTCTCTGGTTTATGCGTTTTCAAGGTCTGCAACTCCAGATACATGGGAAGACAGAGGTGTTTATAATGATTACAGTATTACCGGCGAATTTGGCGGACGCATTGACTATAGCCCTGATTGCCTTGGTGGATACATAGTTTACAGAGAGTATGGTTCTCCTAATGTGTGGGTTGATGCTTTTAATACCAGTGTTGCAGAGACCCCAAATGCGAAATCTTCAATTTATGTAAAGATTTCCCCAAATCCTTCCAGAAACCATATGAATCTGCATTATGCAATTAAGAGCAACGGCAATGTGAAGATTGCTGTTTATGATGTTTCCGGAAAGCTGATTAGCACCATTGTTGATTCCCAAAAGAAAGCAGGTACATACAGGGCTTTTGTAAATACAAATTTACTGAGTTCCGGTACTTACTTTATCAAGGTCTCAACACCCGATGGGACATTCTCAAGGAGACTGACAGTTGTGAAGTAAGATTCAACGAAGGGAAATTCTTTAAGAGGTGGAGGGTAAAACCCTCCACCTCTTTTGTTTTTGTCTATTACATTCTCTTTCAATCCCTGTTGGTTCTGTTTTTCCTTGACTTCCATAAAGAAATGCTGTTAAATAAGGACTGTGTCGATGAGATTCCTTCGGCAGTAACACACCCCTAAATCCGCTCTTTTTAGAGGGGACTTAAAATACTCGAAATGACGGATAGCGATATTAACGGTCTCAACGTTCTAAACGATACTAACGAGACCTAAAACTGACAGTACATTGGTAGGCGCAGGCTTTAGCCTGCGAGAAGTGTACTTATGAGATTGGAAAGAGAAGCGAAATTAAAACTTTTAGGGCTTTTTTTATTTGCCGCTGCAATGGGCTATATGGAGTCTGCTGTGGTTGTCTACCTGCGTGCATTGTATTATCCGGCAGGTTTTTACATCATAACACAAGAGTCACTGAAAGCAGTTCCTCTGAAAATACTTTTGATTGAAGCAGGAAGAGAGTTTGCCACCATTGTAATGCTTACATCTTTAAGTATTCTGACCGAGAGGAAAAATATTCTGAGGCGGATTGCATATTTTCTTTTTGCATTCAGTATCTGGGATATATTCTACTATGTATGGCTCCGTATTCTTATTGGCTGGCCCGAGACACTTTTCACAAACGATGTGCTTTTTCTTATTCCTCGACCCTGGCTTGCTCCCGTTCTTGTTCCCATTGTGATTTCAATATCACTTATAGTTATTTCACTGATTTTGTTATCAAGTAAAAAGGAGATTAATTTACCTAAGGAGTTGTTAACGATGTGGAGATACTGGGTTTATTTTCTGGTTGCTGTATGGGTTATTGTTTCAGGTTTAATTCTCTGGCAGCACAGATTGATTTATCTATGGAGCAATGTAGTAACAGGCCTTTTTATCATCTTTTTTACAGTCTTTCTTGCATTAAGCAAAAAGGAATAACCACAGAGTCACAGAGAAAATAAAATCAACAGGGATTGAAAGAGAATTCAAGAGATGGGTAAAAACGTAAAAAAAAAGAAATTTGAATCTCTTAAATTCCCTGTAAAAATATGTTTTAAAAAGAGACTGACAGAGAATTATTGTTGCCTGCACGGTCTGTAACCTTAATCTCTGCTGTGTGGCCACCTTCTACTATTTTCTGATCGAAAAGGAGAAAGGAGACCTCATCGATATAGGGGTCATACGCAGGGATATAGGGAACCCCATCAATCTTGATTTTGATTTCAGAAACGCTAAAACCTTTTCCTATATCCTTTACCTTAAAGAATATTTTCTTTATGCTCTGCTTCTCTTTGAGCGTCTGAAAATCACTTATTGCAGGCGGTATGTTGTCCTCAAGCAACGCAAAAGTTCCAAGATGTTTGCTTTCAGCGACATACGCTCTTCTTGATTTATCATACCGAGTGTCAATATACAACCATCCATCTTTTTGTTTCTTGTATATGCCCATTTTTTGCGAGGGGCTCCCTTTGTAAGCAAATAGAATCCCGATTTCTCCATTGAAGATCGTGCCTTCAGGTTCTATTTCATAACATCCTCTCTTGAGAGTTAATCCGTCCGGAATATTCTCAGTAGTTTTGTGTATTCTCGCAAACAAGTTTTCATAAAGCGCATTCGCATCGATTTCCACTGTGCAATATCTGTCTGTGGAAATTATCTGTCCACCCGAATCTCTTAGTATCGTTGTGTAATGGAAGGCAAAAGAATGCCTTTCTTTGGAGTTGCCAATAACAAGGCTGCATTTCCCTGTGGTTTTTTCTGGAAGGCGGAAATAACCTACAAGGAAATTGGCGTTTTTCTGCAAAGCTCCATAAACATTTTCCAGCCCATCGATGCTCAATATCTTCGTTTTTTGAGCATAAGGCACCACAATTTTGACTATATTTCGAAAGAAGAATGAACCTTCTTTCAAATCTTGTTTTTCAGTATCCTCTGAAAGGTTTTTTTTGTAAGCTTTCCTCAAATGGAGTAGGGCAAGTGCCCTGTTGTTGTTACTGTCAAAACACACAATCTTGATTTCACTTGTTTTCTTCATTTTCTCTGCAGGGATAACCCCAGAGCCTTTCTTATAAAAGGAGAGATGATTATCACCGTATATGTAAAGCCTGTGGAACCTACCAATATTCCTTCGATACAAATCGTAATTAAACTCGAGTTCGACTTCTCTTGTATCGGAATATGAGAATCTTTCAAAATTAGAGAAGAAAGTTTGGTCTCCATTGACATACATTTCAATTTTCTGCACATTAAGTCTCATAGAGTGTTTGTTCTGATAATCTTCTACGCATAGTTCCAAACCAAGATTGCCATTCACGCTTATCGTATCATCTACTGTATAATATTTGCCATTGTAATAGGGTTTGAGAAGAAGGGGAAATGGTGTCCCGCACACAACTGAGAATGCATCAAGTGGTATAATTTGAATGGCAGTTATGACCGGAGCAAGTGAATCGGTTATCTTATACCCTTCGTTCATTGGATTTATTGGTCTGTTTTGCAAATCACGCATCTCGAAGTGCAGATGTGGACCCAACGTGCCTGTGCGTCCCGTATATCCCAGCGTTTCTCCTTTCTTTACCTTGATTTGGTCTTTCTTGAAATACATGCTTACTCTGTATGAAAATCGTCTCTGTTGTTCAAGGTCCACGAGTTTGTTTAGTTTTTTCGAGAATCTCTGAAGATGTGCATATACAACTATTCTACCATCATCGAGTTTAAGAAATAGAGATTTTCCATAACCGAATGGATTTACGCTGATATGCCAGATGTATCCGTTTGCAATTGCTTTAACAGGTGTCCCTTCTTTTGCATTGATGTCTACTCCTGCGTGAAAATGGTTTGGTCTGCATTCGGCGAAGTTCGAATTCAAAAGAATATTACCATCAATGGGCCAGATGTATTCCGCCGAAGTTCTGCTTAGAATGAGAAGTTCTAAAGCAAGAGTGAATAGCATTAATCTTTTAAGTTTCACCATTTTTTATAGACTTTTGTATTGTGTGACTAAATCAATTATTGGAACTTTCATATCACCTCCGATTGGTTTGCCATTACCAGATTTTGGATAAAATAGAGTTAAATATCTGAAAAGTCAAGAAAAAAACAAAAAATTTGTGAATAGCATCTATGAAAACACTTGCTTTTCAATTTGTTTTATGATATCAGTAATAAAATGTTGAAAGAATCAAATGTTACTGTTATTAAGAAAGGAGCTCAAGATGATGAAAAACCATTTGTTCATCGTTTTCATAGTTTTGTTTATAATGTTTCCGTTGTTCTTAAATGGGCAGACGAAACCGTTTAACAGGGAATTTACAAATATTAAGATAAATAATGACTCTACAACCCAACTGCAAAACGAAGAACAAATTGTAATTAATCCCGTTGATTCATTGAACCTGGTTGGTGTCTGGAGGGATTTCAGGTTAGGTTACAGGCAGGTTGGATACGGTTACTCTTTTGACGGTGGTGCTACCTGGGGACAGGCTCTTTTTGTGGATACGCTTTATCCTCGTGATAGTGACCCTGGACTAACAGTTGATGCTTCCGGTAACTTCTATGCTGTGTTGCTTTCTTATACAGGCTCCACGAGTGAACCTAACGGATTATTCGTATATAAATCTACGGATGGTGGTGTGACCTGGGGTGGACCTGCAACAGTTATTAATGGAGTTCCCGGGGTATTTGAAGACAAAGAGCTGATTGCCTGTGATAGAACAGGTGGTGCCTATGATGGTAATCTCTATGTTACCTGGGCGAGGTTCAATGACACTCAAATTCTTATGTGTAGGTCAACGGATGGAGGAAATTCGTTTGTTGGTCCTGTTACGGTTGGAGACATACATGGTGTTCAATGGCCTGTGCCCTGTGTTGGTCCTAACGGTGAGGTATATATTGCCTGGGTTCAATACACACCAGGCTCGATTCGATTTGACCGTTCTTTGGATGGCGGTGCCACATTTGGGACGGACATTACTATTCAAAGTACTTCCTTTATTTATGGCTACATCAATGGAGGGATTACCGTATTCTCGTTTCCTGCAATGGATGTGGACATTACTGGGGGAACATATAATGGTAATATCTATGTTGCATATATGGATGACTCTCCGGGATATACGGATGAAGATATTTATTTTACGCACTCGACAAATGGTGGCAATACATGGAGTGCAAAGACGAGAATTAACGATGACCCGTTGAACAGTGGTTGCGACCAGTTTCACCCATGGCTTACTGTTGCTCCAGATGGCAGTATTATAGTGGTTTTTTATGACAGGAGGCTTGACCCCGGGAATCTATTAATGGACCTTTATATGACTACTTCCGCGGATGGAGGAAATACCTGGTCAGTAAACGAAAGGATAACCACGGTTTCTTCAGACCCTACCGCTGGTTCAGATTCAAGAAACTGGGCGAATGGCGAATTTCCTGTAAAGCTGAGAAAACCCGAGATACTCGCCTCGCGAGCAGGGCTTCTTGGAGAATATGTTGGAGTTACTGCTTCATCCATCGATAACATTCATCCAATATGGACGGATACAAGATTGGGGAATCAGGATGTTTTCACAGGTTATAGAATACCACAGGGAATTAAACAACGAAAAGTTGGCAAAATATCTGTAGTTGATATTGTTATTTTTCCTGAACCTTTTTTATCCAGTCTAAAAGTGCATTTCTCCTGTGAACGAGAGCAAGATTTGAAATTTTCCCTATTCAATGTGACAGGAAGGCTTGTGCTTGAAGACAGACGGCATGTGCAACCAGGTAGGAGAGATTTTACAATAGATTGCAGAGAGCTCCCAGGTGGAATCTATTTTTTGCGGCTCGTTAGTGCGGATTTTTCAAGGTCGTTTTTGATACACAAAATTTGATATATCCTTATGTGGGTTATATCTTGAATATGAATGTTGCCGTAATGTTGCTCTTGACGCTCAGAGTTCCGACCTTCGCGGGAGAGAATTTCATTGCGCCCGCAGATACAATTGCAAGTGAATCTGCTTCATAGGAGAGGGACTTGATCATCTTTACAGTTTTTGTTACTCCGCTGTTATCAATTTCTATATTCAATACAACCGTTCCACGGACATTTTTCGAGAAAAACTTTTCAGGGTAGGTTGGTTCTTTGAAGTTGTTAACTCTGGGAGGTGTGTATTTATCCAAACTGTCTCTGTGAGGGATAGAAAAACTCACGCTGATTTCCCCTGGATTTTTTTCTTCAAGCGCTAAATTCTCAACCTTTATTGGTTTGTAAGCAGGTATATTGGGAAGTTTTTGCTTGTTGTTCCTGAAGAGACCGAATATTCCGATATTGACAAGGATGGCAAGGAGTAAAGCAACCCTTATTGTAATGGGAAACCAGGTTACTTCAGGATTCTTTCTCTGTCCATCGATACGTTCGAAGATTGACACGGGAATTTGAGAATCTACCTCGGGTTGCTCAATTCTCTTGACAATTTCCTTTATTTGAAGGAGTTCGTTATAATCTCGAGAGCATTTCTCACAGGTTTCAAGATGCTTTTCAACAATTGCTATTTCCTCATTAATGAGTTCTTCGTCTATGTATGGAGAGAGCATTGGTTTTATTGTATGACAATCTGTTAATTTATCTGAACGCATCTTTTTTTACCAATTTTTTTCTTATCGTTTCTCTTGCCCTGTGAATCAGTGATTTGACAGCTTTTCTTGATATCTTCATTACTTTTCCTATTTCTTCATACGAGAGGTTTTCCCATTCCTTGAGTATCAATGCTTCTCTCATTCTCTGAGGAATCTCATACAGCGCTTTCCTTACAATGTTTTTCTTCTCTTTCTTTTCTGCGTTTTCTATAAGTGGGGAGATGGGATCACTCAAGGAATCTTGTAGTTCGCCTTCGTACTTTTTTGTAAACAGCGATATAAACCTTGTTCTCCTAAGGTGCTCCTTCCTCATTCGGTTTATCGATAAGTTCCTTGCGATTCTCATAATCCAGAGAGGAAAAGCAGCCTTTTTCCTCAACTTTTTGAAAGAGACATAGGCTTTAACAAAGGTGTCTTGTGTTAAGTCTTTTGACAATTCATAATCATTCGTGAGCATATAGATATAATTGAAAATTCTTTGATAATGGCTCATTACGAGTTTCTCGAATGTCTCTTCCACTTTTCTCTTCTCTTTATTCATAGACATACGGGCTGCAAAAAAGTTCTGGCAAAAATTTGATTCTATTTGTTTGAAAGCGACAAGGATGGATCACCGTAAAGTTGGAATTCAAGAAGGGTTTTTTTATCATCGTCATCAAGGAATCCTTGAGTTCGCAGCATCTTCTTTGCGAAATCTACCTTTGCGTTTTTCAGTGCATCTCCGAATGGGATGCCCTTTTCGACATATTGAAGGAAATACTTCCCCAGTAAGTCTGCTTCCGTCGAAGGCGGATGAGGAGGACCATAAGCAATAGCAGTAGAGCCAACAAATGCAATTGAGCCCCTGTCAAGAAACCTGAGAGCCATTGATTCGTCCTTTGATTTTTCGAATATCCAGGCACCGTAACAGGCTTCAGAATATATGATACTTCTTACAAGGCTCGGAACACTCTCTGGAGTGATTGCAACAGGATAAGCGGGTGAGTTTCCGATGTCGTCCGCTGCCCTTTGTCCGTACCAGTTTGGTGATGCTTTTGATCCATGTAGATTGAAGTAAAGACATTGTTTCTTTAACCAGTTTTTTTTCAGTTTCTTTGCGCTGCAAGGTGGGCTAATCTTCAATTGTTTTGTGTCTCCAACGACTCTGAAGACAGCCTTAGAGGCTTCCTTCCACACAGATGCCGTATATCCAAAACTCTTATCATAACCCTTCAGTTTATTATGGCAATCTTTTGTTTGCCGGAGAAGGTGCAGTAGAAAATCTGGTTTTTCATCGGAGGAATCAGGAATTCTTCCGAAGGCTCTCTGTGGAATTAGATAATCATTGTCGCTTGAAGCGTAAGGGGCATCGGTCAGCAAAAATCTATCCTGGTCATCTGCAGGATTTTCCATTTTGTAAAATGGAATGATTGAATGTCCTCCTATAATAAGAAAATCGAGTTTGTTTTTCGAGTTGCTGTCAATTTTATCGAAGAAGGATTTTAATTTCGCAGGTTCTACCGTATTCTTAAAATCGAATTTGTTTAATACACCTTTTAGTTCATCTATAAGATAAAGTTCAGCATTTTTTACATTTACCAGTTGGCTGATTGCTTTCAATATCTTTTCTGCAGCATATTTTCCGTATTTGTTCAATAGATTTTTTCTATGCGTAATAATCAAATTTGTTTTTCCCACTTTATAATTCCCGTGATTGAGCTTTTTACTTGGTTTATAATAAGTTGCTATTAGTATACTTATGAAAACTTATGTTCTATGCAGAAAACAATTTCTTCATTTTACGATAAAGGGTTGCAGGATGTATGCCCAACAATCTTGCAGCCTTCATTTTGTTACCACCACATTTTTTGATTGCATCTTTTATTGCGTTTTCCTGCATGTCTTTTAGCGTTACTTCTTCTCTTACCGTGATATCTGAGTGTATGATAAGATATATATCTTTTTCACTTATTTTGTCGCCATCTATTAGAATCATAGTGCGTTCAACAAAGTTTTCGAGTTCTCTTACATTTCCAGGCCAACTGTATTCCATAAGTTTTTCCATTGCGTTTTTTGAGAATTCCTTTGGTGGAATATTGAGTCTCTTAGTGATTTTTCCGGTAAAAGTGTTTACAAGAAGCGGTATATCTTCTCTCCTATCCCTTAATGGAGGAATAAATACAGGAATGACATTCAGTCTATAGAAGAGATCTTCCCTAAATTCTCCCTTTTTGACTGATTCTTCAAGATTTTTGTTTGTAGCTCCAATGAGGCGGACATTCACTTTCACTGTTTTCGTATCACCCAATGCAACTATTTCCTTGTATTGAAGCACACGAAGCAGTTTAACCTGGATTTTCTGGCTTATTTCTCCAACTTCATCAAGAAAAAATGTTCCACCATCTGCAACTTGAAAAAGTCCTCTTTTGTTTTGAACAGCTCCAGTAAACGCGCCTCTTTTGTATCCAAAAAGTTCGCTTTCGAGTAGCGTTTCCGGTAGGGCACTGCAATTTAATGTGACGAATTGTTCATTTTTTCGGTAACTTTTATTGTGCAATCTTTTTGCTATTAGTTCTTTGCCCGTTCCTGTTTCACCGTATATCATAATTGTTGCATCTGTCTGGGCAACCCTATCGACAAGATTGAGTAGGTCGAGCATTTTTTTACTCTTTCCAATAATCTCATAATCCTGTTTTACAATTTTGTTCTTCAGAAATATATTTTGCTGTCTCAACTGTTCTTTTTCAAAAACATTTCTTAATCTAAACTTTATTTCGTCGACCCTAAAGGGTTTTGTTATGAAGTCGCTTGCTCCCGCTCTTAAAGCTTCGACTGCACTCTCGAATGTTCCGTACGCTGTTATTAGAACAACTATTATGTCGGGGTTTTCTTTTTTCACTCTCTTTAGCAGTTCCAAACCATCCATTCCTGACATTTTGATATCGGTGATAACACAGTGAAAGAAACTATTCGCTGTGAGTTCTAATGCTTTTTCTCCACTCAATGCAGTTTCCACTTCATAACCTTCTTTTTCAAGAGCAATTTTAAGCCATTGAAGAATACCTTCCTCATCATCAACAACCAGGATTGATTTATTCTTTTGAAGTTCCGTGTGTATTATTTTTGTTTTACTATTTTTTTTGGTTTTCGGATAATTATTCATTTTCAACTCTTGCTCTTTCTATCGGACGGAAGCCAAACAGTAAAATTGCTTCCCTCGCCTTCTTCGGATTCGGTAAGAATTTCTCCTCCGTGTTGTTCGATAATTCTGTGAGCAACGGAAAGCCCTAAACCTGATCCGCCTTGAGTTTTAGAATAGAAAGGCTGAAATATTTTTTCTAATTCCTGCTTTGACATCCCTTTCCCGTTATCTTCAAATGTAATTCCGCTGGCGTTGTCTTGCAGTGAGAAATAAATGTCTATTTTTCCTGTTTTTCCAACAGCGGAAAAAGCATTCAATAGAATATTGATAAAAACCTGTTTTATCTGTTCGGGGTCTGCAAAGACAATGGAGTCTTCACCCAGGGGGAATTTAACGGAAATTTCAATTCCTTTATTGTATGAAGGATGATTCTTTACAAGTTCAACAACATCTCTTAGTATATGTGAAAGGTTAATATTTTTCTTTTCACCTTTCGGAATGCGAACGAATTGCAGGAATCTTTCGATAATATTGTTTAATCTTCCCGCCTCCTTTAGAACTAGATGTACAAGCTTTTTTACTTTCTTGTCGCGGGTTCTAATCTGTTCTGTTATGACTTCGAGTGCACCTTGAATTGACGCCAGAGGATTTCGTATTTCGTGAGCTATCCCTGCTGACAATTCCAGAGCTGTTTTCATTCTGTCACTGGTTCTCAGCCTTTTTTGAACTTCTTCCTCCTCGGTCAGGTCAATAATACTTACCAATATTCCTCCATAATCAATATTTTCTCTCTTCATCGGCGATATTGTAACCATCAATGGTATTTTTCTGCCGAAGGTGTTTGATACCGACAATCTTCTATTTATCCGTTCATCACCGGAGAAGGAAGAGATAAGTTCCGTAAGTTCTTTCAGCCTTGCAGGAAAAACCTTTTCGTATGGAGTTATTAGCTTTTTTCTGTTGTCAAGAGAAAGAATGGAAATTGCAGCAGGATTACAATGTTTTATCCTACCATTTTTGTCAATGGTAATGATTCCTGAATGAATATTTTCGAGTATGTCATCCGTTGTCATTAGAATATCTTCAAGGATTTGTGAATCTGCAGAGAACCTCTCCTTAAAGTATATAATGAGTGCGGTGGAAAGATAGAAAAAGAGAACAAAAATGAAGATCTTTAGAAAATAGTGCATTGATTCTATATTAAAGACTGTTATCTCGATTTCTTTCGGAAGATGTTGATTCATCCACAGGATACCCGTCGCTACGAAAGATGCAGCTGCAATTGTTGTGACGGTGAAAGCGCCAGATGGGCGAAGAAAGAAACTACCTTCAAGAATGTTCAAGAAGAAAAGAAGGCTAAAAGCACTATTAACGCTACCTGTAAAACCAACAAGCCCTGTGACGATAATCGTATCGGTTACAGTTTGCGCAAAGTCGTAAACGCGACCTCGGTTTCTGGTTTTGAGGACTAAATAAAAAGCTATACTTGCGAAATAACTCAGCAGGATGATAATAACAAGAGGAAAAACCTGTGAGAAAGGGTCACTTTTTCGAAAGTATATTTCAGGGGCTAATACAACGGTTGAAATAATAGGTCGAAGTATTATGATCAGTCTACGGGGGGATTTTTCATTCATCATTCCCCATTTTTTTCCTACTCTCCACCCATAAATGTTGAAGCAAGTTTGAATATTGGCAGATACATTGCGACAACGATGGTTCCTATTACACCTCCGAGAAAAACAACGATGACAGGTTCCAGAGCTGCCATCAGGTTCTCTACTGCGGCATCAACCTCCCCTTCGTAGAAATCTGCAACCTTGTTGAGCATATCGTCTATTCCGCCTGTTGCTTCTCCAATAGAAACCATCTGGATAACCATTGGTGGGAAAATCCTTTTTTCTTCCGCTAGTGGTGCTGCAATCGTTTCACCTTCCTTGATGCTGTCCCTTGCGTGCATAATGGCGTTCTCCACAACTTTATTTCCGGATGTCTTTGCGGTTATCTCCAGTGCATCGAGGATGTTGACACCGCTTGAAAGTAGCGTCGAAAGGGTTCTTGAGAACCTTGCAAGGGCTGTCTTTTTTACGAGGTCACCAAGGACGGGTATCTTGAGCATTGTTTGGTCAATAACCAATTTTCCGTTTTCTGTTTTGCCGTACATCCTGATGAGAATGACTATGGCTATGACGGCTGCGATGACAATGAGAAAGTATCTTCTCAGAATGTGGCTGATATTAAGTATTATCTGGGTGAGCAGCGGAAGTGATGCACCCATTCCAGCATACAGGCTTGCAAAAATGGGGATTACAAAGACAAGAAGGATTGTCACTGCTCCTACTGTTACAATCGATATCATTGCCGGGTATATCATCGCACCCTTTATTTTTCTGATGATTTCAGCGGTTTTTTCCAGATAGGAGGCGAGTCTGATCAGAATGTTGTCAAGTGCACCGCCGGCTTCACCTGCAGCAACCATATTGATATATAGGTCTGAAAAACTCTTTTTCTGTCTCGCGAGGGCGTCTGCAAGTGTTGCACCACCTTCGATATCTTCCATTATCTCGGCTAGAACCTGTCTAAAACCTGGTTTTGTTGCCTGTTTTTTTAAGGTATCAAGGCAGTCCATCAATGCAAGACCGGCATTTATCATCGTTGCGAACTGCCTTGTAAAGATAGCGAGTTCTTTTGTACTTAGTCTTTTCCCTCCGAAGAGAGATAGACTTCTTTCTTTAGGTTTGGGCTTAACAGAAACAGGTATGACTTTCTTGGTTCTTAATGCTTTTAGAACTTCAGCCTGGTTCTCTGCTACCATTTCTCCTGTTGTAACCCTTCCCGAGGCTGTTCTACCTTTCCATACAAAAGTAGGCATATATTACCTCCACTATGAAGTTGAAATTAAACGAGAACAATAGTTTTCTGTTCTATCATTTTCTGAAGCTCTTCCGGATTCCTTGAGTGAGCAAAAGCATTTTCAAGGGAAATGTCTTTTTTCATATAGAGAGAATACAGTGATTCATTCATCGTTTGCATACCATATTTGTGACCTGCTTGAATGTGACTGTATATCTGGTGGACTTTGTTATCTCTTATCAGAGCTTTTACGGCAGGGGTAGCCACCAGGACTTCGAGTGCAAGATGCCTTCCACCTCTTATCCTCTTGATGAGGGTTTGGGTGAGGATTCCAAGGATTACGAATGAAAGCTGAGTTCTGACCTGAGATTGTCGGTTTGTGGGAAATATGTCGATGATACGTGTAATACTTTCTGCTGCTGAATTCGTGTGAAGCGTTGCAAATGTCAGATGTCCTGTTTCTGCAATTTTCAAGGCTGATTCCGTTGTTTCCAGGTCTCTCATCTCTCCAACCATTACAACATCAGGGTCCTGTCTCAAGACATATTTTAATGCATTTGCAAAACTCTTTGTATCGTCCCCCACCTGTCTCTGGTTGATAATACATTTTTTGTGCTTAAAAAGATATTCAATAGGGTCTTCGACTGTTACGATATGGGACCTTCTTTCATTGTTGACCTTATCTACCATTGTTGCCAGTGTTGTTGATTTTCCACTACCCGTAGGTCCAGTGACAAGTATAAGACCTTTCTGTCGAGTCACCAACTCAGCTGCAATAGGTGGCAAACCCAATTCTTTGAAGCTTCTAATCTGATATGGAATTGTTCTAATTGCCATTGCTATTGCACCTCGCTGCATAAAGACATTTCCTCTAAAACGGCTTAGGTTAGGAATTCCAAAGGACAGGTCAAGCTCTCTTGTTGTTTCAAATCTCTTTTTCTGTTCGTCGTTTAGAAGACTGTAAATAAGGTCTTTTGTGACTTTTGGAGTAAGCACTTCGTGGTTTGTTGGCACAAGATCTCCATCGATACGAATTACCGGTGGAGCTCCAACCGTTAGATGCAGGTCAGTACCGTTTCTTGAAATTAATTCTTCCAATAACTGTGTGATTGTCATTATTCCCCCTATTCAAAAAGCCGAAATTCCGTAATCCCTCGACCCTGAGCTCGGGACCGAAGGGTTAGAAATTGCAAAATTAACAGATGAGGCTTCCAGCCTTGCTGTTAGGCAAGATGCCTCCCTTATTACAGTTTCCAATTTTCTATTTTCATCTATTATCCATGTATTTTTCATCTTTCCATTCTTATTAGTGGTTGCCTTTGGTTTATTATAGCGAGGCTGTTTCTCTGATAACCTCTTCAAGTGTTGTAACTCCTCTCTTTACTTTGACGAGCGCATCATCCCGTAGAGTATGCATACCTTCTTTTTTAGCACCATCTCTGACTGTGGCTGCTGGAGAATTCTTGAGAATGAGCTCTCTCACAGCAGGTGTAACAGGCAAAACCTCAGTTATTGCGATTCTTCCTTTGTAGCCAGAATGACCGCACCTTGCACAGCCTTTACCTTTGTAAACTTTGTTACCATCAAGCAATGCCGGGTCGATATTTGCTTCTTTGAGAAGTATGGGGTCAGCTTCCACTTCTTCCTTGCATTCAGAACATATCTTTCTCACAAGCCTTTGAGCCTGTATGAGATTTAAGGAAGCTGCAACCATAAAAGGTTTAATTCCCATATCCACTAAACGGTTGATAGTACTCGGAGCATCGTTTGTATGAATTGTCGACAACACAAGGTGACCTGTCAATGCAGCCCTGACAGCAATTTCAGCAGTTTCGTTATCTCTGATTTCACCCACCATTATGATATTAGGTGATTGTCTTAAAAATGACCTTAATGCTGAGGCAAAGTTGAAACCTATTTCTTCATTTACCTGGACCTGGTTAATTCCCTTTAGATTATATTCCACTGGGTCTTCGGCAGTTATTATTTGAACTTCCTTTGTATTCAATCTGCTGAGTGCGGAGTATAACGTTGTTGATTTACCGCTTCCTGTAGGACCTGTTACAAGAACGATTCCATATGGTTCTTCGATAGCTTGAATAAATTTCCTGAGGGATTCCTCTTCAAATCCCAAATCTTTCATATCGAGCATAAGACTGCTCTTATCGAGTATTCTCATAACGACCTTTTCGCCAAAAAGCGTAGGGACAATGGAAACCCTGAGGTCAATAACCTTATCACCAACTTTTACATTTATTCTACCATCTTGAGGAATACGACGCTCCGAGATGTTGAGACGCGACATAATTTTAACTCTCGAAACAATCGCTGTTTTCATCCTCATTGGAGGGCACATAATTTCTCCGAGGACACCATCTATACGGAATCGCACCCTGAATAATTTTTCATAGGGCTCAATGTGAATATCACTTGCACCTCGCTTTACTGCATCAGTTATAAGAAAGTTTACCAGTTTTATTACTGGGGCAGATTTTCCAGATGCTTCGAGCTGGCTAATATCAACTTGCTCATTCTCCTCTTCGTATTCTCCATCAACGAGTTCGAAATCATCTTGAACTTCTTCTTCAAACTCTTTTATGCTGCTTACAGCTTTGGATACGGGGTAGTATTCGTTAAGAGCCTTCTTAAGTTCAATAGATGATGCTACGCGTGGAAGAATGTCCAGGCCAGTATTGAAACCAACATCTTCTATCGCATAGATATCACTGGGATTAGACATTGCAAGGATGAGGGTTTTCCCAATCTTCTTCACAGGGAAAACTTCATAACGGTGCGCGAGTTCGGCACTTATGAGCGAAACAATCAAGGCATCCTTTTTCTCGTCATTGAGTTTCACAGGTGGGATCCTAAATTGTTTGCTTAGGAATTTGACAAGTTCACTATCTTCGATAAATCCTAGCTTAATTAGTGTTGCTCCAATTTTATCACCAGTTTTTCTTTGTTCTTCAAGCGCGTATTGGAGTTGCTCCTCTGTGATTAAATTGGAATTTATCAGCAAAGTTCCGATTTTCTCTTTCAATTTTCCTTTTACCTTAGAGTTGTTTCCTTAAGGACTTCTTCGATGGTTGTTACACCAAGTTTTAATTTCACTATTGCCATGTCCCTTAGAGTTTTCATCCCTTCTTTTACAGTTTCATCCTGAACCTTGTCCGTGGATGCTCTTTCAAGAATAACTTCTCTTAACTTTGGGGATAGTGTCATCACTTCAAATAAACCCAGCCTTCCTTTGTATCCAGTGCCGTTACAAACAGAACATCCTGCTCCTTTATAAAATTTCACACCATTGAACTCCTCTGGATCAAGTCCAATTCTTTTCAGATAATCAGCAGAAACCTCCACTTCTTCTGCACAATTTAAGCACACTTTTCGGAGCAATCTTTCTGAAATTACTATATTAAGTGTTGATGCAAGCAAAAAAGGTTCTACGCCCATATTTGTTAATCTTGTTATAGTTGCAGCAGCAGTATTTGTATGAATGGTGCTAAGCACAAGGTGTCCGGTTAAGGATGCCCTGATTGCAATTTCGGCAGTTTCCCTGTCTCTTATTTCACCGACCATTATGATATTTGGATCCTGCCTAAGGTAAGAGCGGAGAGCACTGGCGAATGTCAAACCAACTGCCTCCCGCATTTGTACTTGATTTACTCCTACAAGGCTGTATTCAACGGGATCCTCTGCGGTCGTTATATTGACATCCATTGTGTTTATCTTTTCCAGAGCTGCATAAAGTGTTGTTGTTTTTCCGCAACCTGTTGGACCAGTTACAAGAACAATTCCGAAAGGCATTCTTATCGCATTGATGAATAAGTCAAGTTGGTTTTCTTCGAACCCTAGGTCTTCAAGGTTAAAAGAGATAGCAGACCTATCCAGAATTCTAAGAGCCATCTTTTCTCCATAAATGGTGGGCATTGAAGCAACTCTTAAGTCTACGGGTTTTCCTTTTATTTTGACCTTTATTCTACCGTCCTGTGGTAATCTTTTTTCTGCAATTTTCATTTTTGCCATAATCTTGATTCTTGAAACAATAGCCTTGTGCATTTTTTTCGGTGGTTTCATTACCTCTCTTAAGATACCATCTACTCTAAAGCGAATCCTTAGTTCTTTGTCATAGGGCTCGATATGTACATCGCTGGCACCCGCACTAACTCCATTCGAGATTATTGTATTTACCAATTTTACAATAGGACCTGAATCGACCTGGGAGGCAAGGTCGCTCATTTCTTCTTCCTGTTCTTTCTCTTCCTCTCCAACTATTTCGACATCATCTTCCATACCCGCCTCTATTTCTTTTTCCACTTCTTGAAGCAAATCCTGACCCTCATAGTATTTTTCCAAAGCATTTCTTATTGAGTTCTCACTCGCAATCACGGGTTGAACTTCAAAACCTGTGCTGAACTTTATGTCTTCTAAAGCAAAAATGTCATCAGGGTTGACCATTGCAACGGTTAACATCTTTCCCACTCTTGAGATAGGAACAAGTTCATATTTGGTTGCCACCGTTGCAGGGACTATTTTTAGAACATTTTCATCTATGTCCACAGTATTCAGGTCAATACCAGGAACATTGTGCTGTTTTGAAAGTGCACTAACCAGTTGTTTTTCACTGACAAAGCCAAGTTTTACAAGATTTGTGCCAAGACGGCCACCGTGTGTGTTTTGTTCCTCTAATGCTTTGTCGAGTTTTTCCTCGGTAATCAAGTTTTCTTTTATTAGAAGTTCACCTAATTTCATTTCTCAATAACCTCAACTTACTATATCACAGTATGTTAATTTTGTCAAGGTTTTTTTGGGTGTTCCCTTGATGTTATCCATTTGGCTGCATCCAGAAGGTCATGAGCAATATAGTTACAGTTGGTTTTATCTCTATTTTTCTCTCCATATCCAGTTAATACAAGTATTGTAACCAATCCCCCTTTTTCCCCCATATCTATATCCTCTTTTTTGTCTCCGATGCAGTAGGAGCCTTTAAGTGTGAGATTGAGCTGTTCGACCGCTCTATCCAGAAGAGCGGTTCCAGGTTTCCTTGTTAGAGATTTCTCGAAAGGAAGGTCAGGTGAATAGTATATTGCATCAATTGTGACTTCTTCCTTTTTGAGTAACTCTCTCAATCGGGAATGTATTAGTTCCAAGTTTTTTTCTTGAATTATGCTTCTCTTGATTCCAGATTGATTGGTCACTATGACGAGCTTGAATCCCATATTTTGAAGTCGTCTTAGACCCTCTGCTGCTCCTTCCAATAGTTCAACCTGCTCGGGGTCATCAAGATAGTGTTTATCCTTCATTATCGTTCCATCTCTATCAAGGAAAACTGCCCTCTTTTTCATAATAGTTTCTCTACCTTCTCTTTCACATCTTCAAGAGTAATCTTCTTTAGGCATTCGTAAGTTCCTTTAGGACATCTTCTCTTAAAACAAGGAGAACAAACCAGATTTTTATAAACAACACTGCTTTCAGGATTAAGAGGTCCTGTCCATATAGGTGAAGCGGAACCAAAAATAGATATCTGATGAATGCCGAAAGAAGCAGCTATATGCATACTTCCTGTATCTGTTGAGATAAAAAGTCTACTTCTCGATATTGCCACAATTGATTCCCTTAAAGAAAGTTTACCAGTGAGAACGGAAGGTTTATTATTAGTAGTTTTTATGATTTCATCAACGACATCTATTGCATCCTTTGAACCAAGTAAAATAACAGGCAGTTTTTTTTCATCCATTAAGTAATCAATAAGTGCCGCATATTTTTCTGGCTGCCAGATCCTCGCCATTCCATAAGCACTTCCAGGGTCTATGATAACTGGTTTGTTATCGCTCGGAATGTTAAATCTTTCAAAAATTGGTTCTTTTTTTTCATCGTTTGATAAAAATATTCTGGGAGTAAAGTAAGAGGTAACAACATCCTTGATTATATGGTGTACTATTCTTTTGTAGTTTTCAACAAGATGTTCTTCCTTTAATACGGGTAAAGGGATAGCATCTGTAAGCAGAAGCGATCTCATCTCACTTCTGTAACCGATTCTTCTCTTGACGCCACTAAGAGCAAAGAGCAGTGCAGATGAAAATGAATTGGGTAATATGATTCCTATATCCCCCTTGATTTTTTTTATACCTTCCTTAAGGCTATTGAAAATAATAATACCATCTATATAAGGATTATTCTCAAAGATTTCAGAGACATACTTCTTAGCAACAACAACAATTTTCGTATCAGGGTAATTTTCTCTTAATGGTTTGAGAACCGCTGTTGAAACTACAGCATCTCCCACCCAGTTGGGCGACCGTATCAGAATGGTTTCTCTATTGTCAAACATTGTTTCTTGAGTTTACTTAGTTTACACCGTAGCGTTTGTTTCACAGCACAAAGTGCATTTGTTTTTCAGTGATAGCGCCTGCCCCGTATGCCAAGAAAATACATTCTTACATGATATCGTAGTGGTCATATGGGGTTAGATTACAGCCTAGCGTTTGTTTACTCCTTATTCCCTGTTTTTCGTTCTTTTGCACTGACTCCCTTTTTCTGCCCTTATGCAGTAACTTAAGAATTTCTCTCCTAACCTCTTCAACTTCAATAAGTTTCATACAATTATGGTGACCTAAGGGACATCTATCCGTTCCGTGAAGGCTACAGGGCTTACAGGATAAGGTTTTTGAGATGATTATGCTTTTTTCGTCATATGGACTGAACCCGAATTCAGGAACAGTAGGACCAAAGATAGTAACCACCGGTGTTCCAACCGCAATAGCGACGTGCATGGGTCCTGAATCAGTAGTAAACAGCACATCGCAAGCCGTGAGTGCAGCAGAAAGCTCCCTTAAATCTGTTTTTCCTGAAAGGTCAAGACATTTATCACCCAAACCTTCCTTGATTCTGTTTACAAGTTCCACCTCACTTTTGCCACCAAGAAAAACTATGAAAACATTGTCTTTGCGGACCAAATCGAGACTAAGATTCTTTAGTTTTTCTTCCTGCCACATCTTTGTTTTTCTTGATGCGCCGATGACGAAACCTATGATTTTTCTTGTGCCTATATTCCTGTTAAATAGTTTTTTATATTTTTCTATCTCATCCTGTTTTAAGTATAGTTTCGGTTTGTAATCATGTTCTTGCTCATCATCGATAATTGCAAGGTATCGAGTAACTATATGGGGAAGTTTTTTCACTCTGTGTGTTTTGACCATCATTCGTCTTGCAAAGGAGAACTTATTTATGCGTCTTCTTTCCTTCGACCTGCCAAAAAGGTAAAGCAAAATGGAACGGGGAATCGAATGGCAATCTATTATGAGGTCATACCTCTCGTTTCGGATAGTTCTGAGAAGTCGTAAAAACTGGACTGTGTTTTCACTCAAAACCGTATAAGGAATTATTCTGTCGATATTTGGGTCTTCAGTAAAAAGAGCTGCATATTTTTTGCCTGTTAAGAAACTGAGGTGTGATGAAGGGTATCTTTGTTTAATCTTTTGGAAAAGTGGCGTCAAAAGAACGATATCTCCGAGTGAACTGAACCTGATGACGAGTATTTTCATAAAAGAAGTCTATATTATTTCTTATGTCAAATCAAGAGAAATCTTTGCAAAATGCAAAACTTCTTATTTTAGACGCTGATTTACGCAGATGTGCACTGAAGTAGTTCTTGCTTCTTTTACTGTCATCCTGAACTTGTTTCGGCATCTCTCAAATATCGTCATTGCTCGCCCCGTGAAATACTGTGCATTATTGCTTTCATTTTATTTCACAGGGCGAGTGTTCTTTCATAATTTCTGCCGAAGCAATCCCATTTGCATATTTCTTTGTGTGTGATAGTCCTTACCGCCTGCTAAAGTATCGCGGTGGCAATTTCGTTTTTTTCTTGACAAAATAAAGGAAAAACTTTATATTGCAACTAAGTATAGTGTATCTTTTTTCACAGCTCTATTGGCAGTAGAGAATCTCGCAGCAGGGATTAAGGGCAATTTCCTTCGCTTTCCCTGAACCATCCTTTGTTGAGAAATAGATTTTTGTTTTATTTACAAGGGTGATGAGAGGTCTTAAGTGAGCCCCGAAGTCAAGAAAAAAGTTCACTCATTTTGGTTGACAAAGCCTGGATTTTGGTATATAATAATAATCTGCTTGATGTGCGAGCTTGTTAGATAAGTGTATAAAATAAACAAGATAAGAACTAGAAAGTTGGTTAAATACTTAAGAATATAGGAGAATTTACCAGAATAATGGAGCGAGTTGTAAAAATTGAGAATAAACTTGGTTTACACGCAAGACCCGCTTCGCTATTCGTTAAAAATGCAAGCCAGTTTGAAAGTGATATAAAGATAGTAAAGGATGGAATTGAAGTGAATGGAAAGAGCATTATGGGGGTGATGATGCTTGCTGCTGAGATGGGAAGTGAAATCACCATAAGAATTGAAGGGAGTGACGAAAAAGAGGCGATGGATTCGCTTGTGAAACTGGTTAAAGTGGAGAAGTTCGATGAAGAATGATCTTATCCTGAGAGGTATTGCTGCTTCTCCAGGGATTATTATAGGTCCTGCTTATCTTTTTGGTGAAAAAACAGCAGTTTACAAGGAATCGGCAAGACCGGTAAAAAACGCCGAAGAAGAAATTAAAAAATTCGAGAAAGCAATTGAAAACTCCAAAGTGGAACTTGAAGAAATAAAAAGCGGACTCATTAAGAAACTCGGTTTCAAGAAAGCGAATTTTCTCGATGTTCAAATACTGGCATTAGGTGACCCCTGGATCATCGATGAAACAATTAAGAAGATTAAAGAGGAGAAACGGGAAGCCAGACAAGCAGTTGCTGAGATTGGCGAGGAGATCCTTGAGAAGTTCAAAGAGATTAATGACCCGTATCTGAAGGAACGCACCTCGGACATAGAGGATGTTACAAAGAGAGTATTAGAGAATTTGGAGGGAGAGAAAAGCAAAAGGATTTTTCCTGAAAAAGCCTTTGTTCTTGTAGCAGAAGACCTCACTCCATCAGATACTGCACAGCTCAGCAAGGATGAAGTCCTTGCTTTCCTTACGAATCGCGGAGGGAAAACATCTCATACAGCAATTATGGCAAGAGCACTTGAAATCCCTGCGATAGTTGGTTTAAGAGAAGTCACAGAACATATTTTCCCCGGAGTGAAAGTTATTGTTGACGGTTATTCGGGTGTTATTGTAGTTAATCCGACTGAGAAAACGCTAAAAAATTATGAGAAGAAAAAACGACACCTTAAGGCGATAGAAAATAAACTTCTTGGATTGCGTGACCTACCAGCTACAACGGTTGATGGATATAGCGTTGATTTGTCCGCGAATATCGAATTCTCAAAGGATGTAGATTCAGCAAAACAACATGGAGCCAGGGGGATTGGACTTTATCGAACTGAATTCCTATATCTGACTCAGAACAAGTTACCCAATGAAGAATCTCAATTGGAAATTTACAAGAATGTTGTAGACAGCATATATCCTGAAACCGTTATTTTCAGAACACTGGACCTTGGTGGCGACAAAATTCTTGACAATAAACCGCAGGATAGTAATCCTTTTTTGGGATGGAGAGGGATACGTTTTTCTCTTCAAAGGAAAGACATTTTCAAGGAGCAACTGCGTGCGATTCTTCGCGCGAGTTCAAGAAAATCGGTTAGGATAATGTTTCCAATGATTTCAGATTTGGGTGAAATCAGAAAAGCAAAGAAGGTTCTAAAAGAGGTTGAAACCGAATTGGACAACAAGGGAATTGAATATGATAGGAAGATGGAGATAGGTATTATGGTCGAGGTTCCGTCCTGCGCAATCCTCGCAAATGCGTTTGCCAAGGAAGTTGACTTCTTTTCCATTGGTTCAAATGACCTTACCCAGTACATTCTTGCCGTTGATAGAACCAATCAACTCGTAGCTTCCCTTTATGACCATCTTCATCCAGCCGTGCTTAAGACGATAAAGAACATTGTAGATGCAGCTCATCGTCATGACAAGTGGGTTGGTGTCTGTGGCGAAATTGCTGGTGACCCGCTCGCCATTCCTGTTCTTCTCGGTCTCGAAGTTGACGAGTTGAGTGCTTCGCCGATAGTCATACCAGAGGTCAAAAAGATTATAAGAACACTCTCATTTAAGGAATCAAAAGTAATTGCGAGGAAGTGTGTTGGGTTCTCAACATCCAAAGAAGTGAGGAGTTATCTCGAAAACATCGTAGACACGAAACTAACAGTACTTAAAGATTTGATATTAGGTGTAGATGTCCTTAAGAAAATGAATTCTAAAGCGATGGGGAATTTCTAATGTTTGACGAAAAAATTGATATAGGCTGTATGAGAAAGAAAATAGAAGGGTTTCCTGAGCAGATTATGGCTTCATTCTTGAAAGGAAAATCGAAAGGAATAGTGAAAAAGCCAGAGAATCTTGTGATAACTGGAATGGGTGGCTCTGCAATTGCGGGTAATCTTTTAGCCGACCTGCTTTTCGGTGACAGTGATGTTCCGATTTTCGTAAATAGGGGATACGAACTGCCTGCATTTGTGAACGCGGATACTTTGTTGTTTGTCTCAAGCTATTCAGGAAATACCGAAGAGGTGGTCTCGTCCCTAATAGATGGCATTGGAAGAAGAGCAAAGATTGTTGTGCTTACAAGCAATGGGAAGATAGGGAAAATTGCAGAGGAAGAGAAACTCACTATGATAAAACTCCCTTCAGGTTATCCGCCGAGAAGTGCATTAGGTTTTTCCTTTTTTTCGATGCTCGGATTGATTAGTGATATTTTCGGCATTCCTTTTAATGAAAAACATCTGAGTAAACTTGTCGAAAGATTAATAAGTGAGAAGGAAAAACTCTTAAGTGCCGAAAATGAGATTACAAAACTTGCTCGTATGATTATCCGGAAAATTCCCGTAATCTATGTTAGTGCAAGACTAAATTCTGTTGCGAGAAGGTGGCAGACTCAGATAAACGAGAATAGTAAGACCTTTGCACATAGTAATGTTATTCCCGAGTCAAATCACAATGAAATCGTTGGTCTTGAATTTCCTAAAGAGACAGTCGGAAATATGTTTCTCATTTTCTTGAGGAGCAAATATTATGAAAATGAAAGGATTCAAAAAAGGTTCAGCCTTACAGAAGAGATTTTAAGGGATTATGTTGGAGAGATAAAGACCATAAAAGCAGGCGGAGAGAATAAACTTGAGGATATGTTTTTACTAACCTATAAAGGTGATTTCTTAAGTTATTATCTTTCCCTTCTGCTTGAAGTTGACCCAACTCCTGTTGAAAGAATAGATTTACTAAAAAACGGATTAAAGCAATAAATGGCAACCCTTAAGATAGTGATACCAGTAGCTGGTATTGGAAAGAGGTTAAGACCTCATACATTGAAAACACCAAAAGTTCTACTTAAAGTCGCAGGTAAACCCATTATTAGTTATCTTCTGGAGGAACTGCTTAAAGTTGGTTCAGCTGAGTTTGTTTTTATTGTTGGTCATCTTGGGGCGGAAGTAGAACGATTTGTTAAAGAAAAATATAATATCAGAGCAAAGTTCGTCTATCAGCAAGAACAGCTTGGTCTGGGACACGCAGTATACTTATCAAAGGAATTTGTAAAAGCGGGAGACGAGGTCTTGATAGTTTTAGGAGACACTGTGTTTGAATTCGATCTCGGCAAAGTCGTAAACAGTGATAATTCTATTATAGGAGTCAAAGAGGTTCTAAACCCGGAAAGATTTGGGGTTGTTGAGTTGAAGGACAATAGAGTTTGTAATTTCGTTGAGAAGCCAGACAAGTTTGTTAGTAATCTTGCCATTGTCGGGATATACTATATAAAGGAGTCGACAGCACTCTTTCAATCATTGGAGGAATTGATTAGCGCAGGAGTTAAAACCAAAGGTGAATTTCAGCTCACCGATGGTCTTCAGGCTCTTGTAGAGAAGGGATACGAGATTGGTGTTTTCCCGGTTGAAGGATGGTTCGACTGCGGAAAACCAGAGACGCTTCTTGCAGCAAACAGGCATCTCTTGAAGGACCATTCCAACAAGGTGCAGATTCCGGATTCTTTGGTTACTTCACCGGTTGCCATAGAACCGAATACAAGTATAAGAAGTTCAATAATTGGTCCTTTTGCTTCGATCGGAAAAGACTGCAAAATTACTAATGCAATTATCAGAGATAGTATTATCTACGATGGTGCAGTAGTAAGCAATAGTATTATTGAGACTTCCATTATTGGGGAGTTGGAAATCGTGGAAGGTAGATGCTTGACGCAAAATATCCAAAAGTCTCGTAAGGTAAAAAATCAACAAGTAATACAATAAGGAGGTGAACAAGATGGCAGAAAGAAAACTTCTTACAAGTGAATCAGTAACCGAAGGACATCCGGACAAGATTTGCGACCAGATATCGGACTCGGTTCTTGATGTTATTATTGAAAAAGATAAGATGGGAAGAGTTGCCTGTGAAACTTATGTTTCCAGAGGTCTTGTCATAGTGGGAGGAGAAATTAGCACTTCGATCTATGTTAATATTCCACAGGTTGTGAGAAAACTTGTAAAGGATGTTGGATACACGGATCCAGCGCTCGGTTTTGATTATGAAACATGTGCCGTGCTGAGCTGTGTTCAGGAACAATCTCCGGATATAGCACTTGGCGTGGATACCGGAGGAGCTGGAGATCAGGGTATGATGTTCGGTTATGCCGTTGACGAAACCGAAGAATTGATGCCGCTTCCAATAATGCTTGCACATAAGCTTGTCAAGAGATTGGCAGATGTGAGAAAGGAAAAAATCCTTTCATATCTCAGGCCGGACGGGAAATCACAGGTAACAGTGGAATATGAGGAGAGATTGCCTATAAGGGTCGATTCTGTTTTGATTTCGGCACAACACGAACCCACTGTAAAGGAGGAGAGAATCAAAGAAGATATCATTAACAATGTAATCAAACAGGTTGTGCCGGAAAATCTAATGGATAGCAGCACAAGATTTCTCGTAAACCCGACAGGCAGATTTGTCATTGGAGGCCCACAGGGAGATTCAGGTTTAACAGGTAGAAAAATTATGGTTGATACTTATGGTGGACTTGCAAGGCATGGAGGCGGCTGTTTTTCCGGTAAAGATCCTTCCAAAGTTGACCGTTCAGCAACATATATGGCACGATACATTGCAAAGAATATTGTGGCTGCTGGTATTGCCAGAAGGTGCGAAATTCAATTATCCTATGCCATTGGGGTTGCCGAACCTGTGAGTGTTTCCATTGATACATTTGGCACAGGTAAGAAAAGTGATACCGAAATAACAAAAGTTGTTAGAAACCTCTTTGATATGACACCAAACGGAATCATTTCGCATCTTGAATTGAGGAAACCTATATATCGAAGAACAGCAAGTTATGGACATTTTGGTAGATGCAATGAAGGTTTTGGCTGGGAAAAGACTGACAAGGTTGATGAAATCCAGAAGGCATTACAATAAGGAAAGGAGTGCAAGTGGAATTTGATATTAAAGACGCAAAACTCAGGAAATATGGGAAACGGAAGATAGAATGGGCTGATAGATTTATGCCTGTTCTTTCGAGTATCAGGAAAGATTTCAAAAAGAAGAAGCCTCTTTCGGGTTTTCGCATAGCCGCGTGTCTGCATGTCACCAGTGAGACTGCAAATCTCATGAGAACACTTAAGGATGGAGGAGCAAGGGTTGTCTTAACTGCATCGAATCCGCTTTCAACCCAGGACGATGTCGCAGCATCACTGGTTAAGGATTACGGCATTCCTGTTTTTGCCATAAAAGGAGAAGACGATAGAACCTATTATAAACATATAGATGCGGCATTGAAAATTAAACCAAACATAACTATGGATGATGGAGCAGACCTTATCTCCACTATTCACCTGAGAAAAAAAGAGTTGCTCCCAAATGTTTTAGGGGGAACGGAAGAGACAACTACAGGTGTGGTTAGGCTGAAAAGTATGGCAAAGAAGGGTGTTCTCCAATACCCTGTTATAGCAGTTAACGATTCTTATACAAAATACCTTTTCGATAACCGTTATGGAACGGGACAGAGTACGATTGATGGCATATTGAGAGCAACAAACATACTACTTGCGGGCTCAACCATCGTTGTTGCAGGTTATGGATGGTGTGGAAGGGGACTCGCTATGAGAACCAAGGGTATGGGAGCGAATGTGATTGTTACGGAAGTGGACCCCGTGAAGGCGTTGGAGGCTGTGATGGATGGTTTCAGGGTTCTTCCGATGAACAAAGCAGCGGTTTTAGGCGATCTTTTTGTGACCCTGACCGGAGATATCAATGTAATTGATGTCGAGCATTTCAAGAGGATGAAGGATGGTGCTATTGTTGCAAATTCAGGTCACTTCGATGTGGAAATCAACAAAAAGGCGCTGGCGAAAATGTCCAAGTCTCATCGAACAGTTAGACCTTTTGTGGAAGAGTATACACAAAAGACAGGGAAAAAGATTTTTCTGCTTGCAGAAGGAAGACTCGTAAATCTTTCATCAGCAGAGGGTCATCCCGCATGTGTTATGGATATGTCCTTTGCAAATCAATCAAAGGCTGTTATTTACCTGAAAGAAAATGGTAAGTATCTCGGCAGAAAGGTTTATAAACTTCCTGATGACATAGACAAGGACATAGCCAGGTTGAAATTGAAGTGTTTGAAGATGAAATATGACAGACTGACAAAGGAACAGGAGGAATACCTGGCATCCTGGAAGATTGGGACTTAATCAGCGGAGAAGGAGTAGAAAATGGTAAGGAAAAAAATTCTTATAATGGGTGCTGCGGGACGAGATTTTCACAACTTCAATGTTTTTTTTAGGGCAAAGGAGGAATACGAGGTTGTTGGTTTTACAGCGACGCAGATACCCAACATCGATAACAGACGGTATCCAATGGAGCTTTCAGGGGTTATCTATCCTTCCGGGATTCCGATTTATCCGGAAAGTGAGCTGAGTTCGCTCATTAAGAGGTTGGATGTTGATTATGCAGTTTTTTCGTACAGTGATGTTTCCTATGATTATCTTATGCATAAAGCATCTCAGGTCATTGCAGCAGGTGCTAATTTTCTTTTGCTCGGTTCGGCTGATATGATGCTCAAGTCGGAAAAACCTGTAATAGCCGTGTGTGCTGTAAGAACTGGATGTGGTAAGAGTCAGACAACAAGGAAGATTGCCGAACTGTTGGTTGCCCACAAAAAGACGACCGTTGCTATTCGACATCCTATGCCATACGGTGATTTAACCGAACAGATAGTAGAGCGGTTTGGAAGTTACGATGACCTTGAAACTTTCAAGTGCACGATTGAAGAGAGAGAGGAGTATGAACCGCATATTGCAAAGGGCATTGTAGTTTATGCGGGTGTCGACTATGAAAAGATTCTAAGAGCAGCGGAGAAGGAAGCAGAGGTAATTCTGTGGGACGGTGGCAACAATGACCTGTCATTTTACAAACCAGATATGCTGATTGTGGTCGCTGACCCTTTGAGAGCTGGGCATGAACTTCTTTATTATCCCGGAGAAGTCAACTTGAGAATGGCGGATGTCGTTGTTATCAACAAGATGGACAGCGCAAAGAAGGCGGATGTCGAGATTGTTAAAAAGAACATAAAGAGTGTGAATCCGAGTGCGTTGATAATAGAGGCTAACTCGCCAGTTAGTGTTGACAGCCCGGAGGTAATCAAAGGTAAGAAAGTGCTTGTTGTCGAGGATGGTCCCACACTGACACATGGCGGAATGAAGTACGGAGCAGGTTTTGTAGCTGCACAGAAGGTCGGAGTTAAAGAGATCATTGATCCGAGACCGTTTGCTGTAAGAAGTATATTGGAGACATTCAGGAAATATCCTCAAACAAGCCAGGTGTTACCAGCTATGGGATATGGTGATGAGCAGATAAAGGATTTGGAGGAGACGATAAATGCTTGCCCCGTTGATGCTGTAATCATTGCAACACCCATTGATCTTTCCAAACTTATAAACATAAACAAGCCAAGTGTCCGTGTTAGTTATAAACTCGAGGAGATAGGAGAGGTTACACTGGAGAGTGTGTTGAAGGATTTTCTATGATGAACAATGCAAAAAAGGCTGTCATTGCATTAGGAGGTAATGCCCTTATAAAAAAAGGACAAAAGGGTGATATATATGAACAATTTGCGAACGCAAGGGAAAGCCTTTCTGGAATTGTAGACCTTATTCGGGAAGGCTACAAAATCGCAATTACGCATGGGAATGGTCCTCAAGCGGGAGCAGAACTTATCAAAAATGAATATGCAAACAGTGAAATTCCAATGCTTCCACTTGGGTGTATTGATGCAGAAACAGAGGGATGGATGGGGTATATGATAGAGCAATCACTCCAGAATAGACTGAAGAAAGAAAATATTAAAAGAAGTGTCGTCACAATTATTACACAGGTGATTGTGGACAGAAACGATCCATCACTTAAAAAACCTTCTAAGTTTGTTGGTCCATCTTACAAGAAAGAAGATATTGATGATTTGGTGAGTAAGGACTGGGTAATTAAAATAGACAAATCACGAGGGTTTCGCCGGGTAGTGGCATCACCGAAACCAATTGAAATTGTTGAAAAGGAAGCGATTAAGCATCTTGTTGATTCGGAAATTATTGTCATTGCAGCAGGCGGAGGTGGCATTCCCGTCTACATCGAAGAGGACGGAACATACGAAGGAATCGATGCAGTAGTTGACAAGGACAGAGCATCTGCCGTTCTTGCAAAGGATATCGGAGCGGAGTTACTCGTAATTCTTACAGATGTTGATGCCGTATATGTCAACTATGGGAAGGAAAAGCAGCAGGTTATAAAAAAAATGGATGTAAACGAAGCAAGCGAATACTTGCTTGCTGGTGAGTTCCTTGCCGGGAGTATGAAACCAAAAATAGAAGCGGCTATTAGTTTTCTGAAAAGTGGTGGGGAAGAGGTTATTATTGGTTCGCTTCACAATGCAAAGTCAGCAGTTGATAAACTTTCAGGAACGGTTATTTTGCGGTAACAAAGGCCGAGAGGAGATGATGGAGACAACTTTATTTATAATTAAACCTGATGCAGTGGAGAGGCGAGTAATCGGGAAAATTCTTGCTGCGGTGGAAGACAGTGGGTTCAAAATTATAAGGATGAGAATGGTAACCTTAAATGAGGACATGGCAAGGAAGTTTTATGCAATCCATAAAGACAAACATTTTTTTAATGACTTAATTCGTTTTATGACTTCAAGGGAATCTGTAGTTTGCGTCCTTGAAAAGGAAAATGCTGTTACTGAATTACGGAAGTTAGTCGGAGAAACGGATCCCCTGAAATCTCTGCCTGGTACGATAAGAAGGTGTTTTGGAACCGACATTCAAATGAATGGTGTTCATGCTTCTGATTCGGCTGAAAATGCAAGAAAAGAAATTTACATAATGTTCGAGAAATAGTGAGTAACATCAAAGGAAGATGATGAAGAGGGAAAAAGATATTATTGTGCTGAGCTTAAATTGCGGGAGTTCATCATTAAAATATCAACTTTTTAACTGGGATAACCAAACCATACTTTGCAGGGGTATTCTTGAAAGAATAATTATTGGTGGTTCGTTTATAAGGCAGGAAGTTGATGGAAGAAAACCACTGGTAAACAAAAAAGATTGTGCTGATCACAGGGATGCCATTAATCTCGTTATAGAAACTATGACCGGTGGTAAAAATCCAGTAATCAAAGACCTTTCCAGCATTAAAGCAGTTGGACATAGAGTGGTTCATGGAGGCGAAAAATTCGTAAAGTCTGTTTTGATTGATGATTCGGTGCTCGAAACCTTCGAGGAATTAAAGGAACTTGCGCCTTTGCATAATCCTCCCAATATCACTGGTATAAAAGCGGCAATGGAACTCTTACCTGAAATACCACATATTGCAGTTATGGATACGGCGTTTCTTCAAACACTTCCCCAGAGGGCATACATATATGCAGTGCCTTATGAATGGTATGAAAAGTATGGGATACGGAGATATGGTTTTCATGGTTCTTCGCATCTTTATGTCTCAAGAAGGGCTGCAGTACTTCTTCGGAAAAAGAAGAATGAGGTGAACCTCATAACCTGTCATATCGGGAATGGTGTGAGTTTTACGGCAATAGAAAATGGAAAACCGGTAGACCATTCAATGGGTTTTACACCTCTTGAAGGACTTGTAATGGGGACGCGTTCGGGAGATTTAGATCCAGCAATTGTTGGATTCATTTCAGAAAAAGAAGGATTTACTGCGCCACGAATAATCTCTATCCTCAATAGAAAAAGTGGGATTCTTGGTATTACAGGTCAATTCACAGATAGAAGAGATGTGATAGATGCAATAAAAAAAGGGGATAAGAGGGCAAAGCTTGCATTCGATATCGAGGCCTACAGAATTAAGAAGTATATTGGTTCGTACCTGGCAGTATTAGGTCATACCGATGCAATAGTTTTTACTGCTGGTGCAGGTGAACGCTCCTATGAACTCAGGGAAAAGGCACTTTCAGGACTTGAGGCGATGGGAGTTAAAATAGATAAAGGAAAAAATAAAAGGGCAATTATCAGCAATGTTGAATCTCTGATTTCAAGCGATGATTCGCATGTAAAGATCTTTGTGATACCTACGGATGAAGAGATGGTTTTTACAGAAGATGTAGTTGCTATTCTTAAAGGGAAGTATACAGACCCACATACATATAAGTATTCGTTCGAGAGCCCTGCCTATATAAACAAGATGAGAGAAGAAGCCAAGAGAAAGGAGAGGATATGAACAGAATCTTAAACAAAAGGGTGCTTACAGAAGGGGTGAATCTGTTCGAGATCGAAGCCCCTCAAATTGCTCGAAAAAGAGCACCCGGGCAATTCATTATTCTCAGAATCAATGAATATGGTGAGAGGATTCCACTTACAATTGCAGATGTCAACAAAGAAAAGGGTTCAATTACAATTGTTGTGCAGGTTATAGGGAAATCCACTCATCATCTTGGAACACTAAATGTCGGCGATAGTCTGATGGATCTCGTAGGACCTCTTGGACAGCCCACGCATATTGAAAAACTTGGCACAGTAGTTGCCATTGGTGGTGGTGTTGGACATGCTGTCTGTTATCCTATCGCAAAAGGGATGAAAGAAGCAGGAAATTATCTGATAACGATAATTGGAGCAAGAACAAAAGACCTGATAATACTTGAAGATGAAACAAAGGAGTTTTCGGATGAGTTTTATATTACGACTGACGATGGCTCATACGGACGCCATGGTTTGGTAACAGATCAATTGAAGGAGATTATTTCAAATGGCAAGAAAATTGACCTTGTTGTTGCTGCGGGTCCGGCAATTATGATGAAATTCGTTTCTCTTTTAACGAAAGAGTATGGAATAAAAACGATTGTAAGTCTTAACTCTATTATGGTTGACGGAACAGGGATGTGTGGCGTCTGCAGAGTTGAGGTTGGCGGAAAAACCAAGTTTGCCTGTGTTGATGGACCTGAATTTGACGGACACGAGGTCAATTATGACCTTCTTATGAAAAGGCTTGCTACATACAAGAATGAGGAAAAACTTGCATACGATAGGTATTTGCAAAAAGCCAAGGATGGAGGATAAAGGAGAAAATGGTAAAATCATCAAGAAAGTAGAAAAGAAAGCAAAGGATGAAGATGGAAGAGAAGAAAAAAAAGAAGAAGATAAGAGTAGAAAGACAAGACATGCAGAGACAGGCTCCAGAACAAAGGATAAAGAACTTCAACGAAGTTGCGCTTGGATATCCTGAAGAAACTGCAATCCTTGAAGCCAGTAGATGCCTTAGTTGTCCAAAGCCCTTTTGTATTGAAGGTTGCCCTGTTATGGTTGACATTCCAGCTTTCATTAATCTTGTTAAGGAAGGCAAGTTTGTAGAAGCCTCAAAGAAAATAAAGGAAACGAATGTACTACCTGCAATCTGCGGAAGGGTTTGCCCTCAGGAAATGCAGTGTGAAATAAAATGTGTTCTCGGCATAAAGGGCAAACCTGTTGCTATTGGTAGACTTGAACGGTTTGTAGCTGATTATGAAGCAGGAGTAGGTGAGGTGGGAATTCCAGATATGCCTCGAAGTAAAGGAAAAAAGGTGGCAATAGTTGGTTCAGGACCGAGCGGATTGACCGTTGCTGGAGAACTCGCAAAGAAAGGATACGATGTTACCATTTTTGAGGCTTTGCACAAGCCTGGTGGAGTACTCGTGTACGGTATCCCTGAATTTAGGTTGCCGAAGGCGATAGTCGCAAGAGAGGTTGATTTTGTACGGAAATTAGGTGTTGAAATAAAGGTAAATTTCGTTATAGGCAGAGTCGCAACTGTAGATGAATTATTCGAACAGGGCTATAGTGCCGTTTTTCTTGGTCTTGGTGCGGGTCTTCCACGTTTTCTCAATATTTCTGGTATCAATCTCGTAGGTATATATTCTGCAAATGAATTTCTCACGAGGAGTAACCTGATGAAAGCATATCTTTTTCCAGAATACGATACGCCACTGCAGGTAGGCAAGAAGGTGGTCGTGATTGGTGGAGGAAACGTTGCGATGGATTCGGTTAGAACATCATTACGTCTTGGCGCAGAAGAAACTCACATAATCTACAGAAGGTCAAGAAAGGAACTGCCTGCAAGGGAAGAAGAAGTAGAAAATGCAGAGGCAGAAGGTGTTAAATTTGATTTTCTTGTTAACCCAGTTGAGTTTATGGGTGACAAAAATGGCAGGATTAAAGCTATGAAGCTTATCAGGATGGAACTTGGTGCACCTGATGAAAGTGGACGCAGAAGACCTATACCTATTGAAGGAAGCGAATTTGTTTACGACTGCGATACAGTGGTTATTGCTATAGGTCAGGGACCCAATCCTCTTGCATTGAGCACCTTAAAGGGATTAAAACTCAACAAGTGGGGATACATCGAGGCAGACTGGGATACGACAAAAACATCGATGAAAGGCGTGTTCGCTGGTGGTGATATCGTAACTGGCGAGGCAACAGTTATCGAAGCAATGGGATTTGGAAGAAGGGCATCCATTGCCATAGACGAGTATCTGACAACAGGGGAGTGGTAAAGCAGGGATTCTTCGCAAGCGAGAAACTGTTGTCTTTTCAGCATGACTTGCTGGTCACAACGGCAGGAAGAGGGAAAGTGTTATGAGTGTTTCAACCGAACATTTTGATTGCATTGTGGTTGGAGCTGGACATGCAGGTTGCGAAGCTGCACTTGCCGCAGCCAGGATGGGGATAAATAGCCTTTTAGTTACAATAAACTTCGATAGAATCGGACAGATGTCCTGTAATCCCTCTGTAGGGGGCATTGCAAAAAGCCATCTTGTTTTTGAAGTTGATGCGCTTGGTGGGGAAATTGGTTTCAATACGGATAAAACAGGGACCCAGTTTCGAATGCTGAATACTTCAAAGGGTGCTGCTGTATGGTCTTTAAGGGCACAGGTTGACAGAATTGGTTACAGGCAAGAGATTAGGAAAACCATAGAAAATACGAGGAACCTAACTGTTAAGGAAGGTATCGTAGAGAATATCCTTGTCGAAAAGCAAAAAGTGTATAGTGTAGTTACAGCGACAGGCATGGAATATAGAGCGAAAACAATAGTTCTTACGACCGGGACCTTTCTAAATGGGCTTATCCATATTGGACTCGTGCATTATCCTGCTGGAAGGGCTGGAGAATTTCCTGCAACGGGTTTATCCAGAGCATTATCTCGGCTTGGATTCCAAATTGGAAGATTGAAGACCGGAACATCTGCAAGAGTTTCTGGAAATTCAATAAACTACTCTATACTTAAATCACAATCCGGCGACGAGAATCCGGAACGTTTTTCTATGAAAACTGAGGATTTTAATCCCGAGCAAATGGATTCTTATATTACTGCTACAAATGCGAAGACACACAATATCATACTGAAAAACCTTGATAGATCACCTCTATTTACAGGTATTATTCAAGGCAAGGGTCCAAAATACTGTCCATCAATAGAGGATAAGGTTGTCCGTTTTAGCGAGAGAAAGTCCCATCCTGTTTTTCTCGAACCTGACGGGAGAACAACGGATATTTTTTATCTTAATGGACTTGCAACATCACTTCCCGAGGACATGCAGGAGGAAATGCTTAGGACAATAAAAGGACTCGAAAATGTAAAAATTGTAAGACCTGGCTACGGTATAGAATACGATTTTGTATATCCTACGGAAATTTATCCTACACTTGAAACCAAAAAAGTTAAAGGTCTGTTTCTTGCAGGACAGGTTAACGGAACAAGCGGATATGAAGAAGCCGCTGCGCAGGGGATTATGGCTGGCATAAACGCTGCCTTGAAAGTTCGGAATGAGAAACCTTTTGTGCTTTCCAGGGACGAAGCATACATCGGTGTTCTAATTGACGACCTGGTTACAAAGGGAGTAACGGAGCCATACAGAATGTTTACCTCTCTTGCAGAATTTAGATTGCTCTTAAGACAGGACAATGCAGACACTCGACTTATAAGATATGGTTACAAATTTGGTCTTGTTGGCAAGAAATTTCGGAATAGTGTTGATGAGAGAGATGAAGAGATTAATAAGAAAGTAGAGAAATTTAAGAAGATGATTGTTACACCGGCTAAGATAAATGGGATTCTTAAAGGGAGGAAATCAAGCGAGATAACTGAACCAAAACCACTCTTTCAAATTTTGAAGCGACCCGAGATTTCGGTTACAGATATCGAATCAGTTATAGGAAAGATAAAGAAAGAGGTTGCAAAAAGAGTGGAAATATTTGCAAAATATGATGGATATATTCAGAAACAGGAATTGCAAGTTAAACGGATGAAGGAACTTGAGAATACGGCACTTCCATTAAATGTCGATTACACGAAATTGAAGGGAATTTCAAAGGAGGCAGGAGAGAAACTCAATGAGATAAAACCACTCACACTGGGGCAAGCATCAAGGATTTCAGGTGTCCGTACATCCGACATCTCCCTTCTTATGATCCACCTTAAGCGAATGAAATCAAAAAAAGCCACGGATTCACCCCGTTAGAAAATATTTTTCTAACGGGGTGGACACGGATAAAACATCTATTTACCTCGGCATGAAAGACTGGTGCTTCATTTTTTTAAATTACATCGTTTAATAAGTCCAGATAATCTGATAGAAGTCTTGTTATAAGAAAGTTTTTCCTGACGCTCTCCCTTGAATTATTACCTATTTCTTTCGCCAGTTCTGGATGTTGCAAAATTTTTATGATTCTTTCTGCAAATCCCTTTGTATCCGATGGCTCCAGTAAGAATCCATTCTCTCCATCCTTTATTTGAGCAGGTATTCCTCCAACATTGGAGGCAACAACTGGTTTACCTTTCCATAAAGCCTCTGTTACAGAAAGACAGAATCCTTCCTTTAACGATTTTTGAATAATTACATTTGAGAATCTCTGTACCGCGTTAACAAGAATATTATTGTTACCAATTACAAATATCACATCTCCTTTATTTACCAGGTCCTCCGCTTTTTTGAAAACCTTCGAGTATACCTTCATACTTTCGGGATCATCTGTAGCCAAGTTATAGCAATAAACCAACCTACAGTCCACTTTCTCCTTTACATGATTGAAAACTTCGAGTACCCCTTCGGGGTCCTTCCATATGTCCATTCTCGAAACCTGGGTGATTATTGGTTTGTCAGTGGGGATATGGGCTTTCTTGATGTATTTTAAGATATCACTTTCAGAAAGCTCCTTATTTTTTAAAGAAAGGGGGTCAATTGCCGGAAATATAACTCTTTGCTCTACAGGGAGGTACCTCTTTTTAAATTTTTCACTAGAAAAAACAATAACATCGTACCTGACTATAAATCTCTTAAGGAAATCAATTAAGTCTTTCTGGGGCTTAGATAGGTCTATATGACATCTCCACATCCAAGGTTGCCGTTTCTTATAGTATTTAATGAGAGGTAAAGGTTGTGGGTCATGAATTATTACACAATCATGGTCAATATGTGTGTATAGAGAAAAATTTTCATTCGTTTCTAAGTATAGTTTTTGTTTCATCTTGGATAAATTTATTTCTTTGCCCTGAAGTGCATTATGGAATTTCTTTGTTACCGTAAAGAAGTCAGGGTTACCATTAAGTATTCTCCAGCCAGCTTCAATGCCGACTTCGTTCATCAATGGGACAAGTCGATTCAATATTTCCGCAACACCTCCTCCTTGATAGGTAGAACTGATATGTAGAATGTGTTTTGCGTAGAGGCTCCTTGCCCTTTTATATATGTCATTTATTACCGCATCTCCTACAATACACCTGTAATCTTCTAAACTTACTCTCATCTTATGCCTCCTGCTATAATGTTCGGTATACCTGGTAACTCTTATTCCAAAATTGACTAACAAATCAACTTTTAGAGCAGATGGTATTAATAGTAAACCTCAAATCTTTTTCTGTCTCATACTTTAGCCATCTTTTCTCAAAATCTAATTTAGGACATCCTAATCCTTATAGGATGTCTTTATATTTATTCCATTTTTGTTAAATTGGTTTATAGCGGAACTAAAAAAATTTTCTCTTCCAAAACTATCTCTTTTCATATAGTTATCTAAAGCTAATAGCCAATTAGAAGCAGCAAATTGTGCAACCCATACCACATCCATTAGAAAAACATCGGGGTCCTTTTTTCTTGCTTTTAAGGCAATAACGAGACCTTGCCGTCTCTGTTCTGTATCTGTAGGCTGCCTTAATATATTAACCTTGATATTTGTCTCATCTTCAAATTCCTTAATTATTTTTTCCAGTAAGCTATTTCATTGGGGGCTCCTCCTATTGCAAGGCTGAGTAAAGGCTTTTCTTTAATGCAATTTATGGAAACAAATAAAAAAATTGAAATCAAAATAATTTTTCGCATCATAATCCTCCTATCTCCTTTAACAATGCTCTTACAGACTTAATAGATTCAATATAAAATTTAGCTTGAGAAGGGCCTAATCCAACTTTGATAGAATATGCTGTTTCAGGAAGGGTAGCAAAAATATCTTCATCAGTCCGATCGTCTCCAATTGCTAAGATGAAGTCCCAATTCTTCTTTGAAATCCATCTAAATGCAGCTTTCCCCTTATTTATGCTGCTATCCTTAATTTCAATTACTTTGTTACCTTCCAAAACCTTGAGATTAAGGTTTGCGGTAAGATGCATCAGAGTATCCTCTTGTTCCTTTGCCCTTAAAGATGATAATTCGGGATCAGCTTTTCTGTAGTGCCAGACAAGAGCGAATTCTTTTTCCTCAATAAAAGAGCCAGGGGTTCTATCCACATAAAATTCAAGTATTGGGCGTATGCTTTCTTTCCAATTGATGCTCAAGGGAACTATGTTTTCCCAATCTCTGCCTATTTCCTTAAACCATGCACCATGCTCGGCAACCAATCCAATATTAAGGTTACCAAACCACTTTTCCAATGTTTTCCTGTTTCTACCACTTATTATTACAACTTCATTTTTCTTATTGGAAGTGAGGTTTTTAAGTATCCTCATAATCTCGACATCAGGATATGCTTTTTCCGGCCTTTCTGAAAAAGCAACCAGCGTCCCATCATAATCCAATAGGTTTAACCTTTTTTTACCTTTACGATAATCTTGAATTAACTTCTTTTTATCGGTATATTGAAAAACATTGGAATGAAACGTTTGCTGAAGTGTTTTAATATTTGATAAACCCTCCATAAAGTCTTTAGCCCAACGAACAACATTGTATCGTTGCAATCGCTCCTGCATTATTTTATTACTTCTCCTTTGTTCCTCGTCAGAGATTATTAGAGCTTCTTTTAATGCATTGGTAATACTTTCTCTATCATTGGGATTGACTATAATCGCCTCACATAACTCATGAGCGGCGCCTGCCATCTCGCTGAGAATCAAAACACCTTTACCTTTTATTTTCGTCGCTATAAATTCCTTGGCTATCAGGTTCATCCCATCCCTCAGGGGTGTTACAAGACAAACATCAGAGACATTATATAAGGCAGCGAGTTTATGGAACGGCAATGAACGGTAAAGATACCATATGGGTACCCAGCCAATGGTTCCGTACTTTCCATTGATTTGGCCGATAAGTTCGTCTAATTCCTTTTTTAATAATCTATAATGTTCCACCTTAGTGCGCGAAGGAACTGCCACAAGAACAAGCGTTATCTTTTCTCTATACTGTGGATTCATATCAAGAAAAGCATCAAATGCTAATAGCCTTTGCGGTATACCTTTAGTATAATCCAAGCGGTCTATAGATAAGATTGTTCTGCGGTTTCCTAACTTTATACGTAATCTGTTGATTTCTTTCTTGATTATTGGGTTGTTTGCAGAATCTGCAAATCTTTTATAGTCGATACCCATTGGAAAACTATCTACTTTTACTACACGGTTGCCTACGGTGATACGCCCAAGAGTGCTTTTGAAGTCCATAAGGCGACGAATACTTGAGAGAAAGTGTCGTGCATAGTCATAGGTGTGAAAACCTATAAGATCCGCTCCCAAAATTCCTTCTAAAATTTCTTTTCGAGATGGAAGGAGTCTGAATATTTCATAAGACGGGAAGGGGATATGGAGAAAAAACCCTATAGAGATTTTGGGTAATTTTTCCCTTATTAATTTTGGAAGTAGCATTAAATGGTAATCATGTATCCAAATAGTATCATTTGGCTTTACAATTCGCATAATTCTGTTGCAAAAAATTTTATTTACAAGCTTGTATGATTCCCATAAATACTTATCATAGACTGCGTATTGCATGAAGCCGTGGAAAAGGGGCCAGATTGTCTTGTTGCAATAACCTGAATAATACATTTCTATGTATTTTCTTGATAAAAATACTGGATAGGCATCAAAATCGTTCTTTAATTTTTCTCTAATTTTTCTCTTTGTTCGCCTATCAATTTTATCTGATGGAAGACCAGGCCATCCTATCCATATACTGTGGTAAGATTTATAGAAAGAAGATAGGCTGGTTGCCAATCCACCTACACTAGGACGAAACCGAAAACTCTCGTTCCTTTTTTCAATTGTAATAGGTAGCCTGTTTGAAACAATTAATAGCCTATGCACAGTAAATCCAAACCTCCTGCTTTTCTATATCTTTATGTTTTTTATACGATAGGCTCTAAGGAAACCTCTTTGTATTTTTTCCATCTTGTATAATAATACAAAGAAAAAATGAAGATGTCAAGAGATAAACCCCAGTTTTTTTTACACAAACTCTACAATTAGGGTAGTAGATTTGATTCTTCTTATTTTCTTCTTTCTATATGATGGATAACTACTACGACCCAGTTAATAAGGAAAATTCCAAGAAAAACAGAAAAAGTAATTCTTGAAGTATTTTTTTGCATAAAACCTGTCAAATCAAACAAAAAAACAAAAAACATTGCTGTGAAGCAAACAATAAAAATTGTTTTCTCAACCCTATTCATTTCAGAGATTCTAAATATACTCTTTCTCATAACATCCTTATTATAACATAAAAATATTCTTTGTAAAGTAAATTATCTTAGAATAAGATTGAGCAAACCGCCGACGATTAAGGTAGATATAAGCATTATAAGAACGGATTTTAACATATCCTTTATACCCAGTTCTCTGAGCATTACAACAAAAGTTGCAAAACAGGGAAAATACATTGCGAGAATAACACTGGCAATTACAAGCTGTTTTAATGTCAGATTCAATGGCGCAAGCATTCCAACTGCCACATCCTTTCTTAAGAATCCAATTACAAGTGCAGCTATAGCATCCGCTGGAAGTCCAAAAACCCTTGTAACAATTGGAGCAGTAAACTTTGCAATAAAATCAATGATGTGAAGGACATAAAGTATGTTCACCACGAAAACGCCGAGTATGACAAAGGGAACAGCTTCCCTCAAGAACCACTTTACTCGCATCCAGAGTTTCTTGAAAAGGGCACCCCAGTATGGGATTCTATAGGGAGGGATTTCCGTGAAAATTTCAGGGCTTTCACCCTTGATAAAAAGATTCATTATTATTCCAAGCACAAGCCATACAATGAAAAGGGTACCGAAGACGAGCAGCAACCCGAATGTTCCCGCTTTCCCTACAAGACCAACTATCATAGCAAGTTGAGCCATACAGGGAACGGCAATTGCCATTAAGGTCATAGCAATAAATCTCTCTCTTCTTGTTTCCAGTATTCGGGTGCCCATTACTCCAGGTACATTGCAGCCCAATCCTAACATCATAGGAATGATGGATAGTCCGTGAAGCCCAAGTTTATGCATTATATTATCGACCAGGACTCCTAATCTCGGCAAATACCCTGAATCTTCAAGAAAACTTAAGACAAGATAAAATGCAATGATATACGGGAGAACAACGGCAAATGGAACAAACAAACCTGTAGTCAGAAGCCCGAATGATTCTAAAAAATCTATCTTTCCACCAATCAGTTTCCCAATGAGAATATCATGAATGAATCCTCCTGAGCCCATGATTACCGATATTCTCATCATAAGAGGTGCCCACAGTTTTTCAAAGATAGGTTCGAATACCAGAGTAGTTAAACCCTCTCCTATTAACCTGATGACCCAGAATATGGTAAACATAAGAATAAGTGCGAGTGGTATACCTGTTGCAGGTTTTATTGATGCATCACCCATTCTTTCCATAAAGGTATGGTGTTTATGTGATATCTTTTGAATGCTACTGATTATGTTACCTATTTCGTGCCATCTCTCATCTTCTTCGTATTTGTAATCTCCAATTCTTGCTTTTCTAATAGTCGAAACAAGCGTCTTTATACCTTCTGCAGTGATAGCACAGGTGGGGACAACAGGAACCCCAAGTATTTCCTGTAATTTTGGAACATCTATAGCAATCCCCGTATGCCTTGCTTCATCATAGATATTGAGTGCGACAATTACAGGTTTTTTTGTTTTTAGCAGCTGCAAGGTAAGGTTGAGATTTCTCTCGAGGTTTGTAGCATCAACAACATTTATTATAATGTCACCTTGATCTATCATATCCACAGCAACCTCTTCAGCCTTTGATGTTGGCTCAAGCGAATATGTTCCGGGGACATCTATTATCTCAAGCTTTTCATCATCCAGTCTCATATAGCCTTTAGTAAATTCAACGGTTGTGCCCGGGTAATTAGACGCTATAACCTGAACGCCTGTTAGTCTTGAGAATATAACGCTTTTACCGACATTTGGATTGCCTATTAGCAGAATCTTCCTCACACTTTCTCCTTCTCCCTTACCATTATTTTTTTTGCCATACCATAACCAATTGCAGCTCTTGTGTTTCCTATTTTGATAATTACTGGACCCCGCATCATATGTGAGGAAACTTTTTCTATCTTACATCCGATTCTTATCCCGAGTGTTTCCAGCTTTTTCTGCAATCCATATCCGCCGAGAATTCTACTGACCAGTACTTTTTTGCTGTTCTTTAACTGTGTTAAATCGATTTCGTTCATTGTTTTCCTTTCATTCGGGATTTTTGTCTGCATTCTTTACAGTAACCATACAGTTCTAATTTATGTGATTCTATGGAGAAATGGCACTTCTTTGCAACCTTCTTTTGCAATTTTTCAATCTCCTGATTCTCAAATTCTATAATACTTCCACAGCCCAAACAAATCATATGGTCATGGCGTTTCTTACCGCCGAGAGGCTCGAATCTTGTAATATTGTCTCTGAAACGACTCTTTCTTGCAAGACCAGCATTAACAAGAAGATGCAGAGTTCGATAGACGGTGGCAAAACCGATATAAGGAATTCTCTTCTTTAATTCACCATAAAGTTTTTCGGCACTGTAATGTTTGTTCTGCCCACAGAAGTAATTTATTGTCTTTTTTCTTTGATTGGTAAGCCTTAGTCCTTCATTTTTGAAGTATTCTTTTAATTTCCTTTCATTGTTGATATTGATTTTCATTATCAATTCAATATGACAATGTTTTCTGGAAATGTCAAGTAAAAAATTAAATCTTGACAAATTTGATAAAACAGTGCTATTAGAAATGCATGAGGAAACTTCTAAAGACTATAAATCCCTATCTTTACCTTCTTCCAATGTTGGCTATTATAGAAGAATTATCGCAGGTTTTGCAAGTAGTGGGTTGAAAGAATAGATGAAGGATAGAGTAATTTCCTGGCACAGCGGTTATAAGGGAGAGGAATATCCTCTGTCTTTCTTTTTTGAACAAAAAGAGGTCAGCGTTAGACAATTGATAAGTACAAAACTAATTGAAAATTCGAAAACCGGGAAAAGAGACAGAGAATTCATAGTAAAAACAGAATCAGGTGAAATATACGAAATTACTGTTAGCGAGCAGACAACTGTCACCAGAATTCGTGTAAAAAAGGCTTGACATTTTGCTAAATTTTGATTATTGTAGGTTTATTGAAATTAGGAGGTAATTTGTGTAGAAGGAATGCATTTTTCGCAGTTCTTGGCATTTTTTGTTTTGCTTTGAGTTCGATCAGTTTCGCAAGCGGTTTCAGTGATTATTTCAACAGTGCAGCACCTTCGGTGGGAATGAGCTTTTTGAAGATCGGTATGGGTGCAAGAGCTGTTGCATTGGGAGGTGCATATTCACCCATAGTTAAAGACGCTACAGCAGTTTACTGGAATCCTGGAGCGGTTATATATTCAGATGGAATGGATGTAAATTTCAGTCATTTGTCTCTTATGGAGGGAATAAACTACGAATTCGCAGCCATTTCCACGGGTGATGGAAATCAGGGGATTGGAATTGGTTTAGGTGGATTGTTCTATGGCGGGATGGAGTTAAGGGATGAAAGAGCTTCGGTTGATCCCATTGGAACATTCGATGCTTATAGTTTTCTTGTGAAACTATCTTATGGACATAAACTGGGTAATGATTTTATTGGCGGTGTTTCGATTGACGGTATTCTCGAAAAGATTTATGTTTATTCAGCCAGTACATACACAATTGACTTCGGACTTCGTTATTCTCCTTCTATATTAAAGTCCGTTTCTATTTCCTTAAACATTAATAATCTCGGGCCGAAAGTGGTTTTCGTGGATGAAACCACGAGATTACCATTGGCTACAAAATTAGGTTTTGCGTTTTCAAAAAAGATGGGAAAAACCAATGTGATTCTTGCTTCAGAAGTGTCTAAATCCATCGATAGTCCGATATCGGGCGCTGTCGGTATTGAAGGAAGTTATTCATTCATTAGCTTGAGGGTCGGATATAATTATAGTAAAATGAATAGTATCAGGTGGGCCGGTGGTTTGGGTGTTAAGTATAGATTTGCCTCGATTGACTATTCCTTCTCACCTTATTTGTTGGATTTAGGAACAAAACAGGTGGCTTCGGTGAGTTTCGATTTTTGAATAGTGCAGAGGAATGTATTTTCAATAGGAGGGCAGTTGTTAGGTTTTGTTTTGGATTTTGAGAGACCGATTGTAGAATTAGAGAAGAAGATAGAAGAATTGAGATTACTTACAGATACCGAGCACCTGGAAGTCACTGATGAGATAAAAAAGTTGGAAAAACGAGCAGAATATCTAAGAAGCAACATTTACTCAAAATTGAATAGGTGGCAGAGGGTGCAGTTGGCAAGACATCCAGATAGACCTTATACTCTTGATTATGTTAACTACCTGGTAACGGATTTTGTTGAACTCCACGGAGACAGGTTTTTTGGGGATGACCTTGCCATCGTAACTGGAATAGGAAAATTTCGTGAACAATCGGTTATCATTGTTGGACATCAAAAAGGAAGAACTACGAAGGAGAAGATAAGAAGGAACTTCGGAATGCCTCATCCTGAAGGTTATAGGAAGGCGCTCAGAGTTATGAAATTGGGAGCAAAATTCGGGATTCCCATCGTAACATTGGTTGATACTCCGGGCGCATATCCCGGTATTGGTGCTGAGGAAAGAGGGCAGGCGGAAGCTATTGCAAAGAACATAAAGGAAATAGCCTCTTTACCCACACCTATCCTCACAATCATTACAGGTGAAGGAGGAAGTGGTGGTGCTCTCGCAATAGCCGTAGCAGACAGGATTCTGATTATGGAGAATGCTGTGTATTCGGTTATTTCTCCGGAAGGTTGTGCTTCAATTTTGTGGCGAGATGCAGGTAAATCTGCTCAAGCTGCGGAAGCTCTTAAGATTACATCAAGTGATTTGTTCAAGTTTGGTATAGTTGATGGTATTATTCCCGAACCTCCGGATGGTGCTCACAGGGACAAAGAAGGAGCTGCACAGCTAATTGGTTTAGAAATAGAGAAGTTTGTGAAGGAAACCAAGGGTGTGAATATAGAAGAACTGATAAAAGAAAGGCATAGAAAATTTTACAATATGGGAGTAGTTGAAACAGGTTAATCGAATATATGATTTAAGAAAATTGCAGAATTTGAATAAGGCATAAGTAAAGGAGGTTTTTTTGGCTCTACAGGGAAATTTGGAGGATTTTGATTTAACAGATGTTTTACAGTTGATACATCTTGGAAAAAAGAATGGTTCACTGGAGATTGAAACAAAGGAAAATAAAGGAGAAATATATTTCGAAAACGGTAAAGTGGTTTTTGCCAAAACAGAAAAGATTTCAGGAGAAGATGCAATACATTATATTTTGAGATGGTCAGTGGGTAAGTTTTTGTTCAGTCCTGAAAAGAAAGCACCTGAAAAGATGATGGACATTCCAATTCAAAATTTAATACTTGATGCTGCGAAGCAAATTGATGAATGGAAAAGGCTGGAGAAAATAATCCCTTCGGTTGAAATGCTCGTGGATTTTGTTGAAGATCCTGAGGTGAGCTCTGATGAGATTAACCTTTCTCCGGATGAATGGAAAATACTTTCTTTGATAACAGGAGATAGATCCATCAGGCAGATTGCCCAATTGGCAAAATTCACGGAGTTCAACACGGCAAGAGTTTTTTATGGTCTTGTTTCTTCAGGACTTGTTAGGTTAAAACAAGCACCCAAGAAGGAAGAAGTCAAAGTTGAAAAGAAGGAAATCAAGAGAGAAGTCAAGAAAAAGAGGGGATTTTTTAGAAGAAGCTAATGTTTTTTTAAGCTCTATCTAACAAAATCTAACCAGCGTGTAATCCTCCATAACCCATCCGCACATTTATTTACCCAGAAGTTTACGGTCCCTTCGACGATTTCACCCTCGATAACTGGCGGTTCGAAGTTGTATGACCTTATTATGACTACAAGTGTATCTCCATAAGTTTGTTCATATCCTCCGCTGAATATTGGAATTACTACTATGTTTTTCTCTTCCATACTTTCAAATATAGACTTTGTTGAAAAATATTCTTCCGTATAACCCCAGGAATAGTTGGTAATTCCCAATTGTTCCAGATACTCTAAAAGTCCTTCGTCTTTTGAATCGAAAACGAATACAAAATTCATCGAGTCCAGTGTTGACATATACAGATCAACATCTCTGTTCTGGTATGCAAGAACAATTCGATTTAGGACATTTAGTGGGTTTTTCAAGGATATAGGGTTAGTTTCTTGCACATCACCTTCTTTAGGGGAGAAAGGGTTCCAGCAAGATATGAGCATTAGTAAGATGATGGACAGGATTGGCGCGATTTTTTTCATTTCTTCTCCGAAAGGATTTTCCTGGCATGTTTCATTGCAGTTTCTGTGAGTTCTTCCCCACTTATGAGTCTTGCGATTTCTGTTACTCGTTCTTTTTTTGTTAGGGCTCTTGCATAGGTATATGTTTTGCCGTTTTGTTCTTTCTTTTGGACCCGGATATGCCAATCGCCTTTTGATGCAATTTGATGTAGATGTGTAAGAGCAATAACCTGTCTTGTAAGACTCACCTGCTTCATCTTATCACCAACTGCTTCTGCTTGAGCTCCACCAATACCTGAATCTGCTTCATCGAATATCATACAGTGAATATTGTCCAGCGTGGCAAAGATGGATTTCAGTGCAAGCATTATTCTTGACAATTCACCTCCCGAAACGACCTTTTTGAGCACCATTGCAGGAACTCCAGGATTGGTTGTTATTAGGAATTCCGCTAGGTCAATACCTTTTTCCGTTATCCTGTATTTTTTGTTGCTCTGAAATTGTATTCCTCGTTCGTTATCCACTCTTTTTATATCAACGAAAAACCTGCTTGTCCTCATACCCAGTTCTGCAAGTTCGTGATTAACTCGTTTTTCAAGTTCAATCTTGCCTTTATTTCTCACTTCGGAGAGTTGAATCGAGTCTCGTAAGAGTTCCTCTTCCAGAACTCTTGTCTCTTTTTCTATATTCAGAGTCTCTATTTCTATGTTCTTAATTCTGTTTATTTCCTTTTGTTTTTCATCCCTGTAAGACAATATTTCTTCAATTGTCTTACCGTATTTTATCTTAAGTGTATTGATTAAATCCAGTCTTTTTGTAGTCAAATCAAGCTCATCCGGGTCGAATTCCATTTTGCTCAAATAGGATGAAAATGTGCTGGATACGTCTTCGATTCCGAATATAATACTATTTAGTTGCTCTGTGCTTTTTTGGAGATTACTATCTATTTTAGAAAGTGATTCAATATTTGCTTTGAGCCTGTTAACCATCTCAAGGACTGAATTCTCATCCTCATACAGGATTCTAAATGCATTGTTAACAGTTTCAATGAGTTTCTCACTGTTTTCCATGATGTGTTGCTTTTTCTCGAGTTTGTCATCTTCATTTAATTTGAGGTCTGTATCGTTTATTTCTTTCACCTGAAATCTGTATAGTTCTTCTTTTTCGTTCAGTTGTTTTTTTTCCTTGTTCACTTCATCGAGTGTTTTTCTTTTATCAAGATAGAGTTTGAAATTAGTGCCGAATGATTCTGTCTTCTCTTTTAAGCCAAGAAAGTTATCAAGATATTCAATATGCTTGTCTGCATTGAGAAGATTTTGATGCTCGTGTTGTCCATGTATGTCCACGAGTTCGTTACCTACCATTTTCAAAACCCGAAGTGTTACGGGTTTGTCATTGATAAAGTTCCTGCTTTGCCTGTTCTGGTTGACTGTTCTCCGCAATATCAACTGGTTATCTTCCGACTCAATGGACAGTTCCGCAAGCATTTTCCTGATACCTTCATTTTTACCAACATTAAAAACAGCCTCAACATTGACATTCTTGCTTCCAGTTCTTATGTCATCAATATCTGCTCGCTCGCCAAGAACGAGACTCAATGCTTCTATTATTATGGACTTTCCTGCACCTGTTTCTCCTGTTAAGATATTCAATCTTTTATGAAATTCAATCTTTAAGTCTTTTATTAACGCGAAATTCGAAATGTGGAGCTGAGCAAGCATTAAATTCCTCCCCATTTCAATTTTGTTCTCAGTATCTGGTAAAAATCTCTTGTTGTTGCTCTTACAAGATTCACCTCGTAGTCTGCTTTTGTCACGGTAAAAGAGAAGTCTTTTCTTACTGCAATAATCATCTGACCATCCACAACAAAGATACCTTCCCCTTTTTTCAATCTTACAAGAATTTCTTGTTCTTCTGAGAAAACCATTGGTCTCAATGCTAATGTATGGGGGCAGATTGGTGTAACTATCTTGGATTTTAGACCTGGATATAAAATGGGGCCTGCTGCAGCAAGTGAATATGCAGTTGAGCCGGTAGGCGTAGAAATAATCAGTCCATCGGCAGAGAATTCAGCCAGTGGAGAGCCATCAACGAGAATTTCAATTCCCATTATTCTTCCTGAATGTCCCATATGCAGGACAATATCATTTAGTGCAAAAAACTTTCTGCCCTCAGGCAGGACTGCCTTAATTACACTTCTTTTCTCAATATTATAGTCACCGGCTATTATTTTCTCCATAGTAGGATATAGTTCTTCTATTACTACTTCGGTCAAGAATCCGAGACTCCCCAGATTAATGCCAATAAGAGGGATGCCACTATCTTTGATATACCTGGCTGCTCTGAGTATAGTGCCATCACCTCCCATCGCTATAACAAACTGTGATAGTTCCTGTAATTTGTTAGGTTCAATCAGCAGAGTTTCATCAATGAAATCAATGTCCTTTTCTTTCACCACTGATACATTGATTCCTTTCGATGTTATCCAATTTATTAGTTCAGGGAGGAGTTTTCTTGAAAGAGGTTTTGCTGGATTAATAACTATACCAATGGATTTCATAACTTCCTTTCCTTTAGTTTACCGATGAACATATATCAGAAGAAAAGGGAAAATGCAAGTAAATTTTCACAAGATGGATGGTGTAATCAATGCTTCAAATATGCTCTTTTTGACAACACGGTATCTTGGTTTTTCCTTTGCTCTGTAGTCATCGGAGTGTTTGATGGGTAGTCCATTACTTGAGAGTGCATTGACTTCAAATGCATTGACTTTAACGGCATCGAAATCGAGTTTGCCTTTGGAAACCAACTGTTTAAATGTTTTCCATAGGGAGTTAAGTTTATCTCCATCCGGGACAAAGTTTTTTGCTGACTTCAATACAATCTCAAAAAGCAGTTCGATATCATACGATTTTCTCCTGTATGGTCTGAGGTTGACCCTGACCATATCACCATTAATACTTACAGGCTCAAGAAGTACTTCCCTTTCCAGGATTCCTTTGTCTGCCATCTTGAATTCTTGTTTCAGTTTAATATAAGCCTTATCTTTGTCTATCATCAAGTGGGCAGGACCCATTGTTCCCTGGTAGAGCAGTTTGTAAACATCCTGGATGGTCAAAGAAGGATGTATACTACTGTGGTAGTCGATGAGGGTTTCAAGTTTGTCTTTCATCCTGTGGTTTCTTGAATATTAGGAATAATATCATACCTGTAAATGCAGTAATACCCGTCCCAAGGAGAGCAAACTCGACTCTAAAGAGAGCTGAAAGAGGCAGCAAGAGAAGAACTATCAGTACTGCAAGAGCAATAAGCCAGGCTGTTGTTAATTCTTTTATCATTGACTTTGCCAAAAGGACCCTGTTGAAAAGTTCAGAAAGAAGAAAAAACCCTGTAAAAAGCGACATCAAAAGGAGATGTATCCTTTCTATTGCAAATTCAGTTCCGTAAATAATCTCTATTATTGATTGTCCAATTGTCAAGGAAATGACTATTAGTGCCATGAAAACAAGGACAACAAATATGAGACCGTTCTTTATTATTCTGTTAAACATATCATAATTCTTCAAAGCCTCCTGTCTTGCAAGGTGAGGGAAGATACTAATAAAGAGTGACGTAAGGATAGTTCTTGCACCTTTGAAAATCACAAGAGAAGCTGCGAAAACCCCTGCGAGGCGGAAATCCCCGAGAAGTTTTATGAAGAGCGGTCCGAGTGCTGTGATGAATCCGCTTGAAAAGTTGATAAAACTTGTGGGAATAATGAAGAGTAACAATGTTTTTGTGCTGGGCAGTAAAGAGGATTCCTGTGAGAATCTTCTCCTGTGTTTCTGCATTATAACAGTGATAAAGATAAGTGACGCAAGGGGAGCAAGGAGGATAGAAAGTCCTGCAAGTCGGACATCCTTTGAAAGAAACGTGAATAACAGAAGAATAGAAAGAAGCATTACCGAATATTCTATGATTATTGAGATTGCACTGTGTTTCAATTCGCGCAAACCCTGGAGAGTACCTCTTAAGAAGAACAGAAAGAAGTAAAGGGCTGAAGCAACAAGGAAAATTATATAAAGGCTTGAATAGTTAGAATAAAGGTTAGCAGTTAAAAATTTGAAAAAAATAAGCGAGATAAAAAAGAAGAGGATAGTTACAATAACAGTGAATTTTGTATTTTGTCTGAAAACCCTTGTAATACTCTTTGTATTGTTGGTTGCTTCATAAATAGATATGAAACGCGTAGCTCCATCCTTTATGCCTGTTGTAAAGAAGCGTGAGACGACGATAACAGCGGACCAGAGGACACTGATGATGCCGAAGTTTTTTGGTCCCAGACTTCTTGCTGCTACGATATTGAAGAGAAACAGGAAAAGTCCGGACAAACCATATGCTATAAAATTAAGAAGTGTGCCTTTCTTTATATTTTCCGGCATCGGACTGTTAAGGTTTTTGCTTCTTATTTAACCAATTTTCTCTGCAATGGATTTTGCCTGCAGGAACAGGAGTAGATAGTCTCTTCCACCCGCTTTACTGTCGGTTCCGGACATATTGAATCCCCCGAATGGTTGTGCTGCAACAAAAGCCCCGGTACATTTTCTATTCAAGTAGAGATTTCCGCAATGGAAAAGCTTTTTTGCTTTTGCAATCTTCTCGGGATTCAGTGAATAAGCGGCACCGGTAAGACCGTAATCTGTATCGTTGGCTATCTTTATGGCGTCATTGAAATCTTTTGCCTTTATTACAGCAAGTACTGGACCAAAGATTTCATTCTGCTCAATCGTATCGCCGGGCTTCACATCTGCAATTATTGTTGGCTGGATAAAGTAGCCATTACCTTCGGCGGGTTTTCCTCCGATAATTAGCCTTCCACCCTCTGACTTTCCCTTTTCTATGAAGGAGAGAATCATTCCTTTAGCTTTTTCGTTAATCACAGGACCCATAAAGTTCTCATATATTTTCGTAGGACCGACAGTGATCTTTTTGGTTTCTTCGAGTAATTTTTCAAGAAAAGCATCGTAAACATCGCTGACTACGATAGCGCGTGAACAGGCTGAGCATTTCTGTCCCTGGAAACCGAATGCAGAATAGTTGACACCTTTTGCAGCACTATCAAGGTCTGCCTCGTTATCGACAATTATTGCATCCTTGCCACCCATTTCGGCAACTACTCTTTTTATCCATTTCTGTCCTTCTCTTGCTATCGCTGCCTGCTCAACTATCCTTAATCCCACCTCTTTTGAGCCGGTGAACGAAATGAATCTGGTTTTAGGATGCTGAACAAGGTAATCGCCTACGACGCTGCCACTACCTGTAACATAATTGACAACACCATCGGGAAGCCCTGCTTCTTTTAGAATTTCCATAAATAAGTGCCCAATTTTGGGAGAATCACTTGATGGTTTGAGTATGACTGTATTTCCTGTTACCAGTCCTGCAGATGCCATTCCGCACAGTATTGCCATAGGGAAATTCCAGGGGGGTATGACAATACCAACACCCAGAGGTATATAAACAAGTTCTTCCTTCTCTCCAGGAATCTGGACAAGCGGTTGTTCAGCAGCGTATCTCCACATTTCTCTTCCGTAGAATTCAAGAAAATCGATTGCTTCTGCGACATCGGCATCCGCCTCAAGCCATCCTTTCCCTTCTTCGAGAATCTCCCAGGCATCTATTTCGAATCTTCTGTTGCGCATTATCTCGGCTGCTTTGAAGAGATAATTGGCTCTTTTCTCTGGCTCTACGAATTTCCATTCTTCAAAAGTATCGAGGGCTTTTTTCATAGCTTTTTCACCGATATTCTTATCAGCCTTCTGAAATATTCCTATAACCTGTTCCTTTTCCGAGGGATTAAAGGATTTGAATTTGCTCTCAAGCGTAATTTCTTCGCCTCCGATGATTATTGGGTACTCTTTTCCCGATTCCACTTCCGCTTTTGCTATTGCCTCTTCCATCTTTTTGCGGTTTTCTGGGACAGAAAAGTCCACGTATGTTTCGTTCTTAAATTCCCTCATAGTGAAACCTCCTTTTGGTATTTGTTAAAGCACTGATACTAAACAAGTCCGTTTATTATAGTGAAAATATTCACATTTGTCAATAAATTTATAATCTGGCAAAGCCGAGATTCTTCCCCTTCGTTTCACTCAGGGTCAGAATGACACTTAGGGCTGTCATTCTGAATAATCTGATTAATATTGACCCGTGAAGAATCTAAAAGGTTGCAATCACAGCCTTGTTATCTGTCATTGCGAGTATTTCTTCATAATTTCTTCCGAAGCAATCTCATAACTGCAAAGCCGAGATTCTTCCCCTTCGTTTCACTCAGGGTCAGAATGACAAGGGAAAAGAGATATTCAAAGTGGAGAATATGGTTGTAATTTCCAGGACTTTCCACCACCTAAATACTCAAAAACATACACTTTTCTTTCTTTGAATTCATCGAGGAGCAGGGTATCTCTTGTTCCTAAGTCTTTGGCGTAGATTATGTCCCCTTTTTTAATGTCAGGGTTGTTTCTAAATGCAACGGAAAGGTAATTGTGCCTGTTTATCGTTATTTCTTGTTCATTCTTCCCAGGCAGGTCTTTTATGAAAACGACTGCATTATGCAGTTCCTGCTTTTTCACTTCATTGTAGCAATTGTTGTTAGTTCCCCAGACGGTATTGAAAATTTTCAAACCAGATGGTATATAAACAAAGATGTCAAAGATGAATAGAATGGTTATAAGTGATTTTACATTGAACTTCTTGATGCCTCTAACCGTTAGAAGAACAAATAGTGGCACTATCTCGAAATAGTATTTTGGTCCCATCGGGCTTACACCGTGAAACCAGTAAAAAGAAAAGAATAGAATAGAGGTCAATATTACAGATATGGCAAAAATGTCCCAGACATTCCTTTTCCATTTATAAAATGCAAGAGGAATGAAAGTTAGTGAAAGCAGAGGCCAGCCGAAAAGATGAAGTGAAGATGCAAAGATATTATAAAGAAGATTCAATAAAGCCTTAAGTGGTGTGTGACCTAAAATCCCGAAGCTTGGTTCACCTTTTCCCATGCCAAATCCAATGGAATGTAGATTGGCATTGCTGTGCAGCGCATAGCCGAAGCGGAACAGATTTCCGGTATAAAGAAGGTTGTCTATAAATTGGATGGAAAAGGTGGGGAGGAAACCGAGAAGAAAAAACAAAACCCCCTTTTTCCTTTTGCATAATATGAGAAAGATGATAATAGGTGGAATAAATGTCAACACGCTAGTTCTTGAGAGGAAGGCAAACCCTGAAAAAACTCCAGCAATAAACGGAAAAAAACTGGTGTCTTTTGTCTTTGCTTTGCTGAGAAAAAAGAGGCTTAGCAGTATCAGGAAAAAACTTGAATTTTGATTGAGATACGAGGATGAAATAAACAGGAAAGTTGGAGATAACAAAAGAAATATAGTTCCGAGTTTTGCAGTTTTTTCGTTATATGCATTCTGCAAAAAACAAAAAAAGATGATGAGAGAAAGAGAGGCGAGTAGAGGAGAGAGGATGTAAGATATATGGCAAACCATAAATGGTGTTAGCAATAAAGAATGTCCATGCTGAACCATACCGAACCATTTTCCATTACTGCTTACCATAGATTCAAGGAAGAATTCCGGATGTTTTGGTAGGTTTGCCCAGAGATGCCCGGAAGAGAAAATCTTAGCCTGAAAGAAGGTGACCACAGCATCTCCCTGTGGTATATGGTTATAGAAAAAGTAGGAGATAAGATTAGCGGCAAAAAAAGAGATGAGAAAAATTGACAGGAGAAATGGGAGTGTTTTAATTTTACCTATATATTTTGAGTAATCAAGAAGCTTTCTTACTGGAATGATTGAAAACAGAAAAAGTGAAATCGGCAGAATGAGTATGATTGTATGCAGCTGTCGTAAGTAATAGCGGAATGCTATATGGTTTGAAAAGCTGAATTGTCTTGTAAATTCGGGCAGGAAAAAGAAAATGATAAGTGCAAAAAATAAAGAAACTATGCAGAAGAGAAGGGTTTTTCTGTCAAAAATGTTTCTTACTTTTCGCATCAAGTTTTAGAATTCACTTCCAAGGGAAAAATGTAGGTGCATTCTTGAAACACTATCCAGGTCTGTATGCCAGGCAGCATCGAATTTAAGCACAGCGATTGTAATATTCATCCTGATTCCTGTCCCGAAACCAAGTTTTAAATCATCTAACCTGAATTTACCATTTTCTCCGATTGCGGTTTTGAAATCTTTTAATTTGTCGGTAACTCCGCCAATGTCACAGAAGGTTACACCTCTTACTCCCCTTATGCTCAAAGGAAGCGGAAATCTCATCTCTAACTTGTCGATAAATGGATACCTTATCTCGAAGTTCATAAAACCTGCCTTTGTACCATAGAAACTGTAGTAATCAAAACCTCTTATGTTTTCACTCCCACCGAGAGAATATGATAATGCATCCTTACCATAGGATGAAAAGCCAAAGATTCTTGTGGCAAAAGAGTAATCCCTTTTTATTCTGAAATAGTTTCTTATATCACCGAAAACTATCGAATAGTCAAAAGAATTTTTCGAGATCTGAGGTATTGACTTAGCGTAAGAAAACTCCCATCTCTCGCCGTTTACAGGACCAGTGTATCCCCAAAGTGCAGTGTCCCTTATCCAATTGATGGATGGAACAGCAACAAAGTAAAGCTCAGTTTGACCTTCTCCCATATTATTATACCGATCTATCCATTCATAGAACTGCTGAACAGTGAAAAGGTCCATTCCAATATCAAATCTATGAAATTTGTCTATGGGTAGGCGGAGCAATGTGCTGCCTCCCCTGAGTGTTTCTTCTATGTATTGATATCTATTATCCTGAGTAGTTGGAAAAACCAAATAGTAGTTCTTCTGCTGAAAAATGGCAGCACCAATGTCCCATCTCTTGGGCAGAAACCAATACACAATTTGAAAATTCGAATCAAGAAGATTCCTGGAATATAAATCAAAAGCAAGGTCAAATCTATTATCGCCCAACACATCACTTATTGCTATCTCTAACATGCTCTGAAATCCGTACCCAGAGGAATAGACAAGATAACCTCCTGCCCAATCCGTGGAGAAATTCAAGCCAGCTTTCTTTTCTTCACCAAGGAAATAATCATTGTTTACAACTGAATGTCTTCCGTGGTAGTCTATTCGCTCACTTGGCTGGGTTTTTGCATACTCAAATGGGTCGTGCATTACATATATATCATAACCACTGTTCTGATAACCACAGAAGGCAAGTTTCTTACCATTACTCGAAAGGGTTGGGCTTGAAATATTTCCAAAGACATCGGTTAACCTCTTTATATTCAGACTATCTATCTCAAGCACATAGAGATTGTTAACACCCGCTCTGTCAGAGGTGAAAATAATCTTTTTTCCATTCTCACCGAATGTGGGATTACCAAGGTGAGATTCCCTTTCTGTGAGTTGTTCGATGTTGCTTCCGTTTGTTCTCATGCTGAAAAGTGCATATTCTCCATAATGCCACAAAGAATCTGTAGAATCTTGACGGTCCGATGAAAAGACTATCAAATCGCCCTGTGGTGAGTAAACAGGGTCTCTATCATCGGATGTGTCTTCAGTTAATCGTGTAAGTTTCTGTGTTGCAATTTCTATGCTGTATATATCACTCATTCCATCCTTTATCCCGCAAAAGACAAGAGTTTTATCATCGGGAGAGAAATTCGGAGAGTAAACGGCATCACATCTTGGTCTTAATACATTTCTTACTTTCGCATTTTCTGCATCCATAATATATATTACATCCTCTTTGCCTGCTTTTGCAGAGAATGCAACACTCTTGCCATCAGTTGACCAGGAAATACCTGGTCTCAAGAAGTGGAGGGATTCAAATGTTTGAGATTTTGTTCCCTTCACCAGTTTTTTTAAAATCTTGCCGCTGATGGACGAAAGTATGTAAATCTCTATATATTCTTCTTTGTCGGTAATGTATGCTATCTTTGTCCCGTCAGGTGATATTGATGGACTTACATTGTAGGCGTTCCCCTGTTTCTTGTGGTCAGTTAATTTTCTTGCCACCGTGGAGATTTCTGTTTTCTTGTCATAAGACGGCCAATATTTTTTCTTTAACGATTTAGTCCATTCCTTATTCAATTGTTCAACCGAAAGCCCGATTGTTCTTTTAAGTGCTTTCTCGAAATCCTTGGTCTGTCTCAATGTATGGAAGAATTCTCCTATCTTCTTTCTGCCGTAAGTGTCACTGATAAACTTGTAGATAGACTGTCCCTCTTTATATACCGCATATCCATACGAATAATTTAGCTCCTGGATTGAAAGAAGACGATTATTTATCACTGCATCTCGAATGTAATTCTCCGTTTCGGAATTCCAGTTAAGGGATTCAAACTCTGCAAGGCCTTCCATTACCCATAGAGGTAAAGATAACATAAGCTCGGATTGCATTACACTGCCGAGTTTCGAACTGAAGAGGATGTCAAACTGAAAAGCATGGACTAATTCATGGTTTATTACATGCCTGAAGCTTTCGTATGAGCCATCGAAAGGGAAAACCATTCTGCTCTTGAATATTTCAGTGAAACCGCCAACAGATTCTTCGACGAGTGAAAGTGTTACATTTGTCTGCTCAAAGTCGTTGTGAGAATTATAAATGATTACTGGTATTCTCTTCTTAAAGTTGTGACTCATATCTTCTTTTAACTCGATATATGAGTCCTCTGCAACCTGTGCAGCAAATTTGACGAGGTCTTCTTCACCCTGGTAATAGTATATAATGAAGTGTGGTGTTTTGATGCTCTTCCAGTCGAAATTTTTGTACTGAATCTTATTCTGGCCAAATTCCTGTGCGAGGAGCAGAGTTTGTGTAAGTAAAAATAACGAAATTATGAAAGCTATCTTTTTCAAAATATCCTCCCCAATATAAAACCGATTACTACACCGACAAGAAATGCAGCTACAATTATTTTTGAACGAACAATGTCTTTCTTAAAACCCATTTTCAGTGCAAAGAATGTCAGGATATAGGCAAGTGCATTGAGAAGCAGGAAGAATGGGAGAGACACTATCTTAACTATTAACGGACCGATTGTAGGTATTGTTCCAACCATTCCAAGAAGTCCGCTGAATGCCTGGGTTAAAAATCCTGCGAGGATCACAATAAGGGCGATAATTTTCTTATCGAACCCCAGAGCAATGCTTACTATAACAAAGAGAATGATAATAAGCCATATCAGGATAAACTTCTGGTATGCAATCCAAAAATCTTTGAATCTTTTTCTCATTCAATTAGGCTAACATAATAATCAGGCTTTGTCAAATTTTTTTCTTGACAAAATAAGATTAGAGCAGTAAAATTATAACTTAAGTAAATTACTACAAGAACCTTTGAAAGGAGGTGATGATTATTTTCCCTTGTAAATGCGAAAGCTTAAGGAGGTGTTAAATGAGGATAAAATTTATCCTTCTTTCTGTCATTCTTTTGGTTCCAGCCCTTCTCCTTGCAGGTTCACTCACTTATACTTTTCACTTTTCACAGGCAGACCTCAGTTTTTCAACTTACAATGGATACGATGTCGTTTCCATTAAAGGTGGGGTTAGTAATCAAGATATTGGAAAACCATCTATTCCTTCCGTTGTAGCTAACTTCGTCATTCCATCTGATGCGGAAGTGACCGGTGTTGAGATACTTTCAAATCAGACACAGGAGATTCAGGGAGCCTACGATATTTGTCCGACACAGACGCCGAGACCTATTTCAAAGAATGAGAAGATTCCGTTTGTTGTGTCAGATCCTTCTGTTTATTATCAATCCAATCCGTATCCAGAAAAGAATATCATTTCTTATCCGTCAGGCTCGATGGGTGGTTACAGAGTTGCCGGGATATTAATAAATCCTTTAAAGTATATTCCAGGTGAGAAAAAACTTATCCTTTCAACTGAGTTTACAGTAAGAATTCAGTATGCTAATGGTGTTCATAATTCTATTGCCTTAACAGAGAAACAAAGGGATGTATTTGCACAGGGAGTCAAGACCATAGTTCTTAACACTGAAGATATCAAGAGTTTCTCTCCTCCTGTGAAAGCATATCCAACAAGGGCATGTGATTATGCCATCATTACAGGTTCGAGTTACACAACTGCATGGCAGAGACTTGCAGATTGGAAAATTGCTGCTGGTTACACTGCTCAGGTTTTCACAACTACCTGGATATATTCGAATTACACAGGGTATGACAATCCTGAGAAGATACGAAATTTTCTTATTGATTATTTCAACAACGAGGGGCTTATCTATGCAGTCCTTGGCGGTGATAACGGTATCGTTCCAGAAAGGGACATTTACACTGATTTCTATTCTCCGTACAATACTGCTTCCGATTATTATTACTCCGACCTTGATGGGACCTGGGACCTAAATGGTAACCATCAATATGGTGAAAGAACAGGTGACGGTGTTGACGGGTATTTCGATATTTATGTAGGCAGACCGCCTATCGATAATACGACAGATATCAATTCCTTTCTTCAGAAAGATTCCGTCTATATCTATGACCCGCCTGCCTCTTATATTCAGAAACTCCTGCTTCCTTCGGTTATGCTCTTCTCTTCTTCCAATTATCATGGTAGACTAGTAAATAATGCAATAGCAGCTATGTTTCCTGGATGGACGATTACGAAATTAGAGGATTCCCAGGCTTATGCACCAAATACAAGAAATGCATTTAATCAGAACTATAACTTTATGCATATTGCGGCTCACGGAGACCAGAATGGAACCTACAGTGCTTACGGAAATCCTGTTTTTACCAATTCCGATGTGCCCAGTCTTACAAATACAATGCCAACCATTATAAACACCATAGCCTGCTACTCTGGTGATTTCGATGAGTATGCCAATTGTTTTGCCGAGCAACTGCTCAACAAATCCGGTGGTGCTGGCTGTGTTGCCGTTGCAATGAATTCAAGGTATGGATGGGGGAGTCCTCCTCAGATGGGTCCTTCGGAGCATATGGATACCCTTTTCTATGGATTAATGCTCAAGGATACCCTGCATATAGGAATAATCCACGGAGCGACAAAAAACCACTTCAGAAACCTTATCTGGTCAAATGGCGTCTGGCACTACTGCGGGACCGAACTTAACCTTTTTGGTGACCCGGAAATGACTGTCAGACTTACCTCAGCCAATGAGCCTTATGTTTACCTTTCAGACAAGGTTCTGAATGACCAGAACAATAATGGTATCTGGGACCCAGGTGAGTATGCAGAATTGATTACAACACTGTCCAATGGTGGGAGTATGGATGCAAATAATGTTCAGGCAGTACTCAGGAAAACAACAAACGGACAGTATGTAACCATCAGTGATTCCACTTCTTCCTTTGGAAACATAACTGTGGGCGGCTCTGCAAACAATACTTCTGACCCATATAAAATGACAGCAAGTGCAAGCACTCCAAGCGGAACAATTATTGGCTTCACTCTACACATAACTGCTGATGGCGGTTACTCATGGGATGTCACATTTACACTGGCAGTTGGCAATCCACCGGTTGATTATTATACACATGATATTGGTAATGTGAAATACACCGTTACCAACAGAGGTATTTGTGGATTTATGGATGACGGACAAACAATAGGTAGTGGATTCCATTATCCAATCTCAGGTGCTCAGCATCTGTTTATTGGTTCAATCTGGGCAGGCAATGCTGCCAACTATGTTGTGAACAGAGATTATTCAGCAGAGAATTCAGGAGACTGGCAGCCAGTTGACGGTGTTTACGGTGATGGAACACTCTACTCAGACCAGGATTCCTGGGCAAAATATGACGATTCAGGAATGAGTTCTCCGAAGGGCCTGACTTGCACACAAGATGGATGGGCATGGTCGGATGTTGGTGGAGAGGATTATGTCATAGTTAAATACACATTCAAGAACGAGGGTTCATCCGCAATTAATGGGCTTTACGGTGGACAGTTTATGGATTGGGATGTGGGAGATGCATACAATGATGGTGGTGGTGTTGACCTTACAAGAAATCTGGCATATATGTATGGTTCTGGAACAAAGTATGTAGGTGTAGGATTACTTGACCCATCAACTGCTTCCAATGTGACGCTTGTTTACAATCCACAGTATGTATGGAACAGCTCCTATGTTCTGGACTCAGACAAGATACAGTTCCTGAATGGTTCTATCAGCAATCACACTCCATCACCTGATTCTGACTGGAGTATGTGTGTGGCAGCAGGTCCATTTAATTTAAGTCCTGGTGATACTGTATCATTTGCGGTTGTAATACTCGGTGGCGAGAATCTTGGTGATATTCAGCAGAACTATGACAGTGCCCAGGCAAGGTATCCTCCAGTCGGTGTTGAAGAGCAACCAGGTGCATCCGATAAGCCTTTTGTTTTTGGCATTTCGAAGGTCTATCCACAGCCATTTTCTTCCAATGTCAATATTCAATACACGGTTCCTGTTGGAAGCAAAATCTCACTTAAGGTGTATGATGTGAGTGGCAGGTTGGTTAGAACTGTCCTGAATATGAAACAAGCACCGGGTGTTTACAACACACGATGGGATGGAAAGAACAGCTATGGTAGGAGTGTCACTTCGGGTGTTTACTTCGCAAGACTCACTGTGAACGGAGACGAACAGAAAGCCACAAGAAAACTCCTGCTTGTAAAGTAGCTTTTTGTCCGAGAGTTTATCTGGGGGAAGGACTCTGTTCCTTCCCCCTTTTCTTATGCTGTTATATTGGCGTTAGTGTCAATTCATAGCACAGTACCTTCATTAGGTCAAATTTCACTTGACTTTCTTTTGTAATGTGGTTATAAATAAAAGGTAGATGTGTGAAGAATAGCAAGATGAAAGAAACCACAGAGCCTGTCCTAAACTCCGTCGAAGGAGACACAGAGCAAAAAATGTCTCTGTGGTGAAGTTTTTCACAGTATCGCCTCAAGAATAAGGAGGATTGATGATTGCAGTTTCAGTTGTGTTGATAACTATTGCCTTTCTTTCCCTTCTTTTTGATACCGGAATTATCAAAAATTATCCCAATGTTCTTCCAATAGGGCTTGATGTTCTACTTTTCATTTTTTCTCTAATTGTTCTTGTAAGGACAATCATTCTTTACCGAATTGGAGAGAAGGAGATGCTTTCAAAGAAGGTGAGAGATCTTGAAGCAAAAGTTGACTTTCTCACAAAGAAGGAAGAAGAAAGAACAAAGTTTGTTGATGAGGGGAAAAGCGATATAGAATAATGACAAAGACTAAAATGGAGTATTAACTTGAGAATATTGCGGCTTATCGGGATTCTGCTTTTTGTATTGTTTTTCCTACTTCTTGGTGTATTCGGGACTACGATAGTTTTGCTAAAAAGGGATCTTCCAGACATTAAGATGTTGGAGGATTTTTCGCCTCCGGTTGTTACTCGTGTTTATGACAAAAGAGGCGATTTAATAGGTGAATTCTTTTTCCAGAAGAGACTGCCTGTCTCATTGAATGATATTCCGAGGACGATGGTAGATGCCACTATTGCTATTGAAGATAGAAAATTTTACAAACACTGGGGTATAGATATTACAGGTATCCTCCGAGCGGTCATTCAGAACATCAAGGCAAGGAGAACTGTGCAGGGCGCCAGCACAATTACCCAACAGCTTGCAAGGGACCTTTTTCTTACACAGAAAAGAACAATTGATAGAAAGATGAAAGAAGCGCTTCTTGCGATTGAGATAGAAAGGCGATACAGCAAAGATGAAATACTTACGATGTATTTTAATCAGATATATTATGGAAATGGGGCATATGGTGTCGAAGCAGCAGCTCAGTCTTTTTTTAACAAACATACAGAAGACCTGAGTATTTCGGAGTCTGCTTTGCTTGCTGCTTTGCCGAGATCACCAACCTATTATGACCCTTTCAAGAATCCTGAAAAAGCGCTGAAGAGAAGAAATATCGTTTTAAATGCAATGATTGAGACAGGCTCGGTTAGTGAAAGTGACGGTGAAAGAGCCAAGAACGCACCCTTGGGTTTGCATACTTATATTGGTACATTTAAGAAGGCTCCGTATTATGTTGAGGAAGTCAGGAGAAGGGTACTTGAGCGGTACGGAGAGAATATGCTTTACAGAAATGGTTTAGACATATTTACAGCGCTTGACTCAGATATGCAGGAGATGGCTAACAAAGATACCGAGAAATGGTTGAAACAAACGGAAGACATATATAGATTCAAGGTGGAAAGAGATTCTACAAAAAGAGACAGTCTTAAGGAAATTACGAAGTATATTCAAGGTGCATTGATTGCTATTGAACCGCAAACGGGTGCTGTGCGTGCTCTTGTGGGTGGGCGAGACTATATGGATAGCGAGTTCAATAGGGCAACACAAGCAAAAAGACAGCCTGGTTCTGCTTTCAAACCTTTTGTCTATACTGCATGTATTGATAACGGTTTTACTCCAACGGATGAAATAATGGATATTCCCATTGTGATTATGTCCGGTGGCGTCGAGTATAGTCCTGCAAACTATGACCATAAGTTCAAGGGACCTGTCACTCTCAGAAAAGCACTCGCACTATCAAGGAATTTAGCTGCGGTTAGATTGATTAGGTATATTGGTGAACAAACTGTGGTAGAGTATGCAAAGAAAATGGGTATAGAGTCGAGATTGAAAGCAGTTCCATCTTTGGCACTTGGAAGTTCCGAAGTAACTCCTCTTGAAATAACTGCTGCTTATGGTGTATTCCCAAATTTAGGTGTAAGGGTTGATCCATATTTCATAGAAAGAATTGTGCAGAGGGGGGGAGATGTCGTCTATGAGCATGAAACTCAGAAGGAGCAAGTAATCCCTCCTGCGACGGCTTATGTAATGACCAGTCTATTGAGAAGTGTTATTGATGAAGGGACAGCCATAGGAGCAAGACTCGAAGGATTTTCAATACCTGCAGCAGGAAAGACGGGAACAACCGATAATTACAGTGATGCCTGGTTCATAGGTTTCACACCAGACCTTGTTTGTGGCGTATGGGTTGGTTTTGATACGAGGAAGAAGATAGCAAGGGGTGCTTCAGGTGCAACCTTTGCAGTTCCTTTATGGACAAGATTTATGAAGGATGCAACCAAGAACAAACCAGTGAAGAATTTCAAAGTTCCGAAGGGAGTAGTCACAAGAAAGATTTGCGTGCTTACCAACAAACTGGCAAATGAATACTGCCCTCATGCGAGAACAGAGGTTTACATTGCTGGAACGGAGCCTATCGAGATATGCGATGTTCATTCAAAGGAAGGGGTTTTGCCCAACAGGTTTTTGTATGACCCATTTTACTTCGAAAAACTGGACAGGGAAACGGTAAACAGGAAAGGATTTTAACAGGAGCATATATGAAAAAGATTAAGAAGAGATTTGCCATTGCAGTTGGTTGTGGAGTGCTTTTTGTAATCGTCTCTTCTGGTTGTTTCTTTGGCACATTTCAAACGGGAGAGACACTTGGCGCCGGGAATGTTGGGAGTACAGCATATGTTACAGTTCCGACTTATGCCTATTCTGACAGCACGATGGAGGATATTCTTGCGAGTATGAGTGCGGGTGCGTTTTTTCAGATAGGAGCAACCGACAATTTCGATGCGGGTTTGTTCTTTGGAACCGCCGGTATAGGTGCTCAGGGTAAGTTGCGTTTTACACCTGGAGGGAAAACATTGAAGAGAAAAAGTAGTGGTAGAACACACTCTGGAGGAAGAAGAAGCGCAAAGAGAAGCTACAATCCATTTGATGCAGCCGCTATTGTTTCGTTGAACTATGATCTCTGGCATGGAGGTCTTGTTCCAAAGGCTGACCTGGTTGGAAGTTTTCGATTTGGAGAGTATTTTTCTCTTTACGGTGGAGGGGAAATATTCTATGCGCCCAAGTTAACAGATATTGAACTTAACAAGTTTGTGAACAGGGAGATTTTTATGGGTTTCAATGTGAGAAGGGGGGATAATGTTTCTCCTGGACTGGACTGGATTCCTAATTCTTTGTTCATAGAGTTTGGTTATCCACTGGATGTGGAGAAGAAGACATTTATGTTCGGTATTGGAATTGGGGGTGCGAATTTACCTGCACTCATAGGTTCCTGTCTTGGTGCAATCGGTGATTAGAGGCTTCGCTGGAAACGAACGCACTTCGTGTTGTAATGTGTCATTCTGAGTAAGCAATGATTGTTGACTATGGAAGAATCTCGGAACATGTGATTGTGAGGAGCGGAACGGGGAAACGGGGGAGAATAGAGAAAGAATCTGTGTAAATCTGTGCCAAGAAAGAAGTTTGATTGGTTGGATTGGTTTGATTAGTTGAAACCTGAGACTATGTTAGCTGTGGCAATGATTGATGGTAGGTTTTAGGTGTTAGGTGATAGGGTTGGAGAATCTCTTTAAATTCTCTTTCAATCCCTGTTGACTTGTCTTGATGGGGTGGTTGTATACCATTGAATTGATGTTAACCGTGTAGAAACCGTGGCAGAGAGAGGTGTTTAGATGGATATTATAGTTTTCTTGAAATCTGTATTTAGAAGGACCAATAAGAACTGGAAACTCTTAATAGTTCAATTTGTTACATATCTTATAATGATTCCCATTCTTGCCATAGGGGTTATAGTTCCTGCTCTAATTATCGTCATTCCAATTGCCACCAATCATTATGAGGTGGAAGATTTTGCTCCTTATATTCTTAGCAACATAGTTATTGTTCTTTTTGGGGTGCTCATATTTCTTATTTTCCTATTAATTGTGTTGTTGCTGTGGGCATTTGTTGCAGGTGGGATAAGAGCAACTGTGGTTGAGAACATTCTTAAGGGCAAGGTCTTTGAAATGAAAACATTTATGGAAAACTGCAGAAAGTTTTTTGCCAGGTTGATTGGGCTGTGGAGTCTTTTTGGTCTAATCTATACGGGAATTTTTGTAATCTTTGGAGGTTTTGCTGCTGCAATATTCTTCTTCTGTTATAGATTGTATCAATCCTCGCAAGCAGCTGCAATAACCACCGGCATTGCAGGAGGAGGAATCCTGCTGCTCATATATGTGGTTATAGCTGTTCTTTTTGCCGTTTATTCCATTATCGCAAACACTTACCTTATTGTAGAGGATGCACAGGTGGGTGAATCAATGAGAGGCGGTATGGCTTTCATAAAGAAGTATCCGGGTCATACTTTTCTCGTTTTTCTAATACTTCTGGCAATAGGTCTTGGAGTTGGAATGGCATACGCTATTGTAACTATGCCCATAAGGATTATTCCGTATGTGGGAGCTATGGCAAGTCTTGTTCTTTCACCCATTCAGATGGCATTGAATCTCTATCTTTCTCTTTTTAGTATTATAGCATACACGCTATTTTATCTTATGAAAACGAAGAAAATAGATCAAGACTTTGGAATATCTACGGTGCCGGAAAAAACAATATGAGACTTTGCAGTTATATAAGGTATTAATTTGCCTTTCATTACCACAATGGAAACCTTAATGGTTTCTTCGGAAGGTGGAATAACATAGATTGTTGGAGGAAAGTTTTTTTCCTTATATGCAATGCAAGCAGAGGCTGCTGCACCTGTTCCACAGGAGAGTGTTTCTGCTTCTACACCTCTTTCGTATGTTCTAATACTCAACCTGTTTCTGTTTTTAATCTTAACGAAATTTACATTAGTGCCTTTGGGGGCAAATCTTTTAAGCTTACGGATTCTTTTTCCAATTTTCTGAACATCGACCTTCTCAATATTTTTTGCAAAAATTACCAGATGTGGCACCCCTACTTTTAGAAAGAAACCCTCAAGAGTCTTTTCTTTAACTCGAAGCGATACTTTTCCCTTGAAGTTACAGGGAGGAAGTTCCACCTTGATCAGATTGTTCTTGAAAACCTGTGCATTGTGGATACCGGATTTTGAACGGAAACAAAATTTCCGTTGAACATAACCTTTACTAAATGCATAAAAGGCAGAGCATCTTGCACCATTTCCGCACATTTCTGCTTCCCTTCCGTCTGCGTTGAAATATTTCATCATAAAAGGGAATTCTCTATCTTTCTCCAATACCAATATCCCGTCCGCACCGATACCCCTTTTTCTATCACAGAGTTTTGACCTTAATCCTCTTGAAAAGCTGGGAATGTTACCTTTTATATTGTCGATAAGAACGAAATCATTTCCCGAACCTTCAATCTTTGTAAATTTGATTTTCATTCTTCTTTTAAGCTTTCTACTTTCATTGTGTCATTGCGAGTTCAATAAGTCCTCTCTATCAAATCCCCCTTAGTTCCCCTTTTTCAAAGGGGGAAACAGGGGGATATAGGGGTGTGTTACTTCGGAAGCAATCCCATAATCACAACGAAGTGTTCGTTACACTGTGGAGCGTTTGTTCACCTCACCAACAAACACTTCCTCGTTTCTGTGAAGTTGCCGATGGTTACTTTATAGAAATATATACCATTACTCATCTCGCTTGCATCCCATCTAACGATATGCTCACCCGAATTCTCTATCCTGTCAACAAGTATAGTAACTTCCTGACCTAAAAGATTGTAAACCTTCATAGTAACCTTTGATGGCTCGGAACAGTGATATCGAATTATAGTCTCCCGTTTGAATGGATTGGGGTAGTTTTGTTTCACCATACTGACCAAAGGTTTTTGCCTCTCGACTTCCTCATTTACCCCTAATACAGAGTCAGTCAGAAAAGGCACAGGGTCTACAAATATATTTGTGGAATCACCAAGTCCTCCTGGATTTAATGCCTGATGATATGGACCGGAAGAGTGCCCCCACCAGTTGTATTCTACCATAAGCAACTGTGAATTATCAGCATTGTAAGCACCATAACCATTGTTGTATATGTTGTTTGAATCAACGACAGGAAACGAGTTGTTCTCACAGTAGATACCATCACCCAGACTGTCGGCATTGTTTCCTTTTATAGTGTTAAATCTAATCGGTGGATCAGAATCGTAATTACAGTTGATACCTCCCCCATTCTGATAGGCTGTATTGCTTATAATTTTGTTGCTTATGATTATAGCACTTGAACCATCACAAAAAATACCACCACCATCATTAGCCGAATTAGTGGTTATAGTGTTATGATTGATTGAGGAAGTGTTGCCTATGCAATAAATACCACCACCATAACTACCTGCTGAATTGTTGATTATTGTGTTGTAGGTGATTGTCGCACTTGGATAATCACTATAAATGGTGATGCCACCACCATCACCATAAGTATGAGTCGAATTGTTGCTTATCGTGTTACCGGTGATTGTGGGCATTCCTCCATCACAATAAATACCAGCACCATAATCAGCTGTGTCACTACTTATCGTGTTACCGATAATTGTGGGATTAGAGTAATAGCAGCAGATGCCGCCACCTTGACCGTTAGTTGAATTGCCAGTTATCGTATTGTTAGTGATCTGTGGACTGGAATAGGTTCGGCAAAAAATACCACCACCACCATAATCAGCCAAATTGTTGTTTATTGTGTCGCTTGCGATTATGGGACTGGAATAGTTTTGGCAGCAAATACCAGCACCTAACTGAGCCGCATTGTCCTTGATACTATTTTGGATTATTACAGGTGAAGAGGAATCCGAGCAGATGCCACCACCAAGCGAACCAGCTGAATCTACCCGGATAGTATTTCCTATTATCAGAGGTGAAGAGCGGTCAGAGCAATATATACCACCGCCATCTTTGTTAACTGAGTTATCCTTTATTATGTTATCCTCTATTCTGGGTGAAGAGTTGACCAGACATATTCCTCCACCATAGTCAATACCACCCCCATTTCGGATAGTAAACCCTTGTATCACCGTGGTAGTATCGATTGTAGATATCCCGGAGAAATATATCACTGTGCTTGTTGAGCCGCCGTCTATAACAGTTGAAGGAGCTCCCGTTTCGCTGAATAATTTGATACCGTTCACCAGGGGCCAGAAGATGTTTTCAGTATAGGTCCCTGAAGCCACAAGCAGTGTGTCTCCTGTTGATGCTGCATTCAAACCCAGCTGAATGGTAGCATAATCACCCGGCACATGAATGACTGTGGCATATGCTGTGACACTAAGGCACAAAACAATACATAGTAATGAAACAAACGTTTTCATCTTTTCTCCTTTTATGGTTTTGATTTCCCTTTCCCAAACCTACTCCAGAAATTCTCACATCCTTTTCACATTTGAAAGAAATTACCCTAATGGTGCAATTTTCGAAAAGACTTATTGTATATTTATATAAAATTTATTCCCAAAAGTCAAGGTAATTTCGAAGTTAAACGAGATTCTTCAGATGTGATTATGGAACAGATTATTCAGAATGACAATCTCTTTTTCACTGTGTTGCGATTACGGAAATTTCTACGAGCGCACCTTTAGGCAAGTCACTGACCGCAACCGTTGTTCGGGCAGGTTTGGATTCACCAAGGAAACTTGTATAAACTTCGTTCATTTGTGAGAAATCCCCCAAATCTTTCAGGAATACATCCGCTTTGACGACATTAAGAAGTGGAAGCCCTGCCGCTTTAAGAACTGCAGAGAGGTTTTTCATTACCCTTTCTGTCTGCTCGGCTATTCCACCATCAACCATCTTCTGAGTTTGAGGGTCTATTGCGATCTGGCCTGCCGTAAAAACAAAGTTGCCAACTTTCACAGCCTGGCTGTATGGACCAAGTGCTTCTGGAGCATCTTTTGTGCTTATAACTTTTTTGTCCATCTTTCCTCCTTCTAATAAATCCCCCTAACCCCCTTTTTCAAAGGGGGGATAGTGTAGGTCACCTTGTTATGGAGAATTTTCAATATCGTGTCAAGAGTTTTACAAGGAGTGCTTTTTCTGTATGCAATCTGTTTTCTGCTTCATCAAGAACTACGGAATGAGGTCCATCGAGCACCTCGGATGTGATCTCCTCACCTCTATGTGCAGGAAGACAGTGCATAACGATTACATCCTCTTTTGCTTTTGAAACAAGATTAGTATTTACTTGAAATTCCTTAAAGATCTTTGCTCTTTTTTCTTTTTCCGCTTCCTGTCCCATAGATGTCCATATATCCGTGTATATTACATCTGCATCCTCTACAGCAGACCCGGGATTGTTTGTAACCACCAAATTGAAGGAAGCGTTCTTTATTTCTTCTGTTTTTTTCAGGATTGAGATGTCAGGTTCATATCCTTTTGGAGATGCCACTCTCAAGTTCAAACCATATATACTTGAGAAAAGTATAATCGAGTTGCAAACATTATTACTGTCACCCACATAAGCAATATTTAATCCTTTAAGTTGTTTCTTGTGTTCAAGTATCGTCAGGAAATCTGCAAGTATCTGACAGGGATGCTCCCTATTGGAAAGGGCATTGATGACAGGCACGGTTGAATTCTCCGCAAGTTGTTCTACGGTGCTGTGAGCAAATGTTCTCGCCATAATACAATTTACCCAGCGTGATAGATTTCGTGCAGCATCCGGGACCGATTCCCTTTTTCCAAGCTGTATATCCTGAGGGCTTAAGTATATTGCATGTCCTCCGAGTTGTATCATTCCTGTTTCAAATGTCACTCTGGTTCTTAAGGATGGTTTTTCGAAAATCATTGCAAGAACTTTGTCGCTAAGCATATGGTGTTCTATCCCTTTTTTCGTTTCCTTTTTTAGTCTTGCTGCAATATCGAATGTTTCATCAATTTCGTCTTTTGAAAAATCTGTTATTGATATAAAATCTTTTTTCATCTAACTTCTCCGTTTATCTCTTCTCTCCTCGCTCTTCACCCTTCCCTCTTCTGGTTTTCCGTTTCTCCGTCTTACCGTTTCTCAGGTTTGCTCCTCGTCTTTCATGGTCTTCGGTCTTTCTTACTCATTTACACCTATGGCTTGAAGTCTTCCTCGGTTAAGCCTGTATTAACTTCAATATTCCAGTAAGTGGAGTAATGGACGAGTTTATCATTCGCTGAAAATTGCTCCAGGTGCAAGGGGAGTAGAGTCTCTTTATTAATCCAGATTTTTTCTTTTTTTGCTCCCCATAGTTCGTGGGTATCCTTAACCTCTGCTGTGAAAAGGTATGCAGGTTTATCCTCATATTTTGTCTCGGAAATTGATATGAATTCATCCTGCTTCTTACAATTTATTATCCTTTCAACAATTGTTCCACAGCCACTCTGGTCAATTCTGTGGCCTCTTATTGAGGAGGATTTTTTATCAGATGGGTCTAATGTGAGAACGATAAACTTCAATATCCCACCTTGATGTCCTTTTACCTTTTTTGTATTAGGATTGTAAACACCAACTGACCCCTTATTGTGTCCATCAACGATTTTTGCATATATCCAAATAGGTTTAAGAAATTTTTGTTCTATCGTGCTTTCTTCTTTCTTGTCACCTTTCAGAGAATAAGTCTTCATAGTGAGAGTATAGTTATTTACCTTTTTCCAGGCATTTTCGATATTGCTAACCAAAGTGTCAGTATTCAGCTCTTCGGCTGAGACTCTGAAAATAAAAAATAGACCAAGAACTGTGAGAAATAAAGTTTTCATTTCTTACTCCTCTTTTTTCTTAATTTTTTTCTCGGTTTGGTTTTTTTGGTTTCCAGTGCTTCTTTTATTGCATCATCGATAGTGTCTATGAAAACAAATTTGATACCATGTTTTACATTGTCGGATATCTCCTCTAAATTAGGTTTGTTTTTTGCAGGAAGAAGAATTTCTTTTATACCTGCCCTTTTTGCTGCCATCACTTTTTCCTTAACGCCTCCGATCGGCAGAATCTTTCCACGAAGCGTTATTTCCCCTGTCATTGCAACAAAAGGTTTTACAGGTTTTTCCGTAAGTAGTGATGCAAGGGCAACGGACATTGTAATCCCTGCCGAAGGACCATCCTTCGGGATTGCTCCCTCTGGAATGTGAATGTGAATATCATATTTGTCATAAAAGTTTTCTTCTATTTTGAGTCGCTTCGCATTGGACCTGATATAGGAAAGTGCTGCTTCTGCTGATTCTTGCATCACTTCACCCAACTGGCCCGTTAATGTGAGGGATTTCTTCCCTCGCATTTTTGTTGCTTCTACGAAAAGTATCACTCCTCCAGCGCTTGTCCATGCGAGTCCAGTTGCAATTCCAATTTCCCCTGTTCTTTCCGCAATTTCGGAATAGAATTTTATTGGACCAAGGTATTTTTTGGGGTCTCCTTTTTTTATTGTTGTTATGGCTTTATATCCTTCAGCTACTTTTCTTGCTACTTTCCTGCAGATGGAGCCAATGGACCTCTCGAGATTCCTCACCCCCGCTTCCCCTGTGTAGTCATTTATAAGTTCAAGTATTGCCTCATCGGAAAAACTGATAAGTTTTCTGGATAGTCCATTTTCTTTCACCTGTCTTGGCAGAAGGAAGTTTTTGGCTATTTCGAGTTTTTCCTGGAGAATATAACCAGGCAGTCTAATGATTTCCATTCTGTCTTTAAGTGCAGGAGGAATGGGGTCGATTATGTTTCCCGTTGTAATGAACATTACTGCTGATAGGTCAAAGGGAACTTCAAGGTAATGGTCACTGAAAGAGTTGTTTTGCTCTGGGTCGAGTACTTCGAGTAATGCAGCGGCTGGGTCTCCTCTGAAATCAGTACCTATCTTATCTACTTCATCGAGCATAAAAACCGGATTTCTTGAACCTGCCTGCTTTATTCCCTGAATAATTCTTCCAGGTAGTGCAGCAACATATGTTCTCCGGTGACCTCTAATTTCCGCTTCATCCCTTATTCCTCCCAGAGAAAACCTCACGAAATTTCTTCCAAGTGCTCGAGCAATAGACTTTCCCAGTGAGGTCTTACCCACACCAGGTGGTCCGATAAAGCAGAGAATTGGTCCTTTTGAGTCTTTCTTGAGTTTCCTGACAGCCATAAATTCAATGACTCTTTCCTTGACATCTTCAAGGTCATAATGGTCTGTGTTGAGAATCTTTGCCACTTTTTTGATATTCAGATTGTCCTTTGTCTCCGTTGACCATGGAAGCGTAATTAACCAGTCAAGGTATGTTCTTATTACATGGTATTCTGCAGCCTGCACGGGGATAACTTCCAGTCTGTCCAATTCTTTCATTGCGACCTTTGTAACTTTTTTGGGCATTTTTGCCTTTTTTATCTTTTTCTTCAGTTCTTCTACTTCAATTGTTTTTTCGTCTTTTTCTCCCAGTTCCTTCTGGATTGCTTTCAATTGTTCCCTCAAGTAGAATTTTCTTTGGTCTTCATCAATTTCGTCCTTGACTTGAGAGCGTATCTTTGCTCCAATCTCAAGAATATTTATTTCCTTCATAAGAATGGGAGTTAGTTTTTGCAGCCTTACTACGGGGTCAAATGCCTCAAGTATTGTTTGCTTATCCTGCACCTCAAAATTAAGATTGGCGATAATAAAGTCTGCCAGTCTTCCAGGTTCCTCGATGTTAATAACAATTGCTTCGAGTTCTTCCGGAAGATGTGGTGACAATTCAATAAGCCTCTGGAACATTGAGACGACATTTCTCATAAGTGCTTCAACCTTAACCCCTTTCTTCCATCTATCCTCCACAATTTCAATCTTTGCTATCAAATAGGGTTTTTCCTGTACGAATTCCTTTATTCTTATTCTTGATAATCCCTGAACAAGAAGTCTTAAACTTCCATCTGGAAATCTAAGCATTTTTGCTATGGAAGAAGCTGTGCCTATCATATGTATGTCATCCTTACCTGGAATTTCCTTCTTCAGATTTTTCTGTGCCACAAGAGCAAGTATCTTATTCCCGGCTAAAGCATCATCAATGAGTTTTATTGCTCGCTCTTTGACGGCAACAAGGGGGACAATTATTTGTGGGAAAACGATTGTTCCTTTTATTGGCAAAATAGGTAATTCTTCCGGTATTTTTTTAACTTCTGTTCTTTTTTCGGCAGCATCTAGAATGTTAAATGAATTACCGTTTTTTTTGTTCATTGTCTCTCCTTTACTTATTCAATTTCAATAATCTTTTCTTCTTTTCTCCCCTTTTTTGTTTTAGGAAGTGCAATTTTAAGGAATCCGTGCTCATAGTCAACTCTGACTCCTTTTGCTTTAACGGAGCAGGGTATAAAGACAAGTCTCTGGAAGGGACCAAAATTCAACTCCATATTGTAATAATTTCTTCTTCCGTCAACCTTGGAGGGGTCATCCCTTATTCCTTTTATATTTAAGTAGTTTCCTTCAAGTGTTATCTTAAGGTCTTTTTTATCAATACCAGCGATTTCCATAAGAATCATAATATCGGTCTCTGTCTCATAAACATCACAGGCTGGTAACCATTCTCCTTTCCCAGAGAATGGGAAAGATTCTGAAAAAAATCTCTTGAATATCTTTTCCATTCTAAGTTGCGTTTCCTTAATTCTCTTCATTGTCTCGTCATCAGCCATGGTATCCTCCAGTCAAAATGCTATTTCAACTTCTCTGTTTCCTTCTGTCACATTTCCGATTTCAAGAAACTCTTCATCTTTTCCCTTAAAGTGTTTCTCGATTTTCCCCCTGTTTTTTGGTTCGATAACTATTACCATTCCAATACCCATATTGAATGTTCTGAACATCTCAGTAGTTGGTACTTCTCCATGTTCTCTCAAGAAGTCAAATATGGGAGGTATTTCCCATTGTGAAGAGTCGATTTTGCAAGAACAGTTGTGTGGTAATATTCTTGGTAGATTATCAATAAAACCACCACCAGTTATGTGAGCATATGCCTTGATAATTCCTGTTCCCCCTAATGAGGAAAGAAGAGGAAAGTAAGACCTGTGGGTTCGCAGTAATTCGTCTCCCACATAGTTTTTTATCTCCGGGACATATTCTTCAACTGTCAGCTTGAGTTTACCAAAAATAATCTTCCTTACAAGGGAAAACCCATTTGTGTGAAGACCATTTGATTTTAAGCCAATAAGAATATCTCCGGGTTTTATCTTGCTGATGTCCGGTATCTTCTTTTTTTCGACAATTCCAACGATGAATCCAGCGATATCATAGTGTTTTTCTTTGTAAAAATCAGGCATTTCTGCCATTTCACCCCCAACAAGAGAGCATTTATTCTCCTTGCAGCCTTTTGCAAGACCCTTTATTATCTCTTCAATCATCCTATCGTCAAGTTTTGCTGTGGCTATGTAATCAAGGAAAAATAACGGGATTGCGCCAACAGTCAGGATGTCATTAACACAGTGGTTTACAAGGTCGTAACCTGTCGTATCATATCTTTCAGTCATTGAAGATATTTCAAGTTTCGTACCAACTCCATCGGCGCTTGAAACAAGGACAGGTTCGGCATACTTCATACTCATTTCGAAGAGTGCTCCAAAACTACCAATATCGGTTAGAACGGAAGGGGAAAAGGTTTCTCTGGCTAACCTACGAATCATTTTTACTGATTTTTGAGCAACATCGATATTGACACCTGCATCTCTATATTTCATTATTTTCCTTGAGTTATGGTTTTCAACGTTCTTCTAATCTCCCCCTTTTTTTTCACTTTTATTGCTTGGGAATAACCTTGCAGGAGAACAATCCTCCTGTAAGGGTTATGGAACTATTCAAAGTATCTCTAAGTTCGGAGGATGATGAGAAAGTAATTTCTGTTGTATCGGCTGATTTTAGAAAGAAGAGTAGTTTGACGAGCGGTCCGGAGCCTGAAACTCCTCCGGGTGTTCCTCCCGTAATACCAATATTTATCTTAATTTCCGGAAGCGAATCGCTAAATTCGGAGATCATCTGAATCTGCCCACCGTTTTTTGCCAGAAAAGAAGAATCAGAAAGTACATTTTCAATCTTGAGCTTTGAATTGTCATAAAGGAGTTCAAGGTTAGCTAACATAAGGTTTGTTATGTCCTCCACAAATACTTTAAGTGAGGATGCCTGTAAAACATCTACTTCCATTTCTCGTTTCTTCAACCACAGCGCTGGTCCTGTTATCGCATCCACATAGAAATTCACAATGGCAGGGCTGGGGTCTTCTCTGTTAAACTCATTTCTTGAGGTGACTGTAAATATATGCATCCCTTCATCGAGGAAGAATGTTTCCTTGGTGTTGTTTATCCAATCCGACCAGTTAAGAGAGTCCAGTTTATATTGATATTCAACTGCGTTTTCTAAACCTTCCCATTCACATAGAACTTGTGCATTTGTCAAGGTATCATAATCTGTTGGGCTAATGATTTTTGTGTTGGGTGGATAAAGGGGTTGTGGTGGGGTTTTTCTGCACCCAGAGAAAGGCAAAAAGACCATTAGAAAAAGTAAAAGCCTAAGCATTTTCGTTAGTTTCATTGTTTTTAATTACTCCATAAATACTTCAAGAATATAGATATGATTTAGTGAAATGTCAAGGAAAAAAGTATTTCAGGAAACAGGTTTTACCAGATGACCTTAAGGTCTTTTTCGGGAAGGAAGTATCTTTTTGTTATAAAGTAGAAGATTTTGTTTTCTCTATCTTTTACGCTATCTGGTTCTAAAGAAATGTTCAGTTTGGGAAAGTCTGTTGGTGTTTCTACCGTGAACATCGCCTTGTCCATCTTCTTTTTCCAGAACTTGGTACTTGTAAGGATATAGGTTATCGTATTCCCTTTTACCTTTTGAGAGTATTCAACGGATACTTTCATGATTCCATTTGGGTCAAGATGCAGCATCCACTTTATTCCTTTTTTTGTTTTTGTGAACCGAAGCGGTTGTCTTGGGTCCAAAAGCTTGATTTTTGTAGGATACTGATGGTTGCTATCTACGGAGAATGGATAGGATATTGTTGCGTCAATATGGAAGTCCGAATTGTTCTCAAAGAAGTACAGACCCTTGACAATCACAGTATTCTTGCCTAATTTTATGTTCACTTCTTCCTTGAAAAATTCTACAGGCATATCTGCGAAGGAACGAGATATAGAGAATGTAACAAATAACACAATGAGTATTAACTTTTTCATTTTTGATTTTCCTTATTCAACATTATTTTGTTTTACTGCATCTTTTTCCTTTAGTTAATTTAATTGAGGAGTATGAATTTTTTTGTATCTGAAAATCTCCCTGCTTTTATTATGTAGAAGTAAACACCGGTTGGTAGTTTCCTGCCATCTTCATCGGTCCCATTCCATCGGACAATTTTGTAACCTGCTTCCTCTTTTTCTTGCACCAATGTCCTTATCTTTTTTCCACTAACATCGTAGATGTTCAGTATTACCATGCAGTTTTCCGGAATAGCATATCTCATTATGGTTTCTCTTCCAAATGGATTGGGGACGTTCTGGGATTGGGAAAAGAACTTTGGGACAGGTTTATCGTTTTTTTCTTCCTCGATCTTGACTCCTGTATTTATCTCGAAAGTGTCATCAGAAGCATCGTAAACGTTAGTTACCGCATTGTCTGAAATCCTCACAAAACACTGAGTAGAAGGCTTGTTAGGTATATTCCACACGACCGAACTATCATTTTCAGCTGTAATAATGGGAGCCCAGGTAGAACCATTGTTTATTGAATATTCAATTTTTACCATACTTATTCCAGGAGAGGCCCCGTATGAAATAATTTGTTCTTCCCCGACATAGAAGATTTCTCCACCGTTCGGGTAAATAACATTGATAGAACTCGTCATTGCAAAATTGTTGTTACTCATATCAGTTATTGAGGTATTATTAACGTCCGTTATTTTTATTCTACAAGTGTTGTAAGGTGCATCAGGGATTTTCCATCCATAAACGCCTGTATTAAAAGTGGACGCCACAAGACTCAGCCATGAACCACCTCCATTTGTCGAATATTCAATTTTCACATTCGAAATACCGGAGGAGGCATTCCAGGTAATATTTTGAAGGCTTCCAACTTCCCAGTTTTCTCCGCCATTCGGAGAAGTAACTGTTAGAGAAGTTGAGATACTGAACAGGTCAGACATATCAAGTACGGAAGTATTGCTTACATCAGTGACTCTAATTAAAGCAGTATTTGATGATGGTTTATTTGGGATGTTCCAGGGAAAGTAGCCTGTGTTTGGTGTTGAGGTTACTATGTTTGTCCAGTTTGTGCCTGAGTTTGTGGAGTACTCTAATTTTACATCAGTAATGCCACTCGTTGCATCCCAGGTAATTGAATGCAAACTTCCTACTTCCCAATTATCTCCTCCAACTGGAGCTGTTACAGTTATTGAACTTGTGACCGAAAAAAGATTGTCTGATATGTCAAGTATAGACGGGTTTGACGCGTCAGTCACCTTTACAAGGTATGAATTGCCAGGTTTGTTCGGAATATTCCATCCGCAAATACTGTCATTGAGTGTCTTTGTCTCGACAAGAGTCCAGGTTCCTCCACCGTTTGTGGAATATTCGACTTTAACACTATCTATTACACCTGTCCAGGTCCAGTTGATCGGAACTATATCCCCAACGAGCAGATTCTCACCGCCATTCGGTGAGAGTATGGTAATGGTTTGAGCGTGTGAGCCAACAGACACAAGCGATAGACACAAAACAAAAATCAAAAAATTGAGTTTCATCATTCCTCCTTTTTGTTTCCTTCATTCAATAAGATAATCAATTATAACAGTTTTATAAAGATTAGTCAAGGAAAAAATGATGAAATGTACCTCCATAAGTCCCCCTTTATAAAAGGGGGACTTATGGGGATTGCACACTCATAGTTTCGTTAGGTTGTCAAGTGTTTTAAGCGTTCTGTGATTGTGATAGAGAAACCAGTTCGAGAAAAATGTAAGTATCTCCTTCAACACTGCCTTGTTTGGCACTTCAGGTGTTGCTTCTACCGTATCAGGTATGTTTGACAGTATAAAGGTGTAAGCATCTTTTGTCAAAGAGATGGTTTCGCTTGTCGATTTTCTGCAGTTTGAGCAAATTGCTCCACCTTTTGCATTCGAGATGTAAATTGGATATGTCAAGCTCTTGCCGCACGAAATGCACTTAGAAAGTTCAATCCTGAAACCAAGCAGTGTATTTGCTTTTAAGAAGAATCGCATAAGAATTCCCGGTAGATATTCGTTTTCTTTCTGGTCAATCTCCCTCTGTGTGAATAGTGCATATTGAAACAGTATTTTCGAGACCTGCCCTTCTGCAAGAAAACTGAATAGGAAGTCTGCAATAACCGAAGCATAGTTAAACCTCTCAAGATTCTTATGAATATTCTTGAAAAATTCAATGATTTCTGCTTCTTTTACAAGGTGCAAATCACTGTTTTCACTTTTGTACAATACAAGTTCTGAGTGAATAAGGCTCTGAAGCGATGCACTTAGTCTGCTTTTCGGGTTTCTAACGCCTTTTGCTATCAGGTTAATCTTGCCAAGTTCTTCGGTGAATACTGTAAGTATGCGGCTTGTTTCCCGATAATCCATTCCCTTGAGAATAATTGCATCTGTTTTTTTTATGTGTTCCAGAGCCATAGGCTATGTGGGTTTAAAAATCAGGTTTTTCCAAAAATATCATTGATGATTTCCCTGTGGCTTTTGAAGGGAATTTCCGGAAGCTTCCGGAAGTGAACATATCGAAGGTCAACTGCATCGTCACCCGCTACGGGTTTTCCACCAATTGGTTCGAGTATGTAAGCAATGACAATAATGCTTTTGTATCTCCAACCCTTCTGCTGATAAACACCAAGCAGTCGTGCTATTTTGCAGTCAAGATTGGTTTCTTCTTTCATCTCTCTGATGACGCATTCCTGTGGGGTTTCGCCAAGTTCCATAAAGCCACTTGGAAGTGCCCAGCTACCTTTGCAGGGTTCTATGCCACGCTTTATGAGAAGGATTTCTTTTTTTTGATTTTGTATCAGCCCCGCAACTACCGGGACAGGGTTTTGGTAGACAAATTTAGCACACTCAGGACAAAATAGTTGTTCCCTATTGTTCTCTTTCTTGACCTCGAGGGGCTTGCCGCATTCAGGGCAGTAGTTTAAGTTCATACAAACAAGAATGTCATAAATGTGAGAAATAGTCAAGAAAAACTTCAGATTTTTTTTAGAACAAATTTCCCTGGTTTTTATCTTTCTTTTTGGTAATGAGACTATGGACTATTTTACTAAGCGTATTCAAGTTGAAAGGTTTTACAGCAACTGCACTAAAGCCATATTCCGAGTAATTACTCATCACAGGGTCAGTTGAATATCCGCTTGATACAATCGCTTTCACATTAGGGTCTATCTTCAGCAGTTCTCTTATGGCATCCTTGCCTCCCATTCGTCCCGGTATTACAAGGTCCATTATTACAACATCAAATGGTTGCCCCTGCTCATTAGCATTGTGATACTTTTCTACTGCCTCAGCACCATCAAAAGCAAACTCTACTTCATATCCAAGATTTTTGAGCATCATACCTACCGCATTCCTCACCATCTCCTCGTCATCCATTACCAATATTCTACCCTCACCATATATCACTCCCTCTTTTTCTGTATCACTCTCAGGAGTAGTTTCACCAACAGCAGGTAGATAAAAAGTAAATGTTGCACCAACGTCTAACTCTGAATTAGCAGAAATGTATCCATTGTGGTTCTTGATTATAGAATAGCAGACGGATAAACCGAGACCACTGCCTTTCTGTTTTGTCGTAAAATAGGGGTCAAATATCTTGTTTATGTGTTCACTTGATATGCCTATGCCATAATCCTCAACAGACACTTTTATATATTTACCTTCCTTGAGCGGTAGACCGCTCTTATTATCAATATAAACATTTTCTGCTTTCACAACTATAACACCACTTTCAGGTGTTGCCTGGCTGGCATTAATAACGAGATTTTGAATCACCTGACTCATCTGTCCTTTATCGGCATTCACAGTCCATAAATCGGTAGGTATTGATACTTTGCATTCGTGTTTTGAACCCCTCAGTGCAAATTTCGCAGAATCCTCTATCAGTTGTTTCACATTGAGAAATTCCTTGATGGGTATTCCTCCTTTTGAAAAGGTTAATAGTTGCTGTGTTAATTCGCTTGCACGCATACAGGCTTTTTCTGTGTCTTTGAGCACATCGTACATCTTGCTCTGTGGGTCCATTTGCATCTTAACTATGGAGACGCCTGCAAGGATACCTGTGAGAATGTTGTTGAAGTCGTGTGCTATGCCTCCTGCAAGAGTCCCAAGTGATTCCAGTTTCTGGATTCTTAATAATTCTTCTTTTAACTTTCTGCGTCGGGTAATATCCCTTACTAAACCTTGAAAACCAATATTTTTCCCTTCCCTGATGCAAGGAACGGAACTAACTTCTACAATATATTCTTTTCCATTCTTTGCTTTTATTTTGTACTCTCCTGGTTCTGCTGAAGTTTCTCCTTTTAAGATTCTTACTATTCTTTTTCTAAAAAATTCCCTATATTCTTTCGTCATTATGTCCTCGAAGTTCATCGAGGTGATTTCTTTCTCAGAATAACCAAGCTTCTCACTTATCGCTTTATTAACAGAAAGAAAATTTCCACTTTTACTGGCTATAAATATCCCATCGGGACTATTTTCAATCAGTGAGCGGTATTTCTGTTCGCTTTCTCTAAGGGCTTCTTCAGTTTTTTTCCTTTCGGTAGTTTCAATTATGCTTCCCTGGACAGCAGGTTTTTCATCGTGCATAACCCTGCTTGCAAACATCTCAAGCCAGACAACCTTCCCGTCCTTCTTTACGCCTCTATATTCGTAGTGCGGAGGGACCTTTTCTCCTGAAAGCCGCTTCTGCCAATTGTCCCAGACAAATTTCTGGTCATCAGGATGAACGAGATTCTTAATCCCACGGGATGGCAGTGATAGAAGTTCTTTGATAGAATAACCCGAGATTTGTGCAAAGGCTTTATTTGCATATACAATTCTATAGTCCTGAATTATTAATATCCCCTGAATGGAGCGGTCGGCAAGAGCACGATAATTTGCTTCAGAATTTTGAAGCAAGGCATTTGATTGAGTTTGCTCCATGGCGATTGAAATCTGGTCTGATATAAACTTGAAAAGTTCTAAATCCTCTTTTGTGTAAGTTTCCGAATCCTTATAGCTTTGCACTGCAATAACACCAAAGACCTTTTTGTTGCTCTTAAGTGGTGCCCCTAACCATATTTGCGGGAATGTGCCGAATTTTTTTATTTTTCCTTTTTTGAGCAGTTCTTTAATTTTCTTCTGGTCCAGAACGACAGCTTTTCCTGATTTCATAACATATTCTGTGAGACCTTTTCTTCTTTTCCTGGAAGTTGTAGAAGCCGGGTCTCTTCCCGGAGCGTTCTCGTCAACATAATATGGGAATGTAATTAAATCATTTTCTCTATCGTAAAGAGAAATATAGAAATTGTCTGCATTTAGTAATCTGTTTAATTCGTTATGAATTATCCGATAGAGTTTCGTAAGGCTGTTATGTTGGACTGTAGCATTGGTAATTTTGTATGTAATATCCTGCAGCAATTGTGTTCTTTTCTGTTCGGTAATCTCTTCTGCAAAGCCACACAAACCAACTATCTTACCTTCTGTACTCCAGATAGGGACCTTTGTTGCTCTAAAAATGCGTTCCTTACCATCAATGACTAGAACATCTTCACGCGTGTTACGACGGCCGCTTTTTATTATACTTCTGTCTATTTCTATCAACTTCCGGGCATCCTTTTCTGTAAAAATGTCCTTATCTGTCATTCCGACTATCTTGCTCAGAGGTCTTCGGAATTTAACAGAAAATGCGGTGTTTGCAAGGATATAAACACCTTTTGAGTTTTTTACAAAAATAATCTGGTCAGATGCGTCTAATGTGCTCTTCAGAATTTCACGAGACTCGAAATCGCTGTTCACTATGCTCTTTTTTGCTGACTTATGTTTTTTCAAATAAGAACCTCCGGAAAATCACTTGAGGTAAATATATCATTTTTTCTACTACTATTTATATGTCGGTAATTGGAAATTGTCAAGTCTTTTTTTTATAGGTTAATAGGGGATTGTATCTTAATTCATTGGAAACACTATAGTTATTTATCCAAAAAACCCAAGATTAACCGAAGAACAAAGGGAGGGTAACTTACGGAAATACGTGAATCATCTTTTCTTCTATGTTCCTCCGAGTTTGTGTGAGGGTGCTGCATAGAAGGCAATAGTGTCAGGTGTTGTAGTTTCATATCTTGCTTTAGGTTTGACTTTTGTCTCTTCTGACTTGATATACCTGTTTTTAATGAGAATGCTAGGAATTGACATAAGAAAAATACCGAGGAGAAACATCGAAACTGCATAGTATAATTTTACAGGTTTGTTGAAAAATACAAAAGCATTGAATCGTTTCTCCATATGAACACTCTTTTTTATGTGTCTTAATACCAGTTTGCGAGGAGTGAATTTCTTGTTATCTTGCATAGTTGCGAGGAGTGTTTCTAAGTTTTTTAACTCTTCCTGACACACCCTGCATTCCGGAAGATGCTCGCTTACTCTCATTTCTGTGACCGAATCAAGTTCGCCCGTTAGATAATCTGTGATATATTCCTGTGTTTCTTTACATTCCATTTTTCCTCCTCTTTAACTCTAACAAGGAATTGAAGAGATTCAAAGAGATTTTCATTTATCTCACATTCTCTTATAATCACTGCCGATTGTGTTTTTCACTGCGTTTGCTGGGGTTACGGCGTTTTTAATAGTTTTCGCATTTTTTTTAAGCCATTGTGCATCCTTGTTTTTACGGTTCCGAGCGGACAGCCAAGAATCTCGGATATTTCTTCGTACTTCATCCCTTGATAAAACTTAAGAACAATAACCACTCGCTGCGCTTCAGGCAGCTTCATCAGTGACCTTTGAATCTCAATGCGTTTAGTTATTCGTTCCTGAAAATCACATTTCAGAGTTTCTGCAATTTTATTACAATCGGCGATTTGGTAATTCTTTTTTCTCAAAGTCTTGTAAGAAAGGTTTGTTGCCACGCGGAAAAGCCAATTCTTAAGTTTACCCCTTTCTTCAAGAGTAGATTTACAGAGTCTTATGAAGGTCTCTTCAAGGATATCCTCTGACAGGTGCCAGTCGCCCACAAGTCTTAATATATAGTTAAAAATATTCGTGCTAAAGCGGTTGTAAAGTACTTCGAAGGCTTTTGTATCACCATTCTTGAATAAACGGTAAAGTTGAAAAGGTTTTAATTTGGTATAATTTCTGCCGATTATTCCTCTCCGTATTTTATCAGTTGTTCGAAAACTTTCTTGTCATCAGGATGGTCCTTAAGCCAATCTGCAAGCACCCTGACTGCTTCATCTTTTTGTCCATTATCGAAATATGTTTCAGCCACATCTCTTATTATATTACTACTGTTTCCTATGTCAAGTGCTTTTTTTAAGATATCATCTGCTTTCTTGGGATTCTCCTTCTTATAATATATAGATGCTTCTACAGGATACAGGGGGAGAACATATTGATCTTCAACGGGGAATTTTCTTGCATATTGAATTTCGCTTAGTGCTTCATCGTATCTTCCGTGCTCCACCAATGCATTGACGAGCTTGAAAAGTGCCGCGTTATAGTTTGTTACCATCATCTTGCAGACAAGATTTAGTGATTCGGGAGATGTTGAAAGTGTATTTTCGAGTTCATATGTACTGTGGAAAAGCTCTTTTGTTTTTTCAGTATTCACTTTTTCTCTCCCGGATTCGAAAACAAGACCTCTAAGTCTTAATGAATATTCTTTTATTCTGGAAGGAGTAACAGTGGATGCGAAGACAACGGGTCTCTCTGAATTGGCTACCAGAAGTTTGACCAGTGAATCGGCAGGGAATACTATTTCACCTGATTTTTTCCTTCTTGGCTTGAGGCCCTTTATTTGTTCTGAACTGAGAGGAATGAGTAATCCCTGTTTTTTTAAGTAGATAGCATTTTCAGCAACATTTAGAAGAGACCAATTTACAATCAGCACATCCTTCCTGATGCCCTTGGCCTGCAAATACCAACCGGGATATGTATCATTATCACCATTGGTTATAAGAATGCCATTTTCAGGCACGCTCAACAGCAGATTTTTATTGAACTCAAGAAGCAGATTGAAATTCAGATGATTTCTGAAATGAAGGTTAACCTCTTTTTCCCAGATTTCATTGATTTTGCTGGACTTTTCTTTTCCTCTCCAGACGGCAAGAAATAACTCGGGCCAGTTGAAATGATGATACAGGTCCAAAAAACCCTTGATTGTTTTGTATACATCTTGATTCTCATACAATTGAAAATGATTCAGATGGAATGGTTCTGGTTCAAGCGGTGTTAGATGCGTAGATGATAGAGAAATAAGACCATCTCCATCAGTTTCTTCTGCTTTTGGCGAAGAGGAAGGCAAAACTCCACTAATAGAAGCAAAATTGCTATTTTCCTCTGTGTCAAAGAAACTTGAACCGCGAACTCTAAATCGATTCTGCTTTATCCACTTTACCAGCGTAGAATCCGGAAGTAAGTTTGCTGTGTTCTTAGCCATACCATCAATAAAGTAAAATTTAAAAGGACTATTGCTATTCCTTATGTTTTCCGAATTCGCCAGGTTGGTGCCCTTGAATGGTGTTCCAACAGCGATAATTGCGCTGCCAAGGTCTTTCTGATAGAATTGTTTATCATGTTCGTATCTCTGGCATATTAACCCACCAATTCCAAATGCCACGACGTCTAATCTAAAAGCACCGTATTTTTTGTGTAATTTTTCTAACTCTTTATGCAGGAACTCGGCATTTTCTGTTATTGTATTCTCTGAGGGATAGATAAATGTCCAGATGGGGAGTGTATAGCCTTGTTCTTTGAGATATTTACGAAAGAGCTCGAGGTATGAACCGGTATGTAGATCGCTTATGAGTAACAGTGCTTCATCTGTTTTTGAATCGTTCAGTATGCCATATTTTTCTGGCATTTCAACAAGACAATATTTTCCAGGATGATTAATAGATGCAAACAATGTATCGTTTTCCATTCTTGAATCGGAGAGCGGTATGTATACTGCTTGAAGTTTTACTGCCAAGTTTACTCTTCTGTTTTTTGCAGGTATGGAAATCAATACAGGTTTTTCAAAGACAAGACTCTCCGGTTTGATATAGAAAGTAGTCTTTAATATTGCATATCCTTCTTTGAAGTGTTGGATGCGCTCTCTTACCCTTCCAATTTGCAACTCTGTGGGTTTCGAAAAAGTGCCTTCGGGAAAATTGAAAACCATATTCTCAAGACACACTATTCTTCCTTCAGGGCCGACCTTGGTTTCGATGTGCTTATTACTACAAGAGAGTAGAAATAGCACGATAAATGTTAGAAATAGTCTTTTCACGATTCCTCCTTTTCTATAAATAACCCAGGAAAGGAAGAAAAGGTTCAGAATTTTTTGGGATGGATATTTATAACGCGATAATGCAAAAAGGGGACAGGCTGCTTTTTCCTGGAATATTTTACCGATTAAAACCTTTTATAGATACTACAAAAGTTATTGACTTTCTGTGACTCTTATTGTATGAATTGTAATATGGAGGAGAAATGAAGAAAATCATTATTTGCTTGTTATTTTTTCTGGGCGTTATTCCTCTTAAAGGTGAGGAGATGAAGAAGCATCCCGGGTGGGCTATTATTGCAACTGCGGTTCTTCCTGGTGGTGGACAGTTCTATGTGGAGAATTATGCAAGAGGGTTGTTTTTCTCCACTCTTCAGATTTCGCTCGCATCTATGACTGTTTATGAGAAAATGCAGGAAAGAGATTATTGGCATCTATATGAGCAGGATAAAGAACAGACCACCTGGGCTAAATATAATAAGCACAAAAGCAGAGTTAAGAACCTTCTCTGGTGGGATACTGGTATATGGTTTTTTGCCTGCGCAGATGCATTCACTGATGCACATTTCTATGGATTCAATGAAGATGTTGGAGTGTCAGTGGGGTTCAATCAGAATAGAAAAACCCCGAATGTTGAGGTTATATTTAGATTCTAACCGGCATTGTTTCAGACCTAAGCCTGAGATGACATGTTGACCGTGTAGTAACCGTGGCGGAAAGATTGTTTGATTGGTTGAGAAATGTTGGATTGGTTTAATTGGTCTTATTAGTTAAAATCCTGAAAGAAATGTTTTCCCTTCGACGGAGTTTACCCTCGAGTGAAACGAAGGGCTCCCTTCGGGTCTGAGCCTCAGGGTCGAAGACAGGACAGGCTCTGTGGTTCCCCTGTGAAATACAATTATGTTCTGCCCATTCTCCTATTTCACGGGGTAAATCTGTGGTGAAACTCTTTAACCGTGTAGTGACCGTGGCGGAAGGTGTTTTATGAAGCGTATATGGAGATGGATACGAAGTAGTTTTATCAAAATCGCAAGGATTGACAGCACTCCTGTTAAAATAGCAGTGGGAATAGGGATTGGTGCTTTGATTGCTATGATGCCGATAACCGGCTTTCAATTTCTAACGGGTGTATTACTTTCCTTTATCTTCAGGGTAAATAAGGTTGCTGTCGTTGTTACCACACAGTTGGTTTGTAATCCTGTGACGCTTCCGTTTCTCTTTTTTTTCAATTTTAAGGTTGGTCAAAAGCTTATTGGAAATAGTTCAGTCGTAACGTTATCCTCTCTCAGGCAGGTTCTGCATATTGCTAATTTCAAGAATTTTTATACGGTTTTAGGGAGTATTTTAAAACCCCTTTTTCTGGGCAGTGCAATTACTGCGCCGGTTATTGGTTTGGTTGCATTTGGAATTGGCTACTTGTTGATAAGAAAGTTAAAGACGAAATCTCACAGCCAAAAACAGCGAGATTCTTCGTGAGCGAGGAACGATAGCATTCCTCAGAATGACATCCACCGCTTGTCATTCTGAATCACAATTTCTCCGAAGAAATGTCTTGACAGAGTGTTGGTTCTTGGTTATATTCAAAGAAAATGTGAGTGTTATTATGGAAAAATGGAAAGGTGTACTTGAAAAGCTCGACGATTACAGATGGAGAATTCCAAAGAAGGACCATCCGGGTATGAGGGTTGACGGTATCATATATGCAAATGAGAGTTTGCTTTCCCATATAAGGATGGACGAAACCCCATTGCAGGTCTCCAATGTTGCCCATCTTCCTGGTATAGTAAAGTATTCACTTGCGATGCCGGATATTCATTGGGGCTACGGTTTTCCTATAGGAGGAGTTGCAGCAATTGACCCTGATATTGGTGTTGTTTCACCAGGGGGTGTCGGATACGACATTAACTGCGGTGTTCGAGTTTTGAGGACAAATCTAAAGATAGATGATGTGAAAGGCAGGATAAAAAATCTTGTTAATGCGCTTTTTGCAAATGTTCCCTGTGGTGTTGGTTCTAAGACAAAGAGGAAATTTTCCGAGAGCGAACTAAAGGATGCGATGAGAAATGGCTCTAAGTGGATTGTAGAAAAAGGTTTTGGCTGGGATGAAGATGTAGAGTTTACCGAAGAGCACGGACGCCTTGATTTTGCTGACCCTGAAACATTGAGTGCAAGGGCAATCGAGAGAGGGAAACCACAGATAGGAACTCTTGGTGCTGGCAATCACTTTCTTGAAATACAGGAGGTGGATGAAGTGTATGATGAGGCTGCTGCCAAAGTTATGGGTCTTGAAAAAGGTTTCATAACGGTTATGATACACACAGGCTCAAGAGGACTTGGTTATCAGGTCTGCGATGACAGCGTAAAGGTTATGGGAAGTGCAATGCAAAAATATGGTATAACTGTTCCAGATAGACAGCTTGCCTGTGTTCCGATAAAGTCAAAAGAAGGGAAAAAGTATCTTGGAGCAATGGCTTCCGCTGCAAACTATGCCTGGGTAAACAGACAAATGATTATGTTCTGGGTTAGGGAAGCGTTTGAGAAAGAGATGGGAGTATCTGCAGAAAAACTTGGTATGCACTTGATTTACGATGTGGCTCACAATATTGCGAAATTTGAAAAGCATAAGGTCAATGGCGAAACAAAAACTCTTTGTGTTCATAGAAAGGGTGCAACAAGGGCTTTTCCTCCGGGTCATCCTAAAATTCCTGAAAAATACAGGAAAATCGGACAACCAGTCATAATACCCGGTGATATGGGCACACATTCATACATCCTTGTTGGAACAAACAAGGCTATGGATGAAACTTTCGGTTCCACCTGTCATGGAGCAGGAAGGATAATGTCGAGGCACAAAGCGCTTAAAATAACGAAAGGAAGAGCAATAGACAGAGAATTAGAAGATATTGGAATATATGTGCGGTCAGCATCATTAAAAACATTGAGGGAAGAAGCACCAGAGGCATACAAAGATGTGGATGAAGTTGTCGATACTGTCGATAAGGCTGGAATTGGTAAAAAGATTGTAAGATTGCGACCCCTGGGTGTGATAAAAGGATGAGGTTTGAAAGGATTAACGTATGAAAGCTGACATAATTTGCATCCCCTGTATACTGAATTTCTGCATAAGAACCTTAAATTTCTCAAGTAAGAGTGATTCGTCAAAGAAAAAAGTATTCAAAAAAATAGTAAGGAGAATTGCAGATTATCCATTGGAAAAATCACCTGCAGCATTGGCAGATTTTGCTGCAAGTATTATTAAGGAAGAGATTGGCATAGAAGACCCGTATGAAGTTGAAAAGATGAAACAAAATACAAAAGCTCTCAAGGTATATCCAAGGCTGAAAGAGATGGTCTCGACTTCTACGGATAGATTGAAGACCGCATTTATGATATCGGCAATAGGCAACGTAATAGACTTAGGTGCTCATGCAGATTTTGATGTGGATGAAATTCTTGAGGACTTTTCTAATATTGAATTTGCGAAGAACGACTTTGAGGAATTCCGCACGAAATTACCCCGGTCTGAAACATTGCTCTTCATAGCTGATAACTGTGGAGAGATAATCTTCGACAGAATTCTGCTTGAAGAGTTAGATAGTATAAAAAAGATTGTTGCAGTCAAGAGTATTCCTTTCATAAACGATGTTACAATCAAAGAGATAAAGGAAACAGGCATTCCCGAGATTGCCGAGATTGTCGAGACAGGAACCTGTAACCTTGATTTCGATTCCTCAACGCTCGACAAGCAGTTTAAGGATATTTTTAAGAGAGCTGATTTAATTATCTCAAAAGGTCATGCGAATTTTGAAGCGCTGCACGGTACAAGGAATGACATATATTTTCTCCTTAGAGCCAAATGTGATGTAGTCGCAAAAGTAATTGGAGTTAGTAAGGGTGATTTCCTCTTTAGTAAACTATCATAGATAGTATCTTTCAAATCAGGTTTTAAGCATAGTTTGGCAATGTTTTTGCTTGACTTTTGGGGATGTATGATATAATTATATCTTATGGAAGAGAGAATAACCAATCCTGAACCTTTTGTTGAAGACCACGATTTTGACAGCAATTTAAGGCCAAAGACGCTCGATGATTTCATAGGAAAAGAAAATCTGAAGGAGAATTTGAAAATCTCCATCGAGGCTGCAAAATCACGCAATGAAGCAATGGACCACACCCTTTTCTTTGGTCCACCGGGATTGGGAAAAACCACGCTTGCTTTTGTAATTGCCAATGAACTTGGAGTAAATGTTTCGTCGACTTCCGGTCCGATTCTGGAAAGACCAGGTGACCTTGCTGGGATACTGACTAATCTTTCGGAGCGCGATGTGTTGTTTATTGATGAAATTCACAGGTTGAGCAGGGCGGTTGAGGAATATCTCTATTCTGCAATGGAGGATTTTTCTTTGGATATATTGGTTGATACGGGACCAAAAGCACGTGGTGTAAAGATAAATTTGAAACCATTTACACTGGTTGGTGCAACGACAAGGTCAGGATTATTGACTTCTCCTATGAGGGCGCGATTTGGCATTGTCCACAGGGTTGATTTTTATCCACCTCAGGAGCTTGCTCTAATAATCAAAAGGACTGCGGAGATTCTCAATGTCACTATCCGAAATGATGCAGCATCGGAGATTGCAAAACGAGCAAGGGGAACCCCGCGTGTAGCAAATAGGTTATTGAGAAGGATAAGGGATTATGCCGAAGTAAAAGAGAAAGGCGATATTACATATAGCGTTGTTCTAAAGTCTTTGAAACTCTTGGAAGTCGATGAAAAAGGGCTTGATGCAATGGATAAACTAATTCTCAAGACAATAATAGAGAAGTTCAACGGTGGGCCAGTAGGACTGAAATCAATTGCCGTTGCTGTTGGGGAGGAGAAGGATACAATAGAGGAAGTTTTCGAGCCGTTTCTTATTCTCGAAGGATTTGTAGATAGAACCTTAAGGGGGAGGGTAGCAACTCCACTTGCATACAAACATTTCGGACTCAAGAAAGATGCGGAAGGTAGTTTGTTTTGAGCAAAGAAGAAAATAGTGATGTTGCATTAGAAAGTGTATATAAAGCACCCGATGAGTTTATGGCAAAGACCATCGAGAGTTTATTGAATAAAAATAGCATAATTACATTCCTAAAATCGAATCAAATTTCGATGTATGATAGTATTGGCACCTTGATGAAAGGCAATTGGGGTGAGATTTTTGTAAGGAAAGAAGATTCTCAAGAGGCGAAGGACCTGATAGGAGGTTTTCTGTCAAACGAAAATGAACCTTGATGATTTTGTTTTTTCTCTCCCGCGAAAATTCATTGCACAGTATCCCCCTGAAGACAGGGGAACATCGAAATTGCTCGTCCTCGATCGAAAAACAGGAGAAATTGAGCATAGAATGTTCGCGGAGATTGTGGATTATTTTTCTCCCAATGATGTTTTATGCATAAATAATACGAAGGTCATTCCAGCAAGGCTTTATGGTAACAAAGAAAGCACAAAAGGTAGAGTGGAAGTATTTCTTTTAAACAGGTTTAATGGAACATTATGGAATGCACTTCTGAAGCCAGCAAAAAGACTTAGACCTGGCGTAAAGATTGTCTTTAACGAACAAATAGGGTGTAACATAGAAGAGAGAGGTAGAGACGGGAAGTGGAAAATAAAATTCTATCCAGAAACCTTAACGGAAAAGGATATTTTCTCACTTGGAGAAGTTCCTCTTCCACCTTATATTAAGAGAAAGGTGGAAAGGGGTGATTATGATAGATATCAAACAGTTTATGCAAGACGGCAAGGTTCCGTCGCTTCTCCCACTGCAGGGCTGCATTTCACAGAGATGATGCTTACTCGCATAGAAAGAAATGGAGTTAAGGTTATTCGGATGTTTCTGCACATAGGTCTGGGGACTTTTCGTTCTGTAAAGACCCAGGATATAAGTTTGCACAAGATGGATAGTGAATACTACGAAATAAATAGAAAAGGCGCTATGGCGATTAATGCAGCAAAGAAAAATGGTAGTGCGGTTTTTGCAGTGGGGACATCGACAACAAGGGCTCTTGAGACAGCCTGCAGGGATGGGGAAGTGATGGCTGAAAGCAGATGGACGGAAAAGTTCATCTATCCACCGTATAAATTCAAGGTTATTGACCATTTGATTACAAACTTTCATCTGCCGCGAACCACACTATTGATGCTTGTTTCAGCATTCGCAGATAGGAAGTTAATTCTCAATGCATACGAAGAAGCAAAAAAACAGGGTTACAGGTTTTTTTCATACGGCGACGCAATGCTGATACTATGATTTATGAAATCACAAAAACACGAAACTAATCTGTGTAATCGTATTCTAAAATCTGAGTAATCAGGCATAATTAACATTATGCCAGGAGGTAGGAAATGAAGATTGTAAGTGTCAGAGAAATGCGCAAAATCGATAGAATTGCAATCAAGGAGCTCGGTATCCCAGGAGTAGTATTGATGGAGAATGCCGGGCAAAGCGTGGTAAGTGCTATGGAAGACTACTTTGAAATGAACACTGTCACTGGACTTACGGTAGTATGCGGCAAAGGAAATAATGGTGGAGATGGTTTTGTCGTATCAAGGTATCTTCTGAATCAGGGTAAATATGTTGACATCTTTATCATTGGAGATGAGAAAGACATTAAGGGTGATGCAAAGAAGAATCTTGACATCCTTAAAGGCATTGGTGTAAAACCAAAAACCATAAGGTCAGCAAAAGACCTGAAAGAACTCTCCCTTTCACTCTTGCATTCGGAAATTGTTGTTGATGCAATATTTGGAACAGGATTCAAGGGAGAAATCGCAGGCATTAGTAGCAAAATTGTTGTGGATATTAATGAGTCAGGTTTACCTATTGTTTCTGTCGATACGCCGAGCGGAATAGATTCAAATACAGGGCAGGTTTCCGGTGTTGCGGTTAAAGCTGATATGACTGTTACAATGGGATTGCCTAAGATGGGGCAGTTTCTATATCCTGCCAAGAATTATGTGGGAGAACTATATGTGGCAGATATTGGATTTCCCGAGCAGGTAATAGATAAAGTATCTCCTATGGGGACTCTTGTGGACAAGGATGTTATCAAAAGATTCATTCCGTGGCGTACTCCCAATTTACACAAGGGAGCATTTGGGCGCATCTTAATCATTGCGGGTAGTACCGGGATGACAGGTGCAGCAGCGATGACTGCCAATTCGGCACTTCGTGCAGGCGCTGGTTTGGTTTATCTTGCAATTCCTGAGCACCTTAATCCAATACTTGAGGAAAAGTGCACGGAAACCATTACGATACCGGTTTCTGAAACAGATAAAGGTAGTATTGGTCTCGAAGCATATAAGCAAATAATGGAGCAGGTATCTAATGTCGATGTTCTTGCTATAGGTCCTGGTATGTCAAGGAACGAAGAAACGCAGAAACTTATAAGGAAAGTCGTTAAGGACGCTGCAATTCCTCTGCTCGTTGACGCTGACGGCATCAATGCTTTTGAAGGCTACACAGATATTCTAAAGAAAAGGAAAAAACCAACAATTCTAACACCTCACCCGGGGGAGATGGCAAGGCTTATTGAGAGTTCTGCTCGCATGGTTGATAGTAACAGGCTTGAGATTGCACAGAGATATGCATCCGAATGGGGAATAATTCTTGTTCTTAAAGGTGTTCCAACTATTATTTCAAAATATGATGGAGTATACTGGTTGAACAATTATGCTAATTCTGGTCTTGCAACAGGGGGCTCGGGAGATGTGCTCAGCGGTCTTATTATAGGTTTTCTCGCGCAGAAAACAAGCCCGCTTGCTGCTGCTGTTTCCGGTGTTTATATTCATGCTTCGGCAGGAGAAATCTTGAAGGAGAAAATGGGTGAACACTCAATCATTGCAAGCGATTTGCTCGATGCAATCCCTGCGGCAATTATGAAGGTGCTTAAGGATTAGAATAATTCTCATTTATCTAACAGGCTAAATTCCAGATTCCAGGCTGAAGCCGCTTGTTTTCGTCCAGTTTAAAATCTGAAATTGCATGTTAGTAATGGAACTGGTCTCTTCTGGACAGAACTTCTACTTAAGGCAAGAAAGACCAGTCCTTCTGGATTGAAGTTAAAGTTCCATGAAGAGCCCTTCTCGGATATTTGTGCTTCCTGTTCAAACGACCGATACATCAACCAGAATCCAGCCATTGCGCCGATAGAACTTGATGTTAAGAAAAGTGAACTATTCTCTGCATTTTCGGAAGATACAAGATAGGCACCACCCAACCCGACCAATCCTCCTGCAAGTTCACCCAGAGTAATGAGCGTTCCATAACCTGTGGAAAAGTCTTTCCCTTTGACAAGGGTATGTCCTAAGCGGAGTCCAACAATTGAACCAATCATTGAAGTTGCAGTATAGTATCTTTTGTCTTTTGGATTTGTAAAATCAACCATTGCTAAAGGAACATAGGCTCCAAGAATTCCCACGGCTCGGAGAACGGCGGCATCACCTCTCGAATAGGGTTGTTGGTTGGCTAAAAATGTTCCTGTTAAAAGCCCGGTCGCAGAACCAAGCAGAACAGTTCCGGCAATAGATCGTTCATTATTATCTTTCTCTAAAAAATTGGCTAAATGTGCCATACCGAGTCCCCAACCAAAACCAAAATCTCCGCCAACACCAATTACCGCAGCCTTTCCGGGCTCCATATCGGTTTTACCAGCAATATAAAAACCCAAAACAGTTTCCGCAATACTCGCGAACATCCCGGATGCAATTACTCCTCTATCACTTGATTCTTTACCGAAAAGAAGCATGTTCATCAATATTCCATGTGCTATCCCTCTTGTTCCACCATAGAAACTGAGAGAGGCTTCTGCCCTGGTAACAGAAATCTCTCTTGTTAACCAGAAGGGAAGAAAAAAACTTCCACTACTCGTAAACATGTAAAGAGCCACTGCCAATTTCTGCTCTTGCACATCCAATGCAGCAGGGAGTGCCCATCCATAATAGCCCAATGATAGGGCGAGGGTCCCTCCCAGTAGTTCCGGTCTTCCCTCTTGATTAAGAACGGCTTGGGGCACCTGTTTTTTTATTTGTTCCGATACTTTCCTGCGAAAGTCCTGAACATCTTCAGCAGTAAACTCCACTCTATCCTTCAATAATGCTTTCTGTGATCTATAAAAAATCTCAAGTACGAACGTTGTATCCGTAATTTGAAACAGACGGGCTTCATGAAAGTTTTTGTAGTCGGGGAAAAAGCCCAACTTGTTTTCAAGGTTAGAATCAATCCGTTCGAGTTTACCCTCTTCATCCAACGGAACGAGGATTTCCTGCGGATTACTCTTAGTTACAAAACCTACGATTGCAATTATGATAAAACCATAAAGTATTGTTTTCTTCATTGCTTCACTTTTTTATTTTATCCGTTCATCTTTTTGGTTCATATCACAATAAAATAAAAAAGTCAAGATATTTGAAAGAGCTTGTCAAGGCAAAATAGAAATGTCCTATTTTGTGCGAAATGAAAATGTCCTATTTTGAGGTTCACATCCATCTTCATTTTAATCAGAATAACAAACACTGCCATTTCGGAGATTTTTCCCTTGAATTTGCGCCTGCTTATGGCAAAGTCGCAATCTTGGTTGCTTGACCTGAAGGTGGCAAAATTTCACTAAAGGAAGAGCGGATAAAGTTTTGAAAAACCTTTGAAAAATAGTTTGACAAATAGAGTAAAATGTTATATAATATTATAACTATAGATTTAACAAAAAGAGTAGAGAAAGAACTTCAGAACAGGAGGTTGGCAAAACCTTGGTGTTTCTTTTGCCACTGGCTATTTCTTAAAGCTTGATGGAAAGAATGTGGGGACAGCGGTGAAAGTGAGATGACTTTACAGAAAGAATATAATTGAAAAAGAGAAGAGACATTTCTCAAAAATATTCAAAATTAAAAATTAGTCCGATTGGTCTTTTGAGAACAGTAATTACTATTTTAGCTGCGATTATAGGAATAGTGTGGTTTTCTATATGGCTATTTTCTCCCAAACCGGCAACAAAATATGTTATTGAGGAAACAATGAAAAATATGGTTGAGGTTACATCTCCACTTCAAGATAATATTAAAGAGTTTGTGCCAAAAGATGAATTTAGATTCAGTTTATTAACGGAAAGAGCAGATTCGTTTTTTCAAGCAGAAGATCATGAGAAAGCCAAGTCTTTATATAAACAAGCACTTAGCCTTGCTTTGGATTCAAAAAAGAGGGAACTGATTGGACTTGCATTAATGGGCATTGGAATTGTGGAAGGTAAGCAATGCAATTATAAAGAGGCTTTTTCCTATCTGAGGCAATGTCTCAAATACAAAAAGCAAATGAAGTCGTCAGCACTCAGTCAAATATATTGTAATTTAGGTGTCTGTTTATACTTCCTTAATAAACCAAATAAATCAATAAGGTATTATAACAAAGCAATAAAACTCAATCCGCAATATGTTGAAGCGTTTAATAATAGGGGTAGTTCTTATCAAAAAAAAGGATTTATGAAGAAAGCAATGGGCGACTATAATAGAGCTCTTGAATTGAATCCCAAGGACTATCGACCATACTTCAACGGGGGAAATATTTACTATTATGAAGGTCATCTTGATAAAGCAATTGCAGGTTATAATGCGGCATTAAGCCTAAACAGATATTTTAGTGATGCATATATAAATAGAGGCAATGTGTTTATAGACAAAGAAAAGATAGATAAAGCAATAGAAGATTACAATAAGGCACTGGAAATTGATTCAATGATTGCAGAAGCTTATAATAACAGGGGGTTCGCATATGCAAAAAAGGGAGAACTTGATAAGGCGTTGTCGGATTATGATACTGCCATCAAACTTGCCCCAGACATGGGAATGCCATTCAACAACAGAGGAAATGCTTATGCTGATAAGGGGAAACTTGATAAGGCAATTGAAGACTATAACATTGCACTCCTACTTGACCCAGAATTTGCTTTTGCCTTCAACAACAGAGCGAGTGCTTACTATAAAAAAGGAGAGATAGATAAAGCAATAAAGGACTATAGCGTGGCAATTAAACTGGAACCAAAATATGATTATGCATACAATAACAGGGGAGTTGCATATGTAAAACAAAATGAACTTGATAAAGCAATAAAAGACTTCGCTAAAGCAATTGAGCTTAATCCAAAATATATTGAAGCTTACAACAATAGAGGTAACACATTTGCAAAGAGAAAGGATTTTGGAAAGGCTTTGCATGATTATGAAATGGTACTGAAACTCGATTCTAAATATCCTCCAGCTTATAACAATCTTGGAAATCTTTATTTTATGAAAGGGGAAACTGATAAAGCAATAGAGAATTACAAAAAGGCGGTTGATCTTGACACTCAAGATATTGAAGCGATGATAAATCTCTGCATCGTCTATCGTAGAAAAGGAAACCAAAAAGAAGAAAAGTATTGGTATAAACAGGCAATAAACAATAATGCGGATTCATTAGAACTTCAAAACTTTTTGAATCACCTAACTTTGATGAAAAAGAATGCAAAATGAGTTATCTCTCCAAGATGGGTAAATTTGGTAAATGAAACAAAATGTTTCGAAGGATAAATAAGGGTAGGTAAAGTATGAAAACCACGTTAGAATCGTATGGCAAAGTTATTCGAAAGTATAAGGGAAAGGGTAAAATAGTCTGCCCCAATGGTGAAGAACATTCACTTGAGTTTAAGGTAGCTCAATTATCTGATGGAAAGATAATAGGTTTTTTTTATACAAAAAATGATGCAAAACTATTTGTAAAAATATACCAGCAAATGTCATCGCTTAGTTTTGGTAATTATCAACTGATAGGAAAGATAAATTCAGGACAATTAGTAAAGGCAGATATTTTCATTATTGGTTTTAACTCAGATTCAGAAACAGATAAAGCTGTAAAAAAGGCAATAATTCAATTTACTACAAGTAAGTTATTGATACAGTTTGAAAAAGATAATTCTAAGATTAAAGAATATCATTTTGGGATTACGAATTTTGAATTTATTGGAACTGATCAAACAATTACACCTGATGGATGCCACCATAATGATAAAATTGTAATGAGACTATCTTCGAGAGAAATTGTGGTTAAGCAACTTAGAAACTATAGAGAAATACTAAGTGAAATAAAAGCCACTCAAAGTACCGATGTTACATCGGAGATTATAGTTAGGCATATATCTGGAGACAATATCAATAAAATCCAGGAAATAGTAGAAGACTTATGTTCCCTTCTTTCTTTAGCAAGAGGAACATATATAGACTGGATCTACATAGATGTTTATTTGAAGGACGGTAGGAAAACAAAACAAGTTTTGAGAGATAACTATACAAGACCATATACGGGCGCACATCAACTCATTCGCGTATTGCCTCTTCCCGATACCAAAGATTTCTTAGTTAAATGCTATGAGAATTACAAGGAACACAAAAATTCAAGAGGTTTGTATCCCGCAATTGAATTCTATGTTGAATCAAAGTCCCTGACCATATTGGAATCAAAGTATGTAACAGCATGGTTGGCATTAGAGGTGCTAAATAGCCGTTGTACAAAAAAAAGATCTATTATGTCCAAAGGAGAGTTTAGAGAAATAAGAAAAAATATTTTAGAAACGGCAAATTCGCTTTCTTTAAAGTATGATAAAAAATTATTATTAGAGACAAAGGTTCCTGATATAAATAGATTACCTTTAGCAAAATCGATAGAAAACGTCCTAGATGTTCTATCAGTTGATTCCTCAAAATACAATATACGGCATCTTAATGATTTAAGAAACAAAATAGTTCATGAAGGTTCATTTGGTAAAGAAAACAGAAGTTATTATCCTGAATATGTAGAACTTTGCGGCCTTTTCGAGCATTTGATATTGGCGGTTATGAAATACGATGGCTATTATATAGATTGCTTAGATAATTACAAACGTAAAAAATTCGGAAAAAGTGGAAATGTTCGGGATTAAAATGTGATAAAGAATTTAGGGGAATATCTGAAGTTGATAATTTATTCTTCTCTGTTAAAAGTGTATATCAGATAACTTTCGATTTTTAAAAATAATCGTATTGTTTCTATATTCAAAATTCCTGAAATTTGCTTGACAATCATATAAGAATGGTTTAAATAAATGACAATTTTATTGATAGATTGAGTAAATAAAAAATGTATAGAAGAAGAAATAGAGAGCAGAAAGATAGTTTTTCGGTGTCCGTAAAGTGCTGATTGCAGACATAAGACTTAACAGGGGAAAAAGGTCCGCATTGGAGCAGAAAAAGAGGTAAAAGTTTGTGAAAAAGAAGAGTGATACAACCTGAGAAATGTCTATTAAAAAAATCGCAATTGTCCAATTTTGTCTGAAACACAATATTTTCGTACACGAAAGATGTGTGAATAGAATGAATACTTGTTAATTCAAAATGCCAATTTCATCTACAATATTGGGAAAATTATGCAGTAGCGAGTTCATAAAACCGCCAAAGAAAAAATGATAAAGGTTTTCATAAGTTCGACATTTCGTGATTTGGAAAAGGAAAGGCTAGTCTTAACCAATAAAATAAAAGAAACCTTAATTGCAGCTGGAATGGAAAATTTCATACCGGATGGGAAAACATCCCAAGAAAAATCTATAGAAGAGCTGAGAAATAGTGATATAGTAATATATATAGTATCCTCATACTATGGAAGTATACTTGAAGAATGCCAGTTTGAGGGATGTAAGGCAAATTGTCCAATGAAAAGTAAGAATCTCGCCAGAATATCCTATACACATTGTGAATACAATATTGGATTAATGTTAGATAAACCACACAAAACTTATGTTATTGATGAAAATTGGGAATTGCTCCAGAAATTAAGCCAAATGCGAGATTCAAATACTGGTGTTGATGAACTTAGGAAAAATAACTCGTTCATGCATCTAACGGATGAAGAACTAAGTCATTATTATTCTATTGCCCCATACGCAATAGTATTTAAGAAACAAATAGAGAAAGAGTTTTGTCCAAGGATTAGAAGAGGGAAAGAGATTGAAACAATTACTCAACACATTAGCGAAAATTTGGTTAAATGGTATAGCTCGGGAAGGATAGAATTCAGAAATTTCTATGGTCGCCATAAGGAATTGGCAGAATTAATTAGCAAAATGGATGAGAGTGTCGAAGTTTATGGTGTTGGTGGAATTGGAAAAACAACCCTAATTCAAATTTCTTTATTGATAAGATGTTTGGCAGGAATGAGGATCTACACGATTGGTAAAAGGCAATCATACATTACCGGATCTGGCTACAATTTTTTCAAAAGAAATAACCGAAATATAAGATTGAAGACCATTGAAGAAAAGATAACACTAAATGATATTATTGAGGTGTTAGAAATACCAGACATGATAAGAATACAGAATACAAAGAGCAAAATATCATATATTCTTAATAATATTTCCCTCAAGAAAATTATTCTTTTCATTGATGATTTTCAACTGGCTGATAGCGAAGTAAGGGAGCTTGTTAAGCAATCTCGTAGTAATATAGTAATTGCGACGAGGAAGAATACCGGCTTGGTGAAAAAAGAATTAGCAATAAATGGCATATCTGCCAAAGAAAGAAATGGCTTCATCGGTTGTATTTCTAACAGGTTTAGCAAACGTATTAGTAAAAAAAATATTGCGATAATTGGTAGAATTACAGAGGGGCATCCAGTTTTCACTGAGATTCTAGTTAGAAATCTTGAAAAAATTAACTTTGATAAAGTTGATCAATTTAAGAGTGGTCTTAGCTTTTCGAATAAAAATCATGTTGATGAATTCCTTAACAGGGTAATAATCGATATATTGAGCGAAGAAGCGTGGAATCTTCTCCAATTTTTATCAATATTGAACGTGGATCTTGATTCAAATATTAACAGATTGGTGCTAAGCAATATCTTCAATTTCGACCGCTTCTCTGAGGTTTTTAATGAACTCATTGATGCTGGAATTTTGGTCAAAAAAGATGGAATTGAGGGAATATATGGTTTTTCCTTCCATCATATTATTAGTGCAATAAGAAATGAAAAAAACATTCATTTTCATGAGAAAGCAGTTTTTTACTACAAAAGCAAGATTAAACAATTTGGTGAAAACTATGAGGACTTAACCGAGATATTATTTCATAGATTGAATTGTGGCTCAACTAAAAATCTAATTAAGAATTTTATTTATTTAGCCGAACATATTTCACAGTCAGATAAATGCTTTAAAAGGCTTATAAATATTGGTGAATTGCTGAAGAGATATTTCAAAAATAAAGAAAAGGCAATTATACTCGTAGCGCTGGGCAATATGAATAATGCTCTACATAGAACAAAGCAATCGGAGAAACACTATAATGGAGCATTGAATATCTATGAAAAATTGCATAGGGAGAATCCAAAAGCTCATGAGAGAGAAATAGCGATTATTAGAAATAATCTTGGTAACGTATATTCGCAATTGAGAATGTATAATCGTGCTGAAATCGAATTTTCGAAATCATTAGAAATCAGGGAAGCACTTGGCAAGAAACATCTTGCTGAATTAGCAATGACTCAAATCAACTTGGGAAATTTGTTTCGGATTACCAAACAATATTTAAAGTCTGAGTCAATATTGAAAAGCGGATTAAAAATCTATAGTGAATTAGAAAGACAAAACCCAGGAAAATATTTGAATCGCAAGGTACAAGCACTAATCAATCTAGGAGCATTGTATAGTAGCATTGGGAAGTATGATGCCGCAAAAGAGATTTTTGAAAGGGTTTTAGAGAAAAGCTATCTTCTTGCTTCTAAAAATCCTGAAAAATACCTTTCATTGCTAGCACAATCTCAAAACAATTTAGCTGATATGCTGTTGCACAAAAGAAAATACAAAGAGGCTGAAAACCTATATGAGAAGTCCCTAAAATTGCTACTTAAGTTAGAAGGCAAAAGCCAAGAAGCCTTCCTGCCTTATATTGCAGCAATCAAATCAAACTCCGGTACATTATATGGAATTCTTGGTAAATGCAAAAAGGCAGAGCGAGCACTAAAGCAATCATTGCGCATACGAAAAAAATTGTGTAAGGAACAGAATGATGTAAATTTGATAGAAATGGCAAATACATTGAGAAATTTTGGAAACACATACAGAGATTGCAAAGAATTTGAGAAGGCTAAGAAAGCCTATAATGACTCGTTAGTCATATTCTTAAAATTGGAAAATGAAACACCCAAAATTCACCTGGATGATATAGCGGATGTAAAATCAAGTATTGGCATTTTATATTCAATGGAAAGAAAATTTCCGATTGCGGAGGAGCAGTTTTATGATGCATTAGGTATTTATGCACAATTGATTGAAATGGATAGAATGACCCATTTAAGAGGTATATTTGGAATGTACAATAATTTAGCTATGCTATATACTAATTGGGAGAAGCATGAGAAGGCAAGTGAGGTATTTGGAAAAGCAATGGAGGTAAAAGAGGATATTAGAAAGAGAAAGTATTTGCGTAAAAAATATAAGGAACATATACTTGAGAAGATTTCCAAGGACCTCCAATAAGAATTTGCTAAAGGAAGGAACTGGGGTCTATAATTAAAAAATGAGATATAAAAGTTACCTTTTTTATGATGTAATGAAGAGGAATATGCGCGGTGCGGGGTCAGGCGCGGTGCAGGGTCAGGGCGCGGTGCAGGGTCAGGCGCGGTGCAGGGTCAGGGCGCGGTGCAGGGTCAGGCTGAAAAATAGAAATAAGTCCCACTACAGCTTTTTAACATAGATTGGGATTTTGGGATGAGACATTAGAGGAGATATTTTTCCCTTGAATTTGCATTTTGATTTGTGTATAATGAAACCATAGAAAATTGTGATGCCGGGGTGATGGAATTGGTAGACTTAGCGGACTTAAAATCCGCTGCTCCCGTTTTTATAACCCCTTTTATTTCAACATAATGCATTATGGTAAATAAATTTAGAATTTGTCTTAATTTGTCTCTATTTAGCTCAATTTGTACCAATTTGGCTCTGTTCTGGACACCATATGGTCATCAGAATTGGACCTAAATTTTTTTTACGGCAAAACTGCAATCGAGGTTTTGGAATGAGATGAGAAAATTAGACAATTCTCTTTTTGAGTTGTTACAACAATCAACCTTTTTCTTGATTTTTCAAATGATTTTTTATAGATTTTATTGAATCGAAATGATTTATATTGGCTTGTTCCTGCTCGTTTTTCAAATGAAAATACAGAATCAGATTCCCTATGTCATTGATACTGAAAGAAAGTCTGTGACATTGGCAAAAGAACCTATATTGGGGGATACTGTTACAGCTGTTTTTGAAGTTATCCCGAAGGAAACAAAGGAAAATCTAAAGGTAATTTTCTTTGGATTTGATGGTACAAAAGCAACGACAGATACTGCATTCAATTATGATGCTATTAAGGGAGAAAAGAAAACATTCAATGTTGATATTGTTTTTATTTCTACACCAGCGATCTTCAAGGTGAAAATAGCCAAGTCAAGAGGACGTCCGAATGGATTAACTTTTTCACGATACTTGTTAGATATGAGCACGGGGAAGTACGGAACAAAAAGGGATATGCAGTACTATAGACCTCTTGAATATCGCTTTAATACAAAGAAGAGAACTTTTGAGCGGGAAATCTTTCGATTTGAGAATGAAAGATGGGCAAAGAACAGAGCTATTATCGACACAGTTAACATTATAAATGGAGCAATTTCTGACTCTCTTGCATTAGTACTTTATGCTGATATTCCGAAAGCTAACTATCCGAGGAATATAAATACATGGATGAAAAAGGCAAAATTCTTGCTTCATCATGGATGGTCAGGTGATCTCAATGAAAATGAGCGGAATAATTTCTTTCTGCTTTTGAACCAAAAGATAATAGAAGAGGAGCAATCTTTGTCACATCAAAAGCAACGACATCGAAATAGAAGAGTGTTTTTCTGGTCGCTCTCCTGGCTAATACCAGTGATACTGCTTATTGTCGTTCTTGTTTTTCTTCTGCGATTACAGAAACGGGTTAACTCAAGGTCAATTACTCCAACCATCTTTGACAAGTTTGTAAAATATCTTATTTATTTATTCATTGTTGGTGCCGCAATCTATTTTGCATATCCCTACCTTTCTCTTGATGAAAAATTCTCTAGAAGAAAGAGGCTACGCGAGATTAAAAAAATAGAAAGAGAAAATTGGGAGGCTGTTGAAAAAATTCTGCAGTTGGACATACTCGAAAATTATGAGAATTATTCTTTAGTACATAAGTCACCTGTTGGTACAAAATACGGCATCGGAGGAAATTTTAGATACAGAGACACATTACATTCAAAGATGAATATTGAATACCATTTTTTGGTTAAAGTATATCCAACCAAAGAGGGAAAATATAAGATCATCAACTCTGATTATGATTTTGAGGAAATAGAAAGGAACTTCGAGGAGAATGAACAAATTGTCTCGTTTATTACTAAGCTGAAAGCAAAAAGAGTGGATTTGGAAAAGAGAGGTGAAGAGCTACTAGTAAGCATTAATGATACAGTTGCGCAAGGAAACGTTCAATATCCCATTAACCTTCAATATAACAATGAAAATAAAGTAATTACTACTTTTACTGTCCCGTCGTATTTTTCAGACTCTCTATTCCCTGAACTTGATACAATAAGAAAACGTTGTCGATATGCCGGTCATCCTATACAGTACGGCAAATGCATAAAATATAAATACTATGGAAAACGAAAGCAATACAAAGGATATGCAACACTAATTCAAGGGGGAGGCAGCGATACCCTATGGATGTGGTTTTATTTGGATAAACCATGGGACTTCGGCTATAAATGGATACCTATTCCAAGATCAGAATCCCCACCTCAATCCATAAATGAACAGTTATATTATGAGTTTGAAAAAGCTGGATTGCCATCTGACTATATAAAGGGTCATTTACAAGTCATTTCATCAATAGGAATGAGAAAACCTGATTATTTTACAAATGAAGGTGATAAGACAATCCTTGAAGCCCAGATAAAATGGAATACGGGCTACGAATGGGTAGATAAATGTAATAAAGGCGTGGGAATACGTTTTGTGGTCTCCTATGAATATTCTGGAATATCTAAACAACTGGGAAAATGTCTTGGAAAGCCGGGTAAGAGAAAAGTTGGAAAGTGGAAGAATATTGATCGGAAGAGATTCTACTTAAAACCTATTACACAGCTTATTTCAGAGAGTGAAGCAAGAGAAAAGTTGTATTCTTTTCTGCCAGAAAACAGACTGTTTTCATCCATCTATGTCGAGATTTGGATTCCTGAAAAGAAAGATGAAATGGATAATTTCATTTTTTTGGTAGGGAATTACAGCCCATCGAAAGCGAGGAGTTCCGCTGTTAAAGTCAATTTAGAAACAGGGGATGTTCAGCAAACTACTTCCCCCAGTATGGTGTTGTACGCTAAATGAGCACATAATAGAGCAATAGATGATCTGGGTCCAAAGCAGGGTCAGGCTGAAAAATAGAAATAAGTCCCACTACAGCTTTTTAACATAGATTGGGATTTTGAGATGAGACATTAACTGTTTATGTTTTTCTCTATAAGCCATACAGTATATGCTATGTGCCGCGATAGTATGAGATTGCTTCTCCATTGTCAGTATGAGAGTTTACTCGCAATGACACACTATTTCTGCCACAAGGGGAGTTGTTGCACTCCATAATAGCCATCCCTTAATCCTGACCATCAAGGGGAGGAGATATTTTTCCCTTGAATTCACAGTTTGTTTTGTGTATAATGAAACCATAGGAGATTGTGATGCCGGGGTGATGGAATTGGTAGACATAGCGGACTTAAAATCCGCTGCTCTTTTAGAGCGTGCCGGTTCAAGTCCGGCCCTCGGCACTTAAAGACAGTAAATGGGTAAAATACACACCCCGTCATATACCATACGGTATATGCCACCCCTCTTGTTAGAGGGGATTATATGACCAAAAAAACCGAAAAGACCAGAAAGACTAAGAAAACTCGTAAGAGATGGTTATTCTTGAGCTGGTCTTATTCAAGGAGAAGTGAGGATATTGCAGCGATTTTCGGGATTGAATATTTCTGTTTTCCTTTAAGCGAGAAATTACGGTTAATACAGTTTCCTTTACTTTTTGTTAAATCATTTCTCTTCCTTTTAAGGAAACAGCCCGTAGTTATTTTTATACAAAATCCACCTGTTCATTCCATCCTTCCCGTTGCTCTGTATTCGTTTGTTTCTGGTGCGCATTTCATAATTGATTCTCATATTACCCCGGGAACAACCCTTGTTGAAAAACCTTATCATTACCTATATCTACTGCTTCACAGAGTATATTCCTACCTCGCCGCTGTAACGCTCTTCCACAGCAGAGCAATACTTGAAAAACTAAAAGGCTGGAAATGCAACTGCATGGTGTTTGAGAATCCTGTTAGAAGAATCGAGAAGGGGACGAATTTTCCTGTCAAGAAGAGACCAAGTATTGGAATGATATCCAGTTTCTCTCCGGACGAGCATTTAACTGATGTGATTGAGGCTGCGAAGGGATTAGATGGAGTTTCGTTTTATATAACAGGTTGGAAGGAAAAACTTTCACAAAGGCTCAAGGCTCAGAGTCCTGAGAATGTTTTTTTTACGGGGTTTATTAAAGGAGAAACATACTATGAGTTTTTAAAGGCAATGGATATTGTCATCGTTCTAACGGACAGAAAAGAATCTGCTCTCCTTGGTGCCTATGAGTCAATTTCTGCCGAAACTCCTCTCGTTCTTTCGGACACTGTAACGATGCGCTATTATTTTCCTTATGGTGCAGTGTTTGTAGAGAATACGGTGCTTTCGATCAGAAATGGTATCGCTATGGCATTAAGGGAAAAGGAAAGTTTGAAAAAAGAGATATGCAAGTTGAAGTCGGAGAAACTGAAAATTCAAGAAGAGAATTTACTGAAGGTAATCCTGTTCACGGGGAATTGCTTTGGCAATAACACACCCCTAAATCTCCCTGTTTCCCCCTTTGAAAAAGTGGGACTTTAGGGGGATTTGATAGAGGGGACTTGAAACACTCGCCCGTTAAATGAAAGTTGAACGATAAATGGTAGTATTTGACGGGGCGAGCAATGGCAGCGTTTAGCGAAAATGTAAAGGATTAATTGAATACTTACATGACACTCAGAGGATTCTCAGTTTGTCTTGACATCAGTGTGGTTATGTGGTAACTTTTTCAGGATGAAAAAAGCTCTTGTAATCATTTGCATTTTGTCTCTTTCGATACTGTTTGCTTTTGCCGAAGAGGAAGGGAAAGAAGGAGAAGAGGCACAAGCAGAACAAGGGGAAACAGACAAGGAGACAACCAAGACCTCCACTGATACAACAGAAGTCGTCAAGGACAAGGAAACAGGAGAGAAATCGGAAGAAGTTGAAGAGACTTCTTATTCTGCAAAGAAAATCGAATATATCATAGACAAAGACCTAATCATCTTAAGCGATAGTGCAATGGCGAGACACAAGGACATAGTTGTTACTGCCGACACTATCGAGTACAATGTGAAAACGAAAATCCTCAGAGCATACGGACATCCATTTCTTATCGACAAAGAAGATACTATTTCCGGAATATTAATGGTATATAATATAGAGACAAAAAAAGGAATTGTAACTCGCGGAGAAACGGAGATTGAAAAAGGTTACTTTACAGGTGATACAATATTGAAAGTTGGAGAAAAGGTGCTCAATGTTAAAGAAGGCAGCTTCACGACCTGTTCGCTTAAACCCCCGCATTACGATTTTTATTCAAAGAGAATGAAAGTTTATGGGAACGATATGGTTGTTTGTGAACCTGTGGTTCTTAAGATACAGACAATTCCAGTGTTTTTTGTGCCATTCTGGTTTTTCCCAATCAAGAAAGGAAGACATTCAGGTTTTCTTTTCCCAAAGATTGGGAAGGGGTCCGGTGAAGGTCGGTATATCAGGAATCTGTCATACTTCTGGGCAACCAATGATTATTCCGATGTTACCTTTACATTCGACCTTTATGAGAAAAAAGGGATAAAAACAAATGTAGCGGGAAGATATATTGTAACACCTTTTCTTACCGGCAGTGTCAACGGTTCTTACATTAACGACACATCCATCAAATCCAAACGCTGGAATTTCAATCTTAATCATCAACAGAGTCTTGCCAGAAGAATGAATCTTACTGCTCACGCTGAATTTATCAGTGATGTGAATTATAATGTTGATTATAGTGAAGAGGAGATTGTACAGTTGAATAAGGAAATCGAGTCTTATGTGTCACTCTCAAAGAGTTGGAGTGGGGCAAATGTGAATTTCCTTGTTAATGAGAGAAGAGACCTTGCAAAAAAAACAAATGATAGGCGGATACCTCGAATAGGGTTTTCGCTGAGTTCAAGAAGACTAATTCCTGTCAAAACGAGTGACAGTCCCAAATGGTACAATTCGCCTTATCTATCTTACTCATCGAGCTTCATCAATAAGGTGCACAAGGATGAGGATTCCACAGTGACCCATTATGGATTGGCAAACAATATTAGACTGCAGTCCCCAGAGAAAGTGTTTTCATATTTTAATATTTCACCTTCTTTGATATTATGGGAGAATGTCTACGATAGGGATGTGTATGGCTCATCATTTCCCGTTAGGTCATACTATTCAACATCGCTTGCTTTCAGCACTGTAATCTATGGTATTTCAAAGGGAGGAATAAGCAGGCTTGCAAAATTCAGGCACATTATAAAACCAAGCATGTCATACAACTATGCTCCGAATGAAAACGATGCAGAAAAATACTATACATTGGAAGGGATGAACATTGGCTACCCGGTCAAAAATGTATCATTTTCTCTTTCCAATTTACTACAGATGAAATATACGAGCGGAGAGAAGGATAGGAAGATTGACCTGATTAGTCTAAAAACATCCTCGTCGTACAATTTCAAGAAGACAGAGTATCCTCTTTCTAATATAACAAATACCATCGAAGTGGAACCTGTGAAATTATTTTCTACGCGCATTCAGTTTGAACATAATCCATATACGAGGGAACTTAAAAGGTTTACCGTAAAAACTTCTGTTGAATTGCAGGGTATGCTTAAGCAGGAAGGGAAAAATACATACAGCACAGAAGGGACGACAAAGAAAGCCTGGAAAGTTAATGTGACACACAATTTTGTAAAGGGAATAGGAGAGAACATAGATTCTCAACAGTTGTTTGGCGGAGTCGACACTTGGGTTACGAAGAACTGGAGAATAGGTTTTGGGACACGATATGATTTCAATGAGAAGAGTTTTATAAACCAGAGTTTATCGATTTATAGGAATCTTCATTGCTGGGAAGCACAGTTTAGCTGGAACTCATATGGCGGGAAATGGAAGTATGACTTCAAGATAATAATTAATAAAATCCCTGAAATCAAAGTAACCAAAGGGGTTTTCGGCATTTTTATTCCATAAAAAAGTATTTCGTAAAGCGTTACATTACATAGGGATAGCTCGAAACGCTTGATTTTACTACATTTTTTACTTGACAAAAAAGCAAAAACCTGCTAAAAGTAATACTGTCAATAGTTTTCGAAGGAAAGGAGGTGAAACATATGAATAAGGCAGATTTTATAGACAAGATTTCAGCGAAAGCAGGAATTTCAAAAAGAGAAGCAAATGATTCTATCAACACGCTCTTCGAAGAAATCACAAAGGCTTTGAAGAAAAATCAAAAAGTTACCTTTGTCGGATTCGGAACATTCTCAACAAGAAAGAGAAAACAAAGAAAGGGAAGAAATCCGAGAACCGGTGCGACAATCACCATCAAAGCAAGAAGAGTCCCGAAATTCTCAGCAGGTAAGGCTTTGAAAGATACCCTCAAGTAGAAGGGAATTTCTGCAGTTAAGGGGTAAGCTTATTGCTTACCCCTTTTTATTTTTGTCTTATTTTATAAGAAGTATTTTTCTCACGCTCTTAAAGGTATTTGTTTTTAGTCTAATGAAGTAAATTCCACTGGCAACATTCCCGTCTTTTGTATTTTTTCCATTCCATCGTTTTGAATAATGACCGGGTTTTATTACACAATTTACGAGCTCTCTGATTTTTCTTCCCGATGCATCAAAAATTTCTAATGTCACTTTTTCCTTTTTCGGAATGTCAAAAACAATTAGAGTGTTTTTCCGGAAAGGATTTGGAGAGGCATTGTAGAGTTTATAACAGATAGGAAGGGAAGGTGAAATTGTCTTAACAGCGCCAGCACCAGGTGATTGCATTAATCGAACCATCCAGTTGTGCATCGTCCAGTTGTTCCATCCGTTGGTATTATTGTACCACCAGGAGCGTAAATTTGGCGAGAAGTTATCAGCGCCAACACCCGGTGAATTTGGGGAAGATGGTGACCAGTGCAGAACAACCCAGAAATCTCTTGGCGTAGTTACTTCGAATGAATCAAATATAAAGTAAGCCCATTCAGGAGCCGATGTAGCACCTACATTGTAATCCTCTATAAGTGGTGAGACTGTATCAGGGAGACCCGATGCGTCGTTGCACAGTGCAACATAGTCGAATGTATTGGTTGCGTTAACAAATATTCTTCCGCCTGTAAAGTAGAAAGGTACGGAAAGCGTCGGGGTGAATCTTACTGCAAATTTATTGTTGTCATAGGTTGAACCGACAATATAGTATGCTTCAGCTGCCCCATCATCGTAGATAATTTCATAACTTATATAGGAAGTTTTTGACTTTGTGTTGTTTCCCGGGTTTATATCGTTGCTGACATTTACCTTAAGCTCACAGGTGTGGTTGCCTATCGTTGCCGGGGTTAGGTTGGAAAATAGAATAGTTGCCTCTGTTTCGGGTGAAACAGCAGAGGAGTTCGTCGTATCAACATAAACGGGATTTCCAAGGCTATCCTTTACTGTGAGGATTGCTTCGAAGGATTCAGTGTATGAACCATTGTTATAAACAAGTGCCTGGGGGGTAATCTGCATATTTACGGTTGTCTCATTAAAAGGAACCAGTATCGCCCTTGCCTCTGCATCATGAAAACATTTTACAGCAAGTGTTAGTGTATCGTCACCAGGATACTGGTCTCCAGAGAGTTCGCACCAGACAATGGCATGGAAGTAATTGTAGTTGGATGGTGTCCATGTGGGTGAAAAGGCTTTCTGGGTTGATGCGCCGGAAGAGAGATTGGATATCGAGTCCTCGGATGAATAGACGGTTGTTCCAGTAGAGTCTTCGATAGTGAAATGGACATTGAAAGATGCAGCATTGTCTCCATAGTTCTTGAAAGTTGCAGTCGGTGTGATAACATTGCCAGTCTGAATCAGGTGAACAGGTGCGTCAATGGATTCTGTAGCAACATTAGCGGAAGGTGTATTTCCTACAAGTACTGAATAAACCTCTCCTCCATTTCCCATTTGGTATGCGTGAACTGCCTTACCACCTGCAGTTATATACTGACCGTCGGAAGAAACATCACAGTCAAAAAGTGAACCTATTTCGCTATTTCTCGTTACACCAATAATGGGAGTCGAAACAGTCTTTGAGTGCACTGTCAAAACATAAAAGGTTCCCGTTTGTGCTGTGTCGCCCCAGGAGGCTGCAGCACCAATGGAACCATCACCTGATAGTGAAACAGCGTGAACGTATGCACCATAACTTCCGTAATTCTGGTATGTCCAGAGTGGGGTAGAAGATGCGGCATCAAACATAACGGACTTGCCATTACTGTAACCTGTACCTGCCATAATGGTTGAACCATCGCTTGATATATCGACCGCAACAACCCAAGGTCCTCCTATTGTGCTCTGCCACTGTTGAGCATAACTTGCCCCATTCCATTCGTACAGTGTTACTCTGCCAGAGAAGTCACCCTTAACAATTTTACTTCCATCACCTGAGAGCTTTGCAGCCGTCTGTCCATAATTGGAGATTGTATCACGCAACGAACCATTCTCAAAGATTGAGAGAACATAGTAAGTAGAAACAAGAGCAATCGTGCCATTCTGAGAAAGTTCCACTCCGTAAACGCCATTTCCTCTGTCGAAGTCTGCGGTATAGAGTGAATCACCATTTGCCGAAAACACAAAAAGTCGTCCGGTTGAGCCGTTATCTGTTGCAACTGCAGCAGTGGAACCATCTTTTGAAACGGCACATTGCCTGCCCAGGAAGCCAGAAGGGTAGTAGAATTCCTTTATAGGGATGGAGCAGGATTTGTCCCATATAACAAAAGGTGAACCAGAACTTGCTGCCGAAAGAAGATGACCATCTTCCGAAGATGATACATCTATCTGCCAATTTGCAAGTGGCGTAGGATAGGTCCAGAGAGGAGTTCCATTGCCAAGAGTTCTGTATAGAGAAGCTCGCTCATTATTCAACCACCATCCAGCGAAAATAGACATACCATCTCCTGTAATAGTAACATTTTCGGCAACGGCATTGAGGTGATTTCTGTCAACCCATAAGACAGCTGTATCGGAGTATAGAGGAATGCTTACAATGACATTCTGAAATGGTTTTTCCGGAATCATTTCACTTCCGGTGAATGTATAAGAATAGGAAGAAATATGACCTTCTGTGTTTATGTTGCACTCTGTGTAATATCCAGGGAGGTTCGTTTTCTCAGGCTCGAGCCCATAAAGTGCTGACACTACAGAAAGAAGAAGAATGAAAAACGAGTATTTATGCATTATGCCTCCTTATCATTTATGATTTTTCTCTGTGCTCTCTTTTGTTCTTATTTTGTCGTTGAAATTTTGAAAATATTCCCTGTTTTATCCACAAGGACTTTTACAATCCTGGATATTTCAAATCCATCTTCCGTGGTAATCAGTTTTTTGAAGCTTAGTCGGAAAAGTTCTTCTATTTCGTAATACTTTGGAAGGGAAACGCCAAGTTTGTTATACAGGTTTTCTTCTTGTTTTGTAGAAATTCGTTTCTCGGTTGGTTCAACACCTTTCATATCAGGGAATTTTTCCTCTACTGTCAGTTTTATTTTCTTGATTATCTTTAGGTCTAAGAGTCCCATATTTGCTCCTTGCTATAAGCTAACTGATAAAAACCTATCTTGAAAATATTATAGGAAACATTTCTCTAAATGTCAAGAAAAAAAGGGCGGACACACAGGTCCGCCCCTACAAAAGCGATAGTCCTTAATGGGACAGGTCCTTTAAGGGACAGGTCCTTTAAGGGACAGGTCCTTTAAGGGACAGGTCCTTGATGGGACAGGTCCTAAAAGCTTTTAAGGACCTGTCCCTTGCTGTCCCTATACATTCTATTTAACCAATAGCATCTTGCCTGTCTTTACAAAACTACCTGCTGTTAATCTCGCAAAGTATACTCCGCTGGATAAACTCTTGCCATACCTGTCTCGTCCATCCCAGTTGATTTGATAAAAACC